>Ga0190274_10000006_pt1 | contig 547531 bp, 384 predicted proteins | sample Popmic531T_FD_133002 | JGI IMG/M metagenome (GOLD analysis project Ga0190274, IMG submission 133002) | Populus adjacent soil microbial communities from riparian zone of Yellowstone River, Montana, USA - 531 T | ecosystem: Environmental > Terrestrial > Soil > Riparian zone | place: USA...
CGGAGGGCGGATCTTGAGAGGGTGGGTCGGCAGTTTGGTCGGCGGCTTTTGGCGAACGCCGTCGGCCGCGGCCAATCTGCCGGGGGGAAAGGTGCGGTGACCACGGCGGCTGTACCGCCGGTGTAGCTGCGGGTCGGCGGGCTGGGTGGGCGGGGGTCCCGCCGAGCCGCAGCTTCTCCGGCGGGGCACTCCGGCTCGCAGGAGAGGTGGTGGGGCCCGTATCGTGCCCGGTCCGATGGCAGGAACAAGCGATGAGATTTCGCACCGTGCGGGCCCCGGGGGAGGTTGCCGTCCCCACGGAGGCCGGAGCTTGAGAGGGGGCGATTGCGTCAGCGCGGCCGGGGGGAAGCTGGCCGTCCCGCGAACGGTCGATCTTGAGCGCAGCAGGTTGGCGAAGCCAATCTGCGGGGGGAAGATACCGTCCCCACGGCGGCGGCACCGCCGGTTGAGCGGGGGGATCGGTGGGTGCAGGAGCTGAACCGGCGGGGCAAGGCGGCTCGCAGGCAAGGAGGCGGGGCCCGTACCGTGCCCGGTCCGATGCCAGGAGCAAGCGATGAGGCTTCGCATGGTGCGGGCCCCAGGGGGAGATTGCCGTCCCCGCGGAGGCCGGAGCTCGCGAGGGGGCGATTGCGTTAGCGCGGCCGGGGGGAAGCTGGCCATCCCGCGGCGGGTGGATCTTGAGCGGATGGGCGGATGGGTAGTCGTCCCACGGTGGCCGGATCTCGCGCGGGGGCGATTGCGTCAGCGCGGCCGGGGGGAAGCTGGTCATCCCGCGGCGGGTGGATCTCGAGAGGGTGGGCGGATGGGTAGTCGTCCCACGGTGGCCGGAGCTCGCGCGGGGGCGATTGCGCCAGCGCGGCCGGGGGGAAGCTGGTCATCCCGCGGCGGGTGGATCTCGAGCGGGTGGGCGGATGGGTGGTCGTCAGCTCGGACGGCGGCCCGGAGCTCGCGCAGGGAAGCCTTGTCCTATGACTGTGAGGGTGGCATAGCGAAGGGGGCAGAGGAACCGCCCCCTTATTAGGGTCTAATAACACTCTTGTTCGTCGCACCCGCAGTTCCAGCGCCCGCTCGCGCAGACGCAGTAGCCGTCAGGTGCACCGTCACCGAGAAGGCTGCACCAAGTAGTCTGACCTGTGGGGGTGCAGGATCTCCCGTGAAGAACCGAGCAGCGCGGGGACGCGGCTTGGGCTTCATTCCCTTTTGCTAGCCAGAACGTCAGGCTCATGACTGCGGTGAGAGCGGCGAAGCGTAGCGTCTTCTTCATAGGTATCCTCCTTTAATAACGAGATTATAACTCCTCCCCAGCGAAGCGGGGCGGTGGGAAGGTAGCCGGACCACGGCGGACGGAGCTTGAGCGGGTGAGCGGGAGGGTGGTCGTCCCACGGCGGCCGGAGCTCGCACGGGTGGCCGGGAGGGGAGTCGTCCCGGCGCTCGTCATATAGAAAAGTTTAGATTCGCGGTTTTACTTTTCCTCTTCTTCCTTCCTGGCTCCTCGTCGCCGAGGCTGTGCGTAGCTGTGGGAATCCCGGGGCGGTGGATGGAGGTCGGGTTTTCCAACGGTTGTGGGAAGGTCCGGGGGCGGCGGCCGGTGGCCCGGAGCTTTCCACATCCGGTCAGCTTCCACAGCCTGGGTGGGGGGAAGCCGCCTGCCAAGGCGGCTCCCTGGACTCACCCCACGGGACCGCCCAGGCTTCCGTGTAGGCCTGCGTGGCCGCGTGTGGACTTCCGTGCAGGCCTGCGTGCGGCTCCGCGGGGCCTCGTGCGGAGTTGCGTGCGGCTCTGCGCGAGCCGCGTGCAGACCTGCGTGCGGCTTTGGGTGGCCGGGATTGTGCGGCCCCACCCCCCCTCCGCCCCCTTCGGAACAGCTCTCTCGCGGATGGGATCTTCGAGGAGCGGAACGAAACCTGCCCTTGGCGCCCTCGGCGGGGCTACGGCCGCGGCTGCCGAGGACCCACCTCTCGCAAGGCCGCGGTGAGCGCTTCCGCCACCTGAAAATGGTATCTCCAGAGCGGGATGGTATCTATTTGGTATCTATAGACCACCGCTCCACGGAAGGAGGCAATCTATAAGCTCTTTGTTTTGTGTTGTTTGTGTTGGAGCCGACGATCGGATTTGAACCGATGACCTGCTGATTACGAATCAGCTGCTCTACCACTGAGCTACGTCGGCCCATCAGCGAAGCGGAGCGGAATTGTAGGGCAAGTCGCTCCAGCGCGCAATCTCTTCCCTTAGGTCATTCCACGATGTGCACCCGGACCCCCGGCTGGGCCTGCTCGGTGAGGAAAACGGCCCAGCTGGTGAGCCGGCGTTTCCGGCTTCAAAGCGCTTCCCACTGTTCGGGGGATGTCTCAGCAATGGGCGTTCCGGCTTCCGAACCGCCTCAGGCCGGGGTGAATTTGCGCGCCAGCTCGGTCATGCGGGTGAGGTGGTGATCGTCGTGCTCGGCGGTGAAGAATGCCATGTCAACGACCCGCATCGGCTGCTGGAGACGTGGGTGGAGGGCGGTGATCGCGAGGAGCTCGGGGTCCCAGGCGTCGAGCCGGGCCACGAAGGCAAGGCGCTCGCGGCGGAAATCCCGGAGGAGATCCGCGACGGGCCGCTCGTTGTGCCCGGCCTCCCAGGTCCTGCGGTTGGTCATGTCCGCGGGGCGCAGGATCTCGGCGCCATCCAGGAAGCCATCGAGCCGACCGGTGTGGAGAGCATCCAGGTCGAGCAGATGGCCGATGTGCTCCTGGATCGACCAGGCATCGCCGTCGCGGCGGGTGAGGGCCTCCGGCGGGAGGCTCCGCACCTTATCCTCGATGCGGGCCGGCGTGCCCCGGAGGCGCTCCACCACAATGGGGAAGAGCGACTCCGGGAGCGTGAAATCGAACGTGCGGTCGGTCCAGCGCATTTTCTGGATAGCCATGGTCCTGGGGCGGCTACGGCAGGAAGCCGTTGCGGTCGAAGAACCCGGGGAGCTCGCTGCTCGTCGGGCCGGCGCCTGGCAGGAAATAGTAGCGCACCTGCCCGGTGGCGATCTGCTCGATCCAGACCTCGACCTGCGAGGTGGTCAGCTTGACCACGGTGGGCCAGAGATAGCCGTTGGGCCGCGGCCCGATGACGCGGAGGAAAACCTCGGCGCGGCCCGGCAGGGCGCCGCTGACGCAGAGGGTGTCCTCGATGCAATTGGCGGTCTTGGCGCCGGCGATGGCGTTCTGCGCAGTGATGCGGACCTTGAAGCGGAAGCCGGGAATCTCGGTGGTGGTCAGCCAGTTGCCGGCCGGCGGAGCCGGTGTGGAGCACTCCAGGGTGATCGTGTATTGACCGGTATCGCGAGGCCCCACGGTGGTGGCGCCGATCCGCCAGAGACCGCCGCTCTCCAGGGTGTGATGGACAGTCACCGTGCCGCCGGCGCCGTCCTGCTCGGCGACCAGCTCGGGTTGCGGGCTGAACAGGAAGAGAGACGGAACGATGTTGTCGGACGTGAGGGTGATCGTCACCTCCCGCCCGGCCGGGCCGGTGAACGTGTAGAAATCGGCCCAGGACTCCTCGTCCAGGAAGCACTCGGTGGCGTCGAGGGACGCTTGGCGGGTCTCACCGCAGAACAGGGGCTCGGGGAAGCAGTGATGGGCCGCCTGAGCCGCGGACGGCAGGAGCACGGCGGCGAGCAGGGAGAGGAGACAGGTCGCCAAAGATCTCCGATGCATGGGCAAGGTCCTTTCTCGCGAAACGCGATGTGCGGGTAACACACCGTTTTGCAGCAAGAACCGCGCCGAGGATCCGCCGGGGATTACCGGTCCCGCACCGGGTGTTACCATAGGCTGTCACCTTCCGCTCACCGTTGACGGTCGGCGCAGGGTGCAGGAAGGAGTCGGCGATGGACATGTTCCTCAGCATGATGATCGGCCTCGGCCTGAGCGCGGCGTGCGGGTTTCGAGTGTTCGTCCCCCTGCTCGTCATGAGCCTGGCCTCTCGGGCCGACGTCGGGCACCTGGCGCTCGGGGATGGCTTCGCCTGGATCGGCTCGACTCCGGCGCTCATCGCTTTCGGCGCGGCGACTCTCCTGGAGATTGCCGGTTATTACATTCCCTGGGTCGACAACCTGCTCGACGCGGTGGCCACGCCCACCGCGATCATCGCCGGGATCCTGGTCTCCGCTTCGGCGTTTACTGACGTGAGCCCGTTCCTCAAGTGGTCTCTGGCGATCCTCGCCGGTGGTGGCACCACGGCGATGTTCCAGGGGATCACGGCTACGGCGCGGCAGATCTCGTCGTTCACCACGGGCGGCCTGGGCAATCCGCTGGTGGCCACGATCGAGGCGGGCGGGTCCGCCGTGCTGGCGGTTTTATCCATTACGCTGCCGATTGTGGCGATCCTTCTGGTCATCGGCCTGCTCTTCTTTGCCGTGAAGCGGCTGCTGTTCCGCCGGACCGCCAGCGCCTGAGGCGGACCGGCTCGGACCGGAGTGCGGTCATGCTGGTGAAGAAAGCTTCCTCGCTGAACGCCCTCGTGCTAGGGGGCGTTCTCTTCGCTTTGACGGGATGTGCTTCGTCGGGTCCAATCGTGCCGGACCCGAGCCGGGAGCTGCGCGCCCGCGGTCTGGATCCTGCCACGGTGGTGATCCCGTACCAGATCACTGACGAGATGCGCCAATGGGTCCACCTGCAGGTCCCCGAGGGTACGCCACTTGAGCAGCGCCTGGACCTCCTCCTGGCCGGTCTGCTCGATCCCGGCCGTCTGCGCATCCAGTACGAGGCTCGCTCGACGGGGACGGCCAAGGAGGTCTTCGAGAATCGCCGCGCCAACTGTCTCGCCTTCACCAGTTTGTTCGTGGGGCTGGCTCGCGAGGTGGGGGTGCCGGTGGTCTACCTCGACATCGACGATATCGAGAGGTTCGAGAAGGAAGGGGATCTGGTGGTGGTCTCCGGTCACGTGAGCGCCGGGTTCAATACGGGGCACGCTTTGAAGATCCTGGACTTTTCCCTGGCCCCGCCCGCAGAGTACCGCCGGGTCGAGCCGATCTCGGATCTGACGGCGATCGCTCTGTTCCACTCGAATCGCGGCGCCGAGGCCCTGCGCACCGGCCGCAACCAAGATGCCCTCGAGTGGCTGAGCAAGGCGGTGGTCATCGATCCGGATCTCGGCGGCGCCTGGATCAACTATGGCGTGGCTCTTCGCCGTACCGGCGACGCCAAAGGGGCCGAGGCTGCCTACCGCAAGGCACTGGAGGCGGATCCGCACGCGCTGTCCGCCTATCAGAACCTGGCGGCGCTCCTGCGCCTGCAGGGACAGGAGAAAGAGGCGGACGACCTGCTCGCGGTCTCCACCCGCCTCGGCAGCCGCAACCCTTTCATCTATTTGACCCTGGGAGACCTGAGCTTCTCACACGGCCGGCTGGACGAGGCCCGACGTTTCTATCGGAAGGCGATGCGGCTCTATCGCGGCAGCGCCGAGCCATACGCCGCCATGGGCCTGCTGTCGCTCGCCGTGGGTGACTCCGAGGATGCTTCGAAGTGGCTGAGAAAAGCGCTTTCCATCGACCAGGAGAACCAGCGGGTGAAACAGCTTGCCACGCGGTTGGGCGGCAGGGCCTCGGCATGAAATCGCTCACCCGCGGGCTGATCGAGATCATCGGCGAGTGACGAACGGGAGCTGGCGCCTCTGGGCGGACACCGGGGGGACCTTCACCGACTGCCTGGCGGTCGATCCTGAAGGGCGTCTCCATCGCGCCAAGGTCTTGTCGACCAGCGCGCTGCGCGGTCGCATCGCGGAGCGCGTCGGCCCGGCCGCGCTCCGCCTGGAGATGGCCTGGCATGTGCCGCGGGATTTTTTCCGAGGCTTCACCTTCCGCCGGTTGCCGGATGAGCCCTCGCCGCGCACCGCGACCGGGTGGGATCCGGAGACAGGCGTTCTGTACCTCGATGGTCCGCTGGCTGGGGCGGACCCTGCCGGCTCCGCCTGCGAGCTCCGCTCTCCTGAGGAGGCGCCGGTCCTCGCCGCTCGCCTGGTGACCGGCACGCCGCCGGGCTCTCCCCTTCCGGAGATCGCCGTGCGCCTCGCCACGACGCGCGGCACGAACGCTCTCCTCGAACGGAAAGGCGCCGCGACCGTGCTCTTTATCACCCGCGGCTTCGCCGACCTGCTCCGCATCGGCACGCAGCAGCGCCCGGAGCTCTTCGCGCTCGCGATCGAGAAGCCGGAGCCGCTCTATCGCGAGGTGGTGGAGGTCCCGGAGCGGCTGGCCGCGGACGGCTCGGTGGTCGTGCCCCTCGACGTCGAGGCGTTGCGGCCGGAGGCGGAGCGCGTCCTGGCAGGCGGGTGTGCCTGCGCGGCCGTGGCTTTGCTGCACAGCTTCCGGAATCCCCGGCACGAGGAGGATCTGGGCGACTTTCTTCGGGGCCTCGGCTTCCGTCACGTGGCGCTCTCGGCGGGCCTCGCCCCTTTGATCAAACTGGTGCCGCGAGCGGAAACTGCCGTGGTCGACGCATACCTGTCGCCGATCCTCGAGGAGTATCTGAGCGGCGTAGCAGGCGCCGTGCCGCGCGGCTCGCTTCACGTCATGACGAGTGCCGGGGGGCTGGTGCGGGCAGGCGCCTTCCGGGCCAAGGACGCCCTGCTCTCCGGGCCGGCGGGTGGCGTGGTCGGCGCGGCTCTGTCTGGCCGGCGCTCGGGGCTCGCCCGCGTGATCGCCTTCGATATGGGGGGTACGAGCACGGACGTGGCGCGCTACGACGGCGACTACGAGTATCTCTTCGAGCACCGGGTGGGGGACGCGCATCTGGTCGCGCCGGCTCTGGCCATCGAGAGCGTGGCTGCAGGGGGAGGCTCGGTCTGCTCCTTCGACGGGATTCAGCTCCGCGTCGGTCCCGAAAGCGCCGGCGCCTGGCCCGGTCCTTCCTGCTATGGAGCCGGCGGTCCATTGACGCTGACCGACGTGAACCTGATCCTCGGACGGATCGATCCGCACCGCTTCGAGATTCCGCTCGACGCCGCGGCGTCGGAACGGGCCTTCGCGGCGCTGCTTGCCCGGATGGAGGAGCCGGAGGGGAGCGCGCGCGAAGCCATCCTCTCCGGTCTGCTCGACATCGCGGATGAGCGGATGGCGGAGGCGATCCGCGACATCTCGCTGCGGCGCGGCTACGATCCCGCGGAGTACGCCCTGGTGGCCTTCGGCGGGGCCGGTGGCCAGCATGCCTGCGCGGTGGCAGAGCTTCTGGGGATCGCGCGCATCGTCGTACCGCGGGATGCGGGCCTGCTCTCCGCGCTCGGTCTCGGCGCCGCCGTGGTGGAGCGGTTCGCGCAGCGGCAGGTGCTCCAGCCGCTGGCGCAGGTGCGGGATCGGCTGCCTGGCTGGCTCGATGAGCTCGCGGAGGAGGCTCTGGCGGCGGTGGTGGCCGAAGGGGTGCCCTCCGAGGGTGCGCGCGTCCGGCGCCGCCTGCTGCATCTCCGCTTCACCGGCCAGGAGGAGGCCTTGGCGGTCGAGCCCCGGGATGGGGAGTCTCCCGAGGAGGCGTTTGGCACAGCTTACCGGGACATCTACGGGTATGCCCCGGAAGGACGGGCCATCGAGTTGGAGTCGATCCGGGTGGTGGCCTCGTCCATCCCGGAGGAGCCGCCTCTGGAGGATCTCCCGGAGGAGGCGCGCGCAGCGGTGCCTATCTCCATACGCTGCTCCTGGACGGGAGGGCGCTGGACGGACGTGCCAGTCTTTGATCGATCCGGCCTCCGCCCCGGCGACGCCTTCGAGGGCCCGGCCCTGGTCTTCGAGAGCCACAGCGCGACGCGGGTAGGGGAGGGATGGCATGGGCGGCTGGACGGCGCCGGGAATCTGGTCCTGACGGCTGTCGGTTTCTAAAGGCGGACGAGGAGAATCCGACGTGTTCGAGATCGGACCCAGCGAGCAGGAGAAGCGGATCGCAGTGCGCGTCCGGCCGATTCGTCTGGTGTGTGGCGTGCTGGCCGGGTTGGTGGGGGCCTGCGCGGTGACGGCCTGGATGCTCGTCGAGGGGCTCGGCCTCCGCTGGAATCAGGGAATCCCGGACGTGGTTCCTTTGAGCCTCACCGTCTTTTCCATGGTGCTGATCCTTCTTTCGTCGCGCGTGCGGACGAGCTTGCTGCGGCGGGCCTTTCCCCGGGGCTCGGGCCGGGAGATCGACCTGGATGTCCTGCTCTCCGCCTACCAGCAAGCCTCGCTGGTGAGCTTCGCGATCTTGACGGTCGCGGCGGCTCTGGCCGTCCTGGTCGCCCTCTTTTCCGGGACGGCCTTCTACGGCATCTTCCTCTGCATCGCCGCCGCCGTCGCCATGTTCACCCGCTGGCCCAACCTCCACGACGCCGACCGCCTCGCCCGCGGCCGTCGGTCGCCTTGAGCCGGCTCACGAGCATGAGCCCTCGATCCTTCTCTCGCCCGGAAGCCGTCCAGCTCGAGCTGTTCACTCATCGCTTCGCGGCCGTCGCGCGGCAGATGGGGGAGATGCTCCGGCGCACGGCGGTCTCGACCAACGTGAAGGAGCGTCTCGACTTTTCCTGCGCCCTCCTCGACGCGGGCGGCGAGCTCGTGGTCAATGCGCCTCACATCCCGGTTCACCTGGGCGCTCTCGGGCTCTGCGTCCGGCGCCTGCGGGAGACGATCGAGATGGGACCGGGGGACGTGATCGTCACGAATCATCCGGCCTTCGGCGGCTCGCATCTGCCGGATGTCACGGTGGTCACGCCGGTCCACGACGGCGATGGCGTCCTGGGATACGTGGCGAGCCGCGCCCATCATGCCGAGATCGGGGGGATCCGCCCGGGCTCCATGCCGCCCGGGGCGCGCCGGCTCGTGGAGGAGGGGGTCGTTCTCTCTCCGTTCCACTTGGCACGCGGCGGAGGCTTCGACTGGGATGAGATGCGCCGCCGGCTCTTGGCGCCTCCGTATCCGACCCGTGCGATCGAGGAGAACCTGGCCGACCTGCGGGCTGCCGTGGCGGCCAATCACCGTGGGGTCGAGGCGCTCCGTGGGTTGGCCGGCGAGCATGGGCGTGAGACGGTGGCCATCTACATGGCCGCTCTGAAGGATCGCGCTGCGGAGCGGTTGCGCGCGGCGCTGGCGCGGTTGCCCGCAGGACGGTCCGCCGCGGTCGAACGGCTGGACGACGGCTCGCCTATCGCCGTGGCTCTGGAGGTCTCGCCGACGGGAGCGATCGTCGACTTCGCGGGATCTGCCGGTGTCCACCCGGGCAACCTGAATGCGCCGCCTGCCGTCGTGCGCAGCGCCGTTCTCTATACCCTGCGCTTGCTGATCGCCGAGCCGTTGCCGCTGAACGAAGGGATCTTGCGGCCGGTCGAGATCCGCGTACCGCCAGGGATGCTCAACCCGCCGTTTCCTGAAGATCCGGCGGAGGCTCCGGCCGTGGTCGGCGGCAACGTCGAGACCAGTCAGCGGATTGTGGACACTCTGCTCAAGGCCCTCGGCCTCGCCGCGTGCAGCCAGGGGACGATGAACAACGTGCTCTTCGGCAATGCCCGGTTCGGCTACTACGAGACGGTCTGCGGCGGGGCCGGCGCCGGGCCGGGCTTCCCTGGCGCGAGCGCGGTGCACACACATATGACGAACACGCGGATCACCGATCCGGAGATCCTGGAGCACCGTTATCCGGTGCGCCTGGAGAGCTTCGCGATCCGCCGCGGCTCGGGGGGCGCCGGACGCTGGCACGGCGGGGACGGCGCGGTCCGCGAGCTGACCTTCCTCGATTCCGTCTCCCTGTCTCTGCTGACCCAGCACCGGGTGGAGCGGCCGTATGGCAAGGAGGGCGGCGAGCCCGGCCTCCCCGGGCGGCAGCGGCTCGTTCGGGCCTCCGGCGAGATCGTCGAGCTCTCCCCGATCGACGGCTGCGAGGCCGGGCCCGGCGACCGTCTGGTGCTGGAGACGCCGGGCGGTGGGGGATGGGGGGAGGTGCCGGTCAGTCCGCTACCGACCGGCGTTGGCGAAGAATTTCGAAGAGAGCCAGGGCCACTGACGTCGAAAGATTGAGCGAGCGGAGACCGGGATCGAGCATGGGGATGGAGACGAGGCGGTCGCGCCAGCGGTCGCGGATCTCCGGCGGCAACCCGACGCTCTCCCGGCCGAAGACCAAGATGGACCGCCGCGGATAACGCACGTCCCAAAAACTCTGCGAAGCCTCGGAGCTGAAGAAAAATGGCTCTCCCATCGCGGGGAGGCGTTCTTCCATTTCCGTCCAGGAGGGCCAGACCCGAAGATCCACCCGCGGCCAGTAGTCGAGCCCGGCGCGGCGGACTTCCCGCTCGTCCAGCGAGAAACCCAGCGGCTCCACGAGATGGAGCCGCGCGCCCGCGGCCAGGCAGGTCCGCCCCGCGTTACCGGTGTTCCAGTGGATCTCCGGCTCGACGAGGACGACGTGGAGGTCGGGTTCGCTCACCCGCCGATCTTATTTCGTCAGCTGGACGTTGATCTCGCCCACGCCGCAATCGGCCTCGACGTGAGCCTTGCCGGTGCCCTTGCTCCAGCGGATCTCGCGGGCGACCAGGCCGGCGCTCTCGTAATGGCGCCCGCCGGCGGTGAGGTTGGCCTCGCCAATGCCCGTGTCCGCGTTCACCGAGCCGACCGCGGCGGCCGGCAGAGTGACATTCAACTCGCCCACTCCAAGGTCCGCATCGACGTTGCTCTCCATGGCTTCGATACTGAGCTCGCCCACGCCGAGGTGGGCCTTGAGCGGGAGGTCGCGCGGCACCCGGACACGGACGTGCGCCTCCAGCCCCTTGTTCCGGCTCTTGGGCCACTCCTTCAGGCGGAGCGTCAGCTGGTCCTCTTCCTGGCTGTAGACCACCTTCACGCGCTTGGCCAGATCTTCACAGGCGCCACCGTGCTCGTCGCACTCCAGCGTCACCTCGAGATCGACTTGCTGGCCGTTCCAGCCTTCGACGTTCACCTCACCCACCGGCACGTCGACGAGAACCCGCTCCACGTTCGTCACTGGAAGCTGCTTGACGAAACGGCGCACGACCACGTCGTCGTCGGCACTCGCAGGAAGGGTCCAGAGCAGGGCGGCGGCCAGGGTCCATGCGGTCTTTCTCATGATCTCCCTCCATCCTCCATGGGGAGCCTCTGGAGGAGGCTCTGAAGTGCCATACGGCAAAACCCTCCAACAGGTTCCAACCAGAAGATGGCCCCAACTTTGCAGTGGGTGATTTGCGTCAGCCTCGGGACCATGCCGATCCCGCGGCGGATTCAACAGAAGGAGAATGAGCCATGGTCCGGAAGACCCAAAAAATTCATGATTCGGTCACCGCGCTGATGGCCTGTTTCCTCTTGCTGTTCCTGGCGCATTGCTCCACGAACCCCGCGACCGGCAAGAAGCAACTGGCCTTGGTCGGTGAACAGCAGGAGATCGCGATGGGCCGCGAGGCGGCTCAGCAGGCGGCGCAATCGATTGGTCTCTACCAGGATGACGAGCTCCAGTCCTATGTCTCGCGGATAGGCAAGAAACTCGCTGCGGACTCGGAGCGCCCGAACCTCCCCTGGTCGTTCCAGGTGGTGGACGATCCGTCGGTGAACGCCTTCGCTTTGCCGGGCGGCTTCATCTTCGTCACCCGCGGCCTGATGACGCATCTGTCGTCGGAGGCCGAGCTCGTCTCGGTCCTCGGCCACGAGATCGGCCACGTGACCGGCCGGCACAGCGTGGAGCAGATGAGCAAGGCGCAGATCGCCCAGATCGGCCTCATCGCTGGCATGATCCTCAAGCCCGAGCTGGCCAACTACGGCGACCTCGCCCAGACCGGCCTCGGCCTGCTGTTCCTCAAGTATGGCCGCGACGACGAGCGCGAAGCCGACGACCTCGGCTTGCGCTACCTGGTTGATGAAGGCTACGACCCGCGCGAGATGCCCCTGGTGTTCGAGACGCTTCGCCGGGTCAGTGAGAGGGAAGCGCAGGGCGGCCGCGTTCCGGGCTGGCTGTCGACTCATCCGACGCCGGAGGACCGCATCCAGCGCATCGAGTCCGAGGTGGCCAAGCTCGACCGCGACTTCTCGCGGGCCACTGTCGGACGGGAGCGCTACCTGCAGGCGATGGATAACGTGGTCTACGGGCAGAACCCGCGCGAAGGCTACTTCCGCGGCAACACCTTCATCCAGCCCGAGCTCGGCTTTCAGATCAACTTCCCGCAGGGTTGGAAGGTGAGCAACCAGAAGCAGGCGGTGGGCGCCATCAGCCCGCGCGAAGACGCGGTGGTCGTCCTCACCCTGTCCAACCAGAATTCACCGCAGCAGGCGGCCCAGGAGTTCTTCTCGCAGCAGGGCATCGTCCAGGGGCAGGCGCTGCAGGCGGACCTGGGTGGGATGCCGGGCGTGGCCCGCGTCTTCGGTGTGCAGCGCGGCCAGTCGGGAGACCTTCAGGGAGTCGCGGGGTTCGTGGAGTACGGAAACCGCGTCTACCAGATCCTTGGCTACACCCTCGCGAACAACTGGCGTGGTTATAGCGACGAGCTGTCGTCCGCGCTCGCCAGCTTCTCGCGGGTGACGGACCGGCGGCTTCTGTCGGTCGAGCCGCAGCGCCTCGACGTCGTGACGCTGCCGAGCTCGATGACGCTCCAGGAGTTCGACCGGCGGTATCCGTCGAGCGTCGACCTCCAGACGGTCGCAATCATCAACCAGGCGCAGCCGAGCACCCGCTTCGAGGCGGGAACCGAAGTGAAGCGCGTGGTGGGAGGGGCCGCCTAAGCGGCAGCATCTCGTAGCCGCCGCGCCACCGCGCCGGCCGAAATCCTCCTCCCCTCCAGCCGTCCGACCGGCAATACGCCGATCAGGCTGTTGGTGAGGAGGATTTCTTGTGTTCGCTCCAAATCTTCCGGCACCAGGGAATGCTCCGCAATCGCGCCCTGATCGAGGAGGCGCTGCCGGACGGTCCCGGGCAGGCACCCATCGTTCAGCGGGGGAGTGAAGATTTCACCATCCAGGACAACGAGCAGATTGCTCCGCGCGCCTTCCGCGAGATGGCCGCGCTCGTTGAGCAGGAGCGCTTCGAAAGCTCCGGCCCGCTCGGCGCGGAGGAGGGCGAGGCGGTTCACCTGCCAGCAAAGGCTCTTGAGACCGGCGAGCGGGCTCCGGGCGTCAATCCGCAGGTCAGGGAGGAGAAGTGCCGCGACGCCTTCCTGGTACTGCGACTCTTCCGGAGGGTGATAGGGCGCCGCTGTGACTAGGCGGGTCGGAATCCCTCCGACGCCACGGGTGACAGTGATCCGCAGCCGTGCCGTGGGCCGGGGCGCGGCGTGCGCCACGGCGGTGACGGCTTCCTCCAGCGTTTCCCGGTCCTCGGGGATCTCGATCTCCACCCGACGCAGCCCGGCCAGGAGACGATCGAGATGAGGACCTACGTGCTGCGTCCGCCCCCTGTCCACGCGCAGGGTCTCGAACAGGCCGTCGCCATGGAGGAAGCCGGCGTCGTCGGGCGCGATCCGCACGTCTTCGGCCGGGACCGCGCGGCCGTTCCACGAGGCGAGGCTCATCCAATCGACCTCATCCAATCTCCGCAGCACCGAGCGCAGTGAGGAAGGCCCGGGCCTTCACAGCGCTCTCCTCGTGCTCCAGCTCCGGATCCGAATCGACGACGATCCCGCAGCCGGCGTGATAGGCGACTCGGCCCCGGGTCGCTACGGCCGTGCGGATCGCCACGGCGAGCTCCAGATCCCCACTCAGGGAGATCCACCCGAATGCGCCCATGGCAGGGCCGCGCCGGACCTCCTCCTCGCGCGCGGCCACCGTCATGGCCCGAATCTTCGGCGCTCCCGTGATCGAGGCCGGCGGGAAGGCCGCTCGGATCAGCTCGATCGCCCGCTCCGGGCCTTCCGCGCGCAGCCGTCCGCGCACCGTCGAGATTGTGTGGTGCAGCGTCGGGAGCGTGACGACTTCCGCGTGGCTGACGACCTCGACCGAGCCGGGCTCGCAAACGCGCCCCAGATCATTCCGGGCCACGTCCACGATCATCGTCAGCTCGGCCCGGTCTTTGATGCTCTCCGCCAGCTCGCGGGCAAGGGCGCGATCCTCGCGCGGCGTTCCTCCGCGCGGGCGGGTCCCCTTGATCGGCCGTGTCTCCACACTCCCGTCGCGGACGGACAGGAAGAGCTCCGGGCTCACCGAGAGCACCGTGCGGTCGTGGCCCAGGTCGAGGAACGCGCCGTGATCGGCCGGGCTCGCCGCGCGCAGCCGGCGATAGAGGTCCGGGATCTTGGAGGCCGGCAGGTCCGTCTCGATCCGGCGGCAGAGATTCACCTGGAAGATCTCGCCCGAGCGGATCCGCTCGACGGATCGGCGGACCCCTTCTTCGAAGCTTCCCCGGTTGGGCCGGCTGATCACCGGACCGGCGGGCAGGCGATCCGTTGACGCTTCCGGGACCGAGATCGACTGCGCGGCGGCGAGCACCTCCTCGGCCGCGCGCACCGGATCGCGGTGATCGCGTCCCGGCCAGGCATCGGTGCTTTCGAGGGACCAGGCGCGGCCATCCCAGCGCAGGCCGGCGGTATAGAGGCCGAGATGGAGATCGGGGAGGCCGAGGTCGTCCTCCAGGTTGGCCGGGGACGGATCGAGATCCTCGATCTCGGCTCCCAGCTCATAGCCGAGGAAGCCGACCAGCATCGCGCGCGCCGGGCCGCCCCAGGCCGCGAAGGCCGCCTCCAAAAGAGCGAGCCCCCCCACGGACGCCGTCATCCGCCCGCCGGGACCCTCGACCGTCGCCCGTCCGCTACGCGTGGTCAACAGGGCCAGCGGCTCGGCGTAGAAGAGATGCCCGTGCCGGTTGCCGCCATCCAGCCAGGAGAATCCGGGGCGCTGCCGCAAGACTTCCGCGACCTGCTCTGGAGCCGGCGGCATGCCGCGCGGGACCCGCAGCGGCGTAACGGCGCCGCGGGCCGCGGGGGAGGGGGCGGGGAGCGCCGTGTGCAGCCGCTCGACCAGCCGGCGGCGGCGCGCCGCGGTGAGCCGGTCGTGCCACATGCCGGGCTACCAGGTTTGCGAGCGGTACAGGAAGTTGAACAGCATGTCGTTCCCGATCTGGGTCAGGAACGACTCGGGGGCGATCTGCAGCCCTTCGACGCCCAGTTCCGACAGACGGAGGCCCAGGACCGAGCCGTCCTCTTCCGACCAGGCGCTGTATTCCAGGAAGGGCAGCTCCTCGCCCTCTTCGATCGCGAGCGGAGAATCGGAGCGGCCCACGGTGATCGGGCTCGCAAGGGCCTCAAAAATCCCGCGGCTGTCGTGCCGCAGGACGACGGTTTCAGAGACCTTGCCCTGTTTCTTCTTCGAAGGGACGAGGTGGGCGCCGGCGACCACGGCGATGATCTGCATTCCCAGGCCGAGCCCGAGGACCGGGATCTGCCCCGCAAGCTCCTGCACCACACGGCGGCCGATCCGGCACTCTTCGGGGGCCATCGGCCCGGGCGTGAGCAGGATCCGCCGCGGCTTCAGCTCCTGGATATCGTCGAAGAGAATCTCGCCGGCCGGGCGGATCTCGCACTCGGCCTCCAGCTCCTCCAGCGCCTTGACCAGCGTCGGGGTCGAGGCATCCCCGTGATCCAGCACGAGCACACGCATGCGCCGGATCTTATCTCGGGGTGAGGGCGCTCAGAGATACCCGAGCGACCGCAGCAGATCCTCCGTCTCCTTGCTGACCGCCCGCTGCTCGCCGCAGGTGCCGCCCTGGGCGTCCGTCTCGACGTTCACGCGCGGCGCGCGGTCCCACTTCCAGAGCTCGCGCTTGAGGCGCTCCACGTCTTTGGAGAACTGGTCGGCGACGTTCTTCGTCTCACCGGGGTCGCTCGCCAGATCGAACAAAGCGAACCGCACTCCTTCGCCGCCGATCCAGCGCTGCTCCGGGCGGGTCTGAGCGTAGATCAGCTTGAAGCGGCTGTCGCGGGCGACCTTCTGCCACTTGTTGTTGGTCTCCCAGCCCGCCTCCGCGAAGGCGAGGCCTGGCGTGGGGGCCGCCTCCGCGGTCTTCGCCTCCTCGCGGCTCCGCTCCGGCTCCTTCTGGCCCCGCAGGCGCGCCGTGAGAGTCCGCCCTTGCATCCAGCCGCCGTTCGTCAGCTTCGCTCCCGCCGCCTGCAGCAGGGTGGGGGCGAGATGGATCAGCTCGACGGGTTCCTTGTCCACCCGGGCAGTGAGGACGCCGGGATAGTGGAGGACCAGCGGCACGCGCAGGCAGGTCTGGAAGCTGAAGCGGCCGTGGTCGAAGTAGTAGCCGTGATCGCCCAGGGACTCGCCGTGGTCCGCGGTGAAGGCGGTCAGCGTCTTCTCCAGCAGGCCGCGCGCTTTCATTTCGTTGAGGAGGCGCCCGATCTGCTCGTCCGTGTAGGCGATCTCGGCGTCGTAGCGCGCCACGTAGAAGGCGAGCTCATCGCGGCCGTCGAGCACCCGCTCGCTGCCGATTCCGAACATCTGCTGCTTCGGCTTGTCGGAGAGCGGGATGCGTACCGACGGGTCGAAGTGCTCGTCATTCTGGAAGCGGTCCCGGTACGGGGCCGGCGGCTCGTAGGGGGCGTGAGGATCCAGATAGTGGACCCAGAGGAAATAGGGCTTGCCGCTCGCCTTCAGGCGATCGAGCTGGCCGATCGCCAGGTTGGTCACCGCCTCCGCGCGGTTGGGATCGGACCCCTTCTGGCTCTCGTGGAGCTTCCACGTCTCGATGAACTCGTCGAATCCCTGATCGAAGTAGAAATCGCTCCCCACGGCGGCGTTGGCCACCACGGCCGCCGTGGCATATCCCTGGCGCTTGAGCATCTCGGCGAGCATCGAGAACTTGCACGAGACCGGCTGGCCGGCCGTGCGCACGATCTGGTTGTCCTTGGCGTAGCTCGCCGTAAAAATCGAGGCGAAGGACGGCGTGGTCTTCGGCCACTGCACCTGCGCCTGGTCGAAGCGCACCCCCTCGGCAGCCAGGCGGTCGATCACCGGAGAGGTGGGCCGCACGTAACCGTAGCTCGACAGGTGATCGGCCCGCAGGGTGTCCACCGTGATCAGGAGGATGTTGCTCCCGGCCGGGAGAGGGGCGATCTCGGGAGTCGCCGCCTCCGGCTCGGGCGTCGTGCAGCCGGTCGTGCCGGCCAGGGCGGCGATCGCGAGGATCAGGAGGAGAACGCGCGTATGGGGCATCGAAAGGGCTTCCGGGAGTCGGTCCTTCAGTCTACGGACGAGATGCGAGGGGCGTCCGCGGTTGCGGGACGGTATCTTAGCCCAGGTCGCCTTCACCCATGAGCCCTCTTGGTCCCCAGGGCAACGATGGAACGCGCTGTGCAGACTCCGGTGGAACGCCATGGCTCGCACGAAGCGCAGACTGATCCTCGGCGTGCTCGCCCTCTTCCTCCTGATCTTTCTCTACCGTCTCCTCACCGTCTACACCGTCCGTTCCGGCGAGTGCCGTCCGCGGCCGGTTGATCCGGGCACGCGCCTCCTGACGCGCGACGAGCACGGCACGCCCGTCCATTTCCCGGAGCGGATCGGCTTCCCGCCGCAGCGCCGGCCTCTCGTCGTGATGACCTACAACATCGCCGGCCATGACGAGCTGATCGACGGCGATCACATTCGGCGGATCGCCGACGCGATCCGCCGCCTCCACCCGGATATCGTGGCGCTGCAGGAAGTGCATCGCGGGACTTGGCAGGCACGCTTCCACGATCAGCTCGCCGAGTTGGAGTCGCGCACCGGCCTGCATGGCTTCTTCGCCCCGAGCTATGTCCAGTGGGGCGGCGGATACGGCAATGCGATCCTCACCCGCGGCCAGATCGTGCAGGCGGAGGCGCATCCCTTGCCGTGCATCGGAGAGCCGCGGGCCCTCCTCGAGGCGACGATCCGTCTCGACGGGGCCACGATCAACGTCTACGTCACGCACCTGACCACATGGGGCCGTCTCAACTCGAAGATCCGCGCGGAACAGCTGCACTGTCTCGCCCGGGAGGTCCGCACGAGCCGCTACCCGTATCTCCTCGCGGGCGACTTCAACACGCATCCGCAGGCGCCGGAGATGGAGGAGTTCCGCCGCGAGAACGCCGCGCAGCTCGCAACGAAGGGAATCGGTCCGACGTTTCCGCGCTGGAAGGAGCAGATCGATTACGTCTTCGCCGACTACGGCTGGGAGGTCCGCACCTCGCGCGCCTGGCCGATCGAGGTCTCGGATCACCTGCCGGTGACGGCGGAGCTGATGTGGAGCGGCCCCGGAGCTTCCCCGGAACCCTCCAAGGTCTTGTGGAGGCGCGGTTACTGAGAGGTCTCTGTGGCCGCCCTGGTGAGGATCTCCGCCAAGCTCATCCCCTGAAAGCGCTTGTCGCGCCAGCTCTGGTAATCGAACGGCTCGTGGCTCAGCAGAGCGAGGAACCGCAAAGCCTCCACAGGTCCGAGGTTTGCCTCAAGGACTGCCATCCCTTTAGCGCGAAGAACATCGTCCGCCAGCACCTCAGCCATGTTTCAAATCCTCCAGGTATTCGATCGGATTCTTCATCATAACCTGGGTGTTCGTCCGGCGAGCTCGCCTGATGAACCGATCGTCACAGGTGACCAGGCAGGCACAGGCACCCGCTTCGGCGCACGCGAGATGAGCGGCATCAAGTGGTGCAAGACCGTAAACGAGCAGTCCTTCTGCTCGCGCCGCCACCTGCTCGTCAATCCTGATTCTGACACGTGCACGCCGACTCCAGCTACCGATTTCTGTGCGGCGATCCGGCAGCGGGTGCTGGGCGTTCTCGAGTTCCAGGACATCCGACCAGATCAGTTGGTCCAAGCCTTCGATGAGCCGTTGCAGGATCGTGAAGACGGCCCCTGTCTCCGACGCGACACGCTGCTGGCCCTGGTCATCGAAAGGCCGGTTGAAACAATTGAGATCTAGATAGAGGAGCACTGTTGACTCTCCCTTGATGCCTCTCCAGGAGCGTGGCCGACATTGCCAAGCATAACCTAGAAGCCGGAGCTACGGCACACCTGACGGGCGGTGTGGTGTACTTACGATAGAACGCGCGACCCGGAAGCGCTGCCGGGTCTCAGCAAGGTCACGCGGACTTGGTGAGAGCGCGCGGGCCGGTGCTAAAGTGACTCTGGAATTCCCCATGGACAGGCTCGACCCGATTCCCACCCCCTCCGTCTCGCCGGAGGACACGCCCGGGCTCCTGACCGTCATCCAGGAGCTCAACGCCGCCCCTGACCTGCGGAGCGGGCTCGCGCGTGTGGCTGAGCTGCTGCGCGACTGCATCCCCTACGACAACCTGAACGTCCTGCTGCTGGACGACCTCGGCCGCGAGCTCCACTACGAGCTGTCGGTGGGCCTGCCGCCGGAGATCGCCGAACACTGGAGGTTCGGCATGGGGCAGGGGCTTGTGGGGACCGCGGCCCAGACGGGCCGGGTCGTCCGCGTCGGCGACGTGGGAGACGATCCGCGCTATATCCGGGCCGGTGTGCCGGTCCGCTCCGAGCTGGTCATCCCCTTGATCTCGCGGGGCCGTACCGTGGGCGTGCTGGATGTCGGCAGCCTCCAGCCGAACCGCTTCACGGAAGATGACGAAGCCTTTCTGACCTCCCTCGCCGGCTTCCTCGCCAGCGCAATCGAGAACGCCCAGATCTACCGCAACCTGCGGGAGCAGGCGCGGACGCTTTCCCTGCTCCACGAGGTCAGCCGCGAGATCGGCGCCATCCTCGACCGCCGCCAGCTCCTGGAGCGGGTCGCCCAGCTCCTGAAGCGGCTCATCGACTACGACCTCTTCAGCGTGCTGATCTGGTGCGAGGAGACCCAGATGCTCGACCCCTGGGTCGCTTTCGACCGCGACGGCCTGCCGTTCGGCCGCGGCGGTTGCATCCGCCTCGGCGAAGGGCTGACCGGCACGGCGGCGGCCTTGCGCCAGTCGCTGCGCGTGCCGAACGTCCGGCTCGATCCGCGCTTTGTGGGTTGCTCGGTCGAGTTCGCCACCTGCTCCGAGCTGGTCGTTCCGATGACGCATAAGGACCGCCTCGTCGGCGTGCTCGATCTCGAAAGCCTGCGCTACGACGCGTTCACCGCCCAGCACGAGCAGCTCCTGTCGACCCTGGCCGGCTCGCTGGGCATTGCACTAGAGAACGCGCGCCTCTACGAGCACCTGCGCAGCGACGAGCAGCGGGTGCGCGAGGAGCTGGTGACCGCGCGGCGGATTCAGGCGAATCTGTTGCCCAAGGCGTCACCGTGGATCCCCGGGCTCCAGGTGGGCTTCGCCTATGAGCCGGCGCAGGATCTCGGAGGCGATTTTTACGACTTCCTGACCTGGGGCGAGGGGCGGCTCGGCATCGCCGTGGGCGACGTGGCGGGCAAGGCGACCTCCGCGGCACTCTATGGCTCATTCGCCGTGGGCATGCTGCGCGAGTTGGGGAGCCGCGGCGTCCTTGGACCGGCGCAGCTTCTGGCGGACCTGAGCTCACGTCTCAAGGGGATGAGCATCGACCGCCGCTTCCTGGCCATGGTCTTCGCCGTCTACGAGAGCGCGGAGCGCACGCTCACCCTGGCAAATTCGGGATTGCCTTACCCCTGGCACGTCAGCGGCGGCGAGGCGCGGGAGGTCCAGGTGAGCGGCACGCCGCTGGGCGTCCTGCTGGGAAAGTACGAGGAGGTCGTTCTCCACCTGGCACCGGGGGACGTGGTCGTCCTCTGCTCGGACGGAGTGGAGGAGAGCCGTAACGCCGCGGGCGAGGCCCTGGGAAGCGACCGCATCCGCCAGGTGCTCCACCGCTTCGCGGACAGCTCCGCCGCCGAAATCGCCCAGGCGCTCCTGGACGCCACGGAACGCTTCGCGGGCCGGGAAGAGCCGTCCGACGACCGGACGGTGGTGGTGCTGAAGGTGACGGACCCTCACCCCTGACCTGGAGCCTTACTTCTTCCCCTTCTTTGCCTCCGCCGCAGCCTTCTCCAGCGCGGTGAGGGTGTCCTTGGTCAGGGTTTCGGCGTCGTCGAGCGGCCGCTCTCCCGCCTGCACGGTGGCGACGATCACCACCGAGCCTTTGCGCGTGTGGAGCTGCTGGAGCCCGGGGACCCAGTAAGCGGCATCGCCGAGCCCCTGGACCTCCTGAATCGTCCTCTTCGACAGCCGCTCGAGATACGGCCGGGCGGAATCCATCCGGCTCGCCGCCGAGCCAGGGGAGGCTGCCGGCCGGAGCTCCAGGCCGACCAGCTCCAAATGCTCCATGGTGCCGGCGTTGTACGGACAGTAGAGGGGACTGCGCCCCTGGGCATCCTCCAGCGTGCTGGTGATCCCGGCGACCGGCTTTCCGGCGAGCGCCTGGGCACGCTCCTGGGTGAGGATCGCGCAGGTGTCGAACCCTTCCGCGACCTTCAGGTCAGGGCCGCTCCCAGCCGAGCCGCCGCAGGCGGTCAGGAGTGCGGCGAAGAGCGCGATCGGAGCTCCGAGAAGGTATCTCGCTTTCATGATGGAGCGGATTGTATCCCCACCAGCTCCTGAATCCTCGCGAAGAAATCCCCGAACCCATCCGCCTCGGACTTGAACGACTCCTGGCGGATCATCCGCACGACGACCAGGCGGGAGGCGGGGAGCACGGCCACGTACTGGCCGAGATAGCCGTTGCCGTTGAAGCCGACGATCGGGCCCGTGGTCGCCTTCGGTCCTGGCAGACCCTTGGCGCGCACGTTCATCATGTAGGTCTGAATCCCCTGGCCCGCTCCGAAAAGGCCGTCGAGCAGGGGGAGGAGCTCGCCCTCGGAGGAGATCGGCTTGCCGCGGAGGGTCGCCATCTTCTCGACGAAGGCCGGATCGGCTCCGCCCTTGCGCCAGGCGTCGAGCGTCTCGTCGGTCACTTCCAACTTCGACCAGGCCGGGAGCGGCCACCAGAGAAGGCCGCTCTTGCTCACGCCGTCTCCTTTCCTCACAGAGCTCCGAGCCCAGTCCGCGGTCAGGAGCCGCCGCCCCTGGAACGTCCCCTCGTCGAGCATGAGCTGGCCGATCTTCGCGAGATCGAGCGGATCGAGCTGGACTCCGGCCATGCAGTGTGGGTTGCCGGCCGGATCGCGCATCCAGGAGAAGCGCGTCACCCCCAGCGGAGCGAAGACCTCGTCGCGCTGGTATTCGTCCAGCTTCTTGCCCGAGACTTTCTCGACAACCCCGCTCAGGAGGTTCACCGCCTTGTTGTTATAGAAGAAGGCCGTTCCCGGCTCGGCGGCCACTGGCGCCTCCAGGGCCAGCTTCACGATGTCCCGGCTCTCGTAGACCTCCTGGGCACTCGGGTTGGCCTGGAGCCCCGACGTGTGGTCGAGCAGGTGGCGGACGGTGACCTTCTCCTTGGGCGTCCCCTTCCACTGTGGATAGAAGGTCGCCACCGGCTCCTCGATCCGCAGCTTCCCCGTGGTCACCAGCCGGCCGATGGCCAGGTTGACGATCGACTTGGTGACCGACATCGCCTCGATCGGCCCGGCCGGCTTGCCGAAGCGCCAGTCGCCCACCAGCTTGCCGTCCCTGAGGATGACCAGCGCATCCGAATGGGTCTCCTCGGCCCGCTTCACCAGCCGCTCCAGGGCCGCCGGATCGATCCCCGCGGCTTTGGGGTCGACCTTCTCGAACGGCTGCACTTTCGCGGGGCTCGCGATGGTGTAGTCGACGTACTCGTGCTGCACCGCGGGCGCCGCTTGCGGCTCCTGGGCGCGCGCGGCCATAACGGTCAGAAGGAGCAAGGTGGCCCCGCTCCGGAGAATTCTGGACGTCTGAAAGGTCATCGTCTCGCCTCCTCGCCCATCCTACGCGAGCTGCGAGAAATTGTTGCCGGCCCGCCAGACGGGTCGAGCCCCAAGGAGGTGACTGAGGCCGCGCGGATGTTTCCGGCGCCGCTCGGACAGCTTAAAAACCGCGGCGGAAGGTTTCGGAGCGGTTCTGACACTTCCCCTGCGCGCGGCGGAAACCTCCGGCGCGATTTTTAAGCTGTCAGAGCCCGCTTCGAAGCTTCCGCCGCGCAGCGGACAGCTTGCCAGATGCGCGTGAGGTTGCCCCCGTCGGGCTGGCTGCGCCATGATCCGCCCATGACGGACCGACTCTACTTCCGACAGCTCCTGGCGGGCCGGCAGGTGGCCACCCAGCATCCGATCGCCGGTCAGATGGCCAATTTCATGTACCTCCTCGGCGACACCCAGACCCGCGAGGCCTTCGTGGTCGATCCGGCGTGGGACGTCCGCAGCCTGCTCGACGTGGCGGAGGCGGACGGCTACACGGTGCGCGGGGCTCTCGTCACCCACTATCACCCGGATCACGTCGGCGGCGACTTGTGGGGCGTGCACGTCGAGGGGTTGGGACGGTTGCTGGAGCAGGCTGCGGTCCCGATCTACGTCAACAAGAACGAGGCGGATGGCCTGAAGAAGGTGACGGGGCTGGAGGAGAGTGATCTGAAGCGGGTCGATGACGCGGACAAGGTGAAGATCGGCGAGATCGAGATCCAGTTCCTCCACACGCCGGGCCATACACCCGGAAGCCAGTGCTTCCTCGTGGACAACCGGCTCGTCGCGGGAGACACCCTGTTCGTCCAGGGGTGCGGCCGGGTGGACCTGCCGGGGGGCGATCCCGACGCGATGTACCACACCCTGACCGGCAAGCTCGCCAAGCTGCCAACGGACACGGTCCTGTATCCCGGACATCACTACGGCCCGACGCCGACCTCCACGATCGGCGACGAGCTCCAGCACAACCACTACCTGCGGGTCCGCTCGCTGGACGACTGGCGGCGGTTGATGGGGCGGTGACCAGGAGCGTTGTCGATTCCGGGCTCCCCCGAACGACTATCCGGTGAAAGCAGCTCTGGTCATCAACAAAGGAGAGAGCCCATGTTCAAGGACAGCCAGGCATTCAGCAGTTTCTCGGTCGACGATGGTGGCGCGGCGAAGGAGTTCTACGGCCGCACGCTCGGTCTGGAGGTCTCCGAGTCCATGGGGCAGCTCGTGCTGCACCTCGCGGGCGGCGGGACCGTCTTCGTCTACTCCAAGCCGGACCATGCACCGGCGAGCTTTACGGTCCTCAACTTCAAGGTGGATGACGTCGACGCGGCGGTGGACGAGCTGGTCCGGCGCGGTGTGCGCTTCGAGCACTACGACGATCTCGGGACCGATGAGAAGGGCATCTCCCGCCAGGGGCCGACCATCGCCTGGTTCAAAGACCCGGCCGGCAACATCCTGTCTGTGTTGAGCGACAAGTGATCAGGTGGACGACCGGCGGTAGCGCTCCCGCAGCGGCAGGAGGAGCCACAGGACGAGGAAGAGCGTGAAGGAGCCGGCCGCCATCGTCAGCGCCCACATTTTGTCGTGCAGGATCAACTGCGCGATCAAATAGACCTCCAGGCTGATTCCGACCGCCAGCGGCAGCATCCCCCAGAGGAGAAGCCGCGAGGATAGGTGGAGGAACCGGTCGCTGACTGAGTGGGGATCCGCCTGCCGGTGCAGAGCCGCCGGGGCCATGACCAGGGCAATCGAGGCCACCACCAGCAGGATCGAGAGGAGATGGAGGCGCTGCTCGTCCATGGTAAGCCGTTGGGCGAAGCCCTCGTTGAACACGGCGATGAGCTGGAACCCGAAGAGGGCCTGGATCCCGGGGAGCACTATACGGCACTCCTCCAGGATGTTCGAAGCCGCCGCGTCGAGAGGAAGCCTTTGCTTCTGCGGTTCTTCGTCGGGGGTGTGGCTGGCCAACGTACGAGCGTTCCTCGACCGCCCTACCGCACCCGCCGCCGCCGGTTTCGGATGTAGTCCGCGAGAATGAACTCACCCAGGTTGTACGGGCTCGCGAAGTAGGCGCGGCCGCGGTTGATCTGGGTCAGCTTCTCGACGAACTGCGTGAGCATGGGATCGGTCGCCAGCATGAAGGTGGTGATCACCACTTTCTGCCGCCGGCAGAGGTCCGCCTCCTCCAGCGTCAGGTTCACGATCCGCATGTCCAGCCCGAACGGATTCTTATAGATGCGCCCGCCTTCGGTGATCGCCGACGGTTTGCCGTCCGTGATCAGGAAGATCTGCTTGTTCGGCTGCTTCTGCCGCGACAGCAGGCTGCGCGCGAGTTGCAGACCCTCCCGCGTGTTGGTGTGGAACGGCCCGGCCTGGATGTAGGGAATGTCCGTCAGCGGCACCGGCTCGGCGCGGTCGCCGAACAGGATCACGCTCAGGTGGTCTTTCGGGTACTTCGTGGTGATCAGCTCGGTGAGCGCCAGGGCCACGGTCTTCGCCGGGGTGATGCGGTCCTCTCCATAGAGGATCATCGAGTGGCTGATGTCGATCGCTACCACGGTGGCGCAGGTGGTCAGGTGCTCGGTCTCGAAGACCTCCAGGTCGTCCTCGGCCAGCTCGAGCTCGCCGTGGGTGCGCCGCATGGCGTTCTGGAGCGAGCGCGCCGAGTCGAGGAGGTGGATGTCGTCGCCGAACTTGTAGGAGCGGGTCTCGGGGAGGCGCTCGATCCCCTCGCCGGCGGCGCGGATCGGGTGATAGCCGGTGTTGGCGCGGTCGAGCCCCTGGAAGATCTCCTCGAAGGCGCTGCGGCGGACGCGGCGCTCGCCCCCCGCCGTCAGTTGCAGGCCGCCCTCGCCGTCGCGCTGCACGAGCTGCTGCTCCTCCAAGGTGGCGAAGAAAGCCTCCAGATCGATGTCTTCCGGGATGTGCCCCTGCTGCTGCAGGTAGCGCATCCAATCCATCGCCTCGTCGACGTCTCCGGCGCTCGCCAGCACGAGCTGGTTGAACAGGCGGAGGAGGTCGAGCCCGGCGAGGATCGCCCGGATCAGCTCGGGATCGAGGTACAGATACTGATGGCGCATCGCCGGGCGGTTTCCTTCCTGATAGAGGGCCTAGTTGACGTCGCCCCGGTCGCGGCCGCTGCGGCTGCCCGCGCCGCGGTGGGGCTTCAGGAGCTGGAACTTGACCATCTGCTTGTAGCTGACCTGGCTGTCCATGTCGTTGCGCGCCAGCTTCAGGTGCTGGTGGAGCCCTTCGAGCACCATCTCCGCGGCCAGGGCGCGCTCCTCGGAGCCCTTGCCGTAGCGGGCGGCCAGCGCCTTCAGCCCGGGCACTTTGTAGAGCTCGGCCTCGTACTCGGCGAACGGCTGCTCGTCCGAGATCGTCACGGAGTTCCCCTCGGCGAACCAGCGGATAAGCGGCGCGTACGGTCCCTCGTCGTCGGCCCCGCCGCTCCCGGCTTCCTTGCCGACCTCGGGGAAGCGGCCCTCGAAGACCTTCTTGAGCGCCTGGCCCAGGAGGCGCCGGGCCACCACCTCGGACCCCTGCTGCTCCCCTTCGTAGACCATCTCCACCTTGCCGGTGATCGCCGGCAGCAGCATCTGGAGGTCGCAGAGGCGGGGAAAGACCGGGGAGTCGCTCGTAGCCAGGGCCCGCCGCTCCAGGTTCGAGACCAGCAGCTCCATGGCGCTGATCGCCACGCGGGCGCTGACGCCGGACGACTGGTCCACCAGGTCGCTCTCGCGGGCCGCGAACGAGATCTCCTCGATGAGCAGGCGGATGTCTTCGGGGATCACCACGTCGGGCGTATCGCGCTCCGTCCACGCTTCCTGCCGGGTGATGTCGACCGCGATCTGGGCCTCCGGCGGATAGTGGGTGAGGATCTGCGAGGAGATGCGGTCCTTGAGCGGCGTGATGATGCTGCCGCGGTTCGTGTAGTCCTCGGGGTTGGCCGAGAAGCACATCAGGATGTCGAGCGGGATGCGCACGGGGAAGCCGCGGATCTGCAGGTCCCGCTCCTCCAGGATGTTGAACAGGCCCACCTGGATGCGCGGCGCGAGGTCAGGGAGCTCGTTGATGGCGAAGATGCCCCGGTTGGTCCGCGGGATGATGCCGAAGTGGATGACCTCCGGGTCGGCGAAGGTCAGCTTGCGCGTCGCCGCCTTGATCGGGTCGATGTCGCCGAGCAGGTCGGCGATCGACACGTCCGGGGTCGCGAGCTTCTCGTTGTAGCGCTGCTCGGCGGCGAGCCACTCGACCGGGGTGTCGTCGCCCGCCTCGGCGACCAGGCGCTGGCCCGGCACGGAGATGGGGGCGAGCGGATCGTCGTTGAGCTCCGAGCCGGCGAGCACCGGAACCTCCGGGTCGAGCAGGGTGGTCAGAGCGCGCAGGATGCGCGTCTTGGCCTGGCCCCGCAGGCCGAGCAGGATGAAGTCGTGGCCGGCGAGAAGGGCGTTGACCACGGCCGGGATGACCGTGCGGTCGTAGCCCAGGATGCCCGGGAAGAGCGGACCGCCGCCCTTCAGGCGCTGGCGGAGGTTGTCGCGGATCTCGATCTTCACCGAGCGCGGCCGGTAGCCGGTCGCCTTGAGGGCGCCGAGCGTCTTGATCTGGTGGGACTTGGACATCAGTCGTGAAGCTCCTGAAGCCACCGCTCGGCATCGATGGCCGCGCGGCAGCCGGTGCCGGCGGCGGTGATGGCCTGCCGGTAAATGGGGTCCGCGGCGTCGCCGCAGGCGAAGACCCCCGCAACGTTCGTCTTCGTGCTGGGTTCCTGGACGTGGATGTATCCAACGTCGTTCATCTCGATCTTTCCCTTGAACAGGGCGGTGTTCGGCTCGTGGCCGATGGCGAAGAACACCCCCTGGGTAGGGTACTCCGAGTCGAGGCCGGTGCGCTTGTTGTGCAGCTTGACGGCCGTGATGCCCCCTTCGCGGGTGCCCACGATCTGGCTCACGACCGTATCCCAGACCCAGGCGATCTTGGAGTTGGCGAACGCGCGGTCCTGCATGATCCGGGAGGCGCGCAGCTCGTGGCGGCGGTGGATGACCGTGACCTTGGTCGCAAACTTGGTCAGGTACATGGCTTCTTCCATCGCCGAGTCGCCGCCGCCGATGACCACGATTTCCTTGCCGCGGAAGAAGAAGCCGTCGCAGGTCGCGCAGGCCGAGACGCCGTAGCCCATGAGCTCGTTCTCGCCGGGGACGCCGCCGAGCTTGGCCGTGGCTCCGGTCGAGATGATCAGGGCATCGCTCCGGTAGGTCCCTTCATCGGTGCGGACGGTGAACGGCCGGTGCTCGAGGTCGACCTCGATCCCGGCCTCGAACTTGACCTTGGCGCCGAAGCGCTTGGCCTGGTCGCGCATCCGGTCCATCAGCTCTGGACCGAGGATCCCCTCGGGGAACCCGGGGAAGTTCTCGACCTCGGTGGTGATGGTGAGCTGGCCACCGGGCTGGTTCCCTTCGAGGACCAGCGGCGCGAGATCGGCGCGGGCGGCATAGAGCGCCGCTGTCAGGCCGGCCGGGCCCGAGCCGAGGATGATCACGCGGTGGTAGTTGGAATGCGGCTGCGCGGACTGCGTAGGCTGCGTCTCCTGCTCGGAGATGGACATTTCGAGGATCTCCCTCAACAGATGCGGATGAGAGCCCGGTGGTCCGCCACGGGCCACCGGAGGCCGGTCCAGTATATCCTCGCGGGGAAAACCCGCCCGCCCCGCCCTGGAGGAGGCCTGTCTTCTTAACGCGAGGGAGAGGGTGTCTTGTTCCTGGAGAGCTACCAGAATGACGCGCATGACCCAGATCGATACGAAGCTGATTCACGCAGGTGAGCCCGAGCCGCGCATCGAGGGGGCGGTTTCGATGCCGGTCTTCCAGTCGGTGCTCTACGAAGGATCGGGGGCGACGGGGTATCACGACATCCCGTACATCCGCCTCAACAACACCCCCAACCACACCGTGCTCCACGCCAAGCTGGCGGCCCTGGAGAGCGCGGAAACGGCGCTGGTGACCGCGAGCGGGATGGCGGCCATCGCGACGAGCCTGTTGACGGTCCTGTCGGCCGGGGACCACCTGCTCGCCCATGCGTCCCTCTATGGCGGGACCCACGACTTCATCACGCAGGACCTTCCGTCGTTCGGCATCTCGTACGACTTCATCGATGCCGACGATCCGGGGTCGTGGGAGCGGCACCTGCGGGACACCACGCGGGCGGTCTACGTCGAGACCATGACCAATCCGCTCCTGGAGGTGGTGGACCTGGCGGCGGTGCCGCGCTTTGCTCGCGAGCATGGGCTGGTCACCCTGATCGACAACACGTTCGCGTCACCGGTCAACTTCCGCCCGCCGGAGCACGGATACGACCTGTCGCTCCACAGCTGCACCAAGTACCTGAACGGCCATTCGGACATCGTGGCCGGCGCGGTGATCGGCCGCGCCGATCTCGTCGAGAAGGTCCGCCGCAAGCTCAACCACCTCGGCGGCTCGCTCGATCCGCACGCCTGTTTCCTGCTCCATCGGGGGATGAAGACGCTCGCCCTGCGGGTGCGCCATCAGAACGAGAGCGCGTTGCGCATCGCCGGCTTCCTGGAGACGGCTCCCGGCGTGACCAAGGTCAATTACCCGGGGCTCGCGAGCCATCCCCGCCACGCACGGGCCTGCGGGCTGTTCGCCGGCTGCGGCGGCGTGCTGAGCTTCGAGCTCGACGGAGGAGAGGATGCCGCGATCCGTTTCATCGAGCGGACCGAGATCCCCCGCAAGACGGTCAGCCTCGGCGGCGTCGAGAGCCTGATCACGCGGCCGGCGCTCAGCAGCCATGCCGGCGTCGCTCCCGAAGACCGGCGCCGGCTCGGCATCACCGACAGCCTGGTCCGCCTCGCCGTGGGAATCGAAGCCGCGGAGGATCTGATGGACGACCTCGACCGCGCTCTCCGGGGGTGAGGAGAGGTCCCGCCGGCCGGGCGGCCGGCGGGATCTCTGGGAACGTCAGGATTGGTGGCAGGGTTGCCAGTAGACTGGCGTCATCGCCCGCGACCTCTCCATGTAGATGAGGGCGTCGAACTGCTCGCCGAGGATGAAGTCGTCATACCCGAGAATCAGCCATTCCATCGGGTCGATGTAGGACGGATGCGCGGCGTTGGTACCATTGAAGTCCAGGTCCACGAGGAGATAGGGCTCCCCGAGCGGTTGCAGGTACCACTCGGTCGACCATTGCGGGAAGGCGTTCAGCGTGCCGCAGTACCCAATCCACGGCCACTCGAGCTCGACGTGATAGGCGATCAGCGCCACGTTCGCATAGCGGTGTCCGAGCTCCTGCTCCAGCCAGTCACCCATGATCTGGTAGGGGCCGTTGACCAAGCTCCCCTTGGCGATGTGGAAGTTGTGCGCCCACACGGCGGTCTTCTGCGAGCCGACGAGAAGCTTGCGGATGCGCTGGAGGGCCGAGGCCATGCCGCGGTCGCGCGAGCTGAACGCACGCGGGAAATCGCGGGTCTCCCAATAGGCCTGTCCCTGCCAGGCGCGCAGGCCGATGGCCCGGATCTTGGCCCATTCCACGTCCTCCCGTGAGCTCTGGACGGAGGCCGTGCCGTCCATCTCCGTGAGAAGCTGATCCGCGGCGTCAAGGCCGACCAGGCAGGCTTGGTTGTCCGCGTCAGAGACAGGGTTCGGATACGGGGAGCTCACGACGCTGTCGCACCGGCGGATCGCGGCGATGCGCGGATCGCCGGCCGCCACGCCGTTCGCCTGCAGAAAACTGATCAATGCGGGACCGTCCGCCTCCGGCTGCTGTGTGTCGAATCCGAAAAATGTGATCGGATCATCCGGATGCTGCTGGTTCCAGGAGCACATGTACTCGAGGAGGGCGCCCGTTTCCGTGCTCGCCCAGACCCCGAAGATGTAGCGCATGGCGTTGTTGACCGAGCCCTGGCAGGTCGCCACGTACTGGCCGGTGACCTGCGCATAGTGCCAGGGGGTTTCCATCGCGAAGGCGCGGAATCCCATCTCCTCGACCATGAAACGGAAGAGGCGGTGCTTCATCGCGTAGTAGCCGCCGGAGGTGTGGAACGACTCGCCGAGGCCGACGACCTGGGCTCCTTCGAGGATGTGCCGGAGTGGCTGGAGGTCGTTCTGCGGGAGGCTCGCATCGACGCCGTCGAGCCGGTAGATCCCCGACTCCACGAGCTGATCGCGGCGCGGCAGGTACCGGGAACCTGTGGGAAGCTGGCTCGGAGCCCCGTGGTCCTGCGGCATCAGAAGTCTGGCGCGGGGAGAGGGTTGGGCCGCGGCGGGGGGCGCGGCAGTGAGCCCGATCCAGAGAGCTGCGGTGAGCGCGAAACCCAGGGCACGAAGAGGACGATACGGCATGCAACAGATCTGCATTTCATCTCCTCCAGGAACAGCCGATCCACAAAATCCCTCCCTGAATTGGGAGGCATTCCGGGACAGGCGATTGGGCCGTCACAGAGCTACGGAGCGGCCCTTGTGCAAATCCGGAGCCCGGCTGAAAAGAACGGGAAAACCCTGAGATTTCGGCCCGAATGGAGGGATGAGGCGTCCATCTGGACAGACGGAGAGCGTCCCTTCGAGAGGACGCGAAAAGTTGGCGCGGGTCCTGCAGTAGAGGAGGGGCGAGGGGCCGGAGGGAACACCCAAACGAACCGACAACAGGGCTCCTCGATCAAGAAGGAGGCGAATCATGAAACTCAACGGAACCAAGCATATGGGTGCCGCTCTCCTCTGCACCGTCCTTCTGACGGGAGTGCCCTTCCTGACCGCGTGTGGAGGCGACCATTCCGAAGCCAAACAGGAAAACCAGGTGGTCGAGGTGCACGTCACCGATCACCAACTGGAGATGCCGACCTCGCTGCCGACCGGACCGACCACATTCAAGGTGGTCAATACGGGAACCCATGAGCACAGCCTCGGAATCACCGGCCCGGCCGGCGACCAGAAGCTGGAAGCTGCCCTGAAACCCGGCGAAACCGGCGAGATCGAGCTCTACCTCGATTCCGGCACCTATCGGGTCTACTGCCCGGTCGATCAGAACCAGGGCCATTCCATGCAGATCGCGCTGAACGTCCATGACGAGACGGGCAGCACGGGCGGCTAAAGCCGCCTGATTCCCAGGCTCCCAGGCGCGCCCCGCGAGAGCCGGGCGCGCCGCGGTCGACTCGCTTCTCTCCGACAAATCTCCGGCGAATTCCTTCCAAAAGCATGAGCCCGCTGACGAGATGACGGTTACCCCGCCCGCCTTCGCGACCGGCGGCCCTTGTGCGAATCCGGAGCCTCGTGGACAATACCCCGCAACTTTGAGGTCTCGTCCCTGGTGAAGGAGGTGAGCCGTCCGCCTCGACAGACGGACCGACACCGGGGCTCCTCTGATTTCAGGAAAGGGTTGAACCATGAAACCTAACGGAACCAAGCAGGTGAGCTCCGCTCTCCTCTGCGCCGCTCTCCTGGCGGGGCTGCCATTCCTGGCCGCCTGTGGCGGCGACCGTTCAGAGCCCAAGCAGCCCAACCAGGTCATCTCGGTGCACGTCACCGATGATCAGCTCGAGATGCCGCGTTCGCTGTCGGCCGGCCCGACCACGTTCAAGATCACCAACAAGGGGTCCCATGAGCACAGCTTCGGGATCACCGGCCCGGCCGGCGACCAGAAGCTGGAGGCGGCCCTGAAGCCCGGCGAGACCGGCTCGATCGATCTCTACCTCGACTCCGGCACCTATCGCGTCTACTGCCCGATCAACGAGAAAGAAGGCCACTCCCTTCAGATCGCGCTGAACGTCCATGAGGAGGCGGGCGGCACGGGCGGCTGAGGCTTCGCGTGGCGCGGCCGGGGACTTTATTCCGCCCGCCGCGCCACATCCTCGACCGCGGCCGCCAGCTCTTCCGGAACCTCTTCCTGTAAAAAGTGACCAGCCTCTGTCCGGGTGACCGGCGCCTGCGGGAAGGCCCGCTCGTGGCGCCGCAGCGACCGCGCAAGGATCGGATCTCGCATCCCCCATACCAGTGCGATCGGCCCTGGAAACGATTGCGCCCAGGCTTCGCCTTGACGCAGAGCCGGCATGCTCGGGTGGTCGGGCCGGTTGGGCACCATCCGGGCCAGGGCGAGCGGGGCGACGCGGTCGCTCCAGGCCCGCAGGGGCCAGCGATAGGCGCGGGCCACGTCGCCGGAGATCGAGCGCTTGTCCCCCTGCACCCGATGCAGGATGTTCTGGGGGAACCCGAGGCCGCGGAAGACGAGATCGCTCAGGAGCGGCAGGCGCGCGAAGGTGTGGAACGCGGTGCGCCGCGGACGGGCGGACACAAGCACGGCCGTGTTCGCGAGGACGAGCCCGGCCACGCGCTCAGACAGCCGCGCTCCCACCTGCGCGGCGATCGGACCTCCCCAGTCCTGCCCGACGAGCACAATGCCGCGAAGGTCCAGACGCTCGACGAGCTCGGCGATCGCCGCGCCATGCCGATCGACCTGATGGTCCGCGAGCCGCGGCAAGCGCGAGGAGAGCCCGAGGCCCAGGAGATCCGGGGCCACGCAGCGAAACGACGACAGGAGCGGGATGACCTTGCGCCAGAGATAGCACCAGGTCGGGTTACCATGAAGCATCAGCACCGGCCGCGCCGCCGGGTCCCCATGGTCGATGAAATGAATCCGCCGCCCGGCGTCCGGTTCTTTCTCGAGCACGTAGGCGACCCGGCGGAAAGGGAGTTGGCGGGCGAGGGGCTCCGGCAGGGGAGGCGGGTCGCTGAAGGGCATAGGGCAGTCTACTTCAGAGAAAAGGAGGGCCAGGCAGGAGAGGCCGCCGTCCTCTCCCGCCCGGTCATTCGATTGTCACAGAGCCCGATCGCTCTCCCGCAGGAGAGCGGTTCATATTCTCAGGCTACTGCATGGAAGATTCGGCGTCAAGATAAGTATTGACTAGGGCTGATTTTGCATGCATGATCTGCAGCGCGAAAGGAGCATGCGGCGGACCTTCATTCAAGTCCCCCCTCGCCAGAGGGATGACGCCCCTGGGGAGGGAGACGACGCCAGCTGCGAGGGGGATGACGGTACTGGGTGGGGGAGAGACTCCCCTGGCCAGGGAGGCGGCGTCCGCCGCGAGGGGCGGGACGGCCGTGGCGGGGGAGATGACGCCTGTCGCGAGGGAGATGGTTCCCCTCGGCAGGGGCGCGGCACCCGTCGTCAGTTCTTTGACAACCGAAGCACCATGAAGTCCATCCGGGGGCGGGCGGGCACGCCCTCGGCTTTTTTGCCGGATCGAGTCTATGGCCAATCGCACCCGCTGCACAGCTGAGCTAGGCCAATTTTATATCTAGCGGCGTTTCTTCTTGTGTGCTCTTTTTCCGTGCGCTGGCGGAAGACGGAAGCCTGGCCGAAAAGGCTGGGATTTTAGTTGCTGAGCGAGCGCCTTGATAACCCCAGCCTGGTCAGGATTATTCGGTGGGACTTGGACGTAGGGAACGATGAGCTCGAAAGCTTCCTGTCGGCGATTCAAGCGCTCTAGAGTTTTTACTAGGTTGATCAGTGAGTTGATTGTATCGGTGTGGGTTGCTCCTCTAGTCCTCTGTCGTATTTCAAAAGATTGTCTAGCGAAATCCAAGGCCTGTTTGAAATCACCGATAGCGAAATGTACCTCGCCAATGCGAATCATGGACATAACGGTATCGGGGTGCTCTCCTCCGAGTACTGTGCGCTCGATGGCGAGCGCCTGGATATAGTGCTCGAGCGCGCTTTTCATGTCGCGGCGCTTCTCGTAGATCTCTCCAATATCGAAGAGTGATCGAGCCGTGGTGGGATTGCCTTCACCCAATGCTTTGCGGCTGATGTCGAGCGAGTGGACATAAAAGGCGAGCGCCTTATCCAATTCGCCGATTTGATTATAGATCCTGCCGATACGCGCTAGAGATATGGCAGTGTCAGGGTGCTCTTCGCCTAATACCTTACGTTGGATGGCGAGTGATTTAGTTACTGAAGTGAGGGCTCGTTCCGTGTCTCCGATTTCTATGTAGGTTGAGCCGATATTAAGGAGTGAAAAGGCCGTGTCGGGATGCTCTTCACCGAGGATGTTGAGGCGAATGGAAAATGCTGTTTCCTGGAATTTCAAGGCCTCTTGATTGCGGTCCTCCCTTGATGTGATCGCCCCAAGGTCATTCCAAAGCCATGCTTCCAGTTCCTGATTCGGGTTCCCTTCGCTCTGGAAAATAGAGAGTGCTTGATCGAGCCACGCGCGCGACTCTGCATACTGGCCGCGATGAAAGGGAGGGTAGGCGAGGAACCATGTGAGGCGGCTTGCCTGAGAGTTGCCGAGAGAAACTGCATGCTCACGCCAGTTTTGGAGGTGGTCGATCTCGGCTTCGAAGACGGCGAGCTCTGCGAAATCTCGCCGGCGCGCGAAAAACCAATCTCCGAGACGACGGCAGACCTCCTCAGCCCACGCAGAGGCCTCATGCAATGGATGATCTTCCTGACGCACTTTACGTACCAGGCGGTGGAGACCATAACGGTCTGCCTCCGATGAGCTTTCGATCAAATGGAGCTTGACGCCAAGAGATAGAGCTCCGAGAAGATCAGTGGCCTCAGTCTTCAGGATGGCGGCGAGCAGTGACAGGCCCATGGTTGCAGAGCCGCTCCACGTGAGGACGTCAAGAATTTCTCGCAAATGTGGCTCGGTCTCGAAGAGGCCTTCCTGGACTCGTAGGGTCGCGAAAAGGTCCGCCTCGTGGCGTGTAAAGCTAGAAAGGTGCTGTGGGCGGAATGCATCCTTTGGGTTGCTTTTGAGAAGGTCGTGATATTGTCTCCAGCGAACCGGCCTGTGGAGCAGATAGGCCCCTGCCATTTCGAGGGCCAGAGGTAGACCGCCCAACTCACGGGCGATTCCTCTCGTCGCATCCTCTTCCTCCTCGCCCACCGGAGTACGGCCGGCTTCCGAGGTTAGCAGCGCCAGCGACTGTTCTTCATCCAGGATGTCGAGCGGAACAGGAACGAATCCCGGCTGCTCGGTGCGGCTCGTGCCTAGGAGGTGAGGCTGCGCGGATGGTAGCGGCAGATAGGGCTCGATCGTGGCGAGGTCCTCGATGTTGTCGAAGACGATCAAGCAGTCTGAGTACGAACGCACACGGTGCTGGGCAATGTCCAACTTAACCTTGTGCTCTGACTCTGGAGCGACCCAGCGCGCATCCACCGCGAGCCGCGTGAGCTGGGCGGCAATATCCTGGTCCGCGGTGAGCCAGATGACACCATTTGGGTAGTCGTCGCTATAGAGCCAGGCGTACTCGACGGCGAGTTGGGTCTTGCCGAGCCCTCCAAGGCCTTCGAATGCCGCGGTCTGGCCGATGCTCGTGTTCCGACCCCGCGTGAGTTGATCATGGACTCTCCGCAAGGCCTGCTCCGCCCCGATCACCCGGTCGCCTTTGGGGCGGAACGGTACAAAAAAGGGGCGATTATCTGTGGAGTACGAGGCTCCCGCGGGAGGGGGTTGGGCAAGCGCGCCGCCGGGCCCAGCGATCGGAGATGTGCTCCCTTGCGCTGCGATTCCTCCCATCCGGCAGACCAGATCAAGAAGAGGCTTGCCGAAATCGGAGAAGGGGATGGGAACCACGGGCAATCCGAGATCGGGGAACCGAGCTGCGTCTCGCTGATGGACGAGCGCGTAGTGCGGTCCAGGAGCTCCTGCGAACAGCTCGTCCATACCTCTCAATTGGACGCCCAGCGCGTGATCGTCGAAGCTGAAGCCGATGAAGAGGAGGGACCGGGTCGCCACGAGCGTCTGGAAGGTGCGGAGGGCTGCTTGATAGTGCGCTTCCGACTCCCCTCCGTAGAGACGTTTGTAGCCGTCGGGAGTCAGGATCAATTCGGCGGCATTGCCGATCCTGCCGTGGAGGTGCCAGATCGTGGGCCGAGCCGGCCGCCGGGACCGGAGGAACTGGCCCTGCTCGATCTTAGCCTCGATGTCCCAGAAATCGAGGTCCTTCGCAAACGAGTCAGGACAGGCCCATTGCAGGACCATGTCGTAGTTCGTGGTGACGAGCAGGTTCCCGAGCCGCCAGATCGCGCGAGCGAGGTCCAGGCTCTCCGGGTCCGCATCCTCGAATCGTCGATCGATCTCCTGCTGCAGGAACTGTGGCCAAAGAGGGCCCAGGCCATCCCGGGCGCGTCGGGCGGCTTCCAGGTAATCGGGTCTCTGAATTCCGAGGAGTCCCCGGACCACCTGGGACTCGGGACCCTTCCCCTCCCTCTCGAGCAGGTCCGCGGCATGGAGCAGGAGCTCGCGCCAGCCGGGGAACAGATGCTGGCGGTCGCGCCCGAGCACTGCACGCGAGACTCCGGCCCCGATGAAGGGGATGACATCACCGCTTCGGAGCCGGGTCTCTAAATCCTGTGGGATCACGAGGAAATTATACGCGAGGGCAGATTGCGGCAGCCCCCACCCGAGACGAGATGCCCGGGCTCACACCCCCTGCGTCAAAAACCTCCGGCACTCGCTGCGCGTGGCGAGGAACAACGTGACGAGCACCGAGAGGGCTCCGACACCGCCGAAGATGAGAGGAATGTTCTTGCCGGTCAGGTCGCCGAGCCAGCCTCCCAGAGCGGAGCCGATGGGCATGAGGGCTCCGGCCAGGGTGCCGAGGAAGCCCAGGACGCGGCCGCGCAGCTCCCTCGGGGTCGAGGACTGGAGGAGGGTGATGAGATAGATGTTGACGGTTCCCAGGGAGAGGCCGCTGGCGAAGCAGAGAGCCAAGGCCAGCCAGGGGTGGGTGACGAATCCCACCAGGGAGAAGAAGAGCGGGCCGAGGAGCAAGCCGGCGAGCAGCGACCAGCCGAGCGTCGCGCCCTTGAGACGCACGGTGCCGGCCAACAGGTAGCCCGCGACCGCGCCGATGCTCATGGCGGCGAGGAGGAAGCCGTACCATTCCGCACCCGCGTGCAGGACGTCGACGTAGAAGGGGAGGAGGACGAACATCGGCATGCCCAGGAAGTTGAGCAGGCAGGCGACCAGGACGAAGTCGCGCATGCCGGTCCGGCTCCAGACGTAGCGCAGGCCTTCGCCCGTCTCGCCCAGGAACTCGCGGAGCGCGCCGCCCGTCCTGGGCTTGGCCTCCGGTTTTTTCCAGGTGTCGGTGATGAACAGCGCGGTCACCGCGGAGAACAGGTAGCTCACGCCGTCCACGAGGAACAGGAGGGGTGCTCCCAGGACGCGGTAGAGCACACCGCCCACGGCCTGGCCGGCGAAGACCGAGGTCTGGACCGAGAACTGGTTCAAGGAGTTGGCCGCAGGAAGGCGCTCGGGCGGCACAAGGTCGGGGATCGCCGCCTGAATCGCAGGCGAGAAGAACGAGCGGATGATCCCGATGAGCACCGTGACGACGAACAGGAGTGGGAGGACGACCGACTTCGAGCCGGCGCCGGAGAGCATGACCAGAGCCAGGCTGAGCGAGGACAGCCCGGCGAGGACGTCACAACCGACGATGATCCGGATGCGCGAGTGGCGGTCGGCGAAGGTCCCGCCGAAGGGGGCGAGGAGCACGCCCGGCAGGGACGAGAGGGTCATCAGCAGGCCCATCAAAGTGGCCGAGCCCGTGGTCTCCTTGACCCAGAAGGCCATGGCGATCATGAACGCCTGGCTGCCGAGCTGGCTCACCGTCTGCCCCTGCCAGAGCAGGAAGAAGTCGCGGTTCCACAGGCGCGACGAGGGCCGCGGGGCGGCTTCGACCGGCGAGGCGCCAGCTGTCGGGGACAAAACCGACTGCACGGGAGTTTCCATCTCCGCCATCGCTCAGGCTCCCGTCCGGACCGTGGGCTTGACGACCCGGCGGGCTGTGCGGGGGATCGCGGCGATGGCCGGCGCGAGGGCGGCCTCCGGCTTCAGCCGCTTGTGCACGCCCAGTGCGTTCGACCGGTAGGTCATGTGCGGCGGCTTCCGTGGCAGGACCAGGCTCAGGGCTTTGCCGTCCTCCTCGAACAGCAGGCCGCGCTCCCGCGCGAACGCCAGGTCACGCTCCACGTCCAACCCTTCGACGCCGGCCAGAGCGGTGGCGAGCGAGCTGATCTTGCGCGCCTCGCTCATGTAGGTGAGGAGCTGCCGGACGGCCGGCGTCACCGGGTACTCCCGGACCCCGTCGAAACGCGAGTCGTAGATCCAGGTTGCGCCGCCCCGCTCGTCCAGATAGAGGTGCGGCTGCGGCGCGTCAGGATCCTGATCCCACTTGTTCTGCCAGGCGCGGAGCTTCTCCTGCACCGGATCGATCCAGTGGGTGAGGGCCTGCAGGTACTCCGCCTCCAGGTTCTGGTCGTTCCAGTCGTAGGCGATGTTGGAGATCACCTCCGGCGAGAAGGGATAGATCAGGGCGTAGGAATCGAGCGGCGCCAGATCCAGGCCCCAGCGCTCGGGATACATGAAGTAGGGGCTATAGCGGTTGAAGTGAATGGAGAAGACCCCCTGCGGCGGCGGCAGATGCACGAAGAGCGGCAGGTCGTGGACGTATTTCTGATAGGTCTCCGCCGGCTCGCCGGGCGATCCCACCAGGATGTTCCAGCCCGGGTGCACGTCGTAGAGGGTGCAGTGCTTCATCACCTGGAGGTTGTGAAAGGCGGTGACGCCCTTGTCCATCAGCTTGAGCGTGTTCGAGTTGAGCGACTCGAACCCGGGGGTAATCAGCCGGACGTTGGCGCGGGCCATGGCCGCGACCTCCTGCTCGCTCAGGTTGGCCTTGAGCTGATAGAAGATCGGAACGTCCTCCGGCGTGTCCAGGTAGGGGAAGACCTCCTTCGTGTAGTGGCGCTGGAGGATGTTGTCCACGCACATGATCACGGAGGCGCGGTCCGCGAAACGGAAAAGCGAGCGGATCAGCTCTACGGCGAGGTCAGGGCGCATGGCGCGGTAGCCCATGGTGTTCTTGTTGAGGCCGCAGAACGTGCAGTGGGCACGCTCGCCCCACCAGCAGCCGCGCGAGGTCTCGAACGGGAGGATCGCCTTGATCTCCCAGGCCGGGAGCTTCTCTTCGAGCGCCGCGATGAAGGGGCCGTAATCGAGATCGATCTGCGTGTCGATCGGCAGCTCCTCGGCCATCGGGCCCACGTTGCGGCCCTGGTTGACCTTGGTGAAGACGCCGGGGATGTCGTGGTTCAGGTCCGGCTGGCCGGCCAGGAGGTTGCGCACCACCTGCGGGAAGCACTTGAGCCCCGGCCCCGAGACGACGAAGTCGAGCGCGTCGATCAGGCGGATGTACTCCTCACCCGAAGGCGACTCGGAGGTGGCGCCGCCCAAAACGGTGAGGACGCGCGGATTGCGCTCCTTGATCTTGCGGGCCATGCCGAACGACACCATGTTCTCGGAAAACATAGAGGTGAAGCCCACGATGTCGGCGCGGTCGAGCTCGTAGAGGTCGATGAGCTTGTCGAGCATGGCTCCGGCGCCGCGGCGCTTCTCCAGCATGGTCCGCAGGAAGGAATGGGTGTTGGGATCGTGCCCGGGGTAGTAGCGGGCGAAGTACTCGTCCTGATTGTCGGGTACGTCGGGGAAGGCGACCTGGCGGAAGAACCACTCGGGGAACCCGGCCTGGAGATGGTCGCCGGAGCTGGTGAGGCTCTCGTAATTCTCCAGCCCCATGTAGGCGGCGAAGTCGACGTTGACGTAGACGATCCGCGTCTCCACCTGACTCCCGAGCTCGCGGTCGAGCACCGCCTTGAGCTGGGTCAGCCCGATCGACGGGACGTGGTAGGCGGCGAACGGCATGTTCAGCAGAACGATCTTGAGCATGGCGTTTCTCCTTTGTCTCAGCAGCTGCTTCCCACGAGCCCGGGCTCCGGCTTCAGCTCTTCGGGAGGGGTGAATCGGGGGATGTCGGGGCCGGTGGCCTCGACCCAATAACGCTGTTTTTCGAACGGATAGGTCGGCAGAGGCACGCGCCGCCGATTGGCCCCGCCGTGGAGGGGAGACCAGTCGACGTCCTCGCCGGCGAGCCAGCGGTGGCCGAGGGAGTTCTCACCCCCCGGGGGAGCCCAGAGAGGCTCGCTCGTGCGCAGGCCGGCGAGGGCTTCCTCGTGGGTGCGGCAGAGCACCCCACGGCGGTGCTCGAAGTGGCGGCGACCGGTCTGGAGAGTGAAGGCCACGTCGGCCAGCGATAGGTCGGGGTGGTGCTCCAGGTGGGCGGCCAGGTTGGCGGCGGCGCGCTCCAGGGCGGCGGGGGTGCGGGCCGAAAGCACGAGGAGGTGCCAGGCCTGGGAATCCAAGGACGGCAAGGACTTCAAGGACTCCAAGGACCGGTTTTCGAAGCCCTTGTTGTCTTTGCTGTCCTTGGTGTCCTTTCGGCCCGGCGCCTCCTCGAGAACCACATGCACCTTCGTGCCCCCCGCGCCGTACGAGCTCACCCCTGCCCGCCGCGGGTGGCCGTTGGTCTCCCAGGGGACCGGCTCGGTGTTCACGTAGAACGGGCCCGATTCGAGATCCAAGGCGGGATTGGGCTGCCCGAAGTGGAGGACCGGCGGGATGAGCCGGTTCTCCAGAGCGAGCACGGCCTTGATCAGGCTGGCCACGCCTGCGGCGCCGTGGGTGTGGCCGATGTTGGTCTTGATCGAGCCCAGGGCGCAGAAGCCGGTGCGGTCGGTCTGGGCGCGGAAGGCGTCGGTCAGGGCCGCGATCTCGATAGGGTCGCCGTGCGGCGTGCCGTTGCCGTGCGCTTCGAGGAGGCCTACGGTGTCGGCCGGCACTCCGGCCTTCTCCAGGGTCTGACGCACCAGGTGAGTCTGGCTGGCCATCCGGGGCGCCAGGAAGCCGACCTTCTCCGAGCCGTCGTTGTTGATCCCGGTCGCCTTGATCACGGCGTGGACGTGATCGCCGTCGGCCAGGGCGTCCTCCAGGCGTTTGAGAACCACCAGGGCGACGCCGTCGGCGTCCACAGAGCCCTCGCCGCGCGCGTCGAAGGCGCGGCAGTGGCCGTCGGCCGAGAGCTGGCCCCCCTTCTGGTAGATGTAGCCCGACTCGGGCTGGCCGGAGATGGCGACGCCGCCGGCCAGGGCCATGGCGCACTCGCCGGACAGGAGGCTCTGGCAGGCCAGGTGGACCGCCACCAGCGAGGTGGCACAGGCCGACTGCACGTCGAAGCTCGGCCCTTCCAGGCTCAGCTTGTACGAGACGCGGCTGGTGAGGAAGTCGGTGCCGATCGAGGCGAGCCGGCTCCCTTCGAGATCAGCCAGGGCGCCGCTCGCCACCAGGAGAGCGTGATAGTCCTCCCGGCTGGCTCCGCCGAAGACCGCCACCGGGCCGGGGGTGTGCCCCGGCGCATAGCCGGCGTTCTCCATCGCCTGCCAGGCGCACTCCAGGAATAGGCGGTGCTGCGGGTCCATCATCTCGGCCTCGCGGGCGTTGAAGCCGAAGAAGGCGGCGTCCCAGAGGTCGGCTCCCTCCAGGCGCCCGCGCGCCGGAACGTGGTACACGGAGCCGCCGGGCGGCTTCCAGTCCGGTTTGAAGAACGTGATCGATTCCACGCCCTGGCTGAGATTGCGCCAGAGCGCGTCCACGTCCGCGGCTCCGGGAAACTGCCCGGCCATGCCGATGATGGCGATCTCCGTGCCCTGCTTCGGCGCCGTGGAGGCCAGGGCCTCCGGCTGCGGCTGCGGGGCCGGCGGACCCAGATCCCGCCGCAGGCTCGCGGCGAGGGCGCGGACGGTGGGGGCGTTGAACATGTCGATCATCGAGAGATCGGTGCCCAGCGTCTCCTGGAGCCGGGCGCGGACGCGGCTCAAGAGCATCGAGTGGCCGCCGAGGTCGAAGAAGTTGTCGTCCGGCCGCACCGCGTCGATCCCCAGGGCCTCTTTCCAGATGTCCGCCACGATGCAGTCCAGGGAATCTGTGATTGGCGCGGGCTCGACGCGCGGTTGAGGCGTGGGAGCGGTCTCCGCAGTTTTCGTGGCGTAGGGGGGAGCGAGCCTCGGCAGGGCGGCGCGTTCGAGCTTGCCGCTGGCGGTGCGGGGGAGAGTCTCCATCTCGACGAAAGCTGCCGGCACCATGTAGGCCGGCAGCAGGCCGCGCAGGTGCTCGCGCAGCTCTGGGGTTGTGGGCCGGCTGCCGGCCGCGGGGATGTACCAGGCCACGAGCGAGCGGGTCTCGGGCGTCCCGTCGCGGTCGACCAGGGCCACGGCCGCGGCGTGCACGCCGGGGTGCTTGAGGAGGGCCGCTTCCACCTCGCCCGCTTCGATCCGGTAGCCGCGGAGCTTGAGCTGCGCGTCGCGCCGCCCCAGGAAGTCGAGGACTCCGTCGTTGCGCCGCCGCACCAGGTCGCCGGTGCGGTAGAGCCGCGCTCCCGGCTCCAGGCTCCAGGGATCGGGCACGAAGACGGCGGCGGTCAGGTCGGGGCGCCCCACGTAGCCGCGGGCGAGGGTCGGCCCGCCGATGCAGAGCTCGGCCGGGATGCCCGGGGGGACGAGCTCGCCGGCTCCGTCCTGCAAAGCCACGACGCGATCGGCGAGCGGTTGGCCGATCCCTAAGCGGAAGAGATCCGGCCCGGCCTCCTCGTCGAGCGCAGGCCCGAAGTGGAGGGTGGCCGTGACCGTCGCCTCGGTGGGGCCATAGCCGTTCAGCAGGATGGCATGGGAGAGCGGGGTCTGCCGCCAGAGCGCCAGCGAGCCCGGGGGATGAGCCTCGCCGCCGACGCTCATCCAGCGCAGACCCGGCGCCTCGACCGGCACCCGGCCGGACGCCCACTCGCGGGCCGCCTGGTGCCAGAGCGGCGTGGGGATGTTGGAGTAGGTGATCCCCTCGCGCGCGAGGATGCGGCTGAGCTCCACCGGACCGCGCGCCGAGTCCCAGGGGAACAGGGCCGCGCCCGCGACCCAGGTGCTGAACAGCTCTTCCAGCGACAGGTCGAACACGAACGCGGCGGTCTGGAGGACCCGGTCCGCCGGTCCGATCGCCAGCCGGCGCGCCAGCGTGACGCAGTGGCTGGCGAACGCCTCGTGGGAGATGAGGACGCCTTTGGGCCGGCCGGTGGAGCCCGAGGTGAAGAGGATGTAGGCCGCGTTCTCCGGCTCCAGGACGAGCGGCGGGGGTGTGGATGGATGGCGGGCGAGGGCCTGCCGGTCGGCGTCCAGGTCGACCCTGGGCAGGTCAGGGCGGGCTCCGGCCAGGAGGTCGCCCCGGGTCACGATCACCCATGCGCCGCTGTTCTCCAGCATCCAGGCCAGCCGCTCGCGCGGCGCCTCCGGGTCCAGCGGAACAGCGACGCCGCCGGCCCTCCAGACGGCGAGGAGCGTGGCGCCGAAGTCTACCGTGCGGTCGAAGGCGAGGGCCACGGGAACCTCCGGGCCGACGCCCAGCGCCCGCAGATGGTGCGCGAGACGGTTTGCCCGCCGGTCCAGCTCCTCGTAGGACAGCTCGCCCTCTTCCCAGAGGACGGCGGCGGCCTCCGGCCGCTCGGCCGCCTGCCGCGCGACCAGCTCGGCGACGAACGGCGAGGGGGAGGCCACGTCCAGGGAGCGCGCCGCGAGGAGCTGGCGGCGCTCGTCGCCGGTGAGGAGCGGCACGTCGTCGATGCGCCGGGCCGGGTCGTCCACGAAGGCTTCCAGCAGGATCTCCAGATAGCCGCCCATGCGCTCGATGGTGGCCGGCTCGAAGAGGTCCGTGTTGTAGGAGAAGCGGGCGACCAGGCCGTGGGAGGTCTGATAGGCCTGGAGGGTCAGGTCGTAGTGCTCGACGTGCTGCGCCACCTCCAGATGATTCAGGGTGACGCCGGGGAGGTCGAACGCGTGCCAGGGCGTGCCAGAGATGGCGACGCCCACCTGGAACAAAGGATGACGGGAAAGATCGCGGACCGGCTGCAGCTCTTCGACCAGCCGCTCGAACGGGAGGTCCTGATGCGCGTAGGCGCCGAGCGCCATCTCCCGTACCCGGTCCAGCGCCTGGACGAAGTCCGGGTTGCCGCCCAGGTCGGCGCGCAGCGGCAGCATGTTGACGAAGAACCCGATGAGCCCGGCGATCTCTGCATGGTTGCGGTTGGCGATCGGGCTGCCCACCACGACGTCGCGGCGGCCGGTATAGCGCCGCAGGAGGACGGACAGGGTGGTGAGCAGGGCCATGAACAGCGTGCTGCGGTGCTGGCGGGCGAGGGCCTGGAGGCGGCCGGCCAGCGGGCCGGGCAGGTCCACGGGGGCGCTCGCGCCGGGGTACGTCTGGACGGCCGGCCGCGGCCGGTCGAGGGGGAGCTCCAGGACCAGCGGCACGCCGGCGAGCTGGTGGCGCCAGAAGGCGAGCTGGGTCTCCAGCACCTGTCCGGTGAGCTGCCGCCGCTGCCAGAGGGCGAAGTCGGCGTACTGCACCGGGAGCGGCCGTAGCGGCGAGGGCTCGCCGGCCGCGAAGGCGCGATAGAGGGCGGCCAGCTCGCTCACAAAGACTTCCAGCGACCAACCGTCCGAGATGATGTGGTGCATGGCGAGCAGCACGGCGTGGCGCTCGCCGCCCAGATGGAGCAGCGTGATGCGCAGGAGAGGCCCGCGCGACAGGGAGAACGGATGGCTCGTGTTCTCCAGGGCAAGACGCCGCGCCTCGGCGTCGGCACCGCCCAGATGACTCGGCGCGAGCCCGCTCAGGTCTACCCACGGAAGCGGCAGCGGCCGATGCGGATGGATCTTCTGCACCGGCAGGCCGGAGACCGTGTGGAACGTAGTGCGCAGGGCCTCGTGGCGGCGCACGATCTCGTCGAAGGCCCGTGCGAGAGCGGCGCGGTCGAGGGTGCCGGTCAGGAGGAGCGGTGCCACGACGTTGAAGTAGGGCGTCGCGCCCCCGGCCATCTCGTCGAGGAACCAGAGCCGCTGCTGCGCGAAGGAGGCCGGGACCTCGGAGCCGCGCGGCAATGGGGTGATCGGCGGCAGCTCGAGGCCCTCGCGGCCGAGGAGCAGCTTCTCGATCTGCTCGGCGAGATCGGCGAGGACCGGTTCCTTGAAGATGGCGCGCGTGGGCAGCTCGACCTGGAAGGTGGAGCGGACGAGCGCCGTGGCCGCCGTGGCGGTCAGCGAGTGGCCGCCGAGGTCGAAGAAGTTGTCGAACGCGCCGATCCGCTCGACACGCAGGACCGTGGACCAGAGGCTGGCGAGGACCTCCTCCACCGGCGTGCGGGGCGCTACGAACCCGGAGGCCGCAGCCTCGGACGCCTCCGGATCGGGGAGCGCGGCGCGGTCGAGCTTGCCGTTGGGGGTGAGCGGCAGGGCGTCCACGAAGGCGAAGAAGGCCGGCACCATGTGCGGCGGCAGCTTGATTCCCAGGAAGGCGCGCAGCTTTGATTTTGCATCGGACGGATCCGTCGGATGCAATACCACATAGGCGGCCAGCCGCAGGTCGCCCGCGGCGTTGGGCCGCGCGATCACCGCGGCCTCGCGCACCTCCGGGTGCTCGCGCAGGGCCGCCTCGATCTCTCCCGGCTCCACCCGGAAGCCGCGCACCTTGACCTGCTGGTCGATGCGGCCGAGGAATTCGACGTCCCCCCCGGGCAGATAGCGGGCGAAGTCTCCGGTGCGGTAGAGCCGCCCTCCCGGTGCCGCCCCGAACGCGTCCGGCACGAAGCGCTCGGCCGTCAGTTCCGGCCGGTCGAGGTAGCCCCGCGCCACCCCGATGCCGCCGACGTGGATCTCGCCGCGGACGCCGAAGGGACTGAGCCGGCCTGTGCGATCCAGGATGTAGAGCGTGTTGTCCGCCGACCTCCGGCCGATGGGGACCACGGGCCAGCCCGCGTCGCGATGTGCCTCGGCTGGGCCGCTCGTGGGAAGCATCGAGCTGGTGACCGTGGCCTCGGTCGGGCCGTAGCCGTTGTAGATGATGGCGCGCGGCAGGGCCGCGCGGAGGCGGGCCACCGTGTCCCAGGACAGCGACTCTCCGCCGAGATGGACGACCTCGACGCTCTCCAGGGGTTGTCCTCCTGCCGCGCCGGCCCCGGCCAGCTCGCGGGCGAAGACCGGCGTCATGTGCAGGGTGTTGACGCTGTGGTGGGCGATCTCCCGGGCGGACGCCGCGGGATCACCCGCGCCCTCTCCCGGGAACCAGATCGTGCCGCCGGCGAGCAGGGTGGTGAGCTGCTCGAAAATGCCGAAGTCGAAGCAGAAGGAGAGGGTCTGGAGCACCCGCGTGTGCTCGCCGAGCCCGAGATAATCGCAGCCCCAGAGGAGCATCGGCACGAGGCTCTCGTGCGCGACCATCACCCCCTTGGGCTGTCCGGTCGATCCCGAGGTGTAGACCACGTAGGCGAGAGAGCGCGGCTCGCTGTCGATCCGGGTCGGAGGAGAGGAGATCGCGTCTTCGAGGCAGAGGATGGGGCCGGAGACCAGCCCCTGGGCCCGGTCCAGGTGGCGCCGCTGGGTGACCAGCACCTCGCAGGCCGCGTCCTCCAGCATCCAGGCCACCCGCTCGTCCGGATGGCGCGGCTCGACCGGGACGAATCCGCCTCCCGCCTTGAGAATGCCGAGCATCCCGATCAGGACCTGCGGCTCCGCATCGGCCAGCAGACCGATCCGCCGGTCGAGCCGGGGACCTCCCGCGGCTTTCTCGATCAGGCCGGCCAAGGCGTTGGACCGCTCCTCGATCTCGCCGTAGGTCAGCGGCCCCTGCGGGCCGACGGCGGCGATCCGCCCTGGTGCCTTCTGGACCTGCCGCGTGAACAGGTCGTGGACGGTGACCGGCCGCGCCCAGGTGCGCTCGGCCCGGTTGAGGTCGGCCCGCAGCATCTGCTCCTCGGCCGCGTCCATCACGCGGAGCTCGGAGAGGGGCCGCTCGGGGTGGGCGGCGGCGTCGGCGAGGAGGACCTGGAGGTGGCGGCTGAGGCGATCGATCGTGGCGGCGTCGTAGAGGTGAGCGTCGTACTCCCAGGTGCCGCGGATCTCCGCGGGGTCATCCGCCAGCGTCAGGGTCAGCTCGAACTTGGCGGTCCCCGGGTGCACCTCGACCAGCTCCCAGCTCTCCGACGTCTCCGGCGCGGCCTTCCCCTGCTGCACGGCCAGCACCGCGGAGAAGAGCGGGTTCTGCTGCAACCGGCGGTCGGGGCGCAGCTCCTCGACGAGCTTCTCGAACGGGAGATCCTCGTGGGCGAAGGCCTCGACCGACACCTCGCGCACGCGGTCCAGGAGCTGCCGGAAGCCCGGATCGCCCGAAAGGTCGCCGCGCAACGCAAGCAGGTTGACGAAGAAGCCGATGATCCCCTCGATCTCCAGACGGTTCCGGTTGGCGACGGGTGAGCCCACCACCAGGTCCGTCTCGCCGCTATGGCGGGAGAGCAGGGCCTGGAAGCCGGCGAGGAGAGTCATGAAGAGCGTAGCGCCGGAGGCGCGCGCGAGCTGGCGGACCTCGGCCGAGAGGGCGGCGCCCAGATGGATCGGGAGGACGCCGCAGCGCCCCTCCTGCGGACCGTCGAGAGCGCGGGGCCGGTCCGTCAGAAGCGCGAGCCCGGCCGGCGCGTTCGCGAGCCGCTGGCGCCAGGGGCGGAGCTTCTGCTCCAGCACGTCCCCCTGAAGCCACTCGCGCTGCCAGGCGGCGAAGTCGGCGTACTGGATCGGCAGGTCCGGCAGCGGCGAAGGGAGCCCCGCGGCGAAGGCGGCGTAGAGCGTCGACAGCTCGCGCAGGAGGATGCCCAGGGACCAGCCGTCGGTGACGATGTGGTGGAGGCTGAGGACGAGGAGGGCCTCACCCTCCATCAGCGGAAAAAGGAACGCCCGAAGAAGCGGCGCGCGGCCCAGATCGAACGGCCGCCGCGCCTCCTCCTGAGCTTGGAGCAGCGCCTCGGCATTGGTGCGGCCGGCGGACAGGGCGGTCAGGTCGATCTCCGGAAGATCCAGGCGCAGCTCGGGGACGATCACCTGGACCGGCTCGCCCTCCTCCTCGTCAAAGAAGGTGCGCAGCGTCTCATGGCGCGCCACGAGCTCGGCCAGCGCATCCGCGAGAATGCCGGCGCGCACGGAGCCGCGCAGCCGGACCGCCACGGGGACGTTGTAGGCCGAGGAGCCCGGCTGCATGCGGTCGAGCAGCCAGAGACGCCGCTGGGCGAAGGAGGCGGTGGCGACGAACAGCTCCAGCCCGGCGGTGTCGGTCGCCTCCTCAGCGGGAGCCTGCTCCAAATCCAAGGTAGCGTCGTACATTTCGTCTCTGCCCTCCTGGGCTCAGCCGGCGCGCCGGACCCGGCGCGGCATGGCAGTGAGGGCCGGCGCTTCCGGCCGTGATCCCGTCTCGCGCACCTGCTCGAGGACCTCGGCCAGGGCGGCGAGCCGCGGGTTCTGAAAAATCAATTGCGGCGGGACCTCGACCTGCAGCCGGTCGCGCAGGCGCGAGGTCAGCCGCGTTGCCACCAGGGAATGTCCCCCCAGCTCGAAGAAATCGTCGTCCCGGCCCACCCGCGCTACCCCGAGGAGCTCCGTCCAAAGCTTCACCAGAGTCTCCTCCAGAGGCGTGCGGGGCAGGACCGGCTCCGCGCTCCGCGCCCCGGTCCGGTCGGGCTCCGGCAGGGCCTTGCGGTCCACCTTGCCGCTGCTCGACAGCGGCAGCGCGTCGAGGCGCACGAAGGCCGCGGGGAGCATGTGCTCCGGCAGGCTCCGCTGGAGGAACGCGCGCAGCTCCGCGGCAGCCGGCTCCGCGGTCGACTCTGCACGGGGGGCCGGCACGTACCAGGCCACGATCCCCGGGTCGCCGGGACCGATCTCGCGGACGGCCGTTGCGCAGTCCCGAACGCCGGGATGGCCGGCCAGGGCGGTTTCGATCTCCCCCAGCTCGATGCGGTATCCGCGGATCTTCACCTGCTGGTCGATGCGGCCAAGGTATTCGAGGTCCCCGTCCGCCAGCCGGCGCGCCAGGTCACCGCTACGGTATAGGCGCGCTCCCGGCTGGCCGGCGAAAGTATCGGGAACGAACCGCTCCGCCGTCAGATCGGGCCGTCCCAGGTAGCCCCGGGCGACCCCCGCGCCGCCGATGAGGATCTCCCCGGGGACGCCGAGCGGGACCGTCTCCCCGCGCGGACCGGCGAGGCCGAGAGAGACCTCCGGGAGCGGACCACCGATCGGGCTGCCGGGCCGCGCCAGGTCCTCGCAGGTCAGCAGCCGGAGCGTGGAGAGGACCGTGGTCTCGGTGGTGCCGTACACGTTGAACAGCCGGGGCCGATCGTCCGTGAGCCAGGGAGTGAGACGGCCCACTTCCAAGGCCTCACCGCCGATGAAGATCCGGCGCAGGGCGAGGCGGGGGGGCGCCTCGTCCTCCGCGGCAGCCGCCATGAGCTGATAGAAGGCCGACGGAGTCTGGTTGAGCAGGGTGACGCCGGTCCCGGCGAGCAGCCGCAGCAGGCCGCGGGGCGAGATCGCCACCTCGCGGGGCACGATCACCAGGCGCCCGCCGGATACCAGGGCGCCGAACATCTCCCAGACGGAGAAGTCGAAGGTGAAGGAGTGGAAGGCGGCCCAGACCTCGCCGGGGCCGAGACCGAGCCGCGAGAGCGTGGACTGGAGGAAGCGGGACGCGTTGGCGTGGGTGACAACCACGCCTTTGGGACGTCCCGTGGAGCCCGACGTATAGATGACATATGCGGCGTGATCGGAGCCGACCGGAACGGACGGTGAGTAATCTGCCTCTCCGGCATCCATCTCCACCACCCGGACCCCGCGAGCCGCCAGATCGGAGAGGCTCCCGGCCAAGCCCGCTCCCGCCAGCAGCACCGGATGCGGCTGCCCGGCGAGCGCGTCCTCCACAAGGAACGCCAGGCGCTCCTGGGGATAGGAAGGGTCGAGCGGCACGTAGGCGCCGCCGGCCTTGAGAATGCCCAGAAGGCCGACGATCATCTCCGCCTTCCGCTCGACGCAGAGCCCCACCCGGACCTCCGGCCCGATCCCCAGGGACCGCAGGCGGTGGGCCAGGGCGTTGGCCCGCCGTTCCAGCTCGACGTAGGTGACGGACCGCTGTTCGTCGGTCAGCGCCACGGCCTCCGGCCGCCGCCGCGCCTGTTCGGCGAACAGCTCGTGCAGGCAGGGAACGACGGACGGCGCCTCGAAGGCCAAATCACCCACAAGCTCACGGCAGAGCTGGTGCTCCTCGGCGGCGGAGAGGAGCGGCAGGAGCGAGAGGCGGCGGTCCGGATCGGCGGCGGCGCCGGCCAGGAGGCGCAGCAGATGCCCTTCCATCCGCTGCATCGTGGTTGCGTCGAAGAGCCCGGTGTTGTACTCCAGGTGGAGGAGACCGAGGCGTCCCCTCTCCATGCCGGCGAAGAAGATCAGGTCGGTCTGCGCCGTGCCGCTGGAGATCCCGAGGGGTGTGACCTCCAGGCCGGGCAGGTCGAGGTCCGGCGTCGGCGTGTTCTGGAGCGACATCATGGTCTGGAACACCGGGCTGTAGGCCGGGTCCCGCCGCGGATTCAGCTCCTCCACGAGCTTGTCGAACGGCAGCTCCTGGTGCTCGAAAACGTCCAGCACCACGTCGCGCGTCCGCGCCAGAAGCTCGCGGAACGTGGGATCGCCGCCCAGGCGCACGCGGAGCGCCACGGTATTGACGAAGAACCCGATGAGCCCCTCGGTCGGGAGCGTGCGGCTCGCCACCGGAAAGCCCACGACGACGTCGTCCTGGCCGCTCCAGCGGTGCAGGAGGGCGTCGAACGCGGCGTGAAGCACGATGAAGAGGCTGGCGCCGGCCGCGGCGCTCAAGGCTGCGACCGCCTCGGCCAGCTCGGGGGAGAAGCGGGCGGTCAGCCGCTCGCCGTCGAAGGTGCGCACCGGGGGCCGCGGGCGGTCCCAGGGCAGCTCCAGGAGGTCGGGAGCGCCGGCGAGCTGCTCGCGCCAGAAGCGGAGCTCCTCGGCGAGCCGCTCCCCCTGGAGCTTCTGGCGCTGCCAGATCGCGAAGTCCGGATATTGAATCGGCGGCTCCGGCAGCGGCGAGGGGTGGCCCTGGACGAAGGCCCCGTAGAGCGTGCTCAGCTCGCGGTAGAAGACGCCGAGCGACCACGCGTCCGAGATGATGTGATGCATCAGCACGAACAGCAGGTGATCGTCCTGGGCGATGCGGACGAGGCTGGTCCGCCAGAGCGGCCCGCGCGCCAGATCAAACAGCCAGCGCCCCTCCTCCCGCGCGAGCGTCCAGGCCGTCTTCTCCCGAAGCTCCGCGGGCAAGACGGAGAGATCGACCAGGGGGAGCGCGATCCCGCCGGCCGGAAGGATCACCTGCAAGGGAACCGGATCGCCGGGGGCGAACACCGTGCGCAGCCCCTCGTGGCGCCGCTCGATCTCGCTGAAAGCACGGGCGAGGACGTCCCGCCGCAGCTTGCCGCGCAGGCGGAAGCAGAGGAGGGGGAGGTTGTAGAACGGGTTCCCCGGCTCCATCTGGTCGAGAATCCAGAGCCGCTGCTGCATCAGCGAAGCGGGGACGGGCTCGCCCGTGGCCGGCCGCGGCAGGATCTCCAGGGAGTCGCCGGAGAGGCCGTCCTCCGCGAGGCGCCGGGCGAAGAGAGCCCGCTGCTGCGGCGTCAGGGACGAAAGGGCGCGGTGCAGGTCGCGGACGCTCATGACTTCACTCCTCCTCTGGTGCAACGCGGGCGAGCGCACGCGCCTGGCGGGTCCGATCCTTCCAGGCGGATGCGCCGCGCTGGCGCTCGGCCCGGTTCCGCACGTCGGGGGCCGCGGCCGCCTCGGCCGGCGCCGCGAGGCGGGCGGCGAGCGTGCGGACGGTCGTGCTCTCGAACAGGGTGACCAGGGGGAGGCGGACGCCGAGCTCCGCTTGCAGCCGCTCGTGCACCGCGGCGAGAGCGAGCGAGTGCCCGCCGAGATCGAAGAAGTTGTCGTCGCGGCCGACCGCGCCGATCCCAAGAATTTCCGACCAGAGCCGCGCCACGGTCCGCTCCGCCTGCCCCTCCGGCGCCTCCCGCGAGGTGACGACCGGCGGCGGCGCGGGCAGGGCGCGGCGGTCCACCTTGCCTCGGGGGGTGAGCGGCAGCGCGTCGAGGACCACCCAGGCGGTGGGCACCATCACGTCCGGGAGCTTCGTGCGCAGGAAGTCGCGCAGCTCGCCCGCGGTCGGGGATGCCCCCGGCCGCGGAACCACCCAGGCTACGAGACGGCGGCCAGCCGCGCTGTCGTCGCGGGCGGCGACCACCGCCGCGTGCAGGTCCGGATGCCGGTTGAGCTGCGCCTCCACCTCGCCGAGCTCGATGCGCACGCCGCGGATCTTTACCTGGAAGTCGGCGCGTCCCACGAAGTCGAGAGTGCCGTCGGCGCGGTAGCGGCCCAGGTCTCCGGTGCGGTACACGCGCTCCCCGGGCACGGCGGCGAGCGGGTGCGCCACGAAGCGGTCGGCGGTGAGATCCGGCCGGCCTGTGTAACCCGCGGCGAGGCCGGGGCTCGCAACGCAGATCTCTCCGACGGCACCCAGCGGAACCGGACGGATCTGCGGATCGAGGAGGAAGACCCCAGCGTTGAGCATGGGCCGGCCGATGCTCGGCGGGCGCCCAGGCGCGGGGTCCGGAATCACGTCCGCGGCGGTCGAGACCACGCTCGTCTCCGCCGGGCCGTAGGCATTGACGAAGCGGAACCCCGGATTGCGCGGCGGCGTGTGGCGCAGCCGGTCGCCGCCGATATAGAGGGCGCGCAGCGAAAGCCCTGTCGGCTCACGGCGCAGAAACTCCTCGGCCATCGGCGTGGGCAGGAACGTGAGGGTGATCTCGTGGGACGCCATCCAGCGCGCGATCTCGCCCGCCGACGAGACCAGCTCGCGAGGGAGAGCATGGAGGCTCGCGCCGCCGGTGAGCGCGGGCCACGTCTCCCAGGAATTCACGTCGAACGAGGGATTGACCACCTGGGCCACGCGGTCAGCAGGCTTCAGATCGAACGTCCGCTGGTGCCAGGCCGCCAGGTTGAGCAGGCCCCGGTGCACCAGCACGGCCCCCTTGGGGACGCCGGTCGAGCCCGACGTGTAGATGATGCAGGCCAGATCCCCCGGCCCGGTCGTCTTCTCCGGAGCGGCGGTGCTCTCGTCCGCCCAGAGCGCCCGGTCGGCCTCCCAGCGCTCGCGCGAGAGGACGACGGAGGCGCCGGCGTCCTCGATCACCAGCGCCCGGCGGTCGGCGGGAACGGCCGGATCGAGGGGGATGTAGGTGCCGCCGGCCTTCCACACCGCGAGCTGCGCCGTGACCAGCTCGGGCGACGGCTCGATCACCAGGGCGACCCGCGCGCCCCGGCGCACGCCCCGGCGGAGCAGGTGCCACGCCAGGCGGTTGGCCTCGCGGTCCAGCTCGCCATACGTGAGCCGCCTTGCCTCGCTCGCCACCGCGAGAGCCTCGGGAGACCGCGCCGCCTGCCGCTCGAACACGCGGTCCACCGTCGTCTCCAGCTCCGCGGGCCCATCCGTGTCGTTCCACTCGCGGGTGAGCTGGTGCCAGGCCGCCTCGCTCCACAAGGGAAGCTCCCAGACCCGCGCCTCGGGATCGGCCGCCGCGCCCGCGAGAAGGATCTCAAGCTGCTCCAGCAGCCGTGCCGCCGTGACCCCGTCGAACAGGTCGCTCCGGAAGTTGGCGGCGAGCGTCAGCCCCTGGGGAGAGCGCGTGGCGATGAGGCTCAGGTCGAACTGCGCCACGTCCGCCTCGTAGTCGAACGGCTCCGTCGCCAGGCCCGGCAGCGAGACGGCGGGCGCCTGCTCCAGGCTGAACGTGACCTGGATGAGCGGATTGGCGCTCAGGTCGCGCTCCGGAACCAGCTCCTCGACGAGCACCTCGAACGGCAGGTCCTGATGCGCCCAGGCGCCCAGAGCGGTCTCCCGCACGCGGCCCAAAAGCTCCCAGAAGCGCGGCTCGCCGCCCAAATCGAGGCGCAGCACCAGGGTGTTCACGAAGAATCCGATCAGCCCCTCCACCTCGGGCCGTGCGCGCTCGGCCACCGGCGAGCCGACGGGAACATCTGCCTGTCCGGTCCAGCGCGCAAGGAGCGTCGCCAAGCCTGCGAGGAGGACCATGAACGTCGTGGCACCGCCCCGCCGGCTCGCCTGCTCCAGGGCCGCGGTCAGGGGAGCGGGAAGCATCGTGGTGCGCCAGCCACCGTGGAACCGCTGGACCGCTGGACGCGGCCGGTCCGTGGGCAGATCGAGCGGGCGGAGACTCGCAAGCCGTTCCTTCCACCAGGCGAGCTGCCGCTCGCGGAGGGGGCCGGCCAGGATCTGGCGCTGCCACTCGGAGTAGTCGACGAAGCGCACCGGCAGCGGCGGCAGGTCCGGCGCGAGCCCCTGGGAGAAGGTGCCGTAGAGCGCGCCGAGCTCGCGGAAAAGCACCTCCATGGACCAGCCGTCGAAGACCAGGTGGTGTGGGTTGAGGAGCAGCACGTGGTCCGTCCGGTCCAGCCGAACCAGCGCCGCGCGGACCAGAGGGCCGCGGACCAGATCGAACGGCTGGGCCGTCTCCTCCAGAGCCAGGAGCCGGGCCGCCTCTTCACGCCGCTCCACCGGCAGGGCGGACAGGTCGAGGAACGGCAGAGGGACGAGCGAGGGTGGCGCGATGCGCTGCACCGGCAGGCCACCCGAGGTCTCGAACGTGGTGCGCAGAGGCTCATGGCGGTCCACGATCTCCTGGACGCTCCACCGCAGAGCCTCCGGGTCCAGCGGCCCCCGCAGGCGCAGACCGTGCGAGATGTTGAAGAAGAAGCCATCCGGAGCCAGCCGCTGGAGGAACCAGAGTCGCCGCTGTCCCAGGGACGCCGGATATGTCGCGGCCGGCGGCGCTGGATGGATCGGGGGCTTGGCGCCGCCGGTCTGGAGGAGGGCGGCGTACGACGCCATGCCGGCTACCGTCGGGTCCTCGAAGAATTCGAACAGGGGCAAGTCCACGCCCAGGGTCTGGCTCACCCGGGCAATGAGCCGCGTGGCGAGGAGCGAGTGGCCGCCGAGCATGAAGAAGTCGTCGTGGATGCCCACCCGCTCCACCCCCAGGAAATCGGCCCAGAGCCCAGCCAGCAGCTCTTCCATGGGAGCGCGCGGGGTCTCCGCGAGAGGCGCGGTGGACGCGGCGGAGGGAGCCGGCAGGGCCGCGCGGTCGACCTTGCCGTTGGGCGTCAGAGGCAGCCGGTCGAGGAACACCCAGAGCGCCGGAACCATGGGCTCGGGCAGCCGCTCGCGCAGCCAGGAGCGCAGGTCGGAAGCCAGATCGGACCGATTGGTCGGATCGGTCGGATCAGTCCGATGCAAAACCACATACGCCACCAGGCGCTTGGGCTCGTCCCGCGCAATGACCGCGCTCTGCCGCACGGCCGGGTGCAGGGCGAGGAGCGCCTCGATCTCCCCCGGCTCCACGCGCCAGCCGGAGACCTTGACCTGCAGGTCTCTCCGGCCGAGGAAATCAAGCGTCCCATCGGCGAGCCAGCGCACCCTGTCGCCCGTGCGATAGAGGCGCTCGCCTCCGGTCCCGGGCACGAAGCGTTCGGCCGTCAGATCGGGGCGGCCGAAGTAGCCGCGGGCGATGCCGTCGCCACCGAGGTAGAGCTCTCCGATCACGCCGACGGGCACCGGCTGGAGCGAGTCGTCCAGCACCAGCGCGCGGGCATTGGCGATGGGGCGGCCGATCGGCACGGCAGCACCAACCGCCGCCGCATCGCTCATCCGGTGGCACGCGCTGAACGTGGTCCCCTCGGTCGGGCCGTAGCCGTCGATCACCACCGTGCCGGGATGGCGTTCGAGCACCTTGCGCACCGCCGCGGACGACACCACGTCGCCTCCCGCGAGGAGCTGGCGCACGCCCGCGAGCGCGTCGATCTCTTCGTCCACCATCTGGTGGAAGAGCCCAGCGGTGAGCCAGAGCGTGGTGACGCCGCCATTTCGAATCTCCCTGCCGAGCTCGGCGAGAGAGGGGCGCTCGATGCTCGGCAGCACCAGCCGAGCCCCATGGAGAAGGGCGCCCCAGATCTCCAGGGTCGAGGCGTCGAACGCGACCGGCGAGGACTGGAGGAAGACCTCGTCCGGTCCGAAGCGGGCGTAGGAGGACCCCAGAACCAGCCGGGCCACGTTGCGGTGGGTGATGGCCACGCCTTTCGGTGTGCCGGTGGAGCCGGATGTGTAGAGGATGTAGGCGAGGTTGTCGGGATGGGCCGAGCCCGCGGGAGCTGCCAGCTCGCGCAAGGGCCGGCAGGTCAGACCCTGGGTGATCAACACCGCCGCCCCCGTGTCACGGAGCAGAAAATCCTGCCGCTCCTGGGGAGGGGAGAGATCCAGCGGCACATAGGCGCCGCCAGCCTCCAGAACGCCCAGGAGACCGATGATCAGGTCAAGGCTCCGTGACAGGGCCAGGGCCACCGGCACGTCCGGTCCCACGCCGAGCGAGCGCAGGTAGTCCCCCAAGACTCGGGCGCGGCCGGCCAGATCGGCATAGGTCAGCTTCTCTGCGCCCTGGAGCACCGCCACGGCCTCCGGCGTGCGCTCCGCCTGATGTGCAAACAGCCCCCACAGGGTGGCGTCGCGCGGGTACTCCGCGGCCGTGTCGTTCCATTCATAAGAGAGCTGGTGGCGCTCCGCCGCGGAGAGGAGGGACATCTCTTCGATCCGCCGCCGGGGTTCGGCCGCCATCTCGGCCAGCAGGGTCAGCCATTGGGTGCAGAACCTCTGGACGGTCGTGGGATCGAAAAGATCGGTTGCGAGCTCCCAAGAACCGGACAAGCCGCCTTCAGGGGATTCCTCCAAACCGGAGTAGAGATCGAACTTGGCGGTCCCCGAGTGGACCGGCATTTGCGACACCCGCAATCCGCCCAGATCAAGCGGCCGCGGTCGGTCGAGGCCAAAGGCCACCTGGAACAGCGGGTTCTGGTCCAGCCGGCGCTCGGGGCGCAGCTCTTCGACGAGCTTCTCGAAGGGCACGTCCTGGTGTGCCCAGGCGCCCAGGGCGGTGGCTCTGACGCGGACGAGGAGGTCTGTGCCGCGCGGCTCCCCAGCGAAGTCGATCCGCAGGACCAGGGTATTGACGAAGAAGCCGATCAGCCGTTCGAGCTCGGGGAGCACCCGGTGAGCCACCGGGGTGCCGATGCGCACGTCCTCGCTGCCGGTGAGGCGGTGGAGGAGGGCGGCGAAGCCTGCGAGGAGGACCATGAAGAGGGTGCTCCCCGTCTCGCGGGCCAGAGCGCGCAGCCCGCGAGCGAGGTTGCCGGGGATCTCCACCGGGACCAGGGCGCCCGCATGGCTCGGGACTGAAGGACGAAGTCGGTCGGCGGGCAGCTCCAACGTGGGCTGGCCGACCAGCTGATGCCGCCACCAGGCGAGGGATTCCGCGAGCGTGGCGTCGTCCAGCCACCGCCGCTGCCAGACCGCGTAGTCCGGATACTGGACCGGAAGAGGCGGGAGGGGATCTCCCGCGTACAACGCAGCGATCTCGTCCAAGAGGACGCCGGTGGACCAGCCGTCCGCCACGATGTGATGGCAGACCAGCAGAGACAGATGATCGTCCGCCGCGAGCTTCAGCAGAGTGGCGCGCAGTAGTGGCCCGGTCTGAAGGTCAAACGGGCGCGCCGCCTCAGCCGCAGTGAGGCGCGCGGCCTCGGCATCTCGATGCAGGGCCGGCAAAGCCGACAGATCGATCCACGGGAGCGGGCGCGGCGCGAACGGCTCCACGACCTGCACGGGTCCACCGGGCGCGGAGCGGAAGGTGGTGCGCAGGGCTTCGTGCCGCCGCCGCACCTCGTCCAGCGCGCGACCCCAGGCGGTGGCATCGAGCGGCCCCTGGAGGCGCAGGGCGAGGGGCACGTTGTAGACGTTGCCGGGCAGCACCTGATCGAGAAACCAGAGGCGCTCCTGAGCGAAGGAGAGGGGGAGGGCGCCCTCGCGCCCGGCCGGCTCCAGAGGCGGTGCCGCGGTGGCTTCTCCGAGCCGTGCCGCCAGGGCAGCCGGCGTCGGGGCCTCGAAGATCGCGCCCAGGGGAAGCTCCGCGCCGAAGGCGTCGCGGACTCGCGCCACGGCCTGCACGGCGAGCAGGGAGTGACCGCCGGCCGCGAAGAAGTCCTCGTGCGGCCCGAATGCCTCGCGGCCCAGGAGCGCCCCCCAGAGCCCGGCGATCAGCTCCTCGGCCGGAGTGCGCGGTGTCTCTGCGGTCGCCTCCGCCGGACGATCCGGAGCGGGAAGAGCGCGGCGGTCCACCTTGCCGTGAGGTGTGAGAGGCAGCTCCGGCAGGAAGACCCACGCCGTGGGAATCATCGGCTCCGGCAGGCGCTGGCGCAGGAAGTCGCGGATCTCTGATTCTGGATCGGTCCGATGCAGGACCACATAGGCTACCAGGCGCAGGTCGCCCGTAGGTCCCGGACGCGCCGCGACCACGGCTTGCCGCACCGCGGAATGCGAAGCCAAAGCGGCTTCCACCTCGCCGGGCTCGATGCGGACGCCGCGCACCTTGACCTGCTGGTCCACTCGGCCGAGAAACTCGATGGTGCCGTCGGCCCGCTGCCGCGCGAGATCGCCGGTGCGGTAGAGGCGGACATCCTCTCCGGGGATGAACCTATCCGCAGTCTGATCGGTGCGCCCCAGATAGCCGCGCGCGACGCCGGGGCCGCCGATCCAGATTTCGCCCGGCACTCCCACCGGAACAAGGCTGCCGTCCTGATCGTGAAGACTCAGCGAGGCGCCAGGCAGCGGCCGGCCGATCACGTGGCCTTCCGGCGTGCTCTTCGCCAACGTCCAGCTCGCGGCGACCAGCGTAGTCTCGGTGGGGCCGTAGAGCACGGTGATCCGGGCTCCTGGGAACACCGCGCCTAGATCCGCCAGCAGAGCCGGGGGGACCGCATCGCCGCCGACGAAGACGCGCCGCAGGCTCCGTTCAGCTCCACGGTGGCGCTTCACCTCATCGATGATCTGCCGCATGACGGCCGGGACCGCGTGGAGGAGCGTCATCTCGCCGAGACTCGCTGCCAGGGCGGGCACGTCCGGTGCGGGCCGCAGATCCACCAGCACCGAGGTCCCGCCGGCCAGGAGCGGAGCGAGCACCTCGAAGAGGAAGATGTCGAAGGAGAACGGCGCGAGGCACGGCATGCGGTCCCCGGCGGTGAAGCCGAAGGAGCGGCGGACGGGGCCCAGGGTGTTTGCGAGGCTGCCGTGCTCCACCATCACCCCTTTGGGCCGGCCGGTCGTGCCCGAGGTGTAGAGGACGTAGGCCAGGTCTTCGACACGCGGGGGCGGCAGGGGCGAGCCGTCACCCTCCTCATCCAGCTCCTCGAGAAGCTCCGGGGTCACGACCAGGAGGACCGAGGCGTCTTCGGCGATGGCGGCGCGGCGTGCCTCGGGTTGGGTGGGATCGAGCGGGACATAGGCCGCTCCCGTTTGCCAGATGCCGAGGAGGGCTGCCACCAGCTCGGGGGAGCGCTCAACGGCGAGCCCGACGCGTGTTTCCGGTCCCGCGCCCAGGCGGCGGAGACCGCGGGCGATGCGCAGGCTGCGGCGATACAGCTCGTCGAACGTCCAGCTCCGGTCGCCGTGGACCAGCGCCACCGCCTCCGGCGAGCGGCGGGCCTGCTCCGCGAAGAGCCGCGGCACCGGCACGTTCTCCGACTCCAGCGGCTCCGTGTCGTTCCATTCCACTAGGAGCTGATGCCGCTCCGGTCCAGCCAGCAGAAGGAGATCAGCGACCCGACAATCCGGCTCCTCCGCGGCAGAGGCGAGCAGGCGGAGATACCGCTTCAGCAGGCGTTGCGCGGTCGTGCGGTCGAACAGGTCCGCCGCGGCTTCGAGAGCCACCATCAGCTCGCCGCCCGCTTCCGTGATCTCGAAGCCGAGATCGAACGGCACCGCGGCCAAGGGGAGGTCTTCGAAGCGGACCTCCACGCCCGGCAGGACCGGCGGCGGCGCGGCGGCCCCCTGGAAGGCGAGCATCACCTGAAGCTCCAACCGCAGCTCTTCCACCAGCTTCTGGAACGGCAGATCCTGGTGGGCGAACGCGCCCAGGGCCGCCTCCCGGGCCGCGGCGGAAAGCTGCCGGAACGTCGCTCCGCCCGCTATTTGGCCGCGCAGCACGAGCGTGTTCATGAACGGTCCGACGACCCGGTCGAGCTCCGCCCGGTCCCGTCCGGAGACCGGCGAGCCCACGATCACATCCTCCTGCCCGGTGATGCGAGCCAGCAGTGCCTGGAGCCCGGCGAGGAGGACCATGAAGAGCGTCGATCCTTCGCGCTGGGCCAGGCCGCGCAGCGCCGGAGCGGGGAAGCTTTCCCGCACCCGGAAGCCGCGGAACGTGGGGGAGATCGGGCGCGGCCGGTCCGCTGGCAGCTCCAGCACCGCCGGAGCGCCGGCCAGCGCCGTCCGCCACCAGCCGGCCAGCTCCGCGAGATGCTCCGGGCTCAGCCGGCGCCGCTGCCAGTCCGCGAAGTCGCCGTACTGCACCGGAGGCGCGGACCGAGCCGGATCCTCCAGATTCTTCAGCAGAATCTGCCACGACCCGCCGTCGCCCGCGATGTGATGGAGGTTCAAGACCGCGAGCCGCTCCTCCGCGGAGATCCGCACCAGGAGCCCGCGGAAGAGTGGGCCCACCTGAAGATCGAAGGGCCGGGCAGCCTCGTCCTCCGCGATCCGCCGCCCCTCCGCCTCCCGCCGCGCCGCTGGAAGCCCCGAGAGATCGACGAGGAGCAGCGCCGGCTCCCCCGGAGGAAGCACGACCGCTCCCGCGCGGTAGATCGTGCGAAGCACCTCGTGGCGAGCGATGAGCCGCGCCACCGCAAGTCGAAACGCGGCTTCGTCCAATCGCCCCAAACAGCGCAACGCGATCGGAAGGCTGTACGCCGCAGTTTCCGGAGCCCGTTGCTCGAAGTACCAGATCCCCTCCTGCGCGAACGAAAGAGGGAAACCATCGGAGCCCCGGGTTGCAACCTGGGACGTTTCAACCCGGGGCGCGAGCGCGATCCGCGCCGCCAGCATCGCCGGCGTCGGAGCCTCGAACAGCGCCCGAAGGTGTAGCTCCACCCCGAGCGCCTCCCGGACCCGGGCGAGGATGCGGAACGCGATCAGCGAATGCCCGCCCAGCGCGAAGAAGTCGTCGTCGATCCCAACATCTTTGACACCCAGCTCCTCCGACCAGGCGCGAGTGAGCATCTCCTCGACCGGCGTACGCGGTGGTGCGGATCCCGCGGACGCCGTCTCCGGAGCCGGCAGAGCCTTGCGGTCGATCTTGCCATTCGGCGTGAGGGGGAAGGCAGCCAGGGTCACGAAGGCCGAAGGCACGTAGGGACCGGGCAGCCGCGCACGCAGGAAAGCACGGAGCGCCGGCACCGGCACCTCCGCATCCTGTGGCACCAAGTAGGCCACGAGCCGCCCGTCGCACTGCACCACCAGAGCCTCGCGCACGCCGGCAAAATCCAGCAGAGCGTTCTCGATCTCCCCCGGCTCGATGCGCAGCCCTTGGACCTTGATCTGATGGTCGGCGCGCCCCAGGTACTCCACTTCGCCGGAAGGGAGCAGGCGCCCAAGGTCCCCGGTACGGTACAGCCGCCCGGGCTCCGAGGAGGACGGATCGGGGACGAACCGCTCCGCCGTCAGCTCGGGCCGATCGAGATAGCCGCGGGCCAGGCCGGCGCCGCCCAGGAAGATCTCGCCGTCCTCGTCCAGCACGAGCCGCGTGCCCGTGATCGGCCGCCCGAGCGTCGGCTCCTCGCGAGTCCCCTGCGGCACCAGCGTCCACGTCGCGTAGGTCGTGCTCTCCGTCGGTCCGTAGAGGTTGTAGACCCGCTCGACCGTCCCCACAACCTCGATCCGGTCGACCAGAGCCCGCCGCAAGGGCTCGCCAGCCAGATTCACGGTCCGCACCGAAGGAGGAAGCGTCCCAGCCCGCAAGAGCTCGCCAAGGAGAGACGGCACCGTATTGAGCAGCGTCACCTCGCCCGCTTCCGGCAGCGTGGCGAATGCGAGAGCGTTCTCCGCCAGGATCACTGTGCCGCCGCGGGCCAGGGGGAGGAAGGTCTCGAAAATTGAGAGGTCGAACGAAATCGAGGTCGCCGCCAGAACCCCCGCCAGCTCTTCGTCCGAGAACACCGTGCTGGCCCACTCGACGAAGGCCACCGCGCTGCGGTGCTCCAAGGCAACGCCCTTGGGCAGGCCGGTCGAGCCGGAGGTGTAGAGGACGTAGGCGAGGTTGCCGGGGAGGGGAGGGGGCGATAGGAGAGGGGGTCGGGGGGTGAGGTCTTCCAACAGCATCCGCCGCACCCCGGAAACCTCCGGCAACTGCGGCAGCACCCCCCGCGACGTCACCAGTACCTCCGCCCCGCAATCCTCCAGCAGATATGCCAGCCGCTCCCCCGGATACGCCGGGTCGAGAGGCACGTACGCGCCTCCCGCCTGAAGAATCCCGAGGAGCGCCGCCACCAGATCCGCTGAGCGCTCCAGGCAGACCGCCACGCGCTTCTCCGGACCGACCCCGGCGTTGCGCACCCAGGCCGCCAGTTGCCCCGCCCGACCCGCCAGCTCGGCGTAGGTCAGACGCACGCCGCGCGCCTTGAGCGCCACGGCGTCCGGCGTCCGCGCTGCCTGCTCCAGGAACAGGTCGTGAAGGCAGAGGTCCCTCTGCATCAGGTCCTATCCGGCCACTCCCACAGCCATCTGGCTCGCCAGACGCCGCAGCTCGGCCAGGTGCTCCAGGCTATCCATCACCGACGGCACGTCGACGCCGAAATCGAGCAGACAGCACGCCTCGTCAACCCCGATGGAGCGCAGCTTCCGCACCATCCCCAGGCAGCTCTCCGGCGTCCCCAGGAGGGAGCCGGTCGCGAAGTAGCGCTCGAATTCCATTTGCAGCAGCTCTTCCAGGTCCTCCGAGGAGAAGCTGTTCTCGTCGAACGTGTCATACAAGCTGCGGGCCATCGAGGTCAGCAGCTCCGTGTGCGAGCGCAGGTAGTCGCAGAAGGGGCCCCGCACTTTTTCCTTCACCGTGGCCACGTCCTTCCCGACAAACGTGTGGATCATCACCGCCACCTCACCTGTCGCCGGATCGTGGCCGTGGCGGGCGCGGCTGGCGCGGTAGAGGGCGATCCGCTCGGCGAGGATCTCGGGGGTGAGGCCGATCAGCGAGGTCAGCACGTTCGCGCCGATCCGGCCGGTGTCCTCGAACGTCTGCGGGTTGTTCGCGCAGGTGACCCAGATCGGCATGTCGCGCTGCACCGGCTTGGGGAAGATCTCGACCTCGATCTCGTTCCCCGCCCCGCCGCGGACCTTGACGCGCTCGCCGCGCCAGAGGCGGCGCAGCGTGTCGATCCGCTCGAACATGACCTCGCGCCGGTTGGCATAGGCCTCCGGGTCGAAGGCGAAGTCGTTGGGGTGGAACCCCGAGGCGAAGGCGAGGCCGGCGCGTCCGCGCGAGAGGTTGTCGACGATCGACCACTCCTCGGCCACCCGGATCGGGTTGTGCAGCGGCAGCACGACGCTGCCCGCGCGGATCTTCAGCCGCTCGGTGACCGTGGCGATGCCGGCGCTCAGGACCGACGGGTTGGGGTAGAGCCCACCGAAGCTGTGGAAGTGGCGCTCGGGAGTCCAGAGGGCCGTGAAGCCGTTGCGGTCGGCAAACTTCGCCCCCTCTACGATCAGCCGGTACTTGTCCTCCGGGAACATGTCCTCATGCCCCGAGAAGAAGAAGAGGCTGAAAGCCAATCCTCCGTCCTTGCCGTCCCTGGTGACCTTGCTGTCCTTGGTCTTTCCTTCCACCGGAGCCGCCAGCTCCTGGCGTACCTCCGCCGGAGCCAGCCCCTGGACCTCTTCGAGGATGCGCGCCCGCGCCGTGAGCGCTTCCAGGCCAGGCTGCCGCGCCGCGATCAGGCGGGCCAAGCCGGCGACGGTCGGGCTCTCGAAGAACGAGCGCACCGAGAGCTTCACGCCGAACACCGCCTGGATGCGCGAGATGCACTGGAGGGCGATCAGCGAGTTGCCGTTCAGCCGGAAGAAGTTGTCCTCGACGCCCACCGTCTCGATCCCCAGGAGGATCTGCCACGTGTCGGCGACGATCTCCTCGATCTCATTGCGCGGTGCGATCTGCGGGCCGCCGGCATCGATCTCTGCGTAGCGGCTCGCCACATACGAGCCGCCGTCCGCGGGCGCGGACGCAGGCGGGACCTCCGGCGGAGCGGCCGGTACGACCGGCGGCGCGGGAGCCTGCACGGCCGGAGCGGCCGAGAGCTTCTCGAAATCGATCCAATGCCGTTGCCGCTCGAAGGGATACGTAGGCAGCGGAACCCGGCGCCGGTGGCGGCCGGCGTGGAACGCCTCCCACCGGAGATCGACGCCCGCGATCCAGAGGCCGCCGACGGCTTGGAGCAGCGTGTCGAGCTCGTCGCGCGTGTCCTTGGGGTGAGGGAGCGACGGGTAGACGGCGTGCTTCGGTGTGCGGGACGGATGCTGGCGCGCCGCGCCGGAGAGCGCCTGAGCCGGCCCGACCTCCAGGAGGACGGCGCCTGGGCGGGCCAGCACGGTGGCGAGGCCGTCGCCCAGCCGCACCGTCTGGCGGAGCTGGCGCACCCAGTAGTCCGGATCGGTCGCCTCGGCCGGCGCGATCCACCGGCCGGTGACGTTCGAGACGTAGGGGATGCGCGGCGGCGACAGCTTCACCCGCCGCAACTCCTCGCGGAACGGCTCCAGGACCGGGTCCATCATGGACGAGTGGAACGCGTGCGAGGTGTGGAGGCTGCTGCTCTCCACGCTGCGCCCCTGGAGCTCCTCGAACAGCCGGTCGATCTCCTGATTGGGACCCGACACCACGCACATCCCCGGCCCGTGCACGGCGGCGATGGAGAGGCCGCCGGAGAGGAGGGGAGCGATCTCGGCCTCGGAGAGCGGCACCGCCAGCATACCCCCCTGGGGGAGGGCGCCCATCAACCGGCCGCGCGCGGCGACCAGACGCACGGCGTCGGCGAGGGAAAAGACGCCCGCCAGGCAGGCCGCCACGTACTCGCCGAGGCTGTGGCCGAGGAGCGCCCGCGGCTGCACGCCCCAGCTCTGCCACAGCTTGGCCAGCGCGTACTCCACGGCGAACAGGGCGGGCTGGGCCACATCGGTCCGCTCCAGGCGGTCGGCCAGACCTTCCCGCTCCGCTTCGGGAAGCAACGACGGATCGACGAATGGCCGCACGTCGAGCCCGGTCTCATTGAGGAACAGCTCGGCGCAGCGCTCGAGCTCCGCGCGGAACACCGGCTCGTGCCGGTAGAGCTCCCGCGCCATGCCCGGGTGCTGCGCTCCCTGGCCGGGGAACAGGAAACAGACCTGCCGCTCCTCTCCTTCGTAGACGCCGCCGAGAACGCGCGTGGCGTCGCGCCCCTCCAGGACCGTCAGAGCATCCGCGGTCCCCCGGCAGGCCACCGTCCGCCGGTGCTCGAAGGCGGCGCGCCCCGCCTGGAGGGTCCAGGCCACGTCCCCCAGGTCCGTTCCGTGGCTCTCGCGCAAGAAGGCCGCGAGGTTGCGAGTCGCGGCGTCCAGGGCCGTGCGGCTCTTCGCCGAGAGGAGCAGGAGCTGCCAGGGGCGGTCCGCATCGGTCGGAGTCGGAGCGGGAGCCTCCTCCAGGATCACGTGCGCGTTCGTGCCGCCGAAGCCGAAGGAGCTGACCCCGGCCCGGCGCATCCCTTCAGGCCAGGGCGCGAGGTCCGTGTTGACGTAGAACGGGCTCCCGGCGAAGTCGATCTGCGGGTTCGGCTTCTCGAAGTGGAGGCTGGGAGGGATCTCGGCGCGCTCGACCGCGAGCGCCGCCTTGATCAGGCCCGCCATGCCAGCGGCCACTTCCAGATGCCCGAGATTGGTCTTGACCGAGCCCACGGCGCAGAACTGCGTGCGCTGCGTGGTGCGGCGGAACGCCTTGGTCAGCGCCGCGATCTCGATTGGATCTCCCAGTGCCGTGGCCGTGCCGTGGGCCTCGACGAAACCGATCGAGTCCGCGTCGAGCCCGGCGTTGGCGAGCGCCTCGGAGATCACCTCGGCCTGGCCGCTGACGCTGGGCGCGGTGAAGCCGGCCTTGCTGGAACCGTCGTTGTTCACCGCCGAGCCCTTGATCACGGCGTGGATCGTGTCGCCGTCGGCCAACGCGTCCTCCAGCCGCTTGAGCACCACGACACCGGCGCCGCAGCCGAAGACCGCCCCGGCGGCGCGAGCGTCGAACGCGCGGCAGTGGCCGTCCGGCGAGAGGATGCCCCCCTCCTGGTAGACGTAGCCGCTCTTCATCGGGATGGTCAGCGACACGGCGCCCGCGAGCGCCATGTCGGTCTCCTCGCTGAGCAGCCCCTGGCAGGCCAGGTGGACGGCGACCAGCGAGGTCGAGCAGGCGGTCTGCACGGAGAGAGCCGGGCCGCGCAGGTTGAGCTTGTAAGCGACGCGCGGCGCGAGCGTGTCCTTGTCGTTGCCGATCGACAGCATGGCCGTATCGACCCCGATCGCCTGGAGCTTGTCGCGCAGGGGGTTCAGCGCGAGGAGATAGCTCGACAGCGTTACGCCGCCATAGACGCCCACCACGCCCGTGTAGCGGAGCGGATCGTAGCCCGCCCGCTCCAGCGCCTCCCAGGAGCACTCCAGGAAGAGGCGCTGCTGCGGGTCCATGATTTCGGCCTCGCGGGGCGAGTAGCCGAAGAAGCCGGCATCGAATTCCTCGATTCGCTCGATCACGCCGTGCGCCCGCACGTAGTCCGGGGAGCTCAGGACGGACGCCGGGATGCCGGAGGCGCGCAGCTCCTCGTCCGTCAGGAAGGAGATGGACTCCACTCCGTTGCGCAGGTTCTGCCAGAACTGTTCGGCGCCGTCCGCGCCGGGAAAGCGGCAGGACAGGCCGATGATGGCAATATCGGAGGTCAATTCCGAAGAAATCGAGGTTTGTGTGCTGTCGTCGTCGCGATTCATCGATTCATCCTTTTGAGAGCGCCGCGGCGCTCCCGGCGCCGTTCGCCCCGGCTCGACCGGAGCTCGAAGGGATCGGCCTCTGGCTCGACCGAATCTGCCTCTAGATCTACAGTGTCTGCATCGGCCACAAAGCGGGCCATGGCGGCAACCGTCGAATGTTCGTAGAGACTGAGACCGTTGCCGGCCTGGGGAAAGCGCTCGCGGACCGCGTAGACCACCTGCAGGCCGATGAGCGAGTCGCCGCCGAGCTCCAGGAAGTTGTCGTGGACCCCGATCCGCTCGATTCCCAGGGCCCGTTGCCAGACCGCCGCGATGGCCCGCTCCTCGTCCGTCCGAGGCTCGACATAGGAGGTCATGAGCTGCGGCCGGCCATGGAGCGCCGCGGCGGGCGGAGGCTCTGGAGCGGCGTCCGTCGGTGCGGCGAGGGGGGCGGTGTTCACAGGCGCGGTGCCGCGCGAGACGGCCACTTGGAGCAGGCCGGCCTCCATGGCGCGGTCGAGCGCGGCGAGGAGGTCTTCGGCCTCCGCTCCGTCCCCCGCGAGAAGAGCGACCGCGAAGCCGTCGGTCTGCTCGTCGGCTCGGGCGGCGAGGAGTGGAAGGGCCTCAGGATTTCGCGTCAGGTAGACGACATTGCGCACGCCGGTCTGCTGGTCCACGGCTGCCTTACGGGCGAGGAGCAGGGCGGTGTCGAGATCTTCGGCCGCGCGGGGCCAGGCCGTCGCGCCTTCGAATCCGGCGCGGCCGAGGACCTCCTCCCAGGACTGCGGGTCCAGGAGCGGCGACTCGGTGCGCAGCGGAGCGTCGGCGAAGCTCCACCACCCTTCGGTGAGCCCCCAGACCAGGTCGGCCCAGCGCTGCCGGCGGACGGTCTCCATCAGGGCCAGGAGCCCGCCGGGAGCGAGAAGAGCGCGGAGGTGGCCCAGGGTCTCCTCGATGCACGGCGTGGCGTGCACCACGTTGACCCCCAGCACGGCGTCGAAGCCGCCGAGAGGGATGCCCTGCCCGGCAGGGTCGCGCGTGATGTCGAGGACGGCGAAGTGCATCCGGGGAGCCAAGTCCTTGTACTTTTCCTCGCCGGCCAGCACGAAAGCCCGACCGACGTCAGTGAACCAATATTCCGTCCCCGCCGGCAGCACGGGAAGAACCTCCCGGGTCAGCGTCCCCTGGCCGGCCCCGACTTCGAGGATGTGCAGAGGCCGCTTCGATCGCCGCAGAAGCTCGCGCAGGAGGAGGGGGGCCACGTCTTGTGGGCCTTCACTCTCGGTGGCCTGAACGGCGCGGGCCAACTCGTCCGAGCTCCCTTCGGGGTAGAGCACGGAGAGGCCCGGAATTTCTCCGGCGAGGACCTTGGCAAGGTGGTGCCCGCAGTGGTCGAGGAGATCGAAGAGGCCACGGAGCTGCGGCGCCTCCGCCTCCCGGGCCTGCCGCAGGTCCGCTGGCCCGGGAGGCTCGCGGAAGCCCCGGAGGAAGCGGATCTCCTCGCCGCGGATCTCCATCAGGTCATCGTCGCGCAACATGCGCACAAGGGCATGAAAAAGGCGCTCCTGCCCGGGAGCCACGGAAAGGCGTCGCTGGAGCTCGCCAAGGGAGAGGCTGTCGCCGCGAGCGGGCTCGATGCCACGGGAGCGGAATGCGGCCACTACGTGGCTGGTGCACAGAGCGTCCGTGGCCGCCGCGACCAGACCCGCGCCGCCGGCCGGCACCTCGGCCGTCACGCGGCCGGCGATCTCCTCCATCCACCCGCCGAGCCCCTCCCAGCGGTCATCCCCTGCACCAAGCACCGTCACCTTCGCGCCCGGCCGTGCCGCCAGAAGGCGGGCGAGCTCATGGCCCGGTTCCTCGGGATCTCCGGCGATCAGCCACGACTCGCCCCGCGGCCGGTCCACGGAAGCCGAAGCAGCGGGCAGCTCCTCCCAGACTTCGATCCACCGGTGCCGGCCGCGCCAGGCGACCGCGGTCTCAGGTCCGGCCGGCGCGGCGGTCTCCGCGTGGATCTGATCGAGCAGCCTCCGCACCTCGCGGCCTTCCAGGGGAGCGCCGGGCGGCGGCGGGACGACGTCGACCAGACGGCAGGAGATCCCCGCGGTGGCGAGGCCGCGGCACGTTCCCAGGAGAGCCGGATCGGTGGGGGAGCTGCCGGCGGGATCGAGCAGGCCGGAGACGATCACGTCGAGGCGAATCGCTGGAGCGCCGGCCCGGCGTCGGAGCGCCGCAGCGAGCTGATCGAGGTTCTTCCCCTCCGCCAGATAGACGATCCGCAGGGGCCGTTCCGCGGCGAGCACCGCCTCCAACAGCGTGCCGTAATCGGCCGCGCTCGTGGGATCGATCGAGAAGGAGCTGGCGGAGATCCGGGAGAAACCCGGGCCGGGCGTTACAGCCACGGGCTCCAGGCGCTCGGCCTGCAACCGGGAGAGGAGCTGCGAGCCCAGACCGGCGCCGTCGGAGAAGACCAGCCAAGTGGCGCCGTCCGATGCCAGCCGGCGGTTGGATGCGGGGAGAGCCTGCCGCCAGAGCGGAGTCCGCAGCGGCGCGCTGGGAGCGCCGCCATCCTGGCGGCCCTCGGCCGGCTGGAAGCCGGCGCTCCCAGCGCGCCGCTGCGGCTCGATCCAGAAGCGCTGACGTTCGAAAGGGTAGGTCGGGAGCGGCACGCGCCGGGCATTCTTCCCGCCCTTCCAGTCGATCTCGACGCCGGTCAGCCAGAGCCGGCCCAGGGCGGCGAGGAGGGTCTCGCGCGGCGGCGTCGCGTCGGCTCGGGCGGGAAGCGAGGCGATGGCACCGCCGGTATTTCGCCGCACCAGCGATGACAGTGTCTGCCCCGGTCCCACTTCCAACAGCACCCACCCAGGCTCGCTCAACAGCTCCCGAACGCCGTCGGAGAAGCGCACGGTCCGGCGCAGGTGCTCGCCCCAATACGCTGGATCGGTCGCCTGCTCGGCCGTCACCCAGGTGCCGGTGAGGTTGGAGATGTAGGGGATCTGCGGCGCGGCAGGGCGGGCCCGGCGGACCTCTTCAATGAAGGCGGCGAGGATCGGCTCCACATGGCGGGAGTGAAAGGCCCTTTCGACCGGCAAGGGGCGGGCCTCGATGCCCCGCGCGGCGAGCCGCTCGCGAAGATGCTCGATCGCCTCGGGCGCGCCGGTTGCCACGCAGCGGTCCGGCGCATTGACGGCCGCGATCTCCGTCTCCGCGTCGAGCAGCGGCCGGAGGTCCTCTTCGGAGAGCGAGACGCTCAGCATGGCGCCGGGAGGGAGCGACTGCATCAGCTGTCCCCGCAAGGTCACCAGGCGCAGCGCCGTTTCCAGGGGAAAGACCCCGGCAAGGCACGCCGCCACGTACTCGCCCAGGCTATGGCCCAGGAACGCGGCCGGCTGCACGCCCCACGATTGCCAGAGCTTCGCAAGCGCGTACTCCACGGCGAACAGCACCGGCTGCGTCACCTCTGTCGCGTTCAAATCCTTCGCGTTCAAATCAGAGTGGGGGAGAGGGCCGCACGCATCCAGAGCCTTGCGAAACGCCGGCTCGCTTTCATACAGACCGGCCGCCATTCCGGCGTGCTGGGCTCCCTGCCCGGGAAACAGAAACGCCACGCGCACATCGTCCTGCGGGACCTGCGCGGTGAGCAGCCGCTCCGGGCTCCGGAGCGCCGCCACGGCGTCGGCCCGGTTGCGAGCGACCACGGCGCGCCGCGCCTCCATCTGCCGGCGGCCGAGGCGGAGCGTGTGGGCCACGTCGCGCAGGGCCAGCTCCGGATGGCGCTCCAGGTGATCCGCCAGGCGAGCGGTCGCCGTGTCCAGGGCAACGGCCGTCCGCGCGGAGAGAATCAGCAGCTCCGGGCGCTCCGGGGTCTCTACGGCGGGCTGCACCGGCGCTTCCTCCAGCACCACGTGCGCGTTGGTTCCGCCGATGCCGAACGAGCTGACTCCGGCGCGCCGGGGCAGCGCGTCCGTCTCCCACGGGCGCAGCTCGGCGGGAACGTAGAACGGGCCTCCCTCCAGGCCGGCCTCCGGATGCGGTTGGGTGAAGTGGAGCGTCGGCGGGATCTGGCGGTGCTCCAGCGCGAGCACGGTCTTGATCAGGCCCGCCACACCCGCGGCGGCGTCCAGATGCCCGAGGTTCGACTTGAGCGAGCCCAGGCCGCAGAAGCCCGCGCGGCTCCCTTCGGTGCGGAACACTCGGTCCAGTGCACGGACCTCGATCGGATCCCCGAGCGGCGTGGCCGTGCCGTGCGCCTCGACGTAGCTGACCTCCTCGGGCCGCACCCCCGCCACCGCGAGAGCCGTGGCGACCACCTCCGCCTGCCCGGCCACGCCGGGCGCCGTGAACCCCACTTTGGCCGCGCCGTCGTTGTTCAACGCCGCGCCGAGGATCACGGCGCGGATCGTGTCGCCGTCCGCCAGCGCGTCCTCCAGGCGCTTCAAGACCACCAGGCCCACGCCATTGCCAGGGATCGTGCCCCCGGCCTGCGCATCAAAGGGCCGGCAATGCCCGTCGGGCGAGAGGATGCCGTTCTCCTGGTAGAGATAGCCCGCGCGCTGTGGCTCCCGCACCGCGATCCCCCCGGCCAGCGCCAGTTCGCACTGGTAGTTGAGCAGGCTCTGACAGGCGAGCACGACCGCCACGAGCGAGGTCGAGCAGCCGGTCTGCACGTCCAGGCTGGGCCCCTTGAGATCGAGCTTGTAGGAGAGCCGGGTAGTCAGGAAGTCCTTGTCGTTGGCGATCGCCACCTGCGGGTTGACCACCGACTCGCCGCCGGGCAGCAGGTTGTGCAGCAGGTAGGTGTTGAGCCCGGCGCCGGCGAACGCGCCGACCGCACCGGAGAAGCGCGATGGATCGCAGCCGGCGTCCTCCAGGGCCTCCCAGGCGCACTCCAGGAAGATCCGGTGCTGGGGATCGAGAAGCTCCGCTTCGCGAGGGGTGATCTGGAAGAAGGCGGCATCGAACAGCTCGGCTCCCTCGAGCACCCCGCTCGCCGGGACCCACCGAGGATCGGCGAGAGCCGCCGGATCGACCCCGGCAGCCCGCATTTCCTCGGGTGTCAGCCGGCGGATCGACTCCACTCCGCGGCTCAGGTTCTGCCACAGCTCGCCGACGTCGCGAGCCCCGGGAAACCGCCCGGCCATGCCAACCACGGCAATGGCCGGGGCGTCGGTACTTCGGTCCGTCATGGGGTTTTCACTCTTCCTTCAGCGCCCGCGCCGGCGCGATGCGCGCCGCCCGGCGCGCCGGCACCCACGAGGCGAGGAGGGCCACCACCACAAAAAGCACCGGCGCTGCAATGAAGAACGCCGGCTCGCGGGCATTCACCTCAAACAGGAATCTCTCCAACACCCGTGCCAACGCCAGCGCCGCGGCGAGCCCGAGCACGATTCCGAAGGCCACCCACCGGAGCCCCTGCCGCATCACCAGCGAGAGCACTTGGCCCGGCCGGGCGCCCAGGGCCATGCGCACGCTGATCTCATGCCCCCGTGTGCTCACCGAGTGGGCCAGGACTCCATAGAGACCAAGCAGGCAGAGAGCCAGAGCCACCGCCGAGAAGCCCGAGAGCAGCCCCACGGTGAGGCGGCGCGCGGCGAGCGTGCCGGCGATGATCCCCTCCATGCTCCGCAGGTCCGCGACCGGCTGCTCGCTGTCGAGCGAGCGGACCGTCTCGCGCACCGCTTTGACCACGCCCTCCGGTGGCAGGGAGGTGCGCACCAGGAGCTGCATGAACGGGATCGGCCGGGGCATCTGCCGGCTGGAGATGTAGAACTGTGGCTCCGCTTTCACGTCCAGGCCGAGCTGGTGGATGTCTTTCACCACCCCGACGATCTCGGTCGGCGTGTCGCGCAGCATCAGGCGCTTGCCCACCGGGTCCTGATCCGGAAAGTACTGCCGCGCCAGCGATTCGTTGATCACGAGGGTCAGCGGCGCGTCGGGCGGGGTGTTCTCGGCGAAGTCGTGGCCGCGCACGAGCTGTGCCTCCAGGGTCTTGAAGTAGCCGGGGCTCACCACCATGCGCCAGGCCACGGGCTGCTCCTCCGGCGTGGGGGGCGGATGGCCCTCCACGGAGAACATCGCCCGCGCCGAACCCTCGATCGGCAGGTAATCGGTGAGCGCCGCGGCGCCCACCCCCGGCAGGCCGCGGACGCGGTCGAGCAGCTCGGTGAAGAAGACCCGCTGCTGCTCCACCTTGGGATACTTGGCGGGCGGCAGCGCGATCTGCATCGTCATCAGCCGCTCGGGATTGAAGCCCACGTCGACCGACGTCAGGCGGCGGAAGCTCGCGATGAACAGGCCGGCGGCGATCAGGAGCGTCAGCGCCACCGCCACCTCGACGACCACGAGCGTGGCCTGCGCACGGCTGCGCCGCCGCGCCCCGGTCTTCTGGAGACTGCCGCGCAGCTCGGAGCCCGCCTCCGTCTTGAGCGTCTGGAACGCCGGCGCCAGCGAGAACACCACGCCGGTGAGGAGCGACACAGCGACCGCGAAGGCGAGCGCGCGTCCGTCGAGACCCGCCTGGTCGAGGCGCGGCAGGTTGCCGGGCTGCAGGGCGATCAGCAGCCGGAGCCCGCCCGCGGCCAGCGCGAGCCCCACGGCACCGCCCAGGAGGGAGAGCAGGACGCCTTCCACCAGCATCTGGCGGACGAGCTGCCCGCTGGTCGCGCCAACCGCGATGCGGATCGCGAGCTCGCGGTGGCGCGCCAGCCCCTGGGCGAGGAGCAGGCTCGCCACGTCCGCGCAGGCGATCACCAGGACCAGCCCCACCCCGCCGAGGAGAAGGAAGAGGGTGGAGCGGACGTCTCCCACCAGCTGCTCGGGGAGCGGCACCACCTTGAGCGCGAAGGTAGCGTCCGCGTTCCCCGAGAAATCCGCGTTGTAGCTGCGGGCGATCTGCTCGATCTCGGAGCGGCCCGTCTCCAGGGAGACGCCCGGCGCGAGGCGCGCCACCATCTGGAGATAGCTCGTCCCGGCCTCCACCGCCGCCTCGGGCAGCAGGCTGATCTCCTGCGGCCGGGGGAGCCAGACCTGCACGTCGCGGAAGGGGAAGCGCAGCACCTCGGGCATTACGCCGATGATCTGGTAGGGCCGGCCCTCCAAGTGGATCGTCCTGCCCACGGCCTGCGGATCTCTGGCGAAGCGCCGCTGCCAGAGACCCTGGCTCAGCAGGACGATGTCCGCGCCCCCCTTCGCGTCCTCCGCGGGGAGGATGCGGCGCCCGACGACCGGCTCGATCCCCCAGACGTCGAAGAACTCGCGGCTGATCCGGGCGCCGTGCAGGGTCTCGGGGCTCCCGCTCTCCGTCAGGTTGAAGGTGTCCTCGTAGTAGACGGTCACCGCGGCGAGATGGCGGCTCTCCCGCAGCCGGCGGAACTTGGTGTACGAGACCTCCACCTGGTTGATGCCCTGCTCGGGCGCTGTGGACCAGATCTGGACCATACGCTCCGGGTGCGGATAGGGGAGAGGACGCAGGACGACCGCATCCAGCAAGCTGAAGATTGCCGTATTGGCCCCGATCCCCAGCCCCAGGATGAGCAGGGAGATCAGCGTGAAGCCCGGTCTCTGCTGCAAGCGGCGAAGGCCATACGAAAACTCTTTGCCCAGCATCGACATCATAGAACCGGGAATGATACCCCATCCCCCTCCGTTGGCTCCGGAGCGGGGAGCGCCCCTGTCATACAATCCCCCTTCCTGGAGGCTTTTCATGGCAATCAGTGTCTTCGACCTCTTCACCATCGGCATCGGACCGTCCAGCTCGCACACCGTGGGCCCGATGCGGGCCGCCCGGCGCTTCGCCCGGCGGCTGGAAGAGGAGGGTGCCCTGAGGCGGGCCGCGCGGGTGCGGTGCGAGCTCTACGGCTCGCTGGCCATGACCGGCAAGGGACATGGCACCGACCGGGCCGTGCTCATCGGCCTCGAAGGCGAGACTCCCGAGGGCGTCGATCCCGGCTGGATACCCCAGCGCGTGGCGGAGATCCGCGCCGCCGGCCGCATCGCCCTGCTCGGCCGGCACGAGGTCCCTTTCGACGAGAAAGCGGACCTGATCTTCAACCGCAAGGAGCTGCTGCCGCTCCACTCGAACGGCATGCGCTTCACCGCCTTCGACGGAGAGGGGCAGGCCTTCGAGGAGAGGACCTTCTACTCGATCGGCGGCGGCTTCGTGGTCGACGAGAGCGCGGCGGGGGAGAACCGCCTCGTCGAGGACAGGACCGAGCTCCCCTATCCCTTCCTCAGTGGGGAGGACCTGCTGGTGATCGGCAACGCGACCGGCTTCCCCATCTGGCAGATCATGCTGGAGAACGAGAAGGTCTGGCGTAGCGAGGAGGAGATCCGCGCCGGTCTGCTGCGCATCTGGGACGCCATGCAGCAGTGCGTGGACCGCGGCTGTCACCAGGAGGGTGTCCTGCCCGGTGGTCTCAAGGTGCCGCGCCGCGCTCCCCAGCTCTCGGAGGAGCTGCGCTCGCGGCCCGAGGAGGCCGTGAAGGATCCGCTGACCGTCCTCGATTGGGTCAACCTCTATGCCCTCGCGGTCAACGAGGAGAACGCCGCCGGCGGCCGGGTGGTCACCGCCCCGACCAACGGGGCTGCTGGTATCATTCCGGCGGTGCTTCACTACTACCGGAAGTTCACGGCGGCCGCCGACGAGGAGGGAGTGATCCGCTTCCTCCTCACCGCGGGAGCGATCGGCATCCTGTATAAAGAGAACGCCTCCATCTCCGGCGCCGAGGTCGGGTGCCAGGGAGAGGTCGGCGTCGCCTGCTCCATGGCGGCCGGCGGCCTGACGGCGGTGCTCGGCGGCACCAACGAGCAGGTCGAGAACGCCGCCGAGATCGGGATGGAGCACAATCTGGGGCTGACCTGCGATCCGGTGGGAGGGCTGGTCCAGATTCCTTGCATCGAGCGCAACGCCATGGGGTCGGTCAAGGCGATCAACGCCGCCCGCATCGCGCTGCGCGGCGACGGCTCGCACGTGGTCTCCCTGGACCGGGTGATCAAGACCATGCGCGAGACCGGCGCCGACATGAAGTCGAAGTACAAAGAGACCTCGCGCGGAGGTCTCGCGATCAACGTGATCGAGTGCTGAACGGGGAGGACTTTCAAATGCTTGCCAGTGAAAAGCTCATCGACGTCTTCAACCAGCAGATCGGCAACGAGATGGGCGCTTCCATGCAGTACATCGCCATCGCGTCCTACTTCGACGCCGAGACCTTGCCGGAGCTCGCCAAGTTCTTCTACCGGCAGTCGGAGGAGGAGCGGACGCACGCGATGCGGTTCGTCAAGTTCATCAACGACGTAGGGGGACGGGTCGTGATGCCCGCCATCCCCGCGCCGCAGAACGAGTTTGCCTCGGCCGACGAGGCCGTGGGCAAGGCCCTCGCCTGGGAGGAGGAGGTCACCCGGCAGATCTATGATCTGGTGGAGATTGCCCGTGCGGACCGCAGCTACGTCGGCGTCCGTTTTCTCGACTGGTTCGTGGAGGAGCAGCTCGAAGAGGTGGCCTCGATGACCGACCTGCTCGCCGTCATCCGGCGTGCCGGACCGGACCGGCTGCTGTTCGTCGAGGAGTACCTCTCCCGGCAGGGGAAAGCCGGCCTCGAGAGTCCGGCCGCATCTTCGTCGGGAGACGGGGAGTAGACCCGGTCTTCGCTGTGCTCCCCTCTCCCGCCCGTGGGAGAGGGGCCGGGGGTGAGGGCTCCGATCCCCGATAGACCCAGATCCGCAGATCCTCCATCCCGCTCACCCGTCCGCCGGTGGGGACCATGATCCTCCGCTTGCGGGTAGCGTTTTCCTCCAGGAAGAGGCTGACCTGCTGGGCCCACGAAAGGGTGTACGGCGCATCGCGCCAGGCCCAGGGCCCGCGCGGTGCCGGAGGGAGCGACAGGAGGGGGATCTCGTCCGACGGCAGTGCGATGTGTCCCACCACCCAGACGCGCTGGCGCTTGCGCAGGGTGCGGCGCATGGCCCGCCGCACCTCCAGCAGAGGATCGGGTGACCGCATCTTCGCCTTGATCAGATCGAAGCGGTGCATCCGGTGGTCGCCGAGGAACGGGACGGTCATCCAGCGCGCCTTCCCGCGGTAGTACCGGTTGAAGCTGACCCCCATGTACCACTCGTTGACGAGAACCAGGTCCCGCAGCCCCGCGCTCTGCTCGATGGCTCGCGCCACCTGATCCACGTTCGTCATCCGCATCTTGGCCGTATCGAATGCCGTGGCGTAGAGGGCCGCCGCGAGGAGAAGGGCGGCCGCGGTCCGCAGCGCCCGCACCGGGACGCCACCGCCGGCGGCCAGCAGCCCGTCGAGCGCGCTGGCGACCAGGGCGAGGACAGGCAGCAGGTACCAGATGCGCGGCGAGTAGCCCACGGCCATCAGGAACGCGATCTCGCCGCCGAGAGCCATGGGGATCACCAGCAGGCGAAACAGGCGGGTATCCTCCTGGGTGTTCCGCAACGTGACCACCGCCGCCAAGACCGCGGCTCCCGCCCACACCCACACCAGCCAGAAGAACGGCGACCCGAGGACCTGGGCCAGCTTGGCGAGGACGTCCTGGAGGGTGATCTTCTCGATCAGCAGGACTCGCCAATCCCGCGCCGATCTCAGGGGACCCGCGTAGGGGAGGAGGGTGAGCGCCGCCATCAGGCCGATCCCCAGAGCCGCCATGGCTACCCGGTACCGGCGCCGAAGGACCCCCACGGTCGCTGCCGCGATGCCGATTCCGGCGAGGAGCGCGGCATTGTGCAGGAGCAGGTGCACGCTCGCCGTCGCCGCCAGCAGGGCGAGAAGGATCGACCTCCGGTCCGGTCGCTCGACCAGGCGCGCGAACGCGCCGAAGGTGAGCAGGATCGCGAGCGTCCCCAGCCCATAGCCGCGGATCGAGTCCCCGTAGAGCGGAAAGGCCGGATGGAATTGGATCAGGACGATCGAAACGAACGGCAGCGCTCCGGCGAGGCGGGCGTTCCACCAGAGAGCGGCCAGGATCGCGAGCCCAACCACGAGACCGAACAGGCGGAAGGCCAGGTCCGAGTCGCCGAAGAGCCCCATGTAGGCGCGCAGCGTCCCGGAGAAGAGCAGAGGGAAGGCCTCGTGGGGAAACGAGAGAAAGACCTCGCGCAGGGTGGGGAGGGCCGCGAGCTGGGCCGCGCCCGCCTCGTCTCGCCAGAGCGCACCTGCATGTTGCACGCGGAGGAGGTGCAGAACGACCGCCAGAACGGTGAGAACGAGAGCGGTGGCCTGTTCAGCTCGTTTTGACATTCTTGAATAGGCGGGATCGTAGCACGGGCGAGCCTCGCGATCAGCGCCACCCGCTGAACACCAGAAGGTCGAGCCGCTCGAAGCCGCTCACCGGGTCTTCCGAGGGCACCGGCACCCGTCCCCCTCCGGTGGCATGGTCGCGCAGGAAGGCTCCGACCTGCAGAGACCAGCTCCGCAGATAGGGGACGTCCTGCCATCCGGTCCGCGGGGCCGGTGCTGGCGGCAGGATCGGCATTGGCTCTCCGGACCGGGGAATGTCGAGATCGCCAACCACCCAAACCCGGCCTCCTGTCTGGAGCGTCCGCTCGATCTCGCCGAGCACGCCGCGGAGCGGCTCGGGCTCCATCATGACGGCCTTCACCAGGTCATAGCGATGAAAACGATGATCCTCCAGATCCGGCGCGGTCACCCAGGGAGCCTGACCCCGGTCGTAGCGCTGGTAGCTGATGCCGTGGTACCAGGGAACGAGGACCACGAGATCCCAGGGGGCGGCCTCCGCCGCGATGCGGTTCGCCACCAGATCCATGTTGGTCATGCGGATCCGTGCGAGCCCGGCGGCGGGCAGGGCCAGGACGAGGACGGCCATCACAGCGGCTCCCAGGCGCGCGGTCCGTCCCAGCGGTGACGCGGAGAGCTGCACGTCGAGCGCGGTCGCGCCCAGAGCCAGGACCGGCAGGAAGTACCACGAACGCGGCGCATATCCGAGCACTTCCAGAAAACCCCACTGCGCCAGGATCACCAGCGGCAGAGAGAGCAGGGCGAACAGGCGCACATCCTTCCTCTCGTCCTCCGGGTTGGTCCCTCTCCCGATCGCGGGAGAGAGCAGGGCCAGAGCGATGAGCAGCAGCCACACCCAGCGGAGCTCTGCCACCGGAGCGCTCGCCGTCCGCGCCATCTCTCCCAGGATCTCCTGCGAATCGACGGGGATCGTCACCAGCGCGTTCCATGACCGCATGGAGAGGATCGGACCGGCGTAGGGGAGAAGGGACAGAGCCACCAGCGTACCAATCCCGGCCACGGCGGCGACGACACGAGGGCGTCGGCGGACGACCCCGACGCCGATCGCGGCAAGGCCCAGAGCGAGCAGCAGCGCGGCATTGTGCAGGAGGAGATGAACGCTCAGAAGGGCCGCTGCCGCCGCTCCGGCGATCACCCCGCGAGCCGGCCGGGCCGCCAGCCGCGCGAACGTTGCGAAGACCGCGACGATCGCTGCGGTCCCGAGTCCATACCCCCGCAGCGAGTCGCCATAGAGCAGGACCGAGGGATTGATGGCGACCAGAGCCAGGGCCAGGAGCGGAACGGTCCCGGCAGCCCGCCGGGCGGTCCACCAGAGCAGGGAGAGGAGCATCAGCCCCACCAGCAGACCCAAGACACGGAAGGTCTGATCCGTATCGCCGAACAACCCCTGGTAAGTTCGTACGATCACGGGAAAGAGCGGCGGGAAGGCCTCGTGGGGGAACGCGGCGAAGACGTCGCGCAGCGTAGGAAGGGCGGCAAGCTGCGCCGCTCCTGCCTCATCCCGCCACAACGGACCCGCATGGACCAGCCGCAGCGCATGGAGCGCCACGGCGAACAGGGTAATCAGGAGGGCGGTCGCCCACTCCGCGCGCTGGAGCCGCAATCCGGGAACCTCTCCTGGTTCAGGCCACGAACGGAATCACCCGCCGGGTCTGGCGGGCATACACCTCGTAGCCCGGATACTCCCTGCGCAGGAGCCTCTCCTCGAGCAGCATCCGCGTCACCAGGCCGAGTGTGACCAAGCCCGCCGCGGCCACCGCCTCCAGCGACAGGTGAGACGGGACCCCGGCCCAGACGAAATAGAGGATGGCCGCGTAGATGGGGTGGCGCCAGTAGCGGTACGGACCGTGCGTGACCAGGCCTCCCGCCGTGGGATCTGCCGCCGCATGGAAGCTTCGCCGGCCGAAGGTGACCCGCGCCCAGACCATCAATGCGAAGGCCAGAACCTGGACTGCGATGCCGAGGGGATGCGTAGCGAAGAGCGCCTGGCGCAAGACGAGGAAGGCGATCCCCATGACCGCTGCGGCGAAGGCGAGCACCGATCCTCTGCGGGCGTTCATGAGTCGCAGGCGCAGGCAGAGTCGACGCTGTCCGCCGCGGCGAGGACCTCCTGCAACTGAATTGGATCCACGGGCTTGACCAGGTGTTGGTCGACCCCGGCCTCCCGGCTCCGGCGGCGGTCATCCTCCTGGCCGTATCCGGTGATCGCGATGAGCACCACCTTTTCCAGACCATCGAGCTTGCGCAGCCGTTGGGCCACCTCGTAGCCATCCATCCCGGGAAGCCCGATGTCGAGCAGGACGACCTCGGGCCGGTAGATCGCCGCCTCGGCGAGAGCGGCCGGCCCGGTGTGCGCGGTGCGGACCTCATGGCCCCAGAGCTGGACGAGCATCTCCAGAGTCGCCGCGGCGTCGCGGTTGTCGTCCACGACGAGGACCCGCCGGGCGACCTTCACCCGGAGCGCGTCGGGAGATCTGGCCTGCGGTGGGTCTTCAACCTTGACTTCCGAGAGCAGTGGGAGACGGAAGATGATCTCGGTCCCGCAGCCGGTACCTTCGCTCCAGGCCTGCACGGAGCCGCCATGCAGGAGCGCGATCTGCTGCACCAGCGTGAGGCCGATGCCCAGCCCCCCTTCCGACCGGTCGAGGGAGCGGTCCCCCTGCCGAAACAGGTCGAAGACCTTCGGCAGAAGCTCGGCGGGAATCCCGATGCCCGTGTCGCGCACCCGCAGAATGGCCTGACCGTCCTCCCCCTCGGCCGTCAACCAGATGCGGCCACCGCTCGGTGTGTACTTGGCCGCATTGTTGAGCAGGTTGAGCAGAGCCTGGGAGAGCCGGATCGTGTCACCCTCGACCCACAGCGGCTCGTCCGGAATCTCGACCTCGAAGGTATGCCCACGGCCGTCGATCAGCGGACGGCTGGCCTCGGCGGCGGCGGAGACGACCTCCGCGACCTCCACCTGCTCCTTCCGCAGCGTGACCTTGTTGGTGATGATCCGGCTCACGTCGAGCAGGTCGTCCACCAGGCGGGATAGATGACCGACCTGCCGCTCGATCATCGCGCCGGCCCACTCGACCACCGGATCGCCCGAGCTCTTCTCCAGCATCACTTCAAGGGCGTTGCGGATCGGAGCCAGGGGATTGCGGAGCTCGTGGGAGAGCATCGCCAGGAACTGATTTTTCTGGGCGTTGCTCGCTTCGAGAGCCTCGATCCGCTTGCGCTCGGTCATATCCCGGGTGACCTTGGCGAACCCGCGCAGCTGCCGCTCCCGGTCGTACAGCGGCGTAATCACCACATTGGCCCAGAACGTCGAGCCGTCCTTGCGGACCCGCCACCCTTCGTCCTCGAAGCGCCCTTCCTGCTGCGCGGCCTCGAGCTCATACTCCGGCCAGCCGCGCGCGATGGCCTCGGGTGGGTAGAACACGGAAAAATGCTGGCCGATGATCTCTTGGGCCTGGTAGCCCTTGATGTTTTCCGCCCCGGCGTTCCAACTGGCTACGCGGCCTTCGGGGTTGAGCATGAAGATCGCGTAGTCCTTGACTCCCTCGACCAGAAGGCGGAACTGCTCCTCGCTCTGCCGCAGCGTCTCATCCGGCATCCGGCGCTCGGTCATGTGGCGAATCGCTCGTGGCTTTCAGGAGATGGATCCAAGTCTGTGGTTTCCTCCGAAGGGCCTGCCTTCTGGAGTAGATTCTACCTCGATCGGGTCCGCGGGACGCAGACGCCATGGAATGGAACTCTCCGCCCCCCTCCGGTGTCTAATGAGTCCATGAACCGACCTCTCTCCGCATTCGCGGTTGTCCTTTGCGCCCTCCTCTCCCTCGCCGGACCTGTCCGGCCGGCCGCCGCGGCCAAGGCGGCGACGGCTGACCCCTGGAAGCAGATCGAGGCGCTTCTCCTCAAAGACCGGGTGGACGAGGCGGCCGACGTCGCGGCCCGGGTGCGGGAGGCGGCGCGGAAGGCCGGGGATGAGGCGGCCTGGACGCGCGCTCTGGTCCAGGAGACGCAGCTCCGGGTCCTTCCTCTCGACTATGAAGAGGGCTATCAGCTCCTGCGCGGCGCCGAATGGCCTCGCGATCCGGTCTCTCAGGCGATCCTTCATCTGTATGTCTCCGAGATCCTGCGCGCCTACGCCGAGCGGTTCTCCTACCGGATCAACCAGCGGGAGCGCATCGAGAGGACGGGGGCGGGAGGAGAGCTCGACTTGGAGCTGGCGACCCGCGGTGAGCTCTATGCCGCTCTCCTGGCGGAAGCCGAGGTGGCGTGGACCACCCGCGAACAGCTCGCGGACGTGCCGCTCTCTCAGGTGTACCGCTATCTGGTGCCCAACGACTATCCGGCCGAGGTCCGCGGCACGCTACGCGATGCCGTGTCCTATCTCCTGGTCAGGGTCCTCGCGGATTCGTCCTTCTGGTCGGTCGAGGAGGCGCAGGACCTGCCGGCGGATCTGGAGAGCCTGATTTCAGGGACCACCGAGGCGCGGCCGTCCGATGCGGCGGTCCATCCGCTGGCCCGGATGGCGGCGGTGCTGGGCGACCTGGAAGCGTGGCACTCCGCGCGCGGCGAGCTGGCCGGCGCTCTGGAGGCCCGGCGCGAGCGGCTCCGCCTCCTGGGGGTTCATTTCACGGAGCCAGAGGAGCGGCAACTCCTCCGCGCCGATCTCGAAGAGCGCCTCCCGGCGCTCCGCAACGTCTCGTGGTGGGCCATGGGCATGGCTACGCTGGCGGAATTCGTGCGCGACGAGGGGGACCTGCCGGAGGCCCGGAGGATCGCCCGCGAGGGCCACGCCGCCTATCCGAAGTCCCCCGGCGGCCTCCGCTGCCTGGAGATCGCCGAGGAGATCGAGGCTCCCGGGCTCGAGCTGTCCGGCATGGCCAGCGACGGCTTCGGCCGGCGCTCTCTGCGGGTTCGGCACAAGGGGCTGTCCCGTCTCCGCTTCCGCGCCTTCGCCATCGATCTGAAGCGGCGCCTGGAGACCATGAGGAGCTATGAGAATCTCTTTCCCTCCCCGGGTGAGCTCTCATCGCAGGAGCCGGTGGCGGACTGGCAGGTGGATCTGCCGCCCACGCCCGACTTCCAGCTCCACCAGACGTATGTGATCCCACCGATGCAGCGCCCTGGCGCCTATCTGGTGGTGGCGACCCCGGTCCCGCTGCCGGACAAAGCCGACATCCAGGCCGCGGTGGGCATCGTCCTGGGCGACCTGGTCCTGGTGAGTCAGCCGGGAGTGGGGGAGAGCGAGATCATGGCGCTCTCCGGCTCCACCGGCGAGCCGGTCGCCGGAGTCGAGATCCAGGCGTACTCCCGCGACTACGGCTCCAGCCCGGTCGCGCGGGGGAAGGCGGTCACCGGGGCCGAAGGCCGGGCGCGCCTTCCCTTGGCCGCCAACGAATCCGGGTTCGCGGTGGCGCGCAAGGGCGAGGAGATTGCCTACGCCTCCACCAATTCTCTGGAGGAGCCCAGGCCGATCGGATCGACGACCCTGTTCTTCACCGACCGTTCGATCTACCGCCCGCAGCAGACCGTCTACTGGAAGATCCTCGTCTACAGCCGGCCGGCCGGAGGGGAGCCCAAGCTGCTCGCGGGGCAGCAGGTGAAGATCCAGCTCCTGGACCCGAACAACCAGGCCGTGGACGCGGGCACGTTCACGACGAATGAGTTTGGTACCGCGGCCGGCTCGTTCGTCATCCCGCTGGGGAGGCCTCTGGGGTTCTGGCAGCTGAAGAGCTCGGCGGGGGATTCCCAGGTGATCCGGATCGAGGAGTACAAGCGGCCGACGTTCGAGGTGACGCTGGACGATCCGGCCGATGCCGTGCGCCTGGGCCGGCCCGCCACCTTCGCCGGCAAGGCCCGGTACTACTTCGGTCTGCCGGTGACGGATGGCCAGGTGCGCTGGCAGGTGCTGCGCGAGCCGGTCTGGGAGCAGGGTTGGTGGTGGGGCTGGAATCCGCCGGCCGCCCAGCCGCTGATCGTGGCTTCGGGCACGGCCCAGGTGGACAGTCAGGGCGCGTTCCAGCTGGCCTTCACGCCGGCCGAGGACGAGACGGCCGGCGCGGACGGAGCGACCTGGCGCTTCCGCGTCAAGGCCGAGGTGACCTCCGCCGCGGGCGAGACGCGTGAGGCCGAGCGGCAGTTCCGCCTCGGGACGGCCGCGGTCGAGGCGCGGATCACCCTGGCGGAAGACGGCAACTTCCTCCTCGCCCAAACGCCGGCCGTGCTGTCCGTGGTGCGCTCCAGCCTCGACGGCGTGCCGCGGCCGGGCGAGGGCACCTGGACCCTGGTGGCGCTCCGGCAGCCGCGCGAGACGCTCCTTCCCGCCGATCAGCCCCTGCCGTCACAGGAGGGGGAGGGCGGCTATCGGACGCCGGGCGACGCTCTGCGGCCGCGGGAGGAACCGGGCTATGAGCCGGGCGCCGTGCTCGCCGGCTGGGAGGACGGGGACCGCGTCGCCTCCGGAAAGGTGCATCACAAAGGTGACGGACGGGCCGACGTCGCCCTTCCCGGCCTGCCCGCGGGCGCCTACCGGCTGCGCTACTCGACGGTGGACGAATTCGGAACGCCAGTCGATGCGCATCGTGAATTCCTCGTGGCCGGTGGAAAGACGCCGCTGGCGCTGCCGGTCGTCCTGGCGGTCGAGCGCCCGGTGGTGCGGGCCGGCGGCACGATCCGCCTGCTGGCCCACTCGGGGCTCGACGGGCAGCCTCTCTTCCTCGAGATCTATCGCGACGGGCTGCTGCGCGAGCGGCAGACCCTGGGTGGGCGCCACAAGGCGTCGCTTCTCGAGATCCCGGTCCGGCCGGAGGACCGCGGCGGCATCGCCTTCAAGCTGATCGGCGTGCGCGATCACCAGCTTTTCGCGCAGTCCGCCCAGGTGTTCGTCCCCTGGGACCGCGAGCTGGCGATCGAGCTCTCCACCTTCCGGGACAAGATCCGGCCGGGAGCGCGGGAGACCTGGACGGTGACCGTGCGCTCCCCGCAGGAGGGAGGAAGCGAGACCGCCGCCGCCGAGATCCTGGCGCTGATGTACGACCGCAGCCTGGACGTGTTCAGCAAGCACACGCTTCCGGATCCCCTGAGCTTGTTCCCGAACCGAACGTCGCTGTGGCCCACCCAGGCGAGCCTCGGCCCGGCGCCGGTGATCGCGTCCGCCTATTGGCCGCGCGATGACCGGCCTGGTCTGCGCGAGGACCGGCTGCGCCTGCCCACCTACGACAGCGGCCTCCCCTGGGCCGAGCTGCTGACCACGCCCGCGAATGCGGAAGAAGCCCGGCGTCTTGGGGAGCTCGACTTCCCGTTCGCGCCCGGGGTGGTGGGAGGAGTGGCCGCGCCGATGGCCGTCAGCGCTCCCGAAGGAGCGATGGATGCCAAGGCGCAGATGGCTTCTCCTCCGCCTCCACCGCCGCCGCCCCCTCCGGCCCCCGAGCCACGGCAGGCCGAAGCGGCGCCCGTGGCGTTGCGAAGCGACTTCCGCGAGACCGCGCTCTGGGAGCCGCAGCTGCTCACCGGGCCGGACGGCTCCGCGAAGATCGAATTCACCGTCCCCGACTCCGTGACCTCCTGGAACGTCTGGCTCCGGGCGGTCACCCGCGACCTGCGCGCCGGCTCCCTCGCGCGCCAGGTGGAGAGCGTCAAGGACCTGATGGTCCGTCCCTACCTGCCGCGCTTCCTCCGCGAGGGGGACCGGGCGGAGCTGAAGGTGGCGGTCGACAACGCCTCCGCCGCCTCCCTGAGCGGCGAGGTGGCGCTGGACGTAGTCGATCCGGAGACCGAGGAGAGCCTGCTCGGCGCGTTCGGCCTCACCCGGGAGACAGCCCGCCTCCCCTTCACGGCCGCGGCGGGAGGCGGCACGACCGTGACCTTCCCGCTGGCCGCACCGCGCCGGGTCGGGCCCGTTGCCTTCCGGGTGACCGCAATCACACCCGGTGCGCAGGACGGCGAGCTGCGCCCGCTGCCCATCCTGCCCGCGCGCATGCACCTCGCTCAGTCGCGCTACGTCGCCCTGCGCGAGCCCGGGAGCCGGGAGATGACCTTTGCCGACCTGGCGCGGAGCGACGATCCGACGCGGATCAATGAGCAGCTCGTGGTGACGGTGGACGGCCAGCTCTTCTACGGGCTCCTGGGCGCGCTGCCCTACCTGGTGGACTATCCCTATGAGTGCACCGAGCAGACGCTGAACCGCTTCGTCTCCACTGGCATCCTGACCGGCCTATTCGACCGCCACCCCGAGGTCGGGCGCATGGCCGAGGAGCTGGCGAAGCGCGACACCCCTCTGGAGACCTGGGACTCCACCGATCCCAACCGGAAGATGGCCCTGGAGGAAACTCCCTGGCTCGCGGAGTCGCAGGGCCTGCGGGCCGGCGACGACGGCCCGTCGCTCCGCGTCCTCGATCCGCGCGTGGCGCGCGCCGAGCAGATCTCGGCCCTCGAAGAGCTCAGGAAGGCGCAGCTTCCCAGCGGAGCCTTCCCATGGTGGCCGGGAGGACCCGAGTCCCCCTACATGACCGTCTACATCCTCTATGGCTTCGCCAAGGCCCACGAGTTCGGCCTGAAGGTGCCGGACGACATGGTCCGCATGGGCTGGAGCTATCTCGCCACATGGTTCCAGGGAGAGAGGAAGGACGAGCTCAAGAGCTGCGGCTGCTGGCCGCTCGCCACCTTCGTCAATTATGCGGCGGCGGTCTCTCCCGAGGAGTGGACCGAGGGAGCGCTGAGCGCCGAAGACCGCCAGGACATTCTGAAGATGTCCTGGAAGCACCGCTTCGAGATGAAGCCCTACCTGAAGGCGATGCTCTCCCTCACCCTGCACCGCATGGGGCGGACCGAGGACGGGCGGCAGGTCCTCACGGGCACGTTGGCTTCCGCGAAGACCACGCCGGACGAGGGGACGTTCTGGACCGAAGGGGAGCACGGCTGGCTCTGGTACGAGGACACAGTCGAGACCCACGCCTTCATGCTGCGCGCCGTCGAGGAGCTGCTCCCCGAAGACCCGCGCCGTCACGGGCTCGTGCAGTGGCTTTTCCTCAACAAGCAGCTCGGCCACTGGAGGTCCACGCGCGACACCGCGGAGGTCATCTACGCCGTCGCCATCTACCTGGAGAAGGAAGGGCAGCTCGGGACCCGCGAAGAAGCCACGGTGCGGATCGGCGAGCGGAAGCAGGACTTCGTCTTCGAGCCCGACCGTTACACGGGCAAGGAGAACCGGGTCATCATCCCCGGAGAGGCCGTGACGCCGCGCGACGCGACGATCGTGGTGGAGAAGCCCACACCCGGCTTCCTCTTCGCCGCGGCCACCTGGCACTTCTCGACCGAGAAGCTGCCGGAGCAGGGGGACGGCCAGCTCTTCCAGGTCGAGCGCCGCTACTTCCGAAGGGTGAAGACGGACCACGAGACCGTGCTCCAGCCGCTGGAGACCGGAGACGTCCTGCACCCCGGCGACGAGGTGGAGATCCACCTGCACATCCGCAGCCGCGTCGCCGCCGAGTACGTCCACCTGCGCGACCCGCGCCCGGCCGGGCTGGAGCCCGAAGGAGCCCACTCCGGCTGGCGCTGGGGCGACAGCGCCTGGTGGTACGAAGAGACCCGCGACAGCGGCATGAACTTCTTCTTCGAAAGCCTCCCCGCGGGCGAATACACCCTGAAGCACCGCGTCCGCGCCAACATGGCCGGAACCTTCAAAGCCGGCCCGGCGACGATCCAGTCGATGTACGCCCCGGAGCACACGGCGTACTCGGCGGGGAGGGAGGTGCGGATCAACCCGTAGGGGCAGGCCTTGTGCCTGCCCGGGGCAACCGCAAGGGTTGCCCCTACATCAACGGGGCAGGGGATCCATGACGGGACATCTATTTGTCCTTCCACGAAGGACAAATCCGGGACAATCTGTCCTTCCAGGAAGGACAAACGGCCTTGGTGGGACCCATCCGATCCACCCCTCAACCGCGTAAGATGAGCGAGCCGCGGCAGTTTTCGTCGACCGCGGCAAGGAGAGAGACGATGGATCAAACCTGTGACATTCCCCGCGTGGCATCGCATCAGTTCCCGGACCCGCAGATCGACACCGCCCCGGCCTCAGGAGAGCAGATCGCCATCCTCGCCGGCGGCTGCTTCTGGTGCGTCGAAGCCGTGTACAAGGAGATCGACGGCGTGCTCGCGGTCCGGTCGGGATATTCGGGCGGCACGGCGCAGACGGCGGATTACGAATCGGTGTGCTCAGGGATGACGGACCACGCGGAGGCCATCGAGGTGCGCTTCGATCCCTCCCGGACGAGCTTCGGACAGCTCCTCAAGGTGTTCTTCTCCGTGGCCCACGATCCCACCCAGCTCAACCGCCAGGGAGCGGACCAGGGCCGGCAGTACCGCTCGGCTATCTTCACCACGGACGACGAGCAGAAGCGGGTGGCCGAGGCCTACATCCGGCAGCTCGACGAAGCCGGCGTCCTCGGCAAGCCGATCGTGACGCAGGTGGTCCCCCTGGAGAAGTTCTACGAAGCCGAGGCCTATCACCAGGACTACGCGGCGCGGAACCCCCGGCAGCCATACATCGCCTATACCTCGATGCCGAAAGTCGAAAAGCTCCGCAAGTACTACCCTGAGCGCCTGAAGCGGGCGTGAGGTCAGCGCGGCCGGACGACGACCCGGGAGCCTTCCTTCGTCGACCGGCTGTAGAGCGGCAGGAACCCGTTGCGGCCCGGGAGCAGCGGGTTGTAGTCGCCCAGGAAGTACCCGACGCGGGGTGACGGTGACCATGCGAAGCGGTCGATCACCTCATCCTTCTCCCGGGTGAGGGTTCCGGCAGCCTGGAGACCGATCTCGACAAGATGCACGCTGACCGGGAGCCGGTCTCCTTCGACCGGCGCGCCGAATGTCGGCGCGAAGTAGGAGACCGCCACCCGGCCCTGGGCACCGACCGCCAGGGCCGGGCGCCAGGCGCCGATCGCGGAATCGGCGCTGACGCGGAGGGGAGCGGTCCAGGTGTGGCCACCGTCACCCGAGCTGGTAAGGCCAACCTGGAGAGACTTGCCGTCCGTAAACTGCCCGTTCGTGAACACCGCATACAGCCGGCCCGTGCGGGGATCGACCGCCGCATGCCCGATATCCGGGGCGATCCGGACCTCCTTGTCCGTCCCCGGAAAGGTCGGTTGTCCGGCCAGGGGAACGCCCGCGTAGACCGGAGCCGGCGGGCTCCAGCTCTCCCCTCCGTCCTCCGAGCGCAGGACGGACATGGACGAGCCGCCCTGCCCGTGCGTGTAGAACACGAACAGGTGCCCGGTGCACGGATCGATCACCATCTGCGGGGCATCCGCCCGGGAGGCGCCCTGCGTCCGCGGAGAGATCCCGCGGATCGGGCTCCAGGTCTTCCCGCCGTCGACCGTCTTGGAGAGAGACGCCGGGCCGATCCTCCCGTCACCTTCATAGCGCGTGGTCAGGACGTACGCCGTCCCGGGGTGCCTCAGGTCGACCGCGAGCGCCGTGTTGTCGTGAAAAAACTCCGGCGTGCGGCTGATCGCGGCGACGCCCGGCGCGTCCCAGGTCCGCCCGCCGTCCGGGCTGGAGACCACGATCACGGCACCGGCCGCGTCCATACCCTCCGTCGGCTGAAAAGCGATCCCGCTGACATAGACCCGCCCCTCAGGGCCGATCGCCACCCAGGGATCCGAAACGTGGGAGAGGAAGTCGAAAGGTCCTCCGGCGCACGCCTGGAGGGGGAGCGTGCGGGCCGGCGTCCAGGAGCGTCCGCCGTCGAACGAGGCGGAAACCTGGAGGAGCCCGCCCTCGCCACCCCGCACCAGCCAGGCCGCGACGATGTGGTCGGGATCGGACGGTGCCACCGCCGCATGCGGCTCAACTTCCGAGCGGACGGCCGGCTGTGCGCCGGAGCTCCCCAGGCAGCGAGCCATCCCGGCGTCCTCCGGGCTGCCCGCGCTGACCTCGACGACGTCGGCGCCGGAGACCGCGCGCGGAGTGCCTTGCGAAGTGGGTGCGCACGCGGCGAGAGAGGCCGCGAGGAAAGGGAGGATCGACACCAGGCTGCGGATCATGGGCGGAGGGTATGGCACCGCCCTCGCGTCGTCAACGCGGCGTAGCTCGCCCCCCGGACTCTTTCAGGAGAGAATCCCCTGACAGGAGGAGAATGACATGACAGATATGCGCAGCCGGTGGCGGGCGGTTTCATTCTGCGGAGTCATGGCGCTGGGCCTGGTGACGGCTCTCGGCGCACAGCAGGCCCCGGAGACGAAGGAGACCTACGGGAAACGCGCCCGCTCCCAGGTGGAGGCCAACCTGCGCCTGCGGCCGAACACGCGGCGGGCCAGGAACGTCATCCTGTTCGTGGGCGACGGCATGGGGGTCACCACGATCACCGCGGCGCGCATCCTCGCCGGCCAGCTCACGACACCGAACCAGGGCGGCGAGGAGAACCTGCTGAGCTTCGAGCGGTTCCCCTACCTGGCCCACTCCAAGACCTACCAGGTCAACCAGCAGGTCGCCGACTCGGCGCCCACCATGACCGCCCTGATCACCGGTTACAAGGCGCGGGACGGTATGCTCTCGGTCGATCCGTTCAAGGTGCTGAGGAACGATGACTTCGTCCTCGCCGCGAAGCCCGAGAGCCGTCTCGAGTCGCTGCTCGAGAAGGCCGAGAGCCGGGGCCTGTGGACCGGCGTGGTCTCCACCGCCCGCGTCACTCACGCGACGCCGGGAGCTTGCTACGCCCACACCTCCCACCGCGACGCCGAGTCCGCGGCCGATCTGGCGCGTCTCGCCGAGGCGACCGGGAAAGACCCCGGTGGCCTGAAGGACATCGCGGCCCAGCTCCTCGATTTCAAAGTGCGCCCCACGATCATGAACCGCAAGCCCAGCCAGGGCCTCGAGGTGGTCCTGGGCGGAGGCCGCACCAAATTCATGTTGACCAGCCAGGCCGATCCCGAAGATGGGACGAAAAAAGGGGAGCAGCCGACGCGCGATCTGGTAAAGGAGTGGACGGACCGCGGAGGCTCCTACGTCACCAACCTCGCGGATTTCGCCAAGCTGCCCATCCAGACGACCGGTCCGGTCCTCGGCCTCTTCGAGCCGGGCTACATGCAATACGACCTGGAGCGGACCGCGAAGCCTACGCCCGACGAGCCCTCGCTCGCCGAGATGACGGAGACCGCGATCAAAATCCTCCAGCGCGGACCGAAAGGTTTTTTTCTGATGGTCGAAGGGGGCCGCATCGATCACGGCCTCCACGCGGGCATCGCCAAGCTGGCGCTCTACGACGCCATGGCGTTGTCGAAAGCAGTCGAAGCGGCGCAGAAGCTGGTGGGGGACGACACCCTGATCATCGTCACCGCCGACCATAGCCATACCCTGACCATGAGCGGCTATCCCAAGCGAGGCAATCCGATCCTCGGCCTGGTCGTCGGCAACAGCGAGGTCGGCGAGCCGGAGACCAAGCCGTCCCTGGCCCTGGACGGCAAGCCCTACACGACTCTCGGCTTCGCCAACGGCCCCGGCTCGATCTGCAAGTGCAAGCGGGATGAGCAGGGCCAGACGACCTGCGACTGTCCCCCCCGCGAGGACCTCTCGGCCAAGGACACGACAGCGAACGATTTCCGGCAGCAGTCGCTCGTCCCCTCTGGCTCGGAGAGCCACGGCGGCGAGGACGTGGCTATCTACGCCCGCGGCCCCTGGGCGCACCTGGTCCAGGGGACGCTGGAGGAGAACGCGGTCTACTGGGTGATGTCGAAGGCGCTGGGGTGGTGGTGAAAGCCTGAATCCTATCCGGCTCCGGCACGTATTGAGCAGGGGAGGTACGTGGATGGAAGACTTCATCGTCACCGAGCTCTTCGAGCTGACCTTCCGGTTGTTCATGACGGCCGCCTCTCTCGGCCCCCTTCCATTCCGTGGCCGCCTCTGTCAGGGAGGGGCTCGTCCCCATTGCTGTCGGGCTCGTCCCCACTGGGGACGGGCCTGCCCCCAATCCATTCGGCCTTCGCCCCGGTCTGTTCGACCTTCGCCCCAATCCGTTTGACCTTCGCCCGGGTACGTTGTGCCTGCGCAGGGTAATCCAGGACCTCCCACCGCATACAATCCCCCCTCATGATCACCACCATCGACCACGGACCCATCCGCGAGCTCCGCATGTCGCGCCCTCCGGCCAATGCTTTGAACCCCGAGCTGATCGCCGCTCTCGGAGAAGCGGTGGCCTCGGCGCCGAAGGAGGGGGCTCGCGCTCTCGTTCTGTCCAGCGGGGTGCGCCTGTTCTCCGGCGGGCTCGACGTGCCGTATCTGATCCAGCTCGATCGCCCGGCGATCCGCGCTACCTGGGAGTCGTTCTATCGCCTGATGCTCGGCCTGGCCGCTTCGCCGGTCCCGATTGCGGCCGCCATCACCGGGCACAGCCCGGCGGGTGGCGCGGTCCTCTCGATCTTCTGCGACTACCGGGTGATGGCCGAGGGGGACTTCCAGATCGGCTTCAACGAGGTGCAGGTGGGAATCCCGCTGCCGGAGGCGATCTTCCGGGCGTTCATCCGCCTGGTGGGGATGCATCAGGCCGAGCGCCTGTGCGTTCCGGGCCGGATGGTTCCGGCCGCGGAGGCGTTCCGGATCGGCTTCGTCGATGAGCTGGCGCCGCTGGACCAGGTGGTGCCGCGGGCGATCGCCTGGTGCCAGGAGCTTGTCGCCCTGCCACCGGTCGCCATGACGCGCACCCGCCAGAGCGCCCGCGCCGACCTCATCCGGATCGTCGAGGAAGGGCTCGCGCGCGAGCTCGACTCTCTCGTCGACATGTGGTTCAGCGACGAGACGCAGACCACCCTGCGCGCCGTCGTCGAGCGCATGGCGGCGAAGAAGAAGGGCTGACCTCTCTGGATGGTGATATCCTCCGGCGCCCGGATTTTTATTCCGGGGAGACATCGGGGAGATCGGGATGACGGAACGAAGCATTCAAGAGGCCGAGGACGCGCTGGCGCTGGAGCTCCTCGCCTTCATTCAAGAAGCCGTTGCCCAGGTCCTGCGCGAGGAAGACGAAGGCGCGTTCCTCGCCTGGGTGCGGGCCGAGGCGCCCTGCCGTCTTCCGGGGCTCTTCGCGGACCTGCCCAATGAGCAGGCGGCGCGGGCGGTCGCGTTCGAGATGGGTTGGGAGATCTGGAACAAGGTTCCACTGCCGGGCGCTGGATACCGCACCCGCCCCATTCCCCGGCCGGAGCGCAATGCGCCCTGTCCGTGCGGCTCGGGGCTGAAGCACAAGAAGTGCTGTGGCGCCGTCGCGGGAGGCCACCTCGATCTGCCTCTGGACGCGGAGGATGTCTGGGCTCTGGTGCTCGGCCAGACCTCCGAGGCGGAGGTGGCGCAGCTCTCCGCCGACCGGCGGGTGCCTCGCGCCCTCATCCCCGGCATCGCCCTGCGGTTGGCCGGCATGGGCGGCGCCGAGGTCGCCCTGTCGCTGCTCGAGCCGCTCTTCGAGGAGCCGGGGCGCCTGGAGGAACGCGACGCGCCCGCGATCGAGGCCCTGATCGAGGTCTACGACGATCTGGGTCTCGACGAATCGAAGGAGCGGGCGATCGCCCGGCTCAACGAAACGCTGCGGCCCGCGCTGCGCATCGTCCTCTGGGAGAGCCTCGCCCAATCGTTCACCGCCCAGGGAGAGGTCGACCGCGCCTGGGAAGCGGTGGAGCACGTCCGGCGCGCCGATCCCGACAGCCCGGTGCTGGGCTCGGTCGAGGTGATCCTGCTCCTCGGCGACAACCGGCTCGCAGAAGCCTCCGTGCGTGCCAAAGACGCTTTGCAGCGCCACCGGCGCCGCCCCGGGCTGAGCGAGGAAGCTCTGGAGATGCTCCAGGAGACGGTGGACGACCCGGCGGCCAGCCGCCGCCGGCTGTTGCTCGACGAGCTTCTCCCCAACGTGGAGCGTTTCGAGAAGCTCCTGGCGGCGCAGGCGGACCGGCCCATCCGGCCCTATACCATCCGCACCGAGGGGGAGAGCCCGGGAACCGGCCGCCTCATCTCCCCGGCGGATCTGGTCGAGGTGGAGAAGGGTTGGGTGGAGGTCATCGACATCGGGGAGATGGACGACTTCGGCTGGGACGAAGACGACGAGGACGCAGAGCTACCCGTGTGGGAGGCGGAAGCCGGGGATGACGAGGAGGATGAGGACGACGAGGATGAGGACCTTGCGATCGGGGAAGCGGAGGAGGAGGACGATAGCGAGGTGTGGGACTTTGACACCTATGACGGCGGAGACGACGAGAATGATGAGGATGAGTGGCTGGAGGAAGCCGAGGAGATGTGGAGTCCCGGGGAGGCGGACGGCTGGTTGACCTTCCTCGAAGACAACCCGCAGGCTTTCGACAGTCTCCTCGTGCTCTCGGATCTCGTCGTCCGTGCGACGATACTGGCCGACCTGCGGGATTCGAGCTTGCGGGAGGGGCTGATCCGGCCCCTGATCACCCGCGGCGTAGCCATCCTCGACGCCTCGCTTGCCACGGCTCCCCGGGTGCTCCTCCCCGCCGATCTGGAAGAGAATCTGCCGGCTCTCGAGATCCTGCAGACCTCGGCATCGCTGTCCGAGGAGCCGGTCCCCGAGATCGAGCCTCTGGAGCGCCTGTTGCAGCTCGATCCCGAGGATAGCTTGTCGGCGCGCGGCCAGTTGGGGACGGCTTACCTCTGGGCCGGAGAGCCGCAGAAGACGCTCGATCTTGCCGCCCGCTTTCCCGAGGAGGAAGAACCCTACCTCGCGTTCGCCAAGGTGATCGCCCTGCGGCGGCTCCATCGCGAGGACGAGTCGCTGGCGCTCCTGGATGAGCTCATCGGAGATTTCCCGATGCACAGTACCGCGCTCGCCCTGTCCAGCCCCCGGGTTCCGGAGGCGCTCCTCGAGCTGTGGCAGAGCGATCAAGAGCTCTGGCGGGAGCTGAATGCGCGGCTGGCGGCGGGGGATGATTCCTGATTTCGGCTGATTGGCAATTGAATTGACAATCAGCCAAAACCGGACCAGCATGGGCCCATGTTGATCCCACGCGCCGCGGAGAGCACCGTCCGCCAGTTGGCTTCCGGTTACCCCATAGTGGCCGTCACCGGACCCCGCCAGTCTGGAAAGACGACCCTCGTCCGTACGATGTTCGCGGATCGGCCCTACGTCACGCTGGAAGACTTGGATGAGCGGGACTTCGCCGAGCGGGATCCGCGCGGTTTTCTAGCACGTTTCCCCGACGGGGCAGTGCTCGATGAGGTCCAGAGGGCACCCGGATTGTTCTCCTATCTACAGGGAATCGTGGACGAGGCGCAGCGGCGCGGGCTGTTCATTCTCACCGGGTCCCAGCAGTTCGACCTGCTCTCCAACATCACCCAGACCCTTGCGGGCCGGGTCGCCCTGGTCCCACTCCTGCCGTTCACGCTCGGTGAGCTCCAGCAGGTCGACCTGGTTCCCAAGACTGTGGAGGATCTCCTCTTCGACGGTCTGTTCCCACCGATTCACGACCGGGAGCTCGATCCCGGGATCTGGTTCGGAAACTACGTACGGACCTACGTCGAGCGCGAGGTGCGGCAGATGATCAACGTCCGCGACCTGAGCGCCTTCCAGCGGTTCCTCCGGATGTGCGCGGCGCGAACGGGGCAGCTCCTCAACCTCTCCGGCCTGGCGGTGGACTGCGGGATCACCCACAACACCGCCCGCGCCTGGCTCTCGGTCCTGGAGGCGAGCTATGTCGTTCACCTCCTCCAGCCCCACTTCCGGAACTTCAACAAGCGGCTGGTCAAGACTCCCAAGCTCTACTTCTACGATCCCGGGCTCGCGGCCTGGCTGCTGGGCATCCAGAATCCCGAGCAACTGATCACCCATCCCCAAAGAGGCGCCCTCTTCGAGACCTGGGTCCTCTCCGAGCTCCTCAAGGCACGTTTCAACCGAGCGCTCGGGTCGAATCTCTACTTCTGGCAGGACCGTAGCGGACACGAGGTGGACGTAGTGATCGAGCAGGGGGCCGCGCTCATCCCGGTCGAGGTGAAGTCGGGGAAGACCGTAGTCCCTGACTTCTTCGACAACCTAGAGAGCTGGACGAAGATCGCGGGCGAGGCCGGAGGTCGGCCGTGGCTGGTCTACGGAGGAGACCGGCGGCAGAGCCGGAAAGACGTGGAGGTCCTGCCGTGGCGGGAGGTGGGGGAGTTGGCGGAGTTGGCGGCGGCGGTGGTCCCTTGACCCTTTGCGCTTCCTTACAGGCCTTGTGCTGATAAATTCAAAGAGAACGTAGGAGACATCATGGTCCGAAGCCTCTGGCTGGTTCCGTTGCTGTTCCTCGCATCCGCTGCGGCGCGGAGCCAGATGGTCGTCTGGACAACCTCGGAATCAAAGGTAGAGGCTGCCGCTGCTGCAGGTGGTCTCATAGACATGGTTATGGCGGAGCAAGAGCGCCTCCGCACCACATTGATGACTCACCGGAAATCTGGATTGCGCCCCGCGCCTGGCGAAGAGGTGCTCGTGCGGCCTGGAGAGGTCATCGTCGCGAGAGTCGCCTACACCGCAACCTACTTCGCCCGACCTCGTGCGGACTTCGTCAATTCCTCTGGCGTGCCGATCCGAGCTGACGGCTTTCGTGCTTGGAAGATGCTCAACAATAAGTTCTGTGGCCTCTCGGACAAGAAGTGCTTCGACGACAAGAATTTCGACGGTGCCTGGGACAGTGCCGGGCAGGCGGGAGGACGCTGGGTGGACGTGCCTTATGAGGTGGTAGAAGTCCGGAGGGAATTAAAGGATGGAGATCGCGAGGAGCTCCTTTTGGGGAATGCAGACGCCGGAGGCGTTCAATACCGAGAGTGGATCAGCGGAGCACTGTTGGTGAAAAAGGAGTGCACACCGATTGCGTCTGGGCAGTACGCGTGCGGGAGGCTCAAGGTCCGGGAAATTGGAAAGGAAGAGGACGCAGTACGGTTTGCAATAGAAAAAGGATAGGAAAGCTGAGCCCATGCGGAGGGCTTTTCTGGCAGTGTCGGAGCCCGGGGCTGCTCCGACACTGCCAGAACCTGAATTCAGCAGGCTTACTCCTCCGCCGGGAGGGGGCGCCCTCTCCCGCTTTGCGGGGGAGGGACGGGGAGGGGGGCTCGCCGCAGCGCCCGCCACCCGCCGAACAGCAACAGGAAGAGTCCCAGCGAGCAGACGATCGCCGGACCGCTCGGGAAGTCCACCTTGTACGAGGCGATCAGGCCGACGGCGCTCGCCAGGAAGCCGACGGCCCAGGCGATGCCGATCCGCTTGCCCCAGCGGTCGCTGCTGTTCAGCGCGATGATCGCCGGCGCCACCAGATAGGCGAAGACCATCAGGACTCCCGCGATTTCGACCGACAGCGTGATCACGACGCCGAACGAGACGTAGAAAAGGAAGTCCCAGAGCCACACCCGCATCCCGGACTCATAGGCCCTTTCCGGGTCCTCCGAAATCAGCATGAAGCGCTTCCGGAAGATATAGTGGAAGACGCCGACCAGCGAGTAGATCACCAGGTCTTTGATCACCGTCGGCCAGGTGATCCAGAGGATCGAGCCGGCCAGCAGCTCCTTGATGTGCTCGGCCCCCTCCGGCGCCCGGTCGGCGACCAGGATGGCGGTGGCGGAGGCGATCACATAGGTAATGCCGATGATCGCTTCCTGCGGGACCTTGCTCTCATTGGCGCGAGTGCGGGTGAAGCTGAAGATCAGGGCGCCCACGATCGCCGCCCCGAGCGAATAGCCGAACGAAGCGGGACTCCCCACCTCGTGCCCCAGCAGGAAGGCGACCACCGTGCCGAGCGCGGCGATCTGGGCGAGCGCCAGGTCCACGAAGATGACCTGGCGCAGCAGCACGTGAAGGCCGAGATACCCATGCATCCCGACCAGGATCAAACACGCCGCGAACGGAGCGGCCATGAACTGCAGCATGTCGAGCATCCGCGCCTCCTCAGCTCCGGTATGCGTCGGCCAGGCGGTTCACCCAGCCGTCGATCAGCTTGAAATAGGCGTCGGCGGACGTGCTGTCCGGCCCGAGCGGAACGATCACCGCCTTGGCCCCGGTCCGCTCGGCGATCGCCTGGCTCTGCGACGGCGGGTAGTAGGACGGCGCCAGAACGACTTTCACGTTCTGCGCTTTCATGGTTTCGATCAGGTCGTGGACGTGCTTGGCCGACGGTGGAATGCCCGGCTTCGGCTCCACGTCTCCCGCCACCGGCTCACCAAAGAGGCGGGTGAAGTAGGTCCAGTTCTGGTGATAGGTCACGATCTTCTGGCCGCGGAACGCCATCCCTTTGCCCAGCCAGCCGCCCAGGAGATCGATCAGTTTTTTCCCTTGATAGTCCTTGCTGCGCAGGAACGGAATGAGCTTGTCCTGCCGCGCCAGGGAGTCCAGGGTGTCGGCGCCCAGGATTTTCGGAAGCTGGTCGCCGTACAGAGAGCGGTCGATCCGGTCCTGGAAAGCTTTCAGGTTGGCCTGATAGACCGCCTTGTTCGCCGGATCGATCCGCTGCAGGCCGGCCGCGATGTTGCGCGCGATGATTTTGGCGTTGAGCGGGCTGGTGTGGATGTGCGGATTGCCGTAGATGTGGATGTCGCCCGCCTCGCGGCTGGGGTTGACCGGCACGTCGAGCAGCGGGATGCCCTGGCTGGCGTTGACGTAGCCAGGCTGCCCGTCGCGGATCTTGCGGTTGCCCGACTTGTCGACCAGCACCGGCGCCCAGAGCTCCAGGTCGAGCCCGGTGGTGACGAACAGGTCGGCGTCCTTGAGCATCAGGGCGTACGAGGGCTTCGGCTTGACGAAGTGAGCATCCTCGTCACCGCGGGAGATCGATTTCGCCTCGACCTTGTCGCCGCCCACGAACTGGGCGATCGAGGCGTAGGCGGGGAGTGTGGTCACGACCTTGAGGCGGGCCGCGTTCGCGGGAGCCACGCCGAGGGCGAGCGCCGCCAGCAGAGCCATGCAGAAAATCAATGCGCGTCGCATGATCAGGTCTCCTAATACGTCTCGTGCTTGTGAGGTCCGGCGGACCACACGATCTGGAAGCTGAAGCGCCTCTCGGGTCCATCCATCAGGTCGTCTTTGACATAGCCGTACTCGCCGCGCAGGCGGACGAACTCGCTCTGCCACCAGGTGAGGTTGGGGAACCAACCCTCGATCGTGTTGTCGGGCAGGAACGGGTCCTCCACCCGGTCGTAGCGCACGCCGGCGTAGAGGTTCTGAGCCACCAGGCTCTCGACATAGGAATAGCCGCCCCAGGCCTTCTGCCGGATGCCTGTCTCGTCGTCCCGCTCGGAGCGGAGCAGCTCGGTCCGCCAGGTGACCTCGCGCGTTTTGGCGCGCTGCGGCGGCTGCCAGTGGAACGTGAAGTCGGTCCCATAGACGCGGCTGTCTCCGCCCGTTCCGTTGCCGCCGGCAACGCCGGACAGGCCCCACTCGAGATAGGTGGCGGGGGAGACGTCCCAGAAGTTCTTCAGGTGGGCGAGCCCCACGAGGCGCTCGAACGACTCGCCGCCGAACGCATCGTTTTCACCGTCGGTCAGCTCGAGCGTGACCTCGTTGGCGGTGGCCCAGGGACGCGGGAGGAGCCAGGTGGCTGACAGGCCGGTCTGGGCGAGTCCCTCCTCGCCGAAATAACGCTGCACCACCAGCGGATAATCGAGCTGGGGGAGCGCGTGCAGGTGCCAGCGGTTGAGGGCGCCGAATTCCTGCCGGAACTTGCCGGCGAGCAGGTGCAGGCCGCCCGGCAGGCCCGTGTAGCCCACGTATCCCTCTTCGATGTCCACCCCCTCCTCGGGGTTGAACGAGAGGATCCATTTGGTCATGGAGTAGGGGTCGAGGGCCGACTGGAAGGCGAGCTCGAACTCACGCGCGTTGAAATCCTCGGGCCCCTGGTTGGTGGTGAAGCCCGCCACGTCGCCCGTGATGGAGATCTCGGGGTTCAGGCTGCTCAGGTTGCGCTCGCTGCCAAAAACAGAGGCCTGCTCGGTTTCAGCCGGCTCCGGCACCGTCCCGGTCGTGGGACCGCCTTCCTGACTCTCTCCGGAGGCTGCGGCGGCCGCGGCGCGCAGGTCGGCCAGCTCGGCATCTTCCGATTCCGCGGGAGGAGCCGGAGGCGCTGTGGCGGTCTGCGGGGTCCCTTCGAGCTCGGCGATCCGTTTTTCGAGATCGCCGATGCGCTGCTCATAGGTCTGCTTCAGCTCTTCGATTTCGCGCCGGAGAGCCGCGACCGGATCCTCGGAAGTGGTCTCCGGCTGCTGCTGCGCACGCGCCACGGCAGGCGCGATCAGACAAAAAAGCACGGTTGCTCCCAGCGTCCATCGAAGGAGGCTGGAGCGCGAGGCTCTGAGCATGCTTGGTCTCCCCATGTTCGGTCCCCCCGGCCACATGGAGGGCCAGGCAGGCTCTGTTCTGAGAAAAGGTCCGCCCCAGGCGGACCGGCTCAGCAGGAGGGGAGAAAGGCAGGCGGGGCGCGGGCGGGACCGAGCCGGCGGACCGGCGCGTCATCGCTCCGCTCGATCTTCGCGACGACCAGGCTCTCGACGGAGTACGGGAGCGGCACGGCCACCGGACGGTCCAGGGTCGACAGCCTCCCGCTTTGCAGCAGGCAGGCCGTACACGCGTGGACCACCTCGGGACGCGCGGTCTCCATGTGGAGCGGCGCCCGCGGATGCAGGGCGTTGGCGTCGAGATGGCTCCCGATCGGGAGGTCGGAATGCTCCTCGGAGGCCCCGTGCGGAACCACCAGCCCTCCGAACAGAAGGACCAGCGTCAGGCCCGCCACGAGCGAGGCGATGGAATGCCTCCAGGTGGAGTTGTGGGCCGGCATGGGGGCGGAGCGGGTCATCGGCGCATGGAATGATACCAGACGGGAGAGACTCCCGTCCGCGATCTGCAACAAAACGATCGGGTGGAGGATTTCACGCCACCGAAACGTCCACCGCCTTCCGCTCCTGGGCCAGGCGGAGGAACGCGGCGATGCGCAGCGCTTCGTTGATGTCGTCCTGGTTGATCAGCCCGAGGAAGCGCTCGCCGTCATAGACCGACGCGACGGGAAAGCCTTTCTCCGCCATCTGCTCGCGCGCCTGGGCCAGGGAGAGGTCGGCATCGAGATGCAGGACCTCGCGTTTCATGATCCCGGTCACGTAGTTGTCGTCCTGGCCGGCCGCGAGCGACTGAAGCACCGCGTCGCGCGTCACCACACCGAGAAGGCGTCCGCCGAGGACCACCGCGAAATCGGGCTGATAGCTGGTCAGGAGATAGTCGATCACCCGGTGGACCGAGTCCCCGGGGGCCAGCGTCAGGGCGTATTTATTGTAGGCGTCCCCCAGGCGGAGGGTGGAGAGGAGGACGCGCGCCTCCTCGACCGCCCTCTCCTGGCCGGCGCCCATGAAGACGAAGGCCGCCACCAGGGCGAGCAGGATCTGCCCGTTGAAGATCGCGAAGAGGCCGAGGGCCAGCGCCAGCATCTGCCCGATGCCGGCCGCCACCCGCGTGCCGCGGGAGAAGCCCAGGAACATGGCCAGGATCGCGCGGAGGATGCGCCCGCCGTCCATCGGAAAGGCGGGAAGCAGGTTGAAGACGAACAGCGAGACGTTGGCCGCGAGTAGCCATTGCAGCAAGGTCTGGGTGGACGGCCCTGCCTGGGTCAGCTCGAGAAGGCGGCTGCCGTCGAGCGGCAGATCGCCGCGGAATCCGAGATAGGAGCCCAGGAGAAGGGCGATGGCCACGTTGACCAGCGGTCCGGCGATTGCGATGAGGAGCTCCTGCTGGGGCTTGCGCGGCATCCTTCCGAACAGGGCCACGCCACCGATCGGCAGAAGGATGATCTCGCGGACGTCGATGCCGAACCGCTGGGCCACCAGGCTGTGCCCGAGCTCGTGGAGCACGACACAGACGAAGAGCGCCATCATCAGCAGCGCGCCGAACGCCGCCCCCGGGGCGCCGTGCCGGCTCCCCCAATCGAACGCTCCAAGCAGGAGGACGAGCGGGAACGTGAAATGGACCTTGATGTCGATCCCGGCGACGCGCAGCAGGCGGAACGCGCTTCTCATGCTTCGGTCTCCAAGCTCCCGGCGGCGTCTGGCTTCCGGCTCCGGGTCTTCCAGAGGGACGCCGCGATGGCGGCGGCGAGGAGAGCCGCGACCACCAGGAGGGACACGAACGAGGGGATCTTGTAAAGATCCGTGATCGTCATCTTGGTGCCGACGAAGACGAGGATCGCCGACAAGCCAAGCTTCAGATAAATGAACTTCTGCATCACGCCTGCCAACAGGAAGTAGAGCGAGCGCAGGCCGAGGATGGCGAAGATGTTCGAGGTATAGACGAGAAACGGGTCCGCGGTCACGGCGAAGATGGCGGGGATCGAGTCCACGGCGAAGACCAGGTCCGTGGTCTCCACCAGCACCAGGACCAGGAAGAGCGGAGTGGCCCAGCGCTTCCCCTGCTCACGGAGGAAGAAGTGGCCCTCCCGGTAATCCGAGGTCACCGGAACGATCCGCCGCACCAGCCGGAGAACCGGATTTTTTTCGGGGTGGATCCCGGTGTCGCGAACGAGGGCCATCTTCAGGCCGGTGATGATCAGGAAGGCGCCGAAGACATAGATGATCCAGTGAAAGGCTTCGAGCAAGGCCGCACCGGCCAGGATGAATCCGGCCCGCATCACCAGCGCTCCCAGAATACCCCAGAACAGGACCCGGTGCTGGTGGACCGCCGGCACGGCGAAGTAGCCGAAGATCAGGGCGATGACGAAGATGTTGTCGACGCTGAGCGACTTCTCGATGAGATACCCGGTGAGGAACTGGACGCCCGCCTCCGGTCCGCTGAAATACCAGATGCCCGCGTTGAAGAGGAGGGCGAGCGAGATCCAGACGGCGCTCCAGGCGGTGGCCTCGCGGAGAGAGACCACGTGCGCTTTGCGGTGGAAGACCCCGAGATCGAGGGCGAGCATGGCGAGGATGAACAGGTTGAAGCCCGCCCAGAGCCAGAGGGAAGTGTCCTGCATGACCTATCTCCTTCAAGATAGGCCGTGGGGGAAGGTCTAAAACGTGAAAGCGAGACCCCACGGCACGTTCGAGTGACGTGGTGGTCTCGCCGAAAGCTCGATTCCGCTCCCGGGCAACCGGGGGCCGAAGCCCCGTCTTGACGGCTGCCCGCCCCGGGGCTCTGCAGACTTCCCGGGCGGCTACTCCCCACCGCTGCAGGGTAAAGAATACATGAAATTTGGGTCGGGTGTCAAGGGTGGTAGCCTCTGCGGCATGAAGGTAACCCTCATCGGAACCGGGCTCATGGGCGAGCCCATGGCCGAACGCCTCCTCGGAGCCAGGTATCAAGTGACGGTGTTCAACCGCACGCGCGAGAAGGCGCTGCCGCTGGCGGAGAAGGGGGCCACCGTGGCCGCGAGCGCTCGCGACGCGGTGGCCGCGTCGGAGGTCTCGGTCCTCATGCTCCGGGATGCCGGCGCTATCCGGGATCTCCTCACGGAGAACGGCTCCTGGCCGAATCTCTCCGGCAAGACGATCGTTCAGATGAGCACCATCGCTCCCGGCGAGAGCGTCGCGTTGGCGGAGGCGGTCCAGCAGGCCGGCGGCGAGTACCTGGAGGCTCCCGTGCTCGGCAGCACGCCGCAAGCGCGGGAGGGCAAGCTGCTCGTCCTGGTTGGCGGCAGCCAGGAGTCGTTCGACCGCTGGGTGGACTTCCTGCGCGCGTTCGGTCCGGAGCCGGTGCGGATCGGCGACGTTGGCCGGGCGGCGGCGCTCAAGCTGGCGCTCAACCAGCTCATCCCGTCGCTCGCGGCCACGTTCTCGCTGAGCCTCGGCATGGTCCGCCGCCACGGGATCGACGTCGAGGTCTTCATGGGCATCCTGCGCCAGAGCACCTTCTTCGCCCAGTCGTTCGACAGGAAGCTCCCGCAGATGCTCGCCCGCGACTTCACCAACACCAACTTCCCGGCCGAGCTGATGCTCAAGGACCTCCACCTGATCCGCGCCGAGGCGGCGGGCCTCGGGCTGGACGCGCATGGGCTCGACGGGGTCCTCGAGATCGTCCGGAAGACGGTGGACGAGGGCCATGGGAGAGAGGACTACTCGGCACTGTACGAGGTTGTCGATCCCGCGAGACGTTGACGTCCTTGCCATCCTTGAGGTCCTTTTTCGGGTAGACTTCGTCTCCCGAGATGATTTCTTCCCATCCCGATCTGGAAACGCTGACCCGCTTCGTGCGCGGCACGCTGGGACGAGAGCGGCGCCGCTCGGTCGAAAGCCACCTTGCCGGGTGCTCCACCTGCCGCGAGACGCTCGAGGCGATTCCTCCGGCGCCGGGGCCGGAGACGGTGGTCAAATGGCGGGCGCATCTCTTCGAGGAGCGCCGCCGTCGGCGGGAGCAGGGGGAGGAGAGCCGGCGCGACGCGGACCAGACCTTGCGCGGGGTCGGCGCCATCATCGGCGCGCTGGCCGAGAAGCAGGTCCACGAGCTCCTCGCCGCCTCCGAGCATGAACGGCGGCTTCTGATCCGCAACGAGGAGAGCTTCCGCACGCTCGCTCTCTGCGAGTTGCTGGAAGCGCGCTGCCGCGCGGCCTGGTTCGTCGATCCCGAGGAGGCGGCCGAGCTCGCCCGGCTCGCCGCTCTGGTGGCCGAGCGCCTCGACCTCGGCGTCTATGGAGCGGAGCGCGTGGAGAACGCCAAGGCTATGGCCTGGATGCATCTGGGCAACGCCTACCGCATCGCCGCGGAGTGGCGGAAGACCCAGGAGAACGTGTCGCAGGTGGCCGAAGCGCGGGAGCTGGATGAGCCACCGCAGATCCTCAGCGACGCGGCGCTCCCGCGCTACGAGATCGACACGGCCCTGTGGGAGATGCGCGACGCGTTCCTGGAGCGGAGGATGGGATTCGACGCGGTCCTGGTGACTCTCGACCTGGCGGCGGAGTCCCTGCGGGAAGGGCGGGTGGACGGCTTCCGCCGGATGGTGGAGGAGAGCGTACCGCTGTTCGAGGAGAGCGGCCTCCAGCCCTACACGGTCGACGCCGTGCGTTTCCTCCGCGATGCCATCCGGAGCGGCGAGCCGCAGCTCGTGCCCGATCTGTTGACCCGGATGATCACCCTCCTTCAGCGAGCGCGGAACGACCCGCAGCACCGCTGGACGCAGTGACCTTCAGTGGTCCAGTGGTCGCCCGGTTATGTTGTGATACCCTATTTCCAGATTTCCCCAGAAGCCGCATCTCGATGGGGTGTGGCGCGGGAGCTTGCGCTTCCGCACAGGAGGACTGCGTATGCGTACACCGTTTCTGACCTTGTCACTGTGCTTCGCGCTGAGCCTCGCGGCCGGCGCCGCACTGTCGCAGGATACGAAGGACATCAGGAATGCCGCCTGGCCGTCTCTGGACCGCCAGCTCGAAGTCGACCGTGTCGTCTCCGGCAGCGCGCTCCAGCGGCTGATCCAGGAGAATCAGGATTTCCACCTGCTCCGGCCCGAGGAGGCGCGCGACACGATTCCGGTGCCCCCCTGGCTCCGCGTGCTGTGGCGCAAGAAGCATCCGCACCTCCAGTACCGGGCGGACGATCCGACCGGCGGCTATCCGCACGTGCTCAAGGAGATCCACGAGTGGATGCTCTCCCACCAGGACCTGCTGCCGGGCTTCACCGAGCCCGAGGTCCTGCCGGCCGAGCAGAGGGTGTCGGTGGGCACCTCGGAGCGGCGGATCTCGAACCAATCCAGCATCCGCAGCGAGTCGGACATCCGCATCAACTTCTGGGACCCCTCCAAGGTCATCGCCGCCTCGAACAACATCTCCGGCTCCGGGCAGCAGGCCCAGTACTGGTCGACGGACGGCGGCCAGACCTGGGGCGAGACCACGCTGCCGCTCGTCTCGCGGGATGCGTTCAATTCCGATCCGACCGTGGACTGGACATCGGACGGCACGGCCTGGTCGACGAGCATCGGCATCACGGGCGACGGCGAGGACCTGCGGCTGCGCCTCTTCCACTCGACCAACAATGGCGCAACCTGGGTGTTCGACAGCACGATCAGCGGCAATCAGACCGAGACCGACAAGCAGATGGTCTGGGTGGACCACAGCGCGACCTCGCCGAATATCGATTTCATGTACGCCATCTGGCACAACGGCCCGCCGGTGTTCATGAACCGCAAGAAGCGGAACGGCACGTGGGGATCGCCGATCCGGGTGAGCGGCTCCGAGACCACCGGCACCGGCATCGGGGCGGACGTGAAGACCAACAGCGCCGGCGTGGTTTTCGGCTTCTGGCCCGATACGGGGAGCCGCAAGATCTACATGGTCAAGTCGACGAACGGCGGGCAGTCGTATTCGAAGCCGAAGTCGATCGCTTCCATGTTCGACAGCTACGACACCGGGATTCCGGCGATGAACGGCCGGCGGGCGCTCCTCTACGTCGTGGGCGGGGCCTACAAGACGGCCACCAAGAACCTGGTCTACGCGGTGTGGACCGATCTGACGGGTGCCACGGGATGCCGTTCGGGCAGCAATGAGCCGGGGAGCAGCACCTCCTCGTCCTGTAAGACCCGCATCTGGTTCACGCGCTCCACCGATGGCGGCGCCACCTGGAGCGCCAAGAAGATGATCAACAATCAGCCGGGCAAGAGCGACCAGCTCAACCCCTGGCTGACGGTGGACGAGACCACGGGTACCGTGGCGGTCATCTACTACGACACGGCCGGCGAATCGCGGAAGAAGACGAACCTCTGGTATCAGTCCTCCACGAACGATGGGACCACCTGGAGCGCGCCGTTTCGCGTGACCTCGCAGGCGACCGACGAGTCGTTGCTCTCCGCGGATGACGGCAATCAGTACGGCGACTACAACGGTCTCTCGGGCTACGCCGGGACGTTCTTCCCGGTGTGGACCGACCGCCGCCAGGGGGGAAGCGAGCAGATCTGGACCGCGGCCCTGCTGGACCAGGGAGGCAACTGCGCGGCGCCCACGGCGCCGACCAACCTGCGGGCGTCGGTCAACGGGAACAACCGGATCGACCTGATCTGGAACGCGGTGGGAGGAGCCCAGGAGCACCGGGTTTACCGCGCCACCACGAGCGGCGGGCCGTACGCGCGGATCGCCACGGTCTCCGGAGCGGTCTCGTCCTACGCCAACACGGGGCTGACGGGGGGGACGACCTACTACTACGTGGTGCGCGCGGCGTTGGCCGGCTGCGAGTCAGGCAATTCGAACCAGGCCTCGGCCAAGGCGCAGGGGAGCGGGGGAGGAGACTGCTCCACCAGGCTGACGCTCTACAGCAGCGACTTCGAGAATGCGACCACCAACCTGGAGGGCTGGTCGCGGGGGATCTTCGCCAACGGCAGCAGCACCGCCGACTGGCGCGGGGTGCAGAGCTGTCAGTCGCGCAGCGGCTCGAAAGTCTTCCGCTTCGGCGGCTCGGGCTGCACGAGCGACTATGGCAGCAACACCTTCGCGTTCGCCCAGCCGGGCGGGAACAGCGGCATCTCGGTTCCCGCGGGGTCCACGCAGGTGCAGCTCTCCTTCTGGCACCAGTTCGACTTCGAGGATGGCGCGGACGGCGGCTTGATCGCGGTTTCGCTCAACGGCCAGAACTACCTGTTCGCCCCCGAGACGGCAATCTCGGGCTTCGGCTACACCGGCAGGATCGACGACGACACCTGCCCGCAGGCGGACACGCTGAACCTCCGGCTCTTCACCGGCGAGCTGCACTCGTGGTCCAACACCGTGGTGAACCTGGATGCCATCTGCAACGCCATCACCGGCGGCAGCGGCGGCTGCGGCGGTCAGTTGGTCCGCATCGGCTTCACGACCATCACGGACTGCGCGTTCGGCGATGACGGGTGGTTCATCGACGACGTGCAGGTGACGGCCTGCGTGCCGTAGGAGGTCCTCGCGGGCGCTACGCGCCGTCCCCGACCGGGCTGATCCACGTCGGCAATGCGCGCACCGCGCTTGCCGCGTGGCTGTCGGTCCGGTCGCGGGGCGGCACGCTCGTCTGGCGCCTGGAAGATCTCGACCTGCCGCGGGTGGTGCCGGGCATGGCCGCGCTCCAGATGGAGGATCTGGCCTGGCTCGGCCTCGATTGGGACGAGGGGCCGGACCTCGGCGGGCCTGATGCGCCGTACGAGCAGTCGCACCGATTCATCCTCTATGAGGAGGCCCTGGAGCGCCTGGCTGCGGCCGGCCATCTCTTCCCCTGCCGGCGCTCGCGCAAGGACCTGCAATCGCTGGCCTCTGCGCCGCATGGCCTGGAGGGCGGGGCTCCTTATCCGGCCGGATTCCGCCCGCAGCACCTCGATCCCGGCTGGTTCGAGACGCTCCGCGGCATGGAGCGTCCGGACGCGGCGATCCGTTTCCTCGTCCATGACCGCCCGGTCGTCTGGCAGGACCACGTGTTCGGCGAGCGGATGGAGCGGGTCGACCAGACGGTCGGCGATTTCGTCCTGAAGCGGCGCGACGGCCTGTATGCCTACCAGCTTGCGGTGGTGGTGGATGATCTGGCGATGCGGATCGACGAGGTGGTGCGCGGTGCCGATCTTCTGGACTCGACCGCGCGTCAGATCCAGCTCATCGAGGCCCTGGGCGGCACGCCTCCGGCGTACGCGCACGTGCCGGTCGTGGTCAACGCGCATCACGAGAAGCTCTCGAAGCGCGACCAGGCGCTCACGCTCCGCTCCCTGCGCGAGGCGGGAACCCACCCCGAGGCGGTCGTGGGGGAGCTCGCCGCATCGCTCGGCATCATCGACCGCCCGGATCCGTGCCGGCCGGGCGATCTGCTGCGGGAGTTCGCGTGGGAGAAGGTGCGGAAGGAGGCGTGGGTGTGGCCCCCCACCCCCGGCCCCTCCCCCGCGAAGCGGGAGAGGGGTGAACGGCAGTAAGATTGGTTCATGGAAGCCATCGAGAAAGTCAATCTGCGTGAGAAGCTGTCGCTCTTTGCGGAGCACTGGAGCCCGCGGATCGCGGGCGAGCTCAATGGACAACAGGTCAAGCTGGCGAAGTTCCAGGGTCCGTTCACCTGGCATTATCACGAGAACGAGGACGAGCTGTTCCTCGTGATCAAGGGCCGTTTCCGGATGGAGCTGCGGGACCGCACGATCGAGCTGGAAGAAGGAGAATTCCTGATCGTGCCCCGCGGCGTGGAGCACCGGCCCGTGGCCGACGAGGAGGTTCACGTCCTCCTCTTCGAGCCGGCCTCGACGCTCAACACCGGCAACGTCGAGAACGAGCGGACGCTCCACGATTTGCAGCGGGTCTGAGAAGGCGGGCAGCCTACCGTCAATCGGCGAATCTCACCGCTAGACTCACCGCAAGCCGCGGCATGGCCCATCTCGTGCATGGCGCTATCTCTTAGCTGCGCCAGGAAGGCGCGGCTGAGTATGCTATGATTTTTTCGCAAACACTTCGCGGGGTGAGCGGCTCTCCCCATCTTTCCCCGTATTCCCTCCTTGGCGGCACTCATCCCGTCACCCCTCGCAGCCGGAAGAGCCGGTCGGAAGGAGTCACATGATCCAAAGAATTCTCGTCCCTGTGGACGGCTCTCCCATGGCGGAGCAGGCGCTGTGCCAGGCAGCGGCCATGGCCAGCGCGTTCGATGCCGAGGTCCTGCTCCTCCGCGTTCAGGAGCCGGAGGCCGGCACGGGAGGCTTCAGCGACTCCGTGTCGTGGCGGCTCCATCGCGCCGAGGCATCCTCGTCTCTCGAAAAGCTCGCGGAGCGCCTGCGCGCGGACGGGCGGCGCGTCGCTACGATCCTCGCTGAAGGACGGGCGGCGGAGGAGATCCTCAAAGCCGCTCGCGACCGGCCCGCGGACCTGGTCGTCCTCTCGACGCACGGCTCGAGCGGGAACAGCCGGTTCCACTTCGGCAGCACCGCCCAGAAGGTGATCGCGGAGGCCGGGGTGTCGGTCCTGATCGTCCGTGCCTCCGAGGAGCGGGGCTCCGGGCCGGCCGAGGCGCGCCACGAGAGGATCATGGTGCCGTTCGACGGCTCGCAGCGCGCCCAGTGGGCCCTCGGTCTGTCCTCGACGATTGCCCGCGCCCTGAACAGCGAGCTCCTCCTCGTCCACGTCGTTGACACCCGTGAGCTCCAGGGGCAGGCGCCCGCCACGCCCGAGGAGCGGGAGCTGGCGCGGCGCGTCGCCGAGCGGGACCGCAGGCTGGCCACGGAGTATCTGGGCCACATGAAGCAGGTGCTCTCCGGCAGCAGCATCGGGGTGCGCACGCGGCTTCTCGACTCTCCCAACGTTGCCGAGGCTCTCCGCCAGCTGGCCGAGGACGAGCGGGTGTCGCTCGTGGTGATGAGCGCTCATGGCTCCTCGGGCGCGGCGCCGTGGTCCTATGGCAGCGTGGCCGACCGGCTGATCGCCTACGGCACGACGCCTCTGCTGGTATTCCAGGATCTGCCTGCGTGGGAGACGAAGAAGGGCGAGGCAATTGTGCCCGAATCCCGTCTCGCTCCCCTGTCCTCATGACGGGGGGAGCACCCGAGCGCTCACCGGCCGAACGTCTGGCCACGGTGGCCAAGGCCCTGAAGAGTGCCCGCGAGCGGCTGTCGTGGCCGAGCGGAGAGGGGCTGCCCCGCGCCGCTGAGTGGCTGCTCGACAACGCGTACATCGTTCAGGCCGCCCTCGCGCAGGTGAAGGAAGACCTGCCGGAAGGGTTCTGGCGCACACTTCCTCGCAATTCGAGCGGAGAGACAAACGTCGCGCTCCTCGCGCGCCGGGCCTGCGAGGAGCATATGGGGCCGGTCCATCCGGAAGGTCTGCGCCGGTTCCTCGACACCGCCCAGGAGGACAAGCCGCTCACCATCGGCGAGATCTGGGCGTTCCCGGCGATCTTGCGGCTGGAGGTCCTGGAGGACCTGGCCCGGATCGCTTCCGGCATCGGGGCCGGCACCGCGAAGGACACGGAAGAGGAGGCCGAGCCGCTCGCCGACCGGATGGCCAGCGCCATCCTCGGCCTGCGCGCTCTGGCCGCCGCTAATTGGAAGGATTTCTTCGAGAGCGTCAGCGTGGTGGAGCGGGAGCTGCGCCACGATCCGGCCGGCGCCTACCTCCACATGGACTTCGCGACGCGGGACTGCTACCGCCGCGAGATCGAAGCTCTGGCCCGCGGCAGCGGCCGGACCGAGGCGGAGGTGGTGCGCGAGGTGGTGCGCCGCAGCGAAGCCGCGACCGGGCGGGCGCGGCACGTCGGCTATCACCTGATCGATGGTGGGTGCCCTGCCCTCGAACGTGACCTCGGCTACCGGGCGCGGCCGCGGGCGTGGGCCGGCCGCTGGGTGCGGCGCCATCCCGGTCTCACCTATCTGGGCGGCATCGCGGGTTTGACGGCCGCGGCGCTCGTGCCCCCGCTCGCCGCGGCGGCATGGTACGGCGCCGGCGAGACCTGGATGCTGGCGGTGGCGGTCCTCGCGGTGGTTCCGGCGATCACGCTGGCGGTGAGCCTGGTCAATTCGCTCGTCACCTTGAGCCTGCCACCCCGGGTCTTGCCGAAGATGGATTTCGAGCGCGACCTGCCGGACGAGGCGCGCACGCTGGTGGCCATCCCGTCGCTCCTGACCAGCGCCGAGGAGGTACGGTCGCTCCTGGCAGAGCTCGAGATCCGCTTCCTGGCGAATCCCGGGAAGAACCTGGGCTTCGCGCTCCTCACCGACTTCGCGGATGCACCGCAACAGGAAATGCCCGAGGACGCGGAGCTGCTCCGCCTGGCGGCCGAGGGAATCCAGGACCTCGCGGCACGCTACGGCGGGGGAGAGGAAGAGCCGCCGCGCTTCTTTCTGCTCCACCGCGAGCGCCGGTGGAACGCGGTCGAGAAGATCTGGATGGGATGGGAGCGCAAGCGCGGCAAGCTCACCGAGCTGAACCGCCTGCTCGCGGGCGCGGGCGAGACCAGCTATGTCGCCGGCAGCGAGGAGCTGCGGCGCTTCGGTCCGGTCGCGTTCGTCCTCGCGCTCGACGCCGACACCGGTCTGCCGCGCGGCGTCGCGGCGCGGCTCGCCGCGACCCTGGCCCATCCGCTCAACCGGGCCGAGCTGGCTGCCGACGGCCGGGTGCTGGCCGGTTATTCGGTGCTCCAGCCGCGCATCGAGATCACCCCCGAGAGCTCCGGCCGCACCCGCTACTCCCGGTTGTTCGCCGGCGATTCCGGGCTCGACCTCTATTCGCATGCTTGCTCCGACGTCTACATGGACCTCTTCGGGATCGGGATCTTCGCCGGCAAGGGGATCTACGATCCGGCCGCCTTCGAAGCGGGCCTCGCCGGGCGCATCCCGGACAACGCCCTGCTGAGCCACGACCTCTTCGAGGGGTTGCACGGCCGGGCCGCCCTGGTCTCGGACGTGGTGATGTTCGAGGACTACCCGCCCAACCTGCTGACCGAGATGCCGCGGCAGCACCGCTGGATGCGCGGTGACTGGCAGCTCCTGCCCTGGCTTCTGCCGCGCGTACCGGCGGCGGAGGGAATGCGCCTGCCGAACCGGCTGTCTTGGATCGGCCGCTGGATGATTCTCGACAACCTGCGGCGGAGCCTGTTCCTGCCCTCTCTCCTGCTGTTGCTCGTCGCCGCCTGGACTGTGCTCCCCGGTCCGGCCTGGCTGTGGACGGCGGGTCTGGTGGGGGTCCTCGCGCTCCCCATCTTCCTGGGCGGGCTCGACGCGGCCTGGCGCCTCGCGCGCGGGGCGCCCTGGGAGCCGATCCTGGCGAACGCCGCCTGGTCTTTCCGCGGCAACGTCGCGCGCTCCGCGGCCGTGCTGGTGTTCCTCCCCTGCGAGGCGCGCGTGGCGCTGGACGCGATCGTGCGCACCCTCGTGCGCCTGCTGATCACCCGCCGCCATCTGCTCGAATGGACGACGGCGGCTCACACGGCGCGCCAATTGGGCGAGCAGCCCGGCGCGGCGCGCTTCTGGCGCGGGCTGGCCGCGGGGCCGGTGTGCGCGGTCGTGGTGGCGGCTCTGGTCGCCTTCACCGCGCCCGAGCGCCTGGCCGCGGCCCTGCCGCTCCTCGTCGCCTGGGCCGTGGCGCCGCAGCTCGCCGCCTGGATGTCGCGCCCGGCGGCCACGCCGCCGCCGGTCCTCTCCGCCGCCGACCGCGTGAAGCTGCGCCGGCTGGCGCGGCGGACCTGGCACTTCTACGAGAGCTTCGTCGGCCCCGAAGACCATTGGCTGCCGCCCGACAACTACCAGGAGGACCCCGGGAGCGTCGTCGCCCACCGCACCTCGCCCACCAACATCGGCATGCTGCTCCTGTCGACGCTCGCGGCCTGGGATCTCGGATATCTCGGCACCGAGGGGCTGGCGGCGCGGCTGCGCCTCACGTTCGACACGTTGAAAGATCTCGGCGGCCTGCGCGGGCACCTGTGGAACTGGTACGACACCCGCACCCTCGCCCCGCTCGAGCCGCGCTATATCTCGACCGTCGACAGCGGGAACCTGGCGGGCGCGCTCCTCGCCGTGGCCCGCGGCTGCGAAGAGGCCGCCGCCGGTCTCCTGCTGCCCCGTCCGGAGCTGCGCGCCGGGCTGGCCGACACCGTGGCGGTGCTGGCGGAGGTGCTGGAAACGGCCGGGGAGGAGGGACGCCGGATCGCGGCCGACCTCGGCCGCCTAGGCGAGCGGATCGAGAGAGAGGACTGGGCCGCTCTGCTGGCCGAGCTCCAGGCGAGCGGGCTGACGCAGATCGAAGACCGGATCGTCGGCCTCGTCGAGCGCAGCCGGCCTCCCCTGGACGCAACGGCGGTTTCCGAGCTGCGCTCCTGGACGGAGCGGCTGCGGCGCCAGGTCGCTCTGCTGCGGCGCGGCCTCGGGGTGACGCCCGAAGAGGCCGAGATCCTGCGCTACGACCTCCTCGATCTCGCCGCCGAGGCCGAGGCGCGGGCTCTCGGCATGGACTTCTCGTTCCTCTACGACGCGGACCGCAAGCTCTTCTGGATCGGCTTCAACGCCACCTCCGGCACGCCGGACTCGAGCTACTACGACCTGCTCGCCTCGGAAGCCCGCCTCGCCAGCCTGTTCGCCCTGGCCAAGGGGGACGTCCCACCCGCCCACTGGCTCCACCTCGGGCGTCCGTTCACGCGCGCCGGGGGCGCGGCGACGCTGCTGTCGTGGAGCGGCACGATGTTCGAGTTCCTGATGCCGACCCTCCTCGCCGCCACGCCGGAGGGGACGCCTCTCGCCCAGAGCTGCCGCGCCGCCGTGGCGCGCCAGCAGGAGTTCGCGCGCGAGCAAGGCATCCCCTGGGGGATCTCCGAATCGTGCTACGCAGAGACCGACGCGCACCGGACCTACCGCTACCGCGCCTTCGGCGTCCCCGGGCTGGGCTTGAAACGCGATCTGGGCGACCGGCTGGTGGTGGCTCCGTATGCCTCGCTCCTCGCCCTGCCGTTCGATCCGGCGGCCGTGTCGCACAACCTGGACCGCCTGCTGGAGCTGAACGCTCTCGGCCGCTACGGGCTCTTCGAGGCGCTGGACTTCGGGCCCACCGATGCCGGCGGCGGCCGGCGGGCGCCGGACCTCGTGCGCTGCTACATGGCCCATCACCAGGGGATGATCCTCACCGCCGTCGATAACTTTCTGGCCGACGGCCCCCTGGTGCGCCGCTTCCACGCCGATCGGCGGATCGCGACGGTGGAGATGCTCCTGCACGAGAAGGTTCCGCGCTACCTGCCGCTGCGCGAGCTGCCCTCCCGCAAGGAGGCCTGGGAGGGGACGCTGCCACCCCGGCGTCCGGAGGTCTCGGTGGGCGTCTGGCGGGTCAGCGCCGGCCGCGGCATGCCGCGCCAGGCGCACGTCCTCGGCAACGGCCGCTACAGCGTGCTGATCACCAACGCCGGCGCCGGGAGCAGCCGCTGGCAAGGCCGGGTGCTGGTGCGCGGCGAAGCCGATCCGGCCCTGCCGCCGCGCGGGACGTGGATCTGGGTCGAGGATTTAGACACCGGCGAGGTCTGGACGGCGGCCGGTGGGGCGCGCCCTCCGCGCGAGGTCCGCTTTACACCGCACTTCGCGGAGCTGACGCGCCGCCAGGCCGACGTGGTGACCCGCGTCATGGTCGCCGTGGCGCCCGACGAGGATCTGGAGGCGCGGCTGGTCCGCGTCGCCAATCTCTCCGACCGCCCGCGCCGCCTGGCGCTGACCAGCTACGGCGAGGTCGCGCTCGCGCCTTCGGCAGAGGACCGGCGCCATCCCGCCTTCAGCAAGCTCTTCGTGGAGAGCGGATGGTTGCCGGACGAGGGCGCCCTGCTCTTCCAGCGGCGCCCCCGTTCGGCGGACGAGGAGACGGTCGTCCTCGTCCACACGGCCGTGCCCGCGCCGGATGATCCCACGGACATCGCCTGGGAGACCGACCGCGCGCGGTTCCTCGGGCGAACAGGCGGCTACCGCCACCCGGCGGGCCTGGGCGCCGGAGGTTTTGGCTCGATGAATACTGCCTCTCCCGGGCCCGAGCAAGGCTCCCTCGATCCGATCTTCGCGCTGCGCCGGCGCCTCGACCTCGGGCCGCGCGAGGAGGGCGAGATCGCCTTCCTGACCGCCGCCGGCGACACGCGGGCGGTGGCTCTCGACGCGCTCCAGCGCCGCCGCGCGCTGCCGCAGGTCCACGCCCTTTTCGAGCAGGCGCGGCTCCATGCCGGCCCCGAGCTGCACGAAGCAGGCGTCGCCGGGGACGGAGCGCAGCACCTCCAGGAGCTCCTGTCAGCCGTCCTCCAGACCCGGCGCGAGCTGCGGCCCGATGCGTCCGTGCTGGCCGCCAACCGCCTGGGGCAGCCCGGCCTCTGGCCGCACGGGATCTCCGGCGACCGGCCGATCCTCCTCGTCCATGCCCGCCGGCCCGAAGACCTGCAGCTCCTGCGCGAGCTGCTGGCCGCGCATGCCTACTGGCGCCGGCGGAGCGTCTCGATCGACCTGGTGATCCTCGACGACGGAGCGACCGTCTACGAGCAGCCCCTGCGCGCCAGCCTGGAGCGGGAGATCGCGAGGAGCGGCGGCACCGAGTGGCGCGACCGTCCGGGAGGCATCTTCGTGGTGCGCGCGGGGCTCCTCTCTCCGGAGGACCGGACCCTCCTCGAGGCCGTGGCCGGCGCGGTGCTGGACGCGGAGCACGGCAGCCTCGCGGCGCAGCTCGGCAAGCTGCGCAACGCCCGCCGCTCGGCGCGCCTGCCGGCCTTCGTGCCGATCGCCTCGACGCCGCTCCTGCCGGAGACCACTCCTCCCCTCGAGCGGCCCACCGACCTCTTGTTCGATAACGGCCTCGGCGGCTTCACCCCGGACGGCCGCGAATACGTCATCCACCTGGAGCCGGGCCGCGCCACGCCGGCGCCGTGGATCAACGTCGTGGCCAATCCGCGCTTCGGCTTCCTCGCTTCGGAATCGGGCGGCGGCTACACCTGGGCGGAGAACAGCTCCGAGCGGCGCTTGACCCCCTGGCGCAACGACCCGGTGGCGGACACGCCGGGCGAATCGCTCTACCTGCGCGACGAGGAGACGGGCGAGATCTGGACGGTCACGCGCCTGCCGGCGGGGGAGGGGGAGGTCTGCCAGGCGCGCCACGGCATCGGCGCCACCCGGTTCCTCCAGCAGAGCCATGGCCTGGCGCAGGAGCTGCGCCTCTCCGTGGCACCGGCCGATCCGGTGAAGATCGCCTCCTTGCGCCTCACCAACCTGTGGCGCCGGCCGCGGCGCGTCACCGCCACCTGGTTCGCCGAGTGGGTGCTGGGAGCGATGCGGCGGGCGACCGCGCCTCACATCGTCAGCGAGTACGACGCTGCGACCGGCGCCCTGCTGGCACGCTGCTCGTTCCCCGAAGGGGGAGAGCGCACCGCCTTCCTCGCCTCGGACCACCCGACCCACGGTGTGACCGCCGACCGCGCCGAGTTCCTGGGCCGCCCGGCGAACCGCATCCGGCCGGCGGCGCTCGTCCGCATCGGCCTCGGCAATGCCGTCGGAGCGGGCCTCGCCCCCTGCGCGGCGCTCCAGATCCATTTCGACCTGGAGGCCGGCGAGACCGTCGAGGCGGTCTTCCTGCTCGGCCAGGGCGAGACCCGTGCGGAGGCCCTCGCGCTCATCGAGCGCTTCCAGGACCGCGCCGCCGTGGAAGAGGCCCGGCGCGCCTCGGAGGATTTCTGGGACGACCTCCTCGGTGCCGTGCAGGTGAAGACCCCCGAGCCGGGCATCGACCTCTTCGCCAACCGCTGGCTCCTCGGGCAGGCGCTCTCCTGCCGCATCTGGGGGCGCTCGGCGCTCTACCAGTCGAGCGGCGCCTTCGGCTTCCGCGACCAGCTCCAGGACGTGCTCGCCCTGCTCGACGGCGCGCCGGAGATCGCCCGCGCCCACATCCTGGAGGCGGCCCGCCACCAGTTCGAGCAGGGGGACGTTCTGCACTGGTGGCACCCGCCGGAAGGGCGCGGTGTGCGCACCCGCTGCTCCGACGACCTGCTCTGGCTGCCGTTCGTCACCGCCCGCTACGTGGCGGCGACCGGCGACCGCTCGATCCTCGGCGAGATCGTGCCGTTCCGCGGCGGTCCAGAGCTCCTTCCGGAGCAGCACGAGCGCTATGACACCTACCCGCTCCTGCCGGGCGGTGAGAGCCTGGACGAGCACTGCCGGCGGGCGCTGCGCAAAGGCGTCACCGCCGGGCGGCATGGCCTGCCCCTGATCGGCACCTGCGACTGGAACGACGGCTTCAATCGCGTGGGCGAGGAGGGACAGGGGGAGAGCGTCTGGCTCGCCTGGTTCCTCTACACCGTCCTCCAGGATTGGGCGGCGCTCTGCGAAGCCGGCGGGAACGCCCCGGAGGCGGCCGGTCTGCGCCGGCGAGCCGAGGAGCTGCGGCACGAGACCGAGCTTTCCGCCTGGGATGGAGACTGGTACCTGCGCGCCTGGTACGACGACGGAAAGCCGCTCGGCGCGGCGGGGAACCTCGAAGGCGAGATCGATCTCATCGCACAGGCCTGGGCCGTGCTCTCCGGAGCGGCCGATCCGGCGCGCGCGAAGCGGGCCCTGGAATCCGCCTGGCAGCGCCTGGTGCGGCGGCCGGTTGGAGCGGATGCGGAGGGCTCCGATCCGGGGCTGGCGCTCCTCCTCGCGCCGCCGTTCGACCGCGCGCCGGGAGATCCGGGCTACATCAAGTCCTATCCGCCGGGCGTGCGGGAGAATGGCGGCCAGTACAGCCACGCCGCCGCCTGGGGGGCCTGGGCCTTCGCGAAGATAGGGGACGGCGCCCGCGCGGTGGAGATCCTGCGCATGATCCTGCCGCACGGCCGCACGGCCACGCCCGCCGGGGTGGAGCTCTACCGCGTCGAGCCCTATGTCGTACCGGCGGACGTCTACGGCGTACCCCCCTTCACCGGCCGCGGCGGCTGGACCTGGTACACGGGAACGGCCGCCTGGACGTACCGGCTGATCCTCGAAGCCATCCTGGGCCTCCGCCGCGAGGCCGGAGCGCTGGTGATCGATCCCTGCCTGCCGCCGGACTGGCCCGGGTACGAGGCCGTGATCCGCGAGGGCGCGGCGACCTACCGGGTGCGCGTCGAGAATCAGGACGGCGCGGGACGAGGAGTCCGGGAGGTTTGGCTGGATGGGAAGCGGTTGGACGGGAAGCCGCTCGCCGAGGCGCGGGTGCCGCTCGTCGACGACGGCCGCGAGCATGAAGTGGTCGTGGGGCTACAATGGGTTGTCACGGCAACCGAGATGAGCCTCCATGGAAGCGCCGGAGAAAGATGAAGACCAGGCGATGAAGAGTCCCCTCGGGGAGGGGGATTCGTTCATCGCTGTCGATGGAGAGTGGCGCATCATCTACGCCCATGGCATTCCGCTGCGGGTGCTGGGCCTCTCGACGGAGCAGGTGGCCGGGCGGGATCTCTGGGACGTCTTCCCGATGTACCGGGGGACGGAGTCCGAAGCGATCTGCCGCCGGGTGATGCGGGAGCGTTCGCCGGTGCGCAACGAGATGCTCGGCATCTTGACCGGCCGCTGGTACGAGACGCAGGTCTATCCGTCCGGCGACGGGCTCTGCATCTACGGGCGCGATGTCACCCACCGCAAGATCGCGGAGGACGCTCTGCGCCGCAGCGAAGCGCGCTACCGCGCGTTGACCGAGGCGGTCAGCACGGTGGTGTGGGCCATGGATCCGGTCTCTCTCGAGGGGGACTTCCACGCCATGCGGCGCTGGTGGGGCGAGCTCACCGGACAGTCGCCCGAGGAGCAGGCCAAGGACGGGCGGCTCGGCTGGACCGAGGCGGTCCATCCGGACGACCGCGAGAGGGTCCGCGCCGCCTGGACGGCTTCCATGGAAAGCGGAAAGCCCTATGAGATGGAATACCGCATCCGCACACCCTCCGGCGCCGAGCGGATGATCCTGGCCCGTGCCGTCGCCGTCCGCGAGCCCGACGGCAGCGTGCGCGAATGGGTCGGGATGCTCTCCGACGTCACCGAGAGCCGGCGGGCCGAAGAAGCTCTGCGTGAAGCCGACCGCCGCAAGGACGAGTTCCTGGCCATGCTGGCGCACGAGCTGCGCAATCCCATGGCGCCCATCCGCAGCTCCGCCGAGGCGCTGCGCCGGCTCGTTCCGGACGCCGACCCCCGGGTGGAGCGGTCTCTCCGGATGATCGACCGCCAGGTGGTCCACATGACCCGGCTGGTGGACGACCTGCTCGACGTGTCGCGGATCTCCCGCGGCAAGATCCTGCTCCGCCAGGAGCGTCTGGACCTGGTCCCCCTCGTGAAAGCCACCGTGGAGGACCACAGAAGCCTGTTCGACGCCGGCGGTTTGAAGCTCACCTGCGAGCTGCCCGACGAGCCTCTCTGGCTGGAGGGCGATCCAACCCGCCTGGCACAGATTGTGGGGAACCTCCTCCAGAACGCCTCCAAGTTCACCAATGCCGGCGGCGAGGTGACCGTCCGCTTGCTCCGGGCGCCGGATGCGGATACGGCTCTTCTGGAGGTGGAGGACACCGGGATCGGCATGGACGCCGGGATGATGGGCCGCCTGTTCGAGCCGTTCAGCCAGGCGGACCGGAGCCTGGCGCGGAGCCGCGGTGGCCTGGGGCTGGGTCTCGCTCTGGTGAAGGGTCTGGTGAATCTGCACGGCGGCACGGTCGAGGCATCCAGCGGCGGCTCGGGGGCGGGGTCCCGCTTCATCCTCCGCTTCCCGCTGAGCAACCAGCCCGCGGCGGCGGAACCGGCTCCCGCCGCGGACACCGCCGCAGCCTCGCGGAGCGTCCTGGTCATCGAGGATTACGCCGACGCTGCGGAGAGCCTGCGCCTGCTCCTCGAGCTCGCCGGGCATCAGGTCGAAGTGGCGTCGAACGGCCGTGCCGGCGTCGAAGCAGCCCGCCGGCTGCGCCCCGACGTGGTGCTCTGCGACATCGGCCTCCCCGGCGGCCTGGACGGCTATGACGTGGCCCGCGCCTTGCGCGAGAGCCCGGAGCTCGGTGCGACGTTTCTCGTGGCCCTGACGGGCTATGGCCAGGAGGAGGACCGGCGGCGAGCCCTGGAGGCCGGCTTCGACCGCCACATGACCAAGCCGGTGGACCCGGCCGCGCTGTGGGAGCTGCTGCGGGCGCCGCGGCGCTAAACCCAGCACCCGTGGTTGTCCAAATCGCGGCGGCTTCTCGAAACAAACATGCCCGTCGGCTCATATATGATGAGTGGGCTGTTTTTTTCGGAGATATCCCTCCAAGGAGGCAAAGCAATGGCGGATTCGGAGACAAGGCTCAAGCCGGCGGCTTGGATCCTGATGCTGCTGGTCGCTCTCGGGCTCGTGGGCCTGGGGATCTACTCGGGCCGAGACTGGATCTTCCCCAAAGGAGCGTCGTCGGATGGCAAGATCTCCAAGGAGGACCTGCCGCAGGGCGCCGAGCCCGGACAGGCCGAAGCGCCGGACCAGAGCGGCGGGATCACCACCGTCTCCGAATACAAGTACGTCCCCACCGAGCGGCTGCCGGCAGTCAAGGGTGCGGCCAACTACCAGCCGCTCCAGGACAACACCGTCGTCCTGGGATTGAACGTCTGGGCCGGCTGGGCGCCGATCTTCTACGCCAACGGCGGCACCGAGCCCTCGGCAGACAGCCTCTTCTACAAGAAATACGGCTTCAAGGTCGCGATCAAGATCATCGACAGCCCCGCGGAGTCGATCAACGCCTTCGCCTCGGGCAACATCCACGCGACCGCGTGGACGCTCGACATGATGCCGCTCTTCTACGAGCAGCTCAAAGCCGACTCCCGCGCCCTGCCCCGTGCCTTCCTCCAGGTCGACTGGTCGAACGGCGGCGATGGCATCGTGACGCGCAAGAACATCGCCACGATCGCCGATCTGAAAGGCAAGAAGATCGCTCTCGCCCAGCACTCGCCGTCGCATTACCTGATCCTGAACCTGCTGATCAACGCCGGGATCCAGCCGAGCGACGTCGACTTCCGCTTCACCGAAGATGCCTTCCAGGCCGCGGCCGCGTTCAACGCCGACAAGTCCCTCGCCGCCTGCGTGAGCTGGGCGCCGGACATCTACAAGCTCTCCGAAGCCCCGGGCAACAAGCTCCTGGTCAGCACCGCGACCGCCAACAAGCTGATCTCGGACGTGATGTTCGCCCGCGCCGACTTCGTGCGCGACAACCCGAAGATCATCGACGGGATGACGCGCGGCTTCTTCGACGCCGTCGAGGCGCTCAAGGACGAGGGCAACCGCAAGAAGGCGGCGGCGCTCATGGGCAAGGCCTATGGCCTGCCGGCCGACGAGGCGCTCGCCATGCTCGGCGATGCCCACTCGACCAACTATGCCGAGAACAAGGCCTTCTTCCTGAACCAGAACAACCCCACCAACTTCGAGCGCTATTGGGAGACCGCGAGCACGCTCTACCTGAAGCTCGGCTCGATCGGCTCGGCCGTGCGCTTCGACCAGGTGGCGGACTTCTCCTTCATCAAGGCCCTGGAGAGCGTCGAGCCCTACGCCAGCTCGCGCGACGAGTACTCCGTCTCCTTCACGCCCAAGGGCGTTTCGGCGATCAAGGCCGAAGCCGACGAGATCCTCACCAACGTCCAGCGCATCCACTTCTACACGAACTCCTTCGACCTGTTCCACAAGAACCCGGACGGCACCCTCTACGACCCGAACGCCGCCAAGATCCTGGAGGAGGTGGCGAAGCTCGCCGGGCAGTTCGGCGCGGCCCGCATCACCATCGAGGGGCACACCGACGGCTCGATGAAGGGGTACGTGCCGTTCTCCGCGGTCCAGGAGCTGTCGACGAGCCGTGCCAACGCGGTCAAGGAAGAGCTGGTCAAGAAGTACAACCTGCAGCCGAACCAGTTCTCGGTGGACGGCGTGGGTTGGGAACGGCCGATCGAGGAGGGGAACGACGCGTTGAACCGGCGCGTCGAGATCAAGGTCTTCCCGCTGGAGCACAGCTAGGGCGATGCTTCTGCGCCGCCCGATCCCGCAGCTCTGGGGACTCGCGCTCCAGCTCCTCTCGGTCCTCTTCATCCTCCTCGTCTGGGGGGCCCTGACCTGGGGCTCCCCGGAGGAGCGGGTGCTGTCGCCGCTCACCCTGCCGAGCCCGGGCGAGGTCGTGGGGCACATCAAGAGCCTGTGGTTCGACGCCGCCCTCACCCGGAGCACCGGCTGGAGCCTGCGGCGCATCCTCTTCGGCTTCGGCCTCGCCGCCCTGGTCGGCATCCCGGTGGGCATCCTCGCCGGCTGCTTCCGGAGCGTCGAGTCGTTCCTGAAGCCGGTGACGCTCTTCCTGCGCAACGTGCCGATCGCGGCGCTCATCCCGCTGACGCTCGTCTGGTTCGGCCTCGGCGAGACGCAGAAGGTCTTCTTCATCTTCATCGCCTGCCTGGGCTTCGTGATCTTCGACACCACCCGCGCCATCCTCGAGGTCGACGAGCGCTACGCCGAGACCGCCTACACCCTGGGAGCGAAGAAGCACCAGGTGATCGGGAAGGTGCTGATCCCGCTGGCGCTGCCGGACATCTTCAACTCGCTCCGCCTGCTCTTCGGCCTCGCCTTCGGCTACATCGTCCTGGCCGAGCTGATCGACGCCAAGTTCGGCCTGGGCTACATCGTCCAGGTGGCGCAGCGCCGCGGCCCGCGCGAGCACATCTACCTCGTCCTCTTCGTCATCTCCATGCTCGCCTTCACCATCGACCGGCTCCTCTGGTATGCCCAGAAGAAGCTCTTTCCCTATCGGTTCGTGGACTAGCCATGGCCGACACCGATACCCTGAAGCCAGCCAAGGACACGTCAGGGGCCGAGTGGAGCCCCGAGATCCGGCCCGTCCAGCCGGAGCCCGAGGGGCCGCAGCCGCCGGTCGTCCAGTTCAAGGACGTCACCAAGCGCTTCCGGCAGGGCGGGACGTGGAGCACGGCGATCGAGAACGTGAGCTTCGTGGTCGAGGACATCCCGGAGATCGGGGAGTTCATCACCATCCTCGGGCCTTCGGGCTGCGGCAAGTCGACCGTCCTGCGCCTCATCGCAGGGCTCCAGCCGCAGTTCCCGCCGACCACGGGCGAGGTCCTGGTCTTCGGCAAGCCGGTCGCCGGCCCCGGGCCGGACCGCGGCATGGTCTTCCAGGACTACAGCTCCTACCCGAACCGCACCGTCCTCGGCAACGTCGAGTTCGGTCTGGAGATCCAGGGGATGCCGAAAAAAGAGCGGCGCGAGCTCGCCCGCACCTGGATCGAGAAGGTGGGCCTGGGCGGCCATGAGACGAAATACCCGCACGAGCTGTCGGGCGGCATGCGGCAGCGGGTGGCGATCGCGCGGACGCTCGCGCTGCGCCCCCGCATCATCCTGATGGACGAGCCGTTCGGCGCCCTGGACCCTGAAACCCGCTACTCCATGCAGGAGCTGCTGATCGGACTCTGGCGCGAGCTCGCCGCGACCGTCTTCTTCGTCACCCACAGCATCAGCGAGGCCGCCTACCTGGGCGACCGGGTCTACATCATGAAGTCCGGTCCGGGGCGGCTGGAGGAGGAAATCAAGCTGCCGCGGCCGGCCGAGTCGCCGATCGCGGTCGAATCGCGCAGCGACTTCCGCGAGGTGGTGGCTCTCCTCAAAGAGAAGATCCACGGCCCGGCCGCGAAGGGCCGCGGCAGCTCCGATTAGCCTCCTAAGGACTACAATCCCTCCATGGCCCGGCTCGGGATCGTCGACTACCTGCGGGAGGCCTTCCAGGTCCCCTACAACCTCATCCTGATGACGGGCGGCCTGCTGGCCGGAGTGGTCACCATGCACCCGTTGGCTGTCTGGCCGATCGTCGGGGCGCTGGAAATCCTCTATCTCCTCATGGTGTCGCAGCACCCCCGCTTCCAGAAGGTGGTGCAGGCGCGGCGCGGCGGCGGCCAGGCCGCGCAGTCGGACGCGGTGGTGGAGCGCCTGATCGCCACCCTGAGCCCCGATCGCCGCGAGCGCTTCGACCGGGTCCGCGCGCGCTGCGAAGAGCTGCAGCATTCGCTCGCCGAATCCGGCACCGGAGATCCGCTGATCGGGGACATCCTGGGCGCGCAGCAGACCGAGAGCGTCAACAAGCTCCTCTGGGCCTTCCTGCGAGCCCTGGCCCACGAGCAGGTCCTCGCCACCTTCTCGACCCCCGCCCGCCGCCGCGAGATCGAAGAGAGCCTGCGGAAGGTGGAGCAGGACCAGGCGAGGCCGGACCTCTCCGAAACCATGCGCACCGCCCTGGGCGAAAGCGTCGAAGTCCTCAAAAAGCGCCTGGAGAACCTCCGCCGGGCCGACGAAAACCTCGAAGGCCTCCGCGCCCGCCTGCTGCGCATCGAGAACTCCATCCTCCTGATCCAGGAGCAGGCCCTGACCCGCAGCGACCCCTCCTTCATCGAAGCCGAGGTCAAAGCCGCGACGGCTGGATTGGATACCTCGGAGGAGATGCTCCGGATGATGGAGCTGCCGGCGCTCGATGCGGCCGTCAGCGGGCCGACGCCGGAGTTTTTGGCTGGGAGAGGCCGGGAGCGGGGGTAGGGCGACGATGCCCCGATCTCTGGTGAGATAGCGGACCCCCTCGCGACAGTCTCCCTGTCAGAGCCGGCGGCCTTCAGGCTGCCGAGCCACTTGACGAAAAGGGAGAGCATGATCATGGCTGAACAGACGCAAGAGGCAGTGGGCTCGGCGTTCGAGCTCGAATATGTGACCAGTGCCGTGTCGGTGCGGGATGGCGACGGCATTGTGGTCCACGTGGTGAACGACAGCGGCATGGCGGAGAACACGCGGGTGGTCCTGTTCCAGAACACCGGCGCCGGAGCCGTCACGGTGGTCGACACGGGCCGCGTTGTCGTCACGCCGACCTGGACCTGGGGACTGGGCTTCACCGTCAAGGATTCGGGTGAGTACTGGCTCCGCATCCAGGCGACCTCCGAAGCCCTCATCCCCAAGGCGTCCTTCGAGCGGAGTGACGTCGGCGGCTGGAAGCCGGTCGTGAGCTATCGCCCCGGAGACTTCGCGGCCTTCAGTCTGACGCGCAAGAGACTCTGGTAGTTACTCGCGGCCGGTGTGTGAAGTGAACCGGGGGAGCCGAGTGTTCCCCCGGTTCTCGTGGCGTAGCGGGCTAGTCTCGGCGACGGGTGGGTTTGTAGTGACTCGGCCGATCTCGCCCCGCTTGATTTCACGGAGGGTAGGAAGCCCGAATAAACCAGTCCAGGGCAAGGTTGACTCGCGCTCCAAACGGCCATACCCTTTGTGGCCACACGTATGTGGCCACGAGAGGAGGGTTCCAGATGGCCAGCAAGATCGGGGTGCGGGAGCTCAAGAACAGGGCTTCGGAGATCGTCCGGGAGGTCCATGAGCAGGAGGCGGAGTTCATCGTGACTCTCCGTGGGGAGCCGGTCGCCATCATCCGGCCGCTGACTGAGAAGAGCGGACGCGAGCTGCTGCAGGCGGAAGAGGATGAGGCTTTGGCGGAGGTGGACCGCCTTGCTGAAAAGATTGCGCGCGCCTGGCGCTCTCCCAAGAGTGCATTGGAGCTTCTCGAGGAGCAACGGCGCTAGAGATGCCTGTTGTAGATGCCAGCGTCTGTACGGCCTTCTTCAACGCCCGCGAGCTCCAGCATGTACCGAGCCGGAATTGGTTCCGAGAGGCGAGAAACGGAGATGAGCTGGTCGTCGCTCCTGTCATCCTTGTGGCGGAAGTGGCTGCTGCGCTCGGCCGAGGCCTCGGGGACTCGGAGCTTGCCGATCACGCGGTGAGCATCCTGCTCGCGCGACGCTGGGTCGAGCTGTTCCCGGTGACGCAGGGCCTGGCGGCCAGAGCCGCAAAGGTCGCCGCCGAGCAGAAGATCCGGGGCTGTGACGCGATCTATGTCGCTCTCGCGCAGCAGCTCGGCATGGGGCTGGTCACCCTGGATGGAGATCAACTCGACCGAGGGGCCGCCGTCGTCCAGACGCGGACTCCCTGAGATTCAAGGACCATGAAGATCTTCCTCGCAGGTGTCACCGGAGCTATCCGCAGGCCAATTGCTCTATCCGCGCTCACCCTGGCTCTACGGGAACGCAGTCGGGTTCGACCCGACGGCCTTCCGGTTCAACGGGAACGCGGTCGGGTTCAACCCGACAGTCTTCCGGTTCAACAGGAACGCGGTCGGGTTCAACCCGACGGTCTTCCGGTTCAACGGGAACGCAGTCGGGTTCGACCCGACGGTCTTCCTGTTCAACGGGAACGCAGTCGGGTTCGACCCGACGGTCTTCCAGTTCAACGGGAACGGAGTCGGGTTCAACCCGACGGTCTTCTTGTTCAACGGGAACGCGGTCGGGTTCAACCCGACAGGCTTCCAGTTCCAGATCCGCGGCGCCGTGAACGCGAAGGCGAGGCGCGAGCTCGGCTGGCGGCTGCTCTGCCCGAGCTGGCGCGAGGGCTTCCGCCGCGGCCTTGCCGGCGAGCCCTCCCGGCGCTAGTTTCCACTAGAGAAGTGCGAGAAACTCATCAATCGTCAGCCCTGCGTTCCGGATCAGTGCACGGCCTTCTGGTCTTCGGCCCAGAGCCAGGCGGTGATCGCCTCGCGAATATTGCTCAGCGCCTCCTTCTCGTCCTCACCTTGGGAAACGCATCCGGGCAAGGCCGGGCATTCTGCCACCACCCAGCCATCTTCTGCATGCTCGAGAGTCACGTGAAAGATCATCGGCTTCCCTTCTCGTAGATGCGGCCCACAGGGCCAGCGCACCGAACGAGTGTAACCCACTGCTCTACGGCTCCTCTATCCGCCCGGCTTGCACGCGTCCTGGGAGCGGCGCCAGACGACGAGCTCGGCGGCGCCTGCTCCGGCGGTCGTCTGGCGCAGGGAGATCGCCTCGGCGAGGAGCGCGGTTCCCTCCTTCTGGCCGCCGTTCCGGCAGAGAGCCGCGCCCAGTTGCGCCATGGCGAGGGTCAGGTCGGGGTGGCGCGGACCGTAGACCTGCCGGTCGATCGCCAGCGCGCGGCGCAGGTAGCTCTCCTCGGCGCGCCGGTCACCCTGGAGGCGGGCGACCTCGGCGAGATCTTCCAGGCTCATCGCGATCTCCCAGTGCACGGGACCGTGCACCCGTTCCCGCAAGGCCAGCGACCGCTCGAGATGGCGGCGCGCCTCGCCGGGCCGGCCCAGATCGATTTCGATGGAGGCGAGGCCGCGCATCGGCCAGGCGGCGTCGGTGTGGTCCGGTCCCTTCTCCCGGATCGCCGCGGTGATGGCGCTTTCGAACTCCCGCCGCGCCTCCTCGAAGCGGTGCAGCGCGGCGTAGGCCCAGCCCAGCGAGTTGCGTTGCCCCGATTCGCCGGGAAAGGCCTCGCCGAGTGCCTTCTGATAGATCCGGATGACTTCCTGGAGGAGGGCGACGGCCTCCTCGTTCCGCCCCTGGGCCGTCCGCACGGAGGCGAGATTGCTCAGGGCCATGGCGTATCTCGGGTTCTCGCGGCCGTACTCCCTGGCGAGGATGGCGATGGCCCGTTCGGCGCTACGGCCCGCGCTCTCCCAGTCGCGGAGCCTTTGCTGCACGGCGCTGAGATCACTGAACAGGCGTCCCACCTGGGCGCTCTCCGGGCCGTGCGCCGACTGCTCGATCGTCAGGGCCTCCTCGATGGCGGCCTGCGCGGCCGGGAGCTCACCGAGCACGAGAAGAGTGGCGCCGTAGCCAGAGAGGGTGACGGCCACGGCGGGATGCCGGGCGCCGAGCTTCCGGCGCTGGACGGGCAACGCTTTCTCATAGAGCGCCCGCGCTTCGCGGAAGCGGCCCTGGCGATACCAGAGACCGCCGAGAGCGCTCCAGGCCTGCGCCGTGGCCGGATGGTCGGGTCCCAGCCGGTGCTCGAGATCGGCCGTCGCCGGCACGAGCAGGGCGGCGGCCCGATCGTAGCCGCCGAGCGACGTCCAGATGCCGCCCAGCACCGTCTGAAGCTGGGCGCGCAGCTCCGGGTCCGCGGCCAGGCTTCGTTCGATGCGCGCGCCGCCCCGTTCGAGCAGCTCCCGGCTGTCGAGGGGCCGGCCGGGCAGCTCCTGCGGGTTGGCGGCCTCGAACACGCCGGAGATGAGCTCGACCATCCGCTCGGCCTTGCGCGCCTCCCGCCGGGCCTCCTCGGCGGCGGCATGCGCGCGGTCGCGCTCGCGCTGCAACCGCTCCACGTGCCACGCCAGCCCGGTTCCGGCGAGGACCGCGACCCCGGCCACCGTCGCGACGGCGGCGGCGTGGCGGCGCAGGAAGCGGCTGGCCCGGTAGCGGACGGTGGGGCGCCGCGCGAGCACCGGCAACCCGGTGCCGTAGCGCCGCAGATCCTCGGCGAAGGCAGAGACGGAGGCATAGCGGGCCGCGGGATCGCTGCGCAGAGCCTTGAGCGCAATGGCGTCCAGATCCCCTTCCAGCCGCCGCGCATCGAGGGCTTCCGTACCCTCCGGGCGCCGCCGGGCCGCGGTGCTCGGAGGCTCCGGCTCGACCGCCTGGAACCCCCGGGCCAGCTCCTCCCGGAGGCTGGACGCCGCGTGCGGCCGGACCCCCGCGAGCAGCTCGTAGAGCACGACGCCGAGCGAATAGACGTCCGAGGCCGTGGTCACCCGCTCGCCGCGGAGCTGCTCGGGGCTGGCGTAGGCCGGCGTGAAGGCGCGGAACAAGGTGGCGGTCTCGCCCAGGGCGATGCCGTCGGACGGGTCGAGCAGGGCGGCGATGCCGAAATCGAGCAGCTTCGGCTGGCCGTCGAGAGAGACCAGGATGTTGCCCGGCTTGAGATCGCGATGGACGACCAGGTTGCGGTGCGCGTAGTCCACCGCGTCGAGCACAGCAGCGAAGAGCCGCAGCCGCTCGGCGAGCGCGGCGCGGCGCTCGCGGCAGTCGGTGAAGAGGTCCGTCCCCTCGACATATTCGAGGATGAGGTAGGCGGTCCCGTCCTCGGCGCGGCCGGCGGTGTGGAAGCGCGCGATGCCCGGATGCTCCAGACCGGCGAGGATCCGCGTCTCCGCCGCGAAACGCCGCAACAGAGGCTCGCCGGGAAAGCCGGCGAGGAGCTTCAGGGCGACCTGGCGGCGGAAGCCTTCGCCCTCTTCTTCCGCCAGGTAGACGACGCTGGAGCCACCGGCCCCGAGGCGGCGGAGCACGCGGTAGGGACCGATCTGCCGCGGAATTGAGGTCCCGAAGCGCAGCGCGGCCGGCTGGTCGAGTGCCGGTGCCTCGCGGGACGCCGCGGCCAGGAGCTCCTCGACCTCGCGGCGCAGCTCGTGATCGTCGCCGCAGATCTCCGCGAGCGCACGGCCTCTCGCCACGCCGGTCAGCTCGCTGGCGCGGTGGAAGGCGTCCTCGATGCGGGAGAAACGCGCGGCGTCCAAAGGGACCTCAGGGGCTCAGCTCGCGGACGAGCCAGGCCCGTGCCAGAGCCCAGTCGCGTTTCACGGTGCGTGGCGAGCAGTCGAGAAGCGCCGCGGTTTCCTCGACCTCCAGGCCGCCGAAGAAGCGCAGCTCGACCACCTTGGCGAGGCGGGGTTGGAGCGTTGCGAGACGGGTCAGGGCTTCGTCGAGGGGGAGGACGTCGAAGACCTCCGGCGGCGCGGGGATCTCGCCGAGCGCGGCCACCTCGATGCGCGTCGCCTCGCCGCCCCGTTTGGCCGCCTGCCGGGAGCGGGCATGGTCGACCAGCACCTGGCGCATCAGGCGGGAGGCGACGGCGAAGAACTGCCGGCGCTCCTTCCACTGCCGCCGCCGCTGCTCGGAGAGCCGCAGGTAGGCCTCGTGGACGAGGGCGGTGGGCTGCAGCGTGTGCTCCTGCCGCTCGCCGCGCAGCTGGGACGCCGCGATCGCCCGCAGGTCGTCGTAGACGAGGGGCGCGACGCGCCGCAGCGCCTCGTCGTCCCCCCGCTCCCACGCGACCAGAAGCTCGGTGATATCGCGATCACTGCCCGCAGAGATCATCGTATCCAACAGTCTGCCGGAAGGACGTCGGCTTTGTCCATGGATGGGCCCTCACCCCCGGCCCCTCTCCCACGAGTGGGAGAGGGGTGCAAAGCGAAGGCAGGGCAACCACAAGGGTTGCCCCTACGTAGGGGCAGGCCTTGTGCCTGCCCTCTTTGCCTTTCACCCCTCTCCCGCTTGCGGGAGAGGGGCCGGGGGTGAGGGCGTATGGCCCCTGAAGGACATCGATTCCGCCTCTTCTCTCAGCAAAGGAGGGAGAACCATGCGACATCCCGTCGTTCGACTCCGTTTCGTCCACCGCACCCTCGGTGCCCTCGCGTTGGGGCTGTCGGTCACCGCCTGCTCATTCAATCCGTCCGACGTCCACAACCCGGACGACCTGCTTCCGCTCCGGGAGGACGCGCCGATCTCGGTGCCGACCTCCAGTGAGCGGAAGCTCATCTACGAAGCGCCGGGGCTTCTCGCCGTCTTCCATGGCACGACCTGCGCGGAATCGGACCGCTCGGGCGAGGAGATCCCGATGCGCGTCCAGGAAGAGCTCGCGCTGCCCAAAGAGCTCGACCAGGGGACCGTCCTGTTGAACGGTTATCACCTTCGCTATCTGGATGGGGACCACCACGTGACGGGGCTGGGCACGGGAATCGGCGCCATCGAGATCGATCGCGGCGTGCTCCGCTGGGAGGCCGGAGGCGCCGTTTCCGATCAATATTTCGACGACGGCTACGAATGGTGCTACACCTACACGGTCCTGACCTGGAATTCCTTGCAATTGCAGGCCACCGTCGATCACGGTGACATGGGGCACGCCTTCCGCGACTGGGCCTGGACGCACGGAACGTCGCTGCTGCCGGTTGCGGGCTTCCTGAGCAATCCGGCCTGGACGGGGCTCCCCGAGGTCGCCGTGCTGCCGCGCGGCTTCGCCGCGATCTGGAACGGCGACGCAGACCACCATGTCCTCCAATTGGCTTACGAGCACGACTCGGGAGAGGTCTACGTCGAAGGAGAGAAGGAATACGGCAACTTCACGGTCGCCTCGCCCGTCTCGACGGTGAGCACCAGCTTCGCCACCTGGGAGACCACGGGGCTCATGAAAGACAACGAGCTGGAGCGTCAGCAGATCGTTCTCGACCTGGTCACCGGCCTGGGCGGGCGCGACGTCGATCTCGTCTCGCCTCCCTTCACCGTGGCACCGCGCGAGGATGCCGGATCCGGCTGCGGGAGCCTCTCCGGAGAGCTCCGGCTGGAGCAGCGCGAGGTCCAGTCCGTGCCCTACCAGTTCGCCATCCCGCTGCTGACCGGCTGGGATCTTGCCTATGTCTGCGACGACGAGCACCTGGCGGAGATCGGCGCCTGGATCCCCGAGTGGGAGTGGCAGCCCGGCACGTCCGCCGGCGGCGGCACCCTGCGCTACACGGTGGCGACGCAAATGAGGGACAAGGACAGCGTTCCGACCTTCCACAGCCGCACCCAGGTGAAGATCCTGGGCCTCCGGCGGATCACGGCGGTGCGGAAGTGAACGCCGCGCGCGCTCTCGGTGCCCTGATGATCAGTCTCTCTGTCACCGCCTGCTCGTTCAATCCGCACGGCCTGGAAAGCCCGGACGAGCTGCTCCCGTTCCGGGACGACACACCAATTTCCCCGGCGACCTCCGGCGAGCGGACCATGGTCTATGAATCGCCGGGACTCCTCGCCGTCTTCCACGGCTCGAGCTGCGCGGAATCGGACCGCTCGGGCCAGGAGATCCCCATGCGCATCCAGGAAGAGCTCGTCCTGCCCAAGGAGCTCGATCAGGCGACCGTTCTATCGAACGGTTTTCGCTTGCGCTATCTGGACGATGACCACCACGTGCAGGGATTGGGAACGGCCATCGGCGTCATCGAGATCGATCGCGGCGTGCTCCGCTGGGAGGCTGGAGGCGCCATTTGGGATGACGATTTCGATGACGGCTACGAATGGTGCTACACCTACACGGTGCTGGCCTGGAATTCCCTGCAATTGCAGGCCACCGTCGATCAGGGTGACACGGGGCATGCCTTCCGCGACATCGCCTGGACGCACGGCTCGTCGCTGCTGCCGGTGCCGGGTTATTTGAACAATCCGGCCTGGGCGGGATTGGCCGAGGTCGCCGTGCTGCCGCGCGGCTTCGGCGTGTTCGGGGGCGGCGACCACCATGTCCTCCAGTTCGCCTACGAGCACGACTCGGGAGAGGTCTACGTCGAGGGGAAAAAGCAGTACGGCAACTTCACGGAGGCCGCGCCTGTCTCGCAGGTGGGGACCGGCTTCGTCTCCTGGGAGACCACGGGGCTCATCAAGGACAATGACCTGGAGAGTGCGCAGGCCGTCCTCGACCTGGTAACCGGCCTGGGCGGGCCCGAGATCGATCTCGTCGCGCCGCCCTTCACCGTGGCGCCGCGCGAGGATGCGTCCGGGCTCGGCTGCAACGTCATCGACGGCTATGCCCACGTAGCGGAGCACGAGGTCCAGGACGTGCCCTTCCAGTTTGCCATCCCGGTGCTCACCGGCTGGGATCTCGCCTATCTCTGCGAGGACGAGCACGTGGCCCAGATCGGCGCCTGGATTCCCAAGTGGGAATGGCATCCCGGCACCTCCGCCGGCGGAGGAACCCTGCGCTATACCGTGGTGGGCAGTCTGCGCGACAAGGACGGCCACCCGGGCTTCCACCAGCGCACCCAGGTGAAGATCCTGGGCCTCCGGCGGATCACGACGATGCCGCCGAAGTAGGTGTCCCTGGCTTTTGGTCTGAGCGAGGCGCCTTCCTGCTCGCCCTGGGAGGGCGCCTCGACGGTGGACACCTGGTGATAGCATCGCGGCCGTGAGGAAGAGGGTGCTCCCGTCTCTCCTGGTGCTGTACCTCGCGGCCGCCACTGCATCGGCGCAAGTCCCCACGTCGAACGTCCTCTACCGCGTGCTCCGGCTGAGGGTCGGCGCCGCGACCGGCTCGGCCTTCACGATCGAGGTCGACGGGAAGCAGTACCTCATCACGGCTCGCCATCTCCTCAAGGACTTCGGGAACGAGGGAGACGTCGAGCTGTGGACGGAGGGGCGCTGGAGCAAGCTGAGGGCCCGCACCATCTATCCGTCCAAAGCGGTGGTCGACATCGCGGCCCTCGATCTGGGCAAGCCGGTCACGATCAACTTCCCTCTCGTGGCATCTTCCGGCGGGCTGACCCTCGGCCAGCAAGTCTATTTCCTGGGTTATCCCCACGGCCTGGGAAGCTCGGTCGCCGTACAGGCGCCGCCCGGTTTCGGCGAGATCCCCTTCCTCAAGAGCGGGATCGTCTCGGCGCTGGATGATCGCGATCCGGACGCGTGGATCCTCTACCTCGATGGCCAGAACAATCCGGGTTTTTCCGGCGGTCCCATCGTGTTCTGGCACGCCGAGAGCGGCAGCTTCCGCGTGGCCGGCGTCGTGCGGGGCTACCGGAACGAGGCCCTGCCGGTGCTCAAGAAAAAGAAGCTGGAAGACCCGCAGGCAATGGCTTACAACGACCTGTATACGAGGGCCAACTCCGGCATCGTCATCGGCTACGACATCCGGCACATCGTCGAAGCGATCCGTGCCGCGAGCCGGGTCAATCCTCCCCTCACCCCATAGGAGCTGCGCATGCAGAAACGTTCCCTGGAGCAGGCCTGGAGGGTTGGTCTCGCGGCGATCGCTCTGATCGCCACGGCCATGGCGCTCTACGTTCAGCTCTTCGAGCGGAGGTCGCGGCAGGATGAAGATCGGATCGCTGCGGCCCGGTTGGAGACCGCGCTCGCCGAGTCCCGCGCGCGCCTGAAGGCCGAGATCCTCACGGAGCTTCGCGCGGAGCTCGCGCCGGAGAGCTCCACGGAGAAGCCCGGCACCCAGCCGCTCCCCAATTCCGTGCTGCGCCGGGGCGAGTCCGGCACGGGAAGCACGCTGCAACAGGTGCGGGATCTGCGCGGCTCGCAGGAAGGCCTGGGGGAGAGCCTCGATACCCTGGCGCGCCGGGCGGAAGAATCCGACCGCGCCCTGCGCCGGGATCTCGAAGAGTTGCGCGCGGAGGTGCGGCGGGAGCGGGACGTCTCCGGGAAAGTCGTGAGCCTGCTGTTGGCGGCGCTGGTTCCTGTGGTGGTGCTCCTGCTGGGTTCGGGGTGGCGCCGGCCCGCCTCTTGACCCTTCCTGCCCGGCCCCATTCCTGCATTCTGCAACCACCATGGCCTGGCACCGGTTCCTCGACCACACGTCCGAAATCACGCTCCACGTGGGAGCGGCGGACTGGCCCGGTCTGCTCGCGCAGGCGGGGCTGGGTCTCGCGGAGCTCCTGCTGCGCGGCGCGGCTTCCACGGTGAACGGGGACTGGCGGCCTCTGGAAGTCTCTTCGCATGACCGCGAATCCCTCCTGGTGGACTGGCTCAACGAGATCATCTACGTCGCCGAGACCGGACTCTGGGTCCCCCGGGAGATCGAGATCGACGACGTGTCGGAAACCCATCTGAAGGCGCGCGCCCGCGGGGTGGCCGTCGAGGAGCCCCCCTCGCTGGTCAAGGCTGCGACTTTTCACGATCTGCACGTGCGGGACCTGCCCGAGGGTCTCGACGCGGAGGTGATCCTGGACGTATGACTCTGACGGCGAAATACCCGGCGAAGCGGATCGATCCGGTCTGCGTGGAGATCCCCAAGAGCGCACGGGCGGACATGCTGGTGCCGGCCCGCGTCTGGGTCGACGAAGAGCTGTGGAAGAAGGCCATGTCCGACCGCACGCTCGACCAGCTCGTCAACGTGGCCACCCTGCCCGGCGCCTGCGGCTGCGTCCATGCGATGCCCGACGCGCACGAGGGCTATGGGTTTCCGGTCGGCGGCGTGGCCGCCTTCCGCGCCAAGGACGGCGTCATCTCGCCCGGCGGTGTGGGCTACGACATCAACTGCGGGGTGCGCCTCCTCGCCGCGGACGTCCAGGTCGACGAGGTGCGGAAACGCATGGAATCCCTGGTCCACGATCTGAGCCGGAGTATCCCCTCGGGGACGGGCCGTGGCGGAGCGTTCAAGCTCAACGTGCCGGAGCTCGACCGCGTGCTGGCCGAAGGGTGCCGGTCCCTCGTGGACCGCGGCATTGCCACGCGCGAGGACCTGGAGCACACCGAGGCGGGAGGCAGCTTCCGGGAGGCCAATCCGGACAAGGTATCGAGCCGCGCCCGCGAGCGGGGGAAGGACCAGCTCGGGACGATCGGCTCGGGCAACCACTTCGTCGAGGTGCAGCGCGTCGAGCGCATCTTCGACGCCGACGCCGCCGAGGCGCTCGGCCTGCGGGAAGGGCAGCTCACGATCCTCATCCATACCGGCTCGCGAGGCATGGGCCACCAGATCTGCACGGACTACGTGCGGGCGATGGACGCCGTCATGGCCCGCCACGGCATCAAGCTGCCGGACCGCGAGCTGGCCTGCGCGCCGTTCGCATCGCCCGAGGGAACGGCTTACTTCGCCGCCATGTGCGCCGCCGCCAACTTTGCCTTCGCGAACCGCCAGGTCATCACCCACGCGGCCCGCCAGGTCTTCCGCCGCGCCCTGGGCGACGCGGGGAACCTGCGGCTCGTCTACGACGTGGCGCACAACATGGCGAAGCTGGAGCAGCACGGCAAGCAGAAGCTGGTGGTGCACCGGAAGGGCGCCACCCGCGCCTTCGGCCCGTCGCATCCGGAGACCCCGGCGGCCTACCGGAGCGTCGGCCAGCCGGTGTTCATCCCCGGGAGCATGGGGACGGCCTCGTACGTCCTGGTCGGCACGGACGAAGGCTTCGATCGCACCTTCGGCAGCACCTGCCACGGCGCCGGCCGGGCGATGAGCCGGACCGCCGCGAAGAAGGTGAAGTCCGGCCACGACGTCCGCAAGGATCTGGAGCGGCAGGGAATCGTGGTCCACGGCTCGGCCGGCGAGCTGGCCGAAGAGGCACCACACGCGTACAAAGACGTGGACCGGGTCGTCCAGGTCGTGCACGACGCGGGTCTGGCGCGCAAGGTGGCGCGGCTGCGGCCGGTGGGGGTGGTGAAGGGGTAAGGACAGAGTAGACTGCCCCATCATGACTCGTCATCCCGGGGAGTGGCGGGAAGGGCTCGCAGCAAGCACCGTCACCGGATCCTCCAGAGTTCCTGGAGCGCGCGTTCCGTGCGTTCCGGGGCTCACGGTGGTGGCTCATCCGGACGTCCGCCGCGTCGGCGAACGCGTCGCGCTTCCCGAGGTCTCTTCGGGGCGCGCGATCGAGCTCTCGCGTCTGGCCCCTCTGTTCTCTCCTCCCGGCGGCGGCGCTCCCGAGCCTCTCGCCGATCCTCACCTGAGCCGGAATCCTCTGCTGCTCGGCCCCGGGGCCGAGCCAGGATCGGTGTTGCTGCGCCGCGGCGGTACCTCGACCGCCGTGGAGGTGGCCGGCCGGCCGGTGGAGACCGAGCACCTGTGCTCCGCGGCCGACGTCGAACGCGGGGCCGTGCTGCTGCTCGCCGAGCGGATCGTCCTGCTGCTGCACCGGATGCCGCCGGCGCCGGTCCGGGAAACCGAGCGGTTCGGATTGATCGGGGACGGTGCGGTGATGGCTCAGTTGCGCGCGGACGTCCGGCGCGTGGCGGACCTGGAGGTGGCCGTCCTGCTGCGGGGGGAGACCGGGACGGGCAAGGAGCTGGTCGCTCGCGCGGTCCATCGGAGCAGCCCGCGGCGCTCCCGCCCTTATCTCGCGGTGAACATGGGAGCGATCCCGCCGGCTCTGGCCGCCGCGGAGCTGTTCGGCGCGTCCCGCGGCGCCTTCACCGGCGCCGGGGAGCGGCGGGCCGGCTACTTCAGCCAGGCGCACGGCGGGACGCTGTTCCTGGACGAGATCGGCGAGACGCCGGCCGAGGTGCAGGTCCTGCTGCTGCGCGCTCTGGAAACGGGCGAGGTCCAGCCGGTCGGGGCGGAGGCGCCGCGGCGTGTGGACGTACGGGTCCTCGCCGCCACCGACTCCGACCTGGAGGCGGCGATCGCGGCCGGCCGCTTCCGTGCGCCGCTCCTGCACCGGCTGAATGGCTATGAGATCCGCCTCCCGGCGTTGCGCGAGCGACGGGAGGACTTCGGCCAGCTGTTCTTCGCCTTCCTGCGCCAGGAGCTGGAGGCGATGGGGGAGGGAGACCGGCTGGACGATCCCGGGCCGCGCGGCGCCGCCTGGATGCCGGCTCCTCTGGTCGCCCGTCTCGCCGCCGCGGACTGGCCGGGCAACGTGCGCCAGCTCCGCAACGTGGCCCGCCAGATCGCCATCGGCAACCGCGGTGCCGCGCAGGCCGTGCTGCCGCCAGCCGTCCTGGGAACCTTGGAGCGCCAGGTCGACGGCAGCTCCGGCGCGCGTCCGGCTCCGTCGCCGGCCCGCCCCGCCTACCGGCGCCCGGCGGACGTCGGCGAAGAGGAGCTGCTGGCCGCGCTCGCGGCCAACCGCTGGAAGCTGGTGCCCACCGCGGCCCAGCTTGGAATTTCGCGGACCGCGCTCTACACGTTGATCGATCGCTGCGCCGGCATCCGCAAGGCGGCGGATCTGGACCAGGCCGAGATCGTCGAAGCGATGGCGCGGCATGGGAAGGACCTCGACGCGGTGGTGGAGGAGCTGCGGGTCTCCCGCCATGGTCTCCAGCTCCGCATGACCGAGCTGGGGCTGTAGGAGGCGACGTGGAAGGCACCCGCGTCGGTCCCTATCTGATCACCGACCGGCTCGGCGCCGGCGGTATGGGCGTGGTCTACGAGGCGTGGGACGAGCGGCTGGAGCGCCGCGTCGCGATCAAGCGGGTGCAGCCCGATCCGTCCGGAGCGCCCCCCGATCCGCGCCGCCGCGAGCGCCTACGCCGGGAGGCCCGGGCCGCCGCCCAGCTGTCCCATCCGTCCATCGTCCAGATCCATGACTTCTTGACGACGGACGAGGGCGACTGGATCGTCCTGGAGCTGGTCGAGGGTCCGACCCTGGCCGAGGTGCTGCGCCAGGGGCCGCTCGATTTCGGGCATCTGCTCTCTCTCGGCCGCGAGATCGCGGAAGGGCTCGCCGAGGCGCATGGCCGGGGGCTCCTGCACCGGGATCTCAAAGCCGAGAACGTGGTGGTCACCCGCTCGGGCCACGCCAAGATCCTGGACTTCGGGCTCGCGAAGCGCTTCTGGCCCGCGGCGTCCGGGACCGTCGACGGCCTCTCCCGCGAGGGCCTCTCCCGCGATGGTGAAATTGCGGGCACTCCCCGGGCCATGTCTCCCGAGCAGGCCAACGGCGAGGCGCTCGATCCGCGCACGGACCTCTTCTCTCTTGGCACGCTCCTCTACGAGGCGGTGACCGGCGTCTCCCCCTTTGCGGCGGCCACGCCGGTCGAGACGCTGCACCGGGTCTGCTCCCATCATCCGCCTCCGGCGGCGGAGCTCAATCCGGCGGTGCCGCTGGGCCTTTCCGAGCTGGTCACCGACCTGCTGGAGAAGGACCGGGAGCGCCGGCCCGCGGATGCCACGCAGGTGGCCGTCCGGCTCGCCGCGCTCCAGAGCCGCAGCGGCAGCGGCGCCCGCTCGCGCGCCGAGCTCTCGCAGGAGCCCACGATCGTGGACGGCCCGGTGACAGGTCCGCGGCGCCGCGCCTGGCTGCGACGGGCTGCCGGAGGGCTCGTCCTCCTCCTGCTGGGAGCCGCCGTTCTCGTCGGGGTCCTGCGCCACCGCGAGCCTCTCTACGTAGCCGTCGCCGAGCCGCAGGTGCCGGCGTCTTCTGGCAATCCCGAGGCTGCGCTCGCCGCGGCGGGTCTGCGGGCGGCCCTGCTGCGCGACCTCGCCGGATTCACCCGGATCGCGGTCCTCACGCCGGAGCCGGACGGCGCCGCGGTGGCGCCACGGACCCTGGCGCGGCAGCTCGCCGCGGACGAGGTCCTGGTGCCGCGCCTCGACTGTGCCGGCCGGGTCTGCCGTGTCTCGCTGAGCCGCCTCCAGGCCGCGGACGGACGCGTGGTGTGGACCGAGATCTTCGAAGCTCCGATCGACGACCTCTCCTTGATCTCTTCCGCCGCAGGCCCGGCGCTCCGGCGCGGCTATGACGGCTTTTCCCGCCGCCCGGGAGCCGCGGAGCCAGAGATCGGGCGCGAGGAATGGGAGCGTTATGTACGGTTCGACCAGGAGTATTGGGAGCACCGCGGGAACGCGCCATCGCAGCGCCTCCTGGACGAGGTGGAGGCTCTCCGGCAGGAGACGCCGCGCTTCGTCGAGGTGGTCCTCCTGGAGGCCAATCTGGCCAGTCTCCGCTTTTTCGGCTCGCGGGACCCGGCGGATGCGAAAAGGGCGCGCGGCTTGCTGGACGAGGCGCGGCGTCTCGCTCCCGGCGATCCCCGGCCGCTGTGGCTCCTGGCGACCGTGGCGCTGGCCGCCGAGCAGCTTGGCGACGCCGAGGCTGCCATTGCCGAGCTCGAGCGGCAGGTCCCGGGGCACAACCGGGTGCACGTTCTGCAGGCTCTCCTCGCCGAGCGCCAGGACCGGCCGGACGAGGCCCTGGAGCGGATGCGCACCGCGGTCCGGCGCCGCCCGGGGCAGGCCGGTCTCCTGGGTCTGGCGAATCTGGAATCGCGTCTGGGGCGGATGGACGAGGCGCGCCAGACCCTGACGGCTCTCCTCGATCGTTTCCCGGACGATCGCAATGCCCGCTCGTTCCTGGCCCAGCTCGAGCTGGGCAGCGGCAGCGCCGAAACGGCGGTCCGCCTCTACGGCGAGCTGGTGCGCGCCGAGCCCACCTTCACCGAGCTCACCAACCTGGGCGTCGCGCAGCTCCTGCTGGGGCGCTACGAGCCGGCGGCGACGAGCTTCCGGCAGGCCCTCGGTCTCCTTCCGAAAAGCCCGGCGGCCGTGCTCAACCTGGCCGATGCCGAGTGGTTGCGCGGCCGGAAGACCGAAGCGGTAGCGCTCTATCGAAATGTGATCGATCTGGCCGACCGCGATCCTGCGCCTACCTTCTGGCAGACCCAGACGATCCGCGCCCAGGCGCTGGCCCACCTGGGACGGCGCGACGAGTCGGTGGCCGCCATCCAGAAGGCGCTCCGTGCCGCGCCCGACAATCCGCAGGTGGCCTATGAGGCGTCGCTCGTCTACGCCCTGGTCGGCGACGCCTCCTCGGCACGGGTCCAAGCCGGGCGGGCACGGGACGCCGGCTATGACCGGCGCTGGTTTTCCTTCCCCTGGTTCGACGGCCTCGGCCTCGCGCGTTAGGTGCCACCATCCCCGGGGCGCATGGTGACGATCGTCGGATCGGAGCCGAAAAACCTTCCATCCATGGTCTGGACAATGACGTAGAAGCGAAACGTCTGCTTCTCGATATTCGGATCCGACGCGATCGTGACCGTGGTGGTGTTGTCGTCGATCCGGCTCACCGTCGCCCCGCGCGGCGGATCAATCGGCAGGAGGTTATGGTCATCGACAGGGCCACCGTCGTCGGCGTCCTTGTCGATCCTGCGGACCCACTGGATCGGGTTCGAAGGGAAGCGAACCTGCAATGCCGTCGTCACGTCGAGTGTGAAGGTGACCGTCCCGGGCGCCTCGTTGTCAAATTCGACCTTGGCATTCTCACCAAAGGTGACTCTTCTCGAAGCAATCACTGGATTGAATGTGACGGTGACTTGAACTGGAGGATTGTTGGGTTCCATTCTGCTCCTCCTTGGGTCTGGCGTCGCGTAGCCTAGCATCTGTCGGGGTCGATTGTCCGACCGTCCGGCGGACAGTCCGACAGTCGCGGACAGTCCTGGCCGCTCCTTCGCCCGATCCCTGCATCCCTTTGCTTTCAGCGGTTTGACCATCCGGGTGTCGCGGGTACGGCGCTTGCGCTTCCAGAGGAGCGTCCGCCCGGAAGCGCGTGACTCCCGCGGCGGTGCGAAAAATCTTTTGATTCGAACAAGGAGAGCTCCATGAACACCCAGACTCCCATCGTCCGCCGTCTTCTCCCTCTCGCCTTGGCCTGCGGCCTGCTCGCCGCCCTCACTCCAGCCGCCGAGGCCCAGCTTGCCGCCGAGGGCCGCACCTTTGTCCGCAACGACGAGCAGATCCAGCCCAGCGCCGCGGACAAGGCTGCCGGCGCCACGGCCGCAGCCAGCGCCCTCACCTGCACGGAGCTCCTGGTCGTCATCAACGGCTCGGCGGGCTCGGTCGCCAAGGTGACGTGCGAGCACGGCTACCACGGAGGCACCGTGCCGGAGAGCCAGAAGATCGCGGCAGGGAAGCCGGCCGTCATCGTCCTGCAGCAGAGCGCGGTCTATGGTCCGGATTGCGCCATCACGGTCAGCGGCGGGGGAAATACGGCCGTCCTGTCAGCGCAGCAGAACTTCTGTGCGCTCAAAGCGGGCCAGATCAAAGCCTCCGTCACCAGCGGCAAAGCGACCCTCAACGGCACGGCCGAAGGCTCGTACGGCGACAACCTCCCCGGGCTCGTCTGGTTCACCCTCGGCTTCTGAGGGCCATTCTGCGATCGATCGGGGGTGAGCGGCCCTTCGCCGTTCACCCCCGCTTGCCGGACGGCATGGCCTCGAAGTCTTCGCTCCGCGGCATCGAGAGGAGGGCATGCAGCAGAGTCCATGTCGGCCCAGCGGACGTGGAACGTTCGGGTGAACGCAACCATGCGGGGTTCCATGGGGGGAATCTATCACCGAGCGTGCCCGGGGGGGCACCGAGTTTGCAATACCAGATCCTGGGCTCTTCCTGGGGAGGAGGAGGATCATGCCTGATTTTGCAGTACTTCGCCGCGAGATGGTCGAGTTCCAGATCGCGGGGCGCGGCGTCCGGGATCCGCGCGTCCTGGAGGCGTTGCGGACGGTTCCGCGCGAAGCGTTCGTTCCCGAGCGGCTCGCCGAATTTGCGTACGAAGACACGCCGCTTCCGATCGACGCCGAGCAGACGATCTCCCAACCGTACATCGTTGCTCTGATGGCGGAGGCCCTGGAGCTCTCGCCGGGAGATTGCGTCCTCGAAGTGGGGGCCGGCTCGGGCTACGCCGCCGCCGTTCTCAGCCGCCTCGCTCGCGAGGTCTGGGCCATCGAGCGCCATCAGGTGCTCGCGGATCAGGCCGCCCGGCGCATGGAACGGCTCGGTTATTCGAACGTCCAGGTGATGCAGGGGGACGGCACGCTGGGTCTCCCGCAGCAGGCGCCCTTCGACGCCATCGTGGTCGCCGCCGGCGGTCCCGAGGTCCCTCCGGCCCTCGTCGATCAGCTCGCCCCCGGGGGACGTCTGGTGATCCCCATCGGGCCCGATCCGCGGCTCCAGGATCTCGTGCTGGTGCGGAAAGACGATCGGGGCGGGTTTTCCCGCGAGCACCTGGGCGGTGTGCGTTTCGTCCCCCTGGTGGGGGCCCAGGGCTGGGCGGAGGAAGGAACCCCGCAGCGTCCGGCCGCTCTCCATCAGTCTTCCCAGGAGACGCGGGCCGCGAGCGCCGCGATCGGAGCGGATGAGCCCTCGGGCGGGGTCGGAGCCGCGATCGCCGTCGAGGAGACTCCGCTGCAGCGGGCCGTGCAGAGAGCGTCCCCCACCGTGCTCGCTCGACCTGGCCGGGTCAGCTCGTCACGGGAGGTTGCCGGTCTGCTCTGCGAGACGGTCGAGCCTTTCGGCGACATCGAGAACGCCGAGCTCGGACCGCTGCTCGAGCGCATCGGCGACAGCAACCTGGTCCTCCTCGGCGAGGCCACGCACGGCACCTCGGAGTTCTACCGCATGCGCGCACGGATCACCCGCGAGCTGGTCGAGCGCAAGGGGTTCAACGTCGTGGCGGTCGAGGCGGACTGGCCGGATGCGGCGAGGATCGACCGCTACGTCCGTCCGCGCCTCCGGCCCATCGCGGCGGACGGCAGGCCCACTTTCTCCCGCTTCCCGACCTGGATGTGGCGCAACCAGGAGGTCCAGGATTTCGTCCACTGGCTGCGCGACCACAACGAGACGGTGGGGGAGCCGGAGCGCAAGGTGAGCTTCCATGGCCTCGATCTGTACAGCCTGTACTCGTCGATCCATGCCGTCGTCCGCTATCTCGAAGGGGTCGATCCCGACGCGGCGCGCGTCGCCCGTCTGCGCTATGGCTGCCTGACTCCGTGGGAGCAGGACCCGGCCCTCTATGGCGAGGCCGCGCTCGTGGGCCGCTATGAGACCTGCGAGCCCCAGGTGGTCGCCGCGCTGGTGGACCTGCTCCAGAAGCAAATGGATTACGAGGCCCGGGACGGGGAGAATTACCTGGAAGCGCTGCAGAATGCCCGCGTGGCCGCCAACGCCGAGCGCTACTACCGGGTCATGTACTACGGCTCGCGGGAGTCCTGGAACCTGCGCGACCGGCACATGTACGACACCCTGGAGACGGTGCTCCGCTTCCGCGGTCCGGAGGCGAAGGCGGTGGTCTGGGAGCACAACTCGCACGTCGGCAACGCCGCGGCCACCGAAATGGGGGCCCGCGGGGAGCTCAACGTAGGACAGCTCGCCCGCGAGCAGTATGGAGACGGTGCCTTCCTGGTGGGCTTCGGCACGGATCACGGCACCGTGGCCGCGGCGACGAACTGGGACGAGGAGATGCAGATCAAGACCGTGCGCCCGTCCCATGCCGAGAGCTACGAGCGCGTGTGCCACGAAACGGAGATTCCCGCCTTCCTCCTGCATCTGCGCGAGCCGCGGCGCGCCGAGGTCCGAGCGGAGCTGGAGCCGCCCCGCCTCGAACGGGCGATCGGCGTCATCTACCGCCCGGAGACCGAGCTGATGAGCCACTACTTCCAGGCGGTCCTCCCCTGGCAGTTCGACGAGTACATCTGGTTCGACGAGACCCGAGCGGTGACACCTCTCGGGGGGCCGGAGGAGGTGGGGGCAGGGATGCCGGAGACGTATCCGTTCGGGTTGTGAGGCCCTCGCGTCAGAAGATCGTGTAGATGAGCGGTGCGAGCACCGACCCCTGAGCGAAAATCATGACGGTGCCGAGGAGCGCCATCAGGACGATGATCGGCACAAGCCAGAACTTCTTGCGGACCTTGAGGTAGAGCCAGAGCTCGTTTGCCAGGGAGTTGGTCATGAACAGATCCTTTCTCAACGGGTGATCACCAGTCGTTTGATCTCAGAATTGCCGGCGCAAGTCACTGCGGCGGGCCTCGTCGCGGTCCACCCACAAGCTGTCGCGACCGCGGCGGGAGGTGAGCGGGTTCTTGCCGAAGGCTCGCATCAGGAGCGCCGTCGGGGTGATCACCACGAAATACAAGACGCCGACGAGGATCGGCGTGGTGATCCGGGACATCCACTGCGCCCACCGCATCCACGCGCGCTCCACCGGCCGGAGACGGGCGGGCGCGAGGAGCGCCGCCAGGAGCAGCAGGCTCGCGGTAACCCAGAGCACCTCGGCGACCAGACCGCGGCCACGCCACCGGGCGAGACCGCCCAGCCCGAGGAACGCGAGCCCGAGCGTGAGCCCGAACCTGCGTCCTTGCCGGACGCTCAGGTCCGTGGAAATTCCCAGCGCCAATCCCCGGTCTCCTTCCATTCGTCTTGCTCGTCCTTGTGCAGGAGGTACGGACCGAGCACAAGAGCATCGAGATGCGTCCGCATGAAGCACGTATATGCGTCCTTCGGCGTGCAGACGATCGGCTCGCCCCGCACGTTGAACGATGTGTTCACGACCACCGGGCAGCCGGTGAGCTTCTCGAATTCGTGGATGAGGTCATAGTAGTCTTGATTCATGTCCCGGGAAACGGTCTGGATCCGCGCGGAGTAGTCGATGTGGGTGACCGCAGGGATGTCGGATCGCACGACGTTCAGCTGCTCGATCCCCCAGAGACGGCGCTGCTCATCGCTCATCGGGATCTGCCGCTCGCGCTTCACCGGCGCAACGAGGAGCATATACGGCGAGTCCACCTCCATCTCGAAGTACTCGGCGACTCGCTCGCGAAGCACGCTCGGTGCGAAGGGCCGGAATCCTTCCCGGAGCTTGATCTGGAGATTCATCTTCGACTGCATCCGCGGGCTTCGTGGATCTCCCAGGATCGAACGGGAGCCGAGGGCTCTGGGGCCATACTCCATCCGGCCGTTGAACCAGCCGACGATCTTCTCGCCGGCCAGCAGGCGGGCTGTGGTCGCGAGAAGGCAGGAGCGGTCAAGCTTGTGATAGACCGCGCCGACCTCCATCAGAAAGCTTTCGATGGCTTCGTCCGTGAATCCCGGTCCGAGGTAGGATCCGCGCATCTCGTCCGGGTTGCGGCACGCGGACCGCGGCGCCTGGAACTGCCGGTGCCAGATCAGCTTTGCCACCCCGAGCGCGCCGCCTGCGTCGCCGGCGGCCGGCTGGACCCACAGCCGTTTGAATGGACCCTCTCGCAGCAGACGCCCGTTGCCGACACAGTTCAACGCGACGCCGCCGGCCATGCAGAGATTTTCGAGCCCGGTGTCGCGATGCATCGTCCGGGCCATGCGCAGCATGATTTCCTCACAGACCTCCTGCACCGACCGCGCCAGATCCATCTCGCGCTGCGTCAGTTGAGATTCCGGAACACGCGGCGGCCCCCCGAAGAGCCGATCGAACCGGTCGTTGGTCATGGTCAGACCATCGAGATACCCGAAGTATTCCTGGTTGAGCCGGAACGAGCCGTCGTCCCTGAGGTCGACGAGGTGATCGTAGATGAGTTGTACATATTTCGGCTCACCGTACGGCGCCAGCCCCATGACCTTGTATTCTCCGGAATTCACTTTGAAACCGGTATAGTACGTCACCGCGGAATACAGGAGGCCGAGCGAGTCGGGCCACCGCATTTCCTTGAAGATCTCGAGGTCCGCGCCGCGCCCCACGCCGCACGTAGCGGTCGCCCACTCGCCCACGCCGTCGATCGTCAGGACCGCGGCATGGTCGAAGGGAGAAGGGTAGAAGGCGCTCGCCGCATGAGATTCGTGGTGCTCGGCATAGAACAAGTCGCCCTCGTACCCGCCGAGCTCATCGCGGAGCATCCGGTCCATCCAGAGCTTCTCTTTCATCCACAGCGGCCCGGCAATCCGGAACTGTCCGAAGCCGCGGGGGGCAACGCCGAGGTAGGACTCCAGAATCCGTTCGAATTTGAGAATCGGCTTTTCGTAGAACCCGACAGCGCTCAGCCCGCCGGCGCGGATTCCGGCTTCCCGCAGGCAGTATTCGACGGCGCTCGCGGGGAATCGGGCATCCCCCTTCTGACGCGTGAACCGCTCCTCCGAAGCCGCCGCGACAATCTCGCCGTCGCAGAGCACGGCTGCCGCGCTGTCGTGATAGAACGCAGAGATGCCGAGAATTGTGACACGGGCCATGATGCCCCTTCACCCCCGATCTTGGAATCGATGTTAACATACCTGCGAGAATCATGTTGCGCGCGTGGAGCCAGGGCCATCGACGATCAGGTGACGCAACTGCGGCCGCGCGAGATCGCACGCCCTGGTTCAAAGGGCTGCAGCCGACGAGCCTGCCTGGACCGGCGCGTGTGGGTCTGCGGAGGCTGTACGACGATCTGGTGAACGTCGAGGAGCATCCCGAGGTGCTCCCGCTCGCCTACGATCTGGTGGCCGGACGCCTCGCCGCAGCGGGAAACCCGGACGTCCCGCCCGCAACATTCAGCGAGGTGACGGGCTCCCTGGACAAGGTTTTGAGCCACCTCGCCGCATCGGGCGCACGGTTCTCCCGACCCTGGAGGCAGACCACGGAAGACTTGACACGGCGGCAGGTCCTGTATTACTTCATCCAGTACCTGCCGATGGCCCTGGTCGACGGCTGCTGGCTCCAGGGCGGCCTCAGGGTCTCGATGGCCCACACTCGGGTGGGTGCGTCGTTGACCGGCTTGTACCAGCATCAGCTGCGCGCCTTCGTCGCCGACCCGGGGCGCCACTTCGTCGCGGACTATCGGGCGGTCTATGCCCGCCTGATGGCTCCCCTCGAGGAGCTGTCGTCCCACTCTCTCATTGATCGAGTCGACTTCCGCGACGCCAGCCTCCCGCTGCCGGTCTTCCTCCTCGCCATCGCCCAATTCGCACGGAGCTTCTGTGCGGAGCTCCTCGGAGTGAATCTCGCCTGGCAGTTCCTGGGTCTCCCGGCCTTCGGCCCGGATCTCATCCGGGACACTTGCGCGGCGTACGCGCTGCCGTCGCTCGGCGACGATCCGGGGCGTCTTGACCACCTCGAAAAGGGACGCGGGATGGCGCGTGAGGCGGCCGTCCAGCTCCTGAAGGACGCCGCCGAGCCCACGACGCTGGCGGACGCGTGGGAGAGGCTGCTGCGCGGCCTCCATGCCGGTGCCGGGGTCTGGACGGAGTGGTTCGACCGAACTTGCGCAGCGGCGCCCACCGGACCGCCGGACCCACGGCAGGAGATGATGGACATGCTGTGGCGGAAGGCGCCGCATGCCTGCGGTTACCATGCTGACAGAAGGCTCGGCGGCAAGAGGATCGACGAGCACTTGGCCCCGGAGACGTTCGACGGCCCTGCCCTCCTTGCAGACCTGGCACGATCGCCCTGGGTCAAACCCGGGGATAAAGATCGCAGCGCCCTGCTGAAACGCCTCATTGGCTTCGGCGGCCCGATGCTCTCGGTGTTTTCACCCGTCGAGGTGCAGATCATCGAGAGCTGGATTGCCAGCCTCCCGCCCAGAGGGGCTCAGGCCCCCTCGCCGGAGGCCGGCGCCACGTCCGCCGGCGATCGCGTTCCGGCCCGGCCCACCGTCCGGGAGGAAGAGCACGTGGTGGGTCCAATCTGGGCTCCGGCCGATTTTCGCCGGCGGAGCGAAAGCCTCTACCGCGGATGCACGGTCCGGGAGCTGTACCACTATCTGGTCAACGTGGAGCTCCATTCCGACGTCCTCCCCCTAGCGGAGAGTTTCGCGCGCGACCGTCTTGAACGATCGATGGCGATGCTCTGGAAGGGCGACCGCCCGATCCCGTCGCGGCACTACGATCCGGCGGCGCTCGCGCGATGGGTCGATCAGCAACACCGCCGGCAGGTGGAATCCTATCGATCGCCCGGCCAGCGCCTCGACGCGCCCAAAAACGCGTTCATCGAAGCCACGGTGCAACTCGCCCCGCTGGTTCTCATCGACGGCGGATGGCTCCAGGGGATGGCCTCGCCGGCGCTCATCCACACCACGGTCGGGCGCATGCTCTTGCATGTGCTCGTGGAGGAGCTGGGCGAGGGCAGACCCGGGGAGCACCACGCCAACATCTACCGCGACCTGCTGGCGGCGATGGGAGTGGACGCGCCGCCGGTAGACACCTGGGAGTTTGCGCGGTGGTCGCGGCTGGAGGACTCGTCGTTCGAGGTCCCGACGCTCTGGCTCAGCATCTCCTGCTTTCCGCGTCATTTTTTGCCCGAAATCCTGGGCCTGAACCTCGCGGTCGAGCTCGCCGGCGTCGGCGGACCGTACATGGAGGCCCGGGACACGCTCCGGCGATTTGGTTATCCGACGCTTTTTGTGGACGTGCACAACGCGGCCGACAACGTCTCCGTCGGTCATGCGGCGTGGGCGATGAAGGCGATCCTGCGCTATCTGGACGACCTGGCGGAACGCGAGGGTCCGCACAACCTGGATCACACATGGCATCGAGTGTGGGCCGGCGTCCGCGCGACCCTGCCGCAGATCGGGAGAGCTCGGCTCCTGGCGCATCGGATCGGGAAACGTCTCTTTGGCGAGGACCCCACGCGGATTCCCCGGATCTTCCCGTCCTGACCGGTCCGCTCCGGGGGATTGTGATAAAATTACTTTCCATCATGCGCGAATCCGCTCTTCCGCCTGCCGAGGAATCGGAGGTCGCGCGCGCATCGCGAGCTGATCGCAAACGAGCCTTCGCCGCCGTCCTGGCCGAGTTCAGGGCATGCCTGCTCATCGCCATCGCTTCCGTGATGGTCGTTCTCCTCGGGCTCGAGGTATGGCTCAGGCTGGCGCCTCCTCGCGACTGGACCGCGGAGCGGCTGCTCGAAGGGGGGGCGCCCGAGGCGCGGCTGGTCCGTCCCCATCCCTATCTCACGTACGCGTTAACTCCCTCTTTCCGGAAGGACGGTGTGAGTCACAATGCGCTCGGCTACCGGGGCCCGGAAACCACCGCTTTCAAGGCACCCGGAACGATACGGATCCTGTGCCTGGGAGGATCGAGCACCTACGGGGTCGGCGCCTCCTCGAATTCCTGGACCTGGCCGGCGCAGCTCCAGCGTGCGCTGGCGGGCTCCAGACCGGCGGCGCCTGTCGAAGTCGTGAACGCGGGCGTGCCTGGCTATACCAGTTTCGAAACCCTGATCGATCTCGAGCTCAGGGGGGTGGATCTCGCTCCCGATCTCGTGATCGTGTATCAAGGTTTCAACGATCTTCGCGCGGCCACACGCGCGGAAGACCGCGTCGCCGGCGACAACATCCATTACCGGCGGCGCTGGACCGCCCCGGGCGGCGACTCGAACGGGGTGCTCGCGTACTCCCGGGTCGCGCTCCTGTCGCGGTGGCTGTTCACGGCCTTCCAGTCGCGTGTCTCCGATCTGTCCGAGTACGTCGTCGTAGACGCGCACGCCCCGCAGTTTGTCCGCCCCGTGGACAAAGCGGCGCTCGCGAGCTACCGGCGAAATCTCATCCAGACCGTGGCCGTCGCCAGGGCGGCCGGCGCCCGCGTGCTCATCGTCACTCAGGCCTATGGTGAGGCGACGATCCATCCCGACGAGATCGAGATCGTCGACGGCGGGATGTCAGCTTTCGCGGAGATCGCCCGGGACATCGTTCGACGAAGCGGCGATCCTGCGACGGCGCTCCTCGACGGGCGCCGCATTCTCCCTGCCTTCGAAGGCGTCTTCTCCGAGATCGATCACCTGTCGGATCATGGCGTACAGGTGCTTGGAGCCCTGGTCGCCGAGAAGTTGTCCGCGCTCGGCTGGGTCTCCCACGCGGCGCCGGTGAGCGAAAAAGAAGGGCTGTGAGGCGCCTCTCCCTCGTCCTGACGCTGGCGGCGCTTGTGGCAGGCGTCAGCGTCGGCTACTGGCGGAGCCATCTCGGCCGGAGCGGCTCGACCGCAGACGCACCGGCGCCCGAGGCGCTGGACCGGTCCCAGGCCGCCGCGGTGATGGAGTCTGAGCAGGCCCGGCGGCTGGCCTCCCTCGGATACGCCGCCGGCTCGCGGCCGGCGCAGGGCGACACCTCCGTCATCCGGCGCGCCGGGAAGGCCCAGGAAGGACTCAACTTTTACGTCAGCGGACACGGACCGGAAGCCATCCTCATGGATTTGGAGGGCAAGCCGGTGCACCGCTGGCGCTTCGAGTATGCGCGCGCGTTTCCCGACGCCAATCTCCCCACGACGCCGGTCGGCCGCGGATTCTGGCGTCGCGCGCTGCTCCTTCCGGAGGGGGATGTCATCGCCATTTTCGAAGGTCAAGGATTGATCCGCATCGACCACCGCTCGCGTTTACGTTGGGCGACTCCCATCGGCGCGCACCACGATCTTTTCCGCGCGCCCGACGGTCAGATCTGGGTGCTGACCCGCAAAGTGCAGCTGATCCCACAGATCAATGCCGACCAGCCGGTGCTCGAGGACTTCATCAGCGTAGTGAACGATCAGGGGAAGGTCGTGCGCGAAATCTCCATCCTCGAGGCCTTCTGGCGTTCGGAATACAGGGGGCTCCTCGATCTGGCGCCGCGCAGCGGAGACCTTTTGCATACCAATACGATCGTCCGTCTCACCGGCGAGCTTTCCGGCGAGATCCCGGCGTTTCGAGAGGGCAACCTGCTGCTCAGCATTCCCCATCTGAATGCGCTGGCCGTTCTCGATCCTGCGCGCGAAGAGATCGTCTGGACCCTGGCTGGCCTATTCCGCTTCCAGCACACTCCCGCCCTGGTTGCATCGCGCGGGCTCCTGCTCCTGGACAATCGATGGCGGCCCGGCGCATCTCGCGCGCTCGAGATCGATCCCGTCACGCAGAAGGTGCTGTGGCAGTACGGAGGGACCCCGAAGCTCCTTTTCTATACGGAGTACAACGGGGCCGCCTACAGGCTCGACAACGGCAACACGCTCCTGATCGAATCGGATGGCGGCCGCGCGATCGAGGTCGATCGAAAGGGACAGGTCGTCTGGGAGTTCCGGAGCCCGCACCGCACCCACGACGGGCTCGTGGCCTCACTCTTCGACCTGCAACGGATCGATCCGGCCGATCTCCGCTTCCCGCTCCACGCGTCCCGGGAAGACCGCCGCCGGGACGCGCCGCATGCGGGCCGTTAGGGCTTGACCGGCTCGTCGCTCAGTTGCCGCGGAGACAACCGCATCGCGTCGTCCGGCAGGGGAGCGTCGTAGAGCGCCAGCGCCGAATAGCCGTTCGCGAGCGCGATATGCCGGGTTGCCAGAGCCAGGTAATCCGCCGGCTTCAATGTCCCGGCGGCGGGCGAGATGTCCTTCCCCGCTGCCGAAAGAGCGGCCGCGGCTGTGTTCAGCTCCTTGCCGGCCGGGGACAGGGGCTTCCCGGAGGCCGAGAGCCCCTTGCCGCTCTCCTTCATCTTGCCCCCCGCCGTGCTCAAGCTTTTGCCGGCGGGCGACAGCGCCGAGCTCTCATCCGTCAGAACCGGATCGCTCCCGCTGAGCGCTACGAAACGCCCGGCGAGCGCGAGATGACGCGCAGCGAGCGACAGGAGGCGCTGGCGCGAGATCGGGGTGTTTGCGACGGGAGAGAGGCTCCTGCCCACGGCGAGGAGGCCCTTACCGGCCTCCGCGAGCTTCGGATCCGCGGCGGACAGGGAACGCCCCGCGTTCGACAATCTCCGGCCCGCGTTCGACAGAGAACGGCTCGCCGGCGAGAGATTCGCCCCTGTGCTGGCTGGCGCCTGCTGGCGAGCCAGGGCTCCAAAGGCCATCGCCATGTGGCGCACTGCGAGCGCGACATAGCCCTCGCGCGTGGTCGGCTTTCCGCCGGACACCTCGGCGAGATCCGCGGGAGAAAGCTCTTTTCCGGCGTGAGAGAGCGCGACCGTTCCCGCCAGCGGCGAGAGCGCCTTGCCGGAGGCCGAGAGCTCTTTTCCCAGCGCCGCGAGCTGCCCACCGGCGGGGGAGAGCGTCTTTTCGGCGGTCGATAGAGCCTTGCCCGCCGCCATCGCCGACCCGCCGGCGGCGGAGAGCTGGGATTTCGTGCTCCCGCCCGTGGAGTTGGCGACGGCGAGATAGTAACTCGCGAGCGCGATGTGGCTCCCGATGCTGTCTGCGGGCTGGTTTCCCTGATCCGCGGTGTTGTTCCCGCCCTTGTCGCAGCCGGCTGTCAGGACTGCGCTGCACAGGAGAAGGAGAAGAAGGGACTGTCTGGACTTTGTCACCATCGAAGCCCTCCATTCTTTTTCTTCAGTCTGTGCTCAAGCCCGGCGTGTGTCAAGACTTCGCCGAGAAGCCAGCACTCCCTCCTGCGATAGACTCCCCAAAATGCCCGCCAAGTGCCTCTTCTGCTCGATCGTCCGCGGTGAAACCGACTCCTACCGCGTCTTCGAGGACGAGCTCACCGTCGTTTTTCTCGACCACCGGCCGCTGCTTCCAGGGCACTGCCTCGTGGTGCCGCGGACCCACGTGGACGACCTGGCGCACTTGCCGGACGGGCTCGTGGCGCCGCTCTTCGGCACCGTCCGTCTTCTCGCCCGCGCGGTGGAGAAGGGGATGGATGCGGAGGGCTCCTTTGTCGCCATCAACAACAAGATCAGCCAGAGCGTGCCGCACCTGCACGTGCATGTGGTCCCGCGCTGGAAGAAAGATGGCCTGTTCTCCACCAAGATGATCTGGAAGCGCAGCCCCTATCCGGACGAGGCGAGCCGGCGCGAGGCCCAGGCGAAGATCCGGAAGGCGGTCGAGCAGGTCGGGGAGGTCTAAGCGCGTGTCTCCGGAGCCGCAACCGCGCACCGATTCCGCCGCCATCTCCGCCTCCGAGGTCCTGGAGATCGTGGCCACGGTCGTGCGCGAGCTGCAGCCGCGGCGCCGGGACATCCGGCCGACCCTCGACACCTCGCTGGAGCGTGACCTGGGGCTCGACAGTCTCGGCCGGGTCGAGTTGGTGCAGCGTCTGGAGCGCGCGTTCGCCACCCGGCTGCCCGAAGCGACTCTCGCCGAGGCCGAGACGCCGCGCGACCTCCTGAAGGCGATTGTCCAGGAAAGGGCTGCCGGGGGATCGGCCGGATTCGAATTTCGGGAGGATCTGACGGCTCCTCTGGAGGCGGGGGAGGCGGCGCCGGACCGCACGCGGACGCTCCTCGAAGCCCTCGACTGGCACGTCCAGCGCCACCCGGACCGGCGGCACATCCTGTTCTATCCGGGGGACGAGGAGCCCGAGCCTCTGACCTATGGCGACCTCGACCGGCGGTCGCGCGCGGTGGCCGGCGGCTTGCGGGCCTTAGGGCTGGAGCCGCGGCAGACGGTCGGGCTCATGCTCCCGACGGACCTGGAGTACTTCGCCGCGTTCTGCGGCGTCCTGCGCGCCGGCGGCATCCCCGTGCCGCTCTATCCGCCCGCCCGGCTCAGCCAGGTCGAGGACCATCTGCTGCGGCAGGCGGGCATCCTGCGGACGGCCGAGTCGTCGCTCCTCGTCACCTTCTCCGAGGTGCTTCCGCTGGCGCGCCTGCTCCGGCCGCAGGTCCCGGGGCTGCGCCGGGTCGTCACGGTCGACGAGCTCTCCTCGCTGGCGAGTTGGGACGCGGACACACCCGAGGTGCGCGGCGAGGACATCGCATTCCTCCAGTTCACCTCCGGAAGCACGGGGAATCCCAAGGGCGTGACCCTGACGCACGCGAACCTCCTGGCCAACCTGCGGGCGATCGGGAGGGGGTCGGATTTGCGGCCGGACGATTTCGCGGTGAGCTGGCTTCCGCTCTACCACGACATGGGATTGATCGGCACCTGGATGGCGCCGCTCTACTTCGGGCTCCCGCTGGTCCTGATGTCGCCGCTCACCTTCCTGGCCCGGCCGTCGCGCTGGCTCTGGGCCATCCACCGGCACCGCGCCACGCTCTCGGCGGCACCCAACTTCGCCTATGAGCTGTGCGCGCGGAAGATCGAGGACGCGGAGATCGCGGGGCTCGATCTCTCCTCCTGGCGCTTCGCCCTGAACGGCGCCGAGCCGGTGAGCCCGGCGGCGCTCGACCGGTTCGTGGCTCGCTTCTCCCCATACGGGTTCAATCCCCGCGCTCTGGCTCCGGTCTACGGCCTCGCCGAGTGCTCGCTCGCGCTGGCCTTCCCTCCCCTCGACCGCGGACCTCTGGTCGACGCCGTGGAGCGCGAGACCTTCCAGGGGAGCGGCCGGGCGGTGCCCGCCGCGCCCGGCGATCCGCACGCCCTGCGGTTCGTGGCCTGCGGCGTGCCTCTGCCTGGCCACGAGGTGCGGATCGTGGACGACTCCGGCCGCGAGGTGGGGGAGAGGCAGGAGGGGCGGCTCGAATTCAAGGGGCCGTCGGCCACCAGCGGCTACTACCGGAATCCCGAGGCTACCCGGAAGCTGCTCCGCGGCGAATGGGTCGACTCCGGAGACCGCGCCTACATCGCGGCCGGGGAGATCTACGTCACCGGCCGCGTCAAAGACATCATCATCCGTGCCGGCCGCAACCTCTATCCCCAGGAGCTGGAGGAGGCGGTCGGCGAGATCCCCGGCGTCCGCAAGGGGTGCGTGGCCGTCTTCGGTTCGGCCGATCCGGCCACGGGCACCGAGCGGCTGGTCATCCTGGCCGAGACCCGCGAGCGCGACGCGGCGGCCCAGGAAACGCTGCGGGCCGCGATCCAGGAGCGTGCCGTGGATCTGCTGGGCGCGCCGGCCGACGAGGTCGTGCTGGCGCCGCCGCACGCAGTGCCGAAGACGTCCAGCGGCAAGATCCGGCGGTCGGCGAGCCGCGAGCTCTACGAGTCCGGGAAGATCGGCGGGCGTGGCGCCTCGGTCGGCTGGCAGCTCGCGCGCCTGGCCGGGTCCGGAGCGCGGGCGCAGATCGGCCGCTGGACACGGACAGCCGGAGACCTTCTCTATGCCGGCTGGTTCTGGGGGATCTTCGGTCTGGCGGCGCCCGGGCTGTGGCTCCTCCTGGTTGCGACCCCTGGACTGGCACGCCGGCGCCGGCTCGCCCGTGGCGTCGGCCGTCTCCTGGCGTTCCTCACCGGGACGCGCCTGTCGGGAGAGGGCCTGGAGCATCTGCGCGGCCCGGGGCCGCGCATCGTCGCCTCCAATCACCAGAGCTATCTGGATGCCTTCGTGCTGACCGCCCTCCTGCCGCCGGAGGTCGCCTTCGTGGCGAAGAGCGAGCTCCAGCGGATCGCCATCGCCAGGATCTTCCTACGCCGTCTGGGAACCGTTTTCGTGGAGCGCTTCGAGCCGGGGCAGGGGGTGGAGGAGACGCGCAAGGTGCTGGACGCGGTGCGTGGCGGCGACTCAGTCGTGATCTTCCCTGAGGGGACCTTCCACCGCGGCCCGGGTCTCCTGCCATTCCGCCTCGGAGCTTTCATGGTGGCCAACGAGGCAGGCGTGCCGGTGGTCCCAGTGGCGATCCACGGCACCCGTTCCAAGCTGCGCGGCAACGACTTCTTCCCCCGCCGCGGTGGTGCCGGGGTGGCCGTGCTGCCGACCGTGCAACCGGAGGGGACGGGCTGGAGCTCTGCGGTCGAGCTCCGGGATGCGGTGCGGGCTGTGATCCTGGCCCGCTGCGACGAGCCGGACGCGGGGTAGGAGAGCACCCAGGGTTTCAATTAGCCGCCCCTAATCTTTCTGCTGGAATGTGATGTCGCAGGCAGCGCAGGTGAGATCGCTTTTTCAGTCCTGAGCCTCCCACAGCCGCCCCAACAGCGGCTTGTGCGTGGCGCCGCCGGGCGTGGTCTCCTCGGCGGGGCCGATCCAGACCGCGAAGATCTTGCCGGTGTCGCTGATCGTCAGGTCGCCAATCCAGGGATTGTCGGAGACATTCGTGATCACGAACAGCTGACCCTGGGGAACGCCTTCAGGATCCAGGAGGCGACCGAGGACACCGCCGCTGGTGTCGACCCACAGGAAGACGAGATCGCCGTGGTGGTTGGAGATCAGGCGCCAGAGGCGCAGGCCCCGCTCATGAGCGAGCTCCGTGAGGCCGAGCCCTCGGCCTTTCGGCGAGTAGCGGCGGAGGCGGATCAGCGGGCCGCGTCCGGTATCCGTCTGCCAGGCCACCAGGAACTCGCCGCTCGCCGGGTCGCCGTTCACGACTTCCCAGACGTTCATGCCCTGGCCGATCTGAAATACCTCGCTCATGGGCATACCGTTCGCCGCGAAGGTGCGCCCCTGGAGCGTCTGCATTCTGCCATCGGCGAAAGCTCCCCAGATGACCATGAAGGAGCCGTCCTGCTGGATCGCCACATGCGGACCGACCAGAGACACCTCGGGATCGGAGGACGCGATCCGGATCTCCGCGGTCACCGGGTCTCCGGACGCAGCGAAGACGCGGACGCCCAGGCTGGCGCGCACGTTGGTCGACTCCTTCTTGGTGTTCCAGGCCATCACCCAAGTGCCCGCCTCGTTGGCCGCAACGGAGGCCACACCTTCATACCGGTTCTTTTTCGGCTTGTGGAGCAGCCGGCCGCCGCGATGAAGAAACTCGCCCGGGGGAACCGTCTGGAACAGCACGTCGGAGCCGTGGAATCGCCAGCGGCTCCAGGCCAGCACGAAGCCACCCTGCCCGTCGGCCGCCAACTGCGGGAAGACGGGACGGCGCTCGGTCTCGACGCTCTCCAGGAGCCCGCGGTCCACGCGGACGAGCTGGCCGGGCGTGCCGTCCGCATCGATTTTCCGGGCGTAGAGGTCGAAGTAGGGCACCGAGGGCTCGCCGGGAGGGATGACCTCCAGATCCTCCCCCCAGGCGACCACGAAGCTGCCGTCCGCCAAGGCCGTGGTCGTCGGGATCTTGGTGGTGTAGCTGCCGGGCTCGGTGGAGCCGTAGCTCTGCGGCGAGACCATGAAAGGCTCGGTGAGGGGAGTCACCTGACCCGAAAGCTCGGCGGGAGCGAGGACGAACGCGGCGGCGAACAGCGGGACCAACAGGGTGCGGCGGGTCATGGCAGATCCTCCACGAAGTCGAGGTTGCATGGGGCGCGCTACCCCCACCTTCTGAGCGTACCTTCTTTCGCACGGATATGGCAATACACCATGGGGTGGGTATCCCGTCCTTTGGCGTGGGGGAGGTGTCGGATCTTCCGGGAAGTCTTTATGATGGAGCCGTTCCAGGAGACCGACCGTGGCCCTGCCCGAATCCGCCCCGCGCGCTGTCGAAGCCACCGCCCCTCCCCAGCCGGCCCGGCCGCTCACGCCGGTCGACCATGCCTGGCTGCGGATGGACCGCCCGACCAACCTGATGATGATCAACGGCGTCCTGGGTATCGACGGAACGCCCGATCGCGCGCGGCTGCGCGAGGTCGTCGAGCAGAGGATCCTCGTTCTGCCGCGCTTCCGGCAGCGGATCGTGCGGCGCGGCGGGCGGCCTTTCTGGGAGGACGATCCGGAGTTCGACCTGGGGAACCATCTCCACTGGATGAAGCTGTCCGCTCCCGGCGGCGACGCCGAGCTCGGAGAGCTGGTCAGCAGTCTCGTCAGCGAGCCGCTCGATCCCCGGCGCCCCCTCTGGAGCTTCCACCTCATCGAGGGCCACCTGGGCGGGACGGTCCTCTACGCCCGCGTCCACCACTGCATCGGCGACGGTGTGGGCCTGATGTTCGTCCTGCTCTCCCTGGTCGACCTGGTCGCGGACCCGCATGCCGGCGACGTCCAGAACCCCTTCACCTCGATGCTCCGCGAGCGCTCGCCCGCGCTGCTCGAAGAGGCGTGCCAGGTGGCCGAGCAGGTCATGCCCGAGGGCATGCGCCTCCTCATGGCCTCGGCCGAGGCGTTCGCTTCGACCAGCGGCTGGCTCAAGGCGCTCGCGTCCGTCGCCGCCCTCGGCCGGCTCGTGGCGATTCTGCCCGATCCCAAGACCGTCTACCGCGGCCCGCTGCAAGTCCCGAAGCGGGTCGCCTGGACCGATCCGGTCGCGGTGGAGGACGTGAAGCAGATCGGCAAGGCCCTGGGCGGCACAATCAACGACGTCCTGCTCACCGCGGTCTCCGGCGCCATGGGGCGCTACCTGGAGAAGCGCGGCGACCGCCGGCACGCGCGCCTCAACTTCCGCGCGGCCATGCCGGTCAACCTGCGGGCGATCGACAAGATGGCCGACATGGGCAACGAGTTCGGCCTGGTCTTCCTGTCGCTGCCGGTGGGGATCCGCGATCCGGTCGAGCGGCTCGAGGTGTTGCGGAAGCGCGCCTACGCCCTGCGCAAGTCCGGCGAGCCGCTGGTCGTCTACTGGCTGCTCAAGATGATGGGCATCCTGCCGCGCTGGTTCCACAGTCTGATCGTCGCCGTCTTCGGCGCCAAGGCGACGGCGGTCATGACCAACATGCCGGGCCCGAAACAGCAGCTCTACCTGGCGGGCCGGCCGATCCACGACCTCTTTTTCTGGGTGCCGCAGTCGGGCACCGTCGGCCTCGGCTTCGCCATCTGCAGCTACAACGGCCGCATCCGCGTGGGCGTGGGCACCGACGCCGGCCTGGTGCCCGACCCGGAGAAGATCGTGGAGGAGTTCCACGCGGAGATCGACGAGATGCGGCGGCGGGCGGAGGGATCATCTGGGTCATAATTCCCCATGACCAGAGACAACCTGTCCCGGCTCGTCCGTGCCGGTCTGCTGACCGGCATCACCGATGGACTCTTTTCGAGCATCCTGAGCGTCGCGTTCTATGACTCGACGGTGACGCGGCTCTTTCAAGGCGTCGCGTCGGTGCTCCTCGGCAAGGAGGCGCTCGAGGGGGGGACCCGAACGGCTCTGATCGGCGTCCTCATGCACTTCGGGGTCGCCTTCGGATGGTCCGCCGTTTTTCTGCTGCTCGTGACGCGCTCAGCCCGGTTGCGCCGCGTGCTCGAATCTCCGTACGGAGCGTTCAAGGTCGCCTCGGTCTACGGACCCTTCATCTGGCTGGTGATGTCGCTGGTCGTCATTCCGTTGCTCCTGAAGCGCCCGCCCACGATCAACGTTCGCTGGTTGGTCCAGTTGATCGGGCACATTCCGTTCGTCGGGCTCCCGATCGCAGCATCGTTCCGCCGCGGCGCCTCCAGGCCCGACGGCGCCGCCTGAGGAGCTGTGTCACTCGGGCTTCCGGGCCGAGGCGACCCAGATCGGCCAGGAGGCGTAGCCTTCCAGGGCGGCCTGCCGATAGGCGCCCAGGCCGCTGTTCAAGGTCAGCAGCCGGCGGCCCTTCCAGCCCGCTTCCCGCGCCATGTCGACGAAGGCGGTCTGCCAGCAGCTCGCGACCTCCGCGAACGCTTCGGGGTCCTCCATGGAGCTGATCGCCATCTGATCGACCCGGATGTCGTCGAGGCCGAGCCCGCGCAGCCAGCCGACTTGCTCGGGTCCGCACTCGATGTCCATGTCGTACTCCTCCCAGAGATCGGCCACCAGATGGAACGCCGCGTCGATCGCCCGGGCGTTCGGTGTGCCGGTGCAGTGGGAGTTCTTCTCGTTCGTCAGATAGACACGGCCGCCGGGCCGCGTCACCCGCACGAGCTCGCGCAACGCTTCACTGCGGACGGCGCGGGGCATGGTTTGCAAGGCGTGGCGGCAGATCGTGAAATCGAAGCAGGCATCGGGCCAGGGGAGGCGCGTCGCATCCCCGGTTTCGAAGCGGATACGGCGCCGTCTGTTCTTGGCGACCGCCTGAGCGATCGCCTGGGGATCCCGGTCGAGAGCCACGAGCCAGCGCAGGCTCAGCTCCTCCCCGAGGAGCATTTCGAAGTGGCCGCAACCGCAACCGATCGAGGCCACGGTCGTGCCGTGGGTGAGACCATGACGGCGCAGCAGGGCACGCTCCTGAGACCAGGTCAGCCGGTTCTGGGCCGAGAGCCCGTCGCCGAACGAGCCGCCGTGAGCCGGTGCCGCCGCGGGAGAGACGAGGGGTTCGATCATGGTATTTCCTTCGCCCCCGGGAGTGAGCCGGTCCGGGGTCGTTGCCTTTCGACAATTGAACGAAGACTGGTCGTGTTTCCCCTCAGGCTTGCTGTCTCGCTGGCGCGGAGTCGCTCCCGTTTCGGCTAGACTACCCCGCGTGAGCCCTGACAATTCCGGCAGCATCGAGGTGAGGACCGTGGGTCCATACCGCCTGGAAAGCCCGATCGGCCGGGGTGGGATGGGGACTGTGTGGAAGGCGTGGGACGAGCGCCTCGGGCGCCACGTCGCCGTCAAGCAGGTCCTCTCCGACGCTCACGGGTCCGGCAGGGAGCGGCTGCGCCGTGAGGCGCGGGCCGCGGCGCGCCTCAACCATCCGGCCATCGTCCACGTCTACGACCTGTTCGAGGAGGACGAGGGCGATTGGATCGTCATGGAGCTCGTCCAGGGGCGGACCCTCCGCGAGCAGCTCGACCAGGACGGCCCGCTGCCCGTCACCTCCGTGGTCCAGCTCGGCATCGAGATCGCCGAGGGGCTCGCCGAAGCCCACGCCCAGGGGGTGCTCCACCGCGACCTCAAGACCTCCAACATCATGGTCACGCCGGCCGGGCGCGCCAAGATCCTCGACTTCGGCTTGGCCAAGGAGATCCTGGAGACCGAGGCGGGGGCCACGGTCGACCTGTCGCTCACCGCGCCCGGCTCCGTGATCGGGACCTCCTATGCCATGTCGCCCGAGCAGGTGATGGGGCTCGCGCTGGACGCGCGGTCCGACCTCTTCTCTCTCGGCGCTTTGCTGTACGAGGCCCTGACGGGTTCTCCGCCCTTCCGCGGCGAGCAGGCGCGGGAGTCGATGGCGCGGGTCCTGAGCCTGCAGCAGCCTCCGGTCCGCAGTCTCCGGCCCGAAGCGCCGCGGGAGCTGTCCGACCTGCTCGACCGCCTGCTGGAAAAGGATCCCGTCCGGCGTCCGGGCCGCTCCGAGGACGTGGCCCGCCGTCTCGCCCAGATCTCGCGCATCCCTCCGGGAGCTTCCCCCGATTCGGCGCTGGCGCGGAAATGGCCGCTCTCGCGCGGTGACGTCTCCGCCTCGTCCAGCAGCCGGCATTCGCAGTCCCGGGAGCGCCGCCGCCTGGTCGTGGTCTCCTGCGGTCTCGTCCAGGCCGATTCCGGGTCGGGAGAGAGATTTCTCGACGTCGAGACGCTGGCGGAAGCCATGGCCGAGCTCGAGGAGGTGGCGCGGGACGCCGCCGAGCCGCTGGGTGGCCAGTGGGGGGCGGCTCTGGGCCATTCGTTCTGGCTTTACTTCGGCTACCCCCAGGCGCAGGAGGATGATGCCCAGCGCGCCGTCCGGGCCGCGCAGCGCCTCTTGGACCGGGTCAACGAGATCGCCCTGGACGCGACCTCCGGCTGGCGGAAGCTCGCGGTCCGGATCGCCATCCACAGCGGCCGGGCGGTGGTGGCGGCCCGGCCGGGAGAGGCCCCGCAGCTCCAGCTCGGCGCCACCCTCGATCTGGCGACCGGGCTGCAGAACCTCGCGGCCCCGGGCAGCATCGTGCTGAGCAGCGAAGCGTGGCGCCTGGTCGCCCGCAGCTTCGCCACCGAGAGCCTGCCGCCCGTCCGCCTGCCGGGCTTCGAGGAGCCCGTGCCCCTGGTCCGCGTTCTCGGCGCCCTGGAGCCGCGGGACGCCGAGAGCGGCCAGGAGGGAGCCCTGGTCGGGCGGCAACGGGAGCTCGACCTCCTTCTCGACCGCTTCCGTCTCTGCCAGCAGGGCCAGGGCCAGGCGGTGATGATCCGCGGCGAGGCCGGTATCGGCAAATCGCGGATGGTGCGGGCCTTGCGCGAGGCGCTCGCCGCGGACGACCCCGCCTGGCTGGTGGGATACGGCTCGCCCTATGCCCAGAGCTCTCCGCTCGCGCCCATGATCGACCTCCTGGAGCGGACCGCGTTCCATCATGGGATCGAATCCCCGGAGCAGAAGCTCGTGGCGCTCGAAGAGATGCTGCGCCTCTCCGGACTTCCGCTGGCCGAGAACATCCCCGTGCTGGCCTCTCTCCTGGACCTTCCGGCCGAAGGGCGGTACCCGCCGCTGACCATCACGCCCGATGTCCGCCGCGAGAAGACCCTGGAGGTGCTCGTGGCGCTGCTCGCCGAAATGGCGGAGCGCCGGCCGCTGGTGCTGATCCTCGAGGACCTCCACTGGATCGATCCCTCCACGCTGGAGCTGCTGGACCTGCTCCTGGGCGAGATCTCCTCCCTGCCTCTCTTGCTGCTCTGTACCTTCCGGCCCGAGCTCCAGCCGTCCTGGAAGAGCTGGGCGCCCATCACGCAGATCAATCTCAACCGCCTGGCCGACGGCGAGACCGAGGCGCTCATCGACCGGCTGGCCGAGGAGCGGGGTCTGCCTCCCGCCGTCCGCCGCCAGATCGTCATGCGGACCGACGGCGTGCCGCTCTTCATCGAGGAGCTGACCAAGGCCGTGCTCGAAACCGGCTGGTCGGACGAGGAGATCCCGTCGACCCTGGACGGCTCCCTGATGGCCCGCCTGGACCGCCTCGGCCTGGCCCGCGAGGTGGCTCAGCTCGCCTCGGTCATCGGCCGCGCCTTCACGTTCGAGCTGCTGTCGGATCTCTCGCCTCTCGACGGGGAGGAGCTGCGGCGGGGGCTCGACGAGCTGGTGCAGGTCGAGCTCGTCCACCGGCGCGGCGCGGGAGCCCGTGCGCGCTACGTCTTCAAGCACGCGCTGATCCAGGACGCGGCCTACCTGTCGCTCCTCAAGAGCCAGCGCCAGCAGATCCACGAGAAGGTCGCCCTGGCGCTGGAGGAAGGGCGGGGAGGGGCGCAGGAGGCCGATCCGGAGATCCTGGCGCACCATTTCGAGCGGGCGGGGCTGATTCCCCGGGCGATCCCCTATCTGCAGCAGGCCGCGCTGCGCGCGCTGCAGCGCTCGGCCTTCAGCGAGGCCCTGAGCCACTGCCGCAAGGGGATCGAGCTGCTCTCGACCCTGCCCGCCTCGCCGCAGATCGGGGAGCTGGAGCTGTCCCTCCGCTCGATCCTCGGGATCGCTCTCATTCCGACCCGCGGCTACGCCTCGCCCGAGGTCGAGGGGAACGCCGCGCGCAGCCAGGCGCTCTGCCAGGAGCTGGGAGACACGCCGCGGTTGATCCCGTCCCTCTACGGCCTCTGGGTCTACCACCTGCTGCGGGGGAACCGGAAGAGCGCCGTGGATCTGGCGGAGGAGATCGGCCGCGTCGCCCGCGCCGACAACGAAGAGCACGTCTTCATCAGTTTCTCGGCCCGGGGCATCACCGCCCTGTACGAAGGGGAGCTCGCGAAGGCGGAAGACCTCCTGGCGCAGGCCATGGCCCGCTACCGGCCGGAGATCCAGCCGAGCCTGGCGCAGACGTTCGGCGACGAGTCGGGGCTCTTGCCCCACTTCTACCACTTCTGGTGCCTGTGGCTCCTCGGCCGCACGGACGACGCGGTCCGCAAGATGGAGGATGCGATGGCGACCGTGCGCTCGATCCCATCGCCCTACGTCCGTGTCACGGGCTATCTGTTCGAGATGATCCTGTGGCACGAGATGCGCCGCACGGAGGAGGTCCAGCGGGTGGCCGCCGAGTTCGTCGCCCTGTCGCGCGAGCAGCGGTTCCCCTTCTTCCTCGCCCTGGCCAGCTGCGGCGAGGGGTGGACCTGGCTCTACCGCGGCGATCCGGACAAAGCGATCGCCCAGATCCACGAGGCCCTGGAGAATCACAAGGCGATCGGGACGCGGCTCCCTCGGGCCTACTGGCTGACCTACCTCATCGAGGTCTATCTGGAGGTCGGGCGCGTCCAGGAGGGGCTGGCCGCGGTGGAGGAGGCCCTCGGGCTCTCGGAGACGCAGCTCGACGTGTTTTATGACGCGGAGCTCTACCGCCTGCGCGGCGAGCTCCTGCTGCGGGTGCCCGATCCCGTCGGGGCCGAGGCCGCCTTCCTGCGCGCCCTGGAGATCGCGCGGCGGCAGGGCGCGATCGCTCTGGAGCAGCGCGCGGCCGCCAGCCTCGAACGTCTTGGATAGAGTGTCTTTCCGCTACACTCCCCTGATGCCGGACAGTCTGGAGAGCGACCTCTCGCTCGAGCGGGTGGGGCCGTACCGCCTCGAGAGCCCTCTGGGCGAAGGCGGGATGGGCTCGATCTGGCGCGCCTGGGACGAGCGCCTCCGGCGCCACGTCGCCATCAAACGGGTGCAGCCGGATGCGGCGGTGGCGCAGGGGCGCGAGCGCCTGCGGCGCGAAGCCCGGGCGGCGGCCCGCCTGAGCCATCCCGCCATCGTGCGCATCTACGACCTGGTCGAACGGGACGACGGCGAATGGATCGTCATGGAGCTCGTCCCGGGGCGGACCCTGCGCGAGCTCCTCGACGAGCAGGGCCCGCTCGATCCCCGGTACGCCGTCAAGCTCGGGATCGAGATCGCCGGCGGCCTCGCCGAGGCCCACGCCGCGGGCGTCCTCCACCGCGATCTCAAGACCGCGAATGTCATGGTGACGCCGGCCGGCCGCGCCCGGATCCTCGACTTCGGCCTGGCCAAGGAGCTGCCGCGGGAGAAGGGGGATCGCGGCGAGCTGGCGCTGACCGTGCCGGGGACCGTCATCGGCACCTGCTATGCCATGTCGCCCGAGCAGGTGATGGGGAAGCCGCTGGACGCCCGCTCCGATCTGTTCTCGTTCGGCTCTCTTCTCTACGAGACGCTCACCGGAACCTCCCCGTTCCAAGGGCCGACGACGACCGATTCGCTCGTCCTCGTGCTGAACCGCCGTCCGCGGCCGCTCCTCGCCGTGCGCCCGGACTGCCCGGCGGAGCTGTCGGTGCTGGTCGAACGGTTGCTCGAAAAGAGCCCCGACCTGCGCCCCCGGAGCGCGGGGGAGGTCGCAAAGGCTCTCTCCGCTCTGGCCGCCACGGAGGCCGACGGAATGGCGACGGAGGTGCTTCCGCAGCACGAGCTGACGGCGGAGACGGTCGTCCATCTGCCGATGTCGCTGCGCCGCTCCCCGAAGGGCGGGGAACGCCGCTCGTTGACCGTGCTCTGCTGCGGTCTGGTCGGCCTCGATGCGGCGGGCCGCGCCCGCTTTCTCGACGTCGAGACGCTCTCCGAAGCCATGGCCTGGTTGCAGGATCTGGCGCACGAGGTGGCGGCGCCGCTCGGGGGCATGGAGGGGGCGGTGCTCGGGCAGTCCCTCTGGCTGGGGTTCCCGGATGAGGAAGGTCCGCAGCGCGCCGTCCAGGTCGCTCTCGAGCTGGTGGTCCGTGTGGCACAAATCGGAGGCCGGGAGAGCCGCCAGAGCTACGCCCTCCGCGTCGCCCTCCACACCGGCACGGCGCTGATCCTGGGGCGCTCCGGAGAGACTGCCCAGCTCCAGCCCGGCGCAACCCTCGACGTCGCCCTGGGGCTCCAGGCCATCACGCCTCCGGGCAGCGTGGTGGTGAGCGGCGAGAGCCAGCGGCTGGTGGCCTCCCGTTTTTCGATGGAGCCGCTGCCGCCGATCGACCTGCCGGGGCTCGAGGAGGCGGTGGCGGCTTGGCGGGTGGTGGGCTAGTCCTCCCGCACCACCCCCGGAAACCCCAGCACGAAATCTGCCCCAAACACCCGCGCCGGCGTCTGAAACCCCGTTCGGACCTCCCCGCCCAGCACCCGCGCCACGCACCCCAAAGCCGCGACGGCCGTGAACGTATAAGCCTCGGGGGTCGCCAGCCGGGAGACCACGGTACGTCCGGCGCCGTCTCCCGCCACGGCGACGAGGACGCGTCGGTCTCGGGCGCGCTCGGCGGCCGGCGGGCCTTCCGGCAGCAGATCGGCCTGCGCCCGGAGCGCCGCCTGCCAGGGCGGTGTGCGCAGGAGCCAGGAGAACCGCCGGCTGGTCTGGAACGACCACTGCTCCCAGGGGCCGACCTCCAGGCAGGTCTCGACGTTGGGGATGCCCGTCGTCCCGTGGGCCGTGTAGACGTCCGCCCAGCTCACCACCAGCGCGGGCCGCGGACCGTATCCGTAGTCGATCTGCCGTTCGGCGCGGCTCCAGGGGAGAGTGTCCAGTTGGCCGTTGCGGCAGATCCAGGCGCCATCGCCGATCAGCCCGATCAGCTCGATCATGGTCCGCGCCGAGCCGCGCGAGACCAGCGAGGAGCGGGAGATCCCCAGGCGGAGCCAGCGGGCGCCGGGCAGCCGGCGGGCGGTGTGTGCCACCAGGCAGTCCGAGGGGACGAGGATGAAGCCGGCTCCGGGCAGCAGCAGGACCCCCCGGGCCTGCGCCGCGCCGTCCAGGCGATGGAGGGCTGCGAAGACCGGGATCTCGCCGGTGAGATCGAGATAGTGCGCTCCGGCGGCGAGACAAGCGAAGGCGAGGGGGAGCGCGGTGGCGGCGAACGGTCCGGCCGCGTTGAGCACCACCCGGATGCCGTCGAGGGCCCGCGCGAGCCGGCCCGGATCGTCCAGCGGCACGGCGCGCGCCTCCAGCCCTAGCGGCCGCGCCAGGGCCTCGAGCCGGCCGGCGTCGCGGCCGGCCAGCACCGGATCGAGCCCCTGGCGCACCGCCTCCTCGACCACGAGCCGGCCGGTGTAGCCGGTGGCTCCGTAGATCATCCAGCGGCCGTTGTCCATGGCAGAGCGTGGCGCGCGGCCCGGCTTCAGGAGACTCGGGTGAGGACCCAGGGGACCAGAGCCTCGACGAACGTCTTGTCGCGCGACGCGGGGAGCCGGCCGAAGGCCTGCGCGTGCTCGTGGAGCGCCGCGCCGGCCAGCCCCGCGGCGATCGACTGGGCGTACTCGATCGAGCCGTAGCGGTCCATCAGCCCGCGCACCCAGCGGACCTCGCCGTCGCCGCGGGCGGCGCGGGGCCGGCCGAGAAAATCGACCAGCCGGTCGCGCTCCGCCAGCGCCGCCTCGCGGAGCAGGTGGATCATGGGAAGCGATCGCTTCCCCTCCCGGACGTCGCCGTCGAGCTCCTTGCCATAGCGGGCATCGCCCACCAGATTGAGCACGTCGTCCTGGATCTGGAACGCGGCGCCGAGAAAGAAGCCGAAGCGGAGGAACGGCGTCAGCTCCGCCCACGCGTCGCGCGTTCCGATCAGTGCGCCCACGAGCGTTGGATAGATCATCCCGGTCCAGCAGGTCTTCTTGAGGACCATCTCCAGGTAGTCCTCATCCCCGAGACCCATCGTGTTGTCGCGGCGCCAGCCGAGCTCCAGGGCCTGGCCCTCGGCCAGCTCGCTCGCCGCGCGCTCGGTCTCTTTGAGGATGCGCAGCGTGAGCTGCTGGCCGAGCTGGAGCTGGCTCTCGATCAGCGGTCGCAGGCTGAGGAGCAGGAGCATGTTGCCCGCGTTGAGCGCGAGCGGTATCCCGTGCTGGACGTGGAGAGCCGGCGTGCCGCGGCGCTCCTCGCTCTCGTCCTGGATGTCGTCGAGCACCAGGCTCGCATTGTGGAAGAGCTCGATGAACACCGCGGCGAACAGCGCCTCCTGCGGCGCGGCTCCGAACGCACGGGCGGTCGCGAGACACAGGCTCGGGCGCAGCGCCTTGCCGCCGCGCCGGGGGTAGTCGGCGACCAGGTTGTAGAGATAGCGCCGCGGCTCCTGGGCCGGCAGATACCTCTCCAGAGCCGCGCGCGTGAGCTCCCCATATTCCTGCAACACCGCGGGTACCAGCCCCGGCGGAATCGATGGATTGTGGCTCGGCATGCGGCTCAGGGCTGCCGGATCTCGATCGCCAGATTCCCCAGCGGCTCGCCGGTCGTCCGGTTGCAGACCACGCCGAGATAGAGATCGGCCGGCTGATCGTCCGGCACCCGGACCCGCAGGAAGCGCTTGCCGTCCGAGCCGGTCTGGAACGAGACGTCCATGAGCGGCGGCTTCGTGGTGTCGCGAGACCAGAGCTGGCAGGCCTCCAGCGGCTGGGTTTCCGCGCCCGGATTGAGACTCAAGGTGCAGAGCGTGGGGCGCGACGAGAAGACCGCCACCGAGGCCGTCGCCTCCTTCTTCAACGAGGAATTGTCCGGCTGCTGCTTGGGAAACAGGAGGTCCATCCACAGGAGCAGCGAGTCGATGTACATGCCGGAGTACGCGCGGAGCATGCGCTCCACGACCCTCCGCAGATCCGCGCCCGGCGACAGCGGGAACGGGAGCGGCCCGACGCCGGCCGCCGGATCCGGTGGGGTCACCGTCGGAATCCGCAACTGGAACAGGAGATCCATCCAGAGGAGGGTCGTATCGATGTACATGCCGGAATAGGAGCGGAGCATGCGCTCCAGGAGCTGCCGCAGATCCGCGGACGGAGCGCCGAGCCCGGCGGCGAGCTGCTCGGCAAATTCCTGCCCGCGCTGCATCTGATCCCTCAACACGGCGTTGCCCAGGCGGATCCCATGCAGCCCAAACTGGCTGAAGCTCGGCCCGCCCGTGCTCCCACCAGAAGCTCCGGCCGTGCTCCCGCCGGCGGCTGCCGAGCCCTCCTGGTTCATCCAATCCGAAGGATCGGTCGGCCCGGTGGCGCCGCTCCAGCCGTCGCTGCGCAAGGTGGTGGAGAAGTTGCGGATCGGATCGGTCCGCAGGGGATCCTCGCGTTGGAAGCGGTCTTCGCTCATCTCTCTCCTCCAGAAATCCAGAAGCGATCAGGGGTGATCGAAGCCGACGATCTCCTCCAGGCGCGGCCGGCCGGCCAGTGCATGGGCCGCCAGACGTCCTGACATCACCGCCGCTTCGACGCAGCCGGCGATCAGCCCGCAAGCTGTCCAATCCCCCGTGAGGATTAGATTATCGTACGAATTGTCCAGCGGCGAGATCCGGCTGCGGGCCGAGCCGGGCAGCGACAGGGTATAGCGGTCCGACGGGTTGACGTTGGCGGTCCAGAATTGCGTCGCGAATCGCTCGGGTCCCTCGGGCGCGGGGTGTTCTCCGGCGTCTCCCGGGTGCAGGAGATCCCAGCGGAAGCGGCCGTCGGGGGCCGCCGCGCCCGGCCAGAGATGCCGGACATCGCGCTCCAGGAAGCGGACCGCGTTCTGCCGTACCTCCTCGCGCCGCGCCGCGGGGTCCGTCCCGGCGGCCGGCGTAGGCAGGACGCTGCAGAAGTAGGCGATCGAGCGCGGCCTCCGTTCCGCGGGCCAGCTCTCCTCGGGCAGCAGATGGCTCATGTCCGCCCAGGTGTCGAACGGCTCGACGAATCCCGACAGGGTGACGCCCGGCGGCCCCGTCCACCCGAGAGCGGCCACGTCGGCGTCCATCCAGAGCTGGAACGCCTGGGTCTCGGCGGACTGCACCGCCTGCACCATCTGGCGCCAGCGCGGATCGCGCGCCACGATCTCGCGGCAGACGTGGGGAATGGCGCCGATCCCTACGCCGAGGATCACGCAGTCGAAATCCTCCCGCACCTTGAGAATCCGCGAGCCCACCTGGCGGCGGTCCTGGAACGACTCGAGGTCCCATCCCTCACTCTCCAGGCGCTCGCCGTCCTCCAACTGGGAGAAATCGGGCCGCGAGGGCCAGCAGGGGAGGCCGCGGACGTCGATCAGCGGCTGGTATTCACCGAGTCTGGCTCGCGCCTGGACCGCCAGCTCGACCGCCTCGACGTATGGCTTCTCTCCCGGGGCGAGGCGCGCCGGATCGGCCAGCTTCACGTTCTCCAGCCGGTGGAAGAGCTCGAAGCGCACGCCGCGACGCCGCAGGACCTCGTAGAGCGGCGCGAACACCACGTCCCCCATGCCGGCGCTCATCTTCCAGAAGAACGCGCCGCGGTAGGTGAAGAACATCCGCAGCGCGCCGCGCAGCGCCTGGCCCGCGGAAGTGCGTGGCAGGGAGAGGTTGCCGTCCTGATACGAAAAAGAAAGGTTATAGGCGCCCGCGCGCACGAACGCCGAATCCAGGGTCGAGCGCGACGCGCCATTGAGCGCCAGCCACTCGCGGTAGTCGTAGCCGTCGATCGCGTCGAACCCGCGCGGATCGGTCACCAGACCGAAACGGAGCGAGCCGCGGATCACCGTCAGCAGGAGATCGGCGATCGTCCAGATCCGCCGCAGCTCCGGGTCCTTGCCCGCCGTCTCCTGAAGCAGGCGCGAGGCGCTCCGGCCCAGAGCGTCGACCAGGTGGGCCAGGAGCCCCTCGCCACCCCGCTGCGGCGGCAGGCGGCTCCACAGCTCGAACAGCGTCTGCAGCGCGCGCAGGCCTTCGAAGATCCCGGCCAGCGTGGCCAGCCCGCCATAGCGCACGAGGCGCCCCAACTGCGCGACGAGAGCCTCGGGAGACAGCGGAGAGGGGGGAGCGGGCTCTCCGGGCGCGTTCCCCGGCGCCGCGCGCTCGCGCACCGACTCCAGCAGCGTCAGCAGGAGCCGCGCGGAGCGCCAGAGATAGCCGCTGACCGTGAACGGGTTCTCGGACGTGAGCGGATCGCCGGGGAGGCCCGGCATCGCCGGGAAGCTCGAGATCCAGGAGGACCAGCGCCCCTCGTCCGTCCTCTCGGCGAGACCGATCTCGGAGGCGGGAAAGAAAGCGTCCCGCCAGGTCGCGATGTGGCAGGCCGCGGGATCGCGTCCGAGCTCGGCATAGCAGTCGCGCATCACGCGGAAGGCGTTCTCGTAGAACCCCATCCAGATGTGGAGCCCGTGCTCCTCGATGCGGTCGGCCGGTCCGCGGCCGGACGCTCCCTTGCCGCCGAGGCGCCATCCCTGCTGGTAGACGGTGACATGGTAACGCCCCTGGTGCTCGGGCCGGGTGAGCTCGAACGCCGCGGTCATCGCCGCGCACCCGCCGCCCAGGATCGCGATCCGGATCGGTGTCTGCTGGCTCATTTGACAGGAAGAAGAAGCGGTCCTTACTATAGCCGAAATCTCGCGCAGCGCCATCTTGTGGAGAGGAGCCCGGGCTCATGGCCGACTTTATCGAAGGGTATGGTGATCAACAACTGCCGCCGCCCTACACGTTTCAGGGCGTCCGCGTCTGGAGCTTTCCTCTCCTGGCGCGATTCGACAAGGTCCAGAGCGTCGTCCAGAAATGTCTGGAGCCTGCGACCGACAGCTCGAGCGACGTTTCGATCAATCTGCTCCAGGGAAGAAGCCGGGATTCGGAGGCGCGCACCTTCGTTTACATGATGGTTCTCGACTACCGGAAGATGGCCTGCAAGAACCCCCCCGAGTGCGAGATGGGGTCCTACACACAAAAAGAGCTTCTCTTCGGTATTCCGGTGGTGCAACAGACGCAAGACGGGCCACCGAACATCGCTCTGTTTTGTCCATACATCTTCGTCGACAACGGCGGGTCCATGGTGTGCGGCAACACCGTTCTCGGATATCCGAAACAGCCGGCCTGGTTCCAGGTTCCACCGCCAGGAGGAGGGAGCTACCCGATCCGGATCGACGTGCCCGTGATGGCCCGGCAAGGTCCGGGCGCGCAACAGACCTGGCAGCGTCTCGTCCATGTCCGGGCGGTCAATCGCTTTGCCGAAGATCTATCGAAGCTCGTGGACAATGCCGCGGCCGTCGTCGAGGACGTCGCCGAGGCCGTGACGGACGTCGATGAGGATCTCGAGCAGACCTGGCCGTTCGGCCCCATCGGCCGTCTCCTCGGCGAGGGAGGACCCCTCCCCGTGCCGCCGAACCTGCTCGCCCTGTTCCGGGAACGCCCCGACATTTCGTACGGGATTCTCCAGCTCAAGCAGATCCGGAGCGCCGAGGACCCGACGAAGGCCTGTTACCGCTCGCTGCTCAGTTGTACCTCGAAGCTGGAGGAGCTCCGCTCCTTCGGCATGCTGCCCGATGCGGTGATCGAGCTCGCCTCCTACCCGAGCCTCGACATCGCCGAGGCTCTCGGTCTCCTCTCCGAGAACGGCAAAATCCGCCCCTGGTTCCCCTACAGGATGGAGTGCGACTTCGACTTCATCGACGCACGGGAGCGGGTCTTCTAGAGCGTCGTCGCAGCAGAGGTGGTGGATCGGAGCCACCGAGACCTCACCCCCCGACCCCCTCTCCCATCGCCCCCCCTTCCCCCGGGAGAGGGGGCGCCGCCGCCCGGAAAAGGCTGAACCTGAACGTGTCACGAGGATTCGCAGGGGTTCCCCCTCTCCCGGTCGGCGGGGGGGCGATGGGAGAGGGGGCCAGGGGGTGAGGTCTTGGGCGCCGCTCCGCTACTCCGCCCGGATCGCCACCATCGGATTCACCCGCGCCGCGCGCCGCGCCGGCAGCCAGCTGGCAAGCAGGGCGACCGCGGCGAGGAGCGCCGCCAACGCGGCGAACGTCAGCGGATCGCGGGCGCTCACTCCATAGAGCAGGCTGTCGAGCACCCGGGTGAAGGCGAGGGCTCCGGCCAGGCCCAGGAAGATGCCGAACCCCGCGAGGAGCGCCGCCTGGCGCAGGACGAGCCCCTGGACGTCGCGCTTCTGGGCGCCGAGCGCCATGCGCACTCCGATCTCCCGCGTACGCTGTGCCACGAGATACGAGATCACTCCATAGAGACCCGTGGCCGCCAGGACCAGCGCCACGGCCGCGAAGAAGCCCAGGAGCCACAGGTTGAGACGGCGGCCGGCCAGCGACTTGTCGATCACCTCCCGCATGGTCAGCACGTCGTACAGCGGCAGGGTGGGGTCCACCTTCTTGAGCGCGCCCCGGAGCGGAACGGCCAGGCTCTCCGGCGGCCCGGCGGTGCGGAGGACGAGGACCGCGTCGCCGAGGAACCCGACGGCCTCATTCAGGCCGTAAGGGAAGTACATCTCCGCGAGCGGCGCCTCGTCGAGCCCGGCCTGCCGGACGTCGCCGACCACGCCGACGATGGTCATCGGCACGGGTGCGTAGAGGATCCGCCGGCCGAGCGGGTCTTCGCCGGGGAAGTACTTGCGCGCCAGGGTGTTGTTGATGATCACCACGTCCGGCCCGTGCTCGCCGTCGCGCTCTGTGAAGTCGCGCCCGCGGAGCAGGGGGACTCCGAGCGTGGCGAAGAACCCCGGGCTCGCCACGCGCGTCTCGGCGAACGGCTCCTGGCCCGGCGGAGGCGCCGGGCGCCCTTCGATGGAGAAGCCGCCGTTCGTCCAGGCCTCCTGGATCGGCAACATGGAGACCACCGCGGCCGAGCGGACTCCCGGCAGGCTCCGGACCTCCTCGAGCAGCGGGCGGAAGAGCCGGGGCGTGGCGCCGTCGATCTGCTCGGCGGGAACCGGGAGATGGGCGGAGAGGACGTTCTCGGGAACCAGCCCCGGCTCTGTGCCCATCAGGTTGTAGAACCCCCGGAGGAGCAGGCCCGCGCCCACCAACAACACGAGCGAGAGCGCGATCTCGGCGACCACCAGGGTGTGGCGCACGAGCTGCTGCCGCCGCGTCCCGGTCGCCTTCCCGCCTCCTTCGGAGAGACTCTCCCGCACGTCGCCGCGGGACGCCTGGAGCGCCGGCACGATCCCGAAGAGAAGGCCGCTCAGCACGGCCACGCCGAGCAGGAACGCGAACACCCGGCCGTCCAACGGAAACTCCCGGAACACCGGCAGCGCGCTCTCCGCGAGCGGCGCGAGCACGCCCAGGAGCCACCGCGCCAGGAGCAGGCCCAGAGCCGCGCCCGCGAACGCCAGCACCAGGCTCTCGATCAGGAACTGCCGCACCAGCCGCCCCCGGGTGGCGCCCAGGGCGAGGCGGACCGCCACCTCGCGACGCCGCGTCGTGGCCCGCGCCAGCAGGAGGTTCGCCACGTTCGCGCACGCGATCAACAGCACCAGCCCGACCGCTCCGAACAGGATGAGGAGCGTCGGCCGCACCCGTTGCACCAGGTTCTCCTGGAGCGACAGGACGAGCACGCTCCGCCCGGTCTGCTGATCCGGATATTCCTTTTCAATCCGCGCCGCCACGGTCACCAGCTGCGCGGTCGCCTGCTCCGGAGACACCCCGTCCTTCACGCGTCCGATCACGGAAAGATAGTGAGCGCCGCGGTTGGCCTGCCGTGGCTGGCCGGTCGGGTGGAGCACCCACACGTCCGTAGCGTTTCCACCGGGAGGGAAGTCGAACGCGCGAGGCATCACGCCGATCACCGTGTGGGGCAGACCGTCGAGCCGGATCGTCCGGCCGACCAGGGCCGGATCACCGCCGAAACGCGACCGCCAGAGCTCCTCGCTGACCACGGCCACCAGATCGCGTCCGGGCTCATCCGTGCCGGCCTGGAAGGTACGGCCCCGGAGAGGGGGCACCCGCAGGATCGAAAACAGCTCGGGAGTCGTCTCGCAAGCCCGGATACGCTCCGGCTCCTCGCCCCCCTGCAGATTGCGGCTCCCCATCTCATAGCCCGCCAGCCGCTCGAACCCGGTGTTCTGCTTCTGCCAGTCCTGGAAGTTCAGGAAGGACACGGAGCCCTGCCCGCCATCGCCCATCTTTTCGTAGATCCGGACCAGCCGGTCCGGCTCCACGAACGGCAACGGGCGCAGCAGCACGGCATTGAGCACGCTGAACAGCGCCGCATTGGCCCCGATCCCCAGAGCGAGGCAGAGCACGGCCACCGTGGCGAAAGCGGGGGAGCGGAGCAGAGACCGCAGCCCCAGGCGCACGTCGCGGCTCAGGTCTTCGATCCAGGATAGGCTGGTCCTGCGGCTTTCCGGGGTGCTGTTCATCTCATCCTCCCTCGACGACAGGTGTAGCTACGGGCGGTGGAGGGGGAAGGTTTCAGGAGGAGCATGCGCTGGCTACGTCTGTCTCGACGGAGACGTCGCTCCCTGCCAGGACCTTCGGCTCAAAGCGTGATCGCCGAAGCTCAGGTACAATAGGCACCGAAAGACGTGACGGTGCGATGCGAATCTACATGGTGAGGAGCACCGAACCATGATTACAGATGAAGAGCTCAAAGTCCAAGGTGTACGCGCCCTCATCGATGCGCTTGGGGACGTTCAGGCGGAGAGGTTTGTAAGCTTACTGACGCGGGCACCCTTTGACTATACCAAGTGGCAGGCAAACCTCTGGCCGGATGCGGGGGTTGAAGTATTGAGCCAGGATGCGATGCGGCTCCGCCGTGCCTCTGACGAAAGCCGGTGAGCGGAGCAGCGACCGGAGCAGAAGGCCTCCCCGAAGTTTGCGCGATCTGACCCGAAGGTCGAGAGGGCTGCCCCGAAGGTCGAGCGGTTTGCCCCGAGATGGAAGCGACCTGATCTGAAATGGAAGCGGTCTGACCCGAGCTGGAAGCCAACTGACCCAGAATTGGAGCGATCTGACCCAAACTTGGCGCCACCTGCTCCGAGGTCGCCGCGATCTGACCCGAAATTGCGGCGGTTTGACCCGAAGGTCGAGGGGTCTGACCCAGACTGGATGGGGTCTGACCCGAAGGTCGAGAGGGCTGACCCGAAGGTCACACGAGTTGACCCAAAGGTCGAACCGCTCGCCCCGCAGGTCAGACCGCTTCCGCCGAAGGTCGAACCGCTTCCGCCGCGGGTCAACCCCCTCGACCCGAAGGTCAAACCGCTTCCACCGCGGGTCAGATCGTTTCCGCCGAAGGTCAAACCGCGTCCATTGCGGGTCGGCTCACGTCCGCCGAAGGTCAAATCGCAGCGACCGCGGGTCAGGACTCTTCCAGTTTGGGTCGGATCGCGTCCGAGTTGGGTCGGATCGTAGCCGCCGAAGGTCAAACCACTTCCGCCGCGAGTCAGTTTGCCTTTGTCCACAACGAACTGACCCGGGGCCTTCCCCAAGCACGCCAGCCGGGGACGGCGCCTATACGACTCTCAGTGATATTATAGACGTGCTTTGCAACGGGTCTCAGGTCCGAGCAACCAACAGATTGCAAAGTGGAGAAGGACAACCTGGTTCTGCGTGAGGTGGAGACCTATGAGTTATTGCCTGATGATTTTGGTGATGGCAGCGTCACTCACGGCTACGCCAGCCTCACCCAGTAAAGTGTTCGAGCTTTCGGAAAAGGGTAAATTGCCGTCGGGACGCACATACAGCTTGGTGATCCAGGAGAAGCCTTATAGCCCACGTCCTGGAGAGCCTGAGGACGATGGAAGCCGCTGGGGAATTGACGGAGGTTTTGCGAAGAGCTATATAGAGAAGCTAGAGCTATCGGTCAATGGAGAGAAGCTGCCTCTTGTGCGCAAGCTTTATCAGGATCTTTCGGGGATATTTAAGGCCGAAGTGAGAGAGGTCGGAGGCGAGGTCGAGCTGCATCTCCTGGGTGGAGATGGATCAGGCAGCTTTGACGCTCGGTTTACTTGGCATCCTCACGAAGTGGAACGCCTGATCCGACATAGGGAGGTGCCTGAGGCGGTGTGGGAGAAGACGATCTTCCATAACTCATGTCCGGACGTCAATTGCGGGGACGACCGTCCAGCTCCCGATAAGGCTCTTTCGATGAAGATGAATTCGCCCTAACCACTCCAAGATCGGCGTCACCGGCAGATTGCAAGTGGACAAGGTGGATGGATAAGCCATGAGCACCGATTACGCCTTGTGGAAATGGAACGAGGTGCCCCCAAGGATCACGGCCGGCCTGTGCTACCTCCTGCTGGCCGAGGGTGTGGACTGTCCCGAAGCTGTTCCTCTCGACATCGAGAGTCTCAATCATCAAATCGGAATAGCCTTCCCTGATCACGGCGCTCTGGGGCTGATCGTCAATTTTGCCGAATCGGTCATCTTCCTGGAAGCTCACGGCTCCACTCCCGATTCGTCCGTGGAGTGGTTCGCCACCCTTGCCCAGAGAGAAGGAATGGTCTTCTTTGATCCGCAGAACGAACCGATGACAAAGGCGGACGAGAAGGAGTGCCGGCGACGCGTCAAGCAGTTTCAGCGACGCGCCGACGCGCTCCGCGCCAAGGCCTCTTTGCTGGAGCTGCGTGCGAAGGCCGCGGAGGGTGATCCGAAGGCCTTGTTCAGCCTGGGGAATTGCTACAGCTTTGGTGAGGGAGTCAAGAAGGACCTCTCGATGGCATTCTCACTGTTCGAGAAATCAGCCAAGGCCGGCTGCTCCGATGGAATGTTCAACCTGGCTGCCTGCTACCGCCTGGGAGAAGGAGTCGAGAAGGATATCCAGGTAGCGATTTCATGGTATGAGCGAACGGCGGAAGCCGACCCGCGGCACGCTTTCTACGCCCTGGGCGAGATGTATGCGTCCGGCGAGACCGGAACGATCGACAAGGAGAAAGCCGCCTATTATCTGCAATTGTCCTGGGACGAGGGGAATGCCGCGGCCTATTCCTTGTTAAGGTCCCTGGGGGTGCGTCCACGGTGACGGTTTGCCCGCCAGGATCCGGACCGGCGTGCAGCACGGGCTGGTTGGAGCCGCGGGAAGAGGCGGCGAATTTAGCTTGGGCCCGGGCGTTCTATCAGGATCTTTTCGCGGAGAGTGGGGGTGTCCCGGTCCCGGGCGAGGCATACGATGGGGCATTTATCAATCATCCCGACACCGACCTCGCGGACCCGACGCTGAATACCTCGGGCGTGCCGTGGCACACGCTGTATTACCAAGGAAACTACGAGAGGCTTCAGCGGATCAAAGCGCGCTGGGACCCGCGGGATGTGTTCCGCCATGCGTTGTCCGTTCGGGCGGGTCTGTCGGCGGCCTCCTCAGATGTCAGGCCATGAGCCGCTCGATCGCGGTGCACGCCGTCTCTAAACCGGTTTCACGACGGACGTACTCTCCGGCCTGTGCGGCGCGCTCGGCGTAGCCAAGGTCGGCCAGGAGCTGCCGCAACTCGACGGCGGCCGCGGGAGCGCGGTAGCGGTTGCGGCCGAGGGTGCGGGCGACGCCGAGGCGGACGAGACGGGCGGCGTTATCCGGCTGATCGTGGCTGAACGGCACCACGAGCATCGGTCGGCCAGCGGCCAAGGCCTGGCCCACGGTGCCGATGCCACCTTGGTGCACGATCGCCGCTGCGCGAGGGAAGATGCGCGAGTAGGCAACGTACCGGACGGCCAGGATCGACTTCGGTAGGTCCTCCTGAGACTCTTCCCCCACCAACACCGCGCGCCGCCCCAGATTCTGCGCCGCCGCCGCGCTCTCCGTAAAGAAGGAGCCCGGGTTCAGGACGGCCGCGGAGCCCAGGGTGAAAACGAGTGGCGCCTCGCCTGCGGCCAGGAAGTCCTCGACCGCGGCCGGCAGATCCGCCGGCCCCTCGTGGCGATCGTAGAAGATGTGGCCGGCGGAAACGGTCTGGGGCGGCCAGTCCGGCTGCCGCGCCCCGAGGAGCGACGAGAAGAGAGCCAGCACGAGAAACGGCGAGTGTTGCCCCTCGAAGATCGGGTTCTCTCCAGGGGGCAGGCCCAGCTCCTCCCGCAGCCGGCGCACCGGCTCTGTCCAGGGGAGGACGGCGCGCCGGCCGAAATTCATGATCGAGCGATTCACCCGCGGACCCAGGACGCGCAGCCGTGCCAGCCACGGATAGGGCGGCAGAACCGGCGGATCGTAGGCGGAGAAGAATCCGAGAGGAGCCAGAACCGCCGACGCCCAGCGGATACCGAGCACGCCGGCGACCAGGGGGACCGCGAAGGTGAGGGGATGCCCCACCAGGAGATCGGCTCCGTGGGAAGCGGCCAGCAGATCCTCGTAGCTCTCCCGCAGAACCGGCAACACGATATCCCGCAACACGCGCTCTGGTCCCTTCTTGATGTCCATGGCAAGGGCGATCAGCTCGCGGTCGTCCGGCGTCGCATCAGGCCGGACGGGAAAGAATTCGATCCCTTCTGCCGCGATTTTGGCCCGGTAATATTCATGGGTCGCGAGCGCGACGCGATGCCCACGGGCCCGCAAACCGATGCCAAGGGCAAGGTAGGGATGGATGTCCCCAAGGGAGCCGAAGGTCGTCAGGACAATGCGGGCCATGATTTTTTGATGCTCCGACATCCTAGGTGAGCTTCGGAGGCTCGTCAACATCGAGCCGGTCCCGAAACCTCATTGACGCGAATACAGAAATGGCTTAACCTATGGGATATGAGTATCTTACGCGGTCGACTCACTCTACCCGCTGCCGCTGTAACGCTTGCCGTTTTCCTCGCATTGCCGGTGTGCGTGCGCGCCGGGACCGATACGCTTCGCCCGGGCGAGTACATTACCGAGAACGGATGGGGCGTGCTGACGATTTCGACATCCGAAGACCGGACGACTCACTTCTCCATTGAGGCCATCGGAGCCAACGCGCACATCTGCAGCCTTGAGGGAGAGGTTCGGAATCTCCAAGCGATTCTCGATATCGGTGAGCCAAGCAAGTCTTGTGTGGTCACGTTTCTGCCGAAGGCCGAGGGCATCGACGTCTCCAGCATCGATTCCGAGCCGTGCCGATCCTTCTGCGGCATGCGCGCAGGTTTCGAAGGCCAGTACCTCCTGCCAAACCCTGGGTGCAGCGACAAGGAACGCAGCGTGACTCGTGAGCAGTTCAAGCAGCTCTACGATGCGAAGTCCTACGTCAAGGCCTCCGCGGTGCTCGAGCCGCTCCTGCGCGGCTGCTCCAGGACACTGAGCAGTCTGGAGTCAGGCTGGATTCGCAACGACCTCGCCATCACCCAGTACCACCTCGGCCGGCTCAAGGACTGCCGAAGGATGCTCGAGCCCCTGACCGAAGACGCAGCCAAGACGGAAGAGGAATTGCGAAGCTCCCTCCCTCCGGCGGACTTTGACAGCTACCTTCCATTAGCGGAGGCAACCAGGCACAACTCGAAGTTGTGTGCGGGCGGGAGGTGATAATCAGAATCTGGTCAATTGCCGTGCGACTGCGAACGGACATTGCAAAACATTCCGAGGGAGGCCCGCAATGGCAAGCGAATTCCAGGTGACCGGAAACAATGCCGAGGCGCTCTTCACGCTCATGCTGCACCGCGGTGACGGCATGTGCCTCGTAGCCATGAACTGGAAGAAGGGGAAGCCTCCAAAGGACTTCGTCGGCTTTGCCATCGAATACAAGGAGCCGGGCGGTGACAGGTTTTTCGCCTTGAAGAACCGCCTGTGTTTCCCCGGAGCGGCTGGCGAAGTCAATCCAAACCGGCTCTCCAGCCGGCTCTCCCCGATCCAAAAATTCCGCTGGGCGCACTTCCCGAGAAATGCGGAGCTTCCCGGCGAGTTCGTCTACAAGGTCACTCCGGTGTTTATGAACAATGCCGACGAATTGAGCTACGGCGAGCCGCAAGTGGCAGCCATCGAGCTCCGGCGCGAGACCTATCCAGGACAGCTCAACGTCACCTTCACCCGCGGCTTCGTGTCGTCGCAAGCGTTCGTGGACAAATACGGTTCCGATGCGGTCGGGACACTCCTGCCAGCCAAGGCGGATTTGGGATTGGACTTCGTTCCCACGCATCCCAAGGCCGAGGAGGCCTTGGCATGGATGGGCTTCGAGGCGCGCAGCGCGATTCTCGAAGTGCTCGATCAGGCCATCGCCGACAAAAAGGCCAAAGTTCGCGCGGTCGTGTACGATTTGAATGAGCCTGGTCTGGTCTCGCGCCTTGAAAAGCTCGGCAAGCGACTGAAGATCATCATCGATGACGATGGTGCCCACGGAAAGCCGAAATCCGGAGAGACGTTGGCCGCAGCGCGGCTGGCCGTATCCGCCGGGAAGGATAACGTCAAACGGCAGCATTTAGGCAAGCTTCAGCACAACAAGACCATCGTGGTGGACGGCCCGAAGGTGCAGGCCGCCGTGGGCGGCTCGACCAATCACTCCTGGCGCGGCTTCTTCGTGCAGAACAACAACGCGATCATTCTGCGGGGCGAGAGCGTCGTCAAGACCTTCCTGGCGGCGTTCGACAATTACTGGGACAACGACGACGTTGGCGGCTTCGGCAAGACCGCTTCCGCGACCTGGAACGATCTCGGGCTGGACGGGATCGACGCCCAGATCGGTTTCTCACCGCGGTCGAAGAAGAACGCGGTGCTGAAAACCATTGCCGATGACATTGGCAGCACCGAGTCGAGCCTGTTCTTTTCGCTTGCCTTCCTGTATCAAACTCCTGGTCCCATCCAGGATGCCATCAAGAAGATCAAGAAGGATGACAACATCTTCTCCTACGGTATCTCCGACCACGAAGTCAAAGGCCTCCTTGGTAAATCGGCCAGCGGCGTCGCGCTGCAGAAGCCCGATGGAAAGGTCACGCTGGTGCAACCAGCGGCCTTGATGAAAAACGTCCCGCAGCCGTTCAAGTCGGAGCCCACCGGCGGCGGTGGCACCCGAATGCATCACAAGTTCGTCGTGATCGACTTCGACAAACCGAGCGCGCGGGTCTACATGGGCTCCTACAACTTTTCTTCGGCCGCGGACATCCAGAACGGGGAAAACCTGCTGCTCATCCGGGACCGGAGGGTCGCCGTGTCGTACGTCGTCGAGGCCCTCCGTATTTTCGACCACTACCATTTCCGGGTGGCCCAACAGGAGGCGAAGGAGGCCAAGAAGACGCTCCAACTGGCCAGGCCGCCGCGGAAAGCCGGCGAAAAACCATGGTGGCATGAGGACTATACGAACGCTCGGAAGATTCGCGACCGCGAGCTCTTTGCCTGAGCCGGCTCTACTGGGCCACGTCCCGCCCCAGGGCCGGCGCGGGCGTCACGACGTTCAGCTCGGCGCCGCCGGGCTTGGCGACCCGGGCCCAGGCGTAGAAGGCCTGGCCGCAGGAGACGGCGAAGCGGGCATCGTCGATGGCCGAGGTACCGAAGGTGGCGATGGCCTTCTCCGTCACGCGCATCGAGAGCGGCGGCAGCGTGAAGCGCAGGGTATTCCCGATCGGGCTGCCGTTGTCGCGGAAGGCTTCGACCGTGCACTGCGCCGATTGCCGCGAGGCATTGATCACATAGAGATCCGTGATCAATCCGCCCTGCCGGTGCGTCAGGCCGTGCAGATGCAGCCGGCCGTTGCCCGGCGCGAGCTCGAGACCGCTCACGATCGGACCCGCGGAGGCGGCGCGCAGCGCGCCGTTCGGACCGGAGGTTTCCAGCCGTGGCGTGATCAGGAGCTGCGGCGCGCCGTTCAACAGCAGCATCCCGTTCTTCCCGTCCGGTGCGAGATTCGTGGCCAGCACGGTGTCTCCGGCAGGAATCTCCAGAGCGCCGCCGCTCTTGACCTTCGTGCCGTCGACGCCCGGAGCGATGAAGGTGTAGGTGAGGCGCCGCGTCACGGCTCCCGGGTTGGAAACCCAGACGCGCGTGGCGTAGGCGGTGCCATCGGTCGCGGCGCCGGCCGCGAGAGGGAGGATGAGCTCGCCGGCGGCGAGCGGGGTGGCGAGCAGAATCGCGAGCGCGAGCGCGGAAACAACACGGTGGCTCATCGTCGAAAATCTCCAGATCGTCAGTTGCTGCGACTGCGGCCGCGCGGAGTGAGCTTCACCACGAGATTGGAGTACTTCCAGCCGAGGGTCGGGAAGTAGGCGCCGTCGCCCACGCCGTCCGAGCTGAAGTCGACGCGGACCTTCTTGTCGGGAAGGTTGAAGATGTCCGTGAAGCTCACCGGCCCTTCCAGCTGCTGCACGCGCTGGCCGCCCTGGTACACCTCGAACGTGATCCGCCGGGCTTCGGCGTCGAAGTCGAAGACCAGGTGATAGGTGCTGCGTTCCTTCCAAGGTCCCTTACCGCTCTTGATCGTCGCTTCCTGCCCCATGTCGAGAATGGTCCGATAGTCGTCGGAGCCCTTGAGGATCAGCCCCCAGTAGAGCAGGCGCTCCGAGCGCGATTTGGCGGAACGCCGGAAGCTCGCCACGTTCTTGAAGTTGGGATTGAGCGGGTGGACCGGGTTCCACCGGTCGACATAGAGATCGAGCTCCATGTGCGCGTGGCCGTATTGCACGCCGTCCTGGAGCGGCAGATCGTACCCGGCGTAATTGTTGCCGGTGGAAAACTGCCCTGGCAGGCTGAACGTCACGCTGCCGTCGCTGCCCCCGCCCCCATCGACCGGAACGAGGTCCCGCTCCAGGCTGGCCGCCGATCCGAGGATCACGGTCTCCGGGCCGCCCGAACGATAGACCAGCGCGTAGGTGGCGAACGTCTGGTTGCAGCTCACGTCGAAGCGCGCATCCTTGATCGACGTCTGGCCCAGGATGGCCAGCGCACCCGCGAAGTCGCGGCTCGACCGCGGCGGCACTGACAGCGTGGTGGTGGGGGCGATCCGGCCGCCTTTGGCGCGGAACGCATCGACCGTGCACCGCGCGGGTTGGGTCGACAGGTTCATGAGACCGAAATCGCTCGTGGTGCCGGAAGTCGTCTGCTCCAGTCCCAGGACCCCGGCGTGCTCGCCCGCGCCCCGGGCGTTGGCCGCCGAGATGATCGGGATCTGCGCGCTCGCCAGGACGTTGCCGTTCCCGGCCAGCGCCTCGACCCGGGCGCTCACCACGATCTCCGGAGCTCCGGAGATCTCGAACATCCCCCGCGCGCCGGCCGGCACCGCGTTGTACAGGCGCAGCGTCGCGCCCGCGGGGAGGGAGTAGGGCTGGCGCTGGCCGCTCGTGCCATCGGTGCCGCTCGGCAGGAAGGTCACGGAGAGATCGGCGGACGCGCCACCGGTGTTGGTGAGGATCAGCAGGGTGCGGTAGGTGGAGGCGCCGAGCGTCGTGTTGGTGGCCAGGGGTACGTAGATGTCGCCCGCAGTGAGCGGTGCGAGGGGCGCCAGGAGCGCAAACAAGCCGATCATCCAGCTTCGTCTCATCGATCCCGTCCTTGATGCAGTCTGTGGCCCCGAGGGGCCCGTCTAATGCTGTAATGTCATTATACCTCTTTTGAGCTTGATTCCCAGAGGGTCGCTCTCCTGCGGCTTTTGAGCGAGAATAGAGCGCGCCATCCAACCAGGGAGATGTGGGACGTGCAGCCGGAGCGCTCGAACGCTGTCGAGACCATCGGGCCGTACCGCCTTCTGGAGCGGCTCGGGGCCGGGGGCATGGGCGAGGTGTTCCTCGCGTACGACGACCGGCTCGACCGGCGGGTGGCGATCAAGCGCATCCGCCTTGACGCGGGGGCCAAGCCCGACCGCCGCGAGCGCTTCCGCCGTGAGGCCCGGATGGCCGCACGGCTGAGCCATCCCGCCATCGTCCAGGTCTACGACATCCTCCAGGAGAACGGTCTCGACTACATCATCATGGAGTACGTGGAGGGGTCGACCCTCCGGCAGATGGTGGAGCGAGGGCCTCTGCCGGTCCGCCAGGTCGTGGAGCTGGCGCGCGAGCTGGCCGATGGCCTGGAAGCGGCGCACCGGGAGGGGATCGTCCATCGGGATCTCAAGACCGAGAACGTCCTGGTGACCCCCTCGGGCCGGCCCAAGATCACGGATTTCGGGATCGCCAAGCGGCTCCTGGCCGAGGAGGGAGAGGAGTCGCTGACGGCCGAGGACGCGGTGGTCGGCACCTGCCGTTCCATGTCCCCCGAGCAGGCGCGGGGGGAGCCGGTGGACCACCGCACCGACCTCTTCGCTTTGGGAGTCCTGCTCTACGAAGCGCTCACCGGAGTGTCTCCCTTCGCGGCGGAGAACCGGCTGGCGACGCTGAACCGGGTGATCTTTGCCCGGCAGCGGCCCCTCCGGGAGCTGGCGCCGGCGGTGCCGGAAGAGCTCTCGCGGCTGGTGGAGCATCTCCTGGTCAAGGAGCCACGCCTGCGTCCGCACAGCGCGGCCCAGGTGCGCCTGGAGCTCGCCCGGCTGGCTCTGGCCACGGCGGACCCGGACGGCGAGGCGGCCTCGACGGAGGCCTGGCCGCTCTCGGGCGACCTCGACCTTCCGACAGTGGAAGTTGTGAGAAGCGTGGCAATCGCCACTCCGTCGGAGCCGATGCCGGGCTCGGCTTTGTCGACGGCCACGCTGCCGCAGCGGCGCCTCGCGTGGGCGGGCGGGCTGGCTCTCCTGGCGGCGGGCGGGATCTCAACCTGGCTCGCGCTGCGTCCTGTCGAGCCGCCTCTCTACGTGGCCGTGCTGGCGCCCGAGATCGGGGCCGGCGCCGGGAATGGCGAAGTCGAGCTTCTGGCGTCGGGAGTGCGCGTGGCTCTGTTGCAGGGGCTCACGTCGCTGGAGGGGATTTCGCCCCAGGCCTTCGAAGAAGTCGACGCGGTGTCCGGCTCGCCGCGGGAGATCGCGCGCGCCGTGGCCGCGGACGAGCTGGTGGGCACGCGGCTGGATTGCCGAAGCGAGGTCTGCCGGATCTCTCTGACGCGGCGGCTGGGCAGTGACGGGAGCGTGATCCGGGCGGAGAGCTTCGATCTTCCAACGGAAGATCTTTCGATCGTCGCCAGGGCCACGGCGCTCCGGCTCTTCGATCAGTTCCCGGAGCACCGGCGGCGGGATGAATCGCCGCTCTTCGAGGTGCGAGAGGCCGACTTCGACAAGCTCCTTCGGCTGCGCCAGCGGTTCGGCACTCCGCAAGAGGCGCTCACGGATTCGTTCTTCGAGGAGCTCCGGGCCATTCGCCGCGGCTCGCCCCGCCTCCTGGACAGCTATCTCCTGGAGGCCCAGGCCGGCCGTTTCCGGTTCTGGCATTCCCGCGATCCGCGGGACCTCGAGGCGGCTTTCCAGCGGGTTGCCGAAGCGCGCGACCTGGCGCCCGGCGACCCCCGGCCTTTGGTCACTCTCACCGATCTGGCTCTCGCCCGAAACGACGTGCGGCTCGCCTACGAGACATTGGCGCGTCTGGAGGAGCTCATCTCTGGCGATGCCCGCCTGCTGGACCTGCGCTCGCGCATCCTGGAAACCGAGGGGAAGGCCGGAGAAGCGCTGGGGCTCAAACGGGAGGCCGTCCGGCTCCGGCCGTCCAACGCCCGGCTGTTCAACCTCGCCCAGGCGGAGTACCAGCAAGGTGAGATCGCCGCGGCGCGGGAACACCTGGAGCAGCTCCTCCAACGCTCTCCCCAACATTCCGGAGGGCTCTTCCTGGTGGCGCTCCTCGAAATGTCGAACGGTGACCTGAGCCGCGCCATCCGGATTTTCTCGGACCTCGCCGCGCGCTCCAAGAGCCCCACCCAGCGCTCGAACCTCGGGCTCGCCTACTTCATCGCCGGACGCTACCCGGAGGCGGCCGCCATGTTCCGCGGCATCCTCGCGGAGGAACCGAAGAATCCGGGGTACACCCTGAACCTCGCGGACGTGTATTCGTTGATGGGACGGCACGCCGAGGCGCGCGAGGCGTACCTGCGCGTCATCGAGCTGGCCGGGGCGGACGTTGCCGCGACTCCCCAGATCCTCACGGTCAAGGCGCAGGCCCTGGCCCATCTGGGACAAGGGTCGCAAGCTGTCAAGGCCTTGCAAGAGGCCCGGCGGCTCGCACCGGACCAGGGTCCCCTCGCCTATGAAGCCGCGGTCGTCTACTCCCTTCTGGGCGAGGAGGATTCAGCTCTGGTCAGCGCCGAGAAGGCGGTCCGTTCCGGGTTGGGCCCCCGGTGGTTCTCCTTCCCCTGGTTCGAGGCGCTCCGCAGGGATCCCGGCTTTCGGGAGGTCCTGGCCGCGGCCTCGCATCCGTCCGGGAGCTGAATCCTCTCTCCCTCTCCCTCAACGCTTCGATCCTGTCGCCGGCGGTTCCGACTGGGGCTCGAAGGCGATGGTCGGGTCGGGCCAGAAGATGTGCCCGGCTTTGAGGACGCCGAAGAAAATTTGATAAGTGACGGAGTGGCCGCCCGTGATGTCGTGCAGAAAACCGAGTGTGACATCGCCGGATTCGGACGCCGGAGTAAAGATGGTTGCCTTCTGTGTATTCACATCCTCGGTTTGAAAGAAGACTTGGGTTCCCACGAGGGAGAAAGACGAGGAGAGACTGCTCGAGCTCAGCTCAAACTTCAGGCGATATTGCGCAGGAGCGGTTTCCGGTTGCAGCTGGAGGCCGGCGGAAGACGCGCTCCATCCGTCTCCCGAGCCGGACAAGTGGGCGGATAGTTGCGGGGACCCTTCGACGAGAACCTCAATGACGTCGACCGTGACGGTGCCGGGGGTGGCCGGCTCCGGCAGAGTTTGGACTATTCGTCGGGGTGGATGGACGTGCGCCATGACCTTTCGTCTCCTTTCGACGGATCAGATGGAATCGTTTGCAACCAGTGCTTTGATCGAAAGCATGAAAGCAACCTCCCTGCCATGTCGGTCCAGCAGTGCGCGCCATCGCCTGACGAATGTCGGACAACGCTGGACAATGTCGGTTGGCTCTCGGGCGACGTCGCCCGACATCGATTGGAGTACAGTAGAGTCGTCATGACCGCTCCGTCCCTCTCCCGCCGCTCCCTCTACCCGGCGGTCTTCCTCCTGGCCCTGGTCACCGTCTACGCCGGAGACCTCCTCGCCGCGTCCGCTCTGCGGCGCGCGGCGCATCCGGACCTCCTGGCGCTCGGCATCACGCTCGACCTCGTGGTCGTCGTCCCCGGACTCGTCTACTTTCTGCTCGTGCGGGGGAGGGGATGGTCGCCGCTCACCGTGATTCCGGCGTTCATCGTCAGCCTCGCCGCGGCGGGCCGGGTCCTCCCGACGGGCCGGCAGCAGTTCCTGCACGGTCTCGAGTGGCTCGCGATCCCGCTCGAGCTCATCGTGGTCGGGCTGGTCGTGGTCAAGGCGCGGCAGGTGGCGCGGCGGATGCGGACGGAGGGACCGGCGGACCCGGGGACTCTCTTTGAGCGGATGCGGGAGGCGGCGCGCGAGGTGCTCGGGAAGAATCTACTGTCGGACGCTCTGGCGTTCGAGATCGCCATCTGCCACTGCGCGTTCGCCGGATGGCGGGCGCGGCCGGTGTCCTCGCCGTTGACGTTCACCTATCACCGGCGGGTCGCCTATGGGGCGATTGTGGCGGCCCTGCTCTTCGTGCTGGCCGCGGAGACGATCGGGCTCCACCTCCTCCTCCAGCGGTGGAGCCCGGCGGCGGCTTGGGTCTTGACGGTCCTCTCGATCTACAGCGCGTTCTGGCTCCTCGGCCTCTATCAGGCGGTCCGGCTCCGGCCGATCCGGGTGGAGGAGGACGGCCTGCTGATCCGCATCGGCCTCAAGTGGCGCGTCTGGGTGCCGTTCGTGGATGTGGCCGCGATCGAGATCCTGCGGGGAGGAACGGTCCTGCCGAAGCGGAAAGACCTGCTCCGCGCGGTCGTCCTCGGCGATGCGCGGTATCTCCTCCGCCTGGCGCGCCCGCTCACGGCGGAAGGGCCGTACGGGATTCGCAGGCAGGTGGAGCAGATCGCGTTCACCGTGGACGAGCCGCAGCGGTTCGAGGCGGCGCTGCCCTCCTACTTCGGCGCGATGTAGGGCACGTCCAGGTCGAGCCCGTCGAACCGCTCGGGCGGGACGCCGAACGTCACCCCGAGCACCTCGGCCGGAATGGCCTGGAGGCCGACCGAGATTCCGATGTCGTTGGGAGACGGGTTGTTGAAGATCACGAGCATGCGCAGGACGTCCTCTCCGACATTCTGGATATAGTGGAACCACCCCTGCGGAAGGATCGCGATCTGCCCGGTCTCCAGATCGAATCTCTGCCATTCCTTATCCGGAAAAGCCAGGCCGATCCGGGCCTTCCCCTGCAGAACGTAGTCGAGCTCGGAGGCGTCCGGATGCCAGTGCGGAACGCGCACGGCGCCCGGCTGGAGGGTCAGGAGATAGATGGAGAGCCCGTTGCCGGCCAGCTCCTGAAAGGTGTTTTGATTGGCCTCCTGGAGGGTGCCTCCCTTGGCGACGACCTGGGGCGGGCTGCCGGCGAGATCGAACATGAACGGCGAAATGCGTTGCATCGATGGTCCTCCTTGGAAAAGGGAGCCTCCAGAATACTCTCTGTCGGCGGTCTGTCGGGCGACCTGATGGGGAGAAGCCTGCGGGAGCGCCGGAGGCTCATGGTAAACTGCGCCCTTCAACGGCGCATTCATGAGCTCTTCGCGATTCGACGGTTCGACGCTTGACCTGTCCCGCACCAGTACCGACGTGTTGTTGGGTGCGGGCGATCTTGCCTTTGAGCCGATCCCCGCGCTGACCATTCTTTTTCATCCGCAGGTCCGTCGCGTCGGGGCACGGGCCTATCTGGGCCAGACGGTGCGCGGGCAGGAGGCCCGCCTCAGCCGGCTGGAGCCGGACTTCGAGCAGCCGGGCTCCCGCGAGCCGCTCAACGACCCCTACCTCAGCCGGCGGCCGATCCGTTTCCTTCCCGTCCCTGGCGGCATCGAGGTGCGGCTGGACGAAGGCCACATGCGGATCTCTCTGAACGGGCAGCCGGTCGACGGCAGCCGCGTGCTCTCCCCGGCCGAGATCCGGGAGGGGGTCGTGCTGGAGATAGCGGGCCGCGTGGTCCTGTTGCTCCATCTTTTCGTTCCACCCAGGCTCCCCATCTGCGAGCCCCACGGCCTGGTCGGGGAGAGCTCGGCGATCGCTCAAATCCGTGCGGAGATCCACCGCGTTGCCGATCTCGCGGTCCCGGTCCTGATCCGCGGCGCCACGGGGACGGGCAAGGAGCTGGTCGCCCGCGGGATCCATGCCGCCAGCCGCAGGTATCGCGGTCCGTTCGTCAGCGTCAACCTGGGGGCCATCCCCCCGTCGCTGGCCGCCTCGGAGCTGTTCGGCGCGGCCCGCGGGGCGTACACGGGCGCGGTGCAGGCTCAGGACGGGTACTTCCGGCGGGCGCATGGAGGCACTCTCTTCCTCGACGAGATCGGCGAGACGCCGCTGGAGGTCCAGGCCTCTCTCCTCCGCGCGCTGGAGACGGGCGAGATCCAGCCGGTCGGTGCGCAGTCCGCCCAGCGCGCCGACGTGCGGGTCCTCGCGGCCACCGACGCCGACCTCGAGCAACGGGCCCAGGAGGGAACGTTCCGCGAGCCCCTCCTGCACCGGCTCGCGGGGTACTCGATCCGGCTTCCGCCTCTGCGGGAGCGGCGCGACGACATCGGGCGCCTGCTGGTCCACTTCCTGCGCGAGGAGCTGGCCGCCACCGGCGAGCTGGAGATCCTCGACAGGGACTCGCCCCGCCTGCTCTGGATGAAGCCATCTCTGGTGGCGCGGCTGGCCCGGTACGACTGGCCGGGCAACGTGCGGCAGCTCCGCAACGCGGTCCGGCAGCTGGCGATCGGCAGCCGCGGCCAGCCGCAGCTCCAGTCCAGCCCGGGATTCGAGAGCCTCCTCGGCGGCGGCCGCCCGGTCGATCCGCCAGCCGCCGAGCCGCCGGTTTCCGAGCCGGCAGCTTCCAATCCGGCACCGTCCAGCGGATCGATCGCCGTCCGCCGGAGAAAACCGGCGGATATCTCCAAGGACGAGCTTCTGGCTGTGCTGCGGGCCCATCGCTGGCGTCTCAAAAGCGCGGCCGAGGAGCTGGGGATCTCGCGGCCTTCGCTCTACGTGCTGATTGAGCACTGTCCGGAGATCCGCAAGGCGGGCGACCTCAAGGTCGAGGAGATCGTGCTCTGCCACCGCGAGTGCGGGGGCGATCTCGATCTCATGGTCGAACGTCTGATGGTCTCGCGCGACGCTCTCCACCGCCGCATCCGCGAGCTGGGCCTGGCCTCCTGACGGGAGCTTGGACGTGGTGCAGGAGAGCTCTCTCGGACGGATCGGGCCCTACCAGGTCCTGGAGCGGATCGGGGTGGGAGGCATGGGCGAGGTGTTTCTCGCCTATGACGACCGCCTCGACCGGAAGGTGGCGATCAAGCGCATCCGGCCCGGGTCGGAGGTCACGCCCGAGAGCCGCGAGCGCTTCCGCCGGGAGGCCCGGCTGGCCGCGCGGCTGAGCCACTCCGCCATCGTGCAGGTCTACGACATCCTGCAGGAGGACGGGAGCGAGTACATCGTCATGGAGTACGTGGAGGGGACGACCCTCCGCGACCAGGTCCGCCGGGGACCGATGGAGGTGCGCGCCGCCCTGGAGCTGGCGCGCGAGCTGGCCGCGGGGCTGGACACGGCGCATCGCCAGGGGATCATCCACCGCGACCTGAAGACCGAGAACGTCCTGGTCTCCACCTCCGGCGGACCGAAGATCCTGGACTTCGGCATCGCCAAGCGTCTCCTGGACTCCGAGGACGAGGGCTCGTTGACGGGCGACCACGTGGTCCTCGGCACGTGCCGCGCGATGTCGCCGGAGCAGGCGCGCGGCGAGCCGTTGGACCCCAGCACCGATCTCTTCGCGCTGGGTGTGCTGCTCTATGAAGCCTTGACCGGCACCTCGCCATTCGAGATGGAGAGCCGGATGACCACCCTGAGCCGCGTGATCCTGCACCGGCAGACTCCGGTGCAGGAGCTCAATCCGGCGGTCCCCTGGCAGCTCTCGCGCCTGATCGACCGGCTGCTGGAGAAGAGCGCGGAGAAGCGCCCCGCCTCGGCCGCCGAGGTGCGGCGGGAGCTGGAGGAGATCGCCGCGCGCCTCGATGCCACAGGCGGCTCCGGCATACCGGCCGCGGCCACCGTGGAGACCGCACCCACCCTGGTCGACCTCCCGGTCTTTCCAAAGCCGCGCCCGGCGCCCCCGCGCTTTTTTCATCTCGTCCTCGGGATCGCGCTCCCTCTCCTGGCGGCCCTCGCTCTCGCGTCGTTTCTCCTGCGGAGCGGCACCCGCGACCTCTCCGCCCTCACGGCGCCGGTCAACGTCCTGTCTCCGGCCGGCGCCCGTCCGAGGTTCGCCGTCCTCCGGTTCCGGGACCGCTCGGCGACCGGAGAGAGCTTCTGGATGGGCACGGCCTTCCCCGAAATGATCACCGACCTCCTGGCGAGCGACGGCCGGATGAACCGCGCCGCGCACCGGGACGTTCCGCTCGCCGAGCTGGACCTGCGTCTCTCCGGGCTTGAAGGGCTCGGGAATTATCAACAGAGGCTCGACGTCGATTACCTGATCGCCGGCACGTACGAAACCCGGGAGGATGAAAAACTGATCGTTCGCGTCCTCGTCCTCGACCGGTCGGGACGGCGCTATCTCTCGGAGGTCCTGCCCGGCTCCGGGCTGGGGCTCGTCCAACTCTCCAGCGGGATCTCCGACGCGGTCCGCCGGGAGCTGCGCCTGCCGCTCCTCGCCGCCGACGGCCGGAGGGCCGTGGAAGCGATCTATGCGGACCTCCCCCTGGAGGCCTGGCCGGGCTACTTCGCGGGACTCGGGCAGGAATACGGCTCGAATCACGAAAGGGCGGCGCAGCTCCTCGCGGAGACGGTACCGCTGGCGCCGCGGTCGCCCTTGCCGGGAAGGACTCTGGCGCGAGTGCTGCGCTCGATCGGACAGCGGGCGGACGCGGCGCGCGCCGTATGCCAGGCCCAGGAGCTGGCAGAGCGCCTGCCCGTGCACGATCGCACGGAGATCGTCGCGCTCTGTCACGAGCACAGCGGCCGGATCGCCGAGGCCCTGGCCCTCTATGAATCTCTCCTCCGGGAGAACCCCCGGGAGCAGGCCCACTACCGGCTGAAAATTGCCGCGCTGGACCTGCACGACCGCGAGACCGACCGCATGAACGATGCGCTCAACGTCCTTCAGGATCTCCGGCGCGCCGCCCCCGGGACGCTCCGTGCGGTCGACCTGCTCAACGCCGATCTCGAAGAAGCCGAGATCCTCTTTCAAAAAGACCGCTTCGCCGAGGCTCTGGGTCTCGCTCGCGAGGCCGCGGCGCGGGCTGGCTCCCTGCATGCTTTCGCCGCGTCGGCGAAAGCGCGCCGGCTCGAAGGCCTGAGCCTGCTGTTTCTCCGGGATTTCTACGGCGCGATCGTCCCCCTGCAGGAGGCCTGCCCCCGCCTGGATGCCGCCCGCCTGGAGATCTGGGCCGCCGGTTGCCGCGAGAGCCTGGTCACGGCGCAGTTCTTCACCGACCGGACGCCTCTCTATGACCTGCTTGCCCAGAGCCGGGAGACCTACCGCGCGGCCGGCAGACTGGCGGACGTCGGACGGATGATCCAGCTCGAATCCGTCCTGCGGCAGGGGAGGGGCGAGCACGCCGAGGCCGAGCGGCTGTCGCGGGAGGCGGAAGCCCTCTTCACACGGATCGGAGCGCACAAGGAGCTCGCGGCCGGGCGGCTCTTCATGGGCATCCGGCTCCTGTTGCTGGGAGAGCTCCAGGAAGCCCGGAAGGTTCTCGACCAGGCCTACGCCGACCTCAGCCGCCAGGGAGAGGCGGCCTATGCGGCGCAGGCTCTGCAGAATCTGGGAGAGCTTCACCTCCTGCGCGGCGATCTCCGCAGCGCACGGCAGGCGTTCGAGGCGTCGTCCTCCGGCGACAGCGTCTATCGGCTGGCGCAGGTCGAGGCGGCGGAAGGGAGGTCGGCGCGGGCGGCCGAGCTCCTGAAGCCGCTGCTGGTCCAGGAGGAGCAGCGGAATCCCCCTCTCGCGGCCAAGATCGCCATGGCCCTGGCGGATCTGCGGCTGACCGACGGCGCGGCCGGCGAGGCCCTGGAGCTCGCCCGCCGTGCGGAAAAGGATCTCGCCGGCAGCGAGCAGCGGGATCTCATCACCCTGGCCCAGCTCCAGCTCGTGAAGATCCACCTCGCGCAGAAAGACTTCGCCGCGGCGGACGAGCGATTCGAGGCGATCCGCGAGCGTGCCGAAAAAAGCGAGCATTACTGGGTCGCTCTCGAATCCGGTATTATGGCGGCGCGCTTGAAGGGCCTCCTCGGGAGCGGGCGGCGGCGGGATGAGGCGCTGGACGATCTGGTCAGGATCGAACGCGACTGCGTGCAGAAGGGAAACGTGATCTATGCCTTCGAGGCCCGGCTTGCCGCCGGTGAGCTGATGCGTCCGCCGCAGAGAGGCGAGAGGCTGGAGGCGATCGCTCGCGAGGCGCGCCGGCTGGGTCTCGAACAGATGGCCCGCCGGGCGGAAAGGATCCGGGGGGAAGAGTGACGGCCCCTCCCCCCGGGCTGGTGCTCACCGCGTCTCCGCTGCATCAGGCCGTCTGCTCCGTGGTCGCCCCATCGGGCGGCGTGGGCTTTGGGAAAATGATTTCCGGAGCGGTGATCAGGATGCCGCCCGAGGCGATGTGCAGGCTACCGGACCCCGCGGTGGGATCCGCGGTGAAGGCCGTGGCACCCCAGGCGAACAGCGAGAGGATGCAGAGAATGATGAGTCCGACGGTGGTGCGATGGATCAGGTTTCGAAGGCTGGACATGACGTTTCCCCTTTAAGTCAATCAGTTTCATTTCAGGTTTCGGCTTTTCGATCGAATCCGGATTCGAAAACTGATCATTGCAGCCGGCGTGCCACCCCGGCTCCAGAGGGGGCCAGGGGGGCGAGGGGAGGCTAACGAGGGGAAAACGTGACGTTTGACGTGTCAGCGCCGGGCGGTTGACATGTCAAAGGCCGAACGCGGCGAGCCGGGTCCGGGGGACCCGGCGGTCCAGCCGCCACCAGGCCGGCAGGCGATTGCTCAGGTTATTGCCATGAGCGATCTGCAACAGGTACTGCCCCTGGATGAAGTGGACCTGGCAGTGCTTCGCGAGATGCTTGTGGTCGTGCGCGTACGGGTTGAGGCCGCGCCGGAAGGCAGCCAGAGGAGAGGGCTCCCGCCGCCGATAGGAATAGAGGCGCCCGCTCCGCGCATCGAGCCGGAGGAAGTCCCGGGTGCAATGGACGTCGAAATCGCTGGGGGCGCGGTCGAGCGCCTGGAACCAGTCCTCCCGCACCGCGTCATCCGAATCGAGGCGCGTCACGATCTGCTCCGGGGCTCCGCGCCAGCCGCCGTACCAGTCGTCCTGCGCCACGATCGAGGCCCAGGGCAGGTCCCGAGTCTTCTCGGAGACATAGCCGGCGCTCTGGCTGGAGCAGAGGAGGAGCACCGGCACGCCCAGCCGCTGGACGCTGGGCACGAACCAGGTGCGGAAGAGCGCCAGCCGCTCGTCGAGCCACGGGCGCTCGGCATGCCGCGAGGCGGTGGCCGCGTCGAGGCGAGGGACCGAGAAGCGGGTGACGATGACGTGGCGCATGGTGTCAGTGGAGCCGATCCTAGCAGGAGCTCGTCTAGACTCACGAGGCCGGCTTTGCCGGAACCCTCTGGGAAGCCAGTTACGCCGGTTCGAACTCTTTATCAAGGCTCGGCCTCTTCTAGGAGGGAGGAGCTGAGTGCCGTATGTCGACCCAGGAAGCGCTGTGGGTGTTGAGAGCCCAGTGCGACGACCGGGAGGCTCTCGAGCTTCCTGCTGCGCAGCATTCAGCCGGCAGTGCACCGCTACCTACCAGGCGAATCTTGCACGCGATTGACCTGGCGTCGAAAGAGCAGCCTTCGTAGGGGGGTGAGGACCTCACCGCACGAAATCGATGAACCCCCGGGTGCGCGTGCGGCGGACAGCGTGGACATCGCGCGGTCCGCCGGCGCCGCCTTCAGCAGCCGCTGCATGACGAGATCGGGATAGCGCCGGTTCGGTGCGGTCGACGAGGATCTCACCGCCGGCCCCTCTTCTGCAACAAGAGCCCATATTTTCTAAGGATATCGCCAGCGATCCGTCCTCCGATTTTGTTATGTGACGCGAAGAATAGATAGTAGACGGTCGCGTTCCGGCTGTTTCGCATCGGGATTGGCTTCGGGACTTCGGTGAATCCGGCAACATCTTGCAGGCGCTTTTGGAAAGCCCGGACGATTTTCTCATTCCCTCCTGACTTGAGCCAATCCTCTCCGCCGAAAAGACCGGGTTGCTGAACGTAGACCTCGTCACGCCAGCTCGTATCCCCCCAGAACGCGGTCATCCTTTCTGCGTCTTCCTGGGCAACTCCGGTCGCATTGCTCCAAAGAGCATTCCTGTTCATGTCCATGATGGGGAAGTTGAGAAAAATCTCGATCGTTTTCATCTCTCCGGCCTTAGCGAGAACTTCCCAGTTCAGGTTCAGCCCATATGGGTCGAGAAGGCAAAGGCCCCGTCGGTAGTCTTCGTAACGGACCCTTGGGAAGACCTTCTCCAGCAAGATCCGATTGCAGTCCTCCTGATAGAAGAAGACGTTTGCTCGATCGCCGACGATTTCCCGGAGGTTGTCGATTTTAGCGCCATCGAGATCGATCAAGTGAATCTCGTGGAAGGGTGGTTCGACATGGAGAGCATTGAGAGGGCTTCCCGAGACCAGGCCGCCCGTAGATTTCAGTTGATGAATTCCGGCTCCTGCAAATGCGTCGATGTAGACGTGTTTCAAGGAGGCCTGCCGGGTCAGGATGGTGGAGTAGGCTCTGGCATACTCGCGGACGATGTCCAGCTTGATTTGCGACCACTGGCCGATCTGGTCGAAGCGGAGACGAGATGTTCCCATGCAGCATTGTCCTCCTGATGCCTGTCGGGATGTTTCGTCAATATGGTACTCTAGAGCTTGACGTTTATGAAGAGAGGGTCTCATGAGCGACGGAAGCACCATCGAATGGACACATGCAACTTGGAATCCGGTCCGAGGGTGTACGAAGGTGTCCCCTGGATGCAAACACTGCTATGCCGAGACGTTCTCGGAGCGTTTTCGCGGCGTCCCGGGGCACCCATTCGAACAGGGTTTCGACCTGCGGCTGGTGCCTGAGTCACTTGAGCTTCCGTGTAAATGGCGAAAGGGGCGCCTGATCTTCGTGAACAGCATGTCGGACCTCTTCCACGAGGAGATCTCGGACGAGTACATCCTCCGTGTGCTAGAGGTCATCCGCTCGGCTCCGCAACACCAGTTCCAGATTCTGACCAAGCGTGCGGAGAGACTCGCGGAGTTTTCTCGCTCGCACCACTTCCCTGTCAACGCCTGGCTCGGGGTCAGCGTCGAGAGCGCGAAGTACACCTGGCGGATCTCTCACCTCCGCGAGGCGTCTGCGCGGGTCCGGTTTCTGAGTATCGAGCCCTTGCTGGGACCGGTTGGGAAGCTCCAGCTCCAAGGCATCCATTGGGTCATCGTTGGCGGAGAGAGCGGCCCTCATGCGCGGCCTATGGATGCCGCCTGGGTTCGAGAGATCCGCGAACAGTGCGTCGCGGCAAGCGTACCGTTCTTCTTCAAGCAGTGGGGCGGTAAGCGGAAAGCGACAACCGGCCGCGTTCTGGATGGCCGCACTTGGGACGAGATGCCGCTCGGTGTCGCCATTCCCGGCGGGTCGCCGCCTTCGAGCTTAAGAGAGCTCCTCTGATCTCCGGCCCACCGAGTGTGGGGTCCCTGCCGAGCTCCGGAGGGCTCGTCCGCATTGTGGCGCAGGTTCCGGGGAACTGACGCTCCGAGCGCGGGACCTCACCGCACGAAATCGATGAACCCCCGTCCCACGTCCACGCTGTCGAGGCGCACGCGCACACGGTCTCCGACGTCGAGCCCCTGGAAGCCGCGCTCCAGCCGGCCTTCCGCCGAGGGGTGGAAGACGCGCACCCAGGTGCCTTTGTCGGAGGCGCCGGTGACCACGCCGTTGAACCAGTCGCCGGTGCGCGATTGCAGGAGCATCGCGGCGGCCGATTTGCGGACCAGGCGCTCGACTTTGTTGGCCTCGTCCTCCCGTTCCGTGCAGTGCCGCGCGATCTCCTCGAGCTCGGCGGCGTCATAGGGCGACTCCCGGTCCGCCAATGCCGCCTTGAGAAGCCGCTGCATCACGAGGTCGGGATAGCGCCGGTTCGGCGCGGTCGAATGGGTGTAGTCGTCGGCGGCGAGACCGAAGTGACCGGGCGAGGGGCGGCCGGGAATGTCCACCGTGTACTCCCCCGAGCCCAGGAGCTTCACGACCGACAGCGACAGCTCCGGGAACTTGTCCGGATCGGCGGCGCGGCTCTTCTCCAGAAAGGCATTGAGGGCGGCGGGGTCGGGCTCCGCGGGCAGCTCCGTGCCATTCTCCTTGGCGAGCGTGACGATGCGCGGCCAGCGGGCCGGCGAGCGCACCAGGCGGCGCAGCGACGGCAGGCCGCGGTTCTCCAGGAACGTGGCTGTGACGCCGTTCGCCGCGATCATGACGTCCTCGATCAGCTCCTTCGCGCGGTCCTTCTCTTCTTCGGCGAGATCGGTGAGGACCCCGTTCTGGAAGACCGGCCGGGCCTCGATCGTCTCCAGGCGGAGCGCGCCCCGCTCGTGCCGGTGCTTCCGCAGGCGCTCCGTGACCTCGTCGTGGAGCCGGAGCTGCTCGCCGATCCGGCCCCCCGGCATCTCGCCGTTCCCCTCCAGCCAGGCGCCCACGATCCGGTAGACGAGACGCTGGTGGTTGCGCACCCAGGCGCGGTAGACCTCCGACTCCTTGATCGAGCCGTCGGCGTCCACCGTCATGTCCACCACCACCGCCAGCCGGTCCTCCCCCTCGTGGAGCGAGGTCAGCCCCTCGGACAGCTCCTTGGGAAGCATAGGAAACGTCCCGGCCGGCGTGTAGATGGAGGTCGTGTTCTGGTACGCCCGCTGGTCGATCGCCGAGCCGGGGCGGACCAGGACCGACACGTCGGCGATCGCGACCCGCAGACGGATGTCGCCGTCGCGCTCCCCTTCGGCGAACGAGAGCTGGTCGAGGTCGCGGGTGTCCGCGTTGTCGATCGAGAACCAGAAAAGGTCCCGCAACTCCTGCACGTAGGAGCCATCGTCCTTCTCGAGGTCTTCGCGGAAGTCGCGCACGATCCGGCGGGTCTCCTCGCGTGCCTTGGCTGGAAAGTCGGGTTGGAAGTCGCGCTCGATCAGAGCGCGGCGGGCGATCTCTTGAAGGTCGGCCATGCTGGAGAAGGTATCAGAGAAAGTATCCAGTCACATCGAGGACGACGTGGACATTCGGCACGGAGCTCAGGAGAGAAAGGGCTCCGCTGCCCGAGGCCGCCAGGGGGACGATCGCGTTGTTCGCCCGGGTGTAGCCCATCGAGAAGTTGATGGTGCTCGTGCTGGTGGAATCCAGGTCTCCCGGGAACAGACGGACGTTTCCGCTGCCGGGCGGATCGAGGACCGCGATGTTCACCGCCAGGGCCTTGGCGTTCGCCGGAATGCCGCAATGACCGGCAGCTACGAAGACCCGTGGAATTGAGACGGGCAGAGCGGGACCGCCGGCCGGACCGTACGCCTGGCGGGTATCGAGCAGACGGCACGGCGACAGGGTGTAGAAATCCAGGGGGCCGGCGGGTGCCGGGTACGTGGGCTTCCAACCGAGCTGAACGACCTCGAAGTCCGAGGCCTTGAGCGACGAGAATGCGGGGTTGAGCACGTCGTTGTTCCAGCGGGTGTCGTAGGCTCCCTGGATGTACATGTCGCTGCCGTTGTCGGCCACGATAAGCCCGTAGGTTTTCATCGCCTGGAAGATCTTCTGGATCTCGAGCGCGTAGCCGGTGATGTTTTTGCTCGCCTTGAGCCGGAGGCGCGCGCCCAGGGGCAGGGCATTGGCGTTGCTGCTGGTGCTCGCATCGTGCGAAGCCGGGTAGACATACCCCTTGGTGAAATCCGCCGTGAAGCGGAACGCATGCCTGATGGGATCGGCGCCGAAAACCTCGTCATAGCGGATGAGCCCCGGGAAGATCGCGAGGCCGGCGGCGTCGGCGCTGGTCCAGGTCTCCGGCCGTCGGGCGTTGGAATCCAGCGAGTAGATCGCCCCGGAATCCGCCTCCCAGCGATTCTCGGCCGTGTTCCAGAAGGCGCGGTAGAGCTCGTAAAGGATCCGGTTGTCCCGGTCGACGATCAGCATGTGGCGGTCGCCGCCCGGATCGACGTTGCCCGGATATCCCGCCTCGATCCACTTCGCCTGCGTCTTGGCCTCCGGGGGGATCGGATACCCGGCCGGCCGGCCCGGGAAGCCGTCGTCGCTCTGGTCGCCGTACGCCGTCCAGAACACCGGCACCAGCGGCTGCGTCGCGGAGACGCTGGCGTAGGGGAATCCGTAGGTCTCCGGGTTGCTCGGATCGTCCGGGTCCACGTCGCCGCCGAAATCCGGATGGAGCCCGACCGTCGACCCGATGAAGTTGATGAAGTTGGTGCTGTTCGTGTCGAGCGGGGCGGCGCTGATATCGACGTTCCACCAGTTGTCTGGCGGGAAGAGGGGTAGAGGAGCAGGCAGCGGGCCGTTGCGCTGGGCCTGGGCGAGACCCGGGGCGGGCAGCGCGAGGAACGCGGCGAGAGTCAAAGCGACCGCGGCGATCCGCCTCCGGACCGGCAGGGCGTGGTCCATCTCGACCTCCTTGAAGAGATGCGCAAATTGCTCTTCAGGAAGGATATCAGAAGCCCTACAGCCCCGTCACCCGCACCACCTCCTCGAACGTCGTCTGCCCCTCCGCCAGCTTGCGCAGCGCCGACTGGCGCAGCGTGCGCATGCCGTTCTTGACCGCCTCGCGCTTGATCTCGGGCGCGTCGGCGCCGGCGACGACGAGGTTCTTGACCGCGTCGTCGATCGGCAGGATCTCGAAGATGCCGGTGCGGCCGAGATAGCCGGTGCCCCGGCACTCGAAGCAGCCTTCCCCCTCCTTGACCTTCACGCGCTTGCCGGGCGGTACCGCGAGGCGGAGGGTGTTCACCTCCTCGTCCGTCAAGAAGCGCTCGGTGGTGCAGTTGGGGCAGATCCGGCGGAGCAGGCGCTGAGCCATGGTGCCCACCAGCGTCGAGCTGATCAGGAAGCGCTCTACCCCCAGGTCCGCGAGGCGGGAGATGGAGGAGGCCGCGTCGTTCGTGTGCAGGGTGGAGAAGACCAGGTGCCCGGTGAGCGCCGCCTGGATGGCGTACTGTGCCGTCTCGGCATCGCGGATCTCGCCGACCATGATCACGTCCGGGTCCTGCCGCAGGATGTGCCGCAGGGCGGCGGCGAACGTGATCCCCACCTTGAGCTGGACCGCCGTCTGGTTGAAGTCCTCGTGGACCATCTCGATTGGATCCTCGATGGTGGTCACGTTGATCTCGCGCGTGGCGATCACCTTGAGCGCGGAGTAGAGGGTCGTCGTCTTGCCCGAGCCGGTGGGGCCGGTCACCAGGAGGATGCCGTGGGGGCGGCTGATGAAGTCGTTGAATTGCTGCAGCTCGTCCGGGTAGAAGCCGAGACCCGAGAGGTCCTGCACCAGCACCTGCGGGTCGAAGATGCGCATCACGACCTTCTCGCCGAAGGCGACCGGCAGGGTCGAGACGCGGAGCTCCACCTCGCGCCCGCCGCGGCTCGTCTTGACGCGGCCATCCTGCGGGCGACGTTTCTCCGCGATGTCCAGGCGGGACATGGTCTTGATGCGCGAGGTCACGGCGGCGTGGACGACCTTGGGCATGCGCTGGATGTCGTGGAGGACGCCGTCGATGCGGAAGCGGATCAGGCTGTCCTCGCGCTTCGGCTCGATGTGGATGTCGCTCGCTCGGCAGTCGAATGCGTGCTGGAGCATGAACTCCACGGCGCGGACCACGTGCGCGTCCGACGACTCGATCTCGGCCTCGCTCTTCATGCGGACGAGCTGCTCGAGGTTGCCGAGGTCGATGCCGCCGTTCAGGTCGCGCTCGGCCTTCTTGACCGAGTGGCGCAGGCCGTAGAACTCGGTCAGCGATTTGATGACGTCGGGCTCGGAGGCGACGACCAGCTCGATGTTGCTGCCGGCGATCCGCTTGAAGGAGTCGATCCCCTCGATGTCGTAGGGGTTGGCGCAGGCCACGCGCAGGCGGCCGTTGACCATCTCGATGGGGATCATGCGGTGGCGCCGGGCGAATGGGCGCGACATCTTGGACTCGATCAAGTCCGCGTTGAGGCTCAGGGAGTCGATCCGTATATGCCCTAGCTTGGCGTCCGCCGCGATCGCCTGAGCGACCTCGACCTCGCCGAGCGGCGCCCCGGAGTCGCGGCCGTTGGGCAGCTTGAGGCGGAGGACCACCTCATAGGCGAGGGACTTCTGCTCGTACGCGCTGCCGGTGCGCACGCGTTGCGGCAGGAGCTTGGCCTCCTGTTTGATCAGGTCCCCCTGCTCGGGGTTGATGTACTTCTGGCGGATCAGAATGTCCGCCACGAGCTCGGGTGTCAGAGTCATGCTTCCTTCAGAATAGGCGCCGAGACGGGTTGAGGGAGGATTGTACTCCGGAAACCGACCTGGCGCAGGGTAAACTGCCCTTTGGACGAGAGGAAGGGAGGTCCCCGCATGTCAGTCCCCGCCCGTTTCTGGACAGCTCTCACGGTGTTGTTGACCCTCTCCTGCGCTCCCGGAGACGGCGGCGCGGCCCCGGCGCAACGGCAAGGCGGGTCGCGTTTGCCGCTCAATGAGATCAAGCTCCCTCCGGGCTTCGCCATCGAGATCTACAGCGACCAGGTGCCGAACGCCCGCCAGATGGCTCTGTCCCCCAAGGGCATTCTCTATGTCGGGTCGCGCGAGGAGGGAAAGGTCTATGCGGTGGTCGACGGCGAGCGCGACGGCCGCGCCGAGAAGGTCCATGTCATCGCCAGCGGTCTCAAGATGCCCAGCGGTGTGGCGTTCCGCGACGGCGCTCTGTATGTGGGCGACATCAACCGGGTGCTGCGCTGGGACGGGATCGACGCCAATCTCGCCGATCCGCCGAAGCCCATGGTGGTCTCCGATGCGTTTCCGAGCGACCGCCACCATGGCTGGAAGTTCATCGCGTTCGGCCCCGACGGATTGCTGTACGTGCCGGTCGGCGCCCCTTGCAACGTCTGCGAGGGGGACAAGCCGATCTACGCCACGATCACCCGCGTGAAGATCGGGCCAGACGGCAAGGCAGGCCAGCCCGAGATCTTCGCGAGCGGCATTCGCAATACCGTCGGGTTCGACTGGCACCCGCAGACCCGCGAGCTATGGCTCACGGAGAACGGCCGCGACAATCTCGGCAACGACGTCCCTCCGGACGAGCTCCTCCATGCGCCGAAGCCGGGCCTCCATTTCGGCTTCCCCTACTGCCACGGCGGCGACATCCCGGATCCTGAATTCGGCAAGAAGCAAGGGTGCGACCGCTTCGTGAAGCCGGCCATCAAGCTGGCGCCGCACGTGGCCGCCATCGGCATGCGCTTCTATACCGGGACCATGTTCCCGGCCGCCTACCGCAACCAGGCGTTCATCGCCGAGCACGGCTCGTGGAACCGCGACCAGCCGATCGGTTATCGCGTCACCCTGGTCAAGGTGGACGGCGGCCGCGCCGTCTCGTACGAGACCTTCGCGGAGGGGTGGCTGCGCACGAACGGCAAGGCCTGGGGGCGTCCCGCCGACGTGCTGGTGATGCCGGATGGCGCGCTGCTCGTCTCCGACGACGAGGCGGGCGCCATCTACCGCATCACGTATCGGGGCGGGCGGCAGGCCGGCTGAGCTGCGGTGGTATGGCATTGCTGAGCGCGCAGCTCCGGACCCTGGCGGACCGCCTCTGGCGCTGGCTGTTCCCGGCCGAGGTGGAGCTGCCGGCCGAGGCGCGCCGGACGCTTGCGGCTCTCTATCCCACGCTCGACCTCGACCGGGTGCGCTTCCATCGCGGTCTCCCGCATCTCCTCAAGGGGATTGCGGACGGCATCACCCTCCCCGGGCTGATCTCGCCGCGCCTGTGCCGGATCTATATCGAGCCTTGGTGCTGGCGCCCCGAGACGCCGGACGGGCTCGACCTGCTGGCGCACGAGGCGTTCCATGCCCTCCAGATGCAGGAGACCGGATGGGGGCTCGGCCTTGTCCGGCCGTTCATCATCCTTTATCTCGCCTGCGCCGCCGGCAACGGCTTCCGCTATGCCGGCCATCCGATGGAGGACGACGCTTACCGCATGGCAGGACGCTCGGACGGCCTGTTCGAACAGATCTGCGGGTGCGGCGGCGCGCCCGAGGAGATCGCGGTCGGGACGAGCGATGTGGCGTTCTGGCGCCGGCTGGCGGCGAGCGTGCACGGAGGACGGTTCGTCCCCTGGGCACTGGTCTGGCTCCTCGCCTGGACGGGGGCTGCCGCGATCCTCTGGCTGCTGTGGCTCGCGACCGTGGGAGCAGGCAGCCTGGCGGCGGGGACGATATGGATCGTGGGCACCGGTCTCGCTTGGCTTGAAAGGATTTTCCTGGGGGCGATGAAATAAAGCTCCTGGCGTGCGAGCGCTGGAACCATTGGATCGTTTTTGAGCCCTCGCCGGCCTTGCATGGCAGGGGGGGTGCGCCGTACTCTGGCATAGGTCGCGCAAATATCCTTCCGCGAGAGGTGCATGGATGGCGCGTACTGTTATTGTGGGACCGTCCGACAGCCTCACCGCTTTTCTTGCCGAGCGGCTGGCGGCGCGCTCTGTCCCCAACGGCGAAGACTTCCTGTCCGAGGAGCACGAAGCGGTTGTCTACCGACCCCTTCAGCTCGGCAGGAAGGACGCGCGTCCGGATCTCGCGGCCGCGGAGCGTTTCGCCGAGGCGCTCGCCCGTGCCCTGGGCACGCGCGGAGGCGGGTTGCGGGTCGTCCTCTTGTCGAGCGCGGAGGTGCATCCGCCCAGCCACCACAACACAGGATATCTGGAGGAGGCGAAGCTCGCGGCCGCTCATCCGATCGCCGGCGCCTGGCGCGAGCTCGAACGGTGGGTGAGCGAGCGGCTGGAGGCCGCCGGGGCGGAGGTGGTCGTGCTCCGACCGGCGCCGGTCGCAGTCCGCGACGGGCAGGACCACCTGTGCCGGTTGTTGCGAGGGAAGGCCGCTGTGGTCGCGGCGGGCTATGACCCTGCCCTTCAGATCCTCCATCCCGACGATCTGGCGGAAGCCGTGCGCTGCGCGCTGGAGCGGGGGAGCGGGGCTTATCACGTGGCACCGGCCGGGGTCGTACCGGTCCGCGGTGCCCTCCGCCTGGCCGGGACGCGCCGGATCGCCGTCGTCGCCGGGCTGCAGCGGCCGTTCCGTGCACTGGCCAGCCGGTTCGGCTGGGCGGATTCTTCAGCACAGCTCGATGCCGTGCGCCATTCGTTCACCGTCTCCGGCAGCAAAATCGAGCGGGAGCTCGGGTTCGTGCCGCAGAAGACGAGCGCTGAGGCTGTGCGCGACGCATTCGGGAGTGGAGAGAGCCCGCTGCCGGGATTCGATCCTTTCGGAATGGACGAGGGGTACATCGACGCTTACGGACGCACCCTCTTCCGCCTCCTCCACGACCGCTACTGGCGGATCGAGCACCAGGGCCTGGAGAACGTGCCGCGGCAAGGGCGGGCGGTGCTGACCGGCATCCACCGCGGCTTCATGCCGTGGGACGGCGTCATGGCGCTCCACCTGCTGCGCCGCGAGACCGGGCGCATCCCGCGTTTCCTGATCCATCCCTGCCTGATCAAGATGCCGTTCCTGGCCAACTACATGACCAAGCTCGGGGGCATCCTCGCCTGCAAGGAGAACGCCGACTGGGTGCTCGGCCAGGAGGGGCTCCTCGGCATGTTCCCCGAGGGGATCAATGGCGCCTTCACCTCGTACCGGAATGCCTACAAGCTCGGCCGCTTCGGGCGCGACGAGTACGTGAAGATGGCGCTGCGCAACCGGGCGCCGATCGTGCCGTTCGTCACCGTTGGAAGCGCCGAGATCTATCCGATCCTGTTCCGGGTGGAGTCGAAGCTGGTGCGGCGGGTGCTCGAATGGCCGTACCTGCCGATCACTCCGACCTTCCCGCTGCCGGGGCTGCCTCTGCCGTCCAAGTGGCACACCCGGTTCCTCCCGCCGATCCCGGTCCATGAGCAGCATCTGCCCGAAGCGGCCGAGGACCCGGTCGTGGTGCGGGCGATCAGCGCCGAGGTGCGGGCGCGGATGGAGGCGGCGATCCGCGAGATGCTGGCGCGGCGGAGTTCGATCTTCTTCGGCTCGATCTTCGACCAGGAGATCTTCGTGGAGCCGCGGGAGCGCGAGGTCCTGTGAAAGAGCGGCGGCTGCCGCGCCAGGTCTGCTAAAGTGCCAGCCGCTGCACGCCATCGACCACAGAGACAAGGGAGACTGCCATGACCAATCCGACTGCCCGCTTCGAGACCTCGCTGGGCTCGTTCCGCGTCGAGATCTTCGAAGACAAGATGCCGATCACCGCCAAGAACTTCCTCGACCTGGCCGAAAGCGGCTTCTATGACGGGCTGCACTTCCACCGCGTGATCAAGGGCTTCATGGCCCAGTTCGGCTGCCCCCATTCGAAGGACCCGAACAGCCCGCGCGCCGGCACCGGCGGACCGCCGCACGGCACCATCCCGGACGAGCATCCGGAGGACGCCAAGCTGTCCAACGAGCCGGGCACGCTGTCGATGGCGAATACCGGCCGTCCCAACTCGGGAGGCTCGCAGTTCTTCCTGAACACGGCCCACAACTCCTATCTCGACTGGTTCACCCCAGGCGCGTCGAAGCACCCGGTCTTCGGCAAGGTGATCGAGGGGATGGACGTGGTGCGCAAGATCGAGAGCACGCCGACGGGCCCCGGCGACCGGCCGGTCACGCCGGTCAAGGTCTCCCAGGTCACGATCGAGCGGTGAGCAGGGGCGCCTCCGCCGCATGGCCGAGAAGATCCGTGCGATCCGCGCAGGCGTTAGGGGAGCGCTGCTGCTCGCCATCGTCTTGCCGATCGTCTCCTGCGCTCACGCCCATCCGGGGAACCGAGCCTTTGCGTACGAGCGGGAGATCGAGAACCCGGCTTTCGCCGCTGGCGCGGGACCGCGGATCTTCATCGACGAGAGCCACTGCAACCTGCACACTGCGGGCGGGCTCTACAAGGCGTTTGCCGACCTCTTGCGGCGCGACGGGTTCGTCGTGGAACCTTTGACGCAACGCTTCACGGCGGCAACCCTGGCGGGCGTCAAGACCCTGGTGATCGCCAACGCTCTGGGCGAGCGCAACTGCCGCGGCAAGTGGGATCTGCCGACTCCCTCGGCGTTCCGGACCGACGAGATCACCGCCGTCGAAGAGTGGGTCGACGGTGGGGGCGCTCTCCTGCTGATCGCGGATCACATGCCTTTCCCCGGCGCCGCGGAGGATCTCGCCCGTGCCTTCGGCATCGGTTTCCTGAATGGGTATGCCCTGCGGGATCATGGCGAACGCCCCATTCGCTTCGAGCGCTCCGCCGGCACTCTCGCCGAAAACCCCATCACCGCCGGGCGGTCCGCCGCGGAACAGGTCGACGCGGTCGTCAGCTTCACCGGTCAGGGCTTCCGGCCCCTGCGCGGCGAGGTGACTCCGCTGCTCACGATCCCGGCGGAAGTCACCCTGCGTCTGCCGCGCGAAGCGAACGTCTTCACCGAGACGACGCCGAGCTTCTCAGCGGAAGGCTTGCTCCAGGGTGCCGTTTTGAGTCATGGGAAGGGGCGGGTCGCCGTTTTCGGAGAGGCGGCGATGTTCAGCGCTCAGGAGGTCACCCAGGATGGGAAGCTCGTCCAGTTTGGCATGAACGCCCCCGGTGCCGAGCAAAACGCCCAGTTCGTCCTCAACGTGATGCACTGGCTGACCGGGCTCCTCGACGCGAAGGCATCGTAGGCGGGTCCCCGCCCCATTCGCGATACCATTCTCCTCTTCCGCCGGCCGGACCCTCCTGAGAGGCCGGCCGGCACCTGGACGTTAGTAGGTGTGCCATGTGCGCGATGGAGTCTGGAGACCTGATGACTGACCTGACCGACCCCCTCGAGGAGCCCTCCACCCCCGATGGCATCGCCATCGTGGGAATGGCGGGACGCTTCCCGGGGGCTGCTGATATTCATGAGTTCTGGCGCAACTTGCGCGAGGGGATCGAGTCCATCTCGGTCCTCTCTCGCGAGGAGCTGGCGGCGAGCGGGGTTGAGCGGGCTCTTCTCGATGATCCTCGGCTGATTCCGGCCGGGGGCGTTCTCGATGGGGTCGAGCTGTTCGATGCCTCGTTCTTCGGCTTCGGGCCTCGCGAGGCCGAGGCGATGGACCCTCAGCTTCGGATGTTCCTGGAGGTCGCCTGGGAGGCGTTCGAGCATGCGGGGTATGACTCGGAGGGCTACAGCGGGACCGTCGGTATCTTCGGCGGGATGGGCACGAGCGGCTATCTGATCCGCCATCTGCTGGCGCATCCGGAGGTCCTCAGGTCGCTCGGGCCTCTCCAGGTGCGCATCCTGACGGACAAGGACTTCCTCGTCTCCCTGGCCGCGTTCAAGATGAACCTGACCGGCCCGAGCATCAACGTGCAGACGGCGTGCTCGACGTCGTTGGTGTCCACGGTGCTGGCGTGCCAGAGCCTGGTGACGTACCAGTGCGACGTGGCACTGGCGGGGGGCTCGACGGTGCTGCTGCCGCAGGCGGGGTATCTGCCGATGGAGGGGGTGTCGTCGCCGGACGGCAAGTGCCGCGCGTTCGATGCGCGGTCGCAGGGGACGGTGGGGGGCAGCGGCGCCGGGGTGGTGGTGCTCAAGCGGCTGGCGGACGCTCTGGCCGAGGGGGACACGGTCCACGCGGTGATCAAGGGGTTCGCCACCAACAACGACGGCTCGTTCAAGATGGGCTACACGGCACCGGGGATCGAGGGACAGATCCAGGTCGTGGCCATGGCCCAGGCGGTCGCGGGCATCCGCGGCGACTCGATCACCTACGTGGAGGCCCATGGCACGGGCACGCCGCTCGGCGATCCGATCGAGGTGGATGCCCTGACCGAGGTCTTCCGCTCGGCGACGGACCGTACGGGCTATTGCGCGCTCGGCTCGGTCAAGTCGAACATCGGACATCTGGATACGGCCGCGGGCGTGGCGAGCCTCATCAAGACGACGCTGGCGCTCAAAAATCGCGAGATCCCGCCGAGCTTGGGGTTCGAAATCCCGAACCCGCAGATCGATTTTGCGTCGACGCCGTTCTTCGTCAACACCAAGCTCCGTGACTGGACGACCGACGGCGTGCCGCGCCGCGCCGGGGTCAGCTCGTTCGCCATCGGTGGCGTCAATGCCCATGTGGTGCTGGAGGAGGCGCCGCCGGTGCCGGCCAGCGATCCGGCGGGGGACTGGCAGCTCCTCGTCCTCTCGGCGAAGACGGAGACCGCGCTCGACGCCGCCACGAGCCGCCTGGCCCGCCACCTGCGCGAGCATCCCGAGGTGGATCTGGCCGACGCCGCGTATACGCTCCAAGTCGGCCGCCGCGCCTTCCGCCATCGCCGCGCCCTGGTCTGCCGCGGGCGGGAGGACGCCCTCGCCGCCCTCGAAGCGCGCGATCCGCGCCGGCTCCTGGGTGGTACGGCCGAGAGCCGCGACGCCCGCGTCGCCTTCCTGTTCCCCGGACTCGGCAACCACCACGTCGGCATGGCGCGTGATCTCTACCGCGAGGAGCCGCGCTTCCGCGAAGTCTTCGACGAGTGCGCCAATCTCCTGACTCCTGAGCTTGGCGTCGACCTCCGCAAGGTCCTCTTTCCCGAAGGGGTCGCGCCGGCGGCGAGCCCGCAGGGAGTGAATCTTCGCGCCCTCCTGCGCCGCGGGGACGCCGACGAATCGCCCGCCGAAGCCGAGGCCGCGCGGCAGCTGCGCCGCACCGAGCTGGCGCAGCCGGCGGTGTTCGCGGTCGAGTACGCGCTCGCCCGGCTCCTCATGGACCTGGGGCTCCAGCCCGAGGCGATGCTGGGCTTCAGCGTCGGCGAGTACGTGGCAGCCTGCCTCTCCGGGGTGTTCGAGCTGCGGGATGCCCTGCGGCTCGTGGCGCGCCGGGCGCAGCTGATCTCCGAGCTGCCGACGGGCGCCATGCTGGCCGTGCCTCTCTCCGAGGCGGCGGCCGGGGCTCTCGCGGGGACGGAGCTGTCGATTGCCGCGGTGCTCGGACCGGAGCTGACCGTGCTGGCCGGCCCCGAGCCGGCGGTGGCGGCGGTGGAGGCGCGGCTGTCGGGTGAGGGGCTCCAGGTTCGACGCCTGGAAACCGAGCATGCGTTCCATTCGCGGATGATGGACCCGATCGCCGGCCGCTTCCGCGATCTGTTCCGCGGCGTGCGGCTCCAGGCGCCGGAGATCCCGTTCCTCTCGAACGTCAGCGGCACGTGGATTAGCCCCGAGCAGGCGGTCGATCCCGGCTACTGGGAGGACCACTTGCGCAAGGCGGTGCGCTTCGCGGATGGCGTGGCCGAGCTGTGGCGCGAGCCGGGGCGCGCTCTCGTCGAGGCCGGCCCCGGGCAGACCCTCACATCGTGGGCGCTCCAGCATCCGGCCGCCGCGACGGCGCGCGACGGTGTGGCCGTGGCCACGATGCGCCACGGGCTCGACTCGCAGGACGACCAGGCGTTCCTGCTGGCGTCTCTCGCCCGCCTCTGGCTCGCGGGCATGCGGATGGACTGGACCGCGTTCTGGGCCGGCCAGCGCCGCCTGCGCGTGCCGCTGCCAACCTATCCCTTCGAGCGCCAGCGGTACTGGCTGGAGCCGGGCTATCCAGCGATGATGGCGGCCTCCCTGGCGTCGGAGATGGGGAGGGCGTCGCTGGACGAGATGTGCCCTTCGGACGTCGCGGAGGACGCCCGGAGGCACGTGCCCGCGGCGTTTGCAGGAGGTGCGCGCGTCCGGCCCGAGCTGGCGGTGCCGTATGCGGAGCCGCGGGACGAGGTGGAGCGCCTCGTCGCGCTGGTCTGGAAGGACCTCCTGGGGATCGACCGGATCGGCGTCTGGGACGGCTTCTTCGATCTCGGCGGCGATTCGATCCTCGCCACCAAGCTGGTGACCCGCCTGAACGAGGCGTTCGGGGCCGGATTCTCGCTGCGCTCGGTGTTCGAGAAGCCGACCGTGGAGGACATGGCGGCGGGCATCCTGGCGCGGCGCGCGGAGCGGGGAGGAGCGGAGGAGGCGCCCGTCCAGCGCATCCAGCGCATCCCACGAGACGGCGGTCCTTTGCCGGTTTCCTTCTCGCAGCGCCGCCTCTGGTTCCTCGATCAGCTCGCGCCGGGCGATCCGTTCTACAACGTGCCCGCCGCGGCGGAGCTGGACGGCCCGGTCGATCCGGCCATCCTCTCGCTCTGCTTCCTGGAGCTGGTCCGCCGCCATGAGACGCTGCGCACGCGCCTGGTCAACGTGGACGGCGAGCCGTACCAGTCGGTGGAGGCGCCGCCCGCCTCGTGGACGATCCCGCTGGTCGATCTCCGCGGACTGCCGGTAAATCAACGGGACGAGGAGTCGACGCGGCTGGCCGCTGCGGAGGCTCGGCGGCCGTTCACCCTGGGGCAGGCGCCGCTGCTGCGCACGCTCCTGATCCGCCTGGAGGACGAGCGCCACGCCATCTGCGTGACCATGCACCACGTGGTCTCGGACGGCTGGTCGAACACCGTGTTTCTGAGCGAGATGGCGGCGCTGCACCAGGCGTTCCTCGATGGCCGGCCTTCGTCGCTGCCCGAGCTGCCGATCCAGTACGCCGACTTCGCGGCCTGGCAGGTCGATCAATTCGAGCGCGGCGTGCTCGCCGAGCAGCTCGCCTGGTGGCGCGGCCAGCTCGCCGAGCTGCCCCCGGGGCTCGACCTTCCCACGGACCGGCCGCGCCCGCCGGTGCAGACGTTCGGCGGCAAGCGCATCCTTCTGGAGGTGGAGCCGGAGGTCGCCGAGCGGCTGCGGACGCGCGCCCGCGAGGCGGGGGCCACGCTCTACATGCTCCTGCTCGCGGCGATGGACGTGCTGCTCTACCGCCACACCGGCCAGACCTCGTTCGCCGTGGGCACGCCCGTGGCGAACCGGACGCGGCGCGAGACGGAAAACCTGATCGGTTTTTTTACCAACACGCTCGTGCTGCGCGCAGACGTCGATCCGGAGGAGAGCTTCCGCGAGCTGCTGCGGTGCACGCGGGACATCGCCCGGCAGGCGTTCCAGCATCAGGACCTGCCGTTCGAGAAGCTCGTCGAGGAGCTGCAGCCGCAGCGCGATCTGTCGCGCACGCCGTTCTTCCAGGTGATGATGGTCGAGACGCTGATCGAGCGGAAGACGCTGGAAGAGCTCGGCATCCGCCAGCTCAACGTCGATCCCGGCGTGGCCCGCTTCGACTTCCTGTTCGACATGAGCGATCAGGGGGAAGAGATCACCGGCGTCCTCGAATACAACTCGGATCTGTTCGACGATGCGACGGCGGAGCGGATCGTGCGGCGGTGGCTGACGCTGCTGGAGGCGGTGGCGGAGGATCCGGAGGCGCGGGTGGGGGAGGTGCGGCTGGTGGGGGTGGAGGAGTGGGCGGTGGTGACGGGGATGGGCGAATTCCCACGCTTTGCTGACGCACAGAAGGTCCCCCCCACTGTAGAGACGCCCCGTGGGGCGTCTCCTGCGGCGGCGCCCTTCGTTGCCAGGTCCCCACGAGGTGCCTCGGGCACATCCGGAGGAGACGCCCCACGGGGCGTCTCTACAGTGGGGGCGGCAACGTATGGCCAGCCGGCTCTCGTTGGCTTGGATGGCTCGGAGGTCTCTTACGACGAGCTCCATAGCCGCGCCAATCAGCTGGCTCATTGGCTCCGGCGCCAGGGAGTGGGACCGGACGTTCCGGTGGCGTTTTCGCTGGAGCGGTCTCCGGAGCTTCTGGTGGCTCTGCTGGGTATCTTGAAGGCTGGTGGAGCGTATGTTCCTCTCGATCCTGAATATCCGGCGGAGCGCAGGGCGTTCAGCTTGCGGGATTCGGGGGCTTCGTTGCTGCTGACCCGGCCGGGGCTAGCGGCGGAGCTGCCGGCGACGGGGGCTCGGATCGTGGATCTTGGAGCTCTCGATTTATCGGGGGAGAGCGCGGCGGATCTTCACGTTCCGGTGTCTCCGGAAAACCTGGCGTATCTTCTCTACACGTCTGGCTCGACCGGGCGGCCCAAGGGGGTCGCGATGACCCGGGGCGCTCTGGACAATCTGATCGCTTGGCAGACGGCGACGCTGCCGGGCGCCTGGCGGACGCTCCAGTTCACGTCGTTCAATTTCGACGTTTCCTACCAGGAAGTGTTCTCGACCTGGGTGGCGGGGGGCACGCTCGTGCTGGTCTCGGAGGAGGACCGGCGCGATCCCGAGGCTCTCCTGGCCGTGTTGCGCGAGCGGCGGGTGGAGCGGCTGTTTCTGCCGTTTGTGGCGTTGCAGCAGCTCGCCGAGGCGGCGTGGGGGGAGGCGCGGTTGCCGGAGAGTCTGCGCGAGGTGATCACGGCGGGCGAGCAGCTCCGGGTGACGCCGGCCCTGGCCGAGATGTTTCGCCGCCTGCCCGGCGCGCGGCTCCACAACCAGTACGGTCCCACTGAGTCGCACGTCATGACCACGTTCACTCTGGCGGGGGAGCCGGAGGGCTGGCCCGCCCTGCCGCCGATCGGCCGGGCGATCCCAGGGACGCGCGCGGTGGTGCTCGATCCGTATGGCGGACCCGCGCCTCTCGGCGTGCCGGGCGAGCTGTTCCTGGGCGGCGTCTGCCTGGCCCGCGGCTATCTGGGGCGGCCGGACCTGACGGCCGATCGGTTCGTGCCGGATCCGCTCGCCGCGGAGCGCGGAGAGCCGGGCGCTCGCCTCTACCGCACGGGCGACCGGGCGCGGCTGCGGGCGCGCCTGGGATCCGATCCTGAGCTGGAGTTCCTCGGGCGGCTCGACGATCAGGTGAAGATCCGCGGCTATCGCGTGGAGCCGGGCGAGGTCGAGGCGACCCTCGCGGCCCACCCCGGCGTGGCCGCGGCGGCCGTGACGGTGCGCGCGTCCGCGAGCGGGGACCTCCGGCTCGCGGCGTGGGTGGTGCCGCATGACCCTGATCCAATCGACCGGCCCACGGATCTGCGCGCCTTCCTGGGGGCGCGGCTGCCGGAGCACGCGGTGCCGTTGTCGATCACGTTTGTCGATGTATTCCCGCTCACCCCGAGCGGCAAGGTGGACCGCCGCAAGCTGGCGGACCTGGCGCCGGAGACGGAGGAGCGGGACGCGGCGCCGGCCGTCGAGCCGCGGACGTCCACGGAGAGGATGCTCGCGGGGATCTGGCTCGAGGTACTGGAGCTGCCGCGCCTCGGGATCTCCGACGACTTCTTCGCCCTCGGCGGCCACTCGCTCCTCGCCACGCGGATCACGGCGCGCATCCGCGCCGCGTTCGGCGTGGCGCTGCCCGTCCGCTCGCTGTTTGAGGCGCCGACGGTGGCCCGTCTGGCGGCGCGCATCGACGAGGCCGCGGAGACGGCCGGTGCTCCAGCCGCGCCGCCGATCGAACGGGTGCCGCGCGGCGGCGACTTCCCGCTGTCCTTCGCGCAACGGCGCCTCTGGTTCCTCCAGACGCTCGATCCCGAGTCGGCGGCCTACAACATGACCGGCGCGTTCCGCTTGGCCGGGACGCTCGATCCGGCGGCGCTCGCCGGGGCTCTGTTGGAGGTCGCGCGCCGCCACGAGGCGCTGCGCACCACATTCCATCCCGCCGCCGGCGAGCCGGTGCAGCGGATCGCTCCGGAGCCGTGTCTCGTCCTCCCCTTGGTCGACCTGGGCGGCCTGCCGGCGGAGGCCCGCGGCGCCGAGGCCCTGCGCCTGGCGGAGCGGGTGGGACGGCAGACGTTCGATCTGGAGAACGGACCGCTGCTGCGCGCCGTCCTGCTCCGTCTGGAGCCGGCGGAGCACCTTCTCGCCACCTCTCTGAACCACGTCGTGGGCGATGGCTGGTCGCTCGGCGTGCTGGTGCGCGAGCTGGGCGCGCTTTATCCGGCGCTCGCTGCCGGAGAGCGCCCCGTCCTGCCGGACCTGCCGGTGCAGATGGCCGACTATGCGGTCTGGCAGCGCCAGTGGCTCCATGGCGAGACGTTGCAGCGGCTCCTCGTCTGGTGGCGCTCGCGGCTCGCCGGAGTCGATCCCGCGCTGCGGCTGCCCACGGACCGACCACGGCCGGCGGGGATTCTCCGCCGCGCGCGGACCCTGCGATTCCGCCTCTCCGGCGAGCTGGCGGACGGCCTGGAGGCGCTCGGACGCCAGCTCGGGACGACGCTGTTCATGACCCTCCTGGCGGGTTGGGAAGCCGTGCTCCACCGCTGGTCGGGACAGGGCGACTTCACCGTGGGAACGCCGGTCGCCAACCGGCATCCGGCCGAGATCGAAGGGGTGATCGGCTGCTTCCTGAACACCCTGGCCCTGCGGGCGCGGGTGGCGGGGGACGAGCCGTTCCGCGACCTGTTGGCGCGGGTGCGCGAGGAGACGCTCGGCGCCTACGAGCACCAGGACCTGCCGTTCGAGGCGCTCGTCGAGGAGCTGCAGCCCGACCGCGCCCTGTCGCGCGCGCCGGTCTTCCAGGTCCTCTTCGCGTTGCAGAACACGCCGATGCCGCGCTTGGAGCTGCCGGGTCTCACCCTGGAGGGGCTGCCGGTCGACCTCGATACGCCGAAGCTCGACCTCACGCTCATCCTGGAACGGCGGGGCGAGGAGATCGAGGCGTCGCTCGAATTCACCGAGGACCTGTTCGACCGTTCGACGATCGCCCGTCTGGCGAAGCACTGGGAGCTCCTCCTGGCCGGCGCCGTGGCCGCTTCGGAGCGGCCGGTGGGCCTCCTCCCGTTGATCACGCCGGAGGAGCGCGAGGAGCTGTTGCACGCGTGGGTAGCGGCGGCGCGGCCGGTCGGCGGCACGCCGCTCATCCACGAGCGCTTCGCCGAATGGGTGGTCCGGACGCCGGACGCGCCGGCTCTCCGCGACGGCGACCGGGAGCTGAGCTACCGCGAGCTCGACCGCAAGACCGACCAGGTGGCGGCCGAGCTGATCGCGGCCGGCGCGCGCCTGGGCGATCGGATCGGCGTCGGAATGCCGCGGTGCGCCGAGACGATCGTGGCGATCCTGGGCATCCTGAAAGCCGGCGCGGCCTGGCTCTACCTCGATCCGACCTTCCCACGGGAGCGCCTCGCCATGACCGCGAGCGACGCCCGGATCGCCGCCTTGATGACGACGGACGCCCAGATCGCGGCAGGCGGCTCGCTGCTGGAGGCGCTGCCGGAGGGGACGCCCGTGCTCCGCATCGACGCCGAGCCCGTGGATCTGATGATCGGGGTTCAACCGCCGGCCCTGCCGCGTCTGGACCTGCCAGCGACTGCGCTCGCCTACGTTATCTATACCTCGGGCTCCACGGGGCGGCCGAAGGGCGTCATGGGTACGCACGTCGGCGTCATCAATCTCGTGGAGGCGTTGCAGCGCGGCTCGCAGCTTCCGCCGGGGTCGGTGTGCAGCCAATGGGCGAGCTTCCTGTTCGACGCGTCGGCCCTGGAGATCATCAACTGCTGGGTGATCGGCGGCTGCCTGGACGTCGTCCCGGAGGAGATCCGCACCGACGGCATCGCGCTCGCCCGGTGGATGGAGGAGCGCCAGGTGAGCTGCGTCTTCATGGCGCCGGCCATGCTGCCCGACTTCGCGGCGGGGTTCGTCCAGGCCGAGGTGCCGCTGCGCCAGCTCACCTCGGGCGGCGAGGCGATCCTGATGGCGCCGCTCCAGGCGATGGCCGCGAAGCGGCCCGAGGCGGCCATCTACGACATCTACGGACCGGTCGAGACCTCGATCGTCATCTCCTTCTGGCGCTTTCCGAACGGGCAAGATCTGGCCTCGTCCGCGACGTTCGCGCCGGTCGGCCAGCCGTTCCCCAACCTCCGGGCGTACCTGTTGAGCCCGCAGCTCGAGCCGGTGCCGGTAGGGGTGCCGGGAGAGGTCTTCGCCGGCGGGCCGTTCCTGGCGCACGGCTACCTGGCGCGTCCCGAGCTGACCGCCGAGCGCTTCCTTCCCGATCCGTTCTACCGGGGCGGCGAGCGGATGTACCGGACCGGCGACCTGGCGCGCTGGCGGCCGGACGGCATTCTGGAGTTCATCGGCCGGGTGGATCACCAGGTGAAGATCCGCGGTCTGCGCATCGAGCTGGGGGAGATCGAGGCCACGCTGCTGCGCCAGCCGGACGTGGCCGAGGCCGCGGTGCTGGCCAACCTGCGGGACGGGGAAAAGCGCCTGGAGGCGTACGTGGTGGCCGCGCCGGGATCTCCGGATCTCTCGGCGATGGACCTCCGCCAGGCTCTCGGCGCCAGCCTGCCGGAGTACATGATCCCGTCCGCCTTCGTCTTCCTCGACGCCCTGCCGCGCAACACGAGCGACAAGGTGGACCGCCACAAGCTCGCCGAGATCGTTCCCGAGATCGGCGCCGCGGAAGAGACCTACGTGGCGCCGCGCACTCCGCAGGAGGAGCTGCTGGCGGCCGTCTGGTCCGAGGTGCTCGGCGTGCCGCGGGTCGGAGCGCTTGACGACTTCTTCACCCTGGGCGGCCACTCCCTCCTCGCCACCCGCGTCGTCTCCCGCCTCCAGAAGATGCTCGATGTTACGCTGCCCGTCCGGGCGCTCTTCGAGAGCCCGACCGTGGAGGCGCTGGCGGTACGGATCGCGGCCATGGGCGTGATGAGCGAAGGGGCGGGGGAGGGGACGATTCCGCGCGTGCCGCACGACCGGCCGCTGCCCCTGTCGTTCGCGCAGGAGCGCATCTGGTTCCTGGAGCAGCTCCAGCCGGGCAGCACCGCCTATCACCTGCCGGCCGCGCTGGATCTGCGCGGCACGCTCGATACCCAGGCGCTCGCCGGGACGCTGGCGGAGATCCTCCGCCGCCACGAAGCGCTGCGAACGGTGTTCCGCGAAGAGGGGGGGAAGCCGGTCCAGGAGATCCTTCCGGCACCGCCGCCGACGCTTCCGAGGATCGACCTGCGCGGTCTGCCGGCGCAGGCGCGGGAGGACGAGGCCGAGCGGCTCGCGGCGGCCTGGTTCCGCCGTCCTTTCGACCTGCGGGGCGAACCGATGCTGCGCGCCACGCTGCTCCACCTGGAGCCTGACCTCCACCGGCTGCTCCTCCTTCAGCACCACATCGCGTCGGACGGCTGGTCGCTCGGCGTGCTGGTCCAGGAGGTGGTGGCCCTCTATCCGCTGTTCGCCGGCCTTCCGGGCGGGACGCCGCTGCCGGAGCCGCCGATCCAGTTCGCCGACTTCGCGGTCTGGCAGCGCGAGCAGCTCCGTGGCGCGACGCTCGAACGGCTGGTCGAGGCCGGGCGGGATCTGCTCGCCGGAGCGCCGCCGGCCACGGACCTGCCCACCGACCGGCCGCGCCCGCGGGCGCAGGACTTCCACGGCGAGCTGCTCAATGTGACCTACGGCGAGCGGGGGGCCGCGCCCATGGCGGCCCTCGCGCGGGAGGAGGGAGCGACCCCCTTCATGGCGCTCCTCGCGGTCTTCCAGATGCTCCTCCAGCGCTGGAGCGGCGAGGACGAGGTGGTGGTCGGCACGCCGGTGGCGGGGCGCACCCGGCCGGAGCTCGAAGGGCTGATCGGCGTCTTCATCAACACCCTGGCGCTGCGCGGGCGGCTGGATGGCGATCCGACGTTCCGCGAGCTGATGGGGAGGGCACGCGAGGCCGCGCTCGACACTTTCCCGCTCCAGGAGCTCCCGTTCGAGATGTTGGTGGAGCGTCTGCAGCCGGTGCGCGACCTGGCGCGGCCTCCGATCTTCCAGACCATGTTCGCCCTCCAGAACGCGCCGTTCGGCCGGCTGGAGCTGCCGGGGCTCGTGCTGGAGCCACGGCCGGCGGACGCGCGTGGCGCCAAGCTGGAGCTCCTCCTCTCCCTGACTGAGGAGGGGGGCGGGCTGGCTGGTGGGTTGGAGTACAACACCACGCTCTTCGACCGGTCCACGGCCGAGCGCTTCCTGCGCCACTTCGGCGCCCTCCTGGAAGAGGCCGCGGCCGCGCCGGATCTCCCGATCTCGCGGCTGTCGCTGCTCGGCACGGAGGAGCGGCTCCAGCTCCTCGGCGGATGGGCGGACGGCGGAGAGGTGCCGGCGGTGTCCGAGGGGGGGGAGGACCTCCTCCACGCCCGCTTCGCGGCGCTCGCCGCCGAACGTCCGGAGGCGGTCGCGCTCACCTGGAACAACCGGGACCTCACATACGGCGATCTCGCCGCGCGGTCCTGGCGGCTGGCGCGGCACCTGCGCGAGCTGGGCGTCGGCCCGGAGGTCCGGGTGGGGATCTGCCTGGAGCGCTCGCCCGACCTGGTCGTCGCGATCCTGGCCGTCCTCGCGGCTGGCGGCGCCTACGTGCCGATCGAGCCGGCGCTCCCGGCCGAGCGGCGGGCCTTCATTGTCCAGGACACGCGGATGCCGATCCTCCTCTCGCGCCGGGGCCTGCTCGGGAGCCTGCCGCTCGCCGGTCTCCGCCTCGTCGATCCGGGCGAGGAGGCGGACGTGATCGCCGGCCGTGACGCGGCGCCGCTGCCGCCACTCGCGGCACCGGACAACCTCGCCTATCTCATCTACACGTCGGGCTCGACCGGCGTGCCCAAGGGGGTGGCCATCCCGCACCGGAGCGCCGTGGCCTTCCTGCGCTGGGCCGAAACGATGTGGAGCCGGGAGGACCTGGCCGCGGTGCTCGCCGCGACCTCGGTGAGCTTCGACCTCTCGGTCTTCGAGCTGTTCGCGCCGCTCTCTGTGGGTGGACGGGTGGTGCTCGTGGACAACGCCTTGCGCGTGCAGGAGATCGCCAGGAGCGGCGGTGTGACGCTGATCAACACGGTGCCGTCGGCGATGACCGAGATGCTGCGGCTGGGCGCGCTGCCCCCCTCGGTGCGGGTGGTGAACCTTGCCGGCGAGCCGCTGCGGCGGCGGCTGGCGGACGAGATTTTGCGGGCGGGCGTGCCGCGTCTGCTCAACCTCTATGGCCCCTCCGAGGACACGACCTATTCGACCTGGGAGGAGGTCGCGGCCGGCGAGGCGTCGGAGCCCGGGATCGGCCGGCCGATCGCCGGCACGCGGGCCTTTGTGCTCGATAAGACCCTGGAGCCCGCGCCCGCGGGCGTGCCAGGCGAGCTGTGCCTGGCGGGAGCCGGGCTGGCGCGCGGCTATCTCGACCGGCCGGACCTCACGGCGGAGCGCTTCGTGCCCGATCCGTTCGGGGAGCCGGGCGCGCGGCTCTACCGCACGGGCGACCGCGCGCGCTGGCGGCCGGATGGGCGGATCGAGCTCCTGGGACGGCTCGACCATCAGGTCAAGGTCCGCGGGTTCCGCATCGAGCTGGGCGAGATCGAGGCCGCTCTCCTCGCCACTCCTGGGATCGCCGAGGCCGCGGTGCTCGCCCGGGACCGTGACGGCGATCGCCGCCTGGAGGCCTATCTGGTGGCCGCGGCGGGTCCGGAGCCCGGGCTGGCTGCGATCCGCGCGGATCTTGGGCGGCGTCTGCCCGACTACATGATTCCGTCGGGCGTCGTCTTCCTCCCGGCCCTGCCGCACACCGCGACGGGCAAGGTGGACCGCCGGGCGCTCGCCCAGATCGAGGCGACGCCGGGCGGCGTCCGCCGCGAGTACGTGGCACCGCGCACGGAGATCGAGACGTGGGTGGCCGAGACCTGCGCGGCGCTGCTGAGCGTGCCGAACGTCGGGCTGCGCGACCGCTTCTTCGACCTCGGCGGCCACTCGCTGCTGGCCACCCAGCTCATCGCCCGGCTGCGCGACGAGTGGCAGATCGAGCTGCCGCTCCAGGACGTGTTCGCCGCCACGGACGTCGGAGACCTGGCCGACCGGATCACCGAGCTGGGCCTGGGGCAGGCGGGTGACGAGGACCTCGCCGAAGCGCTCGCCGAGCTCGGAGTCTCGCCCGAGGATCTGGACTCCCTGCTGCAGAAGGGCTGAGGGGATGTCGATGCAGGGCCAAGAGCTCGAGAGCTGGCTGAGCGCCCGGGCGGCGGAAGCGCTCCAGATCCCGGTCGAGCAGCTCGACCCCGCCCGTCCGCTGATCGACCAGGGGCTCGACTCGCTCGGCGCGATCGAGCTGGGGCAGGCGGTGGAGACGGTGCTGGGAGTGGTTCTGCCTCCGGGGGTCTTGCTGGAGGGGGCGTCGGTCCGGGACCTCACCCCCCTGGCCCCCTCTCCCATCGCCCCCCCGCCGCCCGGGAGAGGGGGGAACCCACACCTTCCCAGCAGCTCTCACATACGCAGCGGGGGCTCTGGTTTCTTCATCGGCTGCATCCGGAGAGCACGGCGTATCACCTGTCGACCATGACGCGGGTGTTCGGCGAGGCCTCGAACGAGGCGATCCGCGCGACGTTCCAGGCGATGATGGACCGCCATCCGGCGCTGCGGACGACGTTCCCCCTGATGGGCGACGAGCCGGTGCAGGTGATCCCCGAGCAGCGGGAGATGGCGTTCGAGGTGATCGACGCCTCGGGGTGGAGCGCGGCCGAGCTGCGCGCGCGCATGGAGGAGGAGGCATTCCGCCCGTTCGATCTGGAGCGGGGACCGATCTTCCGCGCGAGCGTGTTCGACCGCGGGAGCGAGCGCTTCCTGGTCGTCGCGATGCACCACATCGTCTCGGACTTCGGCGCGCTGGTGAACCTGCTCCAGGAGGCGCCGCGCGAGGGGACGAAGAGCTTCGCGCAGTTCGTCGCCTGGCAGGAGGAAATGCTGGCCGGACCCGAGGGCGCCCGGCTGGAAGAGTTCTGGCGCGAGCGGCTGGCCGGGCTGCCCGAGCTGGACCTGCCGGCCGACAAGGTGAAGCCGGCGAACGCGCCCGAGCAGGGAGACGCGGAGTGGCGCGAGGTCGCGCCGCAGACGCTCGCCCGGCTCAAGGCCTTGGCGCGCTCGCAAGGGGCCACGCTGTACGTCGTGCTGCTGGCCGCCTTCCAGACGTTCCTCCATCGCTATACGGGCCAGGACGACTTCGCGGTCGGTTCGCCGGTCGCCGGCCGGCCCGCGGGCTACGGCCGGGCCTTCGGCTACTTCACGAACCCGGTCGTGCTTCGGGCGGAGCTGGCGGGCGATCCGCCGTTCCGCGAGCTGGTCGACCGCACCCGGCGGCGGGTGGTCGAGGCGCTGGACAACCAGCATTTCCCGCTGCCGCTCCTCGTCGAGAGGCTGCGCGCCCGCGCCGAGCTGTTCCGCGCTCTCTTCGTGCTCCACCGCGCGCCCGCGGGAGCGGGAGGGCTGGTGAGCTTCTCGCTGGGAGAAGGGGGAGGGCGGCTTCGCCTGGACGGCTTCGAGCTGGAGTCGCTGCAACTGGCCCCACGCGGCGCGCAGTTCGACGTCACACTGGCAGCCGGCGAGCGCCGCGGTGCTCTCGGTCTCCAAATCATCTACGACGCCGCCCGCTTCGAAGCCCCGACCATCGCGCGCTGGCTCCAGCACCTGGACACCCTGCTCACCGGAGCCGCCGAGCGCCCGGACCCGCCGCTGACCGAGCTCCCCCTGCTGAGTCCCTGGGAGCGCCACCAGGTCCTCCGCGAGGTCAACGACGGAAGCGACGTCGACCTCCCCTGGACCGCCCTCCACGAGGGCTTCGAGCGCCAGGCGCGGAAGACTCCGTCCGCCACCGCCCTGATCGACCAGGACCGGCGCCTCACCTACCAGGAGCTGGATGCGCGGGCCTCAGAGCTGGCCGAAGAGCTGCGCCGGCTGGGAGCCAGGCCGGAGAGCATCGTGGCGGTGAAGCTGCCGCGGACCGCCGAGCTGATCGTCGCCCTCCTCGGCGTGCTCAAGGCGGGCGCGGCGTATCTGCCGCTCGATCCGGGGTATCCGGAGGAGCGGATCGCGTTCATGTTGGAGGATGCGGGGGCGGGGATCCTCCTCGAGCCCTCACCCTCACCCCGGGTTGAAACCCGGGGCTATGAACATGGCCGTCCCTCTGGGACGGAGTCGACGTGTATCAGCCATCTCCGTCCCATCGGGACGGCCGCTTTTCTAGCCCCGGGTTTCAACCCGGGGTACGCGGGCGGGCTGGCGTATTTGATCTACACCTCCGGCTCCACCGGCCGCCCCAAAGGCGTCGCCATCGAGCACGCCGCCGCCATCCGCCTGGTCGCCTGGGCGGGCCGGGCATTCTCGCCCGAGGAGCTGCGGGGCGTGCTGGCCGCCACGTCAGTCAACTTCGACCTGTCGATCTTCGAGATCTTCGTCCCCTTGAGCTTCGGAGGGGCGGTGATCCTTGCCGAGAACGCGCTGGCTCTGCCCGAGCTGCCGGCGCGCGGCGAGGTCACGCTGATCAACACGGTCCCTTCGGCTGTCGCCGGGCTGCTGGAGATGGGGCCGCTGCCGGCGTCGGTGCGCACCGTGAACCTGGCGGGAGAGCCGCTGCGGCGGTCTCTGGCGGACAAGGTGATCGCCGCGGGCGTCAAGCTGTGGGACCTCTATGGACCTTCGGAGGACACGACCTACTCGACGGGCGCGGTCGTGGCGGCGGGCGATCCGTTCGAGCCGCCGATCGGCTGGCCTCTGGCGGGGTCGCGGGCGTATGTGCTGGATCGTGGATTCCGCCCCCTGCCGCTGGGCGTTCCGGGCGAGCTGTGCCTGGGTGGGAGAGGGCTGGCGCGGGGGTATCTGAGCCGGCCGGCGCTGACCGCGGAGAAATTCATCCCGTCTCCGTTCGCCGAGGAGCCGGGCTCGCGGATCTACCGGACAGGCGACCTGGTGCGGCGGCGGCAGGACGGCGCTCTGGAGTACCTGGGGCGGATCGATCATCAGGTCAAGATTCGCGGCTTCCGCATCGAGCTGGGCGAGGTGGAGGCGGCGCTGCTGGCCGTCCCCAGCGTGCGCGAGGCGGTGGTGGTGGCGCGCGATGGGGCGCTGGTCGGCTACGTGGCTCTGGATGCCGAGCTGCCGGAGGAGGCGCTGCGCGAGGCTCTGCGGGAGCGGCTGCCGGCACCGTTTGTGCCGTCCTTTTTCGTGGTCCTGGACGCGCTGCCGCGCACGCCCAACGGCAAGGTGGACAGGAAGGCCCTGCCGGCGCCGGTGGCCTCCGAGGCCAGCTCCTCCGAAGCGCCGATCGGGCCGGTCGAAGAGGCCCTGGCGGCGGTCTGGGCCGGTGTGCTGGGGCGGGAGAGCATCGGCCGGTCCGAGAGCTTCTTCGAGATGGGCGGCCATTCACTGCTCGCGGCGCGGGTGATGACGCGGGTTCGCGAGGCGCTCGGCGTCGACCTCCCGCTGACCGCGCTCTTCGACGCCCCCACGGTAGCTGGCCTGGCGGCGCGGATCGCGGCGGCGCGGGCCAGCTCCGAGCAGGCGATCGAGCCCGTCCCGCGGGATCAGCCCCTGCCGCTCTCCTTCGCCCAGCAGCGCCTCTGGTTCCTCGACCGGCTGGAGCCGGGGAGCCCGCTGTACAACATCCCGCTCGCCCTGCGCGCCGCCGGTCCCCTCGACCCGGCCCGCCTGGCGCGGACGCTCACCGAGATCGAGCGGCGGCACGAGGCGCTGCGTACCGTTTTCCCGCGGAGAGGGGGACTCCCCTTCCAGGAGATCCGGCCGCCGGCGCCTTTCCCGCTGCCGGTCGTCGATCTCTCTGCTCTGCCTTCCGCCGCACGGATCACGGAAGCCGCCGGGCTGGCCGCCGCAGAGGCGCGCCGTCCGTTCGATCTGGAGCGCGGGCCAGTGTGGCGGGCGTTCTGCCTGCGCCACGAGATCTCCGAGCACGCCATCGTTATGACCCTCCACCATGTGGCGGGCGACGGCTGGTCTCTGGAGGTGCTGGAGCGCGAGGTGGGTACCCTGTATGGCGGCGGGTCGCTCCCCGCGCTGCCGGTGCAGTACGCGGACTTCGCAGTCTGGCAGCACGAGCGGCTGGCCGGAGCGGCGTTGCAGCGGGAGCTCGCCTGGTGGCGCGAGCGGCTGGCCGGCGTAGAGCCGCTGGACCTGCCCGGAGACCGGCCACGCCCGGCAGCTTCGACCGCCCGCGGCTTCAGCCTCGTGGCGCCGATGCCCGCGGATCTCGCGGAGGAGCTGGGGGCTCTCGCCCGCGGCCGGGGCGCTACGCTGTACCAGGTTCTGCTCGCCGGCTACGCTGCGCTCCTGGCCCGTTGGAGCGGCCGAAGCGATTTCTGCGTCGGCGCGCCGCTCGCCGGCCGCGGAAGGACCGAGGTCGAAGGGCTGATCGGTCTCTTCGTGAACACCCTCGTCCTGCGGTTCGACCTGACTGGCGATCCCGGCTTCGCGGCACTGATCGGCCGCGCGCGGGAGACCGCGCTGGCGGCGCAGGCGCACGGCGAAGTGCCGTTCGAGCGCCTCGTCGAGGAGCTGGTCCCGGAACGCACCCTAGGCCGCGCGCCTCTGGTGCAGACGATGTGTGACCTGGTCCACGCCGCGACTCCGCGCGAGCTGGCGCCTGGGCTGTGTCTCGAACGGCTATCCGTGGAGACCGGGACTGCCAAGTTCGATCTTGCCCTGAACGTGGAGGAGGCGGACGGCGCGCTCACTGCAACGCTGGAGGCGAGCGCCGACCTGTTCGACCGGACAACCGGACAGCGCCTCCTCGACGCCTGTCTGCGCCTGCTCGCCGCCGCCGTCCGCGAGCCGGACCTCCCGCTGAGCCGCCTGCCGCTGCTTGGCGACGCCGAACGGGCGCAGATCGTCCGGGAATGGAACGACACCGCCGCCGCGCCACCGCGGGACCTGCATCTCTACACCCTGTTCGACCGCCAGGTGCGAGAGCGCCCTGAAGCCCTGGCTCTTGTCTGGGAAGAGACCCGCCTGACCTACCGGGAGCTCGCTGATGCGGTGGACCCGCTGGCGCGGCAGCTGCGCGCTCTGGGCGTGGGAGCCGAGGTGCCCGTGGCTTTTTGCCTGGAGCGGGGGGTGGGCCGGATCGTGGCGATTCTCGCGATTCTGAAAGCCGGCGGCGCCTACGTGCCGCTCGATCCCGCCTGGCCGGAGGAGCGGCGCGCGTGGATTTTGGAGGATTGTGGAGCGCCGCTGGTGATCATGGAGGAGGGGGTCAAGGAGATCAAGGACAACAAGGCCGACAAGGGCTCCAGGAGCGGCTCCTTTAGGTCCTTGACGTCCTTTGAGCCCTCTTCCGCCGCCTACATCCTCTACACCTCCGGCTCCACCGGCCGCCCGAAGGGCGTGGTCATCGAGCACCGCTCGATCACCCTCTACGTGCAAACCTTCAACAAGGAGCTCGGCCTCAGCCCGCAGGACCGCACACTCCAGTTCGCCTCGATCGGCTTCGACCTGAGCGTCGAGGAAATCTTCATCGCGTTCGCGGCGGGCGCCGTGCTGCATCTCGCTCCAAAGGAGATGAGCCTGTCGGCCGCGGCCTACCTGGAGCGGTGCCAGGAGTGGGGGCTGACCGTGCTCACGCTGCCGACCGCGTTCTGGCACGAGCTGGCCCGCGAGATTGCCGCGCGGCCCGCGGCCTTGCCGCCGTCGGTGCGCCTGGTCACCCTGGGGGGCGAGACAGCGCTGCCGGAACGGGTCGCGGCTTGGTGGCGGCACGTCGGTCCGGGCGTCCGGCTGTACAACACGTACGGGCCCACGGAAATCACCGTGGCCTCCCATCGCATCCTCCTCACCGAAGAGACGTTGGGTGGTCCGTTCGGCGTCCCCATCGGCCGACCGTACCGCCATGCGCAGGCGTACGTCCTCGACCGGGCACTACGCCCTCTGCCTCCCGGTCTGCCGGGGGAGCTGTGCATCGGCGGGGCCGGTGTGGGGCGGGGTTACCTGCGGCGTCCCGAGTTGACGGCGGAGCGCTTCGTCCCCGATCCGTTCGCGGACACGCCGGGCGCGCGTCTCTACAGGACCGGCGACGTCGCCCGCTTCCGGCACGATGGCCTCGTCGAATTCCTGGGGCGCTCGGACGACCAGGTGAAGATCCGCGGCTTCCGCATCGAGCCCGGCGAGATCGAGGCCGTTCTGACCGCCCTCCCGGGCGTTGCCGACGCCGCGGTCCTGGCGCCGGCGGATGCGCAGGGGGAGCGCCGGCTCGTGGCATTCGTGGTCGGCACGGCGGCTCCGGAGGAGCTGCGCGAGCTCTTGAAGCGCCGGCTGCCCGAGTACATGGTGCCGGGAAGGTTCGCGTTTCTGGACGCCCTGCCGATCACGCCGAGCGGCAAGGTGGATCGCCGGACCCTGTCCCAGATGGCCGGTCTCGCGGCCGGCCCGGGTGGCTCCCAAGGGGAGACGCCGCGCACGCCCGTGGAGCAGGTGGTGGCCGCGATCTGGACCGACCTGCTGGGTGTGGAGCGCGTCGGCCGCCGCGATGGCTTCTTCGACCGCGGCGGGCATTCGCTCCTCGCCGCCCGGGTCTGCGCGCGGCTGCGCGACGCGTTCGGCGTCGAGGTGCCGGTGCGCGAGCTGTTCGAGGACCCAACGGTGGCCGGGCTGGCGGCGCGAGTGGAGAGCGCGCTCTGGGCCGGCCGCGGCGGGGCCGCGCCGCCTCTCCTTCCCCTCGCGCCGGAGGAGCGAGCCGCCGGCGTGCCTCTTTCGTTCGCCCAGCGCCGTCTCTGGTTTTTCGAGCGGCTGGAGCCCGGGAGCCCGCTGTACCACATCCCAGCGGTCCTGCGCGCGGCCGGCCCGCTGGACGCCGGGCGTCTGGAGCGGGCGCTCGCGGAGGTGGAGCGCCGCCACGAGGCGCTACGCACCGTTCTCGCCGCAGGTTCCGAAGCACTGTCCGGCGAGCCGGTCCAGATCGTCCTGCCTCCGCGCCCGTTCGCCCTGCCGGTCACCGATCTTACGGCTCTCCCGGCGGTAGAGCGCGACGCCCGCGCCCGCGCTCTGGTGATCGAGGAGGCACTGCGGCCATTCGACCTGGAGACGGGGCCGCTCTGGCGCGCCACTCTCCTGCGGCTCGGCGCTGAGAACCATCTCGTGCTGCTCACGCTGCACCACATCGTGAGCGACGGCTGGTCCATGGACGTGCTGCTGCGCGAGGTGGCGGCTCTGTACGAAGGCGATGGCGTGGCGCTGCCCGCGTTGCCGGTGCAGTACGCCGACTGGGCCGTCTGGCAGCAGACGTGGCTGCGCGGCGCCGCGCTGGAGCGGGGGCTGGCCGCCTGGCGGCAGCGCCTCGCCGGTGTGCCGACGCTCCTTGAATTGCCGGCCGACCGCCCGCGCCCCGCGGCGCAGACGTTCCGCGGCATCCAGCTCACCCGGCCCGTGCCCGCGGACCTGGCGTCCGGCCTCCAGGCGCTGGCGCGCCGCGAGGGCGCGACCCTCTTCATGGCCCTGCTCGCCGCCTTCCAGGCGTTCCTCGCGCGCTGGAGCGGGCAGCGCGACTTCGTGGTGGGCACGCCGGTGGCGGGCCGAGACCAGATCGAGATCGAGCCCCTGATCGGGTTCTTCGTGAATACCCTGCCGCTCCGCACCCAGATCGAGAACGATCCGCCGTTCCGCGCCCTGACTACCGTAGCGAGGGAGGCGGCGCTCGCGGCCTACGCGCACGGCGAGATCCCCTTCGAACGGCTCGTGGAAGACCTGGCGCCGGAGCGCGACGCCGGCCACGCGCCGCTCGTCCAGGTGCTCCTCTCCCTCGGCAACACCCCGCGACTGGACCTGTCTTTCGGGGGGCTCACCCTGACTCCCTTCGACGCGGGCGTGGGGGAGAGCGCCAAGTTCGACCTCACTCTGGCGATCGAGGAGGCGGCCGGAGAGCTGAATGCGGTGCTCGTAGCCAGCGCCGATCTCTTCGATGCGACAACCGTCCGACGAGCCCTGGAGGCCTGGATGCGCCTCCTCGCGGGAGCCGTCCACGATCCCGATCTCCGGCTCTCGGACCTGCCGCTCCTCTCCGCGGCCGAGAGCGCGCAGCTCCTCCAGGAGTGGAACGACTCCGCGGCCGAGGTTCGGCGCGACCTCCTCCTTCACGAGCTGGTCGAAACCCAGGCCCGGCTGCGGCCCGACGCGCCTGCGTTGGTCGACGGCGACCGTTGCCTCACCTACCGGGAGCTCGACCAGGAAGCCGACCGCCTCGCCCGTCACCTCCGCTCTCTGGGTATCGGACCGGAAATCCCGGTGGGCTTTCGCCTGGAGCGTGGGGCCGGCCGCATCGTGGCGACCGTGGGGATCCTGAAAGCCGGAGGCGTTTGCGTTCCCCTCGACCCCGCCTACCCCGCCGAGCGGCTCGCTTGGATCCTGGAGGACTGCGGTGCGCCGGTGGTGATCACGGAGGAGGGGTTCAAGGACATCAAGGACGGCAAGAGCATCAAGGACGAGTCCTTTGGGTCCTTGAAGTCCTTTAGGCCCTTGGAGCCCTCTTCCGCCGCCTACCTCCTCTACACCTCCGGCTCCACCGGCCACCCCAAAGGCGTGGTCATCCCGCACGCCTCCGCCGCAGCCTATGCGCAAACCATCGCCGTCCGCTACGGCATCGCGCCGGGCGAGCGCACCCTCCAGTTCGCCTCGATCGGCTTCGACGTGAGCTATCAGGAGATCTTCGGGGCATTCGCTGGAGGCGCCGCGCTGTACGTCGCGACGCGCGAGATGACTCTGTCAGCGGCCGAGTATCTGGAGCGGTGCCGGGCCTGGGGGATCACCTACCTCCACCCGCCCACGGCCTTCTGGCATGAGATGGTGCGCGAGATCGTCGCGCGTCCGGAGGCGCTCCCGCCGACGCTGCGGCTCGTCGCGACCGGCGGCGAGGCGGCGCTGCCGGAGCGCGCCGCCGACTGGCTCCGCGTGGCTCCCCACGTCCGGATGATCAACGCCTACGGACCCACGGAGGCTACCGTGGCCGCCACCCTGGTCGAGCTGGGGGAGGGATCGGTCGGACCGTTCGGAGTGCCGATCGGCCGGCCGTTCCGCAACGTGCGGACCTACGTGTTGGATGCCGATCGGCGGCCGGTCCTCTCCGGCGCGCGCGGCGAGCTGTGCATCAGTGGCATCGGCGTGGTTCGCGGTTACCTGCGCCGTCCGGACCTCACGGCCGAGCGCTTCGTTCCCGATCCGTTCGCGGACGAGCCGGGCGCCCGCATGTACAGGACCGGCGACGTCGTGCGCCTCCGGCCGGACGGCCTGATCGATTTCCTGGGGCGCTCCGACCATCAGGTGAAGATCCGCGGCTTCCGCATCGAGCTCGGCGAGATCGAGGGGGCGCTCGCCGCCTGCCCGCAGGTGGCCGAAGCCGTGGTGCTCGCACTGCCGGACGGTCAACCGGACGGCCACGGTGGGCGCCGCCTCGCCGCTTTCGCCGTGCCCGCTCCCGGCCAGGAGCCCACGCCCGACCTCCTCCGGGAGCAGCTGCTCGCACGGCTCCCGGATTACATGGTGCCGTCCAGCCTCACGATCCTCGGCAAGCTGCCGCTCACCCCGAACGGCAAGGTGGACCGCCGCTCGCTCGCTCGGATCGAGTCGGACGCCGGAGACATGTCCGCGCCCGCCGGGCTCTTGCCGCGCGATCCGGTCGAGGAGATGGTGGCCTCCGTCTGGGCCGACATCCTGGGGATCGCGGTGGAGCGGATCGGGCGGCGCGACGACTTCTTCGCGCTCGGCGGGCACTCGCTGCTCGCCACGCGCATCGGCTCCCGTCTGCGCGAGGCGTTCGGCGTAGAGGTGCCACTCCGCGAGGTCCTGGAGCGTCCCACGGTCGAGGCCCTCGCCGCGCTTGTGCGCGGAGCTCTGGGCGTTCAGGATGCCCGGTCCGTGGCGCCGCCGATCGTCCGCCAGCAGCGCACGGCCGATCCGCCCCTCTCCTTCGCGCAGCTCCGCCTCTGGATCATCGACCGGATCGAGCCTGGCACGTCCACCTACAACGTGGCCCTCGCCGCGCTCCTGAAGGGGGATCTGGAGCCCGGTCTCCTGACCGCCGCCTTCGGCGAGGTGGCACGCCGGCACGAGGCGGTGCGGACGACGTTCGGCGTGCACGGGGGCGAGCCCGTGCAGATCGTCCAGCCGCCGGCGCCCGTCCCGCTTCCTGTGATCGATTTGGCGGCCCTGCCGGAGGCGGTGCGCGCGGGCGAGGCACGGCGGCTGGCGCACGAGGAGGAGAGGCGGCCGTTCGATCTGGAGCATGGCCCCATGCTGCGCGCCGGCCTGGTCCGCCTGGCAGCCGCGGAGCACCTCCTGCTCCTCACCCTGCACCACATCGTGTGCGACGAGTGGTCCATCCGCCTGCTCTTCGGCGAGGTGGTGACCCTGTACGCGGCGTTGCGCGAGGGCCGGCCGGCCGCCTTGCCCGAGCTGCCGGTGCAGTACGCCGACTTCGCAATCTGGCAGCGCGCCTTGCTGACCGGCCCGGTGCTGGAGTCGCAGCTCACCTTCTGGCGCAGCCGCCTCGCCGATCCGCCGGTCCTGGAGCTGCCGACCGACCGGCCGCGTCCGCCACTCCAGACCGTCCGCGGCGCGCGCCTCTCGTTCGCCTTGCCGGCGGAGACCTCGGCGGCGCTCCTCGCACTGGGCCGCCGCCACGGCGCCACCGCCTTCATGACGCTGCTCGCCGCGTATGAGGCCCTGCTGGCGCGGACCGCAGGACAGACCGACCTGACGATCGGAACGCCGATCACCGGCCGCACCCGCGTGGAGGTGGAAAGTCTCATCGGCTTCTTCCTGAACACCCTGGTGCTGCGGGCCGACCTCTCCGGCGATCCGGGCTTTGGCGAGATCGTCGGCCGCACCCGCGCGAGGGCCTTGGAGGCGTACGCCCATCAGGATCTCCCGTTCGAAAAGCTGGTCGACGAGATCGGTGTGCGGCGGAGCCTCGGTCATTCGCCTCTCTTCCAGGCCCTCTTCGTCCTGCTCCACGCGACGCCCCTGCCCGAGGCCGCCACGGACTTGCGCGCGACGCCGTTCGCGACCGATGGGACGACTGCGAAGTTCGATCTCACTCTGTCGATGCAGGCGGACGGCGACGCCCTGACCGGCGTGCTCGAGTACAACACCGACCTCTTCGACCGGACCACCGCGCTCCGTCTCGCCGAGCGCTTCCGCGTCCTCTGCGCCGCCGCGGCCCGCGAGCCGCAACGGCCGCTCTCCGATCTGCCCGTCCTCCCCGAGCCCGAAGCGCACCAGGTCCTCAACGAATGGAACGACCGGCCGCCGATCCACGATACGGAGGTCCGCCTCCACGACCTCGTGGCGGCCTGGGCCGAGCGTGACCCGGAGAGGCCCGCGGTGGAGTGGGAGGGGGGCGCCTGGACCTACGCTGATCTCGTCGGCCGCGCCCGCGCGCTCGCCGCCCGGCTTCTCACCCTGGGAATTGGCCCGGACGTGCCCGTGGGCGTCTACGCCGGCCGCGGTCCCGAGCTGGCCGTCGCCCTCCTGGCCGTGTTCGAGGCCGGAGGCGCCTATCTCCCGGTCGATCCCGCCTATCCGCGGGAGCGCCAGGTGTTCATGCTGGAAGATTCGGGCGCGCCAGTCCTTCTCGTTCCTGAAGCGCTGGTGGAGTCGGTGCCGGAGACCACGGCAAGGATTGTGATCCTCACCGAAGATCCAGAGGCTGTTCGCCCCTCTCCCGCTTGCGGGAGAGGGGCCGGGGGTGAGGGCTCCGCCTACATCATCTATACCTCGGGCTCCACCGGCCGACCCAAAGGCATCGCCCTGCCCCATCGGGTCCTCACCAACCTGATCCTCTGGCAGATCGATCCGGAGCGCCGCGGCGCCATGCCGGAATCCTGGCGCACGCTCCAGTTCTCGTCTCCGAGCTTCGACGTGTCGCTTCAGGAGATGCTCTCCACCTGGTGCGCCGGCGGCACTTTGGTGCTGGCGTCCGAGGAGGATCGGCGCGATCCCGAGCGCCTGGCGCGGCGCCTCGCCGAGGCGGAGATCGAGCGCCTGTTCCTCCCATACGTCGCCTTGCAGCAGCTCGCTGACCGGCTCGCCCGGCCGGACACGCCCGTCCCGCCGCGCCTCTGCCGGGTCATCACCGCGGGCGAGCAGCTCCAGGTCACGCCGCAGGTGGCCGAAGCGTTCCGCCGGCTCTCCGCGGTGACCGGCGGCACGATCCTGTACAACCACTACGGCCCCTCGGAGACGCACGTGGTCACCGAGCTGATTCTGGAAGGAGACCCGGGTCGCTGGCCCGCGGTGCCCTCGGTCGGACGTCCCATTGCGGGCTCCGCGGCCTACGTTCTGGACCGTACCCTGAAGCCGGTCCCTCTCGGCATCCCCGGAGAGCTTGTCCTGGGCGGCTTCTCTCCGGCGCGCGGCTACCTGGGCCGGCCTGACCAGACGGCCGAGAAGCTCATCCCCGACGCCTGGAGCGGCATGCCGGGTGCGCGGCTCTATCGGAGCGGCGACCTCGCCCGCCTCCTGCCGGACGGCAACATCGAGTTCCTCGGCCGCATCGACCACCAGGTGAAGATCCGCGGCTATCGGATCGAGCCGGGCGAGATCGAAGCGGTGCTGGCCACCCACCCCCGAGTGCGCGAATGCGCCGTGGTGGTGCGCGAGGATCGTCCGGGCGACCGGCGCCTGGTCGCGTGGGTGGTGACGGACGGCGATGTCGCGCCCACCGAGCTGCGCGATCACCTCCGCGAGAGGCTGCCGGACCCCATGGTCCCCACCGCCTTCGTGAAGCTCGATGCCATGCCGCTGACCGGCAGCGGCAAGATCCAGCGCTCGGCGCTGCCTGCGCCCGAAGGCGAGCGCCTGGCCGCGGCGCCGTTCGTCGAGCCGCGGACCACCCTGGAACGGGAGATCGCGGCGGTGTTCCGCGAAGAGCTGGGCCTCGACCGCGTCGGCCGCGAGGACAACTTCTTCGATCTCGGAGGCCATTCGCTGACCATGGTCCGCGCCGCCGCCCAACTCACCGAGCGCCTCGGCCGTCCCGTCGCCGTCCTCGATCTCTTCCGCACGCCGACCGTCGCCTCCCTGGCCCGGCAGCTCGGAGGCGACGAGGAGAAGGTCCCGGCCCGCGAAATCCTCGAAGAGCGCGCCGAGACGCGGCGGCAGTCGCTGGGGCGGCGGCGGGAGCTTCGGCGCGGCCGGTGAGGGCTCTCGGCACGAACCTGGCATAATACCTTCACCATGGAAGAGGAGTTGTTGGAAACCGCCATCGCCGCCGCGCGCGCGGGCTCGGAGGTTTTGCAGCGCTATTTCCGGCGCGACGGCCTGCAGGTGAGCCGCAAGGGGCAGAACGATTTCGTCACCGAGGCGGACAAGGCGAGCGAGTCCGCGGTTCTCGCCGTGATCCATCAGCGCTTCCCCGATCACCGCATCCTTGCGGAGGAGGGAGGAGCGGCCGATCTCAACCAGGGGAGCGACACCGAATGGCTCGTCGATCCGCTGGACGGCACCACCAACTTCCTCCAGGGACTGCCGGTTTGGTGCGTCTCCGTGGCCTGCCGCCGCGCGGGGCGGGTCGTCGCCGGCGCGATCGTCGACCCGGAAGGGGACAATGAGTTCACCGCGCTGCGCGGGCACGGCGCCTCCTGGAACGGCCGGTCCATGGCCGCCTCCCGGCACCCGGGGCTCGATGGCGCTTTCCTGGCCACCGGCTATCCTTTCCGCGCCCTGTCGACCCTCGACGTCTACCTGAACATCTTCCGGGACGTCTTCCGGCGCTCCAAGGCGATCCGCCGCTGCGGCTCGGCGGCTCTCGACCTGGCCTATACCGCGGCGGGCGTCTACGACGGCTTCTTCGAGTTCCGTCTCTCCCCCTGGGATCTCGGTGCGGGCGTCCTCCTCATCGAGGAAGCCGGCGGCGTGGTGACCGATTTGGATGGGGGAGCGGGGTACTTCCACGGCGGCAACGTGGTGGCAGGCGGGAAGGAAGTGCAGCGGGAGCTGTGGGAGGTGGTGGCAAGCCATGCGCGGGAGGCCGACGTCGACCGGCTGAATCCGCTCGGCGCCTCGGCGCCGGCCGCCTCCGCGGCGGGCCCGGCATGAAGCTCCAGGAAAGGTTTCGGCGTCTCCGGGCCGAGCGGCCGGCCGTGGCTGTGACGTCGCAGGACATCGAGAGCTGGAGCGTCGAGATCCAGATCCACCCGAGCAACATCCGCCGGCGGGTGCGCTATCTGTTCCTCAGCCGCGTTCAGGTCACCTTTCTCTGCATCATCGCCCTCATCTACATCCTCTTCCTCGCTCTTGGCGCCGGGCTGGCGCCGGGCCTGGTCAGCGCCTGGCTCAACGATCAGGAGTACACCTCCCTGGCCACCGAGCGGGCCAACCAGGGCGAGCTTCTGCAGGCGCATCTCCAGGCCTTGTCGGAGCTGGAGGAGAAGGCGGACGGTCTCTATCTCGGCCTTCACAAGCTCTTCCTGGCCTACGGTCTGCCGCATGGCAAGCCGGAGAGCCCGGCGGGGCCGCTGTTCGCCGCCGAGGACCTGCCGGAATCCGTCTATGCCGGAGCCGTCCAGGAGGGGAACCGGCGGAGCTTCCGCATCCGGCAGCGCCTCGCCCTGCTCGACGCCTCGCTCACCTCGGTCCGGGCTTTCGAACGCGACCACCAGGACCGCGTCCGCCTGACCCCGGCGATCTGCCCCCTGCGCGACGATTTCGTGGTCACCAGCTCGTTCCGCCGGCGGCGCAGCCCGTTCACGCGCGAGCTCGACTTCCATCCGGGTCTCGACCTGGCGGCGCCGGTGGGAACGCCCGTGCAAGCGACCGCCGACGGCGTCGTCGCCTTCGCCGGGCAGCTCCCGGCGGGCCGCAGCGCCGTCTGGTGGCGCCTCGGCAAGGTGGTCATCCTGCGCCACGGCGATCTCTTCGCCACTGTGTACGGGCATTGCCAGGAGGTCCGGGTGAAGGCCGGCCAGACCGTCCGCCGGGGGGACGTGGTGGCGACCGTGGGCAACTCCGGCTGGAGCCCCAGCCCGCATCTGCATTATGAGGTCCGCCGGAACACCGGCGGCGGCGGAGACTACCGGCCCATCGATCCGACCATCCACATCCTGGACCGGCGTTGGCAGAACGATGAGCGCCTCCTGATGGGGAGACCGTCCTCACCAACGCCAGGAAATTGGGAGCCACTGCCCTCCGGAATCATGAGGTAGCTGTATGAGCCGCACACCCGCCGAGAACATCGCCCCCACGCTGCTCATCCCCCAGGGCACTCGGATCGAGGTGGATGCGCAGGGTCAGCTCTCGATCTCCGCGCCGGGCAACCTGGTCGTCCAAAACTCGGGCAAATACGGAACCCTGGAGTCCGTGAAAGGCTCGATCCGCATCGACCGCGGAGTCGAGGTGGAAGCGGTGACCATCCGTTGTGCCGACACCTGCTATGTGCAGGGCTTCCTGACCGCCTGGAAGGTGAGCGCCCGCTCGCTGCACCTGGAAGATTCCGCCCGTGCCCACGTCGTTCTCCAGGAGACCCAGCGCCTGGAGATCGGCAGGAACGCCCGGCTGGTCGGCAACTTTTCCTCCGAGCGGGAGATGCTGGGCCTCTTCGCGCGCTTCGCCCAGCAGGTGCGCTCCTTGCCATTTTTACCGGAGAAGAAATCGGCGCCGGCAGCCGGCCTCCTCGCGAAGCTCGACGAGACGATCGACCTGCTGCCCGCCTCCAAGCCCGCCGCCAACCTTCCCGAGCCGCTCCTCTTCGCCATGGTCCTCCTGGAGCGCGAAGCCGAGCACCACCATCCGCCCTCCTCGCGGCGGCCCATCGAAGAGCTGGTGAAGCTCCTGCGCGAGCAGGACCTCGAAACCCTCCGCCACACCTGGCGTCTCCTCTTCAGCCGCATCGCTGAGCCGCGCGAGCACGCGCGGCGGGCCCGGGAGCTGGTGGAGGGGCACTACGCAGAGGTCGAGCTGACGCCCTGACGCCGACCTATACGATCCGGTAGATCTCCCGGTGCCCGCCGTCCACCAAGTCCATGTAGCCCTCCATGGCCTGGCGCACCTCCGGCCGGGCGCTGTAGCTCTTCATGTGGCCATCGAACTTCGCGATGTCCTCGACCTCCGCCTGGAGGACGACGGTCCAATACGTGGCCACGTAGTCGACCATCACCCGGCAGTTCTGGAACCCGTCCTCGCTCTCCATCGACGGGATGGTCTGCTTGAACCTTTTCGCCAGCTCCCCGGCCTTACCTGGCTTGCAGCGGAAGATGTCCCGGATCAGGTACATGGCTTGCCCTCCTGATGTTCCTCGGAAGAACCTTCTTCCCCGAGAGCCTCGCCGAGCGCACGCCGGAAATCAGCCGGGTCGACCGCCGGATACCGGTAGAGCAGCGGCTCGATTTCCTCGAAGCGCTGGCGGAGCTCTGTGGGATCGATCAGCCCCCGTTCAAGCATCTGGCGGACATCCAGGCGGTCTTGGGAATGCCCACGCTCGATCTTGGCGAGTGCTTGGGAGTAGAAATCATAGTGATAGAACGAAAGGCGCCCCTCGCGAGCGATGAAGGAGCTGCGCTCGTGCCAGCCGGGAAGCTCCGGGATGAACTGGTCCGGGGAGGCCAGCTCGATGTTGATCTCGAGCTTGTCCTTGATCCGTGGAAAGGCTCGAAGGAGCCGGTCGGTGTCGGGCTCTAACTTGAGGTCGACGTCGATGGTGCTCGATCTCCATCCGAAGAGGACCGCCGTGGCCCCGCCGGTGAAATAGAGGCGGACATCCGTCGTGGCCTCGTGGCCCAGCTCCCGCATCAGGCGGCGGATCCGCTCCGCGTCTACTGGCCGACGCATTGAGCTGCGCTCTCGAAGCTGACCAGGCGCCGGACGAGCGCGTTGTAGCGGGAGTGCGCCGAGTCCGGATCGGATTCCGCCAGACGCTCGTAGAGGCGGTGCTCGGGAGTAGGGATCACCTGCGCGGGGACGGCCAAGCCGATCCTCCGCAGGCGAGGCGCGCCGATCGAGACCAGGAGGGCGGGGATGGACTCAATGCCGTGGGCCAGGTCGGCCAGGCCTTCCTGAACCAGATCTCCGCCGGGAAAAGCTGCCAGATCCATGGCCGGAGTATACCGCCGCGGATTCCCGGCGGCTCAGAAGGTATGGCGAGGTCTTGCCAAGTCCGACCGGTCGTGCTATTTTCTCTCCATGGCCAAGGGTGAGGCGACCAAAGACGCCATTCTCGACCGGGCACTTTCGATGGCGACCCAGACGGGTCTCGAGGGGCTCACCATGGGTACCCTGGCCAAAGAGGTGAACCTCTAGAAGAGCGGCCTCTTTGCCCACTTCCAGTCGAAAGAGCAGCTCCAGCTCGATGTGCTGGAGACCGCGGTGGCCCGCTTCATCGAGACGGTCATCGCTCCCGGTCTGCGTGAGCCTCGGGGAGAGCCGCGCGTGCGGGCGTTGTTCGAGCGTTGGCTGGAATGGGAGGACGCCTCTTTCCTGCCGGGTGGGTGCCCGTTCATCTCGATTGCGAATGAGCTTGACGACCGGCCCGGTCCACTGCGCGATCGCCTGGTCGGCTGCCAGAGAGACTGGCTGCAGGCGCTCGCCACAGCTGCCCGCATCGCCATGGCCGAGGGACACTTCCGAACGGACCTCGACCCCGATCAGTTCGCTTACGACCTCTACGCCATCATCCTCGCCTACCACCATTTCAGCCGGTTGTTGCGTGACCCGATGGCCGAACAGCGGGCGCGGCAGGCCTTCGAGGGCTTGCTCACCGCGAGCCGTCCCTGATCGATCCTGAATGCCGGACCCACAGAGGAGAGCTGTCGATGCCAATAAAAAGCACGATCGGTCGCACTGTTCTTCTGGGTAGCTTACGTGCTGGCCTTGCCGCCGCCGGCGCAGTCTCTTCTGAGCTTGCGGGCGCGGGTGCCGCTCGCCTGTTCCTGAGCACCCGCCGCCATCCAGTGCCGGAGCGGGAGCGGGCGCAGCTCCAGAGCGCCCGCCGGTGGCAGCTCGCGAGCGACCAGGGACCGCTCGCCGCCTGGACCTGGGGTCCGGAGGAGGGACCGACAATCGCCCTGCTGCACGGCTGGGAGGGACGCGCCTCACAGCTCGGCGCCTTTGTGTCGCCGCTGGTCGCCGCGGGCTATCGGGTGGTCGGCGTCGACGGTCCCGGCCATGGCGACTCGCCGGGCCGCACCTCTTCGCTCGTGGCGCTGGCGAAGGCCCTGCGCGCGCTCGGTGATCACCTCGGACCTTTCGCTGGAGTGATCGCCCACTCCGCGGGCTCCGTGTCGACGATCTATGCTATGAAGCGGGGGCTTTCGGTGGAACGGCTCGTCTGCGTGGCGCCGGGTGTCGATCTCGACGGCTACGCCCGCGAGTTCGCACGCCTGTTCGGGCTCTCGGCGGCGGTGAGCGCCAGCATGCGGCGGCGCATCGAGCGCTCCATCGGTGTGAGCTGGGAGGAGCTCGATCCGCGCCAGATGCCGGCGGATCGGCGCGTGCCGCTGCTCGTGATCCACGACCGCAACGACCGCGAAGCGCCGTTCGCCGGTGGAGTGGCCCTCGCCAAGGCCTGGGGAGCCCGGCTGATCGCCACCGAGAGGCTCGGACACACGCGCATCCTGCGCGAGGAGCCCGTCATCGCGCAGGCGGTGGAATTTCTCTGTGGGGCGAGGGCTGCGGCTGAGAAACGCGAGAGCCGCCTCCAGCAAAGCCTTGCCGTCTGAACCAACCTTCCCCTGGAGGATCCTCGGCGTGGGCGGGGGAACCTGTTCGCGCTGAGGGTCCCCACTTTTTTGACGCGCGGCTACCGCCAACGGAAGATCTTCAGCGCCACCCCGAAGCTCAACAGCCCCCAGGCGGCCAGGATGGCGAGCTGCACGGAGATTTCGGGCAGTGTGCGCGCCTCGGTAATGACGCCGCGCAGGGCCTGGTTGAGCGCCGTCAGCGGCAGGGCGTTGATGAAGGGCTGGACGGCGTCGGGGAAGCGCTCGGAGGAGAAGAAGACGCCGGAGAGGAGCCACATGGGGAGCATCACCAGGTTGGCGAGGCCGCTCGCTCCTTCGATCGTGCTCACCCGCGAGGCGATCAGCAGGCCGATGCCGCAGAAGGTCATGGACCCCAGGAGACAAATGACCGTGAGGAGCAGGAGAGAGCCCCGGACCGCGACGTCGAAGAGAAGCCAACCGCCGCCGATCAGGACGAAGATCTCCGGGATCAGGAACCACAGCCGGCCGAGGATCTGGGAGAGCAAGTAGTGGCTCTTGTGCATCGGCGTCGCCACCAGACGCTTCAGGATCTTCCGGTTGCGCGCCGTGGTTACCGAGAAGGCGAGGCTCCAGATCCCCGAGCCCATCAGGTTCATCCCCAGGAGCCCCGGGATCAGGAAGTCGATGTAGCGCGAGCCCTTCTCGGTCACCTTCTCGGCCTGCACCGCGACGGCGTCCTTGCGTCCCGCGGCCTGCTGCAGGGCGTTGTCGGCTTCGAGGCGGGCGATCCGTGAATCGGGGCGCGTTTCGTCGAAGCGGAAGACGAGGGGCGCGCCGACCTCGACGAGCAGCGAGATCTTGCCGGTGCGCAGCGCCTCGCGCCCCTCCGCCGCCTCATAGCGGCGGGGGAGGAGAACGGGTGATTGCGCGAGCGCCTGGAGCGTCTGATCGGCCGCCGCGGCCCTCTCCTGGACCGCCACCACGCCGACCGGGATCTTGTCGGGCCCTTTTTCGCGGAACGCCAGGCCCAGGGCGATCGCGAGCAGCACGGGGAAGGCGAAGACCCAGAAGAGCGCCTCGGGCTCGCGGAGGAACTCCTTCGCCCGGCAGATGGTCAGCTCGAGAAGGGGAGAGTATCGATCGCGCATCGAATCCTTCCGCTCAGCCCTCGCGCAGCGCCCGGCCGGTATGGGCCACGAAGACGTCTTCGAGAGTCGCCTGGTGCGTCGTGAGATGGACGAGCCGCGCTCCCGACCGCTCGATGAGCGCCAGGAGGAGCGGCACGGTGTGGGCCAGCGTCCCGACCGGGAGCGCCCAGTTGGGGCCGCGCCGGTATGCTTCGGTGACGCCGGGCAGCGCGCGCAGGCTCGCCTCGTCGATCTCCGGCTCGGAGGCGAACTCGATCACGTTGGCCGCATGGAGAGTGCTGATCAGCTCCGCCGGCGTGCCGAGGGCGATGACTTTGCCGCGGTCGACGATCGCGACGCGGTCACAGAGGCGCTCGGCCTCGTCCATGTAATGCGTCGTCAGCAGCACCGTGCCGCCGCCCGCGCGGAAGTCGACGACCTGCTGCCAGAGCTGCAGCCGGCTCTGCGGATCGAGCCCGGTGGTGGGCTCATCGAGGAACAGCATCTCCGGGTCGCCGACCAGAGCGCAGGCCACCGCGAGGCGCTGCTTCTGGCCGCCCGAGAGCTTGCCGACCCGCGCGTTGCGCTTCTCGTCCAGAGAGAGCTGCGCGAGCACCTGCTCCGGATCGCGCCCGTTCCGGTAGAACGAGCGGAAGAGGCGGATCGTCTCGCCCACGGTCAGCTTCTCGGTGAGCTGGGTCTCCTGGAGAGAGATCCCGAGCCGCTCCCGCAGAGCGTTGCCGTCGCGATCCCAACTCGTGCCCAGGATCTCCACCTCGCCGGCGTCCGGCACCGTCAGCCCTTCGAGGATTTCGATGGTCGTCGTCTTGCCCGCGCCGTTGGGTCCGAGCAGCCCGAAGCACTCGCCGCGGATCACCTCCAGGTCGAGACCGTTCACGGCCACGACATCGGCGTAGCGCTTGACCAGTCCGCGACAGCGGACAGCGGTATTCGAGGTCTCGTTCGTCATGGTGGATCGAGCAGGGAGCGCCCGGCGCGATGAAGAGGGGAGTATATCCGAAGCGTTCTATTCGATCCCTGCGTCGATCCCCGCCAGCCTCCGGAACGGCGCGCGCACCGCCTCGGGCGTGCGGCATGGCCGGCCGCTGGCGGCCTCGACCCAGATGTGCTCGGTGGCGCCGGTCACCAGGACCTCGCCATCCTTCTGGACCTCGTAGGCGAAGTGGAGGCCGCGGCTCCCCATGTGCTCGTTCCAGCAGACGACCTGCACGGTGTCGCCGTAGCGCGCGGGGCGGCGGTAGCGCACCTCGACGCCGGTGACCATCAGGAGGTAGCCCATCTTCTCGATGTCGGCGTAGTGGAAGCCGGAGACGGCGCAGAGGCGGGTGCGGGCCACCTCGAACCAGATCACGTAGTTGGCGTGATGGACCACCCCCATCTGGTCGGTCTCGGCGTAGCGCACCTCGATGTCGGTGGTGCAGCGGATGGGCTCGCTCATCTCCGGTCTCTCCTTGGCCGGAGATCTTATCGCCGACTGGCAGGCAAGGAAATTGCTATAACCCCATTGCGGTGCCCTCCTCGGGGCGCCGGCGATTGAGATGAAGCTGCATCGGAGAGAAGAACGCGACGATCGAGACGAGCCGGTCCGGCCACGGCCGCGACGGGTCGACGAGCCGGCACCGTCCTCCGCGGGCGACGCGCCCCCGGAGCGCGGGCTCTCCCGCGGAACACTCTGGTGGATCCTCGCCGCGGCCCTGCTCCTTCTCGTGGCCATCGTGGCCCAGCACTTCGACGAGTACCTCCGCCGGACCATCGAATCCAAGGTCAACCAGCGGCTCCACGGCTATACGGTCACCCTGCAAGGCGCCCACTTGAACCCCTTCGGGTTGGCGCTCACCCTGCGCGGAGCGGTCATCCGCCAGCAGGCCCATCCCAGTCCGCCGGTGGCGGACATCTCTCAGGTGAAGGCGAGCGTCCAGTGGAAGGAGATCCTGCGTCTCCACCTGGTGGCCAACGTCGTGATCGACCGCCCGCGCATCCATGTCAACCTGAAGCAGCTCCAGGAGGAGGACCGCGATTCGGTCGACGTGGAGGACCGGGGCTGGCAGGACGCCTTCCAGTCCATCTATCCCCTGAAGTTCAACCAGGTCCAGGTGCGGGACGGGCAGCTCGTCTACCTGGATGAGGACCCGAAGCGGCCGTTGGAGCTCTCCCGGGTCAACCTGATCGCCGAAAACATCCGGAACACCCGGGACGACAAGGTCCTCTATCCCTCGCCCGTGCGCGCCGAAGGAGTCCTGTTCGGGACCGGCCGCGCCGTCGTGAAGGGCCATGCGGACTTCCTCTCGGAGCCGTACCCCGGCGTGCACGTCCTGTATCAGCTCTCCCGCGTGCCGCTGGAGCGTCTGGACGTGCTGAGCTCCCGGGCCAACCTCGACGTCGACGGCGGCGTCCTCGCCTCGAAGGGGGAGGTCGAGTACAGCCCGAAGCACCGGGAGGCGCATGTCACCGACCTGGACGTCGACGACCTCCGCCTCGACTACATCCACACCGCGGCCACCGCCTCCGCTGAAAAAGAACGGGCCGAGGCGGCTTCCCGCGTGGCCACGGACGACCAGCCGGTGATGATCGTCCGGCTCGACCGCGTCCATGTGACCGACAGCAACTTCGGTCTGGTCAACCGGGATGCCGACCATCCCTACCGTGTCTACGTCAGCGGGACGGACCTCATGGTGACGAACCTCTCGAGCGGATTCCGGGAGGGAGCGGCCAAGGCCAGGCTCACCGGGAAGTTCATGGGGAGCGGCGCCACCCGGGCGAACGCCACCTTCCGCGAGCCGAGCAGCGGTCCCAACTTCGACTTCAACATCGCGATCGAGGGCGCATCGCTCCCCGCGATGAACGATCTCCTGCGCTCTTACGGAAAGCTGGACGTCAACAAGGGGACCTTCTCCGTCTACTCCGAGATCAAGATCAAGGACCAGCGGATCGTCGGCTACGTGAAGCCGCTGATCAAAGACGTCGACGTCTACAGCTCGAAGCAGGACAAGAAGAAGCCGGTCCTGAAGAAGATCTACGAAAAGATCGTCGGCGGGCTCTCCCACGTCCTGGAGAACAAGCCGCGCGACGAGGTCGCGACCGTCGTCGACATCTCCGGCCCGGTCGAAGACCCGGACGCCAGCATCTGGGAGACGGTCGTCCGCCTGGTCTCGAACGCCTTCGTCAAAGCCATCCTCCCTGGGTTCGACCGCGAGTTCGAAGCCGCGCAGCGCGGGAGCTGACCCGCAAGCCAGGTCAGTCGACCTGTGCCCGTCGGCGCAGAGATGCCCGCCGCCGACGGGATCGCGACAGATCGTCGCGCCTCGGGGCTCGGCGTGGTACATTGACCTGACTCGGAGGGACTCAAGGCGAAGCTTCGGCAGAGAGCCTGACGAGGTAGACTCAGGAGATCGCCAGATGCTCGATCGGATCACCTTCGACCCTGGAATCATGGGCGGGAGGGCCTGTCTCCGCGGGATGCGGATCACGGTCAGTCTTGTCGTCAACCTCGTCGCGAACGGGATGACAGTCGCAGAGATCTTGCGGGAGTATCCGAGTCTGGAAGCGGAGGACATCCGGCAGGCTCTCCAGTATGCCGCCTCGCTGGCCGCCGAAGAGATACATCCCCTGGCCGTTGCGAGTTGATGCGATTCCTCGCGGATGTCGGAGTCTCAGTCAGCACGGCCCAGATGCTGCGGGGACTCGGGCATGACGTCCTCCACCTCAGCGAGCAGTTGCTCCATCGTCTTCCGGACGATGAGATTCTTGCTCTGGCCCGCCAAGACGGACGAGTGATCCTCACCTTCGACCTCGACTTCGGGGATCTCCTGGCCGCTGGTTCCCATCCTCTCCCCAGCGTCATCCTCTTCCGCCTTCGCGACCAAACCCCCCCTTCGGTGGCCCCGCGCCTCGTCGCCTTGATCGCGGAGCGTAAGGACGACCTCGAAGCAGGCGCCCTCGTCATCGTTGAGGACAACCGGTATCGACTGCGCCGTCTACCTATCCAAGGTATCGAGTAAGCTACCTCGTGCCGAAGCTTATGACCCAGCACATCGGCATCGTCGCCTGTTCCGCTGAGGGCGCCGCTCTCTGCTACCGAACCATCTGTGCGGAAGGCTCGCGCGTTCTTGGGCCGCATGCACACCCAGAGGTGTCGATGCACACGCATTCGTTCGCTGAGTATGTGGAGTGCCTGGATCGTGGCGATTGGCAAGGTGTTGGAGATCTCATGCTCTCGTCGGCTCGCAAGCTGGCTTCCATCGGGGCCGATTTCTTGATCTGTCCGGACAACACGATTCACCAGGCTTTCGACTACGTCGAGCCACGCTCACCACGGCCTTGGATCCACATCGCCGAGGTGGTGGCCGCCGAAGCAACCCGGCGCGGTTACCGGCGCTTGGGTCTGACGGGGACACGGTGGCTGGTGGACAGCGAGGTCTATCCGGGAAAGCTTGCGGCGATCGACCTCGAGTGGGTCCGGCCGACGGCCGCGGAACGCGACGAGATCAACCGGATCATCATGGATGAGTTGGTATACGGCGTGTTCAAGCCGGAAGGTATCGCCTACTTCCAGCAGGTCTTCACGCGAATGCAAGGGGAGGGCTGCGACGCAGTCATCCTCGGTTGCACCGAGATCCCGCTGATCATGAATGACTCGAATTCACCGTTGCCCACGCTCGACTCGACACGCCTGCTGGCCCACGCCGCGGTGCATCGGGCGACACAGGGTAGAGAAGCGTAGGCCCTGGCCCTATTGGTTTTTCCGGCGTTCTAGCGGAAGAAGAACCAATAGATCGCGACGGCGACCCCAACCACCGCGATCCAGAAGCCCGGCCGGCGCAGTGTACGGCTCGCCGCCCGGCCGGCCGCTGCGGCGCCCAGGGCGCCAACGTCCAGGACAGCCTCGGCAGGAGCCGCCACCGGCGGCGCGGCGGCAACGGTTGACATTTCCGCTTTGATCGGTTGGGCCGGGACCGACGGCTCCGGGCTCTGCGCGGTGGCCTCCGTGGGGGCAGGCGGGGCTTCTGCAGTCACCTCCAGCTCCCGGCGCATGGAGCTCGAAAATTTCTGGAAGAGCTGATCGCTGACATCCTGGATCATCCCGCGGCCGAACTGCGCCAGCACGCCGACGACGTTGACGTCGGAGACGACGGTCACCTCGGTTTCACCAGGGGAGCGCTCGACGACGCGGCTTTTCATCCGCATGTCGGCCCCGCCTTTGCCCTTTGTCTCCTGCCCGGAGGCGACGATCTCGGCTTCCCCCGCGGCGGCGTCGAGCCGCTCGAAGCGCATCTTGCCGCGGTAGTTGGCGGTCACCGGACCCACTTTGACGGTCATCGTGCCGGTGTAGCTCTGGTCGTCGATCTTCTCGGTGATGGCGGCGCCCGGCAGGCAGCGCGCCACTCTGTGCGGATCGGTCAGAAACGCCCAGACCTCGCTGGCGGGGGCGTTGACGACGAAGCTTTTTTCGATCTGCATGCCCATAGGTGCGCCTCCGCCTGATCTATTGGTTTTTCAACCGCGTGTAATCGTCCGGAACGTCGAGGTCGGCGAGGGCCGTCGCGGGCCAGGGCAGGACCTCCGCCTCGTGCCGGTGACGCTTGACCACCTGCCGGCCGCAGCCCTCTCCGGTCATGGTCTGCAGCTCGCCGAAGAGGGCTCGATCGTACAGCATGGGGGGGGCGTTGACCCCCTCATAGTCCGAGATGACGAGCGGCGCCTCGCTCGACCGGTAGCGGGCGATCATGCCGGCGATCATCTCCGCCGTCACGAACGGCATGTCGGCCAGCATCACCATCACCGCCTGGACCTCGGTGGGCAGGGCCGCCACGCCGGCTCGGAGCGAGGAGTTGACTCCCTGTTCGTACGCTGGATTGACCACGATCTGGCAGGGGAGTCCGTCGAGCTCGCGGCCGGTGCGCTCCGCCTCGTGGCCGAGCACGACGATCAGAGGTGCGAGACCCCCGGCGAGCGCCCGCCGCGCCGCTCCGCGCAGCACGGTCTCACCGGCCAGCTCGAAGAGGAGCTTGTTGCTCCCCATGCGGCTCGACATGCCGGCGGCGAGGAGGATTCCGGCGATGGGGCCAGGCCGTTCAGTCGACATGGATCGGCTCCTTGCTCTCGCGGAGGTGGCGCGGCTCCCGCCGGGCGAGATGGGCGAGCAGCTCGGCGACGATGCTCAGGGCCACCTGGCGCGGCCCGTCGGCTCCGACGTCCAGCCCGATCGGGCCGAAGACCCTCGCGGCGTCGGACTCGGCCGCTCCGATCTCGTCCAGGATGGACTTGGTCCGCGCGCGGGGCCCGAGCACTCCGACGTACGGCACGCCCGCCGCAAGGTGGCGGCGCACCCAGCCGCGGTCGATCGCCAGCGAATGGGCCATCATCACCGCGAGCGAGCGTTCGGCGGGAGGCAGAGAGACCTCGGGGTCGTCGGGACGGGCCAGCAGAAGCCGTGACGCCTGCGGAAACGAGGCCTGGTCCAGCAGGGCCGGCCGGTGGTCCACGACGGTCACACGGAAGCCGGCGTCCGCGGCATAGGCGACCAGCGGCTTGGCATCGTCGCCAGCGCCGCAAACGATGAGGTGCGGCGGGGGAGGGAGGACCTCGATGAAGACGTCGCGGCCGGCGAGCGTCTGCACGCCCGAGCGGCCGGACGCGATCAAGCCGCAAGCCGGCCCCACGGCGGCCGCGTCGAGGCCCGCGGACCCCAGAGAGCCGCGCACGATCCCGTCCGGTCCCACGGCCAGCATCGCGCCCAGACCCTCGCCAGCCACCACCGTGAGCAGCGCGAAGGGCGCGTCGCCGGCCACGAGCTGCCGGAGGTGGCCTGCCAGAGCCGCAAGAGGACCGGAGGTGGCCGGCTGGATGAAGACATCGATCTGGCCGTTGCAGCCCAGCCCGAGGCCCCAGACCATGTCCTCGTCGGCGCCCGTGCTGTAGTGGCGGAGGCTCGGCGTGCCCGTGGCCAGGACCTGGTCTCGGGCCACCTCGCGCACGTCGGCTTCGAGGCAGCCGCCGCTGACGCTGCCGAGGGTCTCGCCCGTCTCTTCGATGAGGAATTTGGCGCCGGGCCGGCGGTAGGCGGAGCCGGAGATGTGCACCACCGTGGCGAGCGCCGCCCGCCGTCCCGCCGCGCTCAGCTCGGCGAGCCGCGAGAGGATCTCCGCCGTTTCCTTCCAGTGGTTCATCTCCGTCCCCCGGTGCCTCGCCAAAGATATCTCCTGCCCGGGAAGGGTTCAAGAGATGTCCAGCGCCGAGTGCTAGACTGGCGCCCCTCACGACCCCAGTTCATCCGATCAGATCATCCGATGAGAGGAGGAGGAAGTAGATGCCCCGCAGGCCGAACTTCATGATCGTCATCACCGACCAGCAGAGCGGCAAACCATATTGGCCGGAGCGTTGGGAGGAAGAGAATCTGCCGGCGATGCGCTGGCTCCGCGAGAACGGCACGAGCTTCAACCGCGCCATCACCAACTCCTGCACCTGCTCGCCGGCCCGCGTGACGATGCTCACCGGTCTCTATCCCGCGCAGCACGGAGTGACGGAGGTCCTCGAGTTCGACAACATCAAGCGGTTCATCGAGGACGTGACGGGAGGTCCTGACGCCACCCAGCAGCCAAGCCCGCAGCAGGTCACCCAGCAGGTCGCGCTGGACGTCAAGGAGCGGCGCCAGATGGGGATGTCCAGCAACCTCCAGAACCTGGGCAAAATCCTGAAGACCGCAGGCTACAACGTCGTCTACAAAGGAAAGTGGCACCTCACCAAGCCGGCCAACTACGTCCGCAGCCTCGGCCAGAAGTATTGGACGGAGACCGACGTCGAGCAGCTTGCCGAGCGCTGGGGCTTCGACGGTTGGACCATGCCCGATGCGGGCGACAACCTGGCGGTCGAGAACATGGGCGGCGGCACCGTCCGGAACGATCAGCGCTTCATCGACGGGCACGGCCAGGCGGCCAAGTACGGCGACGACATCCCTCTCGCCAAACGCGAGCACGACAGCGCGCTCCACTTCCTCGAGACCTACGATTCCGACAAGCCGTTCTGCCTGATCGTCTCCCTGGTCAATCCCCATGACGTGCTGGCCTATCCCGGTACCGCCGCGGGTGCGCTCCCCGACGGAACTCCCCTCTACCAGGCCGCGGGCTACCGGGACGACGAGTTCATGCATCTGCCGATCGACCGGCCGCCGACCTGGAACGAGGACCTGTCGACCAAGCCGCAGGCGCAGACGCAGTTCCGCGTGGTGGGCAACCAGGGGGGCGGCGCGATCTCCGCCGACGACGAGAAGGGACAGCTCGCCTATTGCCGCTTCTACGCCTACCTCTGCAAGCACGTCGACCATCAGATCATGGAGGTGCTCACGGCGTTGCAGCGGTCGAAGCACTTCGACGACACCGTCATCGTCCGTTTGAGCGATCACGGCGACATGGCGATGTCGCACGGCCTCCAGCGGCAAAAGATGTTCAACATCTATGAGGAGACGCTGAACGTCCCCCTGATCGTCGCGAACCATCGCCTCTGCGCGGGAGGAGAGACGAGCGACGCGCTGGTCAGCCTGATCGATCTTCTGCCGACGCTGGCCAACCTCGCCGCGGTGCCGGATATTGACCGCTGGACCTTCAAGGGGAAGGACCTGACGCCGATCCTCGCGAACCCCAAGGCCGAGGTGCAGAGCTACCTCCATTTCACTTACGAGGACCTCTACTTCTTCGTCCCCGCCGCCAGCCACATCCGGGCGATCGTCGAGAAGCGGTGGAAGTACGCCGTCTACTACGATGTCCACACCGACGCTCCGTTCGAGTACGAGATGTATGACCTGGCGGTGCCGCCGGACCAGCGGGAGGTGGTGAACCTCGGACATCCGAGCACGCCGGTCACGCCGGAGATCGAGGCCGAGCGCGAGCGGCTGCACCAGAAGCTCATCCAGGTCATGGAGACGCTGGGCACGACACCCAGCGGCATCGCCTGGCCGAGGCACTGGGGCGGGCAGCGGTAGGTTCAGTACAATGAGCGGGTCATGACAGCCGAGAATTCCTCCTACGATGCCATCATCATCGGCGGCGGCCCCGCGGGGTCGACCGCCGGTCTCGTCATGGCCCGCGCGGGCCTCCGCGTCAAGCTCCTCGAACGCACCCAACATCCGCGCTTCCACATCGGCGAGTCGCTCCTGCCGCGCAACATGGCGCTGTTGCACGAGCTCGGTCTCATCGAGGCGCTCGGCACCGTGCCGCGGGTGCGCAAGCTGGGTGCCGAGTTCGTGCTCGGCGACGGGCAGGACCCCGGGCTCTTTCCGTTCTCCATGGGCCTCGTCCCCGGAGCGGACGAGGCGGTCAACATCGAGCGCGCTCCTTTCGACGCGATGCTCCTCGACGAGGCCCGTAAGGCCGGGGTGGAGGTGGCGGAGGGGACGTCGCTCAAGAAGGTCCTGCACCTCGAAGAAGGGCGGGCCGAGATCGCGACCGACTCCGGCGAGACCCTCACCGCCCGCGTCCTCGTGGACGCGAGCGGCCAGTCCACCGTCCTCGGCAAGCACCTGGGGCTGCGCAAGACGCTTCCCGACCTCAAGAAGGTCGCCTACTTCGGCCACTTCGAGAACGTGAAGCGCCGGCCCGGGGACGAAGGCGGCTACATCGTCATCGTGATGACCGACGACGGCTGGTTCTGGTCGATTCCGCTGAACGAGACGAAGACCAGCATTGGCCTGGTCATGGGGATGGACCGGTCGAAGAGCCTGGGGATTCCGCCGGACCAGATCCTCGCCTGGGGGATCTCGCGCTGCCCCGCGATGCGCGAGCGCACCGCCGAAGCCGTCTTTCCCACCGAGACCCACGTGATCGCCGACTTCAGCTACCGGTGCGCGCCCTACGCCGGCCCGGGCTTTTTCCTGGTCGGCGACGCCGCCGCCTTCGTCGATCCGATCTTCTCGACCGGCGTCTGCATGGGCATGATGACCGGAACGGAGGTAGCCCGCGGCATCGTCTCGATCCTCCGCGGCACGGAGAAGCCGGAGCGGGTGCGGCGGCGCTATGCACGCTTCATCGACGACAGCACCGGAGTCTTCTTCCGCCTGATCCGCATGTACTACCACCACTCCTTCCGCGAGCTGTTCCTGACCGGCCAGGGTCCTCTCGAGGTCCACCGCGCGGCGATGTCGATCCTTGCCGGGCACGTCTATCCGCGCCCGGCCTGGCCGCTGCGCTGGCGCTTCTGGCTCCTCTCGTTCTTCATCTGGTTCAACCGCTACATCCCGATCGCGCCACGGCGGGAGAGGTTCTCGCTGGTGGCGGAGGATGGATCATGACTTCGCGTCGGCGAGGATCACGTCCGCGGCTTTCTCGGCGATCATGTAGATCGGCGTGACGATGAAAAAGCCGGGGATGCGCGGGAACACCGACGCGTCGACGACCCGCAGGTTCTGGACGCCGATGACGCGGAAGTTGCTGTCCACCACGGCCTCGGGATCGCTCGGCTTGCCCATCCGATTCGAACATGAAGCGTGATGGCCCCAGGCGTTGTCCGTGATGAGCTCCCGGATCTGAGCGTCGGTCGAGGTGCCGGGGCCGGGGATGACCTCCTTCTGGATCGCCGTGTTGTGCTCCGAGATCTTGCGGACGAATTGGACTCCCTTCACCAGCGCGTCGAGATCGCGCTGGGCGCCGGCCGGATCGTCGAAATACCTGAAGTTGATCTCGGGCCGTTCGCGCGGATCGCTGGACTTGAGACGGACGTATCCTGCCCGATTTTCCGTGTGTGCCTTGAGCACCAGCCAGGTGAGGAAGTTCTTCGTCCGCTCGACCTCCTTCGAGTAACCGGGGAAATAGCCATGGAAGTTGCCGGCCACGGCGAACATGAAGAGATCGGGATCGGGAAGGCCGGACGACGACTTCCTGATCACCGAGAGCATGGCTCCATTGGTCGTATAGACGCCTTTTCCGTTTTGCCAGTCGAGATAGCAGGGATCGCCGGCCTGATTCGGCAGCGGCGGCATGAACGTGGCGTTCTTGAGGATCTTCCAGCTCTGCTTCATCTCGCTGACGACGGCGATCTCGTAACGGTCCTGCAGGTTCTTTCCCACTCCGGCGCGATCGACGAGCAGGGGGATGCGGCGCTCCTGGAGATGCGCCGCCGGTCCTATCCCTGAGAGCATGAGGAGCTGGGGTGAGTTGAACGCGCCGCCGGCGAGGATGACCTCGCGTGAGCAGTAATACTGCTTGACCTCGTATGGATTGGCGTCGGAGGCATTCGGGTCGGCGCGGTAGAGGTGCTGTCCTTCCCAGCACTCGACGCCGATCGCCCGTTTGTTCGCGTCGAACAGGATCTTCGCGGCCAGGTTGCTCTGCCGGAGGACCAGTTTCTTCGGAAGCTTTGCCCGCGTGCGGTTGATCAGCTCGCGGGTGCCTGCGCGACGGCCTTCGAGCGTGGCCAGGGGGGCGAAGGCGATCCCTTCGAACTGCGGGGTCCGCCAATCGTTCGGATCCTGAGGGAGCTCGGGAAGCGCGCCGCTGAAGCCTGCCAGCCATGCGCCCTTGATCGCTTTCAAGACCGTTTGCACCATGGCCGGGTCGCCCAGCCCGAGGGCGAGGTCGAAAGCCGTCGTGGACAGCCATCCCTTGTATCCATGGCGCGTGGGGTTGGGTTTTCCTGCGCCCGGATCCTTGACGTACGTGCAGCGTTCGAGCTTCTCGAAGTACGCCCGCATCTTGTCCGGCGCCCACGACGCGTCCCCGGTCAGATCGGCGATGCCCTGCCAGTCGCTATTGTGCGGATAGACCGTGATCATGGCATGGTGCTGCGTACAGCCGCCGAGCGTGCCCGCGCGCGGATAAAAGACACCGCCTTTGTCCGGGAAGTACTTGTCCTTGTCGCGTTTCGAGCGGGTCTCGTCTTCGTAGTGCTTCGCGAAAAATTCCCAGGAGATGTCGGGATGCTCGCTGGCGAACGCGTGAAAGACCGGCACGTTGTACCAGTCCTGCTCCGGCGCCTGGCCGGCTTCGATGAGGCCGACCGTGTAGCCCGCCTCGGCGAGGCGGGCTGCCACCGGTCCTCCCCCCGCGCCAGACCCGATGACGATGTAGTCGAAATCAGGATTCTGCGGAGTGCCCATGCATCGGCTCCTTCAGAAGGTCTTGATATATTCGATCAGCGCGCGCTTGTCGGCGTCGGGCAGATCGGTCCCGAAATAGTGACCTTTGTCTTCGATGAAGTCGGGGCAGGAATTGAGGTTGTAGAGCTTCTTCACGACGTTGGACTCCAACCAGCGCTTCGTGGCTGCGTCACCCGTGAGCCCCTGGCGCTTGATATCCTTCATCACCTTCACCGATTCGATGAGGAGTCCGGCCAGGTCGCCGGCCTTGCGCACACCGCCCAGCTCGAGATTGGTGTTGGCCAGCAGATTCACCGGCGTCCCTTGCGGGATCGGTCCGAAGGCGAAGTACCGCGCACCGGTCGTGGAATCCGTTTCCATGTAATCGCGCAGCAGGCGCCGCAGGGCGCGCGAGTCGATGTACGACTCCGGGACCTTCACCCAGCTCTCCTGCGTCGTCCGCCAGAGAGAGGTCGACTGTCTGTCCGCGCCATCCTCGTTCCCCTCCGCGCCGGCGCGGTTCTCCGTCCAGAGCAGCTTGTTGATGGCGTCGTTGAAAGCCTCCATCCGTTCGTCCACGGAGACGCCATGCACGTGTTTGCCGATGGCGTTGTTGTGGAGCAAGGGAGCGCTGCTCCAGACGCTGACCAGCGAGGCCGGACGGTAGTAGCCACGGCCGGGACTCGGGACCGTCCATTTGCGGTCGCGGTCGTTCCCGCTCGGGTCCTGCCCGCTCGGGTCCCACCCGATCGGGTCCCACACGTCGATCGCGCCGACGGCCGGCAGATTCTTGTAGGTCGCGGACGAGAAATTGTCCCAGATGTGCCCGGCCAGCCCGTTCGTGGCCACCGCGCGCGTGGCGTTGGTCCTGACCTCGGTGATGCGGACGCGCTCTTCGCTGGCGAGGAAGTTGCCCTCCAGAAAATCGGGCTCCTTCACCGCTTTTTCGAACCACGCGCGCCCCTCCGGCGAGCTCGGATCGACGCCCTGCGGCGGCCGCTTGCTCGAGTGGCAGCGGGCACAATTCTGGGCGAACACGAGCTTGCCGCGATCGAGCTGTGCCTGATCCCTGGTGAGGTACTTGTCGCTGCCGGGGGCATCCGCGAGCTTGTGCCCCCGGGCGAACTTGATCAGGTACGCCGCGAGCTCGGGCGCCGCGTTCTCGCTCCAGTTCCACGCGGGGGAGAGCTTCTGCGCATCCTTCACCCGGATCGGGCTCTGCTTCTTGATGCCCACCAGCGGCCTGAAATTTTTCAGCCACTCTTCCCAGTACTCGCCGATGTTCAGGTACACGCGGGAAAGGGCGGCGTTCAAGCCCACCGAGTCGGCGCCTTCCTTGAGAACGCGCGGGGTCACTACCATGTCGCGCTGTCCCGGCGCATACTCGAGGTTTTTCAGATCGGCCGCGCCGCCGCTGATCTTCTCCGGGACCGCGACGGCGATGCGCCCGGGAGGCGGGAGGTTGTAGACCGCGTTCATCGTTCCTGGGTTGTTCAGGTAGTCGGTCGCAATGAACGACGTGTCGAGCGTACCGGCCGGATTCGACATCAGGAGCTGCTTGACGAAGTTGTCCGGCCCGAGGTCGTGGCCGAACACCTCCCACACCTTCATGTAGTGCTGGCCGACGTAGTCGGAAAGGTTGCCGAAATCGGGCTCGTTGGGATCCACCGGCGGGTTGACCGGATCCGGCCCGACGTGACAGAACGAGCAGGCCATCCCGACCATGTAGGGCCGCTCGAGCTTGGGATTCGTGTAATAGTTCCGATCCGTCCAGTACTTCTTCGCGTCCCACTTCGCGGGATCGAATTTCGGATTTTTGAACAGCCGTAGACCCATGACGCCGCTGGACCTGCCGTAGGTGGCGAGGTCGAGGCGCTTGTCGATGTCGTACTTCGAGCTGGGCTCCCGCGGGACGTCGAGATACAGGCCGTACTCGTCCTCGTGCGCCGACTGCATGAAGCCGGGCTGGTTGACGATGCCGTAGGTCTGAAAGCGCTGGTTCCGCGGCGAAGCGACCATTTTCAAAAGGTCGCCGGTGCCGAATCCATACTGGGAGAGCCAGTTCCAGAACCCGGCGTTGTCCCCCGACCAGATGTTCCAGATCACGCGCCCATTGATCTCCTTCTGGGTCAGCGTGACGTTTTGCCCCTGGACGTTCATCCCCGGGAACGGGTCGAAGTCGACGTATTTGTAGTCGACGACCCAGCTTTGTCGCACCGGCTGACTGGCGCAGCCGGCCAGTGAGACCATGAGAAGGGGGACCAGGAAGCGGACGAGAGCTCGATGACGGAATCTCTGCATGGGGAACCTCCCAGAAACGAATTTTGGCGAGGTCAACTCCTCAAACTTTCGACTTCACCACCGTCCGCGGGTCATTCCGATCCTCCCGCCACGCCGGATGGTTCACGTGAAATACACGGTCTCCGTTGACCGAGACCACCGCGGCGTCGAAGGTCATGGTTCCGATCTTCTTCCAGTTGGTGATGTCGCGGCGTTCTTTGATGGGGGTGCCATGGGTGGTGCCGGTGTCGGAGATCTCGATGTCGAAAACGAGCCTGCGTTTCGGCGTGGGGTCTCCAGGGTCGTAGATGTGGGCCAGGATCTCATCGCGGAAGTCGAGGTCGTCGCCGGGGATGACGGGCTGCCCCGGGGCGAGGGTGAGCTGCAGGAACTCAGGGGCGCGCGTCGGCTCGTCCGGCGGTTTCCCGAGCTCGGCGATCGGATAGACCTGCCGGATGGTCGGCTTTTTCTCGGCGATGTTGAGCACGAGCCCGGTCAGGAGGAGGATCGGCATGCCGCTGCCGCGGCGGGTGACGGTGGTGTTCGGTGCGTTGCGCAGCTTCGCTTCGTTGATGCTCGGCGTGACCTCGCCGCCGATGTCTTCCTGGGTGATGAAGCTCGCGGTCGGCAGGGGCTCGGGATGGTTCGGATCGGTGGTCGGATAGATGCGGCCGATCATCGCCAGCGACCGCGTGTGGCCGCGGCGCGTTTCGGTGCAACAGGTGGAGTAGCGGGCGATGATCAGGCCGCGGCTCCCCTTGCGGAAGTAGCCGGTGTACGGCGTGTCTTCGGTGACCTCCCACAGGCCCGTCATGGCGATGCCGTTGGCGTGGAGGAGGCGGCGGAAGCCTTTCCCATCCGGACCCCAGCGGAGGTCGGAATCGGAGGCGAGGACGCGCTTGGCCGCCGTGAGAAACTTCCACGTCCCGCCGCCGGGCAGCAGGCCTTTGATCAGCGGCCTGAACGTGACCGGGAAGCGCTCGAGCGGTGCGTTCCCCTGCGCCCCCCAGACTGTCTGATACGGGTTGGCGAAGACGGCGTCGCGCACGACGCTGAAGCGCGAGCCGGCGACGACACGCTGATCGTCGGCGGCGAAGCCTTGAATCCCGAGGGCCTTGGAATCGACGCCCTTTTGTTTCACGGACTGACTGGCGCAGCCGGCCAGCGAGGCCATGAGAAGCGGGGCGAGGAAGCCGACGAGAGCTCGATGATGGAAGCTCGGCATTGGGAACCTCCCATGAAACGACTTTTGGCGACTACTCTATCCATTGGGCTTTTCTGTCCGTTGGATCGGCGGTCTGCAAATAACCTGGAACACCCGGGCGCATTCAGGGCCTCCGCCTGTCAATGTCGTCGAGCAGTCTTCTGGTTGACTCAACCTGTTGTGTGTACTGCCCCGGGAGGGCTTCATAGATAGCGAGAGCCTTGCTAAGAGCCTTATGTGCCTCTTCCATCCGATCGTGGTCGTGGTTTAGGCTGCCCAGATTCCTCAGTATTAATGCGATCCTCGGAGAGATGTTCTGTTGTCCCAGATTGCTAAGAATCTCAAGGGCCTCATCGTAGGCGTTCCATGCCTCTGGCATTCGGTTCTGGTCGCTGAAGCTATTGCCGCGGTTGATCAGCATCTCAGCGAGGTCTGGCAGATAGGCTGAATTCTGTTGGGCCAGCTTGCGGCTAATCACCAGCAATTCGTCGTAGGTCGATTCAACCTCTTGTGCATACTGCCCAGGGTTTTTTCTTTCGAGGGATTCATAGATAGCGAGAGCCTCGCTGAAAACTTCCTGTGCCTCTTTCAGCTGGCTCTGCTCATGGTTTAGAAGACCAAGATTGGCCAGAGTCTCCGCTTTGAGGGGCTGATAGGTGGCGGGATTCAGTTGCGCAAGGCCGTCGTACAATTTCAGTGCTTCGTCGAAGTCCTTGCGCGCTTCATCCATTCGATTCTGTCTGCGGTGAAGGATGGCGCGATTGTTCCGCGTCGCCGCTACGTCCGGCAGGTACGTGGCGGGGCTCCCTTTCACCAACTCGCAGCTTAACTCTAGAGCTTCGTCATAATACTTCAGCGCCTCGTCCGGATTTCGTTTCCGGTCGCCGAGCAGATTGCCGAGGTTATTTAGCGACTCCACGACGTCCGGAAGATAGGCGGCGCGGTTCCGTTCTGCCAGGCTGCGACTGATCTCCAGCGCTTTCTCGAAATTTTCCTGCGCATCTTGCATTCGGTTCTGGCGGCGGTACTTAATGCCCAGATTATTCAGTGTCACTGGTGCATCTGACCTGTAGACTGGGGGCATCGAGAGAACCAAAAATTCTGACACTTCTGCGGACTTCACACGCGCCTGCCCCTCAGCATTGCGCTGCTCTGCTTCCTTTGCTTGATCGCGCTCGAGGCGAAGCCGTTCCATTGCCGCCTCGGTCGCTTGGTTAGCCCGGAGCTCTTCAAGTTGCTTTTGAAATTTTTGCTCGATCGGGTCGAGTCGATAGTATCGGCGCCTCCATTCCGGAAGCTCGTCCTTCTGGCAAAGCAGCACGATTAGTGGATCGGCGTTCACACCCTTGGGCAGATTGAATTCCAAATCGGGCTCGTTGACCACTGCCCACCCTCTCTTATTCACGATCAGTACCACCTTCTCTCCCGGCTGATTGTTCGGGAAATCCAGGACAAATTTGCCGTCAGCTAGCGACCGGACTGGGTTGGCGCCTTCAATAGCGCTGACTTCGACATTCGCCAGTCCCGACCCTCCCCTCTCGTTCTCGCGGATGACTCCTTTGACAGTCGTTGCGGTTAGCGGATTGGATACCGTCAGCAGCACACCTACGAGCGTGGCGTTGAACCGCATGTGAGATCTTACCGGTGTAGCACAACCATGACGAGACCGCCGTTTGGTATCACTACTTGGTTCCAGGATTCATATTGGTCGGCGCTGACCTGCAAGACCATCTCATCCTGAACACGGTCGGAAGGCAGCGCGAGATCAAAACGTCCCTGTTCCACACTCGTTGTTGATATGCCAGCCACGCTCACCATGGCACCTACAACCGGGTTTCCACTCTCGTCGAGGACGTTCCCCGCGATGTGGGGAGATTTCCGCCGTACTTCCAGGTAGAGGCTTGTTCCGTCGAGCTCCAGCCGGTTGTTGTCGGGGCGCTCGTATGCGGGCGCATCCAGTGCAACGTTCACTTTCTGTCCTCGGAAATTCGCTGGAATTTCCGGGAAGAAAGCCTGACCCTTATCCCCGATCGGCGCGCTCCGGCGGTCGCCGCCCAGATCCAGCAGCACCTCCCCTTGATTTCGCAGCGGTAAATCTTGTTGACCTGCAGGCCCATGCACGTAGACCGTGAGAGGGAAGTTCGCCGCGGGCGGCGAGAGAATGATACCAACTAGTACGACGAGGGCGAAGCAGACGATTGGGCCTCCGAGCTCTATTTTGCCGGCAAAGAGTTTCCCAATGTAGATCCCGATGGAGCGCAGCACACCGAAAAGGAAGACAGCGACGAACAACCCCAGAGGCAAGAGTGTGAAGTAATAGAAGGGGCCCACCAATCCGAGCGAGACCAAAAGGCGCGCGTTTCTCAGAAGCAGAAAGATCAGCAGCAGACCTCCGGCAAAACAGCCGAGAGAAAGCAAAGCATACGGAGCGATCTTGCCCCAGATCCTCCCGGCCACGGAAGGCTTGTCTCGCGTCTGAAGCGGCGACCCCTTGCGCATAGCTGGTACTCAAAGCACCACGACGTGCTTGTAGAACGGAATCTCGCGGATGCGAGGTCCGCCCGCGGCGACGATCGCATTGGCCAATGCGGGAGCGACCGCAGGGGTCGGCGGCTCGCCGATTCCAGTCGGCGGCACGCCGATTCCTTTCTCCGGCACGATTTCGCCCGGATAATCCTTGACCACCTCCGGGCTTGGCTCCACAAAGTGCAGGTGGATTTTTTTCGGCGTCTGGTGAATCCGTAGCACGGGGTAATCGTCGAAGTTGTTCTGGACGACGGCTCCGTTCTTGAGCGTGATCTCGCCCAGCAGCGCGATGCTCAGGCCGTAGTTGATGCCCCCCTCCATCTGCGCGCGGGCCCGGTCGGGGTTGACCACGAAGCCGCAGTCGAGCGCCGCGTGGATCTCGTTGATCGTCAGCTCGTTGGCTTCATTGAGCGACACGTCGATCACGATGGCCACATAGCTCAGGAAGCTCCGGTGCGCCGCAATACCGAGACCGCGGCCTTTCGGCAGCTTGCCCCTCTTTTCATTCCAGCCCGCCTCCTTCGCCACCCGCTCCACCACGGCCCGCAGCCGCCGCGTGTCGGGCGGAAAACCGGGGAGGACTTCACGTTGGTTCCCTCCTATTGAGCACAACTTCTGGTCGATCGGAAACAGGTTGTTGTCGTAGCACGGCACATGCTCTTCCTCTCTCAGAATCTTCTCGGTGAGCATGCGGCCTGGCCCGATCAGCTCGAGCAGATAGTCCTTCGAATCCCGGCCGGCGGCGGTCGCCATCTCGTCGGCGAAGGAACAGAGACCGAAGGCGTGATAGATGTTGGCCACCGAGCGCATCCAGCCACAGCGAACGTGGTTCGGGGCCGGGCAGTTGTCGATGCGCAGGTTGTCGATGGCATACGGCATGTCCTCGAGGCCCTGTGCCCGCTCGATCGCCGAGCCGTAGAGGTATTCGCCACCGTTGTGAAACGAGGCGCGCGCCTTGGCGAAGATGTCGCTCGTCCCGGCGGGTGCGAAGGGCTCGGGAGGGAAGATGGTCGCGAAGAACGAAGAAAAGGCGCTGCGCTGCAGCAGGGCCGTCGGAAGCCCATCTGCGCCGAGGGCGGCCTTGTAGTACTGGCGGCTGACCGAATTATAGAAGCTGAACTTGATGTCGTCCTCGCGCGTCCATTGCACCCGGATCGGCACGCCGGGGTGGTTCCTGGCGAGAAACGCAGCTTCCATCGCGTAGTCCGGGTTGGACTTGCGCCCGAAGCCGCCACCCAGCAGCGTCACATGGACTTTGAGATTGTCCCGGACCTTTTTCTTGAGCTCGTCTCGCATCTGGAACAAGGTGCGCTCGTCCACACCCAGCCGTTGTGCGATGCTTTCGTTGAAGATCCTTTGGGCTTCTCTTTCGCAGTCCCTCAGCTCGGCGAGCTCCACCGCCTGCCAGATCAGCCACTTCACGGGATCCGGCTCCAGCATCGCCAGGCCGATGTAGTGCTGCGCGAGCTCCGGACCCTGGGTGGGGGACCAGATCTCCCACTGCCCGTTCTCGTAGATGGCGACGGCCGTGGGAGGCTCCATCGGCGTCTGGGCCAGGTGCGGGATGTAGTAGCCTGCATCCACGACGTTCGCGGCCCCGCCGAGGGCCGCGTCGGCGTCGCCCTTCCAGCGCACCGTCTTCCCCGCTTGGGCGGTCGATGCTTCGAGCTCGCCGCGATAGGCATCCGAATCGTAATGGGCGTTGGCTGCAGCGCCGGGAGAGCTGAGGTCCCACTCGACCTTGAGCGCCCTGCGGCCCTGCAACGCGGCCCAGGTGTTCTCTGCCAGGACGGCGACGCCCGCATGAGGGATGAAGTTGGCGCCCACGCCGCCCGTCCATCCGCCGCCCAGAAAATTCGGAGGGAGGACCGGCTCCACGAACTTGACGCCCGGCACGGCGAGCGCCGCGGTGGCGTCGAAGGACTTCAACTCGCCGTTGGCCACCGGGCAGCGTACGATCATGGCCGTCAACATGCCGCGCCGGCCGACGTCGACGTCGGCGCCGTAGACCGCTTCGCCGGTGACCATGTCCCTGGCGTCGTTGAACGGCATCGTGGTCTTGCCGATGTAACGCCACTGGTCGGGCCCCTTGAGCACGGTCTTGATCTCGTCGACATCGGGCAGCGGCTTCACCTTACTGGCTTCCAGGAGCAGGTGGTTGTAGGCGATGGAACGGCCGCTGGCCGCGTGATGGACCCTCTGCTGCCGCGCCTCGAGCTCGCTCTCTTTGACGCCCCATTTCATGGCCGTCGCGCGGACCATCACCAGCCGGAGACCGGCACCGAAGATCCGCATGGCCATGTAGTAGGCGGCCATGCTGCGCGAGCTGTCGGTGAACTGAGCGTCCTCGCCTTTGACGACCGCCGGGCCGCCGGGGATGGGATACGGAAACGGCACCCCGAAGTTGACCGCGTCGGCGTCAGCCTGGTGCAGCGTGACGCGATTCCAGTCGATCTCGGCCTCGTCCGCCAGGACGGCTGCCAGGCTCGATTTGATGCCCTGGCCCATCTCCGCGCGGTGCGTGAAGATGGTAATTTCGCCGCTCAGTGGTTTGATGGCGACGAACGCCGAGAGCGGGATCCCTCTGAGAATGAGGTTCTTCAGCTTCTCGGTGCCGGCGAAGAGCTCCTCGGGTGCAATGGAGCAGCCGAACACCAGCGCTCCGGTACCCACACCGAGGCGCCGAAGAAAATCCCGGCGGGTGACCTTGTAGATGCCGCTCATGACGAGCTCCTTGCGGCCTTGTGGATCGCGGCCCGGATCCGTGGATAGGTGCCACAGCGGCAGATGTTGCCACGCATCGCGTTGTCGATCTCCTCGTCGGTGATTGGCTGCGTCTTTTTCTCGGGATCGCGGTTCGCCAGGAGCGCCGCGGCGCTCATGATCTGGCCCGGCTGGCAGAAACCGCACTGCGGCACGCCGAGCTCGACCCATGCCTTCTGGCACGGGTGGTTGCCGTCGCGCGACAGGCCCTCGATCGTGGTGATCTCGGAGAGGCAGGCCACGCCCACGTCGACGGCGCAGGAGCGCACGGCCCGGCCGTCGAGGTGGACGGTGCAGGCGCCGCACTGCGCAACGCCGCAGCCGAACTTGGTGCCCTTGAGCCCCAGGATGTCGCGCAGGGCCCAGAGCAGGGGCATGTTGCCGTCGACGTCGACCGTGTGATAGGTGCCGTTGACCCTCAGTTGAAATGTGGACATCTGGAAACCTCCTCAGAGTTTGCGACGGATCTCCACTCGTGCCCCATAGACGTCCTTCAGCTCCTGCCGCCAGCCATGCATGGCATCGAGGCGCACGATCCAGGCGTTGTTGATCTTGTGCTGGTAGCGCGCCCCGAGGGCGTATTGGGACCCCAGGGTGCTGTCGCCCATGCGCTCGACCACCGCCCCTTCGAAGACGATCTGACGGTCGAGGCCGAACAGGTACTCCACTCCGAAGGCTCCGCCGTAGGATTCGTGCCCGCTGGCGTCGAGCGTCGGGTAGGCCGTCAGACCGTCGGATTCGAAGTTGATGCCGGTGTTCTTCAGCACGCCGCCGGAATCGGCGGCCCGTGCCAGCGGCTGCGGGGTGTCGAAGCCGGCGAAGAGGTTGAAGTAGGGGACGAAATTGATGGGGCTGGGGACGGCATTCAACGGACGCCGCGGGATGAGCGAGTTTTCCAACAGGACCAGCACCCCGTCGGCCGTCTTCTGCCCGGCAATCCCTTTCTGACCGAGGTTGCCGATCAGCCGGATACTGTTGGCAAGCCTGCCCTGATATCGCCTGGTAAACGCGGCGGTGACATTGTGATAGCTCAGGTCGCTGTCGTCTGCCTCGATGTAGCCATAGCCGAGCTCCGTGTAACCTTTCCAGGCATCGGCGAATCCGGCAAGGCCGAAGACTTTGGCGTTGTCGTTGCTGTCGGGAACGGCGGCGGTGGTCACCTGCTCGACACCGGCGAAGAAGGTGAGGTCCATGTTGCTGATGTCGTGCGCCGGGTTGTTCTTGGCCGTGATGCCGAAGGCCAGGCCATCGAAAGCGTCGTCGAGCCAGATGCCGTTCTGGGTGAAGAGAGGAACGCGGCCGAGGGTGATCGGCAGGTCGAGCGAGTTGGCCCTATTGGTAAAGCCCTGGAGCATCGCGCCCAGGTCGCCTTCGAAGAAGAGAGTATCGAGATTGAAGTCGAGCTCGTCGATGAACTCATCGTCCTGGGCTCCGCCGCTGATCTGGTAGCGCGTAAACGAGCCGTTGCTGTCGAGCGGGCGCACGAAGGCGTGGATACGCTCGGTGGCGGTGAGGGCGAGGTCCATGTCGAGGTTGAGACGGGCGGCGATGACCGACTGGTCGGCCTTGCCGGGGACGCCATTGTCGTACGAAGCGGCGCCGACACGCAGGTCGCCATACGCCATGAAGTGGTAGTTGATCGGGTTTTTCGCTCCGAGCCAGGTGGGGCGGGGCTCATAGGCTCCACGGTCGTAGAGGCGGCGGCCCAGCGTGATGGGCGGATTCGCCGTGCGGTTCATGTGCTTGCCGCCGTAGATGTCGAGCTGCGCCTGGGCGTCGTAAGGCTCTCCCTCGTAGGATGGGTCGGGTGTGAATGAGCCCTCGGCCGGTGGATCGGGATGCTCGGGATTGCCGAGGATCCTGGCCTCGGGTGACATCTCAGGACCTTTCTTCTCGTCGGCAGCTGCGGCGGCTTGCGGCTCATCCGCGGCGGCAAAGGCGCACGGGGCACCGAGGGCGAGCAGGAGCAGGCCGAGGAGCAAAGGGTTTGCAATCCACGCGTTTCTGTTCATGGTCACCCTTTCTCAGTGGACCGCGAATTCCACGGCGTACGGATGGATGTCGTCAGCCCATTCATTCTCGGCCCGGATCATGTCCCTGGTGGCGCCGACGAACTTCATGAAGTAGATCGGCTCGGTGCGGCCGCGCAGGCGCACGGCGAGCCGGTACGTGCCGGCTTTCTTCAGCTTCTCTCCTGGGACTTTGTATTTGGCGACCCGGCTGCCGAGAGGTGGGATGCTGCGCTTCTCCATGCGCGCGAAGGGAGGATGATTGAGCAGCGAGACCGGTGCGCCGCCGGGGCGGATGAAAGGCAGCTGGTCGAAGTCCAGGTTGATCGGCAGATACATCTCCCGGTCGGTTCCCTTCAGGTTCGTGGTGATGAACTTGGCCTGCATGCTGACGAGCTGGTCGTCGTGCTCGATCTTGCCCTTCTGGACATCCTCGGACTGGAGGTCGGCGACGTCGCCTTGGCTGTCGACGTAGCCCGATTCCCAGACCCTCTTGCCGTCAGGATCGATGAGAGCGACGTTGAGCCACAATTCGGGCTGCGCCCCCAGAGAGCCGGATGGGAGGTTGTGGCCCTTGTTGCGGTTGGAGATCTTGTACTCGAACGAGAAGGCCTTGCCGACCTCGGGGCGCCCCTTGAAAAACGGGCCGTCGAGGTGGGAGGCGGTCTCGAGGAGCTTGATGCGCTGCCGCCGCCGGTCGTGCCACCGCTCGAGATTCTCCTGGACGATGCCCCAGGCCGTCTTGCGGTCTGCGAGGTTCTGCCACTCGGGCGGGAAGCTGTAGGATCTCGGCGCGGCGGCGACCTTGCTCTCGAAAGCATCGCTCCCCCACTCCGCGCGATAGTCGAACTTCAGCCACTGCTGGGGTGTGAAGGGAGACTCTTCGATGCGGAACGGGAAGAGACCGGGGTGGCTGATGGGATAGCCCGGACCGACGAAGGTGTGGTCGGTCAGTGGCCGGTCTTCCCGGACGGTCTGTCCGTTGACTCTGGCGGCCCAGCCTGTTGCAAAACCGGTGTCCCGCCCCGGGTTGGTGCTCATGTGGCACTTCTGGCAGGTGATGCCCTCCCTGGCGGCGGGAGACGACCGGTACTCTTCCCAGACGGTCTCGAGCTTGATGCCGGGATGGACCTGGACCTGGTGGCAGGTGGCGCAGAACTCCGATTGCTTGAGGAAGTCGGACTGAACCGCCGTCTGGTGGATCCTGATCCATTTGGTTCCGTCGGGCTCGTCGGGCCTGTCGGGCTGGTCGGAGCTCACGAGGAGCTGGTAGCCCTTGGCATCGCTGATCGCCTTGATGCCGCCCTGGGTGTCGAAGGGGCCGAACACGGACTCGTGGATGCTGCCCGGCGTGATCCGCCGCGCGGCGTTCGTCTTGCCGTAGCCATTCCCGACGCGGTGGCAGGTGACGCAGGTGATCCCTTCGTTGGCGGCCCCGCTGCGGTTCCACCAAGCGATGTCGCGCCTCTCGCCCAGGGCCGTGCCGACGCTGGCATGACAGCGGACGCAGAAGGAGTTGATGGTACCCGACGCCAGATCGTTGATCTTCTGTTCGAACTTGTTGAACATCGGGGAGAGATTGGCATAGGCATGGGACGAGATGCTCCACTGCCTGTACTGGTTGGGGTGGCACTCGCCGCAGGCTTTGGCGGACGGATAGTTCTTGTTGGCCGTGTCGGCCAAGGCCTTGGCGTCTGGATATTTCTCGGGCGGCGGATTTGGGATCTGCTGTCCGATCGCGGTCCCCAGCACCGCCAGGAGGACGATCAATACAAACGCGGCTGTACGCATAAGGCGGCTCCTCGTCTCAGAAGGTCTTCAGGAACTCGATCAGCGCCCGCTTGTCGGCATCGCTGAGACCCGGCTCCTCCTTGAAGAGGTCGGTGCCGAAGTAGTGACCGCGGTTGACCACGAAGTCCGGGCACTTGCTGAGCTCGAGCATCTGGTCGACCAGGCTCTTACCCTTGAACTTCGCCTCCTTGAACACCGCGCGCGCCTGCTCGTCGGTGGCGCCTTTCGAGGCCTTGAGGGCGCGCTTGATCGTGATCAGGAGATCGAGGAGATGCTCGTCGTGCGCCCGCCTCTGCTCTGCGGTCTGATTGTCGGGCCGGAGGTTGATGTTCGACAGCAGGTTGATCGGCGTCCCCTTGGGGATCGGCCCGATTTCGATGCCGCCTTCCCCGAGGATCGCCGGGGTCAGCCGCTCCGCCAGGAAGCGCTGTTTCCGCAGGAACTCGGGAACGTAGCCGGACGGCACCCGGATAAAGCTCGACGCGGTCGTGCGGTCGATGAGGCTGGGGCCGGAAATCTTGTCGCCGAGCACCTTGTCCTTGTCCCGCTTCTCCGGCCACAGCATCTGCTCGATGCCGTCCTCGAAGGCGGCCATCCGGCCCGCGACCGAAGGATCTCCGTTGAACCCTCCCACCGTGTTGTTCAGCAGATAGGGTGCGGTCGACCACAGGCTGATCAGCGAGGCCGGCCGCGTGTAGCCGCGGCCGCCGGCGGGCATCGTGTACGGCTTCGGCTCGCCGGTGAACGGGTCGTGGACCGTGATCGTGCCCACCGAGGGCAGGTTCTTGTACGAGCTCGATGAGTAGTTGTCCCAGATGTTGCCGGCGATCGCGTTGGTGGCGAGCGGGCTGCAGGCGTTCGTCTCCAGGAGCGTCACGGGGACGCGCAGCTCGGTCGACAGGTAGTTGCCCTTGAGGAAATCGTCCTTCAAGACGATCTCCCGCATCTGCTTCTTGAAGTCGTCGGTCTTGGTCGACGCCCAGTACTTGTTCCAGCAGTCGAGATAGCCGGGACCTGCGCAGCCGCCGGGGTCGAGGCTCGCCACCGACGCGGGGAGCTTCGACGAGTGGCAGCGTGCGCAGCGCTCCGCGAAGACCTCCTTGCCGCGCGTGAGCGTCGACTGGTCCTTGGTCAGGTAGCTCGCGCCGCCGGGAGCGGCCTGGAGCAGATGCGGCGCCGTGGTGGCCAGGAAGAACTCGGCGACGTGCGGGGTCTGCGCCTCGTTGGCCTGCCAGTAGCTCGAATTCGCGCGCCCCACCTGGACCTCGATCGGCGAGATGGGCTTGCCGCCCGTCAGCGGCTTGAAATGCCGCAGCCACTCCTCGCTGAACAGCCCGATGTTGATGTAGACCCGGTTGAGCGCTCCCAGGGCGCCGACCGAATCGGCGCCGTCCTTGAGCACGCGCGTCGTCAGGACGGTGCCCGGCGGCTGGAACAGGTCGGGGAGTATGCCGTACTCACCGAATTGTTTGTTGTCCCGCTCGCCCCCCACCAGCTCCTCCTTGCCCCAGCGCTTGCCCTGAGCCAGCCGGGCGCCGAGATCGTAGACGGCGTTCATCGTCCGCGGGTTGTTGATGTAGTCGGTGGAGACCAGGGAGGTGTCGAGAGCTCCCGGACGCGAGGTGTGGAAGAGCTGGTAGGGGAAGCTGCTCTCATCGGCCTCCCAAGTGAAGATCCGGTCGATCCAGAAGTACTGGGCGCCGACGTTCGACGACAGGTCCGCCCACGTCGGGTTTTCCGGGTCGGCGGGCGGATGGACCGGGTTGGGCCCGACATGGCAGAAGCCGCAGGACATGGCGACCCGGTACGGCCGCACAAGGCCCTTGCGCTGGTAATATTGGGGGGTGGTGTAATATTTCTCCGGGTCCCAGGCCTTGGCGGCCTTTTCGTCGAAGTCCGGATTCGGGAACAGCCGCAGGCCCACGATTCCGGTGCCCCAGCCGTAGTAGGAGCCCACGGGCAGGCCCTTGGTCTTGCCCCGCGCGCCGATCGCGACGCCCGGATATTTCTGCTCGTTCTCGAAGGGATCGGGCGGGCAATCGGGACCCGTCCGCCGCTTGTCGAGCCACAGGCCGAAGCGCTCCGGGTCCGGACCCTTGGCCTCCTCGAAACAGGGCTCGTTGACCAGGCCGAGGTGCTCCCACCGGTTGTGGCGGCCGAACTTCGGGAGCTTCGGATCCGTGTAGGAGTACGAGGAGATCGTCTTCAGAAGATCGAAGGACCCCACGCTATTGTCCGTGAGGACGTCCCACAGACGGTCGTTCCCCGCGGTCCACACGACCCAGTTGTTGCGTCCGATGACCTGGGAAGGCGTCAGGGGCACACCGCCGTCCATGTCGTGGTAATAGTCCTCGTCGGCGCCGGGGAGCGATGCGGCGTCCCGGCAGGCCAGGCGGGCTTCGTCCACGACTCCTTTGGGCTTCGGGCAGTCCGGCGGCGGCGCACCCGTCTGGCAGCCGAGAAGAAGGATGAGGCAACAAACCAACAGTAAATTCTGCGCGATTTGGCGGTTCATCTGCGTCGCTCCTCCATGGTTCCTGGTTCTGGTGAGCCTTCTGAATTGGCTGCCATCGCTCAACGTGCGGTGAGTCGTACGGGGGCCACAGGGCTCGGCAAGCCGGAAGGCACGCCGGCCGGAGATCCAATCGCGAGGAATACGGCTAGAAGGACAACGGTGCTCACCCCGAGTTTCCTTTCCTTATAGCCAACTGTTAATTTATTTGCAGTATAACTGAATCGGCGTATAGCTGTCAACCCCCGTTTGGTGAATCGTATTCATAGGCGCCGTTGCGGGCCCTTGCGTTACACGGCAACCCTGAGATTTTTTTTTAATAGGACAGATCGTGCTGGCCGACGACTGACGGCGAGCGACGTCATCGCCGCCGCCGCCCGGAGGTGAGGGTCAATTCGGCGCCAGCCGGCTCGCCGCGTTGACCAGCTTCAGGAACTCGGCGCGATCGCCCTCGCGGTCGCCGCCGAGCGCCTGCGAGGCCATCTCCGCGACCTGATCGTACGAGGCGGCGCCCTTGTGCGGCGACTCGCGAAGGAGCAGGCCGAGCTCGGCGACCGCGGCGGCGAAGCGGAGGTTCTCGGAGGCGCTCGCGATGGGCACCGCCGAGTCGAGCACCGGCTGGGTCAAGAGGCGGCTCAGCTCTTCGTCCGGCTCCTTGTAGCGGAGCTTGAGCGTCAGCAGCTCCGGGCTTGCGCCGGCTGATTTGGACACCGCCGTCGTCTGATACTTCAGCGGATCGACAGGGGAGAGCGGCTGATCGCTCTCCGGAGGCACGAGCTCGTAGAGCGCGGTCACCGAATGGCCGGCGCCCATCTCGCCCGCGTCCTTGGCGTCGTCGTGGAAGTCCTCGGCGCGGAGAAGACGGTTTTCATAACCGATCAGACGATAGGCGCGCACCTTGGTGGGATTGAACTCGATCTGCAGCTTCACGTCCTTGGCGATCGTGAAAAGCGTCGCCCCGAGCTCGCGCCCGAAGACCTTCCGCGCCTCGTTCATGGAATCGATATAGGCATAGTTGCCGTTGCCTTTGTCCGCGAGCATCTCCATCTTGGAATCCTGGAGGTTGCCGGTGCCGAAGCCGACCACGGAGAGGGAGATCCGCGAGCGGCGCTTCTCTTCGATCAGCCGCTCGAGCTCGCCGTCGCTCAACACGCCGACGTTGAAATCGCCATCCGTCGCCAGGATGACCCGGTTGTTGCCTCCCTCGACAAAGCTTTCCTGGGCCACCTTGTAGGCGAGCACGATCCCCTCGCCGCCCGCGGTCGAGCCACCCGCTTCGAGCTGCTCGATCGCCGCGTGAATGTGCCCCTTCTCGCTGCCGTCCGTCGAAGGGAGCACGAGCCCCGCGTTGCCGGCATAGGTGACGATCGCCACACGGTCCTGCGGCCGGAGCTGGTCGACGAGCAGATGCATGGCGTCTTTCACCAGCGGCAGCTTGTTGGGCTCCATCATCGATCCTGAGACGTCGAGGAGAAAGACGAGATTGCCCGGCGGCAGATCCGCCGTGTCGACCCGCCGTCCCTGGAGGCCGATCAAGAGCAGCCGGTTCTTCTCATTCCAGGGGCAGCTCGCGATTTCCGTAGTGACCGAGAACGGCTGGTTTGCGGAAGGATCAGGATAGTCATACGAGAAATAATTGACCATTTCCTCGATCCGCACCGCATCGCGTGGGGGCCGCTGCTGCGCGGTGAGGAAGCGGCGGACGTTGCTGTACGAAGCGCGGTCGACGTCGATCGAGAACGTCGACAAGGGATTGTGCACCGTATCGAGGAACGGATTGTCCGCGATGCGTCCGTACTCCTCGGTGTTCATCTCTTGTTCGGCCCGGGCGTCCAGGGCGATCGGCTCCGCTCCCATGGGCCCGCCCGCCTCGTCACCACCTACGTAGCCGAGGGCGCGCAACTGCGCCGTCTTGGGCGCTGCCGTACCGGGTGGGGGAGGCAGGCTGATGGCCTGCGGAGAAGCCTGAGGCGGCTCTTCCAGCTCTTCCGATTCCCTTGCGGTTGTGCAGGAGAAGGCGAGCAGCAAGGTTAATACGGCCGCGGAGAGCGCGACGACGACGAGCGCGGACGGTAGAAGAGCTTTACGGTAGCGTGACATGGTCGACCTCCTTATCCTGCATAGACACCGGGCAGACCGTCGAGGAAACCGGCCCGTCGGCTTGAAGTGATAGACTGGGGCCATACCCGAGGAGTTCCGGAGCTTTGCCATGAACAAGGAAGAGGCGCCTCCCAAGGCACCAGATGCCGGCACCACGCAGGAACTGTCGCGGGAGGAGATCCTGGCGTTTCTGGAAAGGATGAAGAAGGAAGGTCCCGAGCCCGAGCCGCCTCGCCCCGGGAAGCCGCCGAACCGGCGCGGCTGATCGCTTCAAGCTCCCGGTGCAACGCCTCAGAGTCCCGGGACACCGGAGCATCGTCCCGGGTATTTCAGAGAATGCCCCGGGAAATCGTCGCAACGTCCCGGGAAATCGTCGCAACGTCCCGGGATCTTGCGCCGATGCTCCGGGACGATGAGGCTAAGTCCCGGGAAGTCGCCGATGTTTCCCGGAGCTTTGCTTCAATACCCCGGGAGATCTCCGCATCGTCCCGGGACTTTGCCGCGATGCCCCGGGACATCACGACAAGTTCCCGGGGCATTCTCTAAAGTGCCCGGGACGATGAGGCGATGTCCCGGGATGTTGCGGTGATGTCCCGGACGGATGAGGCGGTGCTCCGGAGCGATGCGGCTCCTTTTCGTTCAGCACGGGATTATTAATGTCCGAAGGCCACCGGACTCAGAAAAAAGGGCTACTGAGTCGGTGGAAAGACGGCGACGAGCCTGTCTCTTGATACTTACCGAGAATTTGCTGATCCGGGCTGTCCAAGAACACAAGTGGAAGCGGCGGTCTATACGCTTGAGCTATATCCTTGACGCAATTTCGCGATTCGTCTATGCTTCAATGCATGTCGAATTGAGAAATGTACAAGAGCAACCAGGGTTCGCATTTCGAGGCGCTTAGCGACAGAAGGCGCCGGCTAATTGGTCGGGAGTTGGCCTGGGTCGAGACCTTATCTAGCGGGTGCCTCATGGGTTCCATAAAATCTACGCAAATCAGGAATGAGCCATGAACGACAAGCATGTCAACAACGGAGTATCTAGGTCGCCATTCTATCAGAGGTTAATGTCCTGGGTTATGTGGTTATTGATTGGAATCATTGCGTTGGGGTCTTTGCTCGATGCAATTGCAAACGCAAACAGCATCCTCACTGCGAGGCTAACCTACTGGCTAACTAACGGGCGGCGTTATTACAGTTTGGATTGCTGTCGAATTACTGGTTCGAGGTTGTACCCCGCGATGGCAATCTAAGGGCGGCCACGACGTTCGCTTGAAGAGTCTTGGGCCAAGGTTGCGCCTAGGTTTGATTGGCTGCATAGCACTTCTTTGGTTGCCTCGTGCGTTCTTAAGCTCACAACTTGAGGCGGTGGGGCTTGAGATAATCCTTGGCGTGAACACACTTACATACGGCGGTGGCTATGACTTGGTATACGCAGTACCCGCTGACCCTGGCTCTCTTGAATCGGTCACAACATATATTCCTTTATATTTAAGTAATTCGGCAGCCAGCAGCAAGACGTTTGAAGATGTCTTGGCATAGACCGTAAAGTTAATGAAAAAATTTTGGGAGTGAAGGAGTCAGGACGTATTCGGAGAACATCGGAAACTTTTGAGGGTCACGTCAAGACCTACATTCATGTTGATGACATAAATCCGAGTCAGGCGTTCTTTCTGGCGGAGCCGATCGAGTTTTTACCCGAGATGTTTTCAGGTAAGGGTGCTCGCGCGCGTGTCTATGTCAGTGTAACGGCTAAGGACTTTGCCGTTCATGAGTTTTATTTTGACATATATGCCGTCCATAGCCGACATCGAGGTGACGCTGAGCGACAGTTCTTTCCGCTATGTACAAGCGGGTGGTGCGCAATCGCCAGAAGAGTAGCTTTTGGGGATACCTGCGGCAAACCCTAAGTCGAGAGAAGGGCTTTGTTACGTTCGTCTATCCGGAATTTCGTCCTACTACTGACTCGCGCGGCCATTTACACCTTCTAAGTGATGCGCTCCACGACAAGGTATCCTATGCGACCTACGAGTTAGCCCCTTTCGACTACTTGTTCGCTCCGTATAGAGAGCACGGGAAGAATCTTTAGGGGAGCCGGCGGCGATAGCCGCTAAGAAAGCATGATCCAATATGACGGTGGCTTTTCTCCTCGCGGGGCTTGCCGACGATCCAGCTGGCCGCAACGGAAGGTTGCCACCGGGCGAGGCACATCCACTTCTGTGCCCCCAGATCGTGGCTAAACTCCGCTGCGCCGTACAACACGCAGGCCTGGCCGCCCATCAACAGGTGGGCGACCCGATGTTTCTGGATCGTAGAAAGGGCTTTGCGGATCGGGCTCGGGATCAAGGGAGCCTCCCATGGCGACATAGTGATGCCAGAGCCGGGCGCTCTCTTCCCAGCGCTCCCGGGGTGTCATCCGGTACCAGGCGGCCCACTCCGGCTCGCAGATGTATTCGATCTCGATCATCGGCCGGATGGTTCAGTTTCAAAGGAGCAGCGCACGAAACCCTGACTGCCGGAAGTCATCGTCGGCGGTCAGAGCCTCTTGTCGTCGCTGTCGTAGAGATACTCGTCCAATCGGGCCGACCAGTCAGGCGGCCCCTGGAGCTCCAGAGACAGCGCGACGTTCAAGAAGGAACGGGCGTCTGCGGACGCTGCCGCGGATTCGGCGGGTTCCAGGAGGAGGCGGACTCGGGTATTCGGAGGAAGAGTGATCGGTTCCTCAGGGCGAAGCACCTGTCCGTCAAAGGTGGCGTAGAGCGTCGTCATAAGCATCTCCGGAGGAAGAGCGAGTCTCCTCTCCACGTGAATTGTACATCGGGAGAGCGACCTTGAAGCGATGGTAGCACGGCGGCCCTCACCCCAACGCCCGCCCCAGCGCCTCCAGACTGTCGAGATTGTGCACCGGCCGGTGCTCGTCCACATGCGGCAGGAGTGCCCGCACTCCCTGGGCTCTCGGCTGGAACCCCTCCCAGCGCAGGAGCGGGTTGAGCCAGATCAGCCGGCGGCAGGAGCGGTGGAGGCGGTCGGCTTCGGCGTCCAGGCCGGGCTCGGGGTCGCGGTCGAGCCCGTCGGTGACGAGGAGCACGACGGCTCCCTGGCCGAGGACGCGCCGTGACCAGGTTCGGTTGAAGTCGCGCAGGCAGGCGCGCAGGCGGGTGCCTCCCGACCAGTCCTGAACCTCTTGTCCGCAACGCTTGAGCGCTTCGTCGACGTCGCGGCGGCGGAGGGTGCGCGTGACGTTGGTGAGCCGGGTGGCGAAGAGAAAGGTGTGGACGCGTGTGCGGGCGTTCTGGAGGGCGTGAAGGAAGTGGAGGAGCATCTCGGAGTAGCGGCCCATCGAGCCCGAGATGTCGCAGAGGACGACGAGCGGCGGCGGCAGGAGGACGCGCGTGCGGAAGCGCAGCGGTGCCAGGTCGCCGAAGGTCTTGCGGCTGTCGCGCACCGTGCGCGCGAGGTCGAGGCGCTCGCCGTGCGGATCGGGGGTGAACCGCCGCGTGCGGACCGGCCGCTGCACCACGGACATCTGCGCGACGATGCGCTTGGCGCGGGCGAGCTCGTCGGCGCTCATCTGGTCGAAGTCACGCGTGCGCAGGACCTCGTCGGTGGAGAAGGTGAGGACGGCGTCGACCTCGTGGCGCTCGGGCGGCGCCTTCCCGGAGGCCGCCGGTTTGCGCCACGCCTCGGAGACCCGCCGCGAGATGGCGGGAGCCGGTGGTACGCGGACGTGCTGGAGAAGCTGCTCCAGCACAGCCTGGGATCGCGTCGGATCGCGCCAGAACAGGCGGAAGGCCTGGTCGTAGAGGTCGAAATCCTCAGGGCGCTTGACCAGGACGGAGTGGAGAGCCCAGTAGAGCTCGTCGCGGTGGAGCACGTCCACGCTGGCGGCGGCGGCGATGGCTTCGAGGCCGCTCGCCGGCCCGAGACGGAGACCGGCGCCGCGCAGGAGGCGGGTGAAGTGGACGACGTTTTCGGCGAGCTTGGAGGTCACCGCGCCTGTCAAGCGACCTCTTGCATCGGCCGGACTCTGGGAGGCGGAAGAGCCTTTCCCTTGGCTTCGAAGTGCCGGATGACGTCCTCGATCACCTCATGGAGCTCTGCATAAAGCTTCACCGGGTCGTCGCCATGGATCCCCGTAATCAGATCGGGACACTTGCCGAGGTAGGCCGCATCCTCCTCACTCCATTCGATCCACTTAAGATAACGATCGCTCGGCTTCATTCTGTACCTCCAGCATCGCCCGCACCGGCCCACCCAGCATCTTCTCGATGTCATCCTGATACTTGAGGAGCACCCCCAGCGTCGCGTGCACCGTCTCGGGGTCGAGGGAGACCCGGTCGAGGGCGAGGAGGGCTCGGGCCCAGTCGATGGTTTCGGCGACTCCGGGAAGCTTGAAGAGGTCGGCGGTGCGGAGCTTCTGGACGAAGCGGACGATCTGCTCGGCGAGGGCTTCGGTCATCTCGGGGGCGCGCAGGCGGAGGATCTCGAGCTCGCGGGCCACGTCCGGATAGTTGATCCAGTGGTAGAGGCAGCGGCGCTTGAGCGCGTCGTGGATCTCGCGGGTGCGGTTCGAGGTGAGGATGACGATTGGCGGCGACGGGGCGCGCACCGTGCCCATCTCCGGGATCGTGACCTGGAAGTCGCTCAGGATCTCCAGAAGGAAAGCTTCGAAGGGCTCGTCCGTGCGGTCGATCTCGTCGATCAGGAGGATCGGCGGTCCCGCGGAGTCCGGTTCAAGGGCCAGGAGAAGCGGGCGCTTGAGGAGGAAGCGCTCGTCGAAGATGTCATGGGCCAGGCGCTCCCGCCCTTCGGCTCCGGTCGCACCGCCGAGCTCCGCCAGCCGGATTTCCAGCATCTGGCGGGGATAGTTCCATTCGTAGAGCGCCGCCGCCGCGTCGAGCCCTTCGTAGCACTGGAGGCGGATGAGCTTGCGGCCGAGGGTCTCGGCGAGAACCTTGGCGACCTCGGTCTTGCCGACGCCCGCCTCTCCTTCGAGGAGAAGCGGGCGTCCGAGCTTCAAGGAAAGGAAGACGGCGGTGGCGAGGCTCGCGTCGGCCACGTAGCGCCCCGACGCCAGGAGCCGGCGCGTGTCCTCGACGGTTTGCGGCAGCTCCAAGTTACTGGCAGGCCTCCACGGCGCGCCGGGCCATCACCGTGATGAGGTGTGCGCGATACTCCGCGCTCGCCTCGGCATCAGAGCGGAGATCCCCGGGGGCAACAGACCCGGAAGTGACCGCGCCGGGCGAGAAGTTGGCGGACAGCGCCGTCTCCAGCGCGGGGACGCGGAACGCCTGGGTGGCGGCTCCGGTCACAGCGACGCGCACGCCGCCCGCGGTCTTCGCGACCATGACGCCGACCAGGGCGTATTTCGACGCCGGGCTGGCGAACTTGGCGTAGGCTGAACGCTGCGGCACGGGGAAGTGGACGGCGGTGATGATCTCGTCCGGAGCGAGCGCCGTGGTAAAAAAGCCGAGGAAGAAGTCGTCGGCCGCGATTTGGCGGCGGTCGGTCTCGATCGTCGCGCCCAGGGCGAGCACGGCCGCGGGGTAGTCGGCCGACGGGTCGGCATGCGCCACCGATCCTCCGATCGTGCCGCGATTGCGGACCTGTGCGTCGCCGATCCCGGCGGCGAGGCCGGCGAGGCCGGGGATCGCGCTCCGCACCACGGGCGAGGTGGCGACCTCGTCGTGGGTGGCGAGCGCGCCAATCACCAGCGGATTGCCGTCACGGATCTCACGCAAGGTGCGGATGGCGGAGAGCGTGACCAGGTCGGAGGGCTGCGCCAGGTCGAGCTTCATCACCGGCAGGAGGCTCTGTCCGCCGCCGAGGAGCTTGGCGCCGTCATTGCCCTGGAGCAGCGCGACCGCGTCGGCGAGCGACTGCGGACGGTGGAACTCGAAGCCCTTCATGCGACACCTCCTTGCGCGGCCTGGATCGCCCGCCAGACCTTCTCCGGGGTCGCCGGCATGCTGATGTCCGTGACGCCGAGCGGCTCCAGGGCGTCGATCACGGCATTGATCACTGCGGGTGGGATGCCGATCGCTCCCACCTCGCCCACGCCTTTGATGCCGACCGGGTTGTGCGTGCACGCGGTCACGTGGTTGCCGACCTTGAACATCGGCAGGTCCGCCGCGCGTGGCATGCAATAGGTCATGTAGCTGCCGGACACGAGCTGCCCGGAGGGATCGTAGACGGCCTCTTCGAGGAGAGCCTGCCCGATCCCCTGCGCCAGGCCGCCATGCGCCTGTCCGTCGACGATCATCGGATTGATCACCACGCCCACGTCGTCGGCGATCGCCACCTCCACCACATCGACGACGCCGGTCTCCGGATCGACCTCGACCTCGACACAGTGGCAACCGCCGGGGAAGGTGAAGTTCTTGGGATCGTAGAAGGCCGAGTCTTCGAGCCCCGGCTCGACCGTATCGATCGGATAGTTGTGCGGCACGTACGCGGCGAACGCGACGTCACCGAACGCCTTCTCGCGGTCCGTTCCGACGACGCGGTATTTGCCGTCCGAAAACTCGACGTCCGCGACGTTTGCCTCCAGGAGGTGCGCCGCGACCTTCTTCCCCTTCTCGATGATCTTGTCGATCGCCTTGTAGATCGCCGAGCCGCCGACCGCGGCCGAGCGCGAGCCGTAGGTCCCCATGCCGAACGGGATGCGGTCGGTGTCGCCGTGCACGATCTCGACGTTGTCGAACGAGACGCCGAGCTTCTCGACGACGAGCTGGGCGAACGTGGTCTCGTGCCCCTGCCCATGGCTGTGCGAGCCGGTGAACACGGTCACGCTGCCGGTCGGATGGACCCGCACCGACGCCGTCTCATAGAGGCCGGCCCGCGCGCCGAGGGCGCCGACGAGCGCGGAGGGCGCGATGCCGCATGCCTCGATGTAGGTCGAAATCCCGAAGCCGCGCAGCTTGCCGCGCGCCTTGGACGCCGCCTTACGCGCAGCGAGACCCGGGTAGTCGACCGACTGGAGCGCGAGGTCGAGCGTGGCAGGGTAGTCGCCGATGTCGTACTGCAGGGCCACCGGCGTCTGGTAGGGGAACTGGTCCGGTTGGATCAGGTTTTTCCGGCGGATCTCCACGCGGTCGATCCCCATCTCGCGCGCGGCCTTGTCCACCAGGCGCTCGAGCAGATACGTGGCCTCGGGACGGCCGGCGCCGCGCACCGCGTCGACCGCCACGGTATTGGTGAAGACCGCCTTCACCTCCGCGTAGATCGCGGGGATAACGTAGGGGCCGGAGAGGAGCGTGGCATAGAGATAGGTCGGGATCGCCGGAGCGAACGTCGACAGGTACGCGCCCATGTTGGCGAGGGTGCGGACGCGCAGGCCGCGGAACTTGCCGTCGGCATCCAGGGCGAGCTCGGCGTGGGAGATGTGGTCCCGGCCGTGGGCGTCGGAGAGGAACGCCTCGCTGCGGTCCGAGGTCCACTTGACCGGCCGGCCGACCCGCTTGGAGGCCCAGAGGACCAGGAGCTCCTCGGCGTAGTGGAAGATCTTCGAGCCGAACCCGCCGCCCACGTCCGGCGCGACCACGCGCAGCCGGTGCTCCGGGACCTTCAGCGTGAACGCGCCGAGGAGGAGCCGCGTCAGGTGCGGGTTCTGCGACGTGGTGTAGAGGGTGTAGCGGTCCTCGGCCGTGTCGTAGTGGCCGTTGGCGGCGCGCGGCTCGATCGCATTCGGGATGATCCGGTTGTTCACCAGGTCGATCGAGACGACGTGCGCAGCCCCGGAGAACTGGGCGTCGGTAGCCGCGGCGTCGCCCAGGTGCCAGTCGAAGCAGAGGTTGCCGGCCGCCTCGTCCCAAACCTGGGGAGCACCATCAACGACAGCGTCGCGCAGGTGGGCAACCGCCGGGAGCGGATCGTAGTCGATCTCGACGAGCTGGGCCGCATCCCTGGCCTGCGCCCGGGTCGCGGCGATCACCATGGCGACCGGATCGCCGACGTGCCGCACCTTCCCTTGAGCGAGCGCCGGATGGGGCGGCTCGACCATCACGGAGTCGTCCTTGTTCTTGACCTGCCAGCCGCAGGGTATGCCGCCGAGCCCGTCGGTGGCCACATGGTCGCCGGTCAGCACGGCGAGCACGCCGGGCGACGCGAGCGCGGCCGAGGCGTCGATCGAGCGGATCGACGCGTGGGCGTACGGCGAGCGGACGAACACGGCCCAGGTCTGGCCGGGGAGGTTGATGTCGTCGGTGTACCTGCCCTTGCCGAGGAGGAAGCGCCGGTCCTCGCGGCGCTTGACGGAGGCACCCATGCCCTGGCCGGCCATCATGCACCTCCTTGGGAGCGGATGGTCTCCGCGGCCGTCAAAACGGCCTTGACGATGTTGTGATAGCCGGTGCAGCGGCAGTAGTTGCCTTCCAGCCAGTGCCGCACCTCGCTCTCGGTCGGCTCCGGATTGCGGCGCACCAGCTCGGAGGCGATCATCACCATGCCGGGTGTGCAGAAGCCGCATTGCAGACCATGGCACTCGTGGAAGGCCGCCTGCATCGGGTGCAGCGAGCCGTTCGTCGCCATCCCTTCGATCGTCGTCACCTCGCGGCCATCGGCCTCCAGGGCCAGCATGGCGCAGCTCTTGACCGATTTGCCGTCGACCCAGACCGTGCAGGCGCCGCACTGGCTGGTGTCGCAGCCGACATGGGTACCGGTGAGCCGGAGGTGCTCGCGCAGAAGCTCGACGAGCAGCGTCCGCGGCTCAACGTCGACGGAGCGGGTTTCTCCATTGACTTTCAGCGTGGTCGTGGCCATAAACCTCCCTGGGGGGATGTGGGCGGGCGATGGCTATCGTATCCCTCGCCATGTGCCCACGCAATCGGTCGTCTACATGTACCGCAGCACCGTCCACAAAATCTTGTACCCCGCCCGAACCGTGCCGCTGATCGTGCCGGTGATCTTCGAAACCCCCACCCGCTTGCGGTAGGAGACCGGCACCTCGGTGGCTCGTAGCCCGTGGCGCAGGGCCTTCACCTGCATCTCCGCGGTCCAGCCGAAGTTCGGGTCGGCCATGGCGAGACGCTCCAGGGCGTCCCAGCGGATGGCCCGGAAGGGTCCGAGGTCGGTGAAGCGGTGGCGGTAGAGGAGCCGGATCAGTAGGCAGGCAACAAGGTTGCCGGCACGGGCCTGGGGGAGGAGGGCTCCGGGCTCGCGGTTGCCCAGCACACGGGAGCCGATGACCAGGTCGGCCTCGCCGGCCAGGATCGGCGCCACCAGGCGCGGCAGCTCTTCGGGGTGGTCCGAGAAGTCGGCGTCGACGAAGACCACCACGTCCGGCGGATCGTAGCGCCGCAGGTGGTCGAGCGCGGCCAGGCAGGCGCTGCCATAGCCGCGGCGCTCCGCCGGCACGACGATCGCTCCGCCTTCCCGGGCGGCCCGCGCCGTGCCGTCTTTCGAGCCGTTGTCGGCGACCACGACGCGGCGGACCGGCGGGTGGGGGAGGGCGGCCAGGACGAGGGGCAGAGAGGCCTCCTCGTTGAGGGCCGGAATGACCACGTCGATGCGGGCTGTGCCGTTGGACACCGGCGGATCTTATGTCAGCGCCGCCGGGTGGATGGAGGCGGCGGCGAATGCCGCCGCCTCGAGCCGGACTCCAGGGTCAGATGGGCTCCTCGTCGACAGCGACCAGCCTCTTGACGCACTTGTTGACGGCACTCCATGTGTTGTCACTGTTCTTGACGCACTTGCAAGAGCAGACCTCGCCCTCCGCGCACGTCGGGCCACCGCTGGCCGGGCAGGTGAGAGTGACCCCGTTCGAGGTCAAGCAGGTTCCGCCATTGCACACACCGGCCGCGGCCACCAACTCTCCGGTCTCCGTCATGATCGCGTCGACCAGGCTCAGATTCCCTGCCGCGTCCTGGACGAACATCTTGAAGAGCCGACCCTCTCCGTCCTGCGCTGATGCCATGCCGGCAACCAACAGCAGGATGAAACACAGACCCACCGCTTTCTTCATGGATGCCTCCGCCTGAAGGAACAACGGTTCTCTGAAAGCGGCCGGTGCCGGCCGCCCAACGCCGCTAAGAGCTGGCGTATACGACTGTCTTTCTATTAAAGAGGGTGCCAGAAGACGTGGATTCGTGACAAACGCCGGCCGGGGATCCGTTGGAGGAGGGCGGATCTTATGTCATGCTTGCGCCGCCGGACCGCAGGCCGGCTCTCCAGGAACAAGATCCCACTCCGAGGTCAAGAATGAGAGTTTGTCGTTGGATTACAGCTGTTTTCGTCGCGATCGTTCCCGTGATGGTGGCTGCCCAGACTCCCGCCGCGTCTGCTCCGGCCAAACCCGCCGCGCTGCAACGCATCGAGCTTCCGGGCGCGCCGGGGAAGCCTTTCCCGTATACGGTGGAGATCCCCGCCGGCTGGCAGATGCGCCAGGTCGAAGGCATCCCGGGGGTCTGGCTCGGGCCGTCGGACGCGCAGCCGCCGAACGATCCGCGGCTGGTCTACGTCCGCCTCAGCCCGACCCCGCTGACCGATCCTGCGAAGACGGTCGCCAACATCCGCGCGGCCGACGCGCAGCAGCCCTGGTCGGTTCCGTTCATCGAGGCGCGGCAGGTCAACGGCATCCCTGGGGTGCTGCTTCGCATGGACAGCGGCGAGGGGGCGTCCGCGCGCAGCACGCTGGTGCTCAAGCTGCCTCTGGAAGGCGGCGGCGTCGACTTCCTGGGCGCCGCTCCGCGCACGGAGTTCGACAAGCTGCTGCCGGTCTATCAGAAGGTTTTTTTCTCGGTGCGCCGGGTGGCCGCGGGGAGCTGAGGTGCCGCTCGTCTCCTTCGAGGGCAGGCTGCCACGGCTGGGCGCCCGGGTCTGGGTGGCACCCGGCGCGTACGTGACGGGCGACGTCGAGCTCGGCGACGACGTCTCCTTCTGGTTCCACACCGTGGCCCGCGGCGACGTGAACTGGATCAAGATCGGCGCGCGAACGAACATCCAGGACGGCTCGGTGCTCCACGTCAACCATGGGACGCACCCGCTGGTGATTGGCGCGGGCGTGGTCGTGGGGCATCACGCGGTCGTCCATGGCTGCACGATCGAGGACGGCGCCCTGATCGGCATCGGCGCCCGGGTGCTGGACGGCGCGGTGGTCGGGGCGGGCGCGCAGATCGGCGCCGGCGCGGTGGTGGCGCCGGGGCACCGCATTCCGGCCGGGCACCTGGCGCTCGGCATTCCGGCGCGGGTGGTGCGGCCGCTCACCGAGGAGGAGTCGCGGCGGATCGCCGACACGTGCGAGCGCTACGCGGCGTTGAAAGAAAAATATCGCGGGGTTCTTCCGGGAGATTGAGTCAGTCGAGGCCAGGGCATCGGGGCGTCTCTGTTCCCGATGGGGGTGTCCGAGGGGCGCGCGTTGATGTAAACTAGTGCGCGACGGAGGGAATGCGATGAGCGCCCGGAACGCACGGCGGATGGAGGAACCGGTTCCTGTGATCGAAGAGAAGGCTCCTGCGCAGGAGCCTTCGACGCCTGAGGAATTTGTAGCGGCTGTCTTTGACCTGCTGGACCATGCCAGCCCAACTCGCGCGCAGTGGGTCGCTGCCGAAGGGCATCGCCGGTATCCGGATCATCCGGAGCTTGAGCGACTGTGCCGTCTCCTGACTCTTCCCCCGGCGAGAACCGTTCCGAGCAACGGCAGGAAGAGGGTGAGCCATGAGAAGGCGTACCGTTGGCTGGACGAGAACGAGAGCCACCATCGGGGCGAGTGGGTTGCCCTCAATGGAGATGGGTTTTTGACTTCGGCGCCGACGTTGAATGAGCTTCTGGGGAAGATCGAGCCCATCGATCCGGAAGATCCACCGCTCGTCCATCATATTCACTGAGCCTTGTCACCTATCCTGTTCGAGAGGAGCGGAACCCCTTTCGCGGCGGGGGTCACGCGTTTCCACGATGGCCCGGAGCCTGGCTTCCCTCAGGCGGGACCACGGATTCATGTAAAGGTCTTTCCCGGAGTCTGGCCGACTCCGGTCCTGGCGATGATCGACACAGCGGCCCCATGGTGTATCTTCGAGCCAGCGATCGGAGAGGCGCTTCGGAATCACGTGGATGTCCTCCGCGAGGGCGTCTCGATCGATTCGAGGCTGGGGCGCTTCAAAGGTACCCTTGGCCAGGGACGCCTTCAGATCGTCGCGGACGATGGCGAGGATCTGGAGGTCGAAGTCCTGATGTTTCTCTGCCCCCACTGGTGCGGCGGCAACTTCCTCGGTTACGAAGGCGCTCTCGACCGCATCCGCTTCGCTGTCGATCCGCACCGCAACAGGTTCTACTTCTCGTCTCTATGACCACCCCGTTCTTCCGCTCTCTCTCCCTCCGCCATCCAACCGGGACGACCCCCGTCCTGGTCGGAGCGGACGCTCTCTCCACCTCCCGTCCTGATCTCGCTCGCTGGCTCGCGGGACGAGCTGTCTTCGTCGTCAGCTCGTCGCCGATCCTCGCTCTGCATGGCTCCCGCCTGGAGCCGCTACGCGCGGAGGCGGCGCGGTGGGTGGTGCTGGAGGTGGAGGATGGCGAGCCGGCGAAGAGCGTCGGCACGGCGGAGCGGCTGTGGAACCAGATGCTCGCCGCCGGCGGCAAGCGCGACAGCCGGGTCGTCGCCTTCGGCGGCGGCAGCGTCGGGGACCTCGCCGGGTTTACGGCCGGCTGCTTCCTGCGCGGCCTCGAATTCGTCCAGATCCCCACCACCCTGCTCGCCCAGGTGGACGCGTCGATCGGCGGGAAGACCGGGGTCGACCTGCCCGGCGGGAAGAACACCGTGGGCCTGTTCCATCACCCGGCGATGGTCGTCTGCGATACGTCGGTCCTGCCGACGCTCCCGCGCGAGGAGCTGCGCTCCGGGCTCGTCGAGGTGATCAAGATGGCGGCTCTGCTCGATCCGGAGCTGCTCGCGCGGGTCGAGACGGATCTCGACGCTCTCCTCGCCGGGGATGCAGCCGTCCTTGGACCGGTCGTGGCCGGCGCGGTCGCCGCCAAGATCGGCGTGGTGGAGCGCGATCCGGACGAGCAAGGGGACCGGCGCCTCCTCAACTTCGGCCACACACTGGGGCACGCGATCGAGACCTCCTGCGCCTATGCCGGGCTGCGGCACGGCGAGGCGGTGGGCTACGGCCTCCTCTTCGCGCTGCGTCTCGCCGGGCGGCGCGGGCTGGACCCGGGGCTCTCCGGCCGCCTGCGCGCCCTTCTTGGCCGTTTGGGCCTGCCGCCCCTGCCTCCCCTCGATCCGGCCGAGCTGGTCGCCCACATGTCGCGGGACAAAAAAGCGCGGGAGAGCGGCCTCGTCTGGGTGCTGCCAGCCCGCCTGGGAGAGGGGCGGATGACCTCCGGCATCCCCTGGATCGAGGTGGCCGCGGATCTCCGCGAATTTCTGCGCGATCCTTTCGCAGCATAAGTCTTCCGGATCGGGTATACTCGCGGGCACCGTGCCGAATCCAAACCCAACCTGGGTTGACAGCGCGCCGGCCGCTTTTTCATGACGAACCGACGATCCATCCTGCGTCGTCTGAAGCTGCGCCACGTCCTACTGATCGTGTTGCTGCTGTCGGGCATTATTCCGCTCGCCATCAGCAGCGCCATGCTGATCCCCCAGAGCCAGCAGGTCCTGCGCGACGCCGAGCGCGAGAACCTGATCCGCCGCGCGGGCGACCTGTCCCGCGACGTCGACGTCTACCTGGGGGGCCTCCGCCAGCGCCTCGACCAGCTCGGAACCGGCCTCCTGCTGGCCCCGGGGTCTCCCGTCGTCGAGGAGCGCCTGCTCGAGCCCTGGGTCAACGAGGTCCTCCAGAGCTTCCTGCGCCAGAGCCAGGAGCAGGGGACGCCGTTGATCGCCTTGCGGGTGTCGAGCCTGCAGGGCGAGGGGCCGTGGCTCGCCCGCGGGGAGCTGAACGACAAGGCGCGCGGGATCCTGAAATCCGCGATGGAGCAGGCGCGGACCACGAAAGCGCCGGCCTACCAGTTCCTCGACCGCGGGCCGCGCGAGCTGCCCCAAGTGGCCCTGGCCGTGCCGGTCGCCGCAGCTTCGGGCGGGACCCCTCAGCTCATCGTCGAGGCCCTCTTCCAGTTCCTGCCCCTGGAGGCTCTGCAAAGGGACGCCGATCAGGGCGTCGGCGCCTACCTGATGACCCGCGAGGGCACGATGCTGTGGTGGGACGGCTTGAACGCCGTGATGCGGGACGCGCTCCTGCATCAGCAGGATCAGCTCCAGTCCCTCCTCGCCGCGCCCGCCGCCGGCATGACCCAGGAGTACGTGATGCCGACCCAGGACGGCCCTTCGGAAGTCCTGGCGCAGATCAGCGCGATCAAGGAGAGCGGCTGGGTTCTGATCGTCCAGAAGCCTCTCGCGGCAGCCTTCGCCGCAGTCGACCGGATGATCTGGAACCTGGTGGTCGCGTCGGCGCTGATCGTCGGCGTCTCGTTCCTGTTGGCCTTCGTGGCGGCGCGCTGGGTCAGCCGCCCCATCCAGCGCCTGACCGAGACGGCGCACGAGATCGCCGCCGGCAAGTTCGACGGCCGGGTGGACATGAAGGGGCTCTCCTTCGAGTTCGCCGACCTCGCCGAAGACTTCAACCAGATGAGCGGCCACGTCGGACGCTACGTCCAGCAGCTCCGCCAGGCGGCCCAGGTCAACCGCGACCTGTTCATCGGCTCCCTGCGCGCGTTCGTCGCGGCGATCGACGCGAAGGACCCCTACACCCGCGGCCACTCCGAGCGGGTGGCGGCGGTCAGCCGGGTGATCGCCCGCTCCCTGGGCCTGCCCGAGGACGTCCAGCACAAGATCTGGATCGGCGCGCTGCTTCACGACGTCGGCAAGATCGGCGTCGAGGACCAGGTCCTGCGCAAGGCGGGCAAGCTCTCGGATGAAGAGTTCGATCAGATGAAGGCGCACACGGTGATCGGGGCCGAGATCATGACGCCGATCGAGCAGCTCCGCGAGGCGATCCCGGCGATCCGGTCGCACCACGAAGCCTGGAACGGCCGCGGCTATCCCGACGGCCTCAGGGGCGAGCAGATTCCGCTCTACGCCCGCATCGTGGGCGTGGCCGACACCTTCGACGCCATTACGACCAACCGGCCGTATCAGAAAGCCTACAGCCTCCAGTTCGCCGTCGAGACGATCACCCGCCTCACCGGGAGCCGTTTCGACGCCAAGATCGTGACCGCCTTCCTCCGTGCCTTCGAGGCGGGCGAAGTGCGCGCCGCGTGCGAGTCCGTGGGCGGGCGTTACGAGGACGAGCAGGTGGAAGAGCCCGCGCGCGCCGCGGGGCCGCGGTAGCTGGAATCCGACTGGAATCCGAACACCCCAGGGAGCCCGATGTTCCAATACGTCCTCGCGAACCTGCTGGCCAACAACGACTCGGCGCTCGGCGCCCTGTTTCTGGATGACAACGGCGAGACCGTGGATCTCGCGTGCGCCGGCTACACCCCCTACCAGATGCGGGTGGTGGGCGCCTACCTGGGGATCTATCTCCGCCAGCTCGAGAAGGTCCTCACCAGCACCGAGTCGGGCACGCCCCAGCTGATCCACATCGAGAAGAGGGTGGTCCACATCTACGCCATGCCGCTCCCCGACGGCTATTACCTGGTGCTCGTCCAGCGCCACCCGGCGCTCGTCGCCCACGCCCGGGCGACCATGGTCGAAGCGGCCGCGCAGCTCACGCGGGAATTGTTCACGTAGCGCGGGGTATATGATTGTCGGGTATGGCCGACAACGACCCCAAGAACGACATCCTCGAGCTCGCACCCGAGACCCGCCTTCCCGAGGAGGAGACCGAGCAGGGAGGCTTCCTCAAGAAGCTGAAGCGCGGCCTCTTCATGACCCATACCGAGATCATCGAGAAGATGAGCTCGGCGATGCAGGGGAAGGTCACCCTCGACGAGCACACGTTCGAATATCTCGAAGAAGTCCTGATCAGCGCCGACCTCGGCGTCGAGACCTCGCTCGACCTGGTGGAGCGCTTGCGGACGAACGCCCTCAAGGAGCAGGTGGAGAGCACCCAGCGCCTGCGCAAGATCCTGTCCGACGAGATCGCCGAGATCCTGCGCGACGCTCCGGTGCCGCGCCGGTTCGGCCGCGGTCCGCTCCTGACCCTGGTCGTGGGCGTCAACGGCGTGGGGAAGACCACTTCGATCGCCAAGCTCACCCGCCGCGCGCAGCAGGAAGGGCAGCGGGTGGTCCTCGCCGCCGGCGACACGTTCCGCGCCGCGGCCATCGAGCAGCTCGCGCTCTGGGGCGAGCGCCTCGGTGTCGAGGTGGTCCGGCAGGGGCAGGGAGCGGACCCCGGCGCCGTGATCTATGACGCGATCCACGCGGCGCGGGCGCGCAACGCCGACCGGCTGATCATCGACACCGCTGGCCGCCTTCACACCAAAGACCACCTCATGGCCGAGCTCGGCAAGGTACGCCGGGTGATCGACCGCGAGGCCAAGGACTGGCAGAAGCAGACGATCCTCGTCCTCGACGCCACCACCGGCCAGAACGCCCTCACCCAGGCCCGCACCTTCAGCCAGGTGATACCGATCGATGGCGTGCTCCTCGCCAAGATGGACGGCACGGCCAAGGGCGGCATGGCGGTCGCGATCGCCAAGGAGCTCAAGCTGCCCCTCCTCTACCTCGGCGTCGGCGAAAAGGCTGACGACATGGTCGAATTCCGCCCCCGGGAGTTCGCCGCTGCTCTCCTCGGCTGAAGCCCTCCGCCAGGCGCTGCGCCTGGCGGCCCGTGGCCGCTACCGCACCTCGCCCAACCCTATGGTCGGCGCGCTGATCGTGCGCCCTGATCAGGGAGACGAAATCATCGGCCGCGGCTGGCACGCCGAAGTCGGCGGTCCGCACGCCGAGGTCGAGGCGCTCCGAGAGGCCGGGGAGCGGGCGCGCGGGGCTACTCTCTACGTCACTCTGGAACCCTGCTCGCACTTCGGCCGCACGCCCCCCTGCGTGGACGCGGTCGTGGCGGCGGGCATCGCCCGGGTGGTCGCCTGCCACGGGGATCCGGACCCGCGCGTCTCCGGCCGGGGCTTTGCCAGACTGCGCGAGGCCGGCGTCGAGGTGGAGTCCGGAATCCTCGTGGACGAGGCGGTGCGACTCAACCTCCGTTTCCTGATCGCGGCGGCGCTCGGCCGTCCGGCGGTCACTCTCAAGTGGGCCATGAGCCTGGATGGACGGATCGCCACCGCCACCGGGCAGAGCCAGTGGATCTCCTCGCCGGCCGGCCGCCGGTGGGCTCTCGCTCTGCGCGAGGAGCACGACGCGATCCTCGTGGGGAGCGGCACGGTGTTGGCGGACGATCCGCGCCTCGATCGCCGGCTGGGGCTGGCCGCCGGCCCCAACGTGCGGGTGGTGATGGACCGGCGCCTGCGCACGCCGCCGGAGGCGCGGCTCTTCGCGGTGCCAGGTCCTGTGCTGATATATGCTCAGGCGGACGACACGGACCGGCGACGGGCTCTGGAGAAGAAGGGGAGCGAGGTGGTCCTCCTGCCTGCCGTGGAGCCGGCGGCGGTGCTCGCCGATCTGTATGAGCGCGGCGTGCGCAGCGTGCTGGTCGAAGGCGGCGGTGAGATCCACGCGAGCTTCGTCGGGAGCGGCTGCTTCGACCGGGTGATGGTCGACTGCGCGCCGCTCCTCCTCGGTGGCCGGACCGCGCCGGGCCCGCTCGGCGGTTCCGGCTTCGCCGCGCTCGCCGAGGCGGCGCGCCTCGACGGCCTGACCGCCCGGACGCGCGGTGGGGATCTGATCCTGACGGGATACCGCAAGGGATGTTTACCGGAATTGTGCAAGAGAGTGGGCGCCTGACCGACGACCCCATGCCCTCGGGGCAGGGAGGCGTCCGTATGGCGATCGGCCACAGCGCCGACCTGGGCCGGCGCCTGGAGATCGGCGCGAGCCTGGCCGTGAACGGCGTCTGCCTGACCATTACAGAGCTCGACGGCGACCCGCCCCTGGGCTCGATCGTCGAGCTCTCGCCCGAGACCCTGGCGCGCACCACCCTGGGCGCCCTGCGCCGCGGGGACCGGGTCAACCTGGAGACCGCCCTGCGCCTGGGCGACGCCCTGGGCGGTCATTGGGTGCAGGGGCACGTGGACGGCGTCACCCAGGTGGTCGACCGGCGCGACCTGACCGACCACTGCGTGCTCGCCTTCGCCATTCCGCCCGGGCAGGAGCCGTTCGTCGTCGAGAAGGGCTCGGTGTGCCTCGACGGCGTCAGCCTGACCGTGTCGGCTCTCGGCGTCGACCGCTTCGAGGTGGCGCTCATCCCCCACACCCTCGAGGTCACCACGCTGTCGCGTCTCCAGCCTGGGGACCAGGTGAACCTGGAGGTCGACATCCTCGCCAAGTACATGCACCGGATGCTCGCCGTCCGCGGTCTTGTCCCGGCATCCACGTGAGCCGCGCCGCCGAGATCTCCCGTCCGCTCCGGCCGGCCGCTCTGCTCCCCGAAGCCGGCCGTTTCTGGATCCGGTACGTGCCGCGCGCCTGGGAATCCCCGGAGCAGCCCTGGGTCCATCTCGCCGAGGGACGGCTCGGCGAGTGGGGGAGGGCGGCGGCGCAGAAGGCTGCGGCCGGAGCCAACGTCTTCGGGTTCCTCGTCCAGGAGCCGCTCGACGACGTCCTCTATCTCCCTCCGGTGCCGACCCGCCGGGCCGCGGCCCGTGACAAGCTGGCGAGCTCGCGGCTGGTCGACGGCACGCCGGTGGTCGTCCAGCTCTTCCCGGGCGAGGAGTCGACCGTGCCCAGCGTGAGCGGCGTCGCCTTCGTCTTCGATCTGTTCCCGGCGCTGCTCGCCCGGGACTTCGAGCGCCTGGACAAGGTGCCGAGCGGGGGAACCGCCGTGTGGGCCCTGATCCCCGGGCTGACCGACGATCCCGCGCTGTGGGATGAGGGGTGCGCCCGTCTGGCCGCGGCCGGGGTCCGCTGCGTCCAGGCCGTGGCGCCGGATCTCTCCCCGTCGGACCGGCGGCGCCTGGCCGAGCGATGGGGGACGGAGGAGAACGAGGAGGAGCTCTTCGAGGCTCTGTTCCACCGGGAGCCGCCGTCCGAGCGGGAATTCGCGCGCGTCGCGCATCGGCACGGCCTCGCCCCCTTCCTGCCGCGCCCCCTGCCGCGACCGCCGGTGCTGCGCATCGAAAATCGCCGGATCGGCGGCGTCCTCGCCCTGATCGCCGAGCTCTGGCTGCGTCTCGGCCGCTTCGAGGAGCAGGGGCAGGCGTTCTTCCGCGATGCCCGCTGGATCGACGAGACCCATTACGATGTAGAGGCCGTGGCCGACGAGGGGAACCTCGCCGTGCTGCCGCTCGACCCGGCGAGCCGCGACGCGGTGGCGGAGACGGTGGAGACGGGAGAGGTGGGACTGCTGAACGAGTTGCTCGCGGAATACGTGGGAGGATCTGAGAATGCGTGACCTCACCCCCCGACCCCCTCTCCCATCGCCCCCCCTGCCCCCGGGAGAGGGGGAGGAGTTACCCAAAATGCCACAATTTCACCATGCCTTTTCCCCCCTCTCCCGGTTGGTGGGGGGGCGATGGGAGAGGGGGGCCAGGGGGGTGAGGTTCTTCGTTTTTCTCCTCGCCTTGTCCGCCCTCCCCGCCCTCGCGGCGGACGTCCGTCCGGACGCTCCCGAAGCGGACTTCCGCGAGTTCAACCGCCGTTTCGCCATGGCGGCCTATCACTATCCCCGGCACGGCGCTGCGCCTCTCGGGCTGATCGGCTTCGACGTGTATGCGGACGCGGCGGTGGACCGGGATTTCGGCGATGAGGACTTCGTCGGCACCGTCCTCGACGGCGGCCTGACCGGCGACGTGCTCGCCGTCGTCCGCGTCGGCGCGCGCAAGGGGCTCCCGGCCGGCATCAACATCGGCCTCTCCTATGGGCGCGCGCTGGAGACGGACATCGATCTGGTCTCGGCGGATCTCCAATGGGCGATCCTCGAAGGCGGCCTCCTCGCTCCGGCGCTCTCCCTGCGCCTCACCGGCACGCGGTCCATGGGCTCCGACGTGTACGACCTCGATCAATACGGCGCCGAGCTCCTTTTCAGCAAGGGCTTCACGGTGCTCACACCCTATGTGGGAGCGGGCATCGTGCGCAGCGAAGGAAGCCTGGAATCCAGCCAGGGAAGAACGTTCGAGGACAACGAGACGCGCGGCGTGGTCTACGGCGGCATCACGCTCAACCTGCTTCTCCCCAAGATCACCGTCGAGATCGAGAAGGCCGACGTGGTGCAGGGAGCGGTGCGCGTCGCCTTCGGCCTTTGAAGCGAGGAACGACATGAAACAGGACCGGATCGATCTGCGCTCCGACACGGTGACCCTGCCCGATGAGGAGATGCGCCGGGCCATGGCCCAGGCCGAGGTCGGAGACGACGTCTATGGCGAAGACCCCACGGTGCGGCTCCTCGAAGAGGAGTCCGCGGCCGCGGTGGGCATGGAGGCCGGGCTGTTCGTCCCCTCGGGGACCATGGGCAACCAGATCGCCTTGCATCTCCATGGCGCGCGCGGCGAAGAGGTGATCTGCGACGCCGCGAGCCACGTCCTTCTTTATGAGATGGGTGCCATGGCCGCGCTTTCCGGCCTGATGCCTTGCCCGATCGCCTCGCCCCGCGGCCTGCTCGACCCGGCGGCGGTCGAGGCGGCGGTGATCAAGGACGTGACCTACCACGCGCGCACCGGGGTGATCACGGTCGAGAACACACACAACATGGGCGGCGGGACCCTCTACGACCGGCCGCGCCTGGAGCGGATCCTCGACGTGGCGCAGCGGCATGGGCTGCCCACCCATTGCGACGGCGCCCGCATCTTCAACGCCGCGGTCGCCCTGGGCACCACGGCGGCGGCTCTCGCGCGGGGTTTCGACTCGCTGATGTTCTGCCTGTCGAAGAGTCTGGGAGCGCCGGTGGGCTCGCTCCTCTGCGGCTCCAGCGACTTCATCCGGGAAGCGCGGCGGGTGCGCAAGATGTTCGGCGGCGCCATGCGCCAGGCGGGCTGCATCGCCGCCGCCGGGCTCATCGCGCTGCGCAAAGGTCCGGGCCGTCTCGCCGAGGACCACGAGAAAGCCGCGCGGCTCGGCCGAGCCCTGGCCGAGGTCCCCGGGATCGGGATCGATCCCGCGACCGTGCAGACCAACATCGTCATCTTCCGGGTCGAACCGGAGCTCGTCGGCGGCACGGTCCCGCCGGAGGGGACCTCGGTCGCCTTCCTCGCGCGCCTCCGCGAGGCCGGAGTCCTCGGTGGCCTCGTCGACCATGAGCGCGTTCGCCTGGTCACCCATAGGGACGTGAGCGTGGAGCGGATCGAGGAAGCGATCGAGCGGATCCGGGCGGTGGTTGGGGTGGCGGTGAATTGAGCCGGGAGGAAGGACCCATGGAACCGGGATCGACCTCCTCTCCTCCCAGGAATCGACGGAGGGCGCTTGTCTGGATCGTGCCCGCCCTCGCGGGTGTGCTCCTGTTGCGCATCTTCGGCGCGGAGACCATACGCACCCATGTGGTGCAGGCGTACAGAATCCCCTCAGGGAGCATGGAGCCGACGATCCTGATCGGGGACCGTATTTTGGCCTCTAAAAGAGCTTACCGGGATCAGGGGCCGCAGCGAGGTGACCTGGTGGTCTACCGATTTCCGAGAGACCCCAGCCGAGAGTTCATCGGCCGCGTGGCCGCGGTCGGCGGAGACCGGATCGAGATCCGGGACAAGCAGCTCTTCATCAACGGGCAGGTTGTGGAGGAGCCTTACGCAGTCCATAACGACCCGGAGACCCTCTCTGCGTCCCCTCTCGAGCCCTTCAGCCGGCGTGATCAGATGCCGCCCCAGCCCGTGCCCGAGGGTTCTTATTTCGTTCTCGGTGACAATCGGGACAACTCCAATGACAGTCGCTTCTGGGGTCCTGTCGACGGCGCCCTGATCACCGGGCGCCTGCGATCCATCTACTGGTCGCACAATCCGGAGACGGGAGAAATCCGCTGGAACCGGATCGGCCGGGCGCTCGATTGAGGTCTCGTCAGAGCTTCGCCACCAGATCGATCTCCACCAGCGCCCCCTTGGGCAGCGCCGCCACCTGGACCGTCGAGCGGGCCGGCCGGTGGTCGCCCATCGTTTCGGCGTAGATCGCGTTGAGCTTGGGGAAGTCCGCGAAATCCACGATGTAGACCGTGGCCTTGGTTACGTGGCTGAACGAGCAGCCGGCGCTTGCCAGCACGTGCCGGAGGTTCTCGAAGACCCGGCGGGCCTGCGCTTCGAAGCTCCCGGGGACGAGCTCGCCCGTCGCGGGGTCGAGGGCCACCTGCCCGGAGGTGTAGAGCCAGCCGTCGGTCGAGACGGCCTGCGAATAGGGTCCGATCGCCTTCGGGGCGTCGTCGGTGTGATGAAATTTCATGGGCGGTTCCTTTTCTAGCCTCAGGACGGAGACGGGACCCCGGCGGCCGTGTCCGCCCCATCCAGCACGGCGATGTAGGGGAGATTGCGGTAGTGCTCGTCGAAGTCCAGACCGTAGCCCACCACGAAGAGGTTCTCGATCTCGAAGCCGCGGTAGTCGATCTGGATCTCGACCTCCCGGGCCTCCTTCTTGTCCAGCAGGGCACAGAGGCGGACGCTCCTGGCGCCGCGGAAGCGCAGGAGCCCGAGGATCGTGTTCAGCGTATGGCCGGTGTCGACGATGTCCTCGATGAGCAGCACGTCCTTGCCGCGGACCGGCAGGTCCACGTCCTTGCGGATGCGGACCTCCCCCGGCGTCGTGCTGGCGCCGTAGCTGGAGGTCTGGAAGAAGTCGATGGCCAGCGGCACCGTCAGCTTCTTGAGCAGGTCCACCATGAAGAAGACGGACCCCTTGAGGACCCCGACACAGAGGAGGCGGTCGCTGTCCTTGTAGTCGCGGTCGATCTCCGCCGCCAGCTCGCCCACCCGCCGTTCCAGGTCTTCTTGTGTCACCAGCACTCGCATCCGGTTTCCTTTCGCGCCGCCATGGCTTAGAATCCTGGAAATTATTCTGGTCCTTCTATGGCAACCGTCCAGGAGCTGAACGTCCTTCACCGCCGCTACGCGGATCTGTCTCACCGGTTCCGCGCCGGGTGGACTTTCCACCAGTTCCTCCAGAGTCTGGGCAAGAGCCTGCAACAGCCGGTCGAAGATGCCCACTCGGCCGCTTTCCAGGAGCTCTATGCCGAGCTGAAGGAGATCTCCCAGAACTTGAACGCCGTCGACGGTGAACGGATCCGCGGCCGGCTCGACGCGATCGACCGCCGGCTGACCGAGCTCATGGCGGCGCTGGACGAGGAGGATACCAAACTCACCCCCGACTTGATGCGGCAGTTCTTCCGCCGGATCAAGTCGTATGACGACAAGATCCTCACCCAGCTCGTCAAGTTCTACATCTACATCCAGCGGGGCGGCCCCTGGCCGCCGGACCGTCTCGACAAAGCCGACTTCCTCCTCGCCCGCTTGAGCGAGCACTCGGACGACCGGACGGGCGAGACGACCCTCTCCGATGCGCCGCGCCTCAACGAGATCTACCACGGCCTGTGGGCCATGCTCGGGGCCGAGACGCCGGAGCGCGAGGTCATCGACATGCATCGCCGGCAGATCGATTCGATCCGCGGCGAGATCGCCCGGATGGACACCATCGACCGGCTGAACGAGTCGGGCCTCGTCCGCTCCTACCGCGACCTCAAACACGACCTGGGCACCCTCTACTTCCATCCCGACCTGCTGATCTCCATCCAGGACACCAACCTGGCGTTCAAGAGCCGCATCGAGAGGATCTACCGGCAGGAGGAGCGGCGGATCGTGTCCGAGTACCAGCGCGTCTTCGAGCTGGAGCGCGAGGTGCCGATCGACCGCGAGCTCGACGTGGAGCTGGCGGAGTTCCGCCAGGAGATCGAGCGCTTCGAGCGCAAGCTGCAGAGCCAGGAGTTCAAGCTCGAGGACATCGCCCAGATCCGGCAGCGCGTGCGCGAGCTCCTGCCGCGTCTCACCCCGGAGCATGTCAGCGGCGAGACGCGGCTTCCGGCTCCCCTCACCACGGGCGAGCACATCCTGAACGCGGCGGCTGAGGCGGCCTCGACCGCTCTCGCCAACCACGAGGAGATCATCGGCGAGACCTATCGCCGCCTGGTCGACGCGCTCCGCGAGACCAACCAGGAGATGGCAGCCGAGCGGGTAGTGCTCTCGCCCATGATCTTCCCGCTGCGTCTCGAGCCGCGCGAGGTCCTCGCCTACCGCCGGCTGTTCGGCAACAAGCCGTGCGACCGCGAGCTGGAGAAGTTCCTGCTGGAAGCGGCGGCCTTGCGGCTGCAAGTCAATGACGAGGCGCACGAGATCACCGGCATCCTGGACGAGACGTCGATCACCGGCGATTCTCCCGTCTATGCCCGCGCCCGGGCGACCGCCCGGCTGGCGGACTCCTACTTCTGGCGCTTCGGCCATGTGATGACCCAGGCCGGCCTGGGAACGGATCTGTCCGAGATCCGCCAGCTCGAAGTGCTGCGCATGCGCCTGATGCGCGACTACTCCGGCCTTTGGTTGCTGGTGTGGAAGCCGTTCTTCAACCGCCGTCCCGGCGCCACGATGGCCTGAGCCGTCTCTGAGCATCGAGCTCTACGATCCGTTCCGCGCCGCCCGCGTGCTCGCGGCCTTCCTGGGGCTGCCGGACGACGTCTATCACCGCGATTCCAACTACTGCGCCGTCCCGCGGGAAGAGGTGATGACCGGCCTCCAACGCAGCGAGTTCCTGCGCGCGCAGCGGGCCTGGGTGGCTGCTGTCGACGAATTTCCCGTGGCACGGCTGGTGGCCCGCCGGTCGCCAACGCTCCGGGACGAGCAAGGCCGGCCCGTGGGTCTGCTCGGCTTCTTCGAAGCCCTGGATGAGCCGGAAGGGAGGGAGGGCGCGCTGCGCCTCCTCGCCGAAGGAGTCCGCTGGCTCCGCGAGACCGGCGCCGGACAGGTCATCGGCCCGATGGATGGAGACACCTGGCACCGGCACCGGCTGAACGTCGGACCGTTCGACGATCCGCCGTTCCTGCTGGAGCCGTACAACCCGCCGTATTATCCGGAGATCTGGGAGGAGGCGGGCTTTCAGGTGCTCGAAAGCTACTTCTCGAAACAGGTCGATCCCACGGCGGTCGTGGCCCATCTGCAGCCCCGTGCCACGGCGGCACGGGCCGCGGGCTATCGCGTCCGCAAGATCGACATGCGCCGGTTCACCGACGAGCTGCGCCTCCTGTACCGGCTCTCCTGGGTGATCTTCGCTGGCAATTTCCTCTACACGGAGATTCCGGAGGACGAGTTCCTCGCTCTCTATGCGGGCTCGCGAGGCCTGCTCGACCCGGACCTGGTCCTCTTCGCCCGTTCGCCTGAAGGGGAGGACGTGGGCTTCCTCTTTTCCTATCCGGACCGCTTTCGCGCGGTGGCGGCCATGCGGGGGAGCCGCGGCCTCGCCGCGAAGCTCCGGTTTCTCCGGCACCGCGGAGCGACGGGCGCCGTGGACTTCAAGACCTTGGGCGTGCTGCCGGAGCACCGCCGCGCCGGGCTCGCCGCTCTCCTCATGCACGAGGGGCATCTGCGGGCCCAGGGCAAGGGCTACCGCGCCGCCAACCACTGTCTGTTCCGGGAAGGCAATCCGTCGGGGGATCTGGACGGCGGAGCGGGACGGATCCTGCGGCGGTACCACCTCTACTCTCAATGAATGTCCTGTCGGTCCTCCGCGGCGTCGCGGAGCGGGTGCCGGACCGGCCCGCGCTGATCGCTCCGGCGCCGGACAAGGGCGAGCGGCGGATCACCTTCGCGGAGCTGCGTGACCGCATCGACCGGGCCGCGGCAGGGCTGCGGCGGCTCGGCCTGCAGCCAGGGGAGCGGGCCATCGTGATGATTCCCATGTCGATCGACCTCTACGTGACTCTCCTGGCCGTCCTCCAGATCGGCGCGGTGGCGGTGTTCGTCGATCCCTGGATCGGCATGCGGCAGATCGCGGCCTTCGCGGCGTTCGCGGAGCCGCGCGCCTGGATCGGCGTGCCGCGGAGCCATCTGCTGCGCCTCTTCTCCGGCGTGCTGCGCTCGATCCCCCTGACCGTAACCACGGGGTTCCGCCTCGTGCGCCTGCCGGCCCGTCGCACACTCGGCGAATTGGAGGAGGAGCCGGGAGACGGGGAGATCCATTCGGTCGAGCCGGGTTCGCCGGCGCTCATCACCTTCACCAGCGGCTCCAGCGGAGAGCCCAAGGGGGCGAACCGCACTCACGGCTTTCTCCTCGCGCAGCACCGGGCGCTCGCCGCCGAGTTTCCGGCGGAGGAGGGGGACGTGGACATGACCATGTTCCCCGTCTTCTCGCTGAACAACCTGGCCGTGGGCGTGACCTCGGTCGTGCCGGACCTGGACTTCCGCCATGTCGACAAGGTGGACGTCGCGCGGGTGTTGCGGCAGATGAACCATCATGGAGTGACCACCTGCACGGCATCGCCGCCGTTCTTCGACCGCCTGACCGCCCACATCGCGGCCTCACCGGGAGAGAGACTTCGATTGCGGCGCCTGCTGACCGGCGGGGCTCCGGTCTCCGACGCTCAGCTCCGTGCTTGGCGGCGCGCCCTGCCGAACACCGAGATCATGGTCGCCTACGGCTCCACCGAGGCCGAGCCCGTGGCGCACCTCACGGCCGAGGAGCGCTTCGCCGCGGTCAACGAGCTTCGGCCGCGTGCTCCCGGCTACTGCGCGGGCCGGCCGGTCGACCGGATTCGCGCGCGGCTGATCCGCATCCACGACGGGCCTGTCGAGCTGAGACCGGAGGGCTGGCCGGGCTGGGACGTCCCGGCCGGGAAGATCGGCGAGCTGGTGGTGAGCGGCGAGCACGTCTGCCGCGATTACTACCGGAATCCCCAGGCGGTCCGCGAGAACAAGATCGCCGAGCCGGACGGCACGGTCTGGCACCGCATGGGCGACACTGGATCTTTCGATACCCAAGGCTGCTTCTGGATCGCCGGCCGGGTGCACTCCACGATCTGGCGGAACGGCGAGACCATCCACCCGCAGCTCGTCGAGCAGGCGGCGCAAGGCGAGGATCCCCGCATTCGGCGGGTGGCAGCCGTGGGGCTCCCTGATGCCACCCTGGGTGAGCGTGTTGCCGTGGTCATCGAGACAAGCGCGGGCGAGGAGCTGCAGCCCGAGGTGGCGGCGCGCCTCGCCGCTGCCGGTCAGACGGTGGACGAGATCGTCCTCACCGCCGAGCCCCTGCCGGTCGATCCGCGGCACAACAGCAAGATCGATTATCGGGCGTTGCGTGCGCGGCTCTCCGGAGCAGGAGAGAATAGGCGGGTATGGTCACCGCCACCCTGACCCACCAGGACCCCTTCCCCCGGCGCCTGTCCGCCTACCTCGCCGAGCGCTTCCCTGTGCTCGGCCATGGTCTGCTGATCGTCGCCTACTACTCCTCGAACCAGTTCCTGGCACGGGCGCTGACCGACCCTGGCCGGCCCATGCACTACGACGTGACGTCGCTCCTCGGAGCCGTCACCCTGTTCTGCCTCTTCCTCCATCTACGTGTGTTCGACGAGCACAAGGACTACGCCGAGGACGTGATCCATCACCCGGACCGAGTCCTCCAACGCGGGCTGATCACGCTGCGCGACCTGAAGGTCCTCGGAGGGATCGCGATCGCCGTCGAGATTGCGTTGGCGGCGGTGCGGGGTCTGCCGGCTCTCGCGGCGTGGGGGATCGCGTTCGTCTTCTCCCTCCTGATGCTGAAAGAGTTCTTCGTCCGCGACTGGCTGAAGCGGCACTTCCTGGTCTATGCCACCAGCCACATGCTGCTGATGCCGCTCTTGTCGCTCATGATTTTCTCCTTCGCCACCGGCCGCTGGCCGTGGGAGGCTCCGGGGTGGTATTTCGTTTACTCCTGGGTGGGCTTCTTCGTGACGTTCAACTGGGAGGTGTCGCGCAAGATCCGTGCTCCCGAGGATGAGCGGGAGGGGGTGGAGACCTACACGCGGATCTTCGGAACCTACGGGGCGGCCTATATCGTCCTGGCGATCCGGGTGATCGACACGGCGCTGGTGATCCTGGTCGGCCGGCATCTCGGGCTGCCGCGGTGGTTCGACGCGGCCCTGGTCGCGCTCTTCCTCGTGACCCTGATCGGCTTCTTTCAATTCCGTTTCCAGACGAGCCGCAAGACCGCCAAGCGGATGGAGACCTACGCGGGTATGTACATCATCGCGTTCGACCTGATCCTCGCCGCGGCGATCGGTGGGCTGTTTGGGGTGGAGCTGTGACGGAATGGGTCTGTTCCGATCCGCAGCAGGCCGAGCGGATGGCGGAGAAGCTCGGAGGCAAGGCGGCGAACCTGGCGCGGCTGGAGCTTCTGGGGCTCGCGGTGCCTCCCTGGTACGCCGTGACGACGGACGCTTTCGAGAGTGCCCGCGAGGCGGCGGAGCTGGACCCAGGCCTCGAGCAGGCGATCGAGCGGGCGCACGCGGCGCGGATCGGCGGTCTGGAGACTCTCGTGGCCGTGCGCTCCTCAGCGGTGGGTGAGGACGCGGCGGGAGAATCGTTCGCCGGCCTCCATGACAGCTTCCTGTTCGTGAAGGGGCGCGAGGCGCTTCTCGATGCGATCCGCCGTGTCTGGGCCTCGGCCTTCAACGAGCGGGCTCTGGCCTACCGGCGTGCCCGCAACCTCCCCCTCGACCGGATCGCGATCGCGGTCGTCGTCCAGCAGATGGTCGAGGCACGGGCGAGTGGCGTCCTCTTCACGGCCAACCCGAACGACAGCAACGTCCACGAGATCGTGATCTCCGCTCTCTGGGGAGCCGGCGAGGGGCTGGTCAGCGCCGGCCTCGATGCGGATACCTGGATCGTCGACAAGGAGACGCTCGCCGTCACCGAGCAGATCGCGGAGAAGCGCGAGCAGCTCGTGCTCGACCGCACTGCGGGCCGTGGGCTGGCGCGCGAGGAGGTTCCGGCCGAGCTGCGGGGAACCCCCAGCCTATCGCGCGACCAGGTGGAGGAGACGGCGCGGGCCGGGCTCGCCATCGAGCGGCACTACCGCCGGCCGCAGGACGTCGAATTTTCGATCGACGCGGCCGGCCGCCTGTGGATCCTCCAGGCGCGGCCGGTGACCACGGTCGAAGAGGCCGGCCCGGCCGCGGGGAACCGCCTGCTCTGGGACAACTCGAACATTATCGAGAGCTATTCGGGCGTCACCTCGCCGATGACCTTCAGCTTCATCCGTCGCGCCTACTCGATCGTCTATCACTGCTTCGCCGAGGTCATGGGGATTGGGCCGGAAGTCGTGCGGGCCAACCGGGACGTGTTCGACAACATGCTCGGCCTGTTCCGCGGGCAGGTCTATTACAACCTGCACAACTGGTATCGTCTGGTCCGCCTGTTCCCCGGCTTCAACTACAACAAGAGCTTCATGGAATCGATGATGGGTGTGCGCGAGGGGCTTGCGATGGGGGATAAGACCGAGGAGCCGGCGCCGGTCACCGGAATGCGGCGCTACACCGTGGAGCTTCCGGCTCTGCTCCGCCTGGTCGGCCGCTCGGTGCGCAACTTCCTGCACATCCGCCGCATCGTGGGCGACTTCGAAGCTCATTTCCGGGAGCGCTACGGCACGTGGTCGGCGATGGACTTTCGCCGCATGGCCCCGCACGAGCTGGCCGCCCTCTATCGCCAGATGGAGGATCAGCTCCTCTGGGAGTGGAAGGCGCCGATCATCAACGATTTTTTTGTGATGATCTTCTACGGCACGCTCAAAAAGCTGTCCGTCTCCTGGTGCGGCGACGAGCACGGATCACTCCAGAACGATCTGATCGCCGGCGAAGGGGGGATCGAGAGCACCGAGCCCACCAAGCTGCTGCTTCGATTGGCCGCCCAGGCACGCCAGAACCCGGCTCTGCGCCAGCTCCTCCTGGAAACCCCGCCGGACGAGCTGGCCCGGCTCATCCCCGCCGATCCACACTGGGCGGACTTCGCTTCCGAAATCGCCCGCTATCTCGATCTCTACGGCTTCCGCTGCGTCAACGAGCTGAAGCTGGAGGAGCCGTCGCTGCGCGACCGGCCGGCCTTCCTGTATCAAATCCTCCGCAATTACCTGGCCATGGAGGACCCGTCGGCCCTGGACGTGACCGTCATGGAAGAGCGGGAGCGGAAGCTTCGCGTCGAGGCCGAGGCGCGCGCCTTCGCCGCGATCCGCTCCCCCTGGCGGCGCTGGATCTTCCGGCGGGTTCTGCGGAACGCCCGGCTCGGAGTGAAGAACCGCGAGAACCTCCGCTTCGCCCGCACCCGCATCTACGGCCTGCTGCGCGAGCTGCTGCGCGCGATCGGCGAGGATTTCACCGGCGAGGGCCTGCTGAGCACCGCGGACGACATCTTCTATCTGGAGATCGACGAGGTCTGGGATTTCATCCGTGGCCGGGCCGTCACCACCGATCTGAAAGGATTATCCGCATTGCGGCGGGCTGAGTTCGATGCCTATCGCCTTGAGGTGGAGACGACGCCGGCGGACCGCTTCGAGACGTTCGGTCTGCCGTATCACCGGAACCGCTACCGGGGGAGGCCGCGGCCCGCGGCGGTGGGGGAGGATGGAGTGCTGCGCGGCATCGGCTGCTGTCCCGGCGTGGTGACCGGTCCGGTGAAGGTCCTGCGCACCCCGTCGGAGGATGCGCGGCTCGACGGCGAGATCCTGGTGGCGGAGCGGACCGATCCCGGCTGGGTGCCGCTCTATCCCTCTGTCTCCGGCCTGCTCATCGAGCGGGGGAGCATCCTCTCGCACTCGGCGATCGTGGCCCGCGAGATGGGCATCCCCACGATCGTCGGAATCCCCGGGCTGGTGAGCACGCTCGAAACCGGCCAGGTCGTGACGATGGATGGCGCGGCGGGGACGGTGCGGCCCCTCACTGCCGAGGAGAAACCTCCAGCGTAACCTCCCCGCACCGCAGCTCCACCCCCTGATGCCCCTCGCGCGGCCGTGGCACGGCCGAGCCGTCGGAGGTCAAATCGGCGATGCCGCCAGTCACCCGCAGCCGGTAGCGGCCGGGCTCACGCAGGTCGTAGACGTTCGCGAGATCCACCACCGCGTCCACCGTGCCGCCGGGTGGGATCTGCACGTATTCGTCGCGGCTCGGATCGCCCCGCTTCACCATCGGACCCGTGTACGGCAGCTCGGTCCCGTCCGGGCCGGTCACGGTGAACACCGATCCCATCCACCCCTCGAACGGCGTATTCCAGCGCAGAAACCAGAGCGGCTCGCGCGAGGGATTGGTCAGGGCGAAGCGGATTTCCGCCGGGCCGCCGGCGGTGAGAGGAGCCCGAGGCTCCACGCGGCATTCGAGGGTCGAGGAAGATGCGGCGGGATGCATACAGGTGGCCGTGAGAAGGGCCGCAAGGCCGGCGGCGAACAGAAGCTTGGTCATCTGAAAATCAAGATCCGGTTTCCACAACAGCCGGTGAGGGACGAGCACCGTCCCTCACCGTTCCAGCGACAGAGTCTATCGCGTCTCGGCGAAATACTCGTGGTTGTCGGCGTTCATGACCGCCCGGTCGGGGTTGCTGATCGCCAGGTTCTTGGCGGCCGTCGTCCCGTAGGCGTAGTCCTGCGTGCCAGCCACCACGGTAAAGTGGCTGGTCTCGTGCACCAGTGTGCCAGCCTTCGAGTCGATGCCGAGCGACGGCGCGTTCCAGAACGCGTTGCACAGGTGCACCCGGTACGGGCAGTCGGGCCGGATTCGCGCATTACCTGAAAAAAAGAGCAATGCTCTCGTCTAGGCAGGTGCACGTCGAGGAGGAAAACGAGCCCCCACTCCCGGCCCCTCCCTGCGAAGCGGGAGAGGGGGGCTTCCCATACCACCGCTCCAACACCCCCAACGCCGGCTTCCCCAGCGGGCTGAACGACGGATCCTCCGCCGAGCCCTGGCCGTGGCTCGGCCACTTCCACCAGAAGAGGCCGGCGAGCCAGGGCTCGCGCGAAAAGGCCTGGAAGACCACTTCGTAGCACCGGGCCTGCATCGCCGGATCGAGCGGCCCGTGATCCTCCTTCCAGGGCTCGGCGGCGGCGGCGGCGCTCGCGGCGTAGCCGACCTCGGTGAAGAGGATCGGTTTGCCGTAGCGGCGCGACATGGCCGCGAGCTTCGCGCGCAGCTCGCGCACCCGCGGCGAGTCCGCCCGCGGCGTCTCTCCAGGGACGGCCAGCGGGTAGTACATGTTGAGCCCCAGCAGGTCCAGATCGCCCCAGAACGGCATCGTCTCGAAATCCCCGGCCCAGTTGGCGGCGTAGGTGAGCGGCCCGGGATAGATGCGGCGCACGTCGCGGATCAGGCGGCGCCAGGCGTCCCGGTGGCGCGTCACGCCCCCGAGCTCGGTGCCGATGACCAGCACGTCCGCCCGCCCCAGCGCGGCCACCCGGGCGTGGTGGAGCATCCAGCGGCGGTAGCCGGCCCACCAGCGTTCGAAGTCGGCCGGGCGCTCGAACACGATGTCGCCGGTAAAGCGCCGCGGCGCCCAGAGCTGCGGCTTGAGCACCGTCTTGAGCCCCTGCCGTCGCGCTTGCTCCAGGGTGCGGAAGATGCGGTCCTCGCTCTCGTCCGTCCCCAGATAACGGACGGTGGGCTCGTCCGGCGCCCGGGAGAAGCCATAGGGCACGATCGACACCGCATTGGCTCCCAGGGCGCGGATGCGGGCGAGCTGCGCCGCGGCGGCGTCGGAGCCGTAACCTTCGCGGCGCACCTCATGGGAGAAGGAGATGCCGCGCAGAAATCCCTTGAGCTTCGGAATCTGCGCGGCCCGCGGCGGCGCCGGCCGGCTCTCCAGCCAGGTGCGCCAGTCCTTTTCCAGGCTCTCCCAGGAGGTCCCCAGGGCGGCGGTGAGCGCCTTCTCCTCAGCCTGTGCGGTCCACAGGCGCCGGAGGACGCCGGAGCCACGCCGCGCCCGCAGGTGCTCCACCCAGGCGCCCCCGAGGGCATCGCAGACCAGAGGCGAGAGCTGCCCCTCGGTGGCACTGCCTAGCCGCAGGATCTCGCGGAGCGTATAGGGCTCCTCCTCCCGGGTGATGCGGGAGGCGTAGGCCGCAAGCGGCTGGCCATGGAAGTCGCCGGCACCGAAGCGGGCTACCGCCGCCGCCAGCGGTCCCGAAGGCGGAGGTCCCCAGGTGAGGTGGAGGAGGAGGAACGCATCGCCGCTCGCGTCGGTGATGGTGCCTTCGGCTGAGACCAGGTGCGCGACCTCGCGGCGGTCCGGGAGGAGGGTGAACGGCGCGTCGCTGCCGGACCGCTCCTCCAGGCGGCGGGTCGAGTCGTCGAGGTACAGATGAAGCGGCTCGCCCGGCAGCTTCACCCCGAGACGGCCCGCGATCTCCTCCAGCCGCCGGTCCGCCGCCGCGCCCCAGGACTCGGCCGGCCGCCGGGCCGCCAGCTCGGCCGGGAGCTGGACGACCCAGTGGCGCGCGCGGTGGGTGAGGATCTCCGGGTTTGCGGCAGGGGCCGCGAGCAGGAGGGCTGCGAGGGCGAGGTGGCGGGCCGGCATGGGGGAATCCTAGCGGACGTTGCGGTGTGGTAGAGTTCTGGAAAATCAATCGTTTTTGACGATCAGGGCGGCGCAGGAGCGGGGGGCGACACTGATCGGTTCAGAGGACGCAGGACACCCGTGAGCCTCGCGACTCGTCTCAATTTCTGGGCACCCCCCAATCCGACCTCGGCCAAGATCGGCCGGGAGGGTGAGGTCTTCGCCGCGAAGGTCCGTCTCTGGGCCGCCGCTCTGGTGACCTTGATCCCTGCGGGGATCCTCCTGCGCGATTCCCAGCCCGATATCTGGCTCGGCCTGGGCTACACGCTGGTGAGCGTGCTCATGGGCGTCGTCGTGCACCGCGCCGCCCGCGGGCCGGCGCCACCGCGGTGGTTGGGTGCTTTCACCTGTGTCTTCGACGTCAGCATGGTGAGCGTGCTCTTCCTGGCCCTGATAGGCATCGGATTCCCTCAGGCCGTCAACAGCCTTGTGGTCTTCAGTCTCTACTTCGTGGCCCTGGCGTTCACGTGCGTGCGCCAGGACGTGCGCTTGTGCGTCCTCGCCGGGCTCACCGCGGTGATCGAGTACAGCGCACTGCTCGCCTGGACCATCGGCGGCGGTGGGATCCCGGTGGACGTTTCCATTTCCAGGTACGTCAGCTGCCTGGCGATCCTCGGCGTCGTGACCGCGATCAACGTCGCGATCGTGCACCAGAGCCGGAGCTACCTGCTGGAGCTGTCCCACCTCGTGGACGAGCGCACGCACGAGCTGCGGCGGGAGAAGGCACGGGCCGAGGAGGCGAGCCGGGCCAAAGGCGAGTTCCTGGCCAACATGAGCCACGAGATCCGCACGCCGTTGAACGCCATCCTGGGGATGACCGGCCTCGTGCTGGGGACGCCGCTCACCGCCGAGCAGAGGGATCACATCGAGACCGCGCGGCGCAGCGGCGAGGCCCTTCTGGGCGTGATCAACGACATTCTCGACGTTTCCAAGATCGAGGCGGGACACCTGGAGATCGAGCTCGTCCCCTTCGATCTGCGCGGCTGTCTGGCCGATGCGGTTGGCCTCGTGGCGGACCGGGCGGCCCACAAGGATCTCCCGATTTTTTGCCAGGTCGAAGACGGCATCCCCGCCGCTCTGGTGAGCGACCCGGGGCGCTTGCGGCAGATCCTCGTCAACCTGCTGGACAACGCGGTCAAGTTCACCGAGCGCGGCGAGGTTCGCTTGGAGGTTTGTCTGGAGGTTTGTCTGGAGGCGGGGGCCGGACCGGCGGCGGAGGAGGGATGGTTGGAGCTGCGCTTCGCCGTGCGCGACACCGGGATCGGTGTTCCGGCCGAGCGCATGGGCCGCCTGTTCAAGCCGTTCGGCCAGGCCGACTCGTCGACCAGCCGCCTGTACGGCGGCACCGGCCTGGGCCTGGTGATCAGCCGGCGTCTGGCCGAACGGCTGGGTGGGCGCTTGTGGGTGGAGAGCGAGCCGGGGCGCGGCTCGGCGTTCTTCTTCACCATCCGCTGCCAGGCGGCGGAGAGCGCTCCCGCCCTGCCTTCCGCGCCGCTCGACGGCCTGGAGGGCCCGCTCCTGAGCGAGCGCTTCCCCTGGCGCATCCTGCTCGCCGAGGACAATCCCGTCAACCAGAAGGTGGAGCAGCTCATGCTCTCCCGCCTGGGCTTCCTGGCGGACGTGGCAGGCGACGGGTACGAGGTCCTCGATGCGCTGCGCCGCCAGCGCTACGACTTGATCCTGATGGATGTCCAGATGCCCGGAATGGATGGCCTGGAGGCGGCGCGGCGCTTGAGAGCCGAGCTGCCGGCGGAGTGGCAGCCGCGGATCATCGCGGTGACCGCCAACGTGCTGGCGGAGCAGCGGGAGGCCTGCTTTGCCGCGGGGATGGACGACTTCGTCGGCAAGCCGGTGGGCTTCGCCGAGCTGCGGTCGGCGCTCCTGCGGGCGGGCGGCCAGGCGCCCCCGGTTCCTATCCTACCGGCAGCAGCGGCTCCGCCGGCCGCAGCCGCGCCGAGCGACCCGTCTCCCCTCGATCTGACCTACCTCGCCAGCCTGCGCCATCTGGGGGAGCTGGCGGGCAAGCCGCTGGTCCAGGAGATCGTGGACAGCTTCCTGGCCGAGACGCCCCGGCGGCTGGCCCTGATGCGGGAGGCGATCGGCCGGGCCGACGCCAAGGACCTCGCCTTCGTGGCGCACAGCCTCAAAGGGAGCAGCGGACAGATCGGTGCCGTCCGCGTGGCCGCCTTGAGCTTCGAGCTGGAGCAGATGGGAAGGAGCGGCGAGCTGGGCTCGGCGGCAGCCCTTCTGGGAGACCTGGAGCGCGAGCTGACCGAGGTGGCGCTGCTGCTGGAAGAGCAGAAAGCGATCCAGCAGGTCCACTTCTGATCCCTGTAGACTCCCGCGCATGGTCGACCCTTCCAACGGATCCCTCGCCGCGGAGCGCGGGCGCGGCTACCGCTTCTACGTCCTGTTCACCCTGTTTCTGGTCTACACCTTCAACTTCATCGACCGCCAGATCGTCGGCATCCTGGCCGGTCCGATCAAGGCCGACCTGGGGCTCAGCGACACGCAGCTTGGACTCATGGGCGGGATCGCCTTCGCCCTGTTCTACACCGCCCTCGGCATCCCCATTGCCTTGCTGGCCGACCGCTTCAACCGGGCCTGGATCGTCACGATCTCGCTGGCCCTCTGGAGCGGATTCACGGCGCTGTGCGGCTTCACCCACGGCTTCCTGCAGCTGTTTCTGTGCCGCGTGGGCGTGGGCGTCGGGGAGGCCGGCGGCGTCGCTCCCTCCTACTCCCTGATCTCCGATTACTTCCCGCCGGCGGAGCGGGCGCGCGCCTTCGCCGTCTTCTCCTTCGGCATCCCGGTCGGATCTGCCGCGGGCATCCTGTTCGGCGGGCTGATCGCCGCCCGGATCGACTGGCGCATGGCCTTCTTCGCCTGCGGCGCCGCGGGGCTGGTGCTGGCCCCGCTGATGGCCTTCACCGTGCGGGAGCCCATGCGCGGACGCTTCGATCCGCCCGGCGCGAAGACTGCCGCGCCGCCGCTCGGCGAGGTGCTGCGGACCCTGGCCGGCAAGAGCAGCTTCTGGCTGATCGCCTTCGGCGCCTCGTCCAGCTCCGCCTTCGGCTATGGGCTGGCCTTCTGGATGCCCCAGTTCCTGGGCCGAAGCTTCGGGATGAGCCTGGCCCGCCTGTCGATCTATTACAGCGCCATGGCCCTCTTCGGCGGCCTCTTTGGCATCTGGATGGGCGGCTACCTGGGCGACCGGCTGGGCAGGACGAGCAAGGCGGCCTATGCGCTGGTGCCGGCCATGGCGTTCGTCCTGTCGATCCCCTTCTATGCGGTCGGCATGCTGTCGACGTCGCTGGTCCTGGCTTTCTTCGTGTTTCTGGTCCCGACGGCTCTCGGTCTGGTCTGGCTGGGCCCGGTGATCACCTCTATCCAGCAACTGGTGCCGCCGGTCATGCGGGCCACCACCTCGGCCGTGTTCCTGTTCATCAACAACCTGATCGGGATCGGCTTCGGCATCTTCTTCTTCGGGAAGATGTCGGACATCCTCGGGCCGCGCTTCGGCGCGGAGTCGCTGCGCTATTCAATCCTGATCGGGCTCGTGTTCTACGTTCTCGCCGCGACCCTGCTCTACCTGGCCTCGCGGCGCCTGGAGCGCGACTGGCACCGCTGAGCGGGAGGATGGAGCCTCCATCTCCAGGTCCACCGTGACCTCGGTGTCGTCCGGGAGGATGCGCACGATGGCGGAAGCCTTGGCTTTGTCCCCCTGGGCGGTCACCTTCCAGGTCCCCGGCCCGAGGTCCGAGATGAAGTAGCGCTGCTCCTGATCTCCCCGGCCCAGGCGCTTCCACCCGTCCGCGCTCTCGGCCCACACACACCAACGAAAATCGCCGGGCGGGAGGCCGTGGAGCCGTCCCGTCAGCGTCACAGGCCGGCCGAGCCGGAGATCCGGCACCTCGGCCGGCGCATCGCCCACGGTGAGTGTCGCGAAGGCCGGCGCGGAGCCCGGCCGCTCCGCCTGGACGTTCCAGGTACCCGCGGTCAGGCCGGTCTCGAACGTCGCATGATGACCCGTCCACACCTTCTTCTCCACGGCCCCCTGACGGAAGGTCAGCATCACCTCGGCGACGGGCAGCCCTGCGGCATCGAGCACGCGTCCGCGGACCGCGGGGAGGGAAGGGAACCGGATGTCCTCCGCCTGGGTCCTCCCGCCCTCTTCGACGTGGACGCGGCTCTCCACGGTTCGTCCCAGGACGTCGCTCGCCGTCAGCGTCCAATCGCCCGGTTCGACCCAGGGAAACGTGTAGTTGCCTTGCGCGTCCGTGCCCGGAGTCGCCAGGAGATTCACAGGGTGATCGTTCAGGTGGATGATGCCGTACTCTCCCGGAGGCAGCCCGGTGAGGCGGCCGGTGATCGATCCCGGATGGACCAGGCGGATCTCCAGGTCGAGAGGCTCGTCCCCGGCAACGATCCGCCGCTCCACGGTGACCCAGTCACGGGCCTCGACCCGGAGCTGGCGCTCGCCCCGCGGGACCGCCGCCTGGAACCGGCCGTCCTCGTCCACCTCGAAGGAGTTGAAGTCGAAGGTCAGGCGCGGAGCGGTGACCGGTGCGCCGTTCGATCCGGCGATCCGGCCGGTGATCGGGACGAGGGGCGGGAGGCGGACGTCATGACGGGTGTCGCCCGCCAGCTCGATCTCCTCCTCCAGCCATCCCGCGGCTGGATGGTGCACCCGGATCAGGCGCTTGCCAGGACCAAGGCCCGTGAACCGGTAGGCGCCCGTCGCGTCGGTCTGGACCTCGCCGAGCACGCCCACGGAAGCTCCTTCCACCGGCTGCCCCTCGGCGTCGAGCACCCTGCCTTCCAGGAAGACCCGGGCGGACGACAGGATGAATTCGATCTCGCGAGGGCTCCGGCCGGCTTCTCCCTGCACGCGGACGCCGTTGGGACGGGCGTCCGCCGCGCGGACCTCGAACCATCCGGGCTCCAGCTGGTCGAAGTCGAAGCGGCCCGCGGCATCCGTGCCCTCGATCCGATACTGCGGATGGCCTCCGCAGTAGGTAATGATCTGGTCGTCGCTCCAGCCCGCGCGCTGCGCGGAGACGAGCGCTCCGGGAACCGGGCGTCCCTCCGGGTCGAGCACGCGGCCGGAGATCCGCGTCGCGCGGCGCAGCCGGAGCTCGATAGGGCGTGCGAGGTCTCCCACCAGAAAATGGACCTCCTCGACCCGGCCGGCCGGACAGGCGGCCAGGTAGGAGCCGGAGGACAGACCGAGGCCGAGGAACGAGAACGTGCCATCCGGGCCCGACACCATGGCGGGGGTAGGGTTCTCCTGCCGGCCCCGGTTGGTCCTCAACCAGAGCTCGACTCCGGCCAGCGGCTTGCCTTCCTCGTCGACCACCCGTCCGGTGACGAGAGGAGGCTTCGGAGTCACCGGGACAGGACTCTCCGCGGAGGACGCCGGAGCGGCGGTGGCCGGGCCGAAGAGGACCAGCGACAACAGGGCAAGACAGGTCCTTCTCATGGCTTCACCTCCGTGGTGGCAAATTCCAGGTCGAGCTCGATCTCTTCGGCCCCGGGCGGGATCTCGATCGTCCGGCGGACGACCCTCTGCTCCGACCCCTCGTTCCTCAGGGTTGCCTCGATCGTCCAGGTGCCCGGCCCCAGGTCGGAGACCGAGTAGCGGTCGAGCTCGACCTTGCCCGACAAGGCGGTGGAACCCCTTGCCGCGATCCACGGCGTCTCACCGGGAGCGAGACCGAACAGCCGCCCCGAGAGCGTCGTGCTGGGCGCCAGGCAGACCTCCAGGCCGTCGACCGGACCACCTTCGACCTGGAGCTTGAGCTCGGCGCTGTGAAAACCTTTCTTTTCGACCGTGATCTGGAAATCCCCGTCCGCAAGGAGAAGCGTGAACCGCCCATTCGCGCGCGTGCCCACCGTATGTCCGTCCCAGATCCGGAGATCCGCTCCGCCGACCGGCCTTCCCAGCTCATCCAGCACCTCTCCCGTCACGGTGTAGGCTTCCGCCAGCTCGACGTCCAACGAGACCTCGGATTGCCCGGGCTGCACCACCAACGTGGTTTCAGCGACGCGCCGGCTCGTCCAGACCGTCACGTCCCAGGTCCCGGGTGGGACGTCGCGGATCTGGAACGTGGCGTCGGACCGGAGGGACGCGTAGAGCGACAGGCCCCAGCCGTTGAGCTGGATCGTGGCCGGCCGTTCACGCTCTTCGTCCGTCAGCCCGAGGACGCGGCCGTCGACGGTGGCGCCGCGTTCCAGACGGATCTCGATTCCGCCTGCCGACGCCTCCGCGGGGTTGATCTGCTCCTGGAACTGGGCGAATCCCGGCTTGCTCGCCGTGAGCACCGTGTCTCGCAGCGAGAGCCGCAGGTCGAACGAGCCATCGGCCAAGGACCATGCCATGCCGGAACCTGCCAGGACCTGCGCCCGCTCGACCGGCGCGCCGTCCGGCCCGACAACGCGCCCCCGCACCGGCAGAAGCTCACTCTCCTTGTCCGCGGCTGTATCCTCCTCGCCGGTTTCCCGCTGCAACCGGAGCTCGATTCCCTCGACCGGTTCCCCGGCCGGGGCCCGCAGGTTCGCGATGAGACCCGGCCGCAGACTGTCCGCCTGCGTCCCGAGGTCGTACCAGCCTGGCGCGAGCGGTCCGATCTCGAAACGGCCCTCGGCATCGGTCTTCGCCGACGAATTCAAGTCACAAAGCGTCCGCCGCGGAGATAAAACGCCGGGGCTGAAGACGGGGATCTGCTGAGCAAAAACGGAGACGCCTTCCTGGGGCCGCCCTTCCGGTCCCAGGACCTGTCCACGGAGCGTCGCCGCTGGCATCAGGGTGAGAAGGACCGGCTCGTCGAGAAACCGCACGGTCACCGACTGCTGGACGTAACCCGGCCCACAGGCGAGGAGCTCCAGCTCGCCCGGCGGCAGGTGAGGAATCTCGAAGGTGCCGTCCGGTCCCGTGGTGGCGGAGGGGGGAGGGATCTCTTCCTGTCCCATCTGCGCGGTGGCCGCCCAGAGCGGCAGGCCTACGATCGGCCGACCTTCGGAATCGGTGACCAGGCCGCGCAAAGTCTCGCCGCGATGGAGCACGAAGCGGCCGAGACTGCCGCTCCAGCCTCCCTGGATCGGGCGGTCCCCGTGAAACGGGACGAACGACGGATGCCGGATCGTCAGCTCGAATCCACCCTCCGGCAGGTCGTGGATGCGGAAGCGGCCGGCGGGTCCGGTCCGTGCCCGCTGCGTCCCCAGGTCGCGCACAAAGGCCGGGAGCTTCTCCGTCCAGAGATCGAAAGGACTTCCTTCGATCTCGACCTCCGCGCCAGCCACCGGACGCCCGGCCTCATCGACGACCCGCCCGACCGCCACCCCACCCGCGCGGAGCGCCACCTTCACCTCCCGCCGTCCGCCCGGCTCCAGCTTCACGTTGTGCAGATCGGGAAAGAAACCTTTTCGTTCGACCAGGAGCCAGACGATCCCGTCCACCGGGAGGCCGGTAAGCCGGACCTTGCCCTCGGCCGGGGTCGTCTCCTGCCATGTCGGTCTCTCGGGACCGCCGCTCTCATCGGACTGCATCCCGGCATGAACGACGGCTCCGGAGATCGCCTGGCCGTTCATGTCCACCACATGGACGATCAGACCGGCTGGTACCGAAACCGGTTCCCCAGCGCCGGAAGGGGCTGGAGCGAAGAGGAGTAAAAACGCGAGCCACAGCTGCGTCATGGGCAGATCTCCGGTCTGGTACTGCTCGGAAGGTGGATAGAGCAAGACCGGTTCCAGGGGGGAGGGGAGGAGGAAATCTCGATTTCCCATCAATTTACGCGCTCACCCCGAAGGAGAGCGTCCAGCGGCTTGGATCGAACTGTCCGGAAAAATGGACCCCCGCACCCCGGGCTCGATCACCCAAACCCGTGCCTTGCGGGAAGTGACCTGCGGCTCGCGGGTTACCTCCCATGCCTTCCGGGTCCCCGCCCGCGATTGCCGGGCTCCGCCCCGAGGCTCGCGGGCTCCGACCCCAGCCTCCGGGCAACGGCCTGCGGCTGGCCAGCTTGACCCCGAGGCTGCCGGGCTCGAACCCGCGGCTGCCCGACGACTTCCAGCGGCTGCCGGGATCGAACCCGCGGCTCGCCGGCTCCTGCCTTCGCCTCCGGGGTCCCCGCCTGCGACGACCGGGCAAGCTCCCGAGCCTCGCGGGGATTTGCCCGCACCTGCCCGGCTCCGACCCGCGGCTGCTCGACGACTCCCCGCGACTCCCGGGCTCGTTCCTGCGGCAAGCGGGCTCCAGCCCGGACCTCGCCGGGCCTTCCCCGGGCCTCGCGGGGAAAATCCCGAGGCTCGCGGGCTCGGCCCCGCGCCTCGCCGGGCCTGCCCCATGCCTCGCGGGGAGCGTCCGGCGGCTCCAGGCGTTCACCGCCCTCCAGCAAAGCGTGACATTAGGGACGGCCAACTCGGCTGAATTGCGGTGTTCCTCGGCGTTGCTCGACGGCGGCCGACCAGCGGCCGGCATGGGGCTGGAGATGCCCCCCTTTGGCCGGCTGTCCTTTTTGGTGGTTCGGGGAGCGGGAAGAGGTCGGTTTCGTCCGGCTCGATGTCGGCTTCCCCCTGGACCGGCGGGAGGGGGAGGAGAGCTACAAGCTCTATTTCGGGTTCGGAAATGCGTTTAAGGGCGCATGAGCTCAGCGGGCAACGCCCGGGTGAACACCCGGCCACCAGGGCGCGTACCGCAACGACAGCGCTCCTCGCGTCGCGCCGGCTACTGATAGTAAAAACCTCCTTCGTAGATGAACGGCGGGCGCCCGCTCGGCGGCCTGCCGATGAAGCAATTGGCGCCGTCGAAGCTACCCACCTCACAGTACGGCCGGCGAGTCGTATAGAATTTGCCGGCAGCCTCGAAGGCCACCGTTCCCCATGGCGCCTCGCCGAAGAAGCAGTGCGCGCCATCGTAGCTCCACCCAGCCGGACAGCGGTGGTTGGGGCCGGCATCCTGGTAGAAACCATTCCGCCAGATGAATCCGGTGGGCGGCTTCACCATGATGAAGCAGTGCTCGTCTATGTCGAACGCTCCTCTTGGGCAGATGCATTTGTCCAGCGGGCAATTGGGCCCGGATTCGGACACGACGTAGTAATTGCCAGCATAGATGAAAGGCTCTCCACTGGCCGACAGGTTGGCGACGTAACAGTTGGCACCGTCGAACGATGCCGGTTGGGAGCCGTTGTACCAGGCCACGGCCGGGCAGTACGGCCCCGCTGGCGGCAGCGCGCCGAGGTTGAGGTGAAAGTCAGTACCAGTCCATGCGATGACCCATGAGAGCTGTAAGAAGCTACCGTCCGCACTGGCCAAGGCGATGCCGCCATCCACCCCACCTCTGTTCCCCGATGTCCGTTTTGTTTGCCACGAGGCCCCGCCGTCCATGCTGACCCGGACATTGATCTTGTCGTTGCTGGTGCCCTGCCAGGCGAGCACCACGTGAGACAGGGTCGCGGCCAATGCCGGGTGGAACAGTGTGGTGTCGTCCAGCGTCATTTTGCCGCCGAAGGTGATGCCATCAGGGCTGCGCATCACGTTCAGCCGATTGTTACCGACTCCGCGCCAAGCAATAAGGAGACCAGTGTTCGTGGCGGCGAGTGCCGGGGGCGAGTCCGAGGTCTCAGTGAGCGTCACCTTGCCACCCCAGGTGACTCCATCGGTGCTGCTCATCACGTTCAGGTATTTGTTGCGGCGGCCGCGCCAGGCGAGGTAGATCCTGCCATTGAAGGTCGCTAATGCCGGCGCCACCTCGGATCGCTCGCCGACCCCCGACTTTACTGACCAATACTGGCCATCGAACGACCGGATCACCGTCAGCTCGCCGTCAGTTGAGTCGCGGGGAAGGAATGCAGCGACGTATATGCCGTTAAAAAAAGCCAGTGCAGGAGCCAGATTCGATGTGACGTTAAGGGTGGTCTTCCTACCCCAGGTAGCGCCGTCGCGCGGCATGAAGTTGATGCGCCCGTCGGTTCCCGTCCAGCCCAGCAGCACCTTGGTGGGCGAATTACCATAGACGATGGCTGGACCGAAGCGACTGCGCTCTCCCAGGGTAGTGGGCGTGCCGATGACGTCGGAAGAAGCGCTGCACGGAATGACGACGAGGAGCAGCACGGTCAATGCACGAGACAGTAGCCGCATGTCGCATATCCTTTCCAATGAGAAGTTGATCGACAGAAATGGGACACCCATTCGTGTGGGTCGCGTTCCGTCGTGTAAGCGCCCCGAGGTGCCGAGCCAATTGCCTCGATGTTGTTTCTATCAGCCGATAGCCTTAAGCTTAGGGAGAGTTGCGCAGGTGTGTCAATGATATCGCGAGGAGCGCATAAGAACCGTTCTTGCTGGATGGCGCTACTAGGGCTCACTAAAGAATCGGAGGCCGTCGGCGGGGACAGGTGCCGTCGGCGGGACCGCCGTCCCGGATCGGCTGGAGGCAATTGCACGGGCGCCGGCCGTCGGGCCTCCCGGCATCGAATCCCTGGTGCTACGAGCCTCCAGATCTCGGATCTCGCGTGGAATCACACCCACCCGGCCATAGCATGAAATCCTGGCTTGGAAGGCTGGAACGCACCAGGCCTTCCATCGCGAAAGGAGAGTCGGTATGGAGAAGAAATCCGGAAAGAAGCTCGTGCTCAGCAGAGAAAGTTTGCGGGAGCTGAGCAGAGAAGAGATCCGCAAAGTCGTCGGCGGCGAGCACACCTACACATGCGACTCATGCGCCTGTAATTGGTAAGGTCTTCGCGCGCCTCCATGCAGCAGTTGCGGCGGAACGGACGCAGAGTCCATTCCGCCGCAACAGGATCAGTTCGGTCCGTACGTGATGCCAGTCCCCATGTCTGCCTGGATTCGATCGACGTTGCTGAAGTAGAAACCGCCTGAGATGGAATCCCACCCCCAGAGAATCCCTGCAAAGGCGGCGGTCGTTGACCCCGTCCACCGGAACACTGGCGAACCACTGTCGCCTCCCCCTACCTTCGCCTCGACGACATCCTGACACAGGATGGCAATACCGTCGCTTAGATACACGTTGGCACAGGTTCTGTGGACGGTTCCCGATGTCCATCCGGTGGCCATGCCTACCTTGTCGAGGTACGTGCCCTGAACGGGATACGTCACGCCGGTCACGGTAAACTCCGGACTCGCTGAATTGATGTCGAGAGAACCCGAGTTTTGTGTTCCGAACGAGCGATAGAGCGTCTGAACGAGCGCCCCCTGATGGCGGCTGACTCCGGCGTAGTTCGCCGCAAACGCTACGTCGCTCCAACGGCACCGCCACCCGGCGGGGCAAGCCGTGTTCTGGGCGTTGGTGAAGAAAGGAGGATCCCACGCTTCGTACCCAATACCAGCGCCTCCTTGCGTGAAGACCGTGCCGTCGGTAGACCCCTGCGTCGAACCGCAATGGGAGGCGGTAAAGAATCCTGGCGTCCCCACGGGGATGCCAACAGCGAGGTTCGTGTACCAGACGTTCACGCCAAGCGTGCACGGATCACCGTTATGCCACATCGCCAAGCCACCGACCAGGGGCCGCACGTAGTCGTTGATGCTCGTGGCGCGGGACACGTCGGCGACGAGATCGACGATCACCGCGTTCTGTGGCAGCCCGAGCTGATCGATCAGCGTCAGCACGTTCGACTTCGCCGCCTCGTCGGACACGCCGACGAAGATACGGTTCTTCGCCTCGTCAATATCGAGGAGACGCACGTCAAACTTGGGGAGCGCTGTACTGAGGCGCGCACGCCAGCGGTGGAGCTGTGCAAAATCGAAATCGCCACGGCGCACGACGATCTTGGCGGGACGGCTCCATGGCTGCTGAGGACGTTCGCCGCGATTGCGCACCCCTTCGGTGACTGCGGCACGTGCCGCTTCCTCTTGCGAGAGGTCCGTCAGGTAGACGTTGAGATCACCGTTCTCGTCGAAGAAGTACCCGCCGAAGCCCGGCACCTGCCTGGCGAGCTCGAAGAACTTGCCGTCCAAGCCCGGGGGTGTGAACCTCGGTCCGGTTGGAACGGTCTGCGCGAAAATGGCGGCTGCGGTGAGCGAGAACAGCAGAAAGACACGAAAGCTTTTCCAATACATGAAGTACCTCCTGGTTGAGTCAAGCTTGGGCCAGACACTTCGGAGGCGTCGGCCCGCCCTACTCTTGAGAAAGACCCCGAATCGTGATGCCGGTTTACTGTCTGTAAGGGCGCTGACAGCACTGGAGGAACCCGATCACCGGCCCCCCCCTCCCCCAATCACTGGCGATCCAGATCTCGCGTGGGATCACACCCAGGCCATAGCATGAAAATACTGGCTTGGAAGGCTGGAACGCCCCATGCCTTCCATCGCGAAAGGAGAGTCTGTATGGAGAAGAAATCCGGAAAGAAGCTCGTGCTCAACAGAGAAAGTTTGCGGGAGCTGAGCAGAGAAGAGATCCGCAAAGTCGTCGGCGGCGAGCACACCTACACATGCGACTCATGCGCTTGTAATTGGTAAGGTCTTCGCGCGCCTCCGAACACGGGGGCGCGCGTTTCCGCGGCCGCTTCCCGGCGGGGACTTCAAGCAAGCCCCCATCCGTGGATCAACCCGCCGATCACCAGACCGCCGATCCCGCCGATCACAAGGATGGGCACGTACGCCTTGGTGACGATCGCGGAAGGGAGGCTGAGGAGCAGCCCGAAAAACAACCCCACGGCCCAGCCCGGCCAGGGGAGCTCCACGCAGCCGAGGACCAGACCAATGGCGAAGCGGTCGGCGAAGGCTCCCAGGAGCGCCGCCCGCTTATCCGGGAAGGACAGGGGAAGCATCATCCCGACCGCGACGGCGCCGAAGACCAGGCCGGCAATCACACCCCACTCTGGATTCGACATCGCTCGACCTCCCGCTCAAATCGTACGCCGTCCATGAGCCACTGCTGAACACAGTTGGTATGCTTGCAAGACTCTACATCGTAAATCATGGACGGGCGAAATCCGACCGGCGCGTCACCATCGGGTTCCCGGGCACCTCCGCGATCTGTTCGGCCACGACGCCGACCCTGTCCTCGAACGTCAGACGGTAGCGCCCCGGCGGAAGCCCGGAGATCTCGAAGACTCGTGCCGGCCCGGTGGGACGCTGGTCCGGAGCTCTCCGTCCTCCACAGGGATGAAGTAGGGGTCGAAGAGGAACGAGGCACGCGCCTTCAAGGCCGGTGTGCCGTCGGGCAGGACGATCCGTCCCTGGACCGGGATGGCCCGTGGGAGCCGGATATCGAGCCGGTTGACACCCGGGGCGGCGTCGAGCTCCAGCCGACGATCCGGCCTTGGACGAGAGTGACGGGAGGCATCCGGACATCGAGTCGCGCGGGGAGGCCCTCGATCTCGACGTCCTGCTCGATCCATCCCTGGTCTGGATGCTCGACGCGGAGACGGTTGCGTCCGGAGAAGACCCCGGGAATGTGGAATTCGCCCGCGGGATCGGTTTCGAACGAAGCCTCTGGGTGCGCTCCCGAGAGGGTCACCTGCGCTCCGGTCACCGGTGCGCCGTCCGCATCGACGACGCGGCCTTCGACCGGAACGCTGTTCCGCGACAGGACGAATTCAATCCCTTCGCTCCCGTGTCCAGCGGCTCCCCGCCGGCGTACGACCTGGTGCTCACCCTCTTCCGAGATCTTGATCTCGAACCATCCTGGTTCCAGGGACTCGAAGACGAACCGGCCTTCGGCATCGGTGATTCCGGAGCGTGTCTCGTAGGAATTCTTGCAGGGTGGAAGTGCGCCTCGGACGATGCATCCTCCGCCGCTCCTGCCTTCGAGATTGGCCCAGACCTTCACTCCGGCGGCAGGATCACCGCTCTTGTCGACCACGCGGCCGGAAATGCGGGTGGCAGGGTGCAAACGAAATTCGACGGGCTGATTCTTGAAAGGAAACAGAAGCTGTTTCTGTTCGTAGACCCAGCCCGCGGGGCAGAACGGGATCTGGCCAGGGAAAAAGCAAGATCCGGGCCCGGCCCCGAAAACGGACACCTGTCCGCCCCGTCCGCCCGGACACCTGTCCGCGGACACCTTCGGCGGACACTCGTCCGATCCTCGTAAATCTCTGCCGTTCTTTTACTTACGCGTATTTCTCTGCATGGCACACCGGTTGCTCTTCAGGGGGAGCGACCGAGGAGAACGCCATGATTCAAGAGACCAACTCGATGGACCAGATCGTCGCCAAGGGGCCGGGGCTCTCCCGGCAGAGCAAGATCCTGTTCGGCGCGACGGCCCTCTCGCTTCTGTGCATCGTTCCGCTCTGGCCCTCCATCCGCCGGTGGTCCAGCGCGGAGGAGTCGATCGACCTCTCCCGCCTGCGGCTCGCCACGGTGACCCGCGGCGACCTGGAGCGCGATGTGGCCGCCGAAGGGCGCGTCGTCGCCGCCAACCATCCGCGCCTGTACAGCCCGGCGCAAGGGATTGTCACCCTGGGCGTCAAGGCGGGGGAGAGCGTCCGCCGGGGACAGGTCCTTGCGCGGATCGCGAGCCCCGAGCTCGAAAGCGAGCTCGCCCAGGAGGTCTCGCGACTCGATTCCATGGAATCCGAGCTGTCGCGCAGCCGGCTCAGCGCACGCCAGACCAATACCACCAACGATCGCACCCTGGAGCTGCGCCGCGTACAGCTCGAAGCCGCCCGCCGCGAGCTGCAGAGAACCGAGAAGCTCATGGGCGAAGGGCTCGTCAACCAGGTCGAGCTCGACCGCGACGGCGACGCCGTCCGCCTCGCCGAGGTCGAGCTGCGTCAGGTCGAGGACGGGAGCAAGCTCCAGCGCGAGTCGCTCGACTTCGAGACCGGGGACCGGGCTCGCCAGAGGGAGCGCCAGCGACTCGTCGTCGCCGAGCTGGAGCGCCGCGTGCGAGAGCTCACCATCACGGCGCCGTTCGACGGCCTGGTCGCCAGCGTCGAGGTCCAGGACCGCGACGCCGTGCAGCCCAATGCGCCGCTCCTCACCGTCGTCGACCTCTCCGAGTACGAGATCGAGGTGCGCATCCCCGATTCCTACGCCGACGACGTGGCTCCGGGCCTGCCCGCGGTCATCGAGCTCGGCGGCAAAACCTGGAAGGGCGAGCTGACCGCCGTGTCGCCCGAGGTCGTCAACAGCCAGGTCCAAGGCACCGTCCATTTCGCCGGTACGGTGCCGGACGGCCTGCGCCAGAGCCAGCGCGTCTCCGTCCGCCTCGTGTTGGAACGCCGGCCCGACGTTCTCAAAGTCCCCCGCGGTCCGTTCCTGGACAGCGGCAACGGCCGCCAGGCCTACGTCCTCGCCGACGGCCTCGCCACCCTGCGGCAGATCCGCACCGGCGCCACCAGCGTCGGCGAGGTAGAGATCCTCGAAGGCCTCGAAGCGGGGGAGCGCATCGTCCTCTCCGACCTGACCCTGTTCAACGGCGCGAAAACCGTTTTAGTTCGTCAATAACCGGTTCGTCAATGATCGATTCGATTTTAAAGGGGGCTTTCCCATGCTCGAGATGCACAACGTCACCAAGATCTATCGCACCGGCCTCGTCGAAACCCGGGCCCTGCGCGATTTCACCCTTACTGTAGACTCGGGAGAGTTCGTCACCATCACCGGTCCTTCGGGCTCCGGCAAGACAACGTTTTTGAACGTAGCCGGCCTGCTCGACGGCTTCGAGCAGGGCACCTACAAGCTCGACGGCGTCGACGTGAGCCGGCTCACCGACCGCCAGATGTCGCGCATCCGCAATGAAAAGATCGGGTTTATTTTCCAGAGCTTCAACCTGATCCCCGATCTCGACGTGGCGGACAACGTGGACGTGCCGCTACGCTACCGCGGCCTCTCCGCGAAAGACCGCAAGGAGCGCATCGAGCGGGCCTTGGGGCTGGTGGGGCTGACCTCGCGCGCGCGCCATCTGCCGTCCCAGCTCTCCGGCGGCCAGCAGCAGCGCGTGGCCATCGCCCGGGTGCTCGCCGGGGATCCCAAGCTGATCCTGGCGGACGAGCCCACGGGCAACCTCGACTCGGGAATGGCTCGGGAGATCATGGAGCTCCTGGAACAGATCAACGAAGCGGGGACCTCGATCATCATGGTCACCCACAACCCCGAGCACGCCGCGCGCGCCCACCGGCAGCTCCACATCGCCGACGGCCGGATGGTCGACATGGAGCGCATCGCGCCCATGCCGCTCAACCGTGTCATCGCCCATCCCAGCGCCGCGCGCGCCTGAAATCAGAGCAGAGAAGGGGAAACGATCATGTTGCTGTACAACCTCCGTCTCGCCTGGAAAAGCGTGCTGCGCCACCCGGCGCTGTCGGGATTGATCGTCGCCGGCATCGCCCTCGGCGTGGCCGTGTCGACCAGCTTCGTCACCATCTGGCACGTGCTCGCCGCGGACCCGGTCCCCGGCAAGAGCGGCCGGCTGTTTTTCGTGCGGGTGGACGCCTGGGGCGCGCCCGAGCCGTACGACGAGGCGGGAAACCCGCCGCCCCAGCTGACCTATCAGGATATGCGGCGCCTGCTCGGCGCGAGCGACATTCCTGTGCGGCAGACCGCGTCGTTCCCTTCCATCGCCTACGTGCGGCCCCAGGAGAGAGGACAAGCGGGACGCCGGCCGTTCCAGGCGACCTTGCGGATGACCACCGCGGATTTCTTTCCCATGTTCGAGGCGCCTTTCCGCTATGGCTCGGGGTGGGACCGGACGGCCGACGCCAAGCCCGAAGCCGTGGCGGTGATCGGCTCTGATCTGAACGACCGGCTGTTCGGCGGCAAGGACAGCGTAGGATCGACCCTCCGCCTCAACGACCGTGATTTCAAGATCGTCGGCGTCCTGGAAGACTGGCGGCCGAAGGTCCGGTACTACGACCTGCTGGGCAACGCCTACCAAGAGCCCGAGGAGATCTTCCTTCCCCTGGAGCACTTCCGGGCGATGGGGCTGGAGCCCACCGGCAGCCGCAACTCCTGGCGGGTCGAGCCCTGGGGCCTGATGGAGACCCTCGACAGCTCGGAGATGATCTGGCTCCAGATGTGGGTCGAGCTCGAGAGCGCGTCCGACGTGCGGGCCTACCATGCGTTCCTCGACGACTACGCCCGCGACCAGAAGAAGCTCGGCCGCTTCCCGAAGCCCCTCAACAACCGCCTGTCGGCGGTCGGCGAGCTGATGGAGGAGTGGCAGGTCGTACCGCGCCAGGCCAAGGCGCTGGCCGCGATCTCGGCGCTCTTCCTGGTCATCGCGGCGCTCAACCTGATCGGATTGTTCCTGGGCAAATTCCTGGCGCGCTCGTCCGTGGTGGGCGTGCGGCGCGCGCTGGGCGCGAGCCGCGGAGCCATCTTCGCGCAGCACCTGGTCGAGTGCGAGGTCGTGGCCCTGATCGGCGGCGTCCTCGGGCTCCTGGTCTCCATGGGCGTGCTCGCCCTGGTCAACCGGATGTATCAGCCGGCGGGCGTCGAAGAGGCGTTCTTCCAGTTGGATGCATCCATGATGCTGGCCGCTCTGGGCTTTGCGCTCCTCGCCGGAGGCATCGCCGGTGTCTATCCCTCCTGGCGGATCTGCGCCATCGCACCTGCCCACCATCTCAAGAACCAGTAAAGGAAATGATTATGGAGCTCGGACCCATTCTTCGCGCGATGACGCGCCACCGGGCGCGTTTTCTCCTGATCGCCCTGGAGGTCGCGTTGACCCTGGCGATCGTCGCCAACTCCGTGAGCCTGATCCTCGACGCCCGCGCGGAAATGACCCGCCCGTCGGGCTTCGACGAGGACAACCTGATCTCCGTCGTCAGCACGCCGTTCGCCGACGAGTTGCAGGACCCGCAACGCGCCCGCCAGTTGGTCGACGAGGACCTGCAGGCGCTGCGCGCCCTGCCGGGCGTGCGGGCGGCGAGCAACACCACGCTTCTGCCCTGGGGGTTCAACACCATGGTCATGCCTGCGCGGCCCATCGGAACGCAAGGCGATGGCCTGCCCATGCAGCTCGTCTTCGCCGATCCCGGCCTCGTGGACACCCTGGGGATCGGCATCGCCCAGGGGCGCAACCTGACGCGAGACGACTACGAGGCCGGCCGCCAGCACTCCGGCGAGATGACGCACTTCCAGGGCAACGTCCTGCTTACCCAGGCGCTGGCGGACGCGTTCTACCCGCAAGGGAACGCCGTCGGCAAAGTCCTGGAGATGCCGGACGCGCCGGGCCGCTTCACCGTCGTGGGGATCGTCGACAAGTTCTACAAGCCCTCGGGCGGTGGAATCGAAGAGAGGGCCGCCGTCTTCCCCCTGCCGGCGGGAGGCCAATCCGGCGTGACCTATCTCGTGCGGGTCCAGCCCGGCCAGCGCGACGCGGTGGCGGCCGACGTGGAGAAAGCTCTCCTGGGGATCAACGACGGCCGCAACCTGCGGGTGCGCACGATCGAGGAGGTCCGCAAGCGGTACCACACCGAAGACCGCCTCCTGGTCGCCTCGCTCAACGCGGTCATGTTCCTCCTGCTGCTGGTCACAGCCCTGGGGATCATCGGCCTGACCTCCTTCTCGGTCGCCGAGCGGCGCCGGCAGATCGGCACCCGCCGCGCCCTGGGAGCCACCAAGGCGGCGATCGTGCGCCACTTCCTCCTGGAAAACTGGCTGATCGTCACCTCGGGAGCCGTCTTGGGGCTCGCCTTGGCTTACGCCCTCAACTATGGCCTGGTCACCTGGATCCAGGGCACGAAGCTGGACCTGGGGATGCTGGCCGCGGGAGTCGTCGCGCTCTGGGTGCTGGGCATCCTCTCGGCCTTGGGTCCGGCGCTCAAGGCGGCGGCGGTGCCGCCGGCGATCGCCACGCGGAACGTGTAGCCTTTCCCGAAGTTGGCGCGATCTGACCCGAAATGGAAGCTGCCTGACCCGAGATGGAAACGAGCTGACCCGAGCTCGGCGCGATCTGACCTGAAATTGGCGGGTCTCGACCCGAGATCGGAGCGATTTGACCTGAGCTGGAAGCGACTTGACCCAAAGGTCAAGGACGCCGCCCCGAGGTCAGCGCGGCTTGACCTGAAATGGAAGCGACCTGACCTGAGATGGGCGCGGTCTGATCCGAAGGTCGAGGGGCACCACCCGAAGGTCGGGCCCGTGGACCCAAAGGTCGAGAGGCGCGCTCCGCGGGTCGGGAGGCTTCCGCCGAAGGTCCAATCGTTTCCACCCCGGGTCAGGGCACGCCCGCCAAAGGTCGAAACGCTTCCACCGCGGGTCAGATCGTTTCTACCGAAGGTCAGGGAGCGCGCCCCGCGGGTTGGGGTGCGCCCTCCGAAGGTCGAGTCGCGTCCACCTCGGGGCAGAGGGTTTCCGTCTCGGGGCAGGTCGCTTCCGCCGAAGGTCAGATCGCAGCCGCTGAAGGTGCGATCCAAGCCTCGAACGTGGTATGCGTTCCCAGGATGAGGAATCTGGCATCATCAATCGAAGTCATGGCGCAAATCTTCGTCAGCCACAGTGCGAAGGACAAGCGCAAAGCCCTCCATCGCCAATTGCGGCTCATTCCTGTTCTTCTGGGGAACGTTTCCTGCGATGAGCTGAGGTGCAATGGCGGCCCTTCGTCGCAGCGATCTGCTCCAGCGCCCGGGCCTGCTCTTCGGTAAGCGCGATCTGTGCCTTCACCATGATCCCACCTCGGGAAAAAGTCTACTGGAAGACATGACCAGAGGCAATCCTCAACCTGCATCCGCATGTCTCTCGAGAGAAAGAGACGTCCAGACCCACACCGGTACCGCGATCCCGCCCCAAGGGAGAAGCGCAATCAGCGTCAGCAGACCAAGCCGCATCCGAATCCCGACCCCGAGTTGCTTCTCGAAGACATCCCTCCACCGGAATGGATACAGAAGCCACGGAAGACTCCGCACTCCAATCACGACGTCCACCACAGGAACCAGCATCGCCAGTCTCAGGCCAATCGATGCCAGATCCGGTCGCAGAGAGAGCGCCAGTGGGGGCACGATGAGGAGCAGGAAGCTCGCAGGCCAGGTCACCAACGTCGTCAGGGTTCCCGCTTGGGAAGAGATTTGTCTCGACCACATCAGGAGAACCGAAAGCATCGCCGCAAGGGCGGCGGAAACCGCCGTCAGCAGGGCAAGCTCGCGGAATCTTCCGTGGGCGGCCAGTGGACCCGCCAGCAGCCCGAAGGCCAGCGCGGTCTGAGTGATGAGCAGGTAGAGACCCGCGGCCGGTGGATCGAGCACCGCGGGCAGACGGAGCCGCAGCAGACGGCAGAGCGTTCCGGCGGCCGCATGCAGAAGGCCCAGTGCTGCGAGGGTGCAGGCTGCAAGCAGCCAGGGGCGGAGCGCTGGATCGGCAACCGGGTCATAGCCCGGCACAGGTTTCTCGCGGGTGAGCCAAACGATCGATCCGGCCACCAGGGCCGTTTCGATCACCAGCAGGTAGGCCTTCGTTCGCATCCACGTCCTTCGGACTTCCTCGACCCGTCCTTCGCGCTGTGGGATCTCCAGTCCTCGCGGTAAGGTCCATTTTTCGATCCAGGAACCGCCGCTCCATTGCTGCTGTAGAGCGAGTCGCAGGTCGAGCCAGCGGGAGAGGCGTCCGACTCCGCTGCGGCGCGCGTAGGCGCTCCAGGTCAGGGTTTTGCCCCGTGAGCCTTCAAGGACCGGCCAGGATTCAAGACCCAGGGCGAAGATCGGAACCGGCTGCGGCAGAAGGCAGAGCCAGGGGAGCAGGCGGAGCGTGCGCCGGGGCTGATCGGTGAAGTGGAGCTCGGATTCCGCGTGAACCGCCATGCAGACGGCTTGGGCGAGGTGAAGAGCGATGCAGGCACCGAGAATCGCTCCCCGGTTTTTCCCCGCCGCCAACTAGAGGCAGCCCGCTAGTGGGAGAAGCAGACCTGTAGTGATCAGCCAGACTCCGAAGGCGCCGGACGTGTAGACGAAGTGCAGGGGCGAGCGACTGCGCAGGCGGGCTTCCGGGGCGTCGAGGTCGAGGCGCGTGGCGGTATGATGGAAGGCCCAGCCGGGTGCTCGCATCGTCAACCGGTTCCAGACCGGAATGGCAAGCAGGCCCAGCCAGGGCACGCAGCCGATCAGGAAGAGCACGGTGCGGACGGGGACGGATACCTTCGTTCCCGGTGGCGCGCGCCGGATCAGGTAGTGCTCGACGAGGAACCCCGAGACTGGAGCCAGGAGAAGAAAGCTGAAAGCTATCCAGCCAGAGAGGGTTCGAGAGATCTGCTCGGGAGGCCAGCGTATCCAGAGGGCGGGCTCGATCGACAACTGGAGGAACGTACAGACCGCTCCGGTCAGGGACGCCCAAGTCTCGAACGTCATATTCGTCCAGAATGAACGGCCGCTCATGTCGCGGCCGGCGGGCCGATGCCGGCGAAAGACTTCGGCGGCGCGCGGGGCGCTCCCGGCGGCGCTCATGAGGCCGGCTCCCGCAGCCGCGCTGCCCATCGATCGAGATCCGGTCCGTGACGGTGGCGGATCCGGATCCAGGCAGGGACGTCCAGTCCACCAGAGGGGAGGATTGCGGTCACGGCGAGTGGCGATCGAGAACCCAGACGCTGAGGAGAAACAAGAAGAGGAGAAGGAGGTTTTTCTCCCAACGATCCGCCCACTTCGCCGAGGACCGGCAGAGTCCGTGCGGCAGTAGCAGTGCTCACGGCGAGCTCCTCTCGGGACCCAGCCGCAGCGCCAACTGGAGCGCTTTCTCTGCGCGTGCCGCGTCGTCGAGGCCCTGCGGCCGGCCGCGGCCCGGGCTGGGTGCGAGATGGGCGTGGAGCCAGAGGCGCAAGGCGGCTTCGCCCTGAGGGCGTCCTCTGCGCAGGGAGTCCTGCACGGTCCAGCCGAGAGCGGGCCGCCAGGTTTCGGGATCGTTCCACAGGCGCTTGAGGAACGGCTCGCTGCGCGGGTCGGAAGGATCGGTCGCTTCATCGGCGCGAGGAGGCATAAGGTTTCCCGGGGAAATCGCATCCAGATGAAAATCGCTCAGGCTTTCCTGGAATGCACGGCGGACCGGTTTCTTGTGTTGATCCGGTAGGCGCTCCACGGCGGCGGCGATGAGGGGGAGGATCTCGAGCCAATGCTGCCGCAACTCCTGCCGGGCGGCTTCGGGCCGGAGCTGCCGCGGCAGGCGCAGTATCGTGACGAGGGCTCTCGCCGCCTTGGGGGGTGGAAGGAGACCGGCGGCGACGCGCGCCAGCAGGTCTTCAAGTGCTTCGCGCCGAATCGGCCAGGCAACCGTCTCCAACGCGGCGAGCCGGCGGGCTGCCTCCTGGACCTCGGCAAGGGCACGATCTCCGCCGGCTTCGGCGCCCAAGGCCGCGATCTCCGGCGTCAACGAGGCCAGCTCTTCGTCGGTCTCGGTGGTGAGCAACCAGCGCACCAGCACCAGAGGAGCCAGGCGGTCCGGCCGCTTGTGGCAGGCGATCTCGAAGGCCAGAGTATGGCGGGCCAGGCGGAGAAGGGCGCGCGTGCGGATGCGTGGCTCTTGGATCGGCAGGATGTGGCGCTGGAGCAGCTCACGCGGATCGGATGGTGTCTCCAGGAGCGCCGCCAGGCCCCGGTGCTCATCCTGGAGGATCTCGATCCGTGCGAGCGCCGCATACAGGCTCGCCGGTGCCAAGGTCTCGGCGGGTATTTGGGGAGCGCTCCGCAACAAAGTCACAAGTTGCAGGCGACGGTCGCCGATCCCGGTGCAGACCTCCTGCGCAAGCTTCGGACCTTTGCCGTCAAGCGCCGCAAGCTGGGGCGCCAGAAGCTCGCGGAGCTCGTCCTCCTCCTCCGGAAGAAGCCGCTCGGCGATCCTTCGGAGAATCTCCAGGGATTCGGACAGGACGCACCGCCGGCAGGTGGCGCGGATCAACAGATTCTTGCGGAATGTGAAGCCTTCCGCTTCGGTGGGAGCCAGCGCTGCGGCAGAGCGCTCCGCCCGCTCGAGAAGCAGGTCGAGGATCTTGGGTTGCGTCACGGCATCGGCGAGAGCGAGGACGTTCTCCGGTGTGAGCTCCGGGGACCAGAGAACCGCATCGAGCTGAGCGCTGATCTGATCCTTTAAGTGAAGCGCCACCAGGTCGAGCCAACGGGCGAGATCGTGGATCTCGGTAGTAAAACCGATCACATGGAGGTGGCGCCCGATGGCAATCACCTGGCGCCGGACTAGGTCGTGCGGCTCCGCCGGACGGGCGGTCAGATAACGGAGGCTCCAGTGGAGCTTCCCGGGGCTGTCCGGCACGTTCCGAAGCTCGGCGAGGGCGGCCTCTGCGGCTTCGGAGGTGTGCCGGGCCTCCAGGACCACGACCCGGAGAGCGGCACGGACTGAAGGATCTGCAATAGACGCCGCGATCTCCTCGATACGTTGAGATGTCAATCGTCCAAGAACCTCGCTCCCACGGTCGATCAGCTCCGTCGACCAGATGAGGGGAGACTGGCTGCTCCACTCCTCCCAGGCGATGCAGGCTCTCGCGGGATGCTTGCGGGCAAAGTGTCCGAGCAGACTGGCACCGGCACGCTGTCGATCCTGGAGATCGGGGAGCAGCGCTTCCAGGCGCTGGAGGATCTCTCCTGGTGCTGGCAGGTCCATGGCTCCCAGGCCGGCAGGCGCGAAGGCCAGGATCTGCGAGGAATCTCCGAGAGCCGCCAGAGCCTGCCACAGCTCCGGCGCGAGAGGATCGCCACGCCGCAGCCACCCCTCGGCCACCGCACGCCAGATCCGTGAGGCCTGATCTGGAACGAGCCGTTCGATCCAGCCTGGCCAATGGGTGTGCAGATCGGGGCCGACCTCGCGCGCAATAGCCATCAGGTCTTCGGCCGAGGCCCGTCCCGGAGCATCTCTCGTAAGGTCGTCGAGCCTGCCTTCGAGGTCCCGCAGCGCGTCCTGGCGCGCCGGTCCGTCCTCGCATCCGGAGACGACGGCGGCGAGTGCCCGGGCTTGCCGGAAAGGATCAGCGAGCCGGCCGGCGGTATCCAAAGCGAGGGCGAGAGACGCCTCGCCTCGCCGTGCCAGCGCACGCAAGATCTCCGGAGCGGCGAGGTCCTCGGCCAGGCCCCGGAGGTTCAGAGCGAGCGCGGCATAGTGGAGGAAGCGCGGCCAATCCCGAGCCGTGATCGCCGCCGCGAGGGCATAGGTTTCGAGATCGCCACCGGACGCCTGGAAGCCGCCGAGCTGCTCCGTCTGATCGGCGAGGAACGGCTTGGTTTCGAGGAGGGCGAACAGACGCGGCCAGTCCTCGTGCGTGAACAGATGGGAGACAAGCCCCCGCAGGGCATAGCTGAGCTTGGAGGACATGCGGCGTCATCCATTCTCGCCGAAGTGCTCATACCGAGGCCAGAGGCGATGGCGGGCCCAGATCCAGAACGGAACAGCGAGACCGCCGAGGGGGAGAAGGGCGGTTGCCACCATGGTCCAGAGCACTGCGCGGAAGCGGAGGGGGAGGTGGGGGGAGGTGAGGTGCTGTCTGGTGAAGGGACGGAGGAGCCAGCAAACAGTCGTGGCACCAACGAAGAAGCCATAAGCCATGAGTACAACCAGACTTATCGCGACAATGGCGACATCTCTTACTTCGAGCGGAGTTACCTTGCGTGAAAGTAAGAACCCGGCAATGCTTGTAACAAGTCCGAGCAGGAACGAGTTCTGTTGATTGGTGAACGGAAGAGGGAAAGCATAGTTGTAGAGGCAGGCAACGGCCGAAATAAGGAAGAGAAGGACCCCAATTTGCTTGATCTCGCCAGCAGCAAATCGCATTCCAAGTTGGCTTCCCCAGAGGACAGCCGACAGTGTTAAATAAGCATAACGCCCATAGGACTTCAGCTCAAGATTATCACGAGTCTTTGCGAGACGAAGGAGGCGGGCGATACCTTTTGCCACTTCACAAAGTAGACTGAGTATAATCAGAGAAACAAGCATGGCGACCAGAATCCAGTATCCTTGATTAAGCCGTGCGATGCCTTCAGGGCGGTAAGCCAAAAGCATGATCACTCCTAGCATCACGGCGAAGGATTCTGGGACAAGGAGGAGCGCCTTCCGGCGACAGAGATAATGAACCCGCATCTCCGCATTTCCGGCGATCAGCTTGCTGGCGAGAAAGATTGGCCGTCGCCACTGCCGTGTCCAGCTTACCTGGAGCCAGTGCCGGCGCAGAGAAGCCTCGAGCTTGCGCCAGGAAAAATTTCCCTCGACGATTCTCCTCTGATCCCATTGCGAGCCTGTTGCCGACTGCCTGCTCAGATGGACGATTGGGATTACGAGCTGTGCCGGGAAGGGAAGAAGAAAGGTAAAAGGGAGGAGAGGGCGGATCCTGTGCCTCCAGCCATTCTCCTGAGATGGGTTGTGCCGCACATCGATGGTCATGGACGCAAAGCCCAGCGCGTGAAAGGCCAAGCACAAGGCAAAAATGGTCTCCCGGCGAAATGGAGCGAAGGCTTCCGGCGTGTAGGTAATCCACATCGCGAAAAAGATCAAGAAGGGAGCATCGGCAGCAAGCCAAAAGAAGGGAAATGGGGAGGTGAGAAGGCAAGGCCCTCGTGTTGAGATCTTTGAACAGCTTTTGGCTTCTTGAGGAAGAAGAGACAGCCTGGGTGGAGGTGCCCATACGCGTTTCGTCAACTGCGGGATCCAGAGCGAAAGTGCAAATGTTCCTATTAAGGGCATGCAGCTTACAAGAACGCTGATAGCTCTAAGCCAGAGAGGAAATCTCTGGCGCGGCAATCGACGCGCAAGGACTAAGGTGAAGATAAATCCGCTGAGCGGCCGGGTTACGACGAAGAAGAAAGCGAAAGGGGCCTGGAGGGCAACAAGAGTATCGAAGACGGGAGGTAACTTTTTGGTTTGTGCCTCGGGGGGGAGCCAAAGGAGGGCCTCAATCATGCAAAAGATAAAACAGGCCATGACCGCGTGGGAGGAGCGAGCTTCTAAGCTGAAGCTTCTGTGAGCAATCGTGCCGAGGAGGTTCCCCTGGGCGCGGCGGAAACGACGATAGATCCGTTCGTAACGTAGGCGGTCATACAGCTTCTCGGCAGGACCTGTCGACTCATTTTGTGGAGTTGGTGCGAGGCTCGTGGCAAGCCGCAGTGCTTTGAGTGATTCATCAACGGTGGCTGCGTCATCCCGGAGAGGAGCCCCGGATCGGGGGGGATGAAGGCTGTGAAGCCAGAGGCAGAGTGCCGGCTCACTCTGGGGGCGCCCTCCAGATTCGAGTGCAATGGGAATCGCGTTGGCTAGGATTGGAAGGCTGACCGCTCGGTCGCACGTCCAGAGGGCGTGGACGACGGATTCAGTCCTGGGATCTGCCGCATCGAACCTCCGGTCGGCTAGAAGCTCGGCCAAGCTGGGGAGCCAGGAATCACCGGACTGGTGCCTTCTGATCCAGACGGCGGCCATCCGGAGGAGATGCTGATCTTGGATGAGATCTGCCAGCGCAAAAGCCGTGGTACCGGTTATCCAGGAATGCCGCAGGAGGCGCAGGCAGGTCTGGTCTCGGGTTGATCCCGGAGGTGTCTGGCGCATCAGCTCGACAACACGTTGTGGCTGCGAGGCAGACAGCAGGAGCATGACGGCGCCCAAGTGTTGAGGAAGAAAGCTGCTTTCGAATAACTGGTGCTCCCTCAGCTCTCGCTTTTCGGGAGACTCCCGGCAAAGATCAAAGACCTGCTTCTGGAGGGGATTCGCGGGAAAATCCAGGCCTGCAAGCATGAGCTTTTCGACGTCCTGCCGTTCTGGAAAACGAGAGAGTCTGTCGAGGACGGCGACAACTACAGGCAATACCTCATGCCATTGTGACCTCACATAGAGACGGACGCTTTCGGGCTCCAACTCCAACGGCAAGCGGAGAAACGGTCCAAGGCACCTGACGATTTGTCGGTGCTGACGGTTTCGGCACATTGCTTGGAGTATCGGAAGGAAACGTGCAAAGAGATCGTCCAAGCTCTGGAGCCTCTTGGCCCACGGGACAAATTCGTAGGACAGGAGCCTCCGGGCTGCCTCGTAGAGCTCGACTGCAACCCTCTGTCCTCCAGCCCGAGCGCCGAGCTCTGCGATCTCTGGAGTCAGAGCGACGAGCTCATCGTCGCCATCGACTGTCAACTCGTTCTGTATGGCCTCGATCGGATAGAGACGATCTTCCACACCAGCAAACGCCAGATCCTGAAACTCAATGGCGCGGCACCCGAATCGGAGGAGCGCCCGCATCTTTTGCCTGGAGCTCCGAATGGAGAGAAGATCATTGTCAATAATGTCATGTGGATTTTCTGAAGGCTTTTGGAGCGCCCGCAGTCCGATCAGCTCATCTTCGAGAACGTCGATTCTCGAAAGGGACCGGTAGAGGATGCTCGGTGCAGTTCTGACATGAGAAATGTCTGTCGATGGAGCGTTTAGAGAAGCAAGCAGTTGCTGATGGCGAGAGCGCAACCGGCCAGGAGCGTACTGAGTCATTCGAAAGTGTGGGATCTCCAGAGGGGACACCCCGGAAGCCACAAGGTCAAAGATTGCCCTCTCCTCTTCAGGCAAGAGACGTGCGGAGAGCTCTTCAAGCGTATCGAGCTTCTTGCGCTTGAGGCAAAGACGAGTCGTTGCGCGGATCAAGACTGCCCTGCGCAGAGAGAATCCTTCCTGGGAATCAGCTGCGACGCCAACCGAAAAAAGCTCTGCTTTGTCGATAATGTATTGAAGAATCTCGGGAGACTCCGCCTGTTGCGCCAAGTCAAGCAGGGTCTCTGGCCGTCCCCCGAGCGACCAGATTACCTCGTCAACCTGGGAAGGAAGACGGTCCTTGAAAAGCTCTGCCACCAGCTCCAGATACCATCGAAGGTCGTTCGGCGAAGCGTCGAATCGGATCTCGTCGAAATATTGTCTGACACCTTCGATCTGAGAACAGACATCGCCTTGTGGCTCGCGCGGGCATGCCTTCAAGTACCGCAGAGCCCAATGGAGCTTCGATGGACCGTCCGGAATGTTCTCGATAGCCTCCAAGGCAGTCCGCGCTTTGTCTGCGGTAGGCTCCGCTTCCATCATGACAACTCGCAAGGCCGCCACGATCAACGGCTCGGAGATTTTGGCACAAAAAACTTCCAGCCGCCTCGGCTCCAGCCTGGCAAAGAAGGCTTTGCCGATCTCTATCATCTCTTCCGTCCAAGAAACATCTTCGCCATCGATCCAGCGTTCCCAGATGGCGGCGGCGGGCTCCGGGTGATCGGCAGAGAACCGCGTGAGAAACGACATCGTAGCCCGGTGCCGGTTGCCTTCGTCGTTGAAGACTCCTGGCAGCCGCACAAGCAGTGTTTCGGCGTTCTCCAATGCCAGCGCACCGAGCCTTTCGGGCAGAAAGGCCAGAAGCTCCTCACACTCATGAGTTCTCGCGAGCGCCTCCCACAGGCCCGGAGCCTCCGGGTCCCCCCGGTCGAGCCAGGCTTCCGCGACCGCGCGCCAGACCGGAGACGCCTGCTCCGCGGACAGACCCGCCTTGTCGATCCACGCCGGCCAACTCGCATCGAAATCGACTCCGAGCCGGCGTGCCATGTCCGCCAGGAGACCGACACGCCGCCGAACCTCTTCAACGCCGGCCGGCGGTGCGAGCGGAGCCTCCAGGTCGCGCTCGATGGCTTCGAGTTGCTGCCGGAAGAGGCTGTCAGCGTTTCTCTGCTCCGCGGCAATCACGGCGCGGGCGGCGGCACGCCGGAGCGGGTCGGGGATACGGCTGGCGGAGTCGTCGGCCAGCCGTATCTGTCCACTGCGCGCTAGAGCGCTCAGGATCTCCGGCTCGGCGAGATCTTCAGCCATTCCGCGCAGGTTCAAGGCAATCGCTGCATACTGAACGAAACGGTTCCAATCTTCCGCCTCGATCGCCGCCGGCAGGAGATGGTTTTCGATGTCTTCACCAGTCCGGCCGAACTCGCCAAAGTGATCCGCCTGACGCGCCAGGAAGCCGCGCTGGTCGACGAGATCGAACAGTCGCTCGGTGTGGCCCGCGGTGGCCAGATGGCCGATCAACCTCTGGCAGGCGTAGCTTTCGTGTTGTGTCCGGGTGGGCTCCATGGCGTTAGGCCACTTCAGGCGCCGGTGACAGGGACAGGGAGGTTCGAATCGCATCGAGAGCTTTGTCGCAGAGACCGGCCCCTTGATCCTGCGGGCTCAGGTGCGCGTGCATCCAGAGCCGCAGGGCGCTCTCGGCGGTTCGCGGCTCTTCCTGTCCGAGCGCCGTGAGGACAGCCTCGGCCAGGACCTGCCGGCGTGACTCCGGCTCGCTGCTCCAGAGATCCTGGATCAGAGGCGTCCAGACCGGGTCTGAAGGATCGATCCCGCTCTCGGCGGCGAGAGAGGCGAAGGATGCCATCCACTGCGTTGTGTCGCACGAGGCGCGGCTGGTCCAGATCGAGGCTTCAAGCCTCAGGCTGGAATCATCGATTCTCTGGACGAGATCTCCCGCCGCTTGTCCTGTCGTCCAACCATGCATCACCAGACGACGGCAGAGGTCGTCTCTCTGGGAGCCGCTCGGGCATCGATCGATCAATGCCAGGACGTTCCCCGGTCCGTCTCGGAGAAGAAGAAATGCCAAGGCCTGAATCATCCGCAAGGAAATCCCGACGGCCCCGAACGTCTCCAGGGCCTGGATGCGCTCCGCGAGAGAGGTCTGGCAGAGCACCCGGATCTGCTCGGACTCGGGTTCGGCAAACTGAAGCCGGCGTCCGAAAGGGCGTTCCAGATGGAGGGTTACCTCGGCCGGCAGCCGTTCCCTCGCGGCGGTCAGCACCGGAAGGAGATCGGCGGCTGCGCTCTCTTCGTGGCCAGGGATACTCTCGGCGAGAAGATGTTCTAATTCAGCGAAAAGGGCACAGGTGTCCCGAGCCCAACGTGGGGATTCGCTCTTGCGGATGATCGGGTTGGAAGCGAGTTGCACCAGAAGTCTTTCGAGAGCATCGCGGCGGATCGTCCAGGGAACCGTATGAAGCTCGAGCAGGCGCGCGAAGGCCTCGCGGTATTCCTCGACGGCGCGGCCGGGATCGACGCGCGCCACCAGTTCGGGCAATAAAGGGGTGAGCGCTACGAGCCGCTCGACAGATTGCATGGCGCTGAGTGCCTGTCCCAACATCTGGAGGACGAGCCGCTTCTTTTCACGCGTCGTCCCGGGATGGTCCAGGGCACGCCGTGCCAGGCGAAACAAAGCGATGACCTGCGTGTCGCGATCACCGACTCGGTCGAGGTAGCGTTGGAACAGGATTTCCGGCGGATCGGGATCGTGAAGGGCAGCCAGGCCGAGCCATTCATCTTCGAGGGGCGCCACCGACGCCATGGCTTTGTACAGAGGCTCCGGTTCCAGATCTCCGGAAGAGATGACTGTTTCCGGGAGCCACCGCAGGCGTGTCGTAAGGCGAAGTCGGCCGAGACGGATCCGTGCACAAGCCTGGGATGCCAGGTCCATGCATTCAGCGCTGGCCAGAGCTCCGGTGACGCGAGCTGCCAGATGGTCCATCTCGCCAAGCTTTTCCGCGGCTTGGTCGAGAGCGACCAGATCTCTCTGCAACACGCAGAGGCGGCCGGTGAGTTGCGGGATCAGCTCGCGCCAGAACCGTAATCCCTCGAGCTCCGGAAGGCCGACCACGGCGGACAGATATGTTTCCACTTGTTCGAAAAGGTGCTCCAGGACCGCTCGGCTGCCGCAGGTTTCGGCCAGATGAAAAAGCAGGGGCACACCGCCGCTGGGAGAGAGAAGAACATCCTCTGCACGTCTCTGGAGCTCCTCGGGCAGGCAGCGGGCCACGAGCTCCAGATACCGGCGTAGATCATCGAACGAGGCTCGATACTGCTGCTTGAAAAGCCAGCGGCCGATCGCCCGGATTTCGTTCCTCCGGATTTCTTCCGGCATCGAGGATGCGGCGACGCGACGAAGGCTCCAGTGAAGCCGCTCCGGCCCCGGAGGGAGGCGCTCGAGAGCCTCTCGGGCCGCGACTTCCGAAGCAGCATTTGGACGGTGTTCCAGGATGACCACTCGCAAGGCCGCTCGAGCGACCGGGTTCTCGATCTCCAGATCGGTCGAATGGGCGAACAGAGGCGCGCCGCGCTCGATCAAGTCGACTGACCAGGGAAGGGGAGGGTCTGCCGGCAACGCTCTCCAGCAGTGGACAGCCTCCTCGGGGGAGGTCTGCGCCTGCCTGGCGAGGATGCTCAAGCGGCAGGCCCAGAGAGTTTCCGGGCCGAGCGAGAGGCTCGCGAGGTTCTCCAGCAGGCGAGCCGGCTCAGCGTTCGCCGCCGCTTCTCCCAGAAGGTCGGGAAGGAACTGCGCCAAGACCTGTTCCTCGCGGAGATCTCGGAGGATGCGCCAGGCCTCCGCATCGAGCCCGCCGTTGCGTCGCAGAGCGCTTGCCGCAGCACTCATGGCAAGCCATCCGGGCCTGGGCTCCTGGCCTTCCGGCGGCGGTGGAATCCTCTCCAGAGAAGGCAGAATCTCCGGACCCAGACGAAGGCCGATCTGAAGGAGGGCCAGAGCACGAGCCTGCGCCTCCTCAGGATTATCGATCGGTGCCAGCCGAGCCAGATCCTCGCGCACGAGGTCAACCAGGGCCTTTCGGTCTGTTTCGCCCGGATCGAGGGAGTGCGCGAGAATGGCCCGCCCGAGGGCACGTTGCGCCGGATCGGAGACGCGCGCCGTGGCATCGAGAGCCATCTGCCGGTGACCGTGCCGCGCCAGAGCCGGCAGGAGATCGGGCTCTGCGAGATCGTCGGAAATCCGCCGGAGGTTGATCGCCAGCGAGCTGTAGCGCAGGAATCGTTCCCAGTCTCCGGTCTGAAGGACGAGAGGCAGGATGTGTGTTTCAATGTCTTCTGAGCCGCGCAGGAAGCCGCCGGAGCAAGTGGCCTGCTCCGCAAAAAAAGGGTGTCTCTCGATCCGTTGGAAGAGGATCTCCGTGGCACCGTTCGCCACCTGATGGGCAATGGCATGGTGGATGAGGTACCTGCGTTGCGGAGCCGGGAGGGTAGCCAATCGGGAGACGCCGCTCGCAGGCGACGGAGTTGCGGTGGTCGCTTGCGGCTGCGGTCGAACGGTGTTGCGCCAGAGACGACGGCGGGCGGCCGCCCACAGCGGTATCGCGAGCCCACCGCCGGGAGCCAGCGCGGTCGCCGTGAGAAAGGCGAGAGCCAGGCGCAGGCGCGAGGGGAGATTGCGATCGACCAGGTGTCGCGGAGTGAAGAGGTGGAGGAGCCACGGAAAGGACAGAGCGCCGATCGAGATACTGGCCAGGGGCGCAAGACAAGAGACGGCGAGGACGAAAGTCATGGCCTGCGGATTTGCGTCTCCGACCGACGCGAGCCTCGCTCCTGAGAGTCCGATCACCGCGAACACCAGCAACCAGACGATCAGGGGAAACGGCCGGTGCCGGATCTTCGAAGCCCCGAAACGAATCGGAGGGGCAAGCAACCCGGCAGTGATCATCCCGGCATAGCCGACGTTCAGAAGAAGTTTTGCCAAAGGAGCGGCTTGTCCGTGACCGAGCGCGGCGCCGGCGAAGAGTCCGGCCAGCAGAGCCAAGCCGCTGAAGAGCAGCGAGCGGCCTGTCAGGTCAAGGGGAGAGGAGGAGTCGGGCCTGGAGCACAGGAGCGATCGGGCAACCATAAGGCTGCCCAGCAGGGCCAGCACCAGAGCTCCGAGTTGGACCACCATCAGCAATGGATGGATCAAGATCTGCGAGAGGGGTACCCGCATGGACAAGGCAACCAGAGCAGCGGTGAGCAGCGCCGCTTCCGGAAAGAGCAGGAACGTTTTGATACGGTAGAGCCCGAGCAACTGCCTCTCCGCCTCGACCGGATCGGCCGGCGATCGTCCCGAGGGCCAGCGGAGGCGCTGCCAGCGCGACAGCTTCCACCAGTCCATCTGTCCGAGCTCGATGAGCTGGGAGCCGACCATCTGGCGCCCTCCGAAGGCCAGTCGGACGATCGAGCGCGATTTGCGAAAGGGATCGAAAATCACCACGACGAGCGCTCCGAGAAGGCATCCGGGGAAAGGCAGCAGCCAGAGGAACGGCAGGAGCCAGGGGATGGGCCGCGGAACCCGGAGGGCCGTCGAGCGTTGGGCCACCACAAAGACCAGAGCGGAGGCGAGCGCGAGGAAGTGGAGCATCCACGTTGCGGAATCGATCAGCGGCATACCGAACAGAGCGGTGCGACGGGCGCCGAGCCAGGCCAGGCCCACTCCGGAGAGGAAGGGATCGATGACCAGCATCCAGATGAAGAAAGGGACCGACAGGCGCAGCCACTGCGTCCGCGAGGAGAAGATCAGGAACCGCTGCTGCCGAGGAGGAGGGGCCGAGGATAAAGGAGCGAGGGCCCAGGCCGGCTTTCGATCCAGGATCTCGAGCCAGATCGGCAAGACGTAGGCGCCGACGAGCGGAATCCCTGCCGCGAGGAACCGTCCGGCTCTGAGAGCCGGGCGTGTGCAGCCGTCCTGAAGTGTGCGTTGCTCCAGGAGACCATCGATCAGCCGGACATTGACGAGAGCGACTCCCCCGAGAAGGAGCGCAATCCAGCGTCCGTCGAGAGATCCAATGTCCTGAAAAGGCCAGCGGGGACCGGAGGCTCCCCTCTGCATCGGCTCCAGTTGATACAGCAAATAGATCACCCCAAGAGTGACATGGGCCGAGGCGAAGAGCCATCGCATCCGGACATTCGCGAGGGGGAGAGCCCTTCGAGTCACGGTAGACCTCTTTGCGGTAGATGGTTATAAGAGTCCTTACATCTCGATAGACCGCAAACTTCCATCTCGCCCGGGGCGTAATGGAACCAAGGATTTCAGGACAATGAGCCGGAGAGAGGCGGCTGCACAAAGGATCAAGTAAGAGCGCTGAATATCTTTCTCCTTGAGACAGGTGTCAATGCTGTTCGCCTCTGCATCTCGAGCCACCTGCATGGCACCCTCTAAATCCCACACTGCAAGCAGGCAGCGCTGGAGCCAGACGTAGCAGTTCTCCAGATCACCGCGAGGGAATTCGGGATGGTGTTTTGCTCGCTCGATTGCCTTCTCATAATGAATCATGGCTCTTTCGATCTGGCCGTCCCTCCGGTAGCGGGAGGCTCCTCGGAGTAGAGCTCTCGGGCCCGCGATGCGGGTCCCGTGAATCAGCTCGAAAAACATCTCGAGGCTTCTCTTGGAATCGTGGAGACCATGGCAGACCGAGAGCAGCCGCTGCGCTTGTTCGGTGTTCGCTCGCGTCCGCCCTCTGCCGGGCGAGGTTTCGAGAAACTCCAGGGCCTGTCCGAGATGAAAGTAGACGTCATGAAGGCTCAAGATCATTTCCAGAGCCTCGCGATGCTTGCGCACACTCCTCCGAATCGACCGGATCTTCAGATAGCCGAGAAAGGTCAGAAGCAGGGCGACGATGGAGGTGATGCCACCGACGAGCGGCTGAGAGATCCATCCCCCCACATGCTGCAAGGTCTGCATCGAAAACCTCCTTCACTCCGGTGTCAGACGCTCTAGGCTGCCTGCTTCCGCCGCTCGGCTCGGAACATCGCGTCCGAGGTCTCCAGAATCCAGAGCAGCGGCTCCAGCACACCGCGTCCCTCGAAGGGCTGGGCAGTCCCATCCGGCATGCGGCCGAGGGAGGTGCAGGCGAAGTAGCCGACCTTGGGACACCGGGTCTCGAGCTGGTGGACGATGTCGCTCAAACCCCAGCGGACGAGCTGGTCGCGGACGAGCTGGTTGCGTACCGCCTCGGGATCTTCCGGCGTGGGAGAGGAGCGCAGCCGCGCCTGGACCGCCGGCTCGCCGAGCCGCTGCTCCAGGCCGAACGCGTCGATCTTGGTAATCACTACAGCCAAAGGCACCTTGAGGCGTCCCCCCTTTTGCAACCCGAAGTGCTCTTCCATTCCGATGAGGACTCGGGCGAAGGCGTCCTCGGCCGGGAGCTGGCTCGGTTTGAGGGCGCTCTCCACCTTGGCGAGGCGATCCGCATAGATGTCCCGCACCTCCGGGACCGCAAAGGGATCGATCAGGAAGACCAGACCGCTCAGGTAGTCCTGATACTTGTGGAGCTGTAATCCCTCCGTTTCGCTGAATGCTTCTCCTGCCGGATCGTAGAGGTAGAGCAGCCGTCCTTCCTGGCCGGACCGGTCCACCTGCGCGTTGATCGCCCGCGGGAGGTTGGTCACGGTCTTGGCGGGAGGCAGCCCTTTTGCGAGGCCCTGCCAGGCCCGGTGGATCTCGCTGTCCACCCCGCTGTCGGGGAATGTCACAGCGAAACCACGCTTGGGTGCCCAATGCTCCTTGAGCTCCCGAAGGACGGTCAGGAGGAAGGACGATTTGCCGACAGCGGGTCCGCCGAACACAGGGACGAAGATCTTCCGCACCTCGATCAAGTCCCCGAGCATTCGTTTGCAGTCCGGACAGGCGGCGGGTAGCTGCCCACGGTGCAGGAAGAAGGTTGCCGGAAGCTTCTGGCCGCATTTGCAGGTCCGATACAGGATGCCGTAGCTCGACGGGATCAGCTGGCGGTGCACGCTGCCACATTTGGGACAGAAGTATTCGGCCAACGGATTCTTGGAGTGGCAGTCGGGACACACGGGAAAGAAGCCCTTCCACGCGAGGTAGGCCCGTTCCGTCAGGTAAACGAGAGTGAAGCCCAGATAGACCAGCAAAAAGAACGTCATGAGAATCGTGACGTGAAGGGCGGAGGCGACCAGGAAGAACGCCGTTCCGAAGACCAGCACCGAAGTAGCGGCTGCAGCTCGGACGAGGGCCAGCCCCTTGCCGGTCCAGGAACGGGGCCAGAGGCCTCGCATCGCGGTCAGCTCGTTCTGTGCTGAGGCGAGATTCCTCCGCCAAGTATCGACAATCACGGCGCGCAGGTCGGTGTACCCTTTGCCGAAGAAGTAGCTGCGAATCGCCGGATCCAGGACCTTGCTCATGGTGTCACCTTTTCCGGTTTGATGTTGTGATAGAGAGCCAGCGCGTAATTGCGCATCGTGATGCCGGCTCCGAAGAGGAGGCCAATGATGAGAAGAACCCGGCCGACCTGGTAGGCGATCTGTGCCGCGATGTAGACGATGCAGGCGAGAACGACAAGTGCGATGGCTGTTCCGATGCAGCCCAACTGGCCGCTCAAAATCCAGAACATGAGCCAACCGAAAAATCCTCTTCCCTTGCTCATGATTGTTTCTCCTCAGGCCGCTTTCATCCGCTCGGCGGCGAAAACGGGATCAGCCTCGCCGAGGATCCATAGAAGCGGCTCCAGCACGCCGCGTGCTTCGAACGCCTGGGCGCTTCCGTCCGGCATGTGTCCCAGGGCCGAGCAGGTGAAGTAGCGGACGCGGGCGCAGCGGGTCTCGAGCTGCTGGACCACCTCTCCCTGGCCCCAGCGGCGGAGCTGTTCGCGCAGGAGGTCGTTGCGGGCGTCGTCGGTCTCCACCGGCGTCGGGCTCGATTGGACCCGCTGCCGGACCGCTGGCTCGCCGATTTTCGATTCGAGGTCGAAGGCATCGATCTTGTTGATCACCACGGCCACTGGGACCTTGAGCCGTGCGCCCTTTTCCAAGCCGAAGTGTTCTTCCATGCTGATCAGGATACGGCCGAGGGCATCTTCGATCGGTAGCCGGCTGGGTTTGAGAGCATCGCGGACACTCTCCAGCTCTGGATAGTCTTCACAGACGGCCGGGATCGTGAAGGGATCGATCAGGAAGACCAGGCCGCTCAGGTAGGCCTGATAGCGGTGGAGCCCGAGCCCTTCCGTGTCGTTGAAGGCTTCGCCGGCGGGATCGTACAGATAGAGCACACGCGGGTCTTTGCCCTCGGCGTGGACCTGAAGATTGAAGGCACGCGGGAGGGTGGAGAGCGTCTTGTCCGGTGAGCGCCCCTGGGAAAGCTGTTGCCGCACCCGGGCCAGATCGCTTTCGGTGCGCGTTTCGAGGAAGGAGGTGCGGAGCCCGCTCCGCGACGTGTGGCCGATGAGCTGGTCGACCGCTGAAAAGAGGAACGCCGATTTGCCCACGGACGGGCCACCGAAGACAGGCACGAATGCCTTACGTGATTCCGTGTGCCCCGTCTCCAGGAGACTCTGGCAATCCGGGCAGCGGGATTTGAGCAGGCCCCTCTTCAGGAAGAAGGTGGCGGGCAGCTTCTCGCCGCATTGACAGGTGTGGTGCAGGATACCGTAGCTCGACGGAATCAACTGCCGGTGGATCTCACCGCAGCGGGGACAGAAATGTTCCGGCAGCCGGCTCTTGGCATGGCATTCCGGGCAGACGGTGAAGAAGCGTTTCCAGGTGAGATAGGCACGCTCCGTGAGGTAGACGAGGCTGAAGGCGAGATAGATCAGCAGGAAGAAGGTGAGAAGGATCGTGATGTGGATCGCCGAGGCCGCCAGGAATACGGCGGTCCCGAAAAGCACGACCGAGATGCCGGCCGTTCCCCAGAGGATCGCCTGCGCCTTGTCGGTCTCTCCGCCAGGAAAGAGACGGGAAGCTTTTTCGAAATGCTCCCGCGAGGACGCGAGATTGCGTTCCCAGCTTTCGGCGATGGTGGCCCGCAGGTCGCGATATCCCTTGTCGAAGAAGTAGCTCTTGATGGCCGGTTCCGGCAGGGGTGTGCTCATGGCGTCACCTTCTGCGGCTTGACGTTATTCGCGAAGGCCAGACCATAGTTGTGGAGGGCGGTCCCGGCGCCGAAGACGGCACCGAGGCTCATCAGGGTCGTCACGGCGATCATGACCGCCGACACCACCAGGGCGATCATCAGCACCGCCCCGATGCACCCTGCGAAATCATCGCTGTCTGCCATATCTCGCCTCCTTCACTGAGAGTGATCTGTGTTGTCCTTACGACCTGCCGAAGACGCGCAGCAGCCGGTTCCAGGGACTGTGCTTGCGTTTCTCCAAAGCTTCCTGCATCTCGCGCCAGCGGTCGGCTGCCTTGCCTTTGATCTGTCCTTGCCGGAGCCGGCTGTCGATCTTCCCGAGGTCCGCCGGCCCGAGCTGCTCGAGGACGAGGAGGAGCCCCCGCATTCCGGTTTCTTCGAGCTGGGCGAGCTTCCCTGTGGCCTTCCGGCTGTCGAAAGTGAGCCAGAATCGGAGGGCGCTATGCAGGCTCTGTGACCACAGCGGCTTCCGCTTGAGCTTGAAAAAATCGAGATAAGGCTGGACCAGGAGGGCTGGCCGCTCGCCGGCGGTGTTGAGCAGGACCTGATAGTGCTCGTCGTTGTTCACGGCCCTTTCGAGGGCCGCAGCGAGGAAGCCTTCCATGAAAACCGCGCATTCGTCGTCCGGAAGCTTTTCGACCGAGCCGAGGATCTGCTTGAGCCGGAGATCGGAGAGCGACGTCTTCGCGGTCCGTGCCGCTCTCCATACCTCCCGCAGGAGCGGGCGGTCCGGCAGGAGCTGGATCTTCCGGGATTGGGCCGCTTCGCTCACCAGCTGCGCCGTCTCCTGGCCCTCTTTGCCCTCGGGGTCGAGCGGGACGGCCAGGTTGGCGGAGGCGATGCAGGTGGCTGCGATGTTCTCCGGAAAGCGGTCGACGTCACCGCTTCTCAGCCATTCGAGGGAGATCGTCGTTTTTTGTGTCTCGGACAATCTGCGAAGGAGGGTGTTGGCCACGGCGTGGAAGGACGCTGCCGCGTAGCGGGGAAAGCTCTCGAGAATCTCCTTCTGATAACGGGAGAACGTCTGGATCGGGTCTCCCGGCTCATTCAGGAGGCCGAGCCATTCGCCGAAGAGGAGGTCCCACTCCTGCTCACTCTCCAAGTGCCGCCGGACGGACATGGCCGCCGCCGGCTCGCCTGCGCGGAGCACCTGCCCCAGACCTCGCCCGATCTCCGTGGCTGCACGCCGCTTCTCCTGGCCGGCTTGGGCGCAGCAGAGATCACGCAGCCGGCGGCTCACAGCGAGCAAGGCCTCGGAGCTGCGGCCGCTGACAGTGAGGGCCGCTCGTGCCGAGCCGGGAAGATCGGTCTGCTGCGCCAGGCCTGCCAGGATCAGATCCGTCTCTGTTTGCTCCCAGGGAGGGAGGCGGCGGGCGAGCTCGAGACAGGTCCAGACCACGCGCAGAAGGAAGCCCAGGACCTTCGTCGAGAGCCGCGGCAGGCGCGGATCGCTCCAGATCGTCTCGGCCAGGAGGAACGCCGCGAGCTCGGTAGCGGCCCCCGCATCCCGCCGTAGAAGCTCCCAGGTGGTTTCCGCCGTCGCCAGCCCTCGTCCGCCCTCCAGGAGGTGGTGGCGGACCAGCAAGGTCCAGGTCCGGAAGGCGAGAGCCCGGTGCTCGGGCCGGCCGGTGGCACGAGCGCCCTCGGTGAGGAAGCGGAGCAGAGGCTCATAATCCTCGGCCCGCGGGAGGCCGCCGGGGAGCTCTGCGGCCCGGCCGAGCACGTCGAGCAGGCGGACGCGCCCCTCCGGCGTGGCGTGGCGCGCGGCGAAGTCGATCATCTGGCTGAGCTGCTCGCCTCCAGGAGCTGCTCCCTGGCCCAGGGACAGCTCGAACAGGTGGATGGCCGAGATCAAGGCGGCTTCGGGCTCGCGATGATCGAACAGCTGGAGGAATTCATAGAGCTGCTGGAGGCGCCCGGGATCTTCGGCCATCCAGCGCGCGGCTACGGCGGGGTAGTCGTCGGCCGCGTCGGGAACCTCGCTGTGGACACCGGTCGTGAGGTCGAACTCATAGAAACGGAAGCGCCGTTCAGCCTCGTCGAACGTGAAATCCGTCTCGCCGGTCGTGGCGTTGATGGTGGCGCAGCCCCGCGGGTCATCCTGATAGGTCGAAGAGGTGAGCGTTGCCGCATGCTGCGGTGGAAAGATCTTTTGCAGGCAGGCCATCCAATACAAATCATTATTTGGGGTATCGCGGATGACGACGGCCCGCGAGGCCGCGCGGCCGATCAGGACGGCACGGCCCATCCGAGCGAGGAGGTCGCGCCGACCGGGCTCCTCGCGCAAAAACTCCTGGAGCTCCTTGAAGCCGAACGAGTCTGCCGGAGTGACGTCCGTGAGGTCGGCCGACGGCAACGGGGGCGGAGCTTCTTCGTTGTCCTCCTCCGGAGAGAGACCTTCCCGCCATCCTTCCCACTCGTAGAGATCGATCGGCCAGAGGGTCGGAAGCTGCCCGCTTTCGAGCACCAGCGTATGGGCAAAGAAGTTTCCCCAGCGTCCGCTGTAATCGCGTCCCACGTAGCTGGACCGGGTGATGGCGCGCCGTCCGGAGTCCAGGGTGTAGAAGCGCAGCGCGCGCGGGAAGTCACGGCTGATTTCTTCCGCGCTGGGGTCCTGGCGAGTATCGCGCGGTGGGCGATAGACGCCGCCGCGCTCGATCTCGCGCTGCTCATCGGGGCGAATCCCGTCCGTGAGCGCCCGGATCTGGAATCCGGCGCTCCCGGACTGGCCGCGCCGGCAGGAGGTGTAGTGGAGCTGCAGTGCTTTCATCTCCATCTCCTCTCAGGATCTGCGGGCGGTGGGGATGAGGCCGTGACAATGGAGGAGCCAGAGGAACGGGTCCTCCACCCGGCGCGGCAGCACGCGCGGAATCTTCTGATCGCCGTGCGGATTGCAGCCGAGCGCGGTCAGGCCGAAGAAACCGGATTTCCGGTAGTGGGTCTCCGCTTGCTGCGGGATCACTCCTCCATCCCAATCCTGGAGGAGGGACTGCATTTCGGAGCTCACCGCATGAAAATCAGAGACGTCGTAGCCGGCTCGATGGTCGGGCTGCGCGTTGAGCTGCATCTGTGGATCGATCAGGGATTCGACGGCATCGAACTTGGAAAAGGCGATCGCCACGGGAGTCGTGATCTTGGATTCGAGGGAGAGACTGCGGCCGAGCCGGATGAGCTCGGTGGTCCGCTCGAGAATCGTGGCGGCCTCGGTGTTGACCGATGGGAGGGGCGCCGAGCCACCCAGCTTGTCCCGCACGTTGTCGAGCTGCAGTGGATCGAGGAGCAGAATCACCCCGTCGGCGCGATAGATGTATTTATTGACGGTGTTCATGGTATCGCGGCTGTTCAGGTCCTCGCCGGCCGTGTCGAAGAAGACGAGGGTGACGACTCCCTTGATGGCCTTTCGGCCGAAGAGGTCCTTGCCGGTAAACGTGAGGGTGTAGACCAGGGGCAGTTGAACGCTCCGGTCGGCCAGGGCGGACTGCGTTGCACGGATCGTTGTGCCGCGCCGGTAGATGGGCTCGTGGAAGTCCTGCCGGTAGCGTTTGATCGTGTGGTCGTCGAGCGGTTCCAGGAGCATGCCGACAGCCGGGCCCACGTGTTTGCGGATCTGCTCGATCAGCACGGCGAGATAGTGGCTTTTTCCCGCTTCCTTGGCGCCGATCACCGCAAAGATCAGGTTGCGGTACTTGCCCGTGGTGTGCGGGAGGTCCATGTGGCAGTGGGGGCAGATGCGCTTACGGCTCATCTGGTTGCAGATCGGGCAACGGCTCTCTTTCTGGAACTTGCCATTGGGGGGAAGCACGCGGCCCATCGGGGCGGGACTCTTTTCCCTCCAGAACTGCGCTCGCACCGTGTCAACCTCCGGCGCGCAGCGCACAGCCGGGCTGGCGCAGCGAAACGGCGTCTCGGCGAGCCGGTACGGCTCGAAGCAATAGGGGCAGACTTCTTTCCGGAAACTGGACTTGAGCGCATCGAGCATGATGTCCACCTTCTCACCCGATCTGCAGTCGGTCTTTTTCGGCCGGCAGGAGGCGAATCTCCCGCGCGGCGGCGGCATCTTTGAAAAAGAGCTTCACGTAGGGGCGGCCCGGCCAGCTTTGCGCAGGGAGATTGAGCCGAGCCTTGCCGCGTTCGAATCGCAGGCTGTCCACGGTGACCAGCACCTCGCCGTCTCGCGGCGAGATCGGCACGGCGTGGGCCTTTCCGATCACAACGAGCGCAGGGAGGACCAATCCGTCGCCTCCGCTACTCGTGAGCTCCAGCCAGGCATCCTCGACCGTGCGGCGGAGGAGCGATTTCCTTACGCTGACCTGATAGGAAACCGACGCCCCCTGCCCGAGGGTCTCAACGGTCCGCGCCGGCGGTGCATACAGGTCCCCTTCCGGCGCGCGGGCGAAAACCGAGATGTAATGCGGACGGCGCTCGACGTTCTGAAGAAGCCAGCATCCCGCCCGGTCATACTCCCGGTGCGTCACCCGCGCCTGCTGTCCTTGCGCCTGCCGGGGGTCTTCGGGGTGGCGATCGTGCGACCAGGCCACCAGGACCTCTTCGGTTCCGGACGGCCATTCCCAGGTCAGGGCGAGGTGGGGACCCGTCGCACGGACATTGAGTCGAGCCACCGGATCGAGGGTCGTCACCTCGACCGCCCGCCCGACGACCGCGGTGCCCGCCGCCACCGACAGGGGGATGAAGAAGACGCGCCCCTGGCCCGTCAAGGCGACCTGCGCTCCGTTGCTGGTGGCTCCTGAAATCAGAGTGCCGAACCGGTCGGCCTGGGAGACCGGGATCAACAGCCCGGGAGCGTGCTCCGGCAGCCGCGAGGTCTGGCGGATCTGCACGATTGCTCCAGAGATCGGTGTCCAGCGCAACTGCACGTTCCGGCCCGTCCGCGCTGCCGAGAGGTCGAGGACCGGATCGGGCGGCGCGACTGGTGTGGCGGTCGCCGTCCGTCCGGGCGTCGCGATCTCTTTTCCGGCGCGGGACGGGTCCGCGAAGACCGCTGCGACGAGATAGCCGTAGAGCACGCCGTTGGCGAGCCCGGTGTCATGAGCGCTGGAGCCGGCCACGGTCACAGCCGTGCCATCGCCGGGCCGATCGGGCGTGCTTCCCTGCCGGCGCCAGACGTCGACGCGGCGGCAGCCGGGAGGCGGGGTCCAGCGCAGCGTCACATCGCCACTGCCGGCGACCAGCTCCAGGTCGTCCACCTCGGCGGTGCGAAGGTGAGGGCCGCTGGTGGCCGGCTGATGGCAGGGGATGCCTCCGCGCTGGGAGAAGACGGCATAGAACCAGGGCCGCCCTACCGGGGCTCCGGCATCGTCGAGCGTCGTACCGCGGGCTTCGGCGAGGCTCTCTCCGTCCTCGGCGCTTTGCGGCACGCCGCCCTCCTTGCGCACCACCCGGAACGCCAGGCTGCGGCTCGTGGCCGGAGCCCGCCAGACGAGACGAAAGCCCGCAGCCAGAAGAGTCACCCGAAGGTCCGCCGGTGGGGGAGGAGGGCTCGCGGCCATGGCGCGCAGGGCCGGCTCGAAATCGGCGCACGCGGCGAGGGCCTCTTCATAGCGGTCCAGGGCGGCCTCGGAATCTCCGGAGCGCTGGCGCCTTTCCCCTTCCTGGAACGCGGCCTCGGCGCGCGCCAACCCTTCCTGGAGACGCCGCCGCAGGTCCTCCAGGCCGGCTGTGCCGTGCGTCCGCTCGAAGCGGTCGAGAGCGACCCGAGCCGCCACGAGCCGGCGCGACCGCGCCAGGTCTTCGACGGTGGCGAGCGCCCCCTCCCGCTCCTGTCGCCTTGCCTCGGCGTTCTGGCGTGCCTCCACCGCCGGCTTCCAGCCCGGCCAGTACAGCAGCGCCTTCTCGAAGCAGCGGACAGCTCCGGAGGAATCCCCTTCCAGAGCGAGGCGCTGGCCTTCCTGGAGCAGAGCCTTGACCAGCGGCGCGTCGCCGATGCGGCTGCCGCAGCTCTGGCAGGCCTCGTTGGCGCTGGGATTGCGGGCGCTGCAGCGCGGGCAGTCGATCTCCAGCGATTCACCGCAGCGCGGGCATTTGGCGGCCATGGCCGGGGCGAGCTCGGAGCAGAAGCCGCAGAGCTTGGAGGTTTCGGACGGCAGCTTGCCGCTGTCGCGCTGGATGCCCCACTTGCGGGAAGCCGCGTAGTCTTCGACGTAGGCCCGGGCGTCCTCGGCGGAGACCCCACGCTGGCGCGCTTGTTTGACGATCTCGTCCAGCTCCTCGCGGCCGATGAAGTTGTCCGAGCCCGCGAGCTCCAGGTTGGGCTTGAGCTTCTCCATCACCTCGATCGCGAGATAGTTGTCGTATTTCGCCTTCTCGCGGTCGTTCGGGAACAGGCTCTTGCAGATGCCGGCAAGGGCGTTGCGCGCCGAGGCGTCGGCGTCGGTCTTGCCGAGCTTCTGGTTCTCCCGATAGATCTCGTCGGCGCGGTCGGTGAGAGCTTTGGGAGAGGAGCGGGGATTGCGCTCCAGGAGATCGTAGAGGGTGGCGAGCTTCAGATGATCCAGGTTCTGACGGATGTTGCTCGCCGTGACCTTGTCGATCATCTCCTTGGCCGGACGCGAGGGGCGGCCCGGCCCGGCATCGGTCCCCAGCGGCACGCCGGCGGCGCGCAGCCGATTGCGGATCTCGTCAGCAGAGAAAGAGCCGGCAAACTGTTTGGCAAGCTTCTGGATCTGGTCCTCGCTGCACGGAGCGCCGCTGCTCCGCAGTACCGCGATCATGCCGTCGAGCTCCTTGGTCTTCTCCTGTCGACCCTTCTGCTGCTGCCGGACCGCCTGCTTCGCCTCTTCCCGTCGCGCTTCGGCATTGGAGAGGACCATCTTGATCTCTGAGAGTTGCCCAAGGCTGCTCTCGGCCTTGCGCCGCGCCTTGGGATTTCCCATGCTGCGGTCGCGGGACCATTCGCGTTGCTTGTCCTGGATACGTTGCTCAATGATCTTCCAGTCGTCGACCGCGGGATCGAGATCGAGAAGCAGGTAGAAGTTTGGGCGTTCGTCTGGCATGGCGAAGCCTCAGCGGCGGAGAAGCCCGAGGAAGGACGATCGGCCCTGGCCGGGTGTCACCGTCTGTCCTCCCTGCGATTCCGTGAGCACCTGGGCGATGTTGGTAAACGTTTCGACAAGGCCGTTGAGGCTGGTGAAGAAGCTGGCCTCATCGGAGCAGGCGATAGCTTGCAGGAACTTCCGGTCAGCTTCCCCGAAGCCGATCGCAATGCTCTGAATGCCTTCGCTGCAGCAGGCTCTGGCGCTTTGAATAGCCGCCTTCTGGCACGACCAGACACCGTCGGCCAGCGTGATGATGAACTTTGGCTCCTCGGCCTGCGAGAGAAGGGAGCGGACCTTGTCGAAAGGATGGGCGCTGTTCCCGTTTCCGGCTTCGCCGATGGTGAGCTGATCGATCGCGCGCTCGATCTTGCGTGCGTTCTGGGTGGCTTCCTGCTTGACATTGACCGAGTCGGCGAAGGCGATGATCCCAAGAGAGCAGTGGGTGAGATCGGTATGGCGCAAAAAGCCGCGGGCCGCCTTCTGCGCTTCCGCCAGGGGCCGGCCCGACATGGAGCCCGACAGGTCGAACGCGAGATAGGCGGTGACGTGCACCGCTTCCGAGGTCTCCTCGGGAGGCTTGAGAAAGCGCGCCGGGACGTCCGGCGGGAGAGGCTCCACGGTGAGGCGCAACGCCTGGCCGGTCTGGCGCACGCGGCCCGCGACCTGCACGGTTCCGCTCGCGTCATAGCTGTATTCCACATCGAGGATCGCGAGCCCGCGCTCGCCATGGGGAATGTCGTGGAGCACGTACTTGCCCAGATACGTGACATCGGCGGGCGACTCGGATTCCCCCTGGGTCATGAAGACTTCCAGAAGGTTTTCGCCGTTGCGCCGCGTGCGGTGCTGGTAGGGGCGAATCTCGCGGCAGGGGATCGCGGTGTTCTTGGAAAGAATGAGGCTGTTGAGGAACGCCGAGCGGTTTTCGTTGAGCGCGATCATACCCAGGCTGTGATTGGTCACGTCGATGGTGCGCGTGGCGCCACGCAACGAGAAGACAGGCCGCGCGCCCGTGACTTCCCGCTGCCGCTCGGCCGCCAGGATCGCGGCGCCCAAAGCCACGGCCTCGTCGACGTTGACCCCCTGCAAGGGAGGTTTGCCGAAAGTTCGAGTCAGGAATTCGTGTACCATGGGCATGCGGGTCGAGCCGCCCACCAGCAGAGCGCCATCGACCTGGGCCGGCTTCAGTCTCTGGTCGTCCAGCACCTTGCGGGTCAGGCCGATGGTGCGCTCCATCAAATCGGCGGTGATCCTTTCGAACGTGGCGCGGTCGAGCTCGTAGCGTCCGCGGTGGCCGCCGTGGACCAGAGCGATCGGGGCGCTCTGCGCGTTGGAGAGGCGCTTCTTCACCTCCTCGGCGCGGACGAGCAGATCGGCGAAGCTTTCCAGGTCGTCGAGTGGGTCGCAGCCGAACTCGGCCTCGAAGCGGCTGGCGAGGAACTCGACGATACGGTCGTCCCAGTCCTTGCCGCCGAGCTCGTGATCGCCTTCCGAGCTGAGGATGCGGATCTCCCCTTTGCCGAGGCGGAGCAGGGTGACGTCGAACGTGCCGCCGCCCAGGTCATAGACCAGCAGAGTCTGATCGTTGTCGGCCCCGCGGAGCCCATAGGCGATCGCCGCCGCCGTCGGCTCGTTGACCACCTGCAGGACCTCGAGACCGGCGCGTCGGCCCGCCTCGATCGTCGCCTCCCGTTGGGGATTGCGGAAATAGGCCGGCACCGTGATCACCGCATGACTCACCTTCTCTCCGAGAGCGCTCTCGGCGTCCCGCTTGAGAGAGGCGAGCACATGGGTGGACAGCTCGACGGCCGTGTGATCGCGGCCGTCGGCATAGAAAACGAAGTGGGGCACTCCCATCTGGCGTTTGAAGAATGCCGCGACCTGGGGGTGCCCGGCGGCCTGGAGCTCCTTGGCTTCCTGGCCGACCAGGATCTCACCGTCACGGAAACAGACCACCGAGGGAGTGATCGGTGCACCGAAACGGTTGGGCAGGATTACCGGCCGGCCGTGGGCGTCCACGTGCGCCACAGCCGAATTGGTCGTTCCCAGATCGATGCCGACGGCGGCGCCCATCGTGTCCTCCTCACGCCACCCGCAGCGACAGGTTACGGCTCTTCGCTTCTTCGACCTCCTCGCGGCTCATGATCGATTCGGTCTTGAATTCGGCGTGAACCTCTCTGCCTGTTGTCTGTTCATGGCCATGAACGCTCAGAAGCCCATCGGGACCTAAACGGAAGGCGACCTCGATCGGAGTCCCCTTGGCTAGGGGACGACCGAACTCGAGGACAGCCAGGCCTACTTCCTTGCTGCTTTCGACGCGTATCTGCTTTTCGGGAAGCTGACTCTCCATACAGCGCATCTCTACTTCGGTCTGTCCCTCCTCGAGAGTGAAGAACGGTTCGCAGGCAGAGGTCGGGACCTTCTGGTCAACGAGAATCAGGTTGCAGACGACCGGTTGCCTGTCTTCGTTGTAGGCCACCATGCCGAAGCTCTTGGAGGTGACGTTGGTGATCTTCTTTTCAACCAGCGCCTTGAGGCCGGGGAGCGCGAGGCCATGGGCGCGGGCCACCTCGCTCTGCGCTTTTTCCATCACCTTGGCCTCGACTTTTTCGACCTCGACCTTCTCGGCATCCTGTCCCGTCTGCTCGGCGATGCGGATCTTGATCTGCTCGTCGAGATAGCACTTGTAACCGAAGAGCGCGGCTCCCTTGGCCACCGCCTGGTTGGGATCGAACTGGCGGACCTCGAAGGAGAATTTTGCTTTGACGGTATCGATCACCTGTGGCATGTAGGTCGAGCCGCCGACGAGAAGGAGCTTGTCGATCTTCGTGAATCCCTTGTCGCGAGCCTTGGCGAGCTCCTGCTCGGTCAGGCTGAGCGTCCGTTCGAGGAGCCCGGCCGTGATCTGATCGAACGTTTCCCGAGTCAGATCGACTTTGACCTTCTCGCCGCCAAAGCGCACACCTTCCGTGACCGATTGCCGGGTGGAGAGCGACTTCTTGCACCGTTCGGCCGCCGTGAGGAGCTCCTGATAGGTCTCCTGATCGTCGAGGAGAGCATCGGCCGGTGTGCCGGTCGACTCCTCGAACTTCTGCGTGAGATAGGAGACGATGGCGTCGTCCCAATCCTTGCCGCCGAGCTGATGATCGCCGCCGGTGCAGATGACGGTGATCTGTCCGGCCTTGATCTCGATCAACGTGATGTCGAACGTTCCGCCGCCGAGGTCGTAGACCAGGATCACCTGGTCCTGATCCTGCTCAATGCCATAGGCGAGAGCCGCCGCGGTGGGCTCGGGAATGACATAGAGGACGTTCAATCCGGCGAGGATTCCTGCCTGCTTGGTCGCTTCCTTCTCATTGACGCCAAAGTAGGCGGGGCAGGTGATGACCACGTCCTCGATCGTCTCTCCCATCAGGTTCGCCGCATCGCCGACCACCTTGCGGAGGATGAACGACGAGACGTCCTGCGGCTTGTAGACCTGGCCATGGAAGGAGCGCTCCCAGTTGGGATCGCCCATGGCCCGCTTGACCGTCGACACGCAGAGGTCGGGATGGATTGACACGACCTCCTTGGCCGACTGGCCGACGACGATGTTGTCCGGGCTCTCGAAATAGACCACCGACGGCGTCGTCATCTCTCCCTCGGCGTTCGCCAGCACCACGGGCTTGCCGTGCTCGTCGACGTGCGAGATACAGGAGTAGGTGGTTCCGAGGTCGATGCCGTAAACCCGTTTTCCGCTCATGAATGGCCTCCCTGTGCCTTGTCGTTCGTGCCGTTGGATGCGACAAAGACGGCGACGCGCTCTTTCTGCAGGATCTTCTCTCCCTGCTCGAAGCCCGGCCGCACCCGTTCCGCGATCCGGCCAATGCGGCCGGGATCGTCCGTGGGAACCGTGCGCGCCACGGTCTGCCGCCGCGGATCGAGCTCCTCGCCGATCGCCTCGAAGCGCTCGACGCCATGCTGGCCGAGGAGCAACTCGACGTCGTCCTGGAAATCGGCGAGCTGCCGGAAGAGGGTTTCCGGGGTCAGCTCCTCGACCGGTTTCTGGCGCAACGCAGCCACTGACCTGCCGAGGTCGTCATGCAGCCGGACGATTCCCTGGATCAACAGACGCGCCTGTTTCGAGACGAGATCGTTCTTGTAGGTCTGAAGCTCGGCGTGGAGACGGTCGACCTGCTCTTCCCGGAAGCGGTCGACGGCGGCCTTTTCACGGATCTCCTGGAGGAGCTCGGCGAAAGCGGTGGCCACCGTCGTTTCGAGCCGCGTCAGCGTCTCTGCCTGAGTCGGGTCTCCACCGGAAATTGTCGCTTCGACGCCTTCGGGTGGAGGGGATAAGGGGAGGAGATCGGCGACGACCTCCTGGGGAGACGCGAGCTCTTCCATGCGCCCTCCTCGTGCCTGTCGAGGCTTGGATCGGGAGGCGACCTCCGCCTTCCAAGGCCTCTAGACACGTCTCTGAGAGGGCTTGTTTAGTCCGCTCCGGAGAGACTCGATCACGATGGGGGGGAGATGGCGTCAACAAGTTTTCGAGCCAGCGTGTCTAAGGTGGAGAAGAGAGGGAGGTGCCATCCATGCGAGTCCGATCGCGCTGGTTCATCTTGAGCGGTGCCCTGGGTGGGTTGGTGGGGTTTCTTCTCATGGAGACGTTCTCGGTGCCTGTGCCGGGTGCAGGGGCGGGGACTTTCACCGGGGACATCCTTCGCATGTCCTTCTACTTCGCCGGCTTCGGGTTGGCCGTGGGGATCGCCCTCGGGATGACGGAGGGGGTGGTGCAGAGGCGGCCCGGACGGGCCATCTATGGATTCATCATGGGATTGATCCTCGGCGCCGCCGGCGGGTTTGCAGGCGGCGCTCTTGGCCAGACGATCTACAGCCTGGTGCCGCGGACCCGCATTCGCGACTCGACCTCCGATCTGGCGATTGTGCTCGACTCCTCGAACAGCATGCGGTCGTTCTTCTTCTGGGGGCACGATCCTTGGGGGCAGCGGAAGAGCGCGGCGAAGAATCTGATCGACCGGTTGTCACCGACGGACCGGGTGGCTATCGTGGACTTCGACGATACAGGGAGGGTCGTCCTACCTCTGAGCTTCCTAGGATCGGAGACGGCACGCACGACCGCGAAGTCGGCGGTGAATCAGATTGACAACTGGGGAGGCACCAATCTCAGCGCCGGTATCGACACGGCAGTCGGTGAGCTTGCGGTCCACAAGAAGCCGGGGCGGCGCCAATTCATCATCTTTCTCACCGACGGTCAAGGGGAGTACACGCCGGAGAGCGCGGCACGGGCAGGGCGGGACGACATCACGGTCTACACCGTCGGGCTGGGCGACGAGGTGGAGGCCGATCTTCTGCAAAGCATCGCCGTAGCGACCGGCGGGAAGTACTATCCAGTTTCGGATGCCTCCGAGTTGGTGGCTTTGTTCGAAAGGATCTTCCGGGAGCACGTCGGCGCCATGAACGAAGTCCCCCAGGAGGTCGATCCCCTCCTGCTGCTCGGCCTGCGGACTCTGAGCTGGGCGCTCATGGGGCTCCTGATCGGCCTGGGGCAGGGGATCCGCGAGAATACGCGGGAAGATCTCTGGGCCTGCGCCTTCGGTGGCCTTCTCGGAGGCGCCCTAGGAGGGGCGCTGTTCGACCCGGTGGTGAATCTGTTGACCGCCGGCAACGGTCTGGTGGGACGGGCCCTCGCCGATGTGGTGGTCGGCGCCTGCATTGGCGGCTCTATGCGGCTCGTGCAGGAGAAGATCGTCGAGGCGAGTGGCAAGCCGGGGACCGTGCTGATTCCTGTCCTTCCCAAGAAAGCGTCGGTCACGTTCCGTCCTTCCCCGGCGTCTCCGCCGCCGCCCCGTCCCGCACCGGTGCCGGTTCCCCCACAGCCGTCCTGGACGTCACCGTCCCCATCACCGGCGCCGATTCCCCCGCCGGTTCCCGCTCCGGTGACGCCGGCCGTCCGGCCAGAGCCGATCCGGGCGGCATCAACCACCGCCCCCGCGGCAAACCGGCCGCCGCTTCCCTCCTTCGAGGGAGGCAACGATCGGGAAACCGCGATGGTCCTGGCGCGCCGGGCCGGCTACGGGCTCGGAGAAATCGGCCAGCACTTCGGCGTTCCGGCGACCACGGTGAAGCGGATTCTCAGCGAGAAAGGGGTGTGATCGCGCAAAGGGGGGGCAGGTCCACCCTCTCGCAAATCGTCACGTGGCAGGTAAGGCCATTGCTTTACGCAGGACCTGCCTGAGCTCGGCGACCCTTACTTGTCCCCGCGCGTTTTCCGATCCGAGGGAGGGTGCCAGGAAGCCGTGAAGCCAGAATCTAAGTGCGGACTCCGCTCGGTTTCGCCCTCGAGTCCTCAGAACCTCAACCAGTGCGGTGGCGAGGATCGGGTGCCCGACGTTGGGTGGGCAGCCCCACAACTCGCGGATGAGAGCCTCGGTGCGCGGATCACTCAGGTCAAGATCGCCGAGGAGGTCACCGAGTGCGCGAAGCCAGTCTTCCGCTTCGGCCAGGCGGCGAGGAAAAGTCCAGATGTTTGCCTGAAGCCTGTCCGCCTCATCGGTCAACAATTTCCGTAGAGCAAGATTTGTTTCCCTGGAAACCCAGCCGTGCCGGATGAGGCGCAGGCAGAGTCGGCTGCGGTCCTTCTCCCCGAGACAGCGGGCAAGGAGTTGCACGATTAGCTCGGGCGCGGGCCGGGCAAGGAGATAGACAAGGGCCACGACCTGGTCAGGGTCGGGCGAGTTGGTTTCCAAGATACGCAAGGCAAGATCGTGTCTCTTGGTGGGACCGGAGCAACAGACCGAAGAGAGCCATTCGTGGCCTGGGCTCAACACGCAGGCGCTTGCCTCCAGATGGCGCCGGCAGGAGGGCTGGACATCCTGCGGAAGAAGCTCCAGAGTTCCTGTGATCAAGGGCAAGATCTTTGGCCAATGGTCTCGAAGCTCAGCGCGACTGGACTTGGTTTTGAGATCGAGCGGCAGGCGAAGGAAGGTCTTGATCACCGAGGTGGCTTGGCTGGCGTCGAATAGCGCCGCATCACCAAGAAAAACTTTCCGAAAAATGGCCAGGAGGTCCTCGAAATCCTCCAGCCGATCGTCCCAAGGGCAGGGCATCGCAAAGATATCGAGGGCAGCTTTCTGGAATTCTCCAATCGCTCTCTCGGTCTCGCCTGCATGGACTACGAACTCGACAACCTGAGGAATCAGTTTTGCGAGGACGAGATCGTCTCCCGCTCGAAGGAAGGAATCGACAACCTCCAGTCCCGACATCTTACCGTTTTGAGATCGCAAGGTATGCCAGGCGAGCCGCAGAATAACCCGCGCCGAATGCGAGGTTTCCTTGAAGAGTGAGAGGTTCTCATGGACCCAGGACAACGGATCCAATGGTCGTTCCTGCAGAGCGGCGAGACCAAGAACCTCATCCTCCAGTCTCGAAACATCCGACATTTCCCGATAGAGAGATGCCGGTTGCAGCGCATGAGAAAGCCTCTCTGGAGGCGCAATTTTGAGCAATGTTAAGAGGCGCCGCCGTGGCTCCTGGATTCCGTCGCAAACGAGAGAGGAGAGACGATGTTGGCGCGGGTCGCGTTTCTCAAGCTCTGCCAGTTGAGGCGCGAGCAGGCTGCGCAGCTCGTCCTCTTCTTGGGTTTCGAGAGATTCAGCGCGGCGCTCGAGAAAGCTCAAATCACCTGTCAAAAGGCAGAGCCGGCAGACTGCCTGGGTGATCAGGCTGTATCGCCAGCGAAAGCCTTCTTCCTCGGTTGGTGCATTGAGGGCCGCAAGGCGTTCCGCCTTGCCCAGCAAGAGCTCCGCTACAGCCTTGGCCTTCGTCCCCTGAGCAATTGAGGAAACGGCTTCAGGCGAGCTCCTCGGTGCGAGGAGGAGGGCTTCGATCTCGTTCTCCAACTCGGTGGGCATGGCTTCGGCGATCAAGTCGAGGTACCGGCAGAGATCCTCCGGGGCCGCACAATATCGCAGGCTTCGAAGGTAGTCTCGTATGGCCAGGACCTGTTGCTGGTAGGAGGCGATCGGTACACGAGGTCGGGAAGCCAGATAGCGCAGCGACCAATGCAACCTTGCGGCAGGCTCTGAGATCGCCTCCACCTCTTGCCATGCGTCGGCGGCGCGCGTTGCATTCGGTAGGGCTTCCAAGGCGACGACCCTCAACGCAGCACGCAGAAGAGACGTGGGCAGCTCTTGGGCCAGAAGGTCGAGATCTGTCGGGCTTGTATAGGAAATGAGCTCCGCTGCGTCCTCAATCATCTCTGGCGCCCAGGTCATCTCATATCCTTCAATCCAGCGGTTCAGAAGAGAAGAAGCGCGCGCAGGAGCTTCGCGGGCTTGGCGCCCCAACAGAATGGCTCGCGCTCGATGAAAGAGGTCTGCTCTTCCTTGGAACAGGGGCTCCAAGCGATCAATGGTGTCTCCGGGGAGAACGGCAGAGGCTGAGCAGAGACGGCTGCGGACAATCTCCAGAAGAGCCAGTGGATCGTCCATGGTCCGTAACCGTTCCCAGAATGTGGGCGTCTGGAGATTGCCGCGGTCGATCCAGCTTTCGACAACAGCACGCCGAATCCGGCGCGCTTCCTTTGCTCCGAGGCTGAACAGGGTGATCCACGTTCCCCAACTTCCGTAGAGCTCTGGTCCCAGCTTTCTTCCAATGTTGCACAAAGCTTCGGTACGGCGTTCGACATCTGCCCTTTGCCCGATAGAGAGCGGCACGCTGTCCAGCTCGTCTCGGAGGCGTTCGACGAGCGCGAATTTTTCAGGGGCGTTAACGTCATAGCTCTCGGCGATCGTTGCCAGAGCCTCGGCGCGATCCAAGGGGTCGAAAAGCAAGCCCGCGACGCTCGTTGCCCAGGATAGGGAATCTGCCCTTGAAAGCGATTTAAGTATCTCTGGTTGGGCCAGCATCTCGGCGATACCGCGCAGGTTAAGAGCCAGGATCGAGTAATGGAAGAACCGAGGCCAGTCACCCTTCTGGATGGTGGCCGGGATGGCGAAGCTCTCGAGGTCGCGGCTTCCATGCTCGAACCCTCCAAGATGCAGAGCCTGGTCTGCCAGGAAGGGTTTTGTTTCGATCAGAGTGAAAAGACGCTCGCAATCTCCTGCGGCGTGAAGATGAGAAACGAGGCTCCGGAACATGTGCCCTCGCATCTGGTCTGTCTGACCGCCGCCTCGGATGGCACTTTTCTCCGCGAGTGGCGTGCTCGTGGATAGAAGAGGCCGGGTTCCCTCTGGTTCGTCGGGCTCAATCCTCCCCCCTTCCTGAAGGGCCGCGCTATGGAGGCCGACCGGCAAGGGGGGAACAATTCGTGGCCGAAGCTCCCGGAGTGGCCCGATCGGACTCTTGTGAACCAAGGGCACGTCTCGCAGGTGCCAGTACAAAATCTCGTAGTCGTCGCCAAGGAGGTAGTGAGTCGAGCCACGCAGAAAAATGGGAATGAAGATGCGATCCTCGGGCGCGAAAATCACCGGAACGAACTTGTCGTTCTTCGCTTGGTTCTCATAGAGAGTTTGGGTGATGATGGCGCCTTCCCAGGTGGCGCCGAGCCCGCTGCCGGATTTTTCGCCCCCTCGGACCCTCTGGTGGTAGCGTTCGGTGCAGACCAGAAGAACCCACCGCGCATCGCTGATCTGATCCAGCATCCAGTTGGGCCATCCCTGGGGAGGGGCCTTCTCGTATTGGTCAAGCTGGACATCAAGCCCTTCGACGCGCAGGCGTTCTGAAAGAGCCAGTACGCGCTCCTTGTGCTCGCTACTGTCGTGGCTGTAGCTGATGAAGACTCGGATCGGGGAAGTGCTGTGGGCAGACAAGGCCAGATCGTCCTCCATCAGTCTTCCGGGTACAGTGCGTTCCACAACGCGTCCGCCGCCTTGCCATGGGCAGCCCTCAAGTCGACTCCCTTTTCCTTGACCTGATCCTTCTCGGCGATGAAATCGTGGAAGGACTCGTGGTATAGGCGCCAGCGCGTCTCTCTCTCCCCTTCCTCCTCGACCTCGATCGGCTGAAGGAAGCCGGCCCATTCATCGAGCACTGCCTGAATTCGGGCGCGCTGTCTGACCTCCGAGAACTCAGCAATCAAGTCCATCGAAATCGGCTCCTTTGCGATCGACAACGCCACGAGCACCGGGAGCTTGATGTCGAACCAGGACTCGTTGTCTTCGTCCCGAATCCGGTCCCAGTTATCCTCGTAGTAGTTCATGAGGCCCGTCGGTAGCTCCGTGAACCTCCGGTCTTTGTACGTGCCCCTTTCGATCTCGGGTAGGACGTAGTGCAGGTACATGAAGTTGCCCTCGCTCCGGCGGACGATCTCGTCCACGAAGGCGTTATCATTCAGTCCCTGGTTTCGGATGTAGCCCTGAATGCCTTCGCGGCCGAGCCAGGTCTGGGCGAAAAGGCGCACGTCTGCGAAGTTGTTTTCACTCTCTTTCTGGAGATCGATCTTGTGCTCGGCGCAGGCGTAGCGGAGCCCCGGGCCTCCCCGCCGCGAGGTGACGACGAAAAAGATGCCGTCCGGCAGGTCCGTGGGCAGGTAGAGGGTGTTCGAGCCCCGGGTGACCGCGTTTGCATCGCTTTCGTCGAGCGCATCCACGAGAACGAGAAGCTTGCGGCCCGAGGGACGGAGCTTGGCCGCCGCCTTCTCCAGGAAGCTGCTCAGCACGGCGGCATCGCGCGACACCTCCGGCGGGAGGCTGGAGGGACCCAGGCGGAAACGCGCCACGAGCTGGGCGCAGAGGTTGGGGAGGAACTGCTCAGGTTTCTGGATACCCTCGCTCCGGATGTTGAAGTGGTGAGGGTGCTTGTGTCTCTTTACCATCTCTGCGATAAGGGTGGTCTTGCCGATCCCCGGATCGCCCAGGATCTGCACGTAGCCGTGCCTCTCTTCCGTCACGAAGCCGTCGATGGCGTCGAACAGCCACTGCCGGCCGACGAAGCCTTCGGTCTTGCGTTGGATGAGGGGGCCGAAGTCGTGGATTTTTTCCCGGATGGCCTGCGGTGCGTTCCGGAGGTCCGCCTCCTCGCCGAAAAGCACCCGGGCATTGGGATTTCCATAGACGGTATAGGCGAGGGTGCTGGGGTCGCCGGGCGGCCGCGTGATGCGCAGATGCTCACGCGCTTCCTGGGCGGCTTGCCCCAGAGTCGCGCCGCGCCAGAGGGCCTCGTAGAAGACGCGGGCGAACTCGCTGGCGGCCTCGTCGCGCACGGGCCAGAGCGGCGCGATGAAGGCGCCGCAGGCGCAGTCTCCCACCCAGCGGGCCGCCCAGCCGCCGGTGCGCGTCAGCGACCAACCCTGCTGGCCTCCCCAACAGGCGTTCAGGAAGACCAGGGGGCGGTCTTGGCTGATTCGGGTTTTGACGGGGCCGACCAGATCGTTGGGACGGAAGGGAGGGCCGCTCGGGAGCGGGATCGCGGACTCGTCCGCCTGTCCGGCCGCGAAAGTTCCGTGGCCGATGAAGTGGAGAAGGTGGGTGCCGCCCTTCTGGAGAAAGGGGACGAGATTGCCCGGTGATTGTGCCGACGACGAAGCGTCCTCAACACTGGAGCGGAGGGCGAGCTGAGCCAGATGGGTTCCTTCCCCTTCGGAATGCGGCAGGGTTTCAGCTGTCTCGATCGAGGCGAGCTGCCGGATCTCGATCTCGGAGGACGGCGGCCGGCTGCCCGCCAGCCAACGTGTCAGCTGGAAACGCCGTGAGATGAAGTCGTCATCGATCATCTCGTCAGGCCGGCTGTCGTCGTAAGGCTTGATCAGCTCCCATGGGATCCAGGGCTCATCGGAAACGATCATCCAGGTGCAGACCTTGCGGCGGATCTCCCGGTAGGCATGCTGGAGCTCGAGCGGGAACAGCTCGCTCCAGAGCTGCTGGCCGAGACCCGCCAGCTTACGTTCAATGTCGGCCCGGAGAATCGGCTCTCCTTCGAAGTCCAGCCGTTTTCCGAGCTGCTCGAACTTCTCCCGCAGATAGGTGTGGAAGCTGTCAGGGCTTCCCTGGAGAACGGGTCCCAAGATCTCTCGCTGGGCGAAGGGGGCCGCCCCGGTCGGCGAGTGCAACGTGTACTCCAGGCGGGTCCGGCCGTTCTCGGGCACGGTTCGCACCCGCATCTCCAGATCCGGCGGACGGATGTCACTGGTCGTCATTCGCCCTCCTCGGCCCCGCTCAATCGGGGGACCGGACGTCCTTCAAGAGCTGCTTCTTGGACTCCATGTTGACCAGCTCGACGCGCCGATTGGCGGTACGTCCTTCGTCGGTGCTGTTCGGCTTCAGGGGATAGGTGTCGGCGAGGCTCACGGCCTGGAGCTGCGTGGCGGGGATGCCGCATTCGTGCACCAGGAAGGTGCGGGCTGCCTCGGCTCGTTTCCTTGCCAGAGCCCGGCGCCCGCTCTCGGTGCCGGCTTCGATGCTGTCTGTGTGGCCTTCGATCTCAATCGGGATCCCGGCCAATACGCCGTCCCGCAAGGCCTTACCGACCTCGCGGAGCTGCTCTTTGGCCACCTGCCCCAGGGTGGCATCTCCGGGTCGGAAGTCGAGCCGCAAGGGGACGCGTGGACCCTCGTAGCGCGAGTTGCCGCGAATGTTTTCCCGCAGCAGGATCTCGACGATCTCGTCCACAGTCCATGGACCGGATCGCTCCGCCGGGCTTTCCGCGGCGAGCAGCTCCTCCAGATCCTGAATCAGCTCTTCGATGGCCTGAAGCTCCACAGGGTCGGTCTCGGGATCTTCGCGGGCTGACGCGACGAATTGAAGGAGGCTGGCGCGGATCTCTGCGTAGACAGGCCGGCCGCGGGCGCGCAGGAGGGCTTCCGCCCAGGCCAGCCAAGCGGACGCCTGCGCCGGATCTCTATCCCGGCAGAGAGCGAAGCTCTCGGCCGCCTCCGTGAAGAGCCCTTTCGCTTCCAGGCGAGCTCCTTCTTCACAGGCTGCCCGGACCTTTTCGAGGGTCAAGGAGCGAGAGAGGAGCTCTGCCGCGATCAGGGCAAGCGCCACCAGCAGACCGGGAGTCAGTAATCGGGGGTGGCGCAATCTGGTCATCTCACCTCCAGGCGCAACGAAAGCCGCCGTCGATGGCGCACAGGGTCGCCTCCTGCCAGGAACGGCCGGTCGAGGAACATTCCTCGTAGGTCGAGTAAAAGGACCCACCCATAGTGACACGCTCCGCCTGCGAAGAGTTGAGACACCACTCCCATACATTGCCGCTCAGGTTGTAGACCCCCTCGCGGGTCTGCCCTTCCGGAAAGGCGTCGACCGGTGCAGTCCGGGGATAGCCGTCGCGGAAGTTGGGGCGGAAGGTGGCGTCCCGGTGCTGCATCTCGCACTCCGCATCGCAGAAGTTGAGCACCGGAACCGATTCGGGAGGCTCGGGGCCCCAGGGAAAGCGATATTCCGCAGAGTGCGCTGCCTCTTGCCACTGCTCCTGCGTGGGGAGATCTCCTCCGGCCCATCTGCAGAAAGCTTGGGCGGCAAACCAAGAGACCGAGGTCACGGGATGGTTGTCGAGCCCGGGTGGGTAGCGGATCGGGGAGAGCCAGTCCTCCAGGTAGTCACCGTCTTGAAGACGGGGATCTGCCCGGCCTTTCTGCCACTCCGGCTTTGCCTGGACGAACTGGAGATAGTCCCGGTTGGTCACTTCGAACCGGGCGATGCGAAATCTCCCCACCTTGACCGTTTGCAAGGTCGGATGTCCGGGCACAGCCTGGACCAGCAAGATGCGCTCGCGGTACCGCACCGCGAGAATCGCCAGGGCGGCGATAAGGATTGCGGCGGCGGACTGGCCGACCCGGCGGAGTGAGAGGCGAGGTCTCCGCCAGGTGCCCCGCGTGAAGATCCGACTGTCGGGGATCCGCGTGAAGAGGACTGGGATGGCCCAGTCGGCCGTCTCCGGTGAGGCCGCGTAGAGAGTCTGGCGCCCCTCGCTCACGGCGGAGTCCACGGGGTCGCCGGCAGCCAGGCGCTGGTAAACCGTACGGCTGAACGCGATGGCCATCTCGTCGGCGACCGGGAGCTGCATGGCGATCACCGCGGGCAGGCCTCCCAGAACCAGAGCGGTGGCTACGCCGGCCCAGGGGTCCTGGCCGGCGCCATCCGGGGTCCGTCCGGTCTCGCAGGCATTCAGGAAGACGAGGCGGAGACTCCGGAAGTCCTTGATCAGGATCGCCAACGACTCGCCCGTGAGCGGAGAACTCGTGCCGTCCGGTCCCTCCAGGAAGAGGACTCCCTTTCCGGTCTCGGGATCGAGCTCGCCATGACCCATGAAGTGGAGAATGTGGAAGGACGTCCCTAGGAGTGCCTGGCGGATCGCTTCGGCACCGGCCGGTTCGAGGCAGATCACTTCGGTGCCCGGCAGCCTCTCCCAGGCGCGTTGAATCTGTTCCCGCTCTTTCTCCAGGTCGAGCGGGTCGAGGCCGAACCGCGTGCCGGGCACGACCAGAACCCGCAACGGGGACGGAAGGGGGTGGGGAGGCGCGGGACGCGGGATCTCCAACGAGCGGACGATCGGAGTCCGCCGGCTCAGGCCGAGGAAGTCGCGGGTGTCCGGCTGGTAAAGAATCTCCCACGGGAGGCTGTGGAGAAGAGGGAGCCGCGGATCGTCCGGATCGAGCCGGAAGCGGAGGCGCAGGCGCAGGCCGCGGTCCCCTACGATTCCCAGGCTGCGGGCGAACAGCTCGCTGACTTGGCCGGCGAAGAGGGCACGGAAGAGCGCCTCCCCCAACTGGCGGGGAGTTTGGTCGGCCGGCTCTGGGGCAAGGTCCTGCACGGCGAGATGGCGTCCGGAGCGCCGCAGGCCGGCGCGGACGCGGAGCAACTCCGAGCCCGTCCAAGGAAGCTGGAACGAAGCGACCCCTTCCCCGGCGGGGGACTCCACTACACGAACCACGAGCTTACCCTCCTGCCCGGGTCCGATCTGGATTACGAAATCCTCGTGCTCGATGCCTGGTTCTCCTGCTGGCTGGCCGGGGGTTACCTCCGAGACGAGAGCGGATCAACAGAACCGCAAGGAATGGTGTCTCTATTGTAAGAGACCGGCCTCGTGCCGGGAAGGGTGGGGTCTGTCTCTAGTATGTGAACTCGGGCTAGACTGGAAGTCTCGCATGTCTTCCACGCGACATCTGCTCGGGTCTGTCCTGAGCCTTCTCTGCCTCATCGGCCTTGCCGGGGGGGTGGCCGGTTGGCTCCACACGCGCGGCCCGGCGATCCCGCCGGCAGCAGGGGAGGGCACGTCCGTGGAATCTCTGAAGAAAGAAGAGGCGGAGGACGAGGGAGTGCGGTTCGTCGGGGAGGTCATCCGGCTGGAGCCAAAGAAGCTGGTCGAGAGGGAGCTGAGCGGAGGGGAGGGGCACCACTATGAGCTCCAGCTGGAGGCGGACCAGTTTGCCCATCTGGTCGTGGAGCAGAAGGGGAGCGACGTTGCCGTCGAGCTCCATCGACCCGACGGAAGCGGCGGTCGAGTGGACAGCCCGAACTGGCGGCTGGGGCGGGAGGTCGTGTACACGATCGCAGAGAAGGCGGGCATCTATCAGGTGGATGTCGAGTCCAGCGAGCCTGCAGGCCCTGTAGGTCGCTATGAGATCCGCCTGGACGAGCTGCGTGCGGCCACGGCGGAGGACCGGGCGCGCCTGGAGGCGTGGCGGGTTTTCCGCAAGGGCGAGAAGCTGCGGAAGGCGGGGAATCTCGGCGAGGCCTTGGCCGCGTACCGCGAGGCCCTGCCGCTCTGGCGCGCTCTGGGAGACCCGGAATGGACGGCGGAGACGCAGTATCGGATCGGATGGATGCTTCAGGAGCAGGGCAGGCACGCGGAGGCGCTGCAGGCTCTGCGGGAGGCACAGCCTGTGCTCCGGGGCCCGGAGTGGAGGTTTGAGGAAACGGTTCTGCTGAACTGCCTGGGCGTGTCGCTGCTGAGGCTCGGCCAGCCGGATCTCGCCATCCATCACCACCAGGACGCGCTGGTGCATGCGAAGGAGATTGGCGCTCCATCTCTGCAGGCATCGGCGTTGAACGATCTCGGGAACATTTACGTCAACACGGGACGGGCCGAGGAGGCTCTCGACAGCTTCCGCGAGGCACTGGCCGTCGCGCGGGCGGGCGGCGTTCCTCACGAAGAGGCTTCCGCGCTCCTTGGACAGGGGCTGGTCCTGGTCTTCCAGGGAAAACCGGAGCGGGCGCTCGATTCCCTCGGCCAGGCGCTGACACTCCTCGAGAGCCTCGATGGAACGGCCTCGAACCGCGCCGAGGCTCTCGGGCAGATGGCCGCCGTGTACCAGCGGCTCGGCCGATTGGAGGAAGCCCGGAAGCATCTCGACCGCGCTTTGTCCGCCAATCAGGAAACACAGGATGCCGATCGGGCGGTGAGCCTCCTGAACAGTCTGGGTACGATTCACCTGCGGAGCGGGCGGCTGGAGGAAGCACGTCGATCGTATGAGCAGGCCCTCGGCACGGCCCGTGCCGCGCAAAACCGCTATGGCGAGGCCTTTGCTCTGCTCAACCTGGGCCGCTACCACTTCGAAGCCGGCCAGCTCGAACAGGCTTTTCGTTCGCACGAGGAGGCAGGAGAGATCTTCGCGGAGCTTGGGCATCGACGGGGCGAGGTCTCGAACCTCTACGGCAGCGCCCGCGCTCTCCATCGGCTGGGCCGCGACGCGGAGGCCTTTGAGCGGCTCCAGAAGGTCCCCGCAGGAGTGGAGGCCTTGCGGGTCGAATCCATGAGCCCGGATTCCCGCACCTCCTATTTCGCGACAAAGCAGCCCTACTACGAGCTGTACATCGAGGTGCTGATGAGCCTGCACCGGCAGCAGCCGGACCGGCAGTATGATGCCGCGGCTATGGAGATCCATGAGCGACGGCGGGCGCGCAGCTTGTTGGAGCTTTTGGCTGAATCTCAGGGAGGGATCCGGAGAGGCGTCGATCCCGCGCTGCTGGCCCGCGAGAGGGAGCTGCTGGAGGGGATCAACCGCACGGAGCAGCGGATCCAGATGCAAGGTGGTGATACGAGCCAGTTGCGCGTTCAGGAGGAGCTCCTGAGCGAGCTCGAGAGAGTGCGCGCCGAGATCCGCAAGACGAGCTCACGCTATGCGGCGCTGACTCAACCCGACCCTTTGAGCTTCCAGGGAATTCAGGCCCTTCTCCCCGATGACGAGACGCTTCTGCTGATCTACTCGCTGGGAGAGGAGCACAGCTACCTCTGGGCCGTTGGACGGAAGGGGAGGATCAGTCGTGTCCTGCCGACCCGCTCCTGGATCGAAGACAGGGCCTCGCGGGTGCTGGCGGATTGGAGTCGAGTTGGGCGCGGGGCGAGAAGCGACAGGTGGGCCAGAGAGCTGAGCGAGGAGCTTCTGAAGCCGGTCGCGCCGTACCTCGGAGAGCGCCGTCTGGCCATCGTGGCCGATGGAGCTCTCCAGAGCCTTCCCTTCGCTGCCCTGCCGGATCCGAGAGCTCCCGGGGAGCCGCTCCTGGCGCGTCACGAGATCGTCTCTCTGCCGTCGCCGTCGGTGTTGGCCGTTCTGCGTCGGGAGCTCCACGACCGTCTCCCCGCCAAGGGCGAGCTGGCGATCGTGGCCGATCCGGTCTTTACGCCCGACGATCCTCGCCTCGCGGGAGCAGCCGGCAGGAAGCCTCAGATTCCTCCTGTGTCGCAAGGCAATCTGACGCGCGCCTTGCGTGACGTCGGCGTTGCCAACCTGGAGCGGCTGCCTTTTACGGACTCGGAAGCGCGGCGGATCACCGAGCGGTTCCCCGCAAGCCGCACCTCGATTATGCTCGGTTTCGACGCGAGCCGTGAAAAGATCCTCAACGGTGAGCTGAGGAAATACCGAAGACTTCACTTCGCCACTCATGGATTGATGAGCGCACAGCATCCGGAGCTCTCCGGGCTGGTCCTTTCGCTCTACAATCCCGACGGGAGCCCCCGTGAGGGGTTTCTTCTCGCCTCGGAGATTTACAATCTGGACTTGCCGGCTGACCTCGTCGTCCTGAGCGCCTGCGAGACAGGGGTGGGAGAGGACATTCGTGGAGAGGGGATCTTGGGATTGACGCGGAGCTTCATGTATGCCGGGACTCCGCGCATCGTAGTGAGCCTATGGAAGGTGAGTGATCGGGCGACTGCGGAGCTGATGGACCGCTTCTACCGCGGAATGATCGATCACCGGCTCACTCCGGCTCAGGCCTTACGCTGTGCACAGCTTTCGATGCAACGCAGCGAATGGTCCGATCCCTTTCTTTGGGCCGGTTTCGTGTTCCAGGGAGAATGGAGCCGAAATATCCCTGCTCCACCCTCCCCTTCCGGAGGGGGCAACGTATTCCAGGACCGGTCCATCGAGACTCCGGTGGTAGGAACCAAAGTCGGCGGTTTCTCGGACGATGACCTGCCCCCTCCGGGGAAGGGAGGTCCGACGCTCGCCTGTCCGGACCTGGGGAATGGAAGGACGGCGAAGACACCATGAGCGAAGAAATCCCCGTCAACGGCATCGACGCCAGGACCGGCCTCTACCTCCCCGCCCCGGCGACGGACGCCGAGCTTGCCCGACGGACCCGCGGGATGCCGCTTCCAGAGAAGAAGCGAGCTGATTACCTCTGGCGGGCCGAAGAGTACGATCCCAACGATCCCGAGCGTGGACTGATCTATGGAACGAGTGCGCGGCGTCTGGCGTCCGCGGGCTGGGCTGTTCTCTTCGCTCCAAACGCTGCGCCTGACGAGCGCGCGGCGTTGAAACCGCTCCTGGACCATCGGCAGGACCTCGCCGGGAAGCGGTTCAAAGTCTACGAGTACGTCCCGGGGCAGTCCGCGGACGACTTTCTGGATGGTCAAGGTGCGCGGCCTGGTCCCGTCGACCCGAAGTGTGTTCCCTATTACGTGTTGATCGTGGGAGATCCGCGGACCATACCCTTCCGGTTCCAGCATGAGCTGGACGTCCAATACGCGGTCGGCCGGATCTGGTTCCAGACGGTTGAGGAGTACAAGAAGTATGCAGAGAGCCTAGTGCGTGCGGAGACGAGCCCTCCGGCGCGGGCGAAGCGGATAACGTTTTTCGCGGCCGCCAACGACGATGACAGCGCCACGACGCGCACCAGCCAGGACCTGGTGATTCCTTTGGCTGAAAAGGCGTCCAAGAATCGGCAAGGTTGGGATGTGCAAACGTACGTCGGCCTTAAGGCCACCAAGGCACAACTGCGCGGCCTGCTTGGCGACGACGCATCTGGCCTTCTGTTTACGGCGAGCCATGGGATGAAGTTCCCGCTCGGCGACCCCGATCAGCTTGCAGCCCAGGGAGCGCTGCTTTGCCAGGATTGGCCCGGCCCGGAGAAGTGGAGTGGAGAGATCCCCAAGGACTTCTACTTTGCGGCTGCCGACGTGCCGAAGGAAGCCGATCTGACAGGGCTGCTCGCGGTCTGCTTCGCCTGCTTCAGCGGCGGTACGCCCGAGCTCGACAGCTTCGGTGAGGACCCCCTGAGCCCGCCGGAGCGCCTCGCCTCGGATCCGTTCATCGCGCGTCTGCCGCAGCAGCTTTTGGGTCATCCCGGCGGCGGAGCTCTCGCCGTGGTCTGCCACGTCGACCGGGCTTGGACCACCTCGTTCAGTTGGACGCAGAAGGCGCAGGTTCAGCTCTTCGAGGGCATGCTCAAGCGGCTGCTCAAAGGATACCCGGTCGGCTCCTCCATGGAGCCCTTCAATTCTTGTCATGCGGAGCTCGCGGTGAAGCTCGCCGGCCTCTGGGAAGACCGTAATGCCGATCTCGACGTCAGCCGGACCCGTTTCGGCCGGATCTGGCGCGCCAACAACGATGCCCGCAACTTCATGGTCTTCGGAGATCCGGCGGTGCGGTTGGCGACATAATCTCCGTACGATGCTCAAGATCCTCCTCGTCGAAGACCAGCCCGCCGTCGCCACCGCCCTCCAGGTGCTGTTCGAGATCCGCGGCGTTGACTCCGTGGTGGCCCGCGACCCGGCGGAGGCGCTCCGTCTCCTCGATGCGGATAGCTCCCGGTCGATCGGACTGGTGATCCAGGACATGAACTTCCGGCCGGAGGCGACGACCGGCGAGGAGGGGGTGGCGCTGTTCCGGGAGATCCGGCGGCGCGATCCGGGGCTCCCGGTGCTTCTTTTGACGGCCTGGACGTCTCTGGCGACGGCCGTGCAGCTCGTCAAGGAGGGGGCCGGCGACTACCTGGGGAAGCCTTGGGACGATGACAAGCTGTTCGCCAGCGCGCGCAACCTCCTGCACTTGCGGGAGCTGCAGCTCGAGAACGAGCGGCTGCGCGACCGGTCCCGCCGGTCGTGGGAGGAGCTCGCGGCCCGCCATGACCTGTGTGGCGCGGTGTGGGCCAGCGAGCGGATGCAGGCGGTGGTCGGGCTGGCGCTCCAGGTGGCGCGGGCGGACGTGCCCGTGCTGATCACGGGACCGAGCGGCGCGGGCAAGGAGAAGCTGGCGGAGATCGTTCAGGCCAACTCGCGACGGCTTGGCAAGCCGTTTGTGCGGGTCAACGCCGGAGCCTTACCCGACGAGTTGCTCGAAAGCGAGCTGTTCGGCGCCGAGCCGGGCGCGTTCACAGGCGCCACTCGCCGCCGTGTGGGCCGCTTCGAGGCCGCGGACGGCGGCACGCTGTTTCTCGACGAGATCGGCAATCTCTCGGCTTCGGGGCAGGCCAAGCTCCTGCGCGTGGCTCAGAGCGGCACGTTCGAGCGCCTGGGGAGCAGCGAGACGCGGAAGGTGGACGTCCGCCTGATCTGCGCGACGAACGCGGACCTGCGCGGGGAGATCGCCGGCGGCCGCTTTCGTGAAGACCTCTACTACCGCCTGAACGTGGTGGAGCTGTCGATCCCGCCGCTCGCCGAGCGGCCGGAGGACATCCTGCCGCTGGCGGGGCGCTTCCTGCGGAGCCTCTCGCCATCGCCCCAGGGCACGCTCTGGCGGCTCGCTCCCGAAGCGCGGGAACGGCTCCTGCGCCAATCCTGGCCCGGCAACGTCCGGGAGCTCGAAAACACGCTGCGCCGGGCCGTTCTGGTCGCGGCGAGTGACACGATCGGTGCCGCGGATCTGGGGTTGGCGGCGGCGGAGGAGCCGTCGGCGGTCCCCAAGACGCAGGCGAGCGAAGTCGTTCCTGCGGGGGAAGAGGTGCTCGCGGAACGGCTCAAGCTGGAACGCGCTCTCGCGGAGGCGGGAGGCGTCGTAGCCAAGGCCGCCGAGGCACTGGGGCTGAGCCGGCAGGCGCTCTATCGCAAGATGGAGCGGTACGGGCTCACCGTCGAGCGGCGGGTGCGGGGATGAGAGCCCTCACCCCCGGCCCCTCTCCCGCGAGCGGGAGAGGGGTGAAAAGCTTGAGCTTGAAGACCCGCATTTTCCTCGCGTTCCTTTTTTCTCTCCTCGTCATCTCCGGAATCGCCGCTCTTTCCGCCTCCTGGCTGGAGGTCCCCTGGCTCATCTTCGTCGTCTCGGTGGCGTTCGGCCTGCCGATCGGTTGGTGGGTGGTGGCGCGGGTGCTCGATCCGGCGTCGCGGGTGCTCCAGGCTCTGCGCGATGGAGTCCGGGGATTCCGCGACCGGGACTTCAGCCTCCATCTCGCGGTCGACCGCCAGGATGAGCTGGGCGAGCTGGTGGAGCTGTACAACTCGATCGGGGACGTGCTGCGCGAGGAGCGGAACAACCTCGTCCAGCGGGAGATGCTCCTCTCGACCGTGCTGGAGTCCACGCCCACGGCCATCGTGCTGACCCAGCGCGGCCGCGTGATCTTCGTCAACCGCACGGCGCGCGAGCTGTTCGTGACAGACGGCCGGCTCGAAGGGAAGGCGTTCGAGCGCATCCTGGAGGACTGCCCGGAGTCCATGCGCGAGGTCCTGGCAAGCGGCCGGGACGCGCTGTTCTCGGTGGAGCAGGGGACCGATGTCGAGATCTATCACGCGGCGCGCCGGGCCTTCGAGCTGAACGGCCAGCGACACGACCTCTACATCCTGCGGCGCATGACCCAGGAGCTGCGGCGCCAGGAGGTGGACGTCTGGAAGCGGGCGATCCGCACGGTGAGCCACGAGATCAACAACTCGCTGGCCCCGATCGCCTCGCTGGCGCGCTCGGCCCAGCAGCTTTCGCAGACGCCGGAGAAGCTGGACCGCCTGCCGGGGCTGTTCGACCTGATCGAGGAAAGGTCCACGCACCTGCGGGATTTCCTGGAAGGCTACGCCCGCTTTGCCCGTCTCCCCGAGCCGCGCAAGGAGCCGGTGGAGTGGGATCCGTTCCTGGCCGAGCTCCGCGAGCTGTTCCCATTCGTGCTGGACGGAGAGCCGCCCCGGCGTCCGGGCTGCTTCGATCCCTCGCAGATGCAGCAGGCGCTGATCAATCTCCTGAAGAACGCTCAGGAGTCGGGGAGCCCATCACAAGAGATTCGTCTGGCGGTCGAGGAGACGGCGGAGGGGGGAGCCCGCTTCCGCGTGCTCGACCGCGGGACCGGGATGAGCGACGAGGTTCTGAAGAAGGCGCTCCTGCCGTTTTACACCTCGAAAGCCACCGGCACCGGCCTCGGCCTCCCCCTCTGCCGCGAGATCGTGGAGGCCCACGGCGGCCGGCTGCGGATCGAGCAGCGGGAGGGGGGCGGGACGGAGGTCATCTGCTGGGTGCCGGGGAGCTGAGGCCCTATCGCGCGTACCCCAACGACCGCAGCCGCTCCAGCGTGTGCCCATCCACCTCCGCGGTCTCTCCCGCGGGGAGCCGCAGGAGCTGCCGCGCCCGTCTCCCATCCGCTTCGAATTCCGCCAGAAGCCGCCGCCCCTCCGCCAGCTTGGGTAGAGCAGCTTTCGCCAGATCGATCTTTTCCCCCGGATCGGCGTCCAGGTCGTAGAGCTCTTCCCTCCCGCTCATGGTCCAGCGGATGTACTTGAACCGGCCGAAGCGGAGGGCCCGGCGGTCCTCGTAGCGGTTCAGGCCCAGGCTCAGGAGCGGGGAAGGCGGGCCGTTCTGCAGGAGCGCGAGCAGCGAGCCGGCGGCGGGGTGACCGGAGGGTACTGGAAGGGCACAGGCGTCGAGGACGGTCGCATAGAGACTCGCGGTGGAAACGGGCGTGGTGATTCGACCGATCCGACCGATCCGTCCGATCTTCGGGAGCTTGACCAGCAGCGGCACGTGGAGGAGCTCGTCGTAGAGGGTATGGCCGTGGCCGTAGGAGCCGTGCTCCCAAAACTCTTCGCCGTGGTCCGAGACGACGAGGGTCAGGGCGCCGTCGTAGAGCCCGAGACGCTTCAGCTCGGCGAGGAGTTGGCCTACAGAGTCGTCGACCCAACGGGCCTCGGCCAGGTAGAGCTGGTGGATCCAGGCGCGCTCGGCGGCGGTCGGAGTCCAGGTGCCGGCGCGGATCTCCTCCTCATCCCATCCTTCGAAGCGCAGACCCTCCAGGTGCTCTCCGGGTGGGGTCCGTCCCTGAAGATAGCGGCGCGGCGGCCCGTAAGGAGCGTGCGGGTCGAAGGTATGGACCCAGAGGAAGAAGGGCTCGTTTCGGTGGGCTTGCAGCCAGTCTGTGGCTGTTTCGGCGAGATCCGGCGGCGGCGCTTCCTCCGGCCGGAAGCGCGGGACGTTCGCGGTCAGCAGGGTGGCGCCGAGGGAATGGCCGAGCCAGGGGCCGGGATAGGCGTGAAATTCGTCGAAGCCCTGCGCCAGGTTAGCCTGGGGTCCGAGAACGGTGCTGGAGACGAAAGCGGCCGTGCGGTAGCCCGCGTGCCGCAGGACCTCGGCCAGGGTCGGCAGGCCGTCCGGCAGCCGGCTGCGCAGGTGGACGGCGCCGTGGACCTGCGGCGAGACGCCGGTCATCACCGAGGCCATGGCCGGCAACGTCCAGGCGGCGGCGGAGGAGGCACGGGCGAAGCACAGGGAGTCGCCGGCCAGGGCGTCCAGGTACGGTGCCCGTGGCTCGGGGGCTCCGGAGCAGGCCAGGGTGTCGGCTCGCAGGGTGTCGATGCTGAGGAGGATGACGTGCGGGACGGCCTGAGGACGAGCGGATGCGGCGCCGGGCGCCGGGGTCCGGTCCAGGAGGAGGAGCAGAGGGGCGGCGGCTAGGGCGAGCAGAGTGCCGGTGGCGAGGGACCTCACCCCCGACCCCTCTCCCGTCGCCCACCCAACCACCGGGAGAGGGGCGCCCCCTCCCTTCCCTCTCTGCGTCAGCTTTTGGGCGAGAAAGCCGACAGTGAGGACGATTAGAACGTGGGGAAGAATCGCTCGACCGAGGTGTGCTCCGGCCGGAGCGACGGCGAGGAGGGCCCCTCTGAGGAGGACGGCAGTCAGGAGCGCAGCGGAGAGTGGGAGCGCCAGCGGCTGGGGCCGGGAACGGAGGAGCAGCTTCAGAAAGATGTAAGCCGCCAGCCAGGCGATGAAGGCGAGGGCGACCGAGGCGGCCAGGGTCAGGAGCAGGTTCGGTCTGGAGCGCAGGCCGGCGGGTCGTTCAAGCCAGAGCGAGAGTGCCAGATCGAGGCCGCCGGCGCAGAGCGCGGCGTTCAGGCCGGTGGTGACGGCTCCTCCGGGCAGAAGCCGGCGCACGGCGGGTGATTGCGGCAGGGCCTCGCTCATGCCATCCGGATTCTGTCATCTCGCGCCACGCCCGCGCCACGGCTCCCGGTCCCCACCGTGGTACTTTTCTCTCATGAATGAAACTCTTCCAAAGACCCTGCTGGCCGCTTTGCTGGCCGGTTCTCTGCTCTCCGCCTGCGCCGCGACCGCGCCCGGCACCGCTCGGGGCGGCTGGGCCAACGGCGAGGACAACGTCGAGGACGCTTCTCTCGGCGCGGACGTGCGCCTCGCCCTCATCGACAAGCTCGGGTTCGATGTCCTGGGAGTGACCGTCGACACCGCGGGCGGCAGCGTCTATCTGACCGGCGGGGTGGAGAAGCGCGCCACCCAGGAGCTCGCCGAGGAGGTGGCTCTGTCGGTCCCGGGAGTGACCAAGGTCGATAACCGCCTGAGCTTGAAGCCGGCGGCCCGGTCGGAGACCGTGGTGGAGCAGGCAGTGTCGAGCTCCGAGCTCGAGGTGCAGGACGCCGCTCTGGAGCTCCGCGTCGGCAAGAACCTCCTGGGCGAGATCGGCCGGCATGCCCTGAGCCTGGAGGTCGAGTCCACGGACGGCGTGGTCAGCCTGCGCGGCCGGGTGCCGGACCGTGAGCGCAAAGAGCTGGCTCTACGGGCGGCGCAGGACACGCCGGGAGTCAAGAAGGTGATCGACCTGATCGAGGTCCGGCGGTAGACCGGCGATAGGGGCGCCCATTGCCAGCCGGCCCGGCCCCGGAGTACCCTTTTCGTCCCCGCCGGACCCCCCGCTGGACAGACCAGAGGCCGAGGCTTTCCGGATAGGACGAGAAGGAGCGCGCCGTGTCGCTGATGCAGTGGTTCAAGAATCTGTTCACCCCCCGCCCGTCTGCCGCGGCGGACGCTCGGAACGGCAAGCTCCCCGGCCGCAATGAGCCATGCTGGTGCGGGAGCGGCAAGAAATACAAGCAGTGTCACCTCCGGGAGGACGCGGAGCAGCGGATCGAAGCTGGCTTCGCCGCCCGGGCTGCCCAAATCGCCGCCCGCAATGCGGGGGCCGATGGCGTCACCCGCGGCGGCAAGGGCGCCAACCCCAAAGCAAAGGCCGCCGGTCCCCAGGAGTACAAGGAGTGGAAAGGCGGCGGCAAGTCGGTGGAGTGACCCCTCCCGCCCCCGCTCGCTCCCCCGGATCCCCGCAGGCCCTCACCCCCAGCCCCTCTCCCGCAAGCGGGAGAGGGGAGCAAAGCGAAGACATTCAGAACTGCTCTTGCTGTTCACCCCTCTCCCACTCGTGGGAGAGGGGCCGGGGGTGAGGGCTCTTGACAGCCGCGCCGCACAGGCCTAGGATCACCAAGAAAAATACCGAACGCTCGTTCAGTTTGTGACAGCATGGAGCGCTCCGGAGGACACCAGAGGATGGCGCGACCGAAGACGCAGGCGGACAAGTCGGACGCCTCGACCCGCAAGGTCCTGAAGGCGGCGCTGTCGCTGTTCGCCCGGCAGGGGTTCCGTGCCACCTCGATGCGCCAGATCGCCAAACGGTGCAGCCTCTCGGTGGGGAACCTCTACCACCACTTCGGCAGCAAGGAGGCGATCTTCCAGCGGCTGATCGACCAGTACTGGGCGGTGCTGCTCGATCCGGAGCTGCCGCTCAACAAGATCTTCTTCCGCGCCCGGTTCCCCGAGGACTTGGAAGAGATGGCTGCGGCCATCGAGCAGGTGGTGGCGGAGAACGCGCCCTACATCCTCTTGATCTACATCGACGTGATCGAGTTCAAGGGGCGCCACATCAAGACGTTCTATCAGCAGATGGCGGACCGTTTCGCCGCCGCGTATCAGGAGAGCTTCCGGCAGCGGCAGGAGCGGGGCGAGATCGGCGAGGAGGTCGACCCTCTCGTGGCCGTGATGCTCGCCACCCGTTGGTTCTTCTATTACTTCACCGTCGAGAAGTGCTTCGGAGTCCCCATGCATTTCGGCCTGGACTCGCAGCAGGCGGTGGGGGAGTTCGCCAAGATCCTGCGCCAAGGCCTGGTGCCGCGGCGCCAACATCCGTCATGATCCGCGTCCGTCGCGACGCGAGGAGGGTAGAGCAATGTTTTCCAGAATGAAGGTCGGCGCCGCTCTGTTGCTGGCGCTCCTCGTCGCGGCTCCGGCGCTGGCCCAGCTCAGCACGGCAACCGTCGAGGTGGCGGTCTCCGATGCCGACGGCGGGGCGCTCCCCGGCGTCACGGTCTCGCTCGAAAATGTGGACACCGGGTTCCGCCGCCAGGCGGTCACCGGCGAGTCCGGCGGTGCGACGTTGCCGGCTCTGCCGCCCGGTACGTACCGCGCCTTGATCGAGCTGGACGGCTTCGCGCCGGTCCAGCAGGACGGCGTCGTGCTGCGCGTCGGCCAGACCGCCCAGCTGCAGGTTGCGATGACGTCGGCGCAGGTGGCGGAAACCATTACGGTCAACACGACCGTGCCGCTGGTCGACGTCTACAAGACGGACAGCTCGACGAACATCGTGCCCGAGCAGATCGAGCAGCTGCCGGTGCCGGATCGCGACTTCCAGCGCCTGGCGTTCATCGCGCCGGGAGTCGCCCGCGAGCGCGGCGCCTTCCGCTTCATCGGCGGCGGCCCGGTGGTGGGCTCTGGCGGCAACGCCAGCCAGTCGACCATCCTGGTCAATGGCGTGGACTTCACCGATGCGGCCTTAGGGTTGTCGAAGATCCGGTTCAGCCAGGACGCGATCAGCGAGTTCCGGGTGATGAACAGCCGCTATGACACCGAGATCGGCGGCACGGCAGGCGGCGCCCTGTCGATCGTCACCAAGGGCGGAACGAACACGTTCGACGGCACGGCGTTCGGCTTCTACCGCGCCGATTCCCTGCGCGAGCAGAGCGAGCTCGAGCAGGGGGGCAACGACTACTCCCGCAGCCAGCTCGGCTTCGCCCTCGGCGGTCCGATCCGCACGGATCAGACCCATTTCTATGTCTCGGCCGAGCAGATCAACGAGGACAACTTCGTCTTCTTCCGTCCCGGCGGGACCTTCGCCTCGACCGGCCGCGACGTCGAGCATCCGTTCGACCAGACGCTCGGCTTCGCCAAGCTCGATCACCGGCTGACCGACGCGAACACGATGGCCGCGAACTTCGCCTATGAGCGCTACCGGGAGGACAACTTCCGCGTCGGCGGCATCGCGGACGAGTCCTATGGCCAGGAGCTGCAGCGGGACAACTGGAACATCACCCTGGAGGACATCGCGGTCCTCGGCTCCCAGGGATTGAACGAGCTGCGCCTCCAGGGCGGCAACCGCAAGTTCTTCGAGCCGCTCAACTCGCACGCCACAGCCGAGTGGTTCTCGTCGGGCAACACACTGCAGACCGGCGGCAACATCCTGGGCGACCTTCTCGGCCAGGGAAAAGAAGCCGAGCTCCGCGACACCTTCCACTGGAATCTCTCGGGCAAGCGCGGCTCGCACGACATCAAGGGCGGCGGCTCGATCCTCTATCACGAGGAGCGCTCGCGGATCGACACGTTCCAGACCGGGCTGTTCGTCTACATCACCGACACGCGGGCTCTGCCTCTCTCCTATCTGTATGGCGAGGGATCGAGCGACGTGACCTATGACACGACGCGGTACGCGCTCTTCCTCCAGGACGATTGGAAGCCGGCGTCGAACCTGTCTCTCAACCTTGGTGTGCGCTACGACCTGGACGACGGCGGCAACAACCCGGGCTTCACGCACCCGCTGGTGACGAAGCCGCGCGAGAAAGATACGAACGACTTCCAGCCGCGCTTCTCCTTCTCGTATGACGCCTCAAGGAACGGCCGCAACGTCTTCCGTGGTGGCGTCGGCGTGTTCAACGGCCGGTATCTGCTGGTGCCCGCGGGTGTCGAGCGGCAGCAGAACGGCATCACCGGCCGCGTCTCGCGGACGCGCGTCAACGGTGCGCTCCTCGGTCTGCCGGCGTTCACACTCGATCCAAACAATCCGACGACGACGGGTCTCCTGCTCCGGCCCGACATCTCGCTGCTCGCTCCGGAGCTCGACACGCCGGAATCGGTGCAGGCGAGCCTGGGCTTCACGCGGGCGCTCTGGCAGGGCTTCTTCCTCGACGTGGAGGGGGTCTATTCCGAGGGCGACAACGAGATCGTCATTCATGACGTGAACTTCGGCGGCAACGCGCGGCCGGTCCGTCTGAATCCCACCTACAACCAGATCAACATGTACACCAACGACGGGCGGTCGGAGTACAAGGCGGGGATCGTCCGCCTCAACGGGAACTTCCGCCGCGGCGACCTGCTGACGGCGTCGTTCACGGTGTCGGACAAGAAAAACATTTCGGACGACTTCAGCCCCGAGTTTCCGTTCGGATACCCGAACGATCCGACGGATCTCGACGCCGAGTACGGCTACAGCAGGTCCCACGAGCGCTATCGTTTCGTGATGACGGGCATCTTCCATCTGCCCTGGGAGCTTGTGCTGGCGCCGATCTACGAGTACGGCTCGGGCCAACCGTGGAACCACCGGCTCGGGTATGACTTCAACGGCGACGGCAAGAACTCGGACCGTCCGGCCGGCATCGAGCGCAACGACGAAGAGGGGCCGCAGTTCCGCCAGCTCAGCCTGCGTCTGACCAAGGGATTCCAGCTCTTCGGCGACCAGCGGCTGGAGGTGATCGCTGAGGGCTTCAACGTGCTCGACACGACCAACTACGATGTTAACTCGATCGACAGCGCGGAGTTCCTCGGCGGCCCGACGTTGGCCAACCCGGCGTTGCCGTTCCGGCCGAACCCGAATTTCGGCAAGGCGCGGGCCACGCTGCCCGGGCGGGAGATCCAGCTCGGGTTGCGGTGGGTGTTCTAGAAAAGTCAGGCCCTCACCCCCGGCCCCTCTCCCGCAAGCGGGAGAGGGGTGAACAGCAAGGGATTGTGAGGAGTCGATTCGAAAACTGCCTTGTTCCCCTCTCCCGCTGGCGGGAGAGGGGTTAGGGGTGAGGGTAGATGGGATCGAATTCGGAACGTGTCGTCATCGTCACCGGGGCCGCGGCCGGGATCGGCCGGGCCACGGCGCGGCGGTTCGCGCAGGAGGGCGCGCGGATCGCCGCCTGGGATGTCAGCGAGGCGGAGAACTACGCCCTCTCCGCCGAGCTGCGGGACGCCGGGGGCGCCCCTGTCGTCTCGCGCGTCGACGTGACGGATGCCACCGCTGTGGAAGCGGCGGTGGCATCCGTCGTCGAACGGTGGGGGCGGGTCGACGTGTTGGTCAATAACGCGGGGATCTTGCGCGATCACCAGCTCATCAAGTGGAAAGACGGCCAGAAGCTCGCCGAGATGAGCGAGAGCGATTTCGACGCGGTCGTCTCGGTGAACTTGAAAGGGGTCTTCCTCTGCACCCGCGCGGTGGTGCCTCACATGATTGCCGGCGGTGGCGGGGTGATCCTCAACGCCTCGTCCGTCGTCGGCCTGTATGGAAACTTCGGCCAGACCAACTATGCCGCCACCAAGGCGGGCGTGATCAACATGACGCGGACCTGGGCGCGCGAGCTGGGACGGTACAAGATCCGCGTCAACGCCGTGGCCCCGGGCTTCATCGCCACCGAGATGGTGCAGAAGATGCCGGAGAGGGTTCTCGCCAATATGGTGGAGCACACGCCGATCGGCCGTATGGGCCGGCCGGAAGACATCGCCGAAGCCTATTTCTGGCTCGCCTCGGACGCCGCGGGCTTCGTCCATGGGACGGTGCTGTCGGTGGACGGCGGCCTCGTGATCGGAACATAAACTGATCGGAACATGATCGGAACGTAAAGTGCCCTTTGGTGATCTTCTGGGGGAGCGCGCCCGCCTGACGCCGGACAAGACCGCTCTGGTCTGGGTCCCCACGGGCGCGCGCTTCACCTATGCCGACCTCAACGCCCGCGCGGTGCGGTGCGCCCGCGTGCTGCGGGAGGTGCTCGGCCTCACGACTGACGACCGGGTGGCTCTCCTGGCGGACAACCGGGTGGAGTACCTGGATCTTTTTTTTGCCGCGCCCAAGGCCGGCGTGGTCCTGGTCCCGCTGGGGACCCGGCTCACGCCGAACGAGCTGGCCGGTATTCTCGAGGATGCAGCGCCGACCGTTCTTTTCTACGGCGGCGAGCACGCGGAGACCGTGAAGGCGCTCCGCGGGCTCGCCGCCATCCGGCATTGGGTCCCCCTGGACGATCTCCCAAGCCTCGCCGCCAGCCTGGAGGGCCCGCCCTGGCAGCCGGTGCGGCGCGGCCCCGAGGATCTCCACTGCCTGCTGTACACCTCCGGTACCACGGGAAAGCCTAAAGGCGTGATGATTCCGCACCGGCAGGTGATCGCGAACGGCTACAACACGGTGGTGGGGTGGCAGCTCCGGGCGGATGATGTGAGCCCGGTTTTCACGCCGCTCTACCACGCGGGAGGTCTGGCGGCCTTCCTGGTGCCGATCTTCACGATCGGCGGAACGATCATCCTCCATCGTGCTTTCGACGCCACCGAGGTCTGGCGGACGATCGAGACCGAGCGGTGCACCGTGGTGCTCGGCGTGCCGACGATCTGGAAGATGCTCCTGGAGGCGCCCGAGTGGGCCTCGGTCGACCTGTCGCACGTGCGCTGGCTGATTAGCGGCGGCGCGCCGTTGCCGCAGTACCTCATCGAGGCGTACCAACAGCGCGGCGTGGTCTTCAAGCAGGGATACGGGTTGACCGAGGTCGGGGTCAACTGCTTCGCCATGACGGTGGAGGAGTCGGTCGCCCGCGCCGGCTCGATCGGCAAACCCCTGATGTTCACCGAGACCCGGCTCGCGGACGAGCAGGGGGATGAGGTGCCCATCGGCGAAGTCGGAGAGCTGTGGATCCGCGGTCCGCACGTCTGCCGCGGGTACTGGCACAACCCCGAGGCGACCGCGGCTGCTCTCGATGCGGACGGCTGGTTCCACACCGGGGACCTGGCCCGGCGCGATGCCGAAGGGTTCTATTGGATCGCCGGCCGCAAGAAGGACATGATCATCAGCGGCGGGGTCAACGTCTATCCGGCGGAGATCGAAGGGGAGCTGCTGCTCCACCCGGACGTCCGCGACGCCGCGGTGGTCGGCGTCCCGCATCCCACCTGGGGCGAGGCAGGAGTCGCCTTCGTCGTGCCCCGCACGGCCGATTCCGAGGGCCTCGCCGGGGCGCTGTCCGACTTCCTCGCCAGCCGGCTCGCCAAGTACAAGATCCCGCGGGAATTCCGGTTCGTCGACGCGCTGCCGCGCACCGCGTACGGCAAAGTGGTCAAAGGGGAGCTCCGGCAGCGGTATCTGGAAGGGCGCTGTACCCCGGGTTGAAACCCGGGGCTACCATATGCGGCCATGAACAAGCCCAAGAGCCCTTTCCTGACGCACCGCGTCTCCGGCCGGGGGGAGCCGCTGCTACTCCTCAATGGCGCCTTGATGAGCCTGGCGGCCTGGCAGCCGCTGATGCCCCGTTTGGAGGCATCCTGGAAGGTCATCCGCTGCGACTTCCGCGGCCAGTTCTTCTCCCCGGGAGAGCAGGAGCCCCACCTGGACGCCCACATCCGCGACGTCCTGGCCCTCCTCGATCACCTGGCGCTGCGCCGCGTGCACATCGCCGGCGTCTCCTTCGGCTCCCTGGCCGGCCTCCGGATGGCCGCCCGCCACCCCGAGCGGGTCGCCTCCGTGGCAGCGATCACCTCCAGCGACACCATCCGCCCGGAGGGGGCCTGGCGCCTCCTGGAGCCGGTGCGCGACGCGTTGCTGGCGGTCGACGCCCAGAAGGTCTTCGACGTCTCCCTCCCCATGTTCGGCGACGAGTACGCCGCCCGGGAGAAGGAGAACATCGAGCTGCAGCGGCAGTGGATCACCAACCTGCCGGAGATCTGGCACCGGGGCGTGGGGCAGATCATGGTCGCCGTCGAGGCGATCGATCTGCGGGAGGACCTGCCGAAGGTGCGCTGCCCGGTCCAGGTGATCTCCGCCGAGCAGGACAAGATCTTTCCGCCGGCCGAGGGGGAGATCCTGGCATCCTCCGTCCGCAACGGCCGTTTCGCGATGGTGCCCGGCGCCGGGCACAACCTGGTGGTCGAGAAGCCCCAGCAGGTGGCGGACCTCCTCACCGGGTTCTTCTCCAGGCAGTCGATCCGGCCCGGAGGGTTTCTGTGACCGACGTGCTGACCCACCGCGTCACCGGGCGCACCGATCAGGATGCCGAGCCTCTGCTGCTCCTCAACGGAGGGCTGATGAGCATCGCGGCCTGGGACCGGCTCATCGGCCCGCTGGAAGCCTCGTTCCAGGTGGTGCGCTGCGATTTCCGCGGCCAGCTCCTCTCTCCGGGGGTGCCGGAGCCGCGCATCGAGGCGCACGTCGAGGACGTGGTCCGGCTCCTGGATGCGCTGGGCCTCGAGCAGGTCCACATGGCTGGCGTCTCCCTCGGCGGACTGGTGGGCACGCGCCTCGCCTCGCTCCACCCGGAGCGCGTCCGGTCGCTCGCCGTGATCACGTCGACCGAGCGGGTCACGCCGGCCATGTGGGAGGAATCCGCGCAGATGCGGCAGATCGCCCGCGAGGCGGCGGAAGGAGGGGATGGCGGCCGGGTCCTCGACTTCCTGCTGCCGCGGACCTACACCGCGGAGCACCTGGCGGCGCAGGGCGAAGCGCTCGGCTTCTACCGACACTGGGTGGCGGGCCTGCCCGCCGTCTGGTTCCGCGGCCTCGCCGAGATCCTCTCGGCTCTGGAGGGGCTCGATTTGACGCCGCACCTCGGCGCCATCCGCAGCCCGACCCTGATCGTCGGAGCCGAGGGGGACCGCACGTTCCCTCCCGAGCATGCGCGGGCGCTGGCCGCAGGCATTCCCGGCGCGCGGCTGGAAATCGTCCCGGGCGGCAGCCACGGCCTGATCGTGGAGCAATCGGAGCGGGTGCTGGAGATCCTCCTCGACTTCCTGCGCTCCCTTGCCTCCTGATCCCCGCTCACCGAAAACGGAGCTTCTCGACATGTCCAGATATGCGTCCCTCGTCTCGACCGGCCTGTACCTCCCGGAGCGGGAGATCTCGAACGACCTGCTGCGCGAGCGCTTCCGGGAGCCTCCGGACCTCGTGGACAAATTCGAAGCTTCGACCGGCATCCGCCGCCGCTGGTGGGCGCCGGAGGAGTGGGCGGCCTCGGACCTCGCCGTGCGCGCCGCGCGCCATGCCCTGGAGAACGCCGGCCGGAAGCCCGAGGACGTGGACCTGATCATCCTCGGCACCGACTCGCCCGACTTCCTGACCCCCGCCACCTCGGTGGTCGTCCAGGAGAAGCTCGGCGCCAAGAACGCCGGCACGTTCGACGTGGGGTGCGCCTGCGCCTCGTTCCCGACCGGGTTCGCGGCGGCCTCCGGCCTGATCGCGGTCAATCCGGGGATCCGCACGGTCGTGGTGATCGGCGTCTACCTGATGCACAAGCTGGCTGCGGAGAACGATCCGACGCTCTTCTTCTACGGCGACGGAGCCGGCGCGGCCGTGCTCACCGCCTCCGGGGAGCCGGGGTTCCTCAACGCGGCGTTCCAGGCCGACGGCGCCTATGCCGGCCATTGGGGCATCTATTCGGGCGGCACGGCCGAGCCGGCCAGCGAGGCGTCGGTGCAGGCGGGACGGACGACCGTGAAGCTGATCCAGCGCTATCCCCCCGAGATCAACCATGAAGGCTGGCCGCGCCTGGTGCGGCGCCTGGCCGCCGAGGGGGGCTTCGCGGTGGAGGAGATCGACTTCCTGATCTTCACCCAGGTGCGCAAGCCGTCGATCGAGCTGGTGATGAACGATCTGGGGCTTCCCCTGGAAAGAACCCACACGGTGATGGAGGACTGGGGATACACCGGCTCGGCCTGCGTGCCGATGGCGCTGCACGACGCGCGGGAGAAGGGGAAGATCAAGAGCGGCGACCTGGTGGTCCTCGTGGGCTCCGGAGTGGGCTACAACCAGGCGGCGGTGGCGTTCCGGGCGTAGGCAGGTAATTTCACCCCCCATCCGGGGGTTGAGGAGGAGATATGAAGACCATCGCGTTCGCGCTTCCGTTGTCGCTTCTCCTGGCCGCCCTTCTGGCCTCACCCGCCGCAGCCCTGGACTACCAGGGAGGCTCCGTCCAGTTCGCAGGTGGCTTCAACCCGGGCAACGCGGCATATGGCGGCTTCGGCGGCGGGAGCTGCACCGCCACGAAGACGCCGATCGTCTTCCTGCACGGGAATGGAGACGAGGCCAAGAATTGGGACTACCCGTCGTCCACGGGCGTGCCGTCGGTCTACGACGAATTCCGTAACGCCGGGTACAACGATTGCGAGCTGTTCGGGATCACCTGGCTCTCCTCGTCCGAGCGCTCGGCCCCGCAGAGCAACTACCACAAGCCGTCCAAGGCGGCGATGATCCGCGACTTCATCAGCGCCGTGAAGGCCTACACCGGCAAGAGCCAGGTCGACGTCATCGGTCATTCCATGGGGGTGACGGTCGGCATTCACGGGATCGACTACGGCGGCCAGTGGGGGAGCGTGCGCAAATTCATCGGCATCTCCGGTGCCCTGCGCGGGCTCGCCTCCTGCTGGTGGATGGGCTACTCCAATCCCTGGGCGACCACCTGCGGCAGCCAGAACGTGTTCGACTCGAACATCTTCGGGTTCTTCCCGCACATCTCCCCGGCCTACAACCCGAAGATGGGAGACGGCGGCTACCGCGACAAGCCCTCGGGCAAGACCACGCAGTTCTACACGATCCGCGCCGGCTACAATGACCAGATCGCCTGCTCGACCGCGTCCTACTACGTGGGCTGCGGTGACACCTCGAAGCTCGACTCCTACACCAACGTCAAGGCGCAGCTCCTGGTCGGCCGGGGCTCCACGGCGGCCCAATACGACTACGACTTCAGCGACTGGACCATCTACAACACCGGCGGCGGCGACAGCGACGGCGTCGGGCACTTCCGGTCCAAGAACAACACGGGGGTCATCCAGCGGAACATGATCACGGGCACCTGTACCGGCACCGGGTGCTGCTCGGGGTACGGGTACACGTGCCAGTGAGAGAGTGAGGGGATTCCGGCGCGCGGAGCGTTGTCTCTGTCAGAAAGAAGCCGATCAGGACGAAAACCGAAATGGAATGACTTGCGTAGACATCCTGAGATAGAGACAGGAGGATCACCGTGAAGCACAGCTCCGAGAACAGCGCCAAGATTGGCAAGCCGCGCGTCGTCGCCCAACAGTACCTGCGCGAGCAGAGCCCGATCGTCGTCGCGCATCTCACCGAAGGCTGCTCCACCTGCGCCGCGGGGTTGGAGATCTTTCAACGGAACGATACGCCGGACGCGTCCCGGAAGGCCGTGCTGGAGCTCTTCGAGCGCGAGCTCTTCGCCATGCTCCAGGCCTCGGGCAACGCCGTCCATGCACTCCATTCGGCCCTCGCGGGGGTCGCCACCATTCAGCCCGAACGCGCGGCCGATTAAGATCCCGGGGGTGAGGGTTCCCTCCCCCCGCCCGCCTGGTATATCGTCCCGCCCGCGATGAGACTCTCTGATGCCAAAGCGATCGTGACCGGTGCCGCCGGCGGCCTGGGCGGAGCCTTCGCCCTGGAGCTGGTCCGCGAGGGTGCCTCGGTGGTGGCGGGTGATACCAATGCGGCCGGCCTCCGCAAGCTCGCGTCCGATGCCGAGGGGATGCCCGGGCAGATCTTCGTGGCCAAGCTGGACATCACCGACGAGGAATCCGTCTCCGGCTTCATCGCCACGGCCGCCGAGCGGATGGAGGGGCTCAACGTCCTCCTCAACAGCGCCGGGATCGCGCGCGACGGCCTGCTGATCAGCCAGGGAGACGACGGCGAGCTCAAGAAGCTCCCCCTCGCCCAGTGGCGCAAAGTCGTGGACGTCAACCTGACCGGCCAGTTCCTCATGGCGCGCGAGCTCGCGGCCTATGTGGTCAAGAACGACGTGCGCGACGCGGTCATCGTGAACCTCTCCTCGATCGCCCGGGCGGGCAATCCCGGGCAGTCCAACTATGCGGCCTCGAAAGCGGGTCTCGACGCCTGTACCCGCACCTGGGCGCTGGAGCTGGCGCGCTACGGCATCCGGGTCGGCGGCGTGGCTCCGGGCGTCACCGAGACCGGCTTCCTCGAAGGCTTCTCCGAGGAGGCGCTCGCCCGGCTCCGCTCCGGGATTCCGCTCGGCCGTCTCGGCCGCCCGGAAGATATCTGGCGAGCCGTTCGTTTCATCCTGGAGGACGAGTTCTTCACCGGGCGTACCGTCGAGATCGACGGCGGTGCGGCCATGGGCATGCTCTGATCCGCAGTATCCCCTCGTTTGTTTCTTTGCGAAAGGAAACATCCGAGAGACGTGTTGTCTCGGTCTGGCCCGTCGCGCACACCAGGAATACATAGGAAGGTGGCAAGGGCCGATTCTCCTCCCTGTTGTGAGGGGATGAGGGGATCGGGCTTCTTGCCCCGTTGTTGGAGAATGATGAGTCCTACGGATACTTCCGCCCATCTCGAGCTGACCCCTCTGCAGCGGCAGGCGCTCGTCGAGCGTCTCCGGCAGGTGCGGGAGCGGGACCGGACCGTGGCCACAGCGCCGGCGGCCTCGCCCCTGGTGCGCCTCGGGGGAGTCCGGGGGAGCCGGACTCCGTTCTTCTGCGTCCATGCGATCGGCGGAGCGGTCTTCTCCTACGTCGAGCTGGCGCAGAGCCTGGGGACGGAGCAGCCGTTCTACGCCCTTCAGGCGCGGGGGCTGGACGGCCGGTGCGAGCCCTTCGCGGATCTCGAAGAGATGGCGGCGGAGTACGTGCGGGCGATCCGCTCGGTGCAGCCCGACGGGCCGTATCGGTTGGGCGGCTGGTCCTTCGGCGGCGCGGTGGCCTTCGAGATGGCGCGCCAGCTCCGCGCCGAGGGCGCCCGCGTCGACCTCCTGGCCCTTCTGGACAGCTGGTCCCCTCAGCTGAGCGACGCCACCGAGGTGACCGAGTCCGAGGTGCGCGACATCGTCGAGCGCGACCTGGGCCCGGCGGCGCGCGCTATCGCCCCCGAGCAGCGCGAGCGTCTTCTTGCCGTCTACCGGGCGCATCTGCGGGCGCTCCATCACTACCGGCCCGAGCCCTGGCTCGATGAGTCGGTCTTCGTGACCCTCTTCCGCGCCGAGCCCGCGTCCGGCCTGCCCGAGGTCCCCGCGAACGGCTGGGACGGCCTTATCCTGGGCGACATCGAGATCTGCCCGATCCCCGGTGATCACTACAGCATGCTGGCCAAGCCCCAGGTCAGCGTGCTCGCCGAGCGGCTGGCGACCCGCCTCGGCGGGTGAACACGACATTTAGGCCCGCAGCCGATTTCTCAGGCTTGAGCTCGACGCACAGCGCTGGCGAGAGCCGAGAGCTGGATGCTACTATCCCGCTCCAGAGGAGGTGTCGTGTCATGGGCAGCGGAGCACGGGGGCCAATCCTGCTCGTCGAGGATGATGCGGATACCCGGCTTGCTTATCGGGTCCTGCTGGAGCACGCCGGCTGGAGCGTGGAGGAAGCCGGCGACGGCGAGCAGGCGCTGCGGATGATCAACGGCACTCTTCCCAGCGCGATCGTCGTCGATATCTCGATCCCTGGCGTCGATGGCTGGGAGATGACGCGGCGCCTCAAGCTCGACGAGCGCACGCGCGACGTGCCGGTGCTGCTGGTCACGGGCCATACGCTCGACGAAGATCGCCAGCGCGCGCGGGACCTCGGCTGCGCGGGTTACCTGGTCAAACCCGTTCTGCCATCGCAGCTCGTCGAGGAAGTGGAACGCCTGGTGGAGAACCACTGAAGAGCGCCACTCCCACTCCCATCATGGATCTTCCCGACGGACGCACTGCGGTCGCTCCTCTGGACCTGGAGGGTGGCCTCCGCGTGCTCGTTGTCGACGCGGACGGAAGCGTGTCCTCTCAGCTCGCGGCAGCGCTCGAAGGCTTGCCGGAGCGTGAACGGTTCGCGCTCGATCGCGCCTCCGGCCTGGCGGAGACCCTCAAAAAGCTCGCTGCCGGGGATACCGACGTCGTGCTGCTGCCAATCTCCCCTCTGGACCAGGGGCTTGGGCCTCTGGTTACCATCCGTGCGGAATCCCCCACTCTGCCCATCGTCGTCCTCTGCGCGACCGGGGACGAGCCGCTGGCCGTCAAAGCCGTGCAGCTCGGCGCCAGCGACTACCTGGTCACGGAGCGGCTCTATGGAACTCTCGCCGCGCGCTCGTTGCGCCACGCGGTGGAAGTAGCACGAGTGCGGGCGGTGCTCGCCAGGCGCCATGCGGAGTGGCCAGCCTCGCTCGGCGGCGGAGCGGGCAGCCGCCCGGCGCCGCTGCGGGCCGCCTTCCCCGAGCGCTTCGCCGGCCTCGTACGCGATTACGGGGAGATCCTCGACCGCGCCGTGGAGCAGATCCTGCAGCGGCGGCCGGTGCCGCTCGAACAAAAGATGCAAAAGCTGGCTAGCGCGGCGGCCGAGCTGCGCGCCGGGCCGCGCGACCTCGTCGAGCTTCATGCCACGGCCATGAAGCAGCGGGAGGCCGAGCATGGGCCGCAGCGCATGAAGCTCTATCTGGCGGAAGGCCGCGTGCGGCTGCTCGAGCTGATGGGGCATCTGGTCACCTTCTATCGCGACCGCTGGCTGGACGGCCCGCGGCCCGGGGCGGATTGAAGGCAAGCACGAAAGGAAGGACGACCTGGACCGTTATCTGCTGAAGCTCTATATAACCGGCCGATCTCCGCGAGCCGAGCGCGCCATCGCCAACCTCCAACGCCTCTGCAAGGAGGAGCTCGAGGGGCGCTACGAGATCGAGATCATCGACGTCCTTGAGCACCCGCAGCTGGCCGAGAACGACCGGATCCTGGCCACGCCGACGCTGATCAAGCAACTGCCGCCGCCGCTGCGGCGGGTGATCGGGGATCTGTCCAATCGCGACAAGGTATTGTTTGGGCTCGATGTGCGACCCCGCGATGAGCGTGCACAGGAGGAGGAGAACCAGTGACGAGGAGGAGCCAATGAGCGGGCGGGCGCTCCCACCGGCCAAGGTGTTGACCGGCATTCCCGGCTTCGACAATCTCACCTATGGCGGCCTGCCCGCCAATCGTTCGACGCTGATCTCCGGCAGCTCGGGGAGCGGCAAGACCATCTTCGCCGTGCAGTTCCTCGTCCGCGGCATCACCGAGCTCGGCGAGCCCGGGGTCTTCGTCACCTTCGAGGAGAGCCCCGATGACATCCGCCGGAACGTCGCGAGCTTCGGCTGGGATCTCGCCACCTGGGAAGGGGAGGGGAAGTGGGCCTTCGTGGATGCCTCACCCGATCCCGAGGAGGAGATCGTCGAGGCTGGCGAATACGACCTGGGCGGCGTCATGGCGCGGATCAAGAATGCGGTCGAGCGCACTGGCGCGCGGCGGCTGGTGGTCGACTCGCTCTCTGCCGTCTTTTCCCAGTTCCAGGACTCGTCCGTGGTGCGCAACGAGCTGTTCCGCATCGCCCGCGCCGCGCGCGGGATGGGCGTTACCGCAGTGCTCACCGCCGAGCGGACCGAGGAGTACGGCCCGGTCGGCCGTTACGGCGTCGAGGAGTTCATCGCCGATAATGTCGTGGTGCTGCGCAACGTGCTCGACGAGGAGCAGAGGCGGCGCACGCTGGAATTGCTCAAGTTCCGCGGCACGGATCACCAGAAGGGGGAGCATCCGTTCGTTATCGAGGCAGACCGCGGCCTGGTAGTGATCCCGCTCACCGGCATCCAGCTCGAGCAGCGGTCCTCGAACGTCCGTGTCACCTCCGGAAACTCCGAGCTGGATGCCATGTGCGGCGGCGGCTTCTTCCGGGATTCCGTGGTCCTGGTCTCCGGCGCCACCGGGACCGGCAAGACGCTGACGGTCACCCATTTCCTCGCCGGCGGGGCCCAGCAGGGAGACCGCGGGTTGCTGTTCGGTTACGAGGAGAGCCGTGAGCAGCTGGTGCGCAACGCCGGCGGTTGGGGAGTCGATTTCGAGAGCATGGAGAGCGACGGCGTGCTACGGGTCCACTGCGAGTATCCGGAGGCGCGCGGGCTGCAGGATCACCTGCTGCGCATCAAGCGGATGATCGAAGCGTTCGCGCCGCAGCGCGTGGTCATCGACTCGCTCTCGGCGCTCGAACGGGTCGGACCGCCCAAGGCATTCCGGCAGATGGTGATCGATCTCTCCTCGTTCATCAAACAGAAGTCGATCACCGGCCTGTTCACCAACACCACGCCGACGCTGGTGGGCGGCACGTCGGTGACCGAAGCCCATATCTCGAGCCTGACCGATTCGATCATCCTGCTGCGTTATGTCGAGATGTTCGGCGAGATGCAGCGCGGCCTGATGGTGCTCAAGATGCGCGGCTCGCCGCACGACAAGGAGATCCGCGAGGTGACCATCGACGCCACCGGCATGCATCTCGGCGAGCCCTTCCGCTCGGTGAGCGGCATCTTGAGCGGCAATCCTGTGCATGCGCGCGAGGAAATGGCGCGGCTGGAGGGGCTCTTTCCTCAGGAATGAGCGTCAATGACCACCAACGTTGCAAAGGCTAAGAGAGTCGCGGTCCCAACGCCCGATTTCCGGGTGTTGTTCGAGTCCGCGCCCGGGCTCTATCTCGTCTTGACGCCGGAGCTGCGCATCGTCGCCGCCAGCGACGCGTACCTGCAGGCAACGATGACCTCGCGCGAGGAGATTCTCGGCCGTGATCTTTTCGAGGTGTTTCCGGATAACCCCGAAGACACCGAGGCCAGCGGCACACGGAACCTGCGCGCCTCTCTCGAGCGGGTTCTCACGACGAAGAAGCCGGATGCCATGGCTGTGCAGAAGTACGACATCCGCCGGCCCGAGGAGCAAGGCGGCGAGTTCGAAGAGCGCTACTGGAGCCCGGTGAACTCGCCGGTCTTCACCGCTGGCTCCGAGATCGCCTACATCATCCACCGCGTCGAAGACGTCACCGATTTCGTGCGCCTGAACCAACAGGGTATCGAGCAGGCGCGCCGGACGGAGGCCTTGCAGAGCCAGGCGGAGAGGATGGAAGCCGAAATTTTCCTCCGCGCCCAGCGGCTGCAGGAAGCCAACGCGCAGCTCCGCGAGGTCAACGCGCAGATCGCACAGCACGACGCCGAGCGCGAACGGATCATCGAGGGGACCGGCGATGCGATCGTCGTCGTCGATCCCGAGGGTACGGTGCGGTTCGCCAACTCCGCCGCCGAGGCGTTGTTCGGCCGGAGGCGCGAGGAGCTCCTCGGCTGCTCCTTCGGATTTCCGGTGGTGTCTGGTGAGACCACCGAGCTCGATCTGCCCGGCAGCCGGGTTGCCGAGATGCGTGTCGTCGATCTGCTGTGGGATGGGCGCAGCGCGTACCTGGCTTCGCTCCGCGACGTCACCGACCGCAAGGAGGCCGAGGACGCGGCGCGCCGTCTGTGGCGCGAGCGCACCGCGCGGGAAGAGAGCGAGAAAGAGCGGCGGCGACTGCAGGAGCTTCTGGCGCGCGCCCCTGCGGCGGTCTTGACCACCCACGGGCCAGATCACGTCTGCGTCTTCGCCAATCCTCGCGCCGCCGAGCTGGTGGGGGGGCGCGAGCTGCTCGGCCTGCCGCTCGCGGAGACTCTCCGGGACCTCCGGAGCCAGGGTTTCCTCGAGGCGTTCGACAGGGCATTCCAGGAAGGGGTGAGCGGCGCGAGTCCCGAGCTCGAGCTGTCGCTCGCCGGCGAGCCGGGCAAAGAGGGGGGCGCCCGGCGCTGCATCGATGTCATCTGGGTACCCCTCCGTCAGGACGGGCGCGTCGACGGCGTCATGTGCTTCGCGCACGATGTCAGCGAGCAGGTGGCGACGCGACGGACTTTGGAGCAGACCATGGAGCGGCTGCGCGAGGAGGAGCGCCGCAAGAACCAGTTCATGGCTGTGCTCGGGCATGAGCTCCGCAACCCGCTCGCGGGCATCGATGGCGGGCTGCGCCTGATCGAAGGGGGTGCCGCCGCCGATCGGGAGCAGTGGGCGTTGGCCATGATGCGCAACCAGGTTCGGCAGCTCACCAGCCTGCTCGATGACCTGCTCGACGTCTCGAGCATCGCGCGCGGCAAGCTCGAGCTGCGACGGCGGGTCGTCCCGCTGGCTCAGCTGGTGGAGGCTGCCGCCGCGTCGACCGCCGCTCGGCTGGCCGACTTCGAGCAGCGCCTGATCGTCTCCCTGCCCGACGAGCCCCTGCATGTCGACGCCGACCCGCGGCGGGTCGAACAGGTGCTCGCCAACCTGGTGGTCAATGCATCCAAGTACTCCGATCGGGGAACGGAGATCCGCCTCGAGGTGCACAGCGAGGCGGAGGAAGCGGTCATCGAGGTGAGCGATCAGGGCTTTGGCATCGATCCCCAGATGATCGAGCGGATCTTCGAGCCCTTCATCCAGGCGCCGCGGGAAGACGGCAGACCCATGGCCGGCGGCCTTGGCATCGGGCTCACCCTGGTCAGGCAGCTTGCCGAGCTGCACGGGGGCTCGGCGGTGGCCCGCAGCGCCGGGCTGGGCCAGGGCAGCACCTTCACCATCCGGCTGCCGCTCGCCCAGGAGGCGGCTCCGGAGGTGCCGGCCCAGAGCACCGCGGCCATCTCGCTGGTGGACCGCCGGATCCTGGTCGTCGACGACGACCTCAATGCGGCGACGGCGCTCACCGAGCTGCTGAATCTTCGCGGTTGCCAGGCGCGAGCGGCCACGACCGGCGGCGAGGCACTGGAGGCTGCGAGCGGGGAGGCCTTCGACGCCATCCTTCTCGACCTCGACCTCCCGGACGTCACGGGGTACGAGGTCGCCACCCGGCTCCGTCGCCAGCCCGCCGCCCGCCACCTGCTGATCATCGCCGTTTCCGGCTTCGGCGATGAGCAGGCCCGCGAGCGCTCACGCAAGAGCGGCATCGACCATCATCTGGTCAAGCCGGTCGAGATCGACGAGCTGCTGCGGTTCATCGCCAACGGCATCCCGATCGCCCCATAGGCACAGAAGCATCGCCGTGCCGGAATGCGGATCAGCGAGATCCGCCTACGCCGCCGGCCGCAGCTCCTCGCGCCGGGGCCTGAGCCGCCGCAACGCTTCCTTGATGCTCGCCACCCCGCGCAGGTCATCGAAGATCGAATAGAAGACCGGCGTTGCCAGGAGCGTCAGCAGCAGCGAGAGCGACTGCCCCCCGATGACCACCACGGCGATCGCGCGGCGCTCTTCAGAGCCCGGGCCGCTGCCGAGGGCGAGGGGGAGCATGCCGGCCACCAGGGCCAGGGTGGTCATCAGGATCGGCCGCAGCCGGTCGCGGTTCCCCTGGAAGATCGCGGCCGAGCGCTCCATCCCCTGCCGGCGCAGGTTGTTCATGTGATCGATCTGCAGGATGGCGTTCTTCTTCACCACGCCGAAGAGCACCAGCACGCCCAGAGCACTGTAGAGGTTCAGGGTGTTGCTGGTCGCCCACAGCGAGATCAAGGCGAAGGGGACCGACAGCGGCAGCGAGATCAGGATGGTCAGCGGGTGCACCAGGCTCTCGAACTGCGAGGCCAGGATCATGTACATGAAGATGACCGAGAGCATCAGCGCGAAGAGGAACTCCCGGTAGGTGCGGGCGAGCTCGCGGCCGCGGCCGCCGACTCCCGTGGAGTAGGCGGTCGGCATGTGCATCTCGTCGGCGGCCTGCTGCAACGCCTCCAACCGGTCGGCGAGCGCGTAGCCGGGGCCCACGCCGGCGCGGATGCTCACCTGGCGCTGCCGGTCGAGCCGGTCGATGCGCGAGGCCGTGGTCTCCTCCCGGAGCTCGACGAGGTTGTCCAGGCGGACGAGCTCGCCGCGGGAGCTCGGGATGAAGAGGCGGGTCACCTCGTCGGCGCTGTTGCGGGTCCCCTCGGCGAGACGGAGCTGGATGTCGTAGTCGTCGTTGACCTGCGGATCGTAGAAGCGGGAGACCTCCTCGTCGCCACCCACCATGAGCCGCAGCGCCGTGGCCACGTCGGTCATCTGGACTCCCAGGTCCGCGGCGCGGGCGCGGTCCACCACGACGCGCAGCTCGGGCTTGTCGAGCTTGAGCGTGGTGTCGGCGTCCACGATCCCGGGGATCTCTCCGCTGTCGATCTTGTCGCGGAGCTGCTCGGCATAGGCCGAGAGCTGGAGGAGGTCGGGGCCGCGCAGGGCGAAGTCGATCTCGGCGTTGCCGCCGCCGATGTTGAACGACTGGATGTTGCGCACCGAGCTGCGCAGGTCCTTGTACTTGCGGAGGCGCCCGCGTACCTCGTTCATCACGTCGCGCTGCGAGTAGTTGCCGCGGAACGCCGCGGCGGGATCGAGCCGGGCCAGGCTCTTGAAGAAGCGGCCCACCGAGAGCTTGCGCTCCTCGTGCGGCGCGATGCGCACGTAGGCCTGCCCCTGGTTGACGCTGTTCTGGAAGCCGCCGCCCGTGTTGGCCAGCACGATCTGCACGCCGCGCACCTGCCGCAGCTCGGCTTCGATGGCGCGCAGGGCCTCGTCCATGGCTGCCATGCTGGTCCCCTCAGGCGCGTTGACGTTGACCTCGAACTCCGACTCGTCCACGTCGCTCGGGATGTACTCCATCTTGACGAGGCGGTAGAGGGGGATCGAGGCCACGATGACCCCGAGACAGACCAGGGCCGCGGCGAAGCGGTGGCGCAGGGTGACCCGGAGCATCCGCGAATACACCGCGTCGATCCGGCCATAGAAGCCCTGCCGCGATTTGGCTCCATCGTCTCCATGCCCCTCGGCATCTCCGGAGCGCAGCAGGCGGGCGCTCATCATCGGCGTCAACGTGAAGGAGACCAGGAGCGAGACCAGAACCGCCGCCGCCGCCGTGAGGCCAAACTGGTAGAGGAACCGGCCCGAGATGCTCGACATGAAAGAGACCGGAACGAAGATGACCACCAGCGACAAGGTCGTCGCGAGGACCGGCAGGGCGATCTCGGCCGTGGCCGCCCGCGCCGCCTCGAAGGTGCTCATCTTCTTCTCCTCGACGAAGCGGAAGATGTTTTCGAGCACGACGATGGCGTCGTCGATGACCACGCCGACCATGAGCACCAGGGCGAGCATGGTCACGCTGTTGAGCGTGAAATCCAAGGCCGCCATCATGCCGAAGGTGGCGATGACGGACGCCGGGATGGCCACGGCGGCGATCACCGTCGTGCGCCAGCTCCGCATGAAGGTGAACACCACGAGAGAGGCGAAGATGCTGCCCAGGATCAGGTGGATGTTGATCTCGTGGAGGGCGGCGTAGATGTAGCGCGACTGGTCGCGGATGACCTGCAGCTCCAGATCGCCCGGGATCTGGGCCTTGACGCGCTCCAGATTCTGCTTGGCCGCTTCGATGACCTCGACGGTATTGGCGCCGGACTGCCGCCGCACTTCGAGGGTGACGGTGGGCACGCCGTTCAAGCGGGCCACGGACCGCTGCTCCTTGGTGCCGTCCTCGGCATAGCCGAGGTCGCGGATGCGGACCGGCTGGGCATCGACCGTGCGCACCACGAGCTCGTTGAAGTCCTTGGCCTCGGTGAAGCGCCCCATGGTGCGGAGCGTCATCTCGCGGTCGGATCCCGTGACGTTGCCGCCCGGTACGTCGGTGTTCTGCCGCACCAGGGCGTCGCGCACCTCGGTGATCGGGATCTGGTAGGCCTCCAGGCGATCGGGGTCGACCCAGATGTTGATCGCTCGCTCGAGGCCGCCCACGAGCTTCACCTCGCCGACTCCGGCCGCGCGCTCGAGCTGCACCTTGACGACCTTGTCGGCGATCTCGGTCAGCTCCCGCAGGTCGCGGTTCCCCGAAAGGGCGATGGTGAGGACCGGCGAGGTGTCGTTGTTGAACTTGGCGATGACCGGCGGCAGGGTGTCCTCGGGCAGCTGGCGCACGACCGAAGAGATGCGGTCGCGGATGTCCTGGGCCGCGGTGTCGATGTCGCGCTCGAGGCCGAATGTGGCGATGACGAAGGAGTTGCCGGCGGAGGAGACGGAGCGCAGCTCCTGGACTCCCTCGACCGTGTTGACCGCCTCCTCGATGACCTGGGAGACCTGGTTCTCCATCTCTTCGGTCGACGCGCCTGGCAGGGCCGTGCGGACCGAGACGGTCGGCAGGTCGACCGACGGGAAGCGGTCGACGCCCAGGCGGCCATAGCTGGCGGCGCCGACCACGACCAGAGCGAGGATGATCATGGCCGCGAAGACCGGCCGGCGGATACAGATTTCGGCGAGCTTCTGCATGAAATACGTCCTTCAAGCCTCGCTCTGGGCGAGCTGGATCATCTCATTCAGCAACGACTTCAAATAAGGACACTTCTCGAGGGCCTGTTCTGGGGAAAGGGCTTGAAACAGGGAGGCTCCATCGATGACCTTTTTGTAGCTCCTGCTCAGCTTTTCCCGGTACAGCCGCGCAAGCAGCTTGCTGGGAGGCTGATCGAAGTTGACCTCTTCTGGGCGGGCGCTGCGACCTGGCAGGGCGGCCCGGACCTCACGAGGAAGGATTTCCGGCGCGGCGAGGAGCCACGCCTCTGTCTCGTGGACTGCGAAGTGCTGGCGGAAACGGTGGTGTCCGACCATCTCCTCCAGGTGCCGCTTGCCCCAGGAGTAGCGCTCGGCCGTGGTTGTCATGCCCTTCGGATAGAAGCCGGGGCCATAGAGATCGAGCAGGCCGATCCCCGCGATGACGTCGGCTTCGGTTTTCCCTGAAAGATACAGCTTGGCTTTGGTAGAGATCTTGTCGTAATAATCCGACCAGCCGGTAAAGCGCACCGCCTTGACGCCAATGCGGCGATGCAAGCGGGCATCCAGGCAGCGTCTGAAGAAACTGCCCAGCGCCATCTCAGTCTGTCCCTCAACAAAAAGCACGATCTTCAAGCGAGCGCCTCCAGGTCTCCGGCGCTGAAGAGGGAGCCCAGGCTGTACTCCCGGAGCCAGCGCCGCAACTCCTCACCGTCCACATTCTTCAGCCGGGTCTCGCCGTCCACCCTCTCAGTGACCGTGGTCGTCGGGGGCTCGCCGGTGAATGCGTCCAGGAACTGGGGAGAATGGGTGGTGAAGACGACCTGTGTCCGCTCGGCGGCATCCTGGGCCAACTCGGCAAGAATCGAGAACATCCGCGGATGGAGGCCTGTCTCGGGCTCATCGATGGCGATCAGGGCTCCGGGGTCAGGATCCGCCAGGATGGCGATGAGGATCAGAAAGCGGAGGGTTCCATCTGAGAGATCAGCGGCGGACTGCTCAGAGCTCAGAGAGCTCCACCGGAGGCGGAGTTGGACGCGCTGATCGGCGGCGGGAGGAAAGAGAAGCTCGTCATAGTCTTCTCCAAAAGCGGCATGCATGGCCGCGTCCACGACTCTTCGGAACTCCCGGTTGCCGGTGTATAGAGTATGGAGGACGGCGGTCAGATTGCGGCCGTCCGGGACTACTATCCGCTTCTCGATGCGCGCGACGGAGGCTTGTCGAACCTCATCAACACTCAAATCGTAGTAGACCGACCAGGATTCGATCTGCTTCTCGAAGGACAGGGCTACCGGGCTGACAAGGGGGTTGGAGATCATCGAGAGGAGCGTCTGGTTTTGGTGCAGCGGCTCCTCCCATTTGATGTCACGGTGATCGATGCTGAAAATTTCGGCACCGCTGGGAGTCCTCCTGAGGTAGGTGGCCCCTCCTGTGTGGAGCCTCTCGTGCTGGACTCTGAACTCTCCGGTCGGTCCGAGCCGCTCAAGCCCCAGGCCATATTCCAGGATCGCCCGGTCGGGGTTTCCGATCGTTACATGCCAGCTCAGAGATCTCTCTCGTTGATCCCAGAGAAGCGGTGTGATTCCGCCCCGGCGCACGATCCCTTGATCGAGATTTCCGCGGACTGCGTCCTGAAGCAGAAAGCACGCGTCAAGGAGGTTTGACTTCCCTGACGCATTCGGGCCAATCAGCACATTGAGCCGCCCGGGCTCCCAGACAACGTCTCGGAGCGAGCGGAATCCCTTAATCTCCAGCCTCTCGATCCCCATTGCCCTCCCCCCGTATGCCCGCCCTACGGAGCCACCTTCACCGGCTGACCGCCGACCAGGTTCCCGGGGTTCAGGACCACGGGGTCCCCGGCGGCGACGCCGTCCACGATCTCGATGCGGTCGCCGGCGCGGCGGCCGGTGCGGACCCGCTTCTCGACAGCCTTGCCGCTCTCGACGCCCATCACCTTCTCGAGGCCGGCGAAGCGAACGATGGCGGCGGCGGGGACCACCACGGCCGGCTCGGAGGACCGCGTCACGATCTCGGCCCGCGCGAAGGCGCCCGGCCGCAGGCGAGCGTCCGGGTTCGGCACCTCCGCCTCGATCTGCAACGTGCGGTTGTCCTCGCTGATCGCCGGGCTGATCCGCGCCACCCGTCCGGCGTAGGTCGCCGGATCGCCCTCGACCGTCACCCGCACCTCCTGCCCGTTCCGGACGTTGGCGGATTCGCGCTCCGGGACCGCCAGACGCAGGCGGAGTGGATGAACCCGCACCAGCACCACCACCGGGGCACCGGCGGCGACGTAGTCCCCCGGGCCGACGAGGCGCTCCTGGATCATGCCGTCGAAGGGAGCCTTGAGCATCGAGTCCGAGAGCTGCTGGCGGGCGATCTCCAGCTCCGACATCCGCTGTCCGAGCACGGCCTGGCGGCCCCGTGCGTCCTCGATCGCCTGCTGGTAGCGCGCCTCGGCCACCCCGAAGTTGGCTTCGGCGGTATCGAGATCTTGCTGGGGAATGAGCTGCTGCTCGAAGAGGTTGGCCATGCGGTCGCGCGTCAGGCGCGCCTGGTTGAGCGTCGCCGCCGCCTGCTTGACGACCGAGGTCTTCTCCGGAGGCACCACGGCATTCGGTGTGCCGGGCGCGATGCCCAGGCTGGCCCGCGCCTGATCCAGCAGGTTCTGCGACTGCGAGATCCGGAGCTGGAAATCCGTCGGCACCAGGCGGGCGATCACCTGGCCGCGCCGCACCGGGTCGCCCAGGTCCACGCTGATCGTCTCCAGCCGTCCGGCGACCTTCATGCCGAGCTGGGCCTGCTCGTCGGCCGCCAGGGTGCCGGCCACCGGCACCGTGCGGGCCAGCGTCTCGGTGGTGGCGTGAGCCACCCGGACCTCGCGCACCGGCAGGCTCTCGGGACCCGGCGCGCCTCCAGGCCCGCCCCGGTCACCGCGGCCTCCGCGCTGACCCGCCGCCACCGCCTCGCCGTCCCCCCCGCCGCACGCGGCGAGGGCGAGGCCCGCGACCAGCAACAACCCACTGCACCACTGTCTACCCATTGTCGACTGTCTCCCCGGATATCCACTCAAAAGAGGGAACCAATTCAAGACGCACCGCATTGCCAAAAGTTGCGTGACAGGGAGGTGACGATCGCGCCGGCTACCGCGCCTGCGCCTGCTTCGCGACCGCCTCCGCCGCCTTCCGCGCGGCCTCGGGATCGCCGAGGTACTCGCTGCGGAGAGGCCGAAGATCCTCATCCAGCTCGTAGACCAGGGGGATGCCGGTCGGGACGTTCAGCTCCACGATCTCCTCGTCCGAGACACCGTCCAGGTGCTTGATCAGGGCGCGCAGGCTGTTGCCGTGCGCCGCGATCAGGACCCGCTTGCCGGCGCGGATGTCAGGGACGATCGTCCCGTGCCAGTAGGGGAGGAAGCGCGCCACCGTGTCCTTGAGGGACTCGGCGAGCGGCAGCTCCTCCGGCGAGAGGCCGGCGTAGCGCCGGTCGCGTCCGGGAGAGCGCTCATCCTCGGGAGTCAAAGGCGGAGGTGGCGTGTCGTAGCTGCGCCGCCAGACCTTCACCTGCTGATCCCCGTACTTGGCTGCCGTCTCGGCCTTGTCGAGCCCTTGCAGAGCTCCATAGTGCCGCTCGTTGAGCCGCCAGCTCCGGTGGACCGGGATCCACATCAGGTCCATGCCGTCCATCGTGATCCAGAGCGTCCGGATGGCGCGTTTGAGGAGCGACGTGTACGCCACGTCGAAGGTGTACCCCCCCTCGCGCAGGAGGCGCGCCGCCTCCCGGGCCTCCTCGATCCCCTTGGGCGAGAGGTCCACGTCGGTCCAACCGGTAAAACGGTTCTCCAAATTCCAAATACTCTCTCCGTGGCGCAACAGAACCAGCTTCGGCATGGGGTCTCCCTCCGTCGAGCGTCCGACGGGAGGATATAACGAGCTTCACCCCTCGATCCGGTCTCGCAGCCCGAGGTTGCTGATCAATCGGTGCAGGTAGTTGGGATGAAGGCCCAGCAGCTCCGCGGCTTTCTTTACATTGCCGCCGGCCTGCTCGATGGCGCTGAGGATCAAGCGCTTCTTGGCTTCATTCAGGGTGTCGTGGTATCGCGTGACCGGCACCCGGCCCGCGGCGGGCACGGTTTCGAGCACGGTCTCCGGCAGATCCTCAGGCTGGATCAGCTCGCCCTCTCCCAGGACGACCGCCCGCTCCACCGCGTTGGCCAGCTCGCGGATGTTGCCGGGCCAGGGGTACCGGAGCAGGCACGCCCGCGCCTCGGGCGTGAAGCCCAGGACCGGCCGGCCCAGCTTCCGGCCCACCAGGGCGGCGAAGTGGCTGGCGAGGAGCGGAACGTCCTCCCGCCGTTCGCGCAGCGGCGGCAGGGTCAACGAGATGACGTTCAACCGATAGTAGAGATCCTCGCGGAACGTCCCCTCCTTCAGGGCCTTGTCCAGATCCCGGTTGGTCGCCGCGATCACCCGCACGTCCACGCGGATGGGCCGCGTCCCACCCAGCCGCTCGAACTCCCGTTCCTGGAGAGCGCGCAGGAGCTTGGCCTGGAGCGCCGTGGGGATCTCGCCGATCTCGTCGAGGAAGAGGGTGCCCCGGTCGGCCACCTCGAACTTGCCGATCTTGCGGGAGAGCGCGCCGGTGAAGGCGCCCTTCTCATGCCCGAAGAGCTCGCTCTCGAGGAGCGTCTCGGAGAGCGTCGCGCAGTTGATGGCCACAAAGGGCCGATCCGTCCGGCGGCTGCCGCGATGGAGCGCGCGCGCGACGAGTTCCTTGCCGGTCCCGCTCTCTCCGCCGATCAGCACCGTGGCGTCCGTCGGGGCGATCCGGGCGATCAGCCGGCCGATCTCGCGCATGCGCGGGCTTTCTCCGATCAGGTCGTGATCGAGCACGGCGTCGAGGCGCCGCCTCTCCTCTTCCAGCCACTCCAGGCGCTGGACGTTGGCTAGCGCCAGGGAGGCGATGCCGGCCACGGCCGTGAACAGCTCCAGGTGGTGCTCCTCGAAGCCGGTCTGTGGCGTCAGAGTGTCCACGTACAGAGCCCCCAGCAGACCCTCCCAAACCGACAGGGGAGCGGCGAGGAGAGACTGGATGTGAGTCACCCGCACGCTCTCCGCCTGGCCGAGGACCGAGGTCTGACGGACATCGTTGGCCAGGATGGCCGAGCGCTCGGCCAGGATCTTGCGGATGAGGGTGCGGGACACGGGGAACGGCTCGGTCTGGCCTGTCCGGTCCAGGGCGAAGGAGGTGACGGGCTCGCCGCCGCGATCGAGGACCAGGAGAGTCGCGCGCTCGGCGGGAAGGGTCTCCAGGATCAGCTCGAGGAGGCGCCGTGCCAGCTCTTCGGTGGAACGGAGGGCATGCAGCGCATTGCCGATGCGCAGCAACGCCTGCAGGTTCCGCGTCGTCCGCTCGTCCGCCTCGGTGTGCCGCCTCGGATCGAGGAAGTCCGACGGGGGAGCGTGAAAGGTCGTTCCGGCGGCGTAGGCGCCGTCGTCCCAGAGGACAACCTCCCGTTCGGACGACGCCTCCGCGGGATCGCCTCCGAGGAGGAAGAGAAAGAGGGTATTGCCGACCGAGAGCCGATCTCCGGGATCCAGATCCCGCTCACGGACCGGCAGGCCGTTGACGAAGGTCCCGTGGCGGCTCTCCAGGTCACGCACGCGGAATCCCTGGTCCTCCGGCTCGATGAGGCAGTGATGGCGTGAGACGGTGGGGTCACGCAGATGGATATCGTTTGCCGAGTCGCGGCCCACGGCAAGAGCATCCGCGCCAAGCGGAAACGTGCTGCCAGCCAGGGGGCCGGTGACGGCGACGAGCTTCGAGGGCATGACCGGAAAATTAACGGAACCATGAGAGTCTATCCGATCCGATAGGCCGCCGGGCGGTGGCCGGAGAATGCGGTTTCTTTGGTTTCAGTGGTTTACGTGTCTTTCCAGGCCGGCATCCGATCTGCTCTCTCTTCGAGGCGGACAACGGACAGCAAAGGAGACACACCATGTCATCGAGAAAGACTGCAACCGCCACCCGCCCCGACGAGCTGCCAAACGAGACGGCCAAGAAAGGGCTGAGCAAGGTCCCGGACCTTCTGCCTGAGAGCCTTCCCGAGCCCTCCGAGTCCACGGATGCCGTCGTGGTGATCGACCCCGTGGTCGAACCGCCCAAAAAGTAGATTCAGGGACTTGCGGGGTCGGGCTGAAACCGGGAGCGGAGCTCAGGCGACTCGCGAAGCCACTGAAAGGTAGGACCCGCAAACCACCGCCGCGGAAGGCCGTTGTCGAGAGCGGCCTTCGCGGCGGCCACGGCGGCTTCACGGTCGCCCGCCAGAGTTTGGATCAAGGTGTTCTGGTAGAACAGATCAGGATCGTCTGGACTCTTGTCGATCTGCCTCTGCGCGATCCTGAGAGCCTCTGGGGTTTGGCCGAGCCGTGCGAGGCATTGGGCCTTCAACATGGCCTCGGACGTCGACAGGCCGGTCTCGGCCTCGATCTTCTCCAAGCGGCCGAGCGCCTGGTGATAGAGCACATTCGCCTGGTCTTCGTGGCCGAGATCTTTCTCGACCTCGGCGAGGTTGACCCTTGCGGAAACGTGATCAGGCCGGACGGCGAGAGCGAGGCCATAAGCGTCCGCAGCCTCCTGGGAGCGGCCGCGTAGCACGAGGACGGTCGCGAGATTGCCGTAGGTGCGTTCAGGGACGGAGCGGACGAGCTCCCGGTAAATGTGCTCGGCCCGCGCCAGGTCGCCGTATTTCAGCTCCAGAAGTCCAAGCAGCTCCAGAGTCCTGACATTGTTCGGGTCCTGCTGGAGAGCCGTCTCGATCTGCCGGCGGGCCTTCTCGACCTGACCGTGCCGGAGCTCGAAATTCGCCAGCAAGTGCCGGTTTTGCCAGGAGGCGTCCTCCCTGAGTGCCTCAGTCAGCAGGGACTCGGCTTCTTCTATGCGGCCCTGCTTCTCGGCGAGCTTGGCCTTCAGGGAGAGGATCTCGGGGTCGTTCGGGCCCAGCCGCTGGAGCCTCTCGATCATCATCTCCGCATCTCCGACATGGTTACCGCTGAGAGCGATCTGGACCGCCACGCGGAGCGGGCGAGGGTCGCGCGGGTCGATCGCGCTCGCCTCGCGGACGAGCTCGGACGCCCGTTTGAGGTCGGCCGGGTCGCGCTGCGCCAGGTACAGGCCGTTCGCGATCCGCGCCGCCAGCACCCGCTCGCCGACGAATTCCGGGTGGGCGGCGATAACGTTTTCCAGCCGGGCCAGGTCGTCGCGCCGCGCCTCCCCGGCGCCGACCCGACGCTCAATCTCCGCGACCACGGCATCGCTTCTTGGGAGCGGCTTCACCGGCCGGCCCTGCCGGTAGAGTGCCACCGCCCCGGCGACCAGAAGCACCAGGGCCGTTGCCATGAGCAGGAGACGGCTCCAGGTCCAGCGCGCAGGACCTCGGGGAAACGGCGCCGGCCGTTCGATCAGCGTCGTGTCCGCCGTGGGGAAGTCGTGCACGCGCCCCTCCGGCACCACCGACTGAGATCCCGTGGGCGCGGTGCGGAGGCGCTCCAGAATCGCGATCACCTCGCGGGCGCTGGCCGGCCGTTTCTCCCGATCTTTTTCGAGCAACCTCAGCAACAGCTCGGCGGCTTCCTCAGGGAGCTCCGGCCGGGCCTGTCTGGGGTGGATCGGCTGCTCGGTCAGTACTTTGCACAGCGAGTCCAGGGGATCTTTCCCGCGGAAGGGCGACCGGCCCGTGAGCATCTCGTGGACGAGGCTTCCGAACGAGAAGAGGTCGGAGCGCTTGTCCACCGCCTCTCCCCGAGCCTGTTCCGGGGACATGGCGTAGCAGGTGCCCAGGGTGACGCCCTGCTGGGTGAGACCCGGATCTTCCGTCCCGCGGACCACCGGCCGGGCCAGGCCGAAATCGAGGATCTTGGCGTGGCCCGCGCCCGTGATCATGATGTTCGCGGCTTTGAGATCGCGGTGGATCAGGCCGTCCTCGTGCGCGGCGGAGAGGCCCTCGGCGATCTCGCAAGCCAGATGCAGGATGTCCGGCATCTCCAGCCGTTCGTGGGACAGCCGCTCCGCCAGCGTCTGTCCCTCGATGTACTCCATGACTATGGCCTCTTCAGGGTCGTCGATCAGGTGGTAGATCTGCACGACATTGGCGTGGCTCAGGCTGGCGGCCGAGGTCGCCTCGCGGTGGAACCGCTCCCGCTGCTCAGGAGACAGACCCACGTCCTGCCGGATGCGCTTGATGGCGACCCGCCGCTCCAGCTTTTCATCCCAGGCGAGGAAGACCTCCCCCATGCCGCCGGACCCGAGCCGGCCGATTACGAGATACGGACCGATCCGCGCAGGGAGGGGCGACGGACGATCGCCACCGTTCGGGCCGTCGGAGATCGTCTCCTCGTCCATGGACCTTGGCTGTCGCTCTACAAGCTGTCTTTCTCTGCCGTCTTGAGCAGTCTTTGATCAAGAGTTTAGCAGAAATGGCGGTACGCCGAGCTTCTACCAGGGGGTCAGGGTGAGAGCGACTCCGTGACGGGCGCGCAGGGTGATGCCGGGCTCCGGAACCACCGGATGCCCCTTGACCAGGCGGAGCCGCCAGCTCCGGATCACCATGGCGGTGATCACCAGCGCCTCGGTCATGGCGAAGTGTCCGCCGATGCAGAAGCGGGGGCCTGCGCCAAAGGGGAGATAGGCGAGCGTCGGCCGGCCGGCGGTGCGCTCCTCGGTGAAGCGCTCGGGATCGAAGCGCTCGGGATCGCTCCAGAAGGCGGGGTGGCGGTGCGTGACCCAGGGGCTGACCACGACGGTCGAGCCTGCGGGAATGGGGTAGCCCCCGAGCTCGTCCGCGAGCGCCGCCCGCCGCTCCATCGCCCAGATCGGCGGATAGAGCCGCATCGACTCGCGGATCACCCGCTCGGTGCAGGGGAGCGCCGCGAGGTCCTCAGAGGTCGGAGGGCGGTCGCCGAGCACGGCCGCCGCCTCGGCGCGGACGCGCTCCATGGCCTCGGGATGGCGGGCGAGGAGGTAGAAGGTCCAGGTGAGGGCGTTGGCCGTGGTCTCGTGGCCGGCGAGGAGAAGAGTGAGGACCTCGTTGCGGATCTGCCGGTCATCCATCCCCTGTCCGCTCTCCTCGTCCCGCGCCTGCAGCAGGATGGCGAGCAGATCGGCCGGCTCGCTCCCGTCTCCGGCCTGCCGCCGCGCGGAGAGGATGCGGTAGACGACCCGGTCGACCGTGGCGAGGGCGGCGCGGAACCGCCGGTTGCCCGGGGTCGGGAGGGCCTCCGGCAGATCGACGAGCCGCTCCAGCCGGCGGTAGGTGTGCGCCAGGAGGACCTCCATGGCGTGCTCCACCTCTTCCGCATCGGCGGCCACGTCCGTGCTGAACAGGGTCCTTCCCACGATGGTGTAGGTGAGGCGCATCATTTCGGAGGCGATGTCGATCGTCTCCTGCGGCCTCCAACGTTCCAGCATCGCGGCGGTCGCCTCGGTCATCCGCTCCACGAACGTGGCGATGGCGGCGGGGCGGAAGCCAGGCTGGATCAGCCGCCGCTGCCGGCGCCAGAGCTCTTGGCTGGTGGTCAGGAGACCATGCCCGGTCATCGAACGGATCTTGGCGGAGCTCCTCGTCTCCTTGTCGTACTGGTCGGCCCGCTCCTGCAGGACCTGCCGAATGAGGTCCGGATGGGCGACCAGGTGGAAGACGGCCGGCCCGAGCCGGAACCGGACCACGTCGCCATAGCGCTCCCGCGTGTCGAGCAGCAGCCGCAGCACGTCGCGGCGGAAGGAGAGGAGATTGCCGATCAGAGGGAGACCCGGCGGACCCGGTGCGACAGGCGGCTTCATGGCTCCAGGGGATAGCCCCACTCCTCGAAGCTGCGCCGCCAAGCCCGCGCCACCCGCTCGCGGACGTCGGGCGGGAGCCCTTCGTACCGGTTCTTACGGTAGTCCCGGAGCGACGAGACGTAGCCGTGCAGCTTCGGCTCAAGGCGGTCGAATCCGGCGAGGCCGAGCCGCTCGTAGAGCGTGGCCATCTGGCCGACCGGGTCCGCCTCCAGATCGGTGAAGGCAATCTCGTGGAGCCGCCCGGCCGGGATCAGCGCCCTCTCCTCGAACCAGGCGTCGTACATCACCGTGTAGCGGGTGAGGATGAGGTCGTCGAGCCGTGCGAGATCGGGCCGCTGGAGGTAGGTGTACCAGCCCGCGGTGTCGTAATAGTGCTGGAACGACCGGAAGACCGTGTAGGGATCGCGATGGATGTGGACGAACCGTGCGTCCGGAAACATTTCGAGAAGCAGCCGGACGCGCGCCGTGTGGGGAGGCGACTTGAGGACGAGCGGCCGGCCGTCTTTGACGGTCAGCTTGCGCAGGAACCAGAGGAACGCCGCCTTCCATTCGTCGATCTCCGGCTGCGGCACGCCGCGGAACGTCAGATAGCGCTCGTACCACGCGCTGTTGCGCGGAAACGAGATCCCGGGATACAGCGAGCGGAAGCAGGCCAGGGCGGGCCCGAACTCGTCCTCCTGCGGCGCGTCGAACGACAGCGCCACGTTGTCCATGGGACGGGTATCGGGCAGCAGCGCGCGGAAGCGCCGCGTATTGAAGTCTTCGGTGGTCAGAAAGGTGTGCGGATTGACCACCTGGTAAGTGTTGGCAAAGGCGAATTGCTCGTCGTCGAGGGCGAGGAGGTTGTGCAGGTGGGTGGTGCCGCTGCGCCAGTGCCCGAGGACGAAGAGCGGCGGTCCTGCCAGAGACGCCGCCGCAACCCGTTCGCCCCAGAGCCGCTCCTCGCCGCGCCGGTACCACGAGTTCATCAGGCTGAGCGCCGTGACGAACAGTGCGCGGTGCCAGTAGGCGGGATCGACCGCGAAGCGGTTCTCGCGCAGCAGGCGCCACCAGGCGTCCGTCGTGATCCCCGCGAGATAGTTGTGCCCCAGGCTCCACCGGTGCTTTAGCTTCACGGCCATCCAAGGCTCTCCAGATAGGTGATGCACCTGGATTGTATCCGGACTGGACGACGGAAGCCCGGCCGGAGAAGGGGCTCCGGCCGGGATTGGAGGAGGAGGTTGATGTGAGTCGCTGGCCGCCGGCAGGTCAATTGCAGAAGGAGCTCGGCCGTTCATCGCGCACGGCGTCGATGAAGTCGAACACCAGGTCGCGAATCTTGATGCCGCGGTTCTCGACTGCGGTATAGCCTCCCTTGACGATGCCGACGAGCTGGCGGTTGCCGCCGTTGAAGTCGTAAATGGCCGAGCCGCTGTGGCCATCCGTCACGTCGTGCTTGTAGAAGAGGTAGGGGATCTCGGTGCGCGTGATCTTCGCCTCCATGCCATACATCGATCCGCCGCACTTGTCGTCGGCGCGCGGCGAGGCGCTGCAGGTCTGGTTCTCGCCGGGGTAGCCGAAGTTCCACATGTTCGACCCGGCCAGGCTGTTGTCGACGCGGTACCCGAACCAGCCCAGGTTGCAACTGTTCTGGTTGTCGGCGAGTACGAGGACGGCGAAGTCGCGGCTGTCCCATCCGTCGTCGACGTACTTCGCGTCGTAGTAATACCACTCGATGTTCTTGTAATTGCCCGGCGAAGGGTCGCCGCCGTTCATCGTTTTGTTGAGGCCGTCCGCTCCCGGCCACCAGTCGCGCAGCATGAGGCTTCCCTGGCCTCCACCCTCGGTGAAGACGCAATGCGCCGAGGTCAGGAGGTGGCGCTCACCGATCTTGGTGGCGGAGCAGCGGACGAGCGGCACGTTCGCCGTGTTGGCGCCGTCCGGCACCAGGACGCCGAGCGCCCGCCACGGATACGACTTCATGTTGAATCCGTTGTCGGTGCTTCTCAGGATGCGGTTGTCGCTGCCCAGGATGCTCTTCCCGGTGATCCGGCTCATCCCCTCCGGCAGGGCCGTCTCGAGCTCACCGGTCTCCACGGGGCCGGCGCCTGGATCGCCGTCGGCGCTGCGGACGGTGGAGGCTCCCCGGGCGAGCCGGAGCGCGCGCAGGCGGGCGTCGAGGTCGCGCGGCTTGAAACCCCACTTCTCCCCCGCGCCGTTGACGAAGACGCCGGCGAATTCCTGCTCGGCGAGTGAGGCGGACAGGGCCTTCGTCTCGGCGGCGCTCGCCGGCTTGGGGCGCTGCGTCCGGAGCCGCGCGAAATGGGCCGCCGCCTGCTCTGGGGTGGCGATCGGCATGTAGCCGAGGAAGACGTATTCGGGGTCGGCGGGGTCCGCGGACAGCGACGGCGGCACCGTGGGCGCCTGACCGGTCCGCTCGAAGACGGCGCGCCGCTCGGCGAAGAATTGCTGATCCGGTGTCTGGGCCGTGAGCTGCGTGCCGGCCAGCAGAAGGAAGCCTGCGAGAGCGTTGATCGTGCGATGAGGTTTCATGATTTGTACTCCTTTCGGGATTAGAAACCGCAACCGTCAGAGGGCGGTACGTCGGCCGGGATGTCACCGTTGGCCAGGGTTCTCCAGCGCAGTGAGAAATCGAGGACATTGCCGTTGGGCGGGAAAAGCATCGCGTTTTCGATCCGATCGACCGCTCCCGGAGTCAGGCGCGAGGCCCACAGCCGGCCCGCCTGGCACTCGGAGATAGGGCTGCCGATCAGCACGCCGACCAGCTCGCGCTGGCCCGCGATGAAGACGTACACGGGTGAGCCGCTCTGACCGCCGACGCCGTCGTTGGTGAGATGGAAAAGCCCCTTTTCGCCGCCGTCCTGCCAGGTGAGAGGCGTGCTGAGGAAGTCGTTGGCGGAGCCGGTCTGCCAGACCGTGCCGACGTTTTTGTCGCTCGGATAACCGATCGAGAAGGGGGTCAGGCTCCCGACCGTCGCCCAGGTCTGATAGGAGAAGCTCATCGGCACCGCGCCGGCAATCGGGCTGGCCAGCTCGATGACCGCGTAGTCGAGCGCTTTGTTGGAGGTCGAGATGCTGCCGTTGTCATAGTCCGCGGGCACGAACACGCGGACCGCGTGATGATCGCCGAACGGCCGGCTGCACGGCCCGGCGTTGAACTGTGCCAGACGGAAGCGGATGGGGCCCTGACGGAACGAGTTGTCGGGGTTGAGAACGCAGTGCGCGGCGGTCAGCACGTGCTTCGGCCCGATCAGGGTGCCCGTGCAGCCGGGCGCTCCGGACAGGTCGAGCCGTCCGACGTGGCGCCAGGGTCCGCTCGACGAGAGGGCGGCCGCCGCCGTGGTCGGACCCTGCGTCCGGTCGTCGCAGCCGATGATCTGGGTTGAGGCCGAGCACTGGGATGCGCAGGCGATGATCACCTGGGCCTCCGCCGGCGCCATTGGAACGGCGAGAGCAGCGAGGGAGGCGAGGCAAGCAATCCAGTGGGCTGTCCGGGCAGCGAAGGGATGACTCATGATGCAACTCCTTTGGGTTCGTCGTGGCAACGCACCGTGCGCTGCGTCGCTCCCTAAGGGCAGGTCTGATGCCACGCGCCGCCAGCCGGGGAAGAGCTTCCCAACCAGCTGAAAACAAGAGAGATGGGGGGATTTGCCGAGAGCCCGGAGACGAGGCGGAAGTCTCTCCGATCGGAGAGACTCTCTCCGGAAAGAGGGATCGAACCGTTTATTCGATCTGATCGCGGAGGCCGAGATTGCTGATCAGACGATGCAGGTAGTTGGCATTGAGCCCGAGGAGCTCCGCCGCTTTCGTAATGTTGCCGCCGGTCTTTCCGACGGCGTCGAGGATCAATCGCTTTTTGGTTTCATTGATCGTCTCGTGGAACCGGGTGACCGGGGTTTTTCCGGCGGCCCCGGGCGGCGCTTCGAGGATCGTCTCCGGCAGATCTTCCGGACGGATCAGGTCGCCCTCGCCCAGGACGATCGCCCGCTCGATGGCGTTCGACAGCTCGCGCACGTTGCCGGGCCAGGCATAGCGCTGGAGGAGAGCCCGGGCCTCCGGGGTGAAGCCGGCCACCCGGCGGCCGAGCTTGAAGCCGAAGCGGGCGGCGAAGTGGCTGGCGAGGAGCGGGACGTCCTCGCGCCGTTCGCGCAGGGGCGGCAGAGTAAGGGAGATGACGTTCAAGCGATAGAAGAGATCCTCGCGGAAGGTGCCTTCGCGGATCGCCTGCTCCAGGTCGCGGTTGGTCGCCGCGATCACCCGGACGTCCACGCGAATCGGGTGCGTGCTCCCCAGCCGCTCGAATTCCCGCTCCTGGAGGACGCGGAGGAGCTTGGCCTGGAGGGACGGCGGGATTTCGCCGACCTCGTCGAGGAAGAGCGTACCCGTGTCAGCCACCTCGAATTTGCCGGTCTTGCGCAGCACGGCGCCGGTGAACGCCCCTTTCTCGTGGCCGAAGAGCTCGCTTTCGAGAAGCGTCTCCGAGAGCGTGGCGCAATTGATCGCCACGAACGGCCGGTTTGCCCGGCGGCTCTTGCGGTGGATCACCCGCGCCGCGACCTCTTTGCCGGTGCCGCTCTCGCCGCGGACGAGGACGGTCGAGTCGCTCGGGGCGACACGCGAGAGCAGGCGCCAGATCTCCCGCATCCGCGGGCCTTCGCCCACGAGGTCATGATCGATCGCCTCTTCCAGGCGGTCCTTCTCGTCGGCGAGCCATTCCACCTGCCGCGTGTTGGCCAGGGCCACCGACGCGATGCCGGCGATCGCCGTGAGAAGCTCCAGGTGCGGCTCGTCGAAGCACGGTCCGTCCTGCCGGGTATCGAGGTAGAGGAGGCCGAGTGCGCCGCCGGGACCGGTGAGCGGCGCGGCGAGGAGCGACTGGATGCGCGCCGCCCGCACGCTCTCGGCGTCGCTCCACCCCGGACCCTGAAGGACGTCGTTGGCCAGCGTCGCCTGCCGTTCCCGGAGGACGCGTTCGACCAGGGTGCGGGAAAGAGGGAAGGTGTTGGCCGAGCCCGCGCGGTCGAGCGCGAAGGCGGCGATGGGCTCGCCGGCGCGGTCGAGCAGCAGGAGGGCGGCCCGCTCGGCGGGAACGGTCTCCAGGAGAAGCTCGAGCAGGCGGCGCGCCAGAGGCTTCGTGGTCCGCAGGACATGGAGGTCCCGGCCGATCCGCAGCAGGGCCTGAAGGTCGCGCTCGGATCGCGGGGTGACCGAGGCGTCCGCCGGCCAGAGGACCGTGCTCTCCGCCAGGAAGCCTCCCTCCTCCAGGAAGACGCTGTCCGGAGGTGGGGGCTCGTCGCTGTCCATGCGATAGAGGAAGAGGGACTCGCCGAGGGCAATCTGGTCGCCCGGCTGAAGATCCCGTTCGCGGACCGGAAGGCCGTTGACGAACGTCCCGTGGCGGCTCTCCAGGTCGCGCAGCCGGAAGCCCTCACCGAGGGGCTCGATCACACAGTGCTGCCGCGAAATGGCCAGGTCTCGCAGATGCAGGGTGCTCGCGCGGTCGCGGCCCAGGGTGACCGCGTCCGCGCCGAGCACCCGGGTCGTGCCGGCCAGGGGGCCGGAGACGGCAATGAGTCGTGAGCCCACTCGGTCTCCCTCGCTGAAGCCTCTCTGATCGGATAGAGTCTATCCGATCAAAGGAGAGTCCGATGGACCCAGAAACAAGAGAGCTTAAAACCTTGCGAGTCACCGTCCCCGCTCGCGCCGGAGCTCCGCCGCTCCATCCCCGCACCATCACCTTGACCAACTCGGTCGAAAAGGTCGTCTGGCGCTGCCAGGGCCTTCCATCCGGCGCGACGCTGCAGATCGTTTTTCGGGCAGATCCGCGCGGTCCCTTCTTTCTGCTGGAATCCAAGGGGAGCGAGGTGATCGGCTGGGGCAATCGAGGGCCGGAGGAGACCGCCAGACGATATACCTACGTGGCCTCGATCCAGACCGGGACCGTGGCGAAGCCCGTGGGTGCAGGGAATCTGAAAAACAACGCCACGAAGCCGGTCCCGATGAGCGTCGATCCCAACCCCGGACCTCGGGTCTAGAAACGAATCAGGGTGGGGAGAGGTGGGGAGGCGCGAGCCGGGAGCGGAGCTCCGGAGACTCGCGCAACCAACGGAAGGCCGAGCCCGCGAGCCATCGGGGCTGAAGGCCCTTGTCGAGAGCGGCCAGCGCGTTGTTGAGCGCCGAGGCGCGCTCTCCGGCCAGACTGTGGACGAGAGAGCTCTGATGCAGGAGTTGGGGGTCTTCGGGGTTCTGGCGGAGTTGGGACTGGGCCAGCTCGACGGCTTCCCGCGAGCGGCCGAGCCGCGCCAGGCACTGGGCCTTGAGCATCGCGTCTGCGGGACCGAGCCCGACGGCCCTCTCGTTCTCATCGAGGCGGGCCAGAGCCCGGCGGTAAAGGGCCTCGGCCTCCCGCGTCCGGCCGAGCTCGCCCTCCGCGTCCGCCAGGTTGACCAGCGTGACGACGTGATCGGGCTCGATGGCGAGGGCGCGGCGGTAGGCGTCCGCGGCCTCCTGATAGCGCCCACGGAGAAAACGAGCCATGCCAAGGTTGTTGAGGGATCTCCGCGGAGCCGAGTGAGCACATTCCTCATAGAGGCTTTCGGCGCGGGCCAGGTCGCCATAGAGCAGCTCGAGCTGGCCGAGCGTCTCCAGCGTCAAGAGGTTGCCCGGGTCTTGCCGGAGAATCGTCTCGATCCACCTCCTCGCTTCGGCGATGCGGCCTCTCCGGGCTTCCAGATCGGCGAGCCAGAAGCGGTTCTGCCAGGACGGGGCCTGCTCGACCGCCGCGGTCTGCAGCTCGGCAGCCTCGTCCAGGCGGCCCTGCTGGTCGGCCAGACGGGCCCGCAGGGTGAGGATGTCGGTGTCTCCGGGAAGCAGGCGTTCGAGCCGCGTCAAGATCGCCTGGGCATCTTCCAGCCGGTTCGCGCTGAGAGCGATCTGCAATTCCTGGCGCAGCGGCCGGGGGTCCTTGGGAGAAAGCTCCTTGGCCTGCCGGACCAGCTCGGACGCGCGATCGAGATCCGCGACATCCCGCCGCGACCGGAAGAGGTGGAGGGCCAGGCGGGACGCCAGGATCTGGGCTTCCAGAAAACGCGGGCTGCCGCGGAGGACCTCCTCCAGCCGTGTGAGTTCGGGCTCGACCGGGACCGCTCCTGTTTCGACCCTCTGCTGGATCTCCAGGAAGGCGGCGTAGTCCTCGTCGCGGAGGTCGAGCTTGGGCACGCCGGAGCGGAGGTCGTGGCCGCGATAGGCTTCCTGGACCTTGCTCGCCACGGCGTCGGCCAGCACACGGAGGCCTCCCGTATCCATGGGGACCTGAAGCGTGTCGGTCCACAGCACGCGCCCATCCGTCCCCTGCACGCGGCGCAGAGTGACCCGGGCCAGCTGTCCCTCGCGCCGGACCTCGGCCGTCAGGACTTCGTCGGCGGCCGTGGCCCGCGCCATGGCCACAATCGAGCTGCCGCCGCGAATTTCCCGCGGATCGATCGGGGCCAGCCCTTCCATGGAGGTCAGCCCCGTGATCGCGGCGGTGAGAACTCCGGAACCGGCCAGGATGAGCCGCTCATCGCCTGAAGGCACCACCTCGACCGGCGAGACCGCGATGCGTAGCGGCGCAGCGGACGGCCACTTCAGGAGGACGGTCGCGGCGACGGCCCCGACCACCACAGCCGCGGCGGCCGCGATCCAGAGCCGCCGCGGGCTCCGGGCGACCGAGCCCATCAGAGACGAGGGGAGGGGCTCCCTCTGGGACGAGACCGGCGCGAGAGCCTCCTTCGGCAGAAGCGACGTGGGCAGGTCGCTCACGCTGGCCTCGCCCGCCAGGAGGAGGGGACCGGACCCGGAGCCGCTCCGGAGGCGCTCCAGGAGCGCGACCACCTCCGCCGCGCTGCCCGGCCGGTCCTCGCGGTCCTTGGCCAGAAGCCGGCCGAGCAGCGTTTCCACCTCGGCGGGGAGGTCCGGGCGGAGCGACCGCACGTCCGGCGGCGGTTCCTGCACGATGCGCTTGAGAGTTTCGGCCGGATGCGCTCCGCGGAACGGCGCCTTGCCCGTGAGCATCTCGTAGAGCAGGATGCCGAGCGAGAAGAGATCGGAGCGCTGGTCGACCTCCTCCCCTCGCGCCTGCTCCGGGGACATGGAGTGGAGGGTGCCCATCACGAAACCCTGCTGTGTCAGGGGCGTCTCGTCCGACCGGCGGCTCGCCGGCCGGGCCAGCCCGAAATCCAGGATCTTGGGGTGGCCCGCCGGGGTGACGATGATGTTCGCGGTTTTCAGGTCGCGGTGGATCAGGCCGGCCTCGTGCGCCGCGGCCACCCCCTGGGCGATCTCCTGGGCGAGGCGCAGGGCCACTCCGATCTCCAGGGGACCCTCCACCAGCCGTTCCGCCAGGGTGCGGCCCTCGACATACTCCATGACGATGGCGTCGTCGGCGTCCCCGGTGACCAGGTCATAAACCTGGACGACGGCCGAGTGGCTGAGGCGGGCGGCGAGCCGCGCTTCGCGGCGGAAGCGCTCCCGCTGCTCGGACGAGAGCCCGGCGTCCCGCCGGATGCGCTTGATCGCGACGCGGCGCTCCAGGCGGTCGTCCCAGGCGAGGAAGACCTCGCCCATGCCGCCATGCCCGATCCGGCTTTCCACCCGATAGATGCCGATGTGCTCGGTCATGCGCCGCGTCTCCGTCTTTTGCGAGGATACAACGGAGACGCGTCTCGCTACGTTTCAGCCGCTGATGCGGCCGATCTGGACTTCGTCCGACCCGATCGGCAGGGTGTACAGGCTGCCGTCGTCGGCGATCGTCCAGTCGCCTTTCCGGGCTTCGTTCATACCCTGCGCGAACAGGCGGCGCATCAGGAAGCCGTCGGGCGCCGGGAGCAGGTGATAGAAGACGAGGAGCTTGACGTTCGCCTGGTTGGCGATCCGGGCGGCTTCCTCGGGCGTGATGTGGTAGTCCTCGATATCGTGCATGATGGCGGCCGTGCCCTCCTTCCCGGCGGCGCGGGCGCCTTGCCCTAGCGAGCGGGTCATCGATTTCGCGATCGCTTCGGAGATCAGCACGTCGGCGCCGGCCGCGGCCCGCGCGAGTGGCGGGTGGTCCTTGAGGTCGCCGGTGATGACCACGGAGCGCCCCCGGTAGTCGAAGCGGTAGGCGTACGCGGGAGCGATCGGGGCATGGTTTACCTCGATCGCCGTGATGCGGAGCGCACCGTCGTCGAAGACGAGCCCGGTGCGGTCCTTGGCCGGCGTCGGCGGACCGTCGAGCTCGACCGGATGCGCCACCATCCCCCAGGTCGCGGACGGCATGACCTTCTCGCCGTGATGCTCCGTCCGGTAGCCCTGATCGAGCCGGTAGGCCTCGTTGAAGCCGTTCACGACCCGTTCGATGCCGGGGCCGCCGTAGACCGCGAGCGGAGCGGGCCGGCCGCCGGCCCAGGTCTGCAACTGGAGCTCGCCCAGGTCGCCGATGTGATCGGAGTGGAAGTGGGTGAGGAGCACGGCGCCGACCGACGAGAGCGGAATTCCCCAAAGAACCAGGTTTTCGACCGACTCCGGCCCGGCGTCGACCACGTAGAACTTGCCGCCGGCGAACACGGCCACACAGGCCTTGGCGCGAGCCGCGCTCGGCAGGGGAGCGGAGGAGCCGCAGACCGCGACGCGCAACGCGTCGTCGGCGAGCGGAGCCGTGTTCGTCTTCGCGGACATCTGCTGGGCCGCGCTATCGAACAGCCAATGCTGCACGTCCGGGGAGAGGAGGATCGCGGCAGCCCCCGGGACCACCACGGCCCCGAGCGCGCCCGCGGTCCACTTCCACCTCCACCGCAGTCGAGGAGCGCTGTGCTGTCCGGAGTGATCGGCGCCATTCGGCGACCGCGAGCCGCGGACGGAGCCGATCAGGATGAAAAGAGCGGCCAGCTCGATCACGAGCTCAGGAGTGGATACGCCGGCCCGGCCGTCCACGATCCACCCGATCGAGCGGCCGATCACGATGGCGACGAGGAACAGGGCCGCCGCGGCCAGCCAGCGGCGGCGCCGGGTCCAGGCTCCCGCTCCGCAGAGCAGGCCCAGACCCACGAAGAGACCTCCGAGGTCGGCCCGCAGCGCCGAAACACCGGTCAGGCGGATTGCCTCGATTCCGAAATGATGAGCGGCCTGCTCGGGAACCACCCAGAATTCCAGACCGATGGCCAGAAAGAGCAGGGCGGCGAGGGTGACGAGGAAACGCAAGATGCGCGAAGCGTTCATATCTATTTCCTTTTTTGATTTGGAATTTCGTTGGATCAGGCGGCCCGCTTGGCGAGCACGCGTTGCATCATCAGGCGGGCCACCATGGGCCCGGCGTTCTGGTTCTGACCGGTGATCAGGTCACCGTCCGCGACGAAGTGATTGGCGAAGAAGTCGCGCACCGGATGAGTGCGGCTTTCGAAGAGCGCGCCCGCCGCGCGGAGCGCCGATTCAGGATGGAGCGGCGTGATCGAGACGCCGAGCTGATGGACCTGCCGGTCCGTAACGGCAGTGAGGCGGTGGCCTTTCACCAGCAGCTCGCCGTCGGGCCGCCGGGCGCGCAGCAGGCCGAGCGGTCCGTGACAGATGCCGCCGATCACGCGCCCCGCCGACCAAGCGGCGCTCACCCGGGTCCCCAGCTCCTCGGACTGCCCGAGATCGAACGCCGCACCCCAGCCGCCGGCGAAATAAATGATGTCGTAGGCGGCGAAGTCGACGTCAGCGATCGCCAGCGACTGCATGAGCTGGCCGCGCAGGACGTCGTCGCCGAGCATCCGGTCGTCGTCCGGCGTGCGGAGGGCCTCCTTCACCGACAGCGGCTCCACCGGGACGATGCCGCCGCGCGGACTGGCGACGTCCACCTGCATGCCGGCGTCGAGGAAGGCGTAATAGGGAACGGTCAGCTCGGAGGCGAAGACGCCGGTCGCCACGCCGAGGTCGAGCACGCCGTGATTGGTCGCGACGCAGAGCGCTTTCGTCCCAGCCATCGCGAGCGGCGCCGCCTCGCGATCGTTCGGATGCAGGCCGATGCGCTGCAAGGCCAGACGGCCGGCCCGGCCGGGAACGGAGGGCGTGCCATTGAGAATTCGATCGGTCATGGGATTGCTCCTTTTTTTTCTCGTTGGATCAGAAGGACATGCGGAAACCGGTTCCGAAACCGGAGAGGGTCATGTCGACGTCGATCGAGTCGTCCGTGTCGAAATCGACCACTATGTAGCGATAGCCGGCGAGGACCGCGTAGCGGCCGTCCCGGCCGAAGGAATAGGACACCATCGAGCCGGCGCTCCAGGTGAGCTCGGTGCCGCCGGCGCTGGCGTCGACGCGCGTCTGCCAGCTCCAGCGGGGCGAGAAGCGCTTGATGTAGCGAATCCCGAGGAGGCCGTCGTAGAGGGTGTCGGTCACCTCATAGCTGCGGAGGGACGTCCCGGAGGCCAGCTCGAAGCGGGCGTCGATGTCGGCGCGCTGCTGGAGGATGCGCATCCCGTAGAGAAGCGAGAAGCCCTGCTGGTCGCCCCGCGGATCGTAGATGCCGCCCAGCTCGAGGATCGTCATGCCGGTCTCGGAGCTGAGGATGGCCTCGCCGCCCGGCGGGTTCGGCAGCTCGACCTGGCTGGCGTCGTCCGAGAGCCGGACGTCGAAGACGTCGAACATCACGCCGTGCGCGCCGCGCTGAGCCTCGACGTGGACCTGAGCGACGGCGTCTACGTCGTCGAGAAGGTCTTCGAAGGCGATCTCCTCGTCGGCCACCTTCCGGTCATTGAGAGTGACGTCCACGCCGATGTCGGTCGCCCAGACGTAGGGAGTGACGGCCCATTTCCAATCGCTCGCGTTGGCTGCGGCGGCGCCGCAGAGAAGAAGCGTCGCGGCGAACAGGGTGCGGGTGGTGCGGTAGGTGGTCATAACAAGGTCTCCTTGTCGGCTTTGCGAAGCCGGCGGTCGAGGGAGTCAGAGAAACACCGAAGGGCCTGTGGATCCGTGGCGGCGAGAGCCTCGATTTCGACGTCCGTGAGCTCGATGCCCTGCGTGCAAAGCTCCTCCAGGACCGCTATCGGCTTTTCAGCGAAGCGGCGTCGGAGCTTCGGGTCCGTGGCCAATCGGCCAATGAGGGTTTCGACGTTCCTGTGCATCGGCCGTATGGAATTGCGGGAGCCGTTCCAGGCTGGGCACAGCCCTGACCACTCGACGTAAGTTATTGATAGAAGAACGCTTGGGGGATTCTTCGCGAGGCGGGAGCCGGATCTGTCCGCTGTCTCGATCTGGACAACTGTCTCGAAACGGACAGGTGGGGACGGACAGCGGCGGACAGAATCTGAGCTAGACTGCGAACACTGTCCGATGAGCGAACCAGCGAATCTCTGCGGGTCTCATTTGGGAGCGGCGGCGCTCCGCGATCTCGTCGGCCGTGTGGCCGCGGCGTTGCGCTCGGCCCTGCCCTCCGACCAGGCGGAGCGCGCGGTGGTCGAGCTCCAGACCGTCGCCGCGGAGCACGAGCGGCTGTGGGGCCTGGAGCAGGCACGGCAGCGCCGCCGCGAGAAGCTCGAGGCGCTCCTGCCGACGATCGCCGAAGCGCTCGACATCCGTCAGGTCTTCCTCGGGATGTCCGCGGTCATCCAGGAGATCGTTCCCCACGACATCCTCGCCTTCGCGCTTCTTTCGCCCGACCGTGGCGGAGTGCGCGTGCAGGCGGCGACCCACGCCGGGCTCCGCGAGATGCCGGAGTACCGCTTCAGCAATGAGCAGGAGGCGCTGGACGCGAGCTGGAAATACCTGCTGGCGTACGACCTGTCACCGGCGGGGGAGGGCGCGCTGCTCGTCCGGACCACGCCGCGCGACGCGCCCGAGCCGGTCGACGTCGTCGTGCACCCCGGCGTCGCCTGGACGCGCTTCGTCACCGCGGCCGGAGTACGTTCGACCCTGCGGGTGCCGATCCGCGCCAAGGACCGGCCGATCGGCGGCGTCGCCTTCCTGTCGCGCCTCCCTTATGCCTACGACGAGGAGGACGGGGCCCTGGCCTCGCGGATCGCCGACCACATCGCGCTCGCCCTCGCGCACCAGGAGCTCGCCGAGGAGGCGCGCCAGACCGCCCAGGCCGAGGAGCGCGCGGCCCACCTCGAAGAGCGCATCGACGTGCTCTCACGCGAGCTCGAGCGGTTCAGCGCGCACCGGGCGCTCGGGCAGTCGGCGCCGTGGAAGAAGGTGCTCGCCGACGCCACGCAGGTGGCAGCGACCGACACCACGGTGCTGATCACCGGCGAATCCGGCACCGGCAAGGAGGTCGTGGCCCGCTACATCCATCGCGGCTCGCCGCGCGCCCGCGGACCGTTCGTGGCGCTCAACTGCGCGGCACTGCCCGAGCAGCTGCTCGAATCCGAGCTCTTCGGCCACGAGCGCGGCGCCTTCACCGGCGCGCATGTCACGCGCCCGGGCAAGATCGAGCAGGCCGCGGGCGGCGTGCTGTTTCTCGACGAGGTCGGCGAGATGGCGCCGGCCGTCCAGGCGAAGTTCCTGCGCGTGTTGCAGGAGCGGGAGTTTCAGCGCGTGGGCGGCGCGAAGACCCTGAAGGCCAATATTCGGGTCGTGGCGGCCACGAACCGCGACCCGCGCCGCGCCATGGAGACGGGCGCGTTCCGCGAAGACCTCTACTACCGGCTGAGCGTCTTCGAGATCCACCTTCCGCCACTGCGCGACCGACCGGAGGACATCCTGGTGTTGGCCGAGGCGTTTCTCGACGAGATCGCGAGAGGCGTTGGCCGCCCGGCGGCAGGAATCTCGGAAGATGCGCGCGACCAGCTCCTCGCCCACACCTGGCCGGGGAACGTGCGCGAGCTGCGCAACGCGATCGAGCGAGCCGTGATCCTCTGCCACGGCGGTCTCGTCACCCGCGACCACCTGCCGATGACCACCGCGAGGCCGCCGGCCGCACCGGCCGCGGTCGTCGCGGCAGTCGCGGCGCCGGATTTTCCGGCCGAGGGCGTCCAGCTCGACGAGGTGGAGCGCGAGCTGCTGCAGAAGGCGCTCGCCAAGGCGCGTAACAACAAATCACAGGCCGCGAAGCTACTCGGCCTGACCCGTGGCCAGTTGTACTCGATGCTCCGCCGGCACGGGTTGACGGACGCGCGGCGGTGAGTGCAGGAGAATCTGGTCTTGCGCCCCCCTGGGACCGCCGGCGTCTCGCCGGCATCATCAGGAAAAATGGGCCGTAGGCCCGGCTTCTCAACCTCCAAATGAAGGAGTGCACTGAAGGCCAGCCAGACGTTGATGTCAGGCAGGTCAATCAGGTCAGCCGCTTCCAGCCTCTTCTTCATCAAGGATGAGCTGGATCTCCGCGTTGCTCAGAGCTGGCAGAGTACGCCCTGTCGCCGCACGCGCGACAGGCAGCTGGCTGCGTTTCCGCTTGTTGAGACGTGCCGCGGGTGCGATGCCCGCCTCCATCTCCTCCAGAGCCCTGGCTGGACCCCGATATCCTGCACAGTCGATCAGGTCCTCCAGCAGCGTCTCTGGAACGCCTCGGACTTCGCGAAGGATCACCTTGTCGCGAAGAGGAGCGGGTTTCGGGTTCTTGGGCCTCATCCAATCTCTCCGCGCGTAACGGTTACATGAAATACCCGTTCACATCGACGATCACGTCGACGTCCCCCGACGCCCCGTTCTGCACCGCGAGCGTGCCGAGGCCGTCCGTCGACAGCTTAACCATAGCGTTGTTGGCGCGCGTCTGGCCGGCCGAGAAGTTGAGGCTGCTCGTCCCCATGGGGATGGCGTTGCCGGGGTAGAGGCTGAGGAAGCCCGCGGCCGTCGGGGCAGGGACGGTAACGTTGACTGAGAGCGACTTCGCCCCGGCCGGGATGCCGCAGCTCCCGATGGCGGTGAAGACGCGCAGAGACCCGGCGCCGAGCGAAGGCCCGCCCAGAGGGCCGGTGGGATTGCGGGTGTCGACCAGCCGGCAGGGGGTGACCGAGTAGAAGGAGAGCGCCCCCGAAGGCTGATCGTAGAAGTAGCTGTTGCTCAAAGTTCCGCTTCGGTTGTCCGGGTTGGTCACCGAGACGCTGACCGTCCCCGTGGCATGCGCCCCGGTGGTTGCCGTGATCGTGTTGCCGACGACCGAGACACCGGTCGCAGGGACACCGCCGATCGACACCGCTGCGCCGTTCTGAAAGTTGCTCCCGGTGATGACGACCGGCGTTCCACCGAGCGTCGTGCCGCTCCGCGGGGAGATCGAGGTCACCGTCGGCGCCGTGTAGAGGGTCAGGGTAGTACTGCCGACATTGAAGAACCCTGGCTCCACCTTAATGGTATAGACCTCGGTGCTGGGCAGTACAAGCACGTCGCTGAGGAACAACGAGTCGCACACCCCCCACACCCCCGCCTGGTCTAGGGCTAACGTCCCGTTCGGGTTCAGGAGATAGATTAAGTTGCACGCGTCCGTCATTCCGGTCCCGAAACTCATTTTCAGAGACACACGCTGTCCCGCAGAGCCAGCAAACGTGACGATGGCTTTTTGCCCCGGGGTCGTCGTTGTGACGGTGACCGGTGGGCCGCCCGGAATTATGCTCGCCGTCATGTCCGGCGGTACGTTGTAGAGCGTCAGCGTGGCGGTGCCTGTGGTGCCAGCGGGATCGAGCACGATCAAATAGGTCCCGCTGGCCGGAAGGACCTGTGGGTCGATGAATGTCGACCCGCCGCATATCACTGGCGAGTAGACGAGAGGAGACCCGTCAGGGCGGAGAATCGACACGAATCCGCAGCCGCCGAAGCTGATACCTAGGGAAATCCGCTGTCCGGCGGAGCCAGCAAACGTCACGACGGCATGTTGTCCAGGAGTCGTTAGCGCGACCGTGGCCGGTGCGCCGCCCGAAACGATGCTGGCCGTCGCATCCGGCGCTACGTTGTAGAGCGTCAGCGTGGCGAGGACGGTTTCGGTGCTGGCTGGAACCAAGACGATCACATAGTTCCCACTGACGGGAAGGACCTGCCGATCGATGAATGCCGAGAAGCACACCGATGTAGAGTCTACGAGAGAAGATCCGTCAGGGCGGAGAACCGACACAAATCCGCAGCCGTCACCGAGGCTGATGCCGAGGGCAATCCGCTGTCCGGCGGAGCCAGCAAACGTCAAGGCGGCATTTTGGCCCGGAGTCGTCGTTGTGACCGTGACCGGTGAGCCGCCCGGAACGATGCTTGCCGTCACGTCTGGTGGAACGTTGTAGAGCGTCAGAGTGGCGCTGGTTTCGGTGCCGGCTGCATCGAACACGATCTGATAGGTCCCACTAACGGGAAGGACCTGTCGATTGATGACTCCCGACGAGCCGCATAATACTGTCGGGCCTACGAGGGAAGACCCGCCAGGGCGAAAAATCGACACAATTCCGCAGCCGCCACCTGCTAGTCCGAGGGCAATCCGCTGGCCGGCGGAGCCACTGAAGACAATCAGCCCTATTTTGTTGGCCTGGGAAATTGTCAAGGTACGAGTCTCCCCGATCGCCATCCTGCCTGTCACCTCGACGTCAGCGGCCGTGTACGGCGACGGAGGTAAGAAGAAGTCGCCGGTGCTGGTGACCCGCCCATTGGGAGTGGAGACCGTGATGGGGCCGGAAGTCGCGGTCGACTGAACTACGGTGCCGAGCGTCGTCGGGGTCGCTGAGCTGACAGCACCAAGATTTCCATTGAATGATACTCTGTTATTGCCTGCCACCGGCTCGAAGTTTGTGCCAGTGATTGTCACGGTGCTCCCAGCCGTGCCGATCGCGGGCGTGAAGCCGCTGATAGACGGCGCATTGCTCGGTTCGACCGTAAACGAGGTGGCGCTGACCGCGCTACCGGATGGTGACGTGACGCGAATCGGAGCGGTCGGAGCTCCTGCTGGCACCACCGCCACTAACTGATTCTGTGTAGCTGAGACCAGAGCCGCAGGCACGTCGTTGAAGGTCACGGCATTCTTGGCTGCTGTCCCGTCGAATCCCGCACCCACGATGGTCACGTTCGTGCCGACGGGGCCCGAGATCGGGCTGAATGCGAGAATCGAAACGGCTGAGCTTCCACGTTCGATCGACAAGATGTTGCCGGTGGCATCGTACGTGTATGTAGCCGTATTGCCTATGGCGTCTGTCACGCCGACGAGCCGGCCGGCCTCGTCGTATGCGAAGAAGAACGGTCCAGTGAAGGGGGAATCCACGGCCGTCGATGAGGGCGCGTCGATCTGCATATCTGAAGCGCCATTGGCAGACAAGGTCGCTCTAGGCACCGTAGGTGCGGCGTTCTGCTGCGCCGAGAGCATGCTTGCAAGACCGAGGAAGAATAATGCGGTAGCGACGCATTGCGAGACTCGAGAACGCAGCAAGCGGCACAGCATAGGAGCGATCTTTAGCCATCGAAGACTTGCACTGGAGCGAAACAGCAGCATCGCTGCGAGAGAGGCGCATCGCAGCGACGAAGATCCCGCCATGGCCAATAACTTATTTTTCATGAATATGCACTCTCAAAAACGCACCCGTAAATGCCTACATTTTAACAACCATTCTTTCTACCTCCAAGGTTCTTACTAGGGCATTTGTTCTTGCATCGTTGGTTAACATCATTGTCGTATTTTTGGCAGTCCGTGCCCAAGCCCGTGACGCTGTACTGCGGTCGCGGCTTGTTCCACTCATCAGTCAAACATTTCTCATAGCAATCATCATCCGGCCGAATGAGCGTACAGTTATTCTTATCGAAGTTGTCGTCGCTGGGTTTTCCAGGGCTGTATAGTGCTGAACCTTCAGGAGTCTGACCACCGCATGTGACTTTGCCTCCGCGAACAACACAACTGTATTGATGGTAAGCAGAGGTGTGGTTGAGAGCGTATTTCCTCTCGAAAGGGGAAAAAATGTTCTTGACTGTAGCGAGCTCGCTCCTGCATCGGTAGGTTTCGAGGCCCGTTGGATCTGTATAGCTGGTCGGGTTTCCTCCCACGTAGCTGTACGGATTCCCACCTTCTCCCATACTCTCTTCGCCGACCCTCCAGTATTTTGAAAGGGGATCTTCGCTGAGGAATCGCTGCAGGACCGGATCGTAGTATCTGGCACGGTAGTAATAGACCCCCGTCCCGTCATTCTCCCTGCCAGTGAACTGAGTTGAGTTACTGCTTGCGGCCCCCGTCGCAGTGGTCTTTCCAAAAGGCTCATAACTGTATTGGGTCTGGATCGCGCCCCCAGGTCCGGCGATTGCTACCGTTGAGCCGAGAGCGTCCGAGAGAAGAACCCATGTATCAGTACCCTGGCTACGGGCGAGCACCTCGTCAACCAAAGTACCCAGGAGGAGATTCGTCGGCGAGGCGGCCCCGGAGAGCTCCTGCACGGCTTCGGCGCCGTCATACACGAAAGCTGTCCTGGTGCCACCTACCGTTTTGTTGATCCGCCGGCCGAAGGCGTCGTATTGGAAGGCTGCGGAAACGGGTCCGACGATTGCTACGAGTTGATCTCGCGCGTTCCATTGATAGGTCCGCGTGCCGTCGCTCGTCTCATTGCCGTTCGCGTCATAGCTCGGCCGGGCCGTTCCCCAAGTCGTAAGCTGATTGGCAGCATCATAAGCAGCGGCGTTCAGCGGTTGCGGTAGGCTCATGCTGGCGAGCGTTCCCCCGACGTTGACACGGTTTCCGACCGCGTCGTACCCGTAGGTCAAGGTGCCGAGCACCGAAGTGCCCGCCTTATAGGTTATTGCCGTGAGCTCAGAGGTGGCGTCGTACTGGTAGGTTGCCACGACGCCGTTCGGCAAGCTCATGCTGGTCCGCCGGCCGGCATCGTCATAGCTGAAATTCACCGCCAGAGAACCCTGGGTGGTCGTGATAAGCCGGTTGGCGTTGTCGTAGGTATAGACCACGGAGGTTTGCCCAGGCGCCGTCATACTGGTCCGCCGCCCGGCGGCATCGTAGGTGTAGGTGACTGTGCCCTGGGGTGTGGTCTCCGCGACCAGCCGGTCGAGATTGTCGTAGGTCAGGGAGATCGTCCCGCTCTGGGAGTCGGTGATCTGGGTCGGCCTCCTAGCGAGGTCGTAGGTGTAGGTCGTCGTGGAGCCGTCGGCGAAGGTGATGCGGGAGAGACGGTTCAGAGAGTCGTAAGACGATTGGGTCACCTGGCCTTTACGGTCGGTGGTCTGCGTCAGATTGCCGGCTGCATCATATTGATAGGACTCCCGGCGGCCGAGGGGATCGGTCCGGGTGAGGAGCCGATCCATGACATCTACCGTATAGGTAATTGTGTTGTTCCGGGCGTCCGTTCGGGTCAGTAGATTGCCATTCGCGTCGTAGCCGAACGAAACAGCACCGCCCAGGGGATCGGTCATACGAGTGATTTGATTGAGCGGATCGCGTACGTAGCGGGTCACGCGGCCCAGGGGATCGGTCGCACTGAGCAGCCGGCCGGCGGCATCCACGAAACGGCCGGCCTGGCGCCCAAGAGGATCGGTGGTCGCAATGAGGTCGCCGCCGTCATAGCTGAACAGGGTCGTGTTGCCAAGCGGATCGGCGGCCGCGAGGGGCTTTCCGGTCACGTCATAACTGAAAGTCGCCTGATGCCCCAGCACGTCGGTGACGGCCGTGGCGTTGCCAGTAGAGTCATACGTGATAGTGACCGTGTGGCCCAGGGGGTCCGTGACGCTCGCAATCTGATGGAACGTCGGCTCACGGGTGAAGCTCGTCGTGACCGCGTCCGGCGTGCCTGCCAATCCGGTCACCGCCGTCAGGTCTCCCGACGCGTTGTATGCGAAGGCGATCTTCCGGTTGAGCGGATCGGTCACGCTCTGGAGGAGTTGGCTCACAGGGTCCCGCGTATAGGTGAACGTCTGCGCCTCCGGCTTGCCGAATGCATCAATCTCCTTGACGGGGTTACCGGCCGCATTGAAGCTCACCTGCCGTGCGATACCACGCGGATTGATCACCGTAGCACTGATGATCCTGCCACCGTTCGGGCTGCCGTCCGTCGTATAGTAAAACTGGTACTTGCTGCCGTCCGCCTGCGTCTGAACGATCACCCGGCCGTTGTTATCATATTGATTGGTCAGGTAGGCGATCCCCTTAGGATCTATGATCTGGGTCATGCGGTTGGCGGAGTCGTACGAATACTGCGTCACCTGCTCCGCGGGATCGGTCACCCGTGCCAGGCGGCCCGATGGATCGTAATAGTAGGTGACGGTCCGCGCCGCGTTGTCTTCAGCGCGTATGATCCGATCGCTCGAATCGTAGTTAAACCGGATCCAGCGGCCGTTCGGGGAGACGATCCGCGTGATGTTTCCGCTCGGATAGCCGCCCGCAGTGCCGGCGCGCTCGATTCGGATCGTGTTGCCATAGCGGTCGTGGATCGCATAGAGGGGCGCATTCTCGCCGAACAACATGGAGCTGCCGTCTTTGAGCATGAGCTGCCATCCACCGATCCACACAATGTGTGAGCCTTGGAAGGCGGACGGCGTTCCGGCAGGCTCGAAGACAGCGTCGCTGAAGCCCGTGCCCGGAGAGGTACGGACGTAGTGGATGCGGCCGCCATCTGCGAACACGAGATCAGCCTCCTGATACGACATGGCGGACCAAAGGAAGGTCTCGTAGGGATGGGAGGCTCCGATTCCGAAGGGACGTGAAGCGCTGTCCTGAGGACGGTAGGTCCGCGTGAGCACGAGCGGTAGGACATCGGGCAGAGCAAGATCCGTTTTCCGCATGACAAAGAGACCGGTCCCGAGATCGACAGGGTCACCGCCCGTGGCATTCCTACACGGCGCCGGGCCAGAGTCCGGAGGAAAGTAGCCCGGCACATTGATCATGGCGCCGGTCAGCTCGTAGACGGTCACCCCCGGGTCTGGCACGACCTGCCGGCCTGCCGGATCGACCGTGCCCTGGCCATAGATGTACCAGCCGCGCTCGTCCGGGTCGTAGTGCCAGAAGTTGACTCGCGTACCGGGGCGCTCGTGAGTGTAGTTGGGATAGATGATCTGGACACCACTGCGCCGGCCCGTCGCCGTCTGGACGTAGGCACCCCCTGGCTGGATGGTGTAATAGATCGGCACCTGTACCCCTTGCGGGAGAGGAAAAGGCGGCCGGTCGACAGGAATGGCCGTGATGCTCACCTCGGTGGCAACGTTCCCGTCCTCATCGCGCAACACCGATCCCGGCGGAATATGAACCTCGAGGCCAGGAATGCGTGGCGTCGTCACAACGATTTCCTGAGCCGTTGGAGACGGCAGGGTTACGCGATGCGCGGTGTCGAGCTTCGGCATCCAGATCGTGAACGGGAGAACGGTGGTGACCTGCTTCAGGATCTCAACGCGGGCCTCGAAGAGCCCATAGACCGCGCCGGGCCGGTTCGCGGTCCGGGCATCGATCGTCAGCTCGTGCCAGCCGGCCGGCAGCGATGCGAGCAGGAAGCGGCCGGTGCTATCGGCCCGCGCTTTCCGTTTCCCGATCTCGAGCGTAACGTCGGCGAGCGGCCGGCCATTGAGGCGCAGCACCTGGCCGGTCAGGGCGGTGACACCGGGCGCGGCCTGGAGCGGAGGCAGGTCTCGCCAGGATGGGTCGTATGCCTCTGCTTCTTGATCTTCGCCGGGGGGCTCGCGATCGGATGGGTTCACTGTGGAGAACGTGATCTCCGCGGCCGGGAAGGGCATGCCTCGGCGATCGATCAGACCGGCCAGCGACAAGGTGTAGGTCGTGCCCGGCGCCAGCGGCTCCTGCGGTGTGAGAAAAGCGAGCCGTCCCCCTTCGGCGGGGATCACGCGGGCGGCCACGGGCCCGGTGGGGCCGCTCAGGGTCACCGTGCTGCCGTGCACCGACTGGACGCGAACCTTATGGGAGAAACGCAGACTGACCACGGTGTCCAATTGGACTTCGGAAGCGCCGTCCGCCGGCTCGGAAGCGGCCAGGAACAGCGCTTCCGGATCGCGAGAGGTCGTCGCCGGCACGATCGTCTGACGCTGGGGGTCGTATCGCTCGCCGCCCCCGATCGGCTTTCCTGCCTGGTCGAGACCACCCCGGAAGAGGACCGAGCCGTCAGCCAGCAGCTCAGCGGTTTGGTTATAGCGGCCGGTTTGGAGGTGGACCGGCAGTGGGGTGGCGTGGCCGGTCCGCGGGTCCACAAGCACGAGGGTGTTGAGCACCCGGCCGCGAGAGTCAATTCCGCCAGCCACCAGCACGCGGCCATCGGAGAGAAGCGTGGCGCTGTGCGAGACACAGGCGGTGAGACCGGGCGCAGACAGCGGACGGACAGAGAGGCTTGCCGGGTCGAGCAGCTCGGGTTTCGCAATGACGCGCCCCCCGCTGTCGAGCCCCCCAAGGACCAGGACCTCACCGCTGGCCAGAAGCGTCGCCGTATGCCAGGCACGGGTGATCGGGAGCCCCTCAGAACCGCCGCCGCCAAGCCGCAGCCAGCGACCATCCGGAAGGAGAGTCGCGCTCTCGCCCGTCGCGCCGAGATCGCCTGCGGCCTGAGGCCGCGACGCTTCGGGAGCGACCGAGAGCAAGAGACTGAGTACCACCAGGAGAGTCTGACTACCCAGCTTCATGAGGTCACCCCTTCTGCCGTTGTATTTAAGAGTATAGCGCGACTCCCGGCCACTCCAAGGAGTCGAGACCAACCTCTTTGGCGCCGTGACCGAAGACGTACTTGAACCGCTCGCGTTGAGCGCATCCTCGAGCCGAGGGCGTCCAGCTCGACGCGGTGGAGCGCGAGCTGCTGCAGAAGGCGCTCGCCAAGGCGCGCAACAACAAATCACAGGCCGCGAAGCTACTCGGCCTGACCCGTGGCCAGTTGTACTCGATGCTCCGCCGGCACGGCCTCACCGACGCGCGGCGGTGACGTCGCCGGCCGGCGCCCACGAGCGGATGCCAAGGAGCCGGAACAGGGGATCGTAGGGCCGGTCCACCCGGGAGGCGCGCAGCTCGGGTGGCAGCTCTCGCTCGCAGTGGAGAGTCAGCGCCTGCGGTGTCGCGCGTCCCAGGGAGCGTTCGTCGCCACGCAGGCGAAACAATTCCTCACGAAATTGGGGAGTGAGGAGGCGCAGGCGCGCTCCGCTGGCCGGATACCGGGCGAGCTCTTCGGCGTCCTGCGTGAGCGCGGCCACCCGGCCGGTCCGCCCGCCTTTCCGGAGCACGAGGAGCGCACAGCGGTCCCCTGGCCAGCGCTCGGCCAAGCGGAGATGGGAGCCCCCCACGGGGGCCAGGGCCGCCGCGGCCGGCGAATGCAGCTCGCGCAGGTAATACAGGAGAAGAGTGTTGGTCGACCGGTTGAGCGCCAGGACCGGCTCGCCGGGCCGCCAGAGCGCGTCCACCGCTTCCGCCACGCGCCGCCAGTCCTGGCGGAGGTGATGGTCGCGGACGATGCCTGGCGCCTGGGCGCCTGCCAGGAGGAGGAGGACGGCCGCGGTCATCGCGGTCGTGGCTCGACCGCCCGGGAGGCGCGCCAGGAGACCCGTTCCCATCCCGGCCAGCACCGCGAGGAAGAGCCAACCGATCAGGTTATAGCGGGGGTTGCTCCAGTGATCGGCATAGAGCAGAAGGAGGTCGACGCCCACGGTGCCGCAGAGGGCGGCCACGAGCACCGCGCGGCCGGCCGCGGTCCGCATCGCGCGGATGCTTCCGAGGAGCACCAGGAGAAGCGCGGCGGCGCCTCCCCAGCTGCTGGCGGACGTGCCACTGCCCACGGTGAGGGCTTGCCAGCGCTCGACCACATCCTCCCACCTCCAGTGGTTCGCCCGATGCTCGATGCGCCGATGCCCCATGGCGAGCGCCGTCGAAAGCCAGGGCAGATACGCCAGCCCCAGACCGAGCAGGAGAGCCGGCGACCAGGCCAGCACACGCCTGGCGCGGCCGGCTTCCTCGGGCCGCCCCGTGATCGCGGTATCCAGGATCAGCCAGCCCACGAAGGCGAGCACCAGGGCCGCAAAGTAGAGGCTGTACAGGCAGCCGAGGATGGCGAGAGCGGCGAGCCCTAAACGGCGCCCATCGACACGGGCGAGCACGCGATCCGTCGCGATGACGGTGAGCGCTACGCACAGCAGAGCGAGGGAGTAGGGGCGGAGCTCCTGAGAGTAATGAACGTGAATGGGTGCGCCGGCGGCAAAGAGCCCGGTCGCGACGCCGGAGAACCGGCCGAATCGGCGGGCGGTCCAGGAGGCAAGGAGCAGGACCGTCAATATGCCAAAGGCGATCGGCACCCACCTGCGTGTGGTCTCGTCGAGACCAAGGCGAAGGAGGGACCAGGTCAGCAAACCTTCCAGCGGCGGGTGGACCACGTCGCTCTTCAGCTCTCCCCAGGTATACGCGAGCGAGCCGCTGGCCTGCAAGGTTTCCGCGACCTCGTCGAACCACATCGAAAAGCTCCCCAGGTTCACGAAACGGGGAAGAAGCGCCAGGAGGGCGAGTCCGGCGAGAAAGCGAGCCGAGAGCCTCGAATTTCGCGCTGCTCGGGTCCGGAGTCCCGAGGATTCACCGAGAGCGGGAGATGTGACCGTAAAGGTTTTGGAGTCATCAGGCCGCAGCGCGATCAAGGCGAGCCGGGAAGAAATTCTGAGGGTGGTACCAACTCGTTTCACGACACGTCCCCCCAGGAGCCCATGGAAACGCTCCGCTCATCGAGCCCAATGGCAAGATTTCGTTCGTTTTTTTTGTTTCAGCCGGCTGGACTGAACATGACCTGATTTACGCCGCGCAGCCTTTGAGCGTCTATGGAGCCGCCGCAGCTGGCAATGCTCCGCCCGCGACGGGAATGACGCATTCCGCCGTATAAGTGATGCACGCCGCCAGCGGAGTGGCGCGTGGCGCTACGGGAGTGATGTCAGCTGTGGGAAGTGACGTACGCCGCGATGGTGGCGGCGTCCGAAAAAACGGCGGTCTCGCCGCTCAATCGTTCATGGTGCGGCCGTGTCGATCCGCTTGAGCGCCTCGGCGAACAGGCTCCGTACGTCGGCGAGGTGGGTCGTCGGGTCGTTGTTGTAGTCCATGAGGCGATGCTGGTAGGGACGGCCAGCGGTGCGTTCGTCGACGATTGCGCGCACCACCCGCAAGGCGGGACGCCTATGGTGGAAGGCTCCTGCCACTTCGACCGTGGCCTTTTCCATCGCGCAGTAGATGCTCCACTTGGTGGCGTCACCAGGGCACTGCCTGTCATCCGCTCGATTCCACACCTCTTCGGACGAAAGGATCTCCGTCGCGCGCTGGACGATTTCCCGGTCGATGCCAGAGGGCGGCATCTCGTGCGAGGAGTCGACGTCGAGGTGCAGCGTATTCTCCGCCACCGCAAAATGGGACACGGGGAACCATCCGAAGAGCGTTCGCATCGCGCCGCTTCCGTCGCCGTAGACCTCGATCTCAACCGGCGTCGGCGGGTACTCCTCTGCGGCGATGGTTCCTGACCATACAGAGCTGGGCGTCTCGGCCCGCCGCCAGACGCCGCTCGTGATCGCCGCTGTGTGTGCGATCGATAGAAAAGTTTTCTGACCTTCGATCAGTGCCCCACACGATCCCTCCCACTTCCCTTCAGCGGGATGCAGCGCGCAGGTCGGTGGAGCGGCCGCCTGGACCGCCGTCAGGAATCCAGCGAGGGCGAGCATGTTCGAGATCATCGCTTCAGTCGTTTCCCGATCATCGGATTATTCGTAACAAGACAATTACCAATGATGGTTCTTTGAGCTTAGGGCGAGAGTCTCGGGCGCGTCAATGAAATCGACGGCGGGGTATAGCGGAAGTTGGGTCTTGCGCCCCCCTGGGACCGCCGGCGTCTCGCCGGCATCACAAGACAGTGGGCCGAAGGCCCGACCTTCTCGACCTTCTTGGCAAGTGTGGTGGGAGAAGAGTCGGGTTCGGGGCTACGGAACCCCTTGCTGGCCGCCGTGGTCACGGAGATTGTGAGCCGGCGAGGACGCCGGCGGTCCCAGGGGGGCGCAAGAGCCAGCCAGTGAGGACTCACCCACTCACCGCGGCAGCCAAACTGTAACCTCGGTGCCCTGCCCTGGCACGCTCTCGATCCCGATCTCGCCGCCGTGCGCCAGCACCAGCTTGCGGGCGATCGGCAGGCCGAGACCCGACCCCCGCGAGTCGCTTCCTTTCTGGAAGCGCTCGAAGAGGTGGGGCAGATCCTCCGGTGCGATGCCGGAGCCGGTGTCGCGCACGCGGATCAGCATCCGCTGCGGCTGGGCCTGGACCTCGACCGCGATAACGCCCTCCGCCGGTGTGTGGCGCAGCGCGTTGGCGAGCAGGTTGAGCAGGACCTGGCGGATGCGCACCGGGTCGGCTTCGATGGGAGGGAGCTCCGCGGGGACCTCGACGGCGATCCGCCGCGGCAGCGTCGCAGCGACGTCGCGGACGAGGTCGCCGAGGTCCACGGGCTCCTTGCGCAGCTCGAGGGCGCCGGCCTCGGCGTGCGCCAGGGTGCCGAGGTCTTCGACCAGCCGCGCGAGGTGGCGCGTCTCGTCGAGCAGCTCTGTGAGATGGGTCTCGTCGCGGGGGTACACGCCATCGAGCAATCCCTCGATGCGGCCTTGCAGGATGGACAGCGGCGTCCGCAGCTCGTGGGCGACGTCGGCCATCAGTTGCCGCCGCAGGCGGTCCTGCTCGGTGAACGCCCCGGAGACACGGCCGATGACGATCCGGAAGACGGTGGCGAGCCCGACGAGCAGCGCGAAGGCCACCGCCGAGATCGCGAGCACCTGCTGCGGCTCTTTCCAGAGCAGCGAGACGAGGGTGCTGGCACCGATGGCGGCGAGGACGATCAGGCCGGCGAAGGCGCAGCCCATACGGCGGATCACGGGGGGCGGCATGCGCCGGCGCCCCGCGAACCCAGCAGGAAAGCCGGACCGGTCCCGCCAGACCCACCGCGGCGACCCGTGTCTCCTCATTCATCCACCAGCTTGTAGCCGATGCCGTAGACCGTCTCCAAATAGCGCGGCGCGTGGGGATCGCGCTCCAGCTTGCGGCGGATGTTCTTCACATGGCTGTCGATGGCGCGCTCGTAGGCTTCGGCGTCGGTGCCGCGCGCGGCGTCGAGCAACTGGGCGCGGGTGAACACCCGGCCGGGGTGGCGGGCCAGGGTGGCGAGGATCTGGAACTCGGTCGGCGTGAGGTCGATTGGCTCGTTGCCGCGGCGCACGCTCAGGCGGGCGGCGTCGAGGACGAGATCCGACACGCGCAGGAGGTCGCCGTCGACGTGGTGCCGCTCGCTCCGCCGCAGCACCGCCCGGACCCGCGCGACGAGCTCGCGCGGGCTGAACGGCTTGGTGACGTAGTCGTCGGCGCCGATCTCCAGCCCCTGCAGCCGGTCGTCCTCCGTGACCCGGGCGGTGAGCATGATGATCGGTACGTCCGATTCTTTCCGCAGGGCGCGCGTCACGTCGAGACCGTCGAGGCCGGGAAGCCCGAGATCGAGCACCACGAGGTCGGGATGGCGCCCGCGCGCCGCTTCCAGCGCGCGGACGCCGTCGCCGGCGACGATCACGTCGAAGCCGGCGAGCCGCAGGTAATCGCGAGCGATCTCGGCGATCTGCGGCTCGTCGTCAACGACAAGGATCGTCTTCATCTCCCGGCGGGGGCCTCGTCGGTGCCCCGCGCGTGAGCCTGCCGGTGCCACTCGTCGAGGTCGAAGCGGCCGCGCGGTCCGCAGCCGCCGCTGTAGCCGTAACCGGCGCGGCGCCAGAACAGGCCCCGGGCGACGAAGAACCAGAAGGCGAAGAAGAGCGGTATGAAGAGGAACCCGAACCCGAAGCCCCCAAAGCCCCAAGCTCGGTGCCAGCCGTAATACGGATACGGGTAGGGATACGGCCCGGGGTTGGGCCCGGACGGGGCAACGACGATCTTGCCGCTCTGCTCGATGCCGTGCGCCACGCCCGCCTGCCAGGCCGTCAAGCCGACCACGAGGGCGAGGAGCAGCGCGCCGACGAAAGCGATCCAACGATGGGTGTTGTTCATGAGTACATCCTCCTTTCCACGAACGAGGATGCGCCGCCATTGTGGAGCGATTATGGAGACGCGGCAAGATCGCAACTCTCCGTCAGCCGTCCGTTATAAGCTCCGTCCGAGGAGAACCACATGAAGATTGCGATCATCGGAACAGGCAGCGTGGGGAGCGCCCTCGGGCGCGGGTTGGCCAAGGCAGGGCACGAAGTGGTCTTTGGAGTGCGGGACACGGGGAAGCCGGAGGTCGGCAAGCTCGTCGAGGACACCGGGGCCCGGGCCGCCTCGGTCGCCGCGGCGGCGGCCGGCGCGGAGGTGGTGGTGCTGGCCATGCCCTGGGGCGCGGCGCAGGACGTGATCCGGACCGCCGGAGGGCTCTCCGGCAAGATCGTCCTCGACTGCATCAATCCGCTCAACGCGACGTTCTCCGGTCTCGACACCGGAGATGCCCGCTCGGCCGCGGAGCAGGTGGCGGCCTGGGCTCCGGGGGCGCGGGTGGTGAAGATCTTCAATTCGACGGGCGCCGGCAACATGGCGAACCCGGTCTATGGCGACGACCACGTGACCATGCTCTATTGCGGCGACGACGAAGGAGCCAAGGAGGTGGCGGCGCGGCTCGCGGCCGATCTCGGCTTCGAGCCGGTGGACGCGGGGCCGCTCTCCGCCGCCTATCTGCTGGAGCACTTCGCCATGCTCTGGATCCACCTGGCCTATGGGGTGGGGATGGGGCGGAGCTTCGCGTTCAAGCTGGTGCGGCGGTGAGAGCTTGAAGGCACTGGTCTTCGACGGCGTTCGTCAGGTTGGTTATGCCTCTGTGCCCGATCCGGAGATCCTCGAGCCGGGCGACGTGATCGTCCGGGTCGAGGCGGCCGGGATCTGCGGCTCGGATCTCCATGCCTACCGCGGTCTGGAGACCGGGCTCGATCCCGGGACCATCATGGGACATGAATTCGCCGGTGAGGTGGTGGAGGCCGGGACCGGCGTCGCGCGGCTCCGGCGGGGAGATCAGGTCGTGAGCCCGTTCACCACGAGCTGCGGTACGTGCTTCTATTGCCGCGCCGGTCTCACCGCTCGCTGTGAACGGGGCCAGCTCTTCGGCTGGGTGGAGGAGGGGAAGGGGCTCCAGGGCACCCAGGCGGAGCTCGTCCGCGTGCCGCTGGCGGACGCGACCCTGGTGCGGATCCCCGAGGGGACGCCCGTAGAGACGGCGCTCTTTGCCGGAGACAACCTGGCGACCGGCTGGTTCGGCGCCGAGTCCGCGGGCGCCGGTCCGGGACGCGTCGTGGCGGTGGTCGGCTGCGGGCCGGTGGGACTGATGGCTGTGATGGCCGCCCGCGAGCTGGGGGCGGAGCGTGTCTTCGCCGTGGACGCGCTCCCCGAGCGCCTGGCTCTCGCGGAGCACTGGGGAGCCACCGCCGTCGAAGGGAGCGGCGACCCGGCCAGCCGCATCCGCGAAGCCACGGAAGGGCGAGGGGCCGATGCGGTCGTGGAAGCTGTCGGAAGCCAGCAGTCGACCCGGCTCGCCTTCGACCTGGTCCGGCCCGGGGGGACGATCGCCGCCCTGGGCGTGCACACCGAGCCGCACCTGGCGATCGCGCCAGCCGAGATGTATAACAAGAACCTCACCTACCGCGCCGGCCGCGCGCCAGCCCGGAGCTACATGGAAAGGCTGCTCCCGTTGATCCGTTCAGGCCGCTATGACCTGGGAGCGCTGATCTCCCACCGACTGCCCCTGAGCGATGGGCCGCGCGGGTACGACCTGTTCGACCGCAAGCTGGAGGGATGCACGAAGGTGGTGCTGCGGCCGGAAAGGACATAAAGGACAAAGGACCCAAAGGACAACAAAAGCCGACGATTGATTTTTGTCCTTGAAGTCCTTTGATCACTTCCCCGGCAGCACCTCCAGAACCATCATCTCGTCCCGGTTCAGGATGTGCGATCCTTCGATCGTCGTCCCCGTGGCTTTGAAGTTGCGGTCGGTGGTGGCGCCCCAGGCTTCGAGGAGCAGGAGGGCCACGGCGAGGCCGCCCAAAACTTTGAGGAGGCGGGGCGCGGGATCGGTCTCATCCGGTGGGACCAGGCGCCAACCTTCTCCGCGGTGGGTGAAGCGGCGGGCGATGGCGGTCAGGGCGGCGGCGGGAAAGGTGAGCCAGAGGGGGAGATAGAGCAGCCCCTGGCGCACGTAGCCGAAGAAGAGCCCGGTGGCGACCAGCCCCACGCAGGTCATCAGCAGCACCAGCACCGCCCAGCGGCGCGGCGCCCCCTCCGTTCCCAGGCAAAGCACCAGCCCCAGCACGGCGAGCAGGAGGTTGAGCCACAGAGCGAGGGTCGAGTGCGGGACGAAAACGTCCACCGGCCGGCGGAAGCCGTTCAGGCCCCCGGGCACGTCCCACTGCGTCCAGCCCAGGCGCCAGGCCTCGAAGAAATGGCCCCATTTCCTGCCGAGGAGGCGCAACGCGCCGCCGGGGTTCTGGAGCGCCCAGTCGCGCGCCATCTCGTCGCCGTGGAGGATGAACCGCAGGTGCTGCGGGTCCTTCAGGTCGAGGACACCGGATTGGGACGACGAGCTGAGGAAGGCGCGCGAGAAGGTGCCGTCCGCCTGCGGATTGTTCGCCAGGGCCAGGTTGATCGGTCCGTAAATGGTCAGCGGAACGAACGTGGGGAGCGGCTCGGCGAGCGCCAGACGCTCGTTGGTCTCCGACAGGCGGTTGGCGTTGCGCATCGTCCACGGCGCCACGGCCAGGACCCAGCCGAGCAGCACCAGCGCCCACGGACGGAGCCCCGCGAAGCTCCGGCCCCCCGACTCCTGCCGAGAGGTGCGGAACCATCCCCAGAGCCCGACACTGCCCAGGATCAGCCCGACGAGCGCGCCCTCGACCCTGATCAGCGCCAGCGCTCCCAGCAGGAGGCCGAGGAGGACGGCTCCCATCGGCCCGGCCCGGCGCGGCTTCTTTTTCTCGGACGGCGCGGAGAGCGGATGCTCGAAGCGGCGCGTCCAGAACAGCAGGCAGACGAGAAAGAGCGTCTGGTACGTCCCCTCGGTCACCGGCGCCACGTGGAGCACGTACAGGCCGAAGCTGTAGAGCCCCAGGAGCGCGGCGAGGAGCGCCACGGTCCGCCCGACATAGGGCCGGGCGAGCAGATAGAGGAGCCCGATCGAGGCGCTGCCGATCAGCGCGACGACGGCTTTCTCGGCGAAGAAGGGGACCTTGTCCGCCGGACCGCTCGCTCCCAGGAGCCAGTGCACGAAGGCGAGGACGTAGCCGAAACCCGGCGGATGGAACGGAATGCCGTTGTCGTAGGGCGTCCCTCCGAGGATCGCGCGGGCATAGTTGTAGAAGACTTCCGAGTCTCCTTCATAGAAGAACGTATAGGCCCAATTCCAGTCGCGGTTGGAGCGCAGGAAGGCGAGCCGGTGGAGCCACGCGAGAAGTGTCAGGCCAACGGCGATCCATCCGTCGCGGAATCGGGCCGGCCGCGCGGTTTTCCGCACTGATTTTTGCTCACGCTTGCGTTGGCTCAAGGTCTGGAGAGGATACCAGAGACCCTCACCCCCGGCCCCTCTCCCGCAAGCGGGAGAGGGGTGCAAAGCAAAGTCAGGGCAACCACAAGGGTTGCCCCTACGTAGGGGCAGGTCTTGTGCCTGCCCTCTTTGCTGTTCTCCCCTCTCCCGCTTGCGGGAGAGGGGTCGGGGGTGAGGGTTTCCTACGCCGTGCAGGTCGGACGCGCGCCGCAGGCGATCCCGTGGGCGTTGAAGGCGTCCCAGATCCGGCAGGCGTTCGGGGTGCCGTTCGCCAAGTTGCCGTCGTTGTCGTCCGCCGCCAGATAGACGGTGTACCAGTTCGCCGCGCCGCAGCCGTTCACCGTCGCCGCCGGGTTGCACTTTCCGCCCGAGGCGACCTGATAGGCGCTCTTGCTCGGCGTCAGGCTCTTGTACCAGATGGCATCCATGGCCGCCCAGCCGGCGGTGGTGCCGTACTTGGTGATGAGTTGTTGCGCGAGGTCCCAGTTCGCGGAGCTGGCGATGTAGCTCTCGCAGTGCCCTTCGTAGCCCATCGGACCCTGGTAGGCGCCGATGAAGACGAACTGGTAGTACGGGCAGGAGTAGCGGTCGCAGTTGATGCCGTTGTTGTCCGCCACCGTGCTCGGCTTGGCGATCGTCTTGGTGCCCTGGGTCGAGAACTCGCGGACGTCGCGCACGCCCGTGCAGGCCGTGCAGTTGGCGCAGTTCACGCCCGGCTGGAAGTTCTGGCCGATGCAGGGGACCTTGGTCTCCAGGAAGGCGAAGGTGTCGCCCACGGCCTCGCCCGTGCCCTTGTCGCTCGCCGCGCCGCCCGAATTGGTGTCCATCCCATGGCCCCACTCGTGGAGGAAGACCGCCGCGATCTCGCCCGTGTTCGAGCAGCCGCCGCCGGAGCGGTAGAAGTTCACCGTGCTGCCGTCCCAATAGGCGTTGCAGGTCTGGTTGATGTTCATGTTGGCGGTCAGCAGCCCGTTCAGCCACGCGTTGGCCGGCAGGAAGCTGGAGGCCTTCCGGTTGATGTTCGTCAGGTGGTAGTAGCCGGAGCGCGCCGCGTGGGTGTTGCCGACGCCGCCCGAGCCCGGGGTGGTGCAGTCGGTGCCGGCGCTGGTGCCGAAGGCGATGTTGCCGGTCGCGCTGTCGGCCTTCGAGATCGCGCCGCAGTTGTCGGTGATCTTGATGTACTTGCCGTTCAGCGTCGAGGTGGCGGTGCCGCCGCTGTAGTCATAGTTGCCGTTGGCGTCCGTCGTCTTGGCCACGCCGTTCGTCACGCTGTTGAACGGGAAGGCGCGGACGACCTCGGTGTTGGTGTTGGTCTCGGGATAGATGCCGCCCGAGACCTGCGCCGCCACGTAATAGTTGCGGTCGAGGATTTCCAGGACGCGGCCGCTCCGCGCATTCACCAGCGCCTGCCAGGTGGCCGCTTCGCCCTGACGGCGGAAGGCCACTTCCCAGACGAGGCGGTGCTGGTAGCCGGTGCCCGGAATGCCGGTGAAGGCTTCCGCCGGCCGCTCGCCCGTGGTCAGCACCGGGACGTACTTGAGCCGGCCCGGCTCGACGATCTGGCTGATCTCGGAAAGCTTGAAGCCGGTCGCCGCGAGCACCTTCTGGAGCGCCGCCGCCGCGTCGAGCTTCGGCTTCGAGCTCGCGAACACGGGCGCCACGTTCTCGCTGCCGAACTGGATCAGGTTGCCGTTGTTGACCCGGAAGAAGAGGCTGGCGCCGTCGACGGGCAGGCCGTTGTGGACCTGCTGGAATTCGACGAACCACAGATCGTCGCCGACCTTGACGCTGGAGCGCGGGTTCAGGCGGAATTCGCTTCCCTCGACCGTGAACAGCTCGGGGAAGCGGCCCATGAAGCCGCGCAGCAGGACCTCCATGTCAGCCATCCGGAGCTCACCGGTGGCCAGGACCGGGAGGTCGGCGCGGGACAGATTGTTGCCGCGGCCGGGGAGTAGAGGCACGCCCACGCCCTGGATCAGGTTGGCGCGATTGCTGCGCCGGTCCCAGCGGACCTCCCATTCATTGGAGTGGTGGGCGAAGAAGTTTTCCAGGCTGCGCAGCGAGGCGACGTCCGCCCCCATCTTGTAGGTATCGACCGACGGATGGACCTCGAGCTCGGCCGAGGTGAACGCGGTGCCGTTGATCCGCACCGTCTCGCCCGGCTCCGGAGGCTGGATGGCGAACGAGACCGACGGGACGGCCAGGACCGCCGCGACGGCAAAGACAGATAAAGGCTTCGACATGAATCGGATGGACACGTCTTTCTCTCCTTGGTTTTGTCGGGATTGAAGATGAAGGACCGCTCAGTCGAAAAAAGCCCTCGGAGGGAGCCGAGCCGGGACCTGTCGGCACGCAAAAAGGGCCGACAGGCCCGGCCGCCAAGCGGAGAATCGCTACATCACTCCGCCCGGCGTTTGTCACTCGACTGCCAGGGGCTTGTCATTTTTCTCCCCTACTGTAGAAGTACCCGAAACCCCTCGCAGCGGGACAGCGTCGAGTGACTTTCAAAAACGCATAGATAATCCAGTTCCTTTTCAAATGCGTATCCCGTAGACTCGGGGTAGCTTCGTACGCCGGTGGTCAGATCGCCAGCCGAAGACCCTGCCGCGGGACAAACCGTACCTTCGAGGGAGAGCGTGGAACATCCCATCCGAGTTCTTGTTGTTGACGATCATTTTGTCGTACGTAAGGGAGTTTGTGCGCTGCTGGCGAACGCTTTCGACATCCTGGTGGTCGGGGAGGCGGAGGATGGGCGGCAGGCGGTGGAGGAAGCGGAGCGCTGCGTCCCCCAGGTGATCCTCATGGACCTGAGGCTCCCGAAGGTCGACGGCGTCGAAGCCACCCGGAGGATCCTCGCCGCGCAGCCGAAGATCGGGATTCTGATGCTGACCGGCACGGACGCGGACGCGGAGGTGCTGAACGCCATCAAGGCGGGGGCCTTGGGCTATCTCGCCAAGTCGTCCCAACGGGAGGAATTCCTCGAGGCCATCCGGCAGGTCGCCCGCGGGGAGGTCTGGCTGCCGCCGCGGCTGACCCGCCAGCTGATGAACCATTTCAAGCCGCACCCGGCTCCGGAAGCCGTCGAGTCGCTGACGGGCCGGGAGAGCGAGGTGCTGGCTCTGCTGGCGCGGGGGCGGAGCAACCGCAGGATCGCCGAGGAGCTGTCGATCTCCGAGGTGACGGTCCGCACGCACGTGAGCCATATTCTGGACAAGCTCGGTGTGAGCAACCGCGTGGAGGCCGTCCTCCATGCGCTGCGGTCGGGACTGGTGCAGCCGGAGGCCCCGTGAGCCGGAGAGAGGAGCGGCATCCTCCGGAGGATACGAGCGAACAGCGGATCCGGCGGCTCCAGTTCCTGGGGCTCCTCAACGGCGGGATTTTCCTGGCCGGGCTCGCCTTGTTGGTCCTCTCCTCTCCACTGACCCCGTCCCCCGTGCGCCTCGCCGCGCTGAGCCTCCTCGCGGCGTGTACCGGCATCGGCTTGTGGCTGCGGCGCCGCGTCTGGATCGTTCTGGACCGGGAGCTGCGGAGACGCAAGCAGGCCGAGCAGGAGGCGCGTGCCGCGGACCGCGCCCAGGCGCAGTTCCTGTCGCACGTCAGCCACGAGATCCGCACTCCCATCAACGGCGTCCTCGGCATGGCCGAGCTCCTCCTCCCCAGCGGCCTGACCCCCGTCCAGCGCGAGCAGGTGGAGGTGATCCGCACCTCCGCCGAGGCGCTCTTCGCCCTGGTCAACGACATCCTCGACCTGTCGCGGATCGATGCCGGCCATCTGCTGCTCCGCCCGCGCGACTTCTCCTTCCGGGAGTTGGGGGGGGACGTCCTGCGGCTCCTCACGCCGCAGGCGGCTGAGCGGGATGTCGAGCTGCGCCTGCGCCTCGATCCCGCGCTGCCGGACGCCCTCTACGGCGATCCGGTGCGTCTGCGCCAGGTCCTCCTGAACCTGGTGGGCAACGCGATCCGGTTCACCCGCAAGGGCACGGTGACCGTAGCGGCCGAGCCGTTGGAGAGGACGGTGCCGGTGGTCCGCTGCGAGGTCAGCGACACCGGGGTGGGGATCCGGCCGGAGGTGCAGGCGCGCCTCTTCCAGCCCTTCGCGCAGGGGGAGAGCCCCGCCTCGCATGGGTTCGGCGGCACCGGCCTGGGCCTGGTCATCTCCAAGAACATCATCCGGCTCATGGGCGGGGAGATCGGGTTCCACAGCACGCGCGGGGTGGGCTCGACCTTCTGGTTCCTGGTCCCTCTGGTGCCGGCGCGCGGGAGCGGCGCGCCGGCCGGGGCGCGTGGCGCCGATGCGGAAGAGCGGCGGCAGGCGCGGCAGGAGCGGCGCATCCTGGTGGTGGACGACCGGTCGGCCAACCGGTCGGTCGCCCTCGCCCTGCTCGGCAAGCTCGGCTATGCCGCCGAGGCGGTGCAGAGCGGCGAGGAGGCTCTGGTCCTCCTGGCGGAGAAGCCGTTCTCCGCGGTCCTCCTGGATCTCGAGATGCCCGGCCTCGACGGTCTCGAGACCTGCCGCGGAGTGCGCCAGCAGGAGGGCCCCGGCCGCCGGACTCCCGTCATCGCGCTCACCGCCCACGCGTCGGAAGAGGAGAGAAAGCTCTGCTTCGCCGCCGGGATGGACGCCTTCCTGCCCAAGCCCTTCCGTACGAGAGAGCTCGCCGCCGCTCTCGACCTCTGGACCGGGGTCGAGACGGCGACGGTGGAGGAGCCCGGCCCGGCGGCGCAGAGCGAGCCCGCCGCCGAGTCTCTCGAAGAGCGCCTCGGCCTGCTGAAGGCTCAGGAGGGAGAGCCGGGGGCACCGCTCCTCGCCGAGGTGGTGGAGGCCTTCCGGCGGCAGGGCGAGACCGATCTGGCGGCCATGCAGCGCGCTCTCCCGCAGGGGGACCGCGAGGCGCTGGCCGCCGCGGCCCATGCGCTTGCCGGGAGCTCGGCCATCCTCGGCGCCGCGGATCTGGCCCGGAGCGCCGGCGAGCTCGCCCGGCTGGCGCGCCAGGGAGACCTGGGCGCCTGCACGCTGCGGCTGGGCGGGGTCGAGCAGGAGTACCGCGCGGTCTCCCAGAGGCTCGCGCCATGATCCGACCAGCCGACCGGATCGGTCACATCCGCTTCGAAGGCGGCCTGGCCGAAGGAGGCATGGGAGCCGTCTCCATCGGCTTCGACGAGAAGCTCGAGCGCCAGGTCGCCCTGAAGGCCATCCGCCGCGACCGGCTGAGCCCGCGGGCCCGGGCCCGCTTCCTGGTCGAGGCGCGCCTCCTCTCCCAGCTCGACCACCCGAACGTCTGCCGCATCCATGGCTATCTGGAGGACGAGAGGGGCGACTTCCTGATCCTGGAGCTGATCCGCGGGCTCACCTTGCGCGAGGCTCTGGAGGACGGGCTCGACCGCGGCGCCCGTCTCGCGATCGCCGAAGCCGTCGCCCGCGCCCTGGAGGCGGCGCACCAGAAGGGGATCGTCCACCGCGACCTGAAGCTCGACAACGTCATGGTCACGGACGGCGGCGTGGCCAAGGTGCTCGACTTCGGCCTCGCCCGCTTGGAAACCGGGGAGACCGCCGAGGCGGCGGAGAGCGAAGACGGGGATGGCTCCCTGCCGGACGACCTCGCCCCGGACCTGCCGGCCGCCGGCGCTTCCTGGTGGATGCCGTCGCACGCGGGCGGCACCGAGCTCGGTGCCCTGATGGGCACTCCGGCCAACATGAGCCCCGAGCAGGCGCGCGGCGAGCCGGCGACCGCGGCCAGCGACGCCTACGCCCTGGGGCTCCTTCTCCAGGAGCTGTTCACCGGCCGGCCGCCTTATGAGGTGGGGCTGTCCGACCCTTTGCTGCTGGTCAAGGCGGCGGAGGGCGACACGTTTCCGGTCGAAGGGGTCCGGGACCCGGACCTGGCGACGCTGATCCGTCGGCTCAAGGCCCTCGCCCCGGAGGCCCGGCCCACCGCGGCCGCCGCCGCCGAGCGCCTCGCCTGGATCTCGGCCAAGCCGGGCCGCCGCCGGCGCCGGCTCCTCGCCGCCGCCGTGGTGGCCGCTTTCGTCGCCGGCGGCGCCAGATATGTCGTCGACCTGAGGACGGAGCGGCAGCTCGCTCTCGAAGCCCGCCAGGAGGCCGAGCAGGAAGCCGCGCGGGCCGATGCGGCGGCGCAGTTCCTGGAGGATCTGTTCCAGGCCTCGGACCCGCGGCAGGCCCGCGGCACGCTGCCCGACGCCCGGGAGCTCCTGCACCGCGGCACGGAGAGGCTCGGCAAGGATCTCCAGGACCAGCCGCTCCTGCGGGCGCAGCTCCTCGACACCCTGGGCGGCATCCACACGGACCTCGGCCTGTACGACGAGGCCCGCCCCCTGCTGGACGAGGCTCTCGCCATCCGCGAGCGCCTGCATGGCCGCGAGCATCCGGAAGTCGCCGAAACCCTCGTCCGGCTCGGCACCCTGGCGCGCCTTTCCGGCCAGGGCGACGCCGTGCCGCCGCTGCGTCGGGCGCTCTCGATCCGCGAGGCGCGGCTCGGCCGCGAGAGCCCCGAAGTGGCCGACCTCCTCAACAACCTCGGAACGGCGCTCGCGATCCAGGGCCGCTCCGGCGAGGCCGAGCTGCTCCTGCGCCGCTCCCTCGCGCTGCGGGAACGCCTGTGGGGGGACCGCGACCCGCGAGTCGCCCAGGTCCTGCACAACCTGTCGGGCCTCGCCCTGCAGCGCGCCCAGATCGACGAGGCTCTGGAGCTCCTCCGCCGGGCTCTGGCGATCCGCGAGGCAGCCCTTCCGGAGGACGATCCCGACCTGGTTGGAAGCCGCGAGGCGCTGGCGCTCGTCCTGCTCGAGCAGAAGGACACGGGGGCCGAGGGGGTGCGGCTCCTGGAGCGGGTGGCCTCCAGCCGCGAGAGGGTCTATGGCCCCGAGCACCCGGAGCTGGCCCGGACCTTGTTGAACCTCGGCTTCGCCCTCTCGGATCTCGGCGACGACGCCACCGCCCGCCGCCACCTGGAGCGCTCCCTCGCCATCGACGAACAGACCCTGGAGCCCGGCCATCCGGTGCTCCTGAAGACGCTCTCCCTCCTGGCCGAGCACCACCGCCGGCACGGGCGTATGGACGCGGCCCGGTCTCTCGACCAGCGTGTCCTCGACATCACCGGGAGCCGCCTCGCCGCCGAGCCGGAGAACCTGGTCCTCCTCGCCGCGCGCGTCCGCGCCCTCCTCGGCCTCGGCCGCACCGGCGACGCCCGCCCGCTGGTCGCCTCCCTCCGGAAGCGCGGCTGGAAAGATGCCGCGTTCGAGGAGCTCTGCCGCCGGTACGGGCTGTAGTGCGCTGTCCGACCAGAAGTGGTCGATGGTGCCACCGAGACCTCACCCCCCGACCCCTCTCCCATCGCCCCCCCTTCCCCCGGGAGAGGGGGCGCCACCGCCCGGGCAACCACAAGGGTTGCCCCTACAAAGAAGCAAATCCTGTAGGGGCAGGCCTTGTGCCTGCCCTTCTGCTTCCCCCTCTCCCGGCCGGTGGGGGGGCGACGGGAGAGGGGGCCGGGGGGTGAGGTCTCCGCTCAGCGGACGTTGATGCGGCTCGTGACCCCGAAGGTGCGGGGCTGGTTGACCAGGAAGCCGACGCGTCCGCGCGTGCCGCGCTCCTGGTCGAGGGCGAGCAGGGCGCGCTCGTCGAAGACGTTGTTGATGAAGACCGCGACATCCCATTTCCCGTTCAGGAACCCGAGGCGGAGGTTGGTGACGTCGTACGCCGGCAGCTCGGGATCGAAGGTGAACGTGCTCTGGGTGAGCGGGCCGCCGATCGTGTTGGCGCCGAATGAATTCAGGTTCACGATGCCGAAGCCCGGCGCCTGGTCGCCGATCTGGGTGAAGCGCGAGCCGATGTATTGATAGCTGCCGGTCAGATAACCCAGCCAGCTTTGCCGCAGCGCCCATTGATAGGTGGCCGTGGCCGCGCCCTGGAATTCGGGGACGGTCGGCAGCCGGTTGCCGGACTTGATTCCGGAGACGACCTGCACGTTGCCGGCCGCATCGGTCGAGGTGAGCGTCGACCGCAACTCGGAGTTGCCATAATTGGCCGACACCGTGAAATCGAAGTTGTCGGTCGGCGCGGCGGCCCACTCGAGCTCGATCCCGGCGCTCCGCGCCTTGGGGACGTTGAAGATCACGCGCGATGAGCACGTGCCGGCGGTCACGGTCGCCTGGAGGTTCTCGATGTCCATGTAATAGGCGGAGACGTTGAAGGTCCCGCGGCCCCCGCGCAGCGTCGACTTGGTGCCGACCTCATAGTTCCAGATCTCTTCATCTTCCCACGCGCTGCGGCCGCCGAACGTCACCAGGTCCGCGGGAGTGCAGAGCGGCACGTTGAGCGGATCGTTGATGCCGCCGAGCCGGAAACCTTTCGATACCTGGGCGTTCAGCTTCGTGTTGTCCCTGACCGCGAAGCTCGCGATGAGGCGCGGAGCGATGCCGGTCGCCGAGGTCTCCCCCCGGCTGGTTCCGGGATCGGCGAAGATGCCGTCGAAGGTCTGGACGCGGTCTTCCTGGAAATCGTAGTAGCGCAGGCCGCCGGTCAGGTCGATGCGGTCGTTGACCGCCCAGGTCCCTTCGCCGAACAGCGCGAGCTGATCCATGGTGTAGCTCAGGTCCGAGAAATAGAGCACGTCGCGCGCCGCGCCGAACCTCCCCTGGGTGGGGATGCCGGTCAGGGACTCGAAGCCGGAGACGAGGAGGCTCTGGCCGTAGTCGCGGTCCATGGTGCCGTAGAAGATCCCGGTCAGCCAGTGCAGCCGGCTCTGTTGGCCGGCGAGGCGAAGCTCCTGCGTCCAGACCTGCGCGGTCGTCGCATCGTCGAGCGGTGAGTCGAGGGTGTAGACGTTCTGCGGCAACCCGATGCTGCCGCCGGTGATGCTCGACGTCAACGCCCCGGCGTCGCGGACCACCAGGACGTCGCGGTCCGTGTACGAGGTGATCGAGGTCAGCGCCAGATTGCCGAAGCTGTACCCGACGTTCAAATCGGCGAGCAGGAACTCGTCGGTGAACGGCTCGCCGATCTGTGTGAACTGCTCCCGCTCGTCCAGGTCCACCGCCGGCCGGGTCGTCGTATAGGGATTGGCGAGGATGTTGAACGCGTCCTCGCGGTTCCACCCGTCCATCTCCACCTTCTGGTAGAAGACTCTCGGAGTGATCGACAGCCGGTCGTTCGGCTCCATGCGGAGCGCCAGGCGGGCCCCGGTGCGGTCCCCGCCGTTGACGTCTTCCTTGACGCGCAGGCCCGGCTGGACGGCGTCGACGAACCCTCCGAAGTTGTTGTAGAAGGCGGTGAGGCGCAACGCGGCCGTGTCGCCGAGCGGCGCGTTGACGGCCACCTTGGCGCTGCCGCCGGGCTCGCCGTCGGTCGCGCTGTTGGCGGTCAGCTCGCCCACGGTCTCGCTCTGTCCGAGCTTGGGCTGGTTGGTGATATAGCGCATCGTGCCGGATGCCGAGCCGGCGCCGAACAGGGTGCCCTGCGGTCCGCGCAGCACCTCGACGCGCGACATGTCGAAGAGATCGATGTCCGGGGTGAAGAGCGAAAGCGAAATGCCGGAATCGTCGAGATAGACGCCGACCTGCTCCTTGACGCCCGGCTGGTCGCGCACGATCTGCCCGGAGGAGACGCCGCGCATGGCGACCTGGCTCTGGCCGGGGCCGAGGTTCTGGACGGTGAAGCCCGGGGTGGTTTGCGCGATCCCCTCGATGGAATCGACGCCCCGCTCGCGCAGCTCCTCTTCGGTGGGCGCCGCCACGGAGAAGGGCACGTCCTGGACCTTCTCCTCCCGCAGCGTCGCCGTGACGGTGATCTCCTCGGTCACCTTCTCGGTGGGGGGCGTGGCCTCGGTCTGCTGATCGGCCTGATCGGCGGGAGGGGGCTGTTCCTGGGCCGCGGCCGGGTGGGCCGGAAGCACCGGAACCAGAGCGAGGAAGGCGAGGCCGAGAATGCCGGCAGCCTTCGAGCCGAGCCGGAGAACGCTCAGATCGCTGCTCCTCATAAGACCTCCTTGACCAGAAAGCCACCGCGCGGAATCGCACGGCAGCCAACGTTCGTGAAGTCTGGCAGCCTTCTGCTGAAAGCTGTTCTCTTGTACCACAGAGGCGCAGGGGGCGGAAGGGGCTAAATTGCCGCCAAGCGATATGCGGCACCTCCCACTGTAGAGACGCCCCGTGGGGCGTCTCCTGCGGTGGCGCCATTCATCCCCAGGGATCTCTGTGACGCAGCGGGCACCTCGGAAGGAGACGCCCCACGGGGCGTCTCTACAGTGGGGGAGGATCTCCATCGGGTTGAACCCGACGGTCTTCCGGTTCCTCGATGGTCAACGTCGCCCGCCTCCTCGGGCCGTCGATCGGCGGCGTGTTGCGAAGAAATCGGCCAGGGTTCCCTGGCGCTGCGTCTTGCGCTCCCACTCCTCGGCCGCGACGACGACGACCGCCTTCCGGCCATGCCGGGTGATAACCTGGGGACCGGACCCCGCCCGTGAAGGCTAACCGAACAGCATTGCCTCGAACCCACACCCCTCTCTGTTTGCGGGAGAGGGGCCAGAGGTGCGGGCCCATCCCTCCCGCTCGATCCCATAGACCAAATATTCCGTCCCTGCCAACACGGTGCGGCCTTCCAGACGTTCGCCGAGGCGCTCGACGAGGCGGATCGAGGCGTGGTTGTCCGGCCGGACGAGGCTGATGACGCGGTTCTTCTGGAGGACGGTGAAGGCGTAGGCGAGGGCCGCGCGTGCGGCCTCGCTGGCGTAGCCGTACCCCCACCAGCGCCGCGCCAGCTTCCCGGCCAGCTCGAAGCCCGGCCAGCCCTCCGGCTCGGAAAAGCCCACCATTCCGACGAAGGCGCCGGTCTCCCTCTGCTCCAACGCCCACATGCCCGAGCCGCCGAGCGGCCAGTGCCCGATCAGAAAGGCGAGGTGCCGCCAGGACCGGCTCCGGTCCCATGTCCCCCCGATGTTGCGCATCACCTCGGGGTCCGCGTTCAGCGCGGCGTAGTCGTCGATGTCGCCGCGGCGCAAGGGCCGGAGCCGCAGGCGCTCGGTTTCCAGGGTCGGGATTACGAAAGGATCGATCGTTTCTTCCGCCGTTTCTTCCGCCATAACCCCGAGCCTACGCGGGGCTCGCCGAAGCGCGAGGCGGGTTTCGTCGACCCGGGTCAAATCCGCGAATGGACGAAAAAAGGGGGGCATGCCGGAGCACGCCCCCCGGGGTGGGATGAACGATCAGGCTTGCGGCGTCTGCTGCTCGGGCTGAGCGGGGACGGGCTCCGGCTGCTTCTTCTTCGAGCGCAGCTTCTCGCTCGGCTTCCGGCCGCGGAACGGCTGCAGGTTGTATTCGGCGAGCTTCTCCGACCGGATGCCATAGTGCTGCTTGATGGCGGCGCGCAGGACGGTCGCCAGACGCTGGCATTCGATCAGCAGCGTCTTGAACTGCTTCGACGCTTCCTGCTTGCTCGCCACGAGAGTCGCCTGGTTTTTGGCGATTCCCTGAAGATTGCCCACCATCTCCACATACTGAAGACAACTCTTCTCCAGATGGGGGAGCTCCGGGGTGTTTGCGGCGATTGCCGTGGCGAGCTGCTGCAAAGCTCCCAGCTTGGCCACGTTGGTGGTTTCATTCGGCACGTTTCCTCCTTTCTCGAGCCTGCCGGCTCGTCCTGCTTCGCGCCACGCCTCTCTCCACCATGGAGCGAGACGCTTTTGCGAAGCCCTTCCAATTTCCCCGAGATAAGCCGAAAATTCCCCTGGATATCGTTGTCACGCCGCAAAGCAACGATGATTTTCCGCAGCGCATCCTTGTCTGTGGCGGAAGATCCTTTTCTCGAAGAAATCGAGCTTGATTTCTCCGGTCATAACGATGAAACGCCGCAGATACACTTGAAGCGCGGTGGCATTGGTTGATCTCGGATATTTCAATCTTATCTTTCCAAAAATAACGTTGATTTCTCCCGGATCAGGGCCGACTTCTCGCAGGCAAGGGTGTCTCGCCGGAAAACATCCTTGTCTGGGGCTTGCCAACCTTGTTTCCTCCCGAATCAAGCTTGTCCTGCGCCCGGTATCGTTATTTTCTGCCCGCCTCAGCTTAATCTGCCGCTTATCGAAGTTGTTCAAGGCAAGTTGTGCTTATTTGGGATAGTTCAACCATGTGTGGAGCCTATGTAAGGATCGCTGACCTTGTGGAGCGCGTTTCGCTGACCCGGGTCAGCTCCTCCGCGCACGGTGGGCGCCGGGGACGGTCTCCTCCCTTGTCTCCGCTCGGGAAAACGGGTCACACTTCGGGCAGGAGAATTTTTTGACCCGGGTCAATGGTGATCCGCGGATGGACATCTCTCCGGAAGGAAGGCGGTCATGTCTCGAGCTCTCCTGGCTCTGGCGCTCGGCTTCGCACTGGGCGGCGGCCCGCTCCAATGGGCATCCAGCTTCGTCGAGGTTGTGCTGTCGGCGACGGCGGATTACGGCAGCACGTTCGATCCCAACGGAGGCCAGTCGAATCCCGACTACGGCGGCCAGTTCGACCCCAACGGCTCCCAGGCGACCACCGACTACGGCAGCCACTTCGACCCCAACGGGTAGGCAATGCCGCACATCTTCCCTCGTAGAGCATCACGCCTGGACTGAGTGGTGGAGCCAGCTCCGTAGACCTCACCCCCTGGCCCCCTCTCCCATCGCCCCCCCGCCGACCGGGAGAGGGGGAACGCCTGCGAAGTCTCGTGGCATGTTCAGGCTCAGCCTTTTCCGGGCGGTGGCGCCCCCTCTCCCGGGGGAAGGGGGGGCGATGGGAGAGGGGGTCGGGGGGTGAGGTCTCGGAGGCACCATCGACCACTTCTGGAGCCTGCGCCCTCCTCTTTTCTTCGGACATCTTCGGAGATACACTCCTGAGAGCAGCCTGAATCAGAAAAGGACCGGAATGGAGCGACATGCAGCTCACTCTGTGTTGGTCCGTGTGTTCTCCGGACAAGCCCTCGATCCTGAGGGGGAGATGGCCGTGCTCCATCTGCCCGGCTGCCGGCTGTGCTGGGACTTGGGGGTTCGGGTCGTCGCGGAGCTGAAGAGTGAGGGCCGGCTGGCGCCGTCCGCCGCTGCGGCCCATGAAGTCCTGGACCTGCTCGAGAGGAAACAGGCTGGTGCGCTGCGTTGGCTCCTCGCGCGCAGTTGGGGGGCGGAGCTGACGCGGCTTCCCGCCCACGAGCAGCGCGACCGGATCGAGGCCGATCCAAAGTTGCGAACGCTGGAGATGTTCTCCGCGTTGGCCGAGGAGGCGGCGAGCGCCTCGCGGGAGGACCCTCATCTCGGCGAGGAGGCCGCGTCGGTGGCGCACGCTCTCACCGGCATCCTCCCCGGAAACCTCTGCTCGGAGCCGCTCCGGAACGATCTGCGGGCAGAAGCCCTGATGATCGTCGCGAATTGCCGTCGGCTGGCTGGCGACTGGCGAGAGTCGGCCGCCGCTCTCGCCACAGCGCGCGGCCATCTCCTGCGGGGAACCGGTAAACCGGCGCGAGAGGCCCGGCTTTTCTCAATCCAGGCGTCTCTCGCAATGGATACGGGCCGTCTGGAGCAGGCGCTGGAACTGCTGGGCCTCTCCTCCGAGCTCTACGGCAAGGCGCAAGACGCTGAGGCGATCGCGGCAGTCCGCGTCCAAGAAGCCAGCACACTCCTCGCCGCCAGCCGCCATGAGGAAGCGATCGCCCGGGCAGAAGAGGCACTGAGCGGGCTGACCTCGGAACAGACTCGGCTCGAAATGCTGGCGAGGAATATCATCACTGCGAGTCTCGTATTTCTGGGGCGACCCGACGAAGCGTTGCAGAGCTTTCGCGCTACACAACCCCTCCAACGGCAGCTCCGGGGGCGGAACACCGAGCTTCAGGTGAGCTATCTCGAGGCTCTCCTGCTCGACGCCCAGGGTCATGTTCGGGAAGCGGAAAAGGCCTACCGCAACAACATTGCGGGCTACATGGACGCCGAGCTCTACAAGGATGCCTTTCTTACTCTTGTGGAGTTCCTGCAATCCCTGATCAGGCGCGGAGCCTTCGACAAGGCTGCCCGGGCCTGTGAGGAGGCGCTCGAGATGATCGAGCGGGCCGGCTCGGCGTGCCATACGCAGATGATCGAGCTCTGGCGGGGCCTCCTCGATCTGATCAATGCTCGCCGCTTGACGGACTACCAGGTGCTGGCGGCACGGCAATACCTCGTGCGCTACTGGAATGCGCCGGCCCGCCATGCTCCTCTGGATCTGCAGGTGAAGGTTTCCGGGGGTGCCGTGGATGTGCCTCGCGCGGAGGCCCCACCCCCTATCCTCTCGTTGCCGCCCAAAGCACTGCACGAACCGTCCGAAACGACCGGACCCGCGGGCGGGTACGACGAGGCCCGGGAGCGGTACGACCGCGCTCTCATCGCGGCGGGCCTGGAACGCTGCGGAGGACGGGTGCGGGAAACCGCACGCCTGCTGAAGATCAGCCGGAACACCCTCCGCGACAAGATGAAGAAGTACGGCATCGAGGTGGGGGAGCTGAGCGCCGCTCCTGACGCCAGCCCGGGTCCGACGCCTCAGGACGGGGAGGTCCAGGCCCTGGATCGGGTGCTGCGGGCGCGGGCTTTGTGGGGGGAGCTGAAGTCGCTGCCGCCCGGCCAACGGCTCGAACGTCTCCAGACCGTCTCCTCGCTGCAGACGCGAGAGATGTTCGAGGCGATGCTCGACGAGGCCTCGACCACGGCGCCGAACGATCCTCTCCGGGGTGAGGAGACGGCGCACCTCGCGCAGACTCTGGCCGGCCTGCTCCCGCTCCGGAGCCGCTTTCCGGAGGCGGAGAGGAACGACCTCCAGAGCGCGGCCCTCCTGGTCATTGCGGATTGCCGGCAGCTGGCCGGAGACTGGCAGGGGGCTGCCGCCGCTCTGGATGCGGCGCGGAGGCATCTCGCGCGGGGAGCCCAGGAGCCGGTCCGCCAGGCTCGGCTCCTTTCGACGCAGGCGTCGCTCCTGGCGGATACCCGGCAGATCGAGCCGGCCCTGGCTCTTTTCGCTCGCGCCGCTGCGTTCTATCGCAGAGCCCAGGACCAGACGGCTGTGGCCTCGGTCACGGTCCAGGCGGCCGGCGCCCTCCTGTCCGCCGGTCAGTACCAGGAAGCCATCACCCGCGCGGAGGTGGCCCTGCGGCGGCTGCCTCCGGGGGAGCCGCGGCTGGAGCTGTCGGCGAGGAGCATCATCACCGAGAGCCTCGTCTTCCTGGGCCGGACGGACGAGGCCCTTCACAGCCTGTTCGCCACCCTGCCCCTGTACAAGGAGCTCCGCTCGCTGCGCACCGAGCTCCAGCTGGGCTACCTGGAGGCTCTGCTGCTGGATGCTCTGGGGTACGCCCGGGAAGCGGAGACAGCTTTCCGGAACAACATCGCGCGCCGCATGGAGTCCGAGCTCTACAAGGATGCATTCCTGACGGTGATGACGCGCCTGGAGCTTCTTCTCGGGCGGGGAGAGCTGGATCAGGCGGCCGGGGCCTGCGAGGAGGCGCTCGCCCGCATCGAGGAGTCCGAAGTGGCCGGCCATGCCACGATCCGGACGCTGTGGCGAGCGCTCCTGGCCTTGGTGCGGGAACGCGCCCTGACCGAGAGCCACCGGCTGGAAGCGCGGCATTATCTCGTCCGCTGGGGTGCCGCAGCCGCACGCCGGTCGATTCCGGGGACCGGCGTCCTCCGGCTTCCTGCCTGGGTCACCGGCACAGCCGTGCCGGAGGCGGCGGGCGGCGCACCGGAGCTCCCGGCGATCCTCCCCCAGGCTCCCGGCCGGAAGCTCATCGTCGCCGAGCCCCCCGATCCGGCGGCGAGCCTCGACGAGCTGGGCTACAAGGGAGCGCTGGAGCGGTACAGCCGCCAGATCGTCGCCGCCGGCCTCGTCCAGAGCCAGGGCCGAATCGGCGAAGCCAGCCGCCTGCTCGGCCTGAGCCCGAAGGCCGTGCAGGCCAAGCTGAAGGGATTCCTCACCGGCCAGGAAGAGTGAGCGCGGGCGCTTCCCCACTGTAGAGACGCCCCGTGGGGCGTCTCCGCCGGCGGCAAAGAGGGTCCGATGGGCAAGGACAAGGATCGGGCGCGAGGCAATGGGGCGACCGCGCGCCGGCCGATGAAGCCTGGAAGTCCATATCCGCCTCGGAGACGCCCCACGGGCGTCTCTACAGTAGAGCCCTGAGCCCCACGCGTGCCACTCTGATCCCGGCTCGGCGCCGGAGGATCGCCTCCGGCACCAGCCTACCTCACGGGGTAGGGGAGACCTCATCAAAACGTTGAGAGAAAAATCAGCGTTTTGCTGACGACAAGCGGAGAGGACCTCTCTAGGATGGCCTCGCAGGTCCATGGCCCCTTCATGCAACCGCTTCATTTTCCCAGGACAGCCGGAGCCTCTAGGCAACGAAAAGGAGACCGATCATGAAAGCCCATCTTACTTTCGCCTTCCCCCCAGGCCGACGCCGGTTCCTTGTGGCATGGACATTGGTGCTGGCCACGGCCATGGTCTGGTGCGCAAGCCCCGCTTCCGCACAGATCGACGCCTTGTGCACCGCGTCGATCACGCTCAACTTCTCCCCACCCGCGAGGATCGTGCTTCCGCCGACACCGGCGCCGCACTCCACCTCCACCGGCGTCGGCACGATCACCAATTGCATGGTCTTCGACGGAGGCTCCACGACAGGCACGTTCACCTACTCGCTCGAGGGCGATTTGACGTGCACTTCAGCGGAGAACGTCGTCGGCACGGTGGACATCACGTGGGCGGACAACACCGAGAGCTATGCCGACATTACGACCTTGGCGCTCAATCTCGGCAGCGCCGGCGGTGCTGCCGGGCTCACCGCTACCGTCACCAGCGGACGTTTCGCCGGCGAACAGCTTCAGATCGTCAACGTGCGCGATCCCCTGGCCTTGATCCGCTGCGTGCTGACCGGCCTGTCGCAGGCGACGGGGACCACGACCCTCATCTTCACGCAACCTCTTTGATGAGAGGAGGGCCACAGTGAGAAACCGACAAACCCGCCATCGCCGGCCCCTGCTGGGGCTGGCTCTCGTGCTGCTGCTCGGGCTCAGCCTGTCGGCTCCCGCTGCCGCACAGCCCATCAAAAATACCGACACGTACAAAATCTCGAACGTCGTCGACGTCCGCACCCGCTCGGCCATCGCCGCCACCGGCGCGGACGTCTTCGAGGTTGGCCACGACTACGTTCTCGTGGAAGCTACGGGCCGCGAAGCCAGGGCCTTGAAGCGGCTGGGCCTGAAGCTCGTGCGGTTCAGAACGCAGGAGGAATTCCTCAAGGCCTTTCCAACGGCCGACTCGGCGTACCATGACTATGCCGAAATGGTGGCCGAGCTCCAGCAGGCCGCGGTCGATCACCCGGCGATCTTCTCGCTTTTCTCGATGGGTCTGTCGTATGAGGGGCGCACGGTGTGGGCCGGCAAGATCTCGGACAACGTGGGCACCGACGAGGACGAGCCCGAGGTGCTTTTCACGCATCATCAACACGCCCGCGAGCACCTCACCGTCGAGATGGCTCTCTACACGCTCCACATGCTGACCGACGAGTACGGCACCGATCCCCAGATCGCCAGCCTGGTGGACGGCCGCGAAATCTGGATCATCTTCGACATGAATCCGGACGGCGGCGAGTACGACATCGCGACCGGCACCTACGCTGCCTGGCGCAAGAACCGCCAGCCCAACGCCGGCTCGAGCGCCATCGGCACCGACTTGAATCGCAACTGGGGCTACAAGTGGGGCTGTTGCGGCGGCAGCAGCGGCACGCCGAGCAGCGAGACCTACCGGGGAGCGGCCGCCTTCTCCGCCCCTGAAACCGCGGTGGTGCGCGACTTCGTCAACAGCCGCGTGGTGGGCGGCGTACAGCAGATCACGACTCACCTCGACATCCATACCTACGGCGAGCTGATCATGTGGCCTTACGGCTACACGCTGACCGACGTGCCAGCTGATATGACCCAGGACGACCACGACGTGTTCGCCACCCTGGGCCAGGCGATGGCCGCCACCAACGGCTACACCCCTCAGCAGGCGAGCGATCTGTACATCAGCGACGGAGGGATCAAAGATGATCTATACGGAGCCCACCGGATCTTCTCCCTCTCCTTCGAGATGTATCCGGTCACCTCCGCCCAGGGCGGCTTCTATCCGCCGGACGAGGTGATTCCGGCCGAGACCTCCCGCAACCGCGCGGCGATCCTCTACCTGATCGACAAGGCGGACTGTCCGTATGCCGTGATCGGCAAGCAGGCGCAATACTGCGACGGACAACCGCCTCCAACTCAGGTGACCCTCACCTCGGTCGCGGCCCAGGACGGCTGGGTGCTGGAGTCGACCGAAACCTCCAATGCCGGTGGCTCGATTGATGCCACCGCCACCACCACCAGCGCCCTGCGATTGGGTGACGACAACAAGGACAAGCAGTACAAATCGGTCGTTTCCTTCGACACCTCCGCAATCCCCGACGGCGCCACGATCCTTTCGGCGACCCTGCGGCTGCGCCGTGGCACGCTCTCCGGCACCAGCCCCTTCTCGACCCACGGCACCTGCTGGGCCGACGTCCAGACGGGCGGCTTCTCCGGATCGACGGCGCTCCAGACGGGTGACTTCCAGGCCACTGCGACCGTTGCCCAGGCGGCGAGCCTGACCAACGCCGCGTCCAACGGCACCTGGTCGACAGGCAGCTTGAACGCCGCGGGTCTCGCGGCCCTGAACAAGACGGGAACGACACAGCTCCGCGTCTACTTCAACCTCGACGACAACGACGACAACGGGAACGACTACATCGGCTACTACTCGGGCGACAACAGCACGGCGGCGAACCGGCCGCAGCTCGTGGTGACGTACCAGTAGTAGCCTGGGCGGCAACGGCTTCCCCCCACTGTAGAGACGCCCCGTGGGGCGTCTCCGCAGCGGCGACATCGTTTCAGGGACCAGAGGGGTGCGCGGTCGCCCAATCTTCACAGATCGGGTCGTCAAACGTGGCGCCCGATCTGTCACCTTTCCAATCGGATCTGTCTCTGCCGCCGCGGAGACGCCCCACGGGGCGTCTCTACAGTGGGAGGAAGGGCGCCTCCCCACCCTTTGGGGTAGGGCGGCCTCATCAAAACGTTGAGAGAAAAATCAGCGTTTTGCTGACGACAGGCGGGGAGACTCTCTCTAGGATTGAGCCCGCAGAACCGTAACCAAGGGTTGGCGGCTGGCTGGCGGAGGAAGGATGTCCTGGTCCAGCTGATCAAGATCTTCTACCGGTTTTTGAAAGATAAGGAGCAAGCCATGCGCTCGATTCATCAGAGCTTGCGTCTCGCCATCGCACAGGTGTTGGTCCTCGGAGCCGGTCTTTCCAGCGGTCTTCCCAACGCCCATGCGGCGGCTCCGTCGGGCTCGCTGATCGTAAACGGGAGCTTCGAAGCTCCCGTCGTCGCCGGGTCCTTCCAGCTCTTCAACTCGATCCCGGGGTGGCAGCCTACGGGCTCGTGCGGCAACATCGAGATCGACCGGAACGCCTTCGGCGCCGCCGCCGATGGCAAGCAGTCCGTCGAGCTGAACACGACGTGTGTGAACGGGGTGAGCCAGGTGGTGGCGACGACGCCCGGCGCCACGTACTCGCTGGCCTTCGCCTTCGCGGCCAGGCCCGGCACCACCGCGGCGCAGAACCAGATGGAGATCCGCTTCGACGGCCTGGTCGTCGACCAGCTCGGCCCGCGGGCACCCGCTGCGGGGCTCCAGTGGTCCGTCCACCAAGTTGAGGTCACCGCCACCGGCTCGTCGGCCACGCTCAGCTTCCAGGGGACGGACCCCACCGTCACCGATGGCGCGGGCACCGAGCTCGACTTCGTGTCGCTGGTGCCCCTGGTGCTGAATGCGGATCCCTTGACGGAAATCCCCGAGTCATTCTATCTAAACGAGGTTGTCTGTCCCAGCCCGGGCGTGTGCATCATCAGGGGTTTCCACCCGACCTCCGGCGCCACGTTGACCGTCGTCACCGATGGCATCCCGGGCCCCACGCAGGTCATCCCAAATACCACCCTGAGAGGCATGACCTGCTTCAGCCCCACCTCGTGTTTCGCGGTCGGGAGCAACAACGGCGAGGGCGTCCTCGTGCCCATCACCAACGGCGTGGTGGGCCCGCTGCAGGCCGTGCCCGGGACGGTAAGGCTCAGCGACGTCAACTGCGCCAGCGCGACATCGTGTGTCGCGACCGGCTACTACTACCTCGACGCCTTCCCAGCGACTGCCGCCGTCGTCGTACCGATCACCAACGGCATCGCCGGTCCGCCTCAGTCCGTGCCCGGCGTCGGGGTGCTCCCGCGCGTGGTGTGCCCCAGCGCGACCTCGTGTTTCGCGACCGGGACGACCACCGACAACCAGGGCGTCCTCGTGCCCATCACCAACGGCGTCGCAGGTCCGGCTCAGGTTGTCGCCGGGACGGACTACCTCGTCGACATTGCCTGCCCGAGCCCCGGCACGTGCGTGGCCATCTCGTTCAACGGCTCCGTCGTCGCCATCACCGGCGGCACGGCGGGGCCGGCCCAGCTCGTTTCCCCAGACCTGTACCTCTCGTCCATCGCCTGCACCGACGCCTCCCACTGCGTCGCTGTCGGCGCCTACATTCAAGGGGGGAGCTTCGAGGGCGCCGTGGTGGCGATCACCGATGGCGTGCCGGGCCCGTACCAGCCGGTGCCAGGCATGAGCGTCCTCCAGACCGTCGCTTGCTCCACCTCGTGCGTGGCGGTGGGCTCCGACTCCAGCGACAACTTCGGCGCGATCGTTCCGATCTCCGGAGGTGTCCCCGGCTCGGCCCAGTACGTGGACGGAGCGGGTCTCCTGTGGGACGTCGCGTGCGGCGCGGAGGGTTGCATAGCGGTCGGAGGGCACCCCTCGCCCTCGGTGGGCGGATTCGTGGCCATCCGGGCCGCAGCCACCCCGACGATCACCACCCTCGCGTCGCCGTCGGTCCCCGCGGGCGGCCTGATCTCCGACGCGGCGACCCTCACGGGAGGCTTCGCGCCGGCGGGCACCGTGACCTTTACGCTGTACGGCCCGGGGGACGCTACGTGCTCGAACGCCCTTTGGAGCACCACGGTGCCGGTGGGGGCTGGAGGCGTGAGCGATTCGGGCGATGTCGAGGCGGGCGCCGCCGGGACCTACAACTGGGTAGCAACCTACAGTGGAGACCTCAACAACCTCCCTGTCAGCTCGGAGTGCGGCAGCGAGCCGGTGGTGATCACGGGCCAGACGCTCCTCGGGCGCGCCTATGGCCTCTCGGCGAACGTGAGCCTGTTCGGCTTGCCGCTGGTCAACCAGCCGCCGACGCCCGACACCGCGGAGATCGCGACGACTCTGGACTCGAGCACATCGGTGCCGTGTGTGGCGATGCTCACGGGTCCGCTGCACGCTCACACTCTCTGCGCGTCGGTGACCACGACGGCGTTCCCGGCGGGCTCCACCGCGGCGGCCTCGGTGGCGGACCTCTCGCTCGCGGTTGCCACCCTTCCCCACGTCAAGATCGGGGCGGTGCAGTCGACCTCGACCACGAGCTGCGGCGGGTCCACGGGGGCGACGACGATCGCCTACCTCAAGATCGGCTCGACGGTCGTGATCGCCACACCGACGCTCGTGGCTCCCAATACGCACGTGACTGTGGGCCCGGTCTCGCTGGTGCTCAACGAACAGATCCCTGGTCCCACCGGCGGCCTCACGGTCAACGGCATCCACCTGAGAGTGAACGGCGGTGGCCTGGCCCAGACGAACCTCGTCGTGGCCTCGGCCAGGAGCGGCATCGGCAACTGCCCCTGAGGGTTCAACTTGGCAGTCAACCAGTTCCTGGAACAAGGAGTTAGTCCGGATGACACGCAGGATTCAGCGTCGAATCGTTCTCATCGCTTTTCTCTTTCTCTCGCTCGCTGGGATCCACCCGAGCGCCGCCCAGTCGGGCCTTCCCTACTGGACCGAGATTCAGCAGGGCGGCGCCGTCCCCGCACCCCTCTGGGACGGTGCGAGCGCCTATCACGACGGCCTCTTCTACATCTTCGGTGGGTTGAACGGGACCTTCCCGAACGACGAGCCCGTGGCCGATTTCAGTGTCTTTGACGTCGACACGCTGACCTGGTACGACCTCGGTCAGGTTCCCGGCGGGCCCTCCGCCAGAGCCGAGGCGATGATGTGGTGCATCGCCGAGGACGACGCGCTGATCGTCTCTGGCGGGAGAGGTCCTTTCCGCCGCGGGCTCGACCTCACGCACCAGGACACGTTCCGGTTCGATCCGGTGCACGGGTGGACGGAGATCTCGCAGAGCGCGGCCGAAATCGGGCGCGCCAACCGCTCCACGGAGGCGGTCGCCGTGCGCGAGAAGGGGAAGCACAAGACCGTCGCATACGCCTTCTCGGGCTCGTCGTCGACGCTGCCGGCCTTCATCAACCGTCCGGACGGCCTCCAGCACGACCTGGTCCGCTACAAGAACGGCTGGAAGCAGGTCGCGACCGGCTCGCCCGCGCCGCGCGCTCGAGCCCATCATCCGCTCGTCTACTCCGAGGGCTGGAACGCCCTGTTCGTCTACGGCGGATACACGAACGACGCCGTGAACGGGACCGGTCTGTTCACGCCGGAGAACTACCTCGGTGACCTCTGGAGATTCGACCTCGACACGGAAGCCTGGGATCAGCTCGTCTTCGACGAGGCCGGCGGACCGGGCCACCGCGACAACGCGAAGCTGGTCGCCGATGAGCAGAACGACCGCATCTGGCTCTTCGGGGGCAGCCAGTTCGACGGGACCACTCTGTCCGATCTCTGGTACTTCGATCTCCACACCGGGACCTGGACGCGCGTTGACACAGCGATGACGGGGCCGGCGCCGGCGCCGAGGTTCGGCCAGTTCTACTTCACTCGCAAGACCGCCACGGCCTACGAGCTCTACATCTTCGGAGGAGCGACCGCGGAGTTCGCGCCGGTGCTGCTCAACGACATGTGGAAATTGACGATCCCCCTGACGTAAAGGAGAACCTTTATGAAAACAAAGCTCATTCACGCCCTGCTCTTCGTCTGCCTGCTCGGCGGCTCGTCCGCCTCCCTGCTCGCCCGCGGCTTCTCGGGGAATTGCTCCGGGACCTATCTGATGGCCGAAGACGGTGGCGCGACGTCCCTTTGGACACTGGAGGCCGACGGGGCCTTTTTCGCCATCAGCTCGCTCCAGGCGCTCCTGAATTTTTCCGACCAGCAGGGGAGCTGGGAGAGGGACGGCAACGACGGCATCAAGGGAGTGGTCCTCGCCCTCGTATTCGACGAGAACAACGAGCTCTTGAACGTCAGCCGCGTGGACATCTCCCTGCACACGGTCGGCGCAGGGTGCGACAACATCGCCGGCTCGCTGGAGGTGCGCGAGTTCACCGGCAGTGAGGATCCGCTCGATCCCGGCACCGACACCGGAGATCCCATCGCCACCGACGCCGTCACCGGCCGCCGCGTGAAGGCGAGCGGGTAGAGCCGATAACGGTCAGGAGACAAACCAGCGCGTGAGAAAGGGAGAACGAAATGTTGAAAACCCGTGTTCTGTGGGTGGTTCTGGCCTTGGCGATCGCAGCCCGGGCCAATGCGGAGGTCATTTCCATCGCCGAGGCACGCAGCCTGCCGCCGGGCACCGTGGTGACCGTGGAAGGCTCGGTGACGATCCCCTCGGGAGCTTTCGCCTCGTCGACGTTCGATCAGGGCTTCGGGCTCCAGGATGAGACGGGCGGAATTTATGTGAGCACGGCCGACAATCCGAACCTCAACTTCCACCGGCAGGTGCAGGTGACCGGCGTGGTGGGGGATGACGGCTTCGGTCTCCTGGTCCTGCGCCCCGCCTCGCTGGCCGACGTGGTCACGCTGGGGGGAGCCTCACCTGTGGAGCCCGCTGTGGTGGCGACTGGTGACGTGAGCGAGGCCACCGAGGGATTGCTGGTGGAGGTCACCGGCGTGCTGTCGCGCCCGATCGTCAACGACCTGCCGTACGGCTACCAGGTCTTTGTGAACGACGGCTCCGGCGAGACGCAGATCTTCATCGCGGCGTCGACGGGGATCAATCCGTTCACGATCCCCTTCATCGAGGCGGGCGCCGAATTCACGGCTGTGGGCTACAGCGGCCAGTTCCTCGGCCAGTATGAGGTCCTGCCCCGCCACCGCGGCGACATCCGTCCGGCGAACCCGTAGATTCCAGAGCCTGGGCGGGAGGGGGCGTCCTCTCCCGCTTTCGGCCGAGCCTGACTCCAACTGCGCGGCTGGGAGAGCGAGCCGGTGGCTTTCGCCCAGCGGCCTTGGGTGCTACAGTAACTTAGACTCCGGGTCATCCCGGCGCCATTATTTGGAATCCTCATGGCAGACCCGACCATTTCCTATCCTCCCGAAGTCCTTTGGGCCTTGCAGAAAGACCCCGCGGAGTTCGAGACCGAGGCGCGCCTCCTCCTTGCCCTGAAGCTTTACGAGACCGGCAAGCTGACCTCAGGCCTGGCCGCCAAGCTGGCGGGTGTCCCGCGAGTGGCCTTCCTCTTCCTTCTGGGCCAGCACGGCCTCTCCCCTTTCGGCGAAGAGCCGGAGGAGATCGAACGCGACCTGGAACATGCCCGACGGGCCCGTCGTCCTCAATAACACCCCCCTCGTCGCGCTGTGGACGATCGGCCGCCTCGATCTCCTGCGAGATCTCTTTGGCGAGGTCCTCATCCCGCAAGCCGTCGAAGCCGAGTTTCTGGCGATTGACCGGAGCTTGCGCGAGAGGTCGCTGGCAGATGCTCCTTGGGTGCGGACCGTGGTCCTCGCCCAGCCTCGGCGGGCTTTGGCGTTCGCAGGCCTGGATCGAGGCGAGGCCGAGGTGATGGCCTTGGCCGAGGAAAGAGGCGCCCGGCTCGTGGTGCTGGATGAACGAAAGGCTCGACGTTTCGCCGAACGGCTGGAATTGCCGCTGACGGGTACTCTCGGCCTGCTCCTCTCCGCGAAAGAGGCAGGTCTGATCGACTCCGTTGCTCTCTGGGTCGACAGGATCCGCGAGGCGGGTCTGCATCTCAGAATCGACCTGGTAAAGCGGGTCCTCGAGCTCGCTGGAGAATCGAGTCCGTAGAAGGGGCTCCGCCAGCCCCTTGCTGGAAAAGCGCGGTGCTCCGTAGAGCAGGGCTACTCGATCACCACCCCGGTGAGGTCCTCCTCGGGCTCGGGTTGGCTGATGCCGAGCTTCTCCAGGGTTCCGACGAGGACGGTGGCGATCACGAGGTCGCGGTACCACTTCTTGTCCGCCGGGACGACCCACCAGGGGGCCTCGCGGGTGCTGGTGCGGGAGAGCAGCTCCTCGTAGGCCCTCATGTAGTCGTCCCAGAGGGCCCGATCCTCCAGGTCCCCCTTGCGGAACTTCCAACGCTTCTCCGGGTTGTCGAGCCGCTCCTGGAGGCGCTCTTTCTGTTCCTTCTTGCTGATGTGGAGGAAGAACTTGAGGATGGTGGTGCCAGTGTCCGCGAGGAGCCGCTCGAGCTCGTTGATCTGATCGTAGCGGGCCCGCCAGACCTTCTCGGGGACGAGATTGCGCACGCGCGGCACCAGGACGTCCTCGTAGTGGCTGCGGTTGAAGATCGTGATCTCGCCGCGCCCGGGGACCTGTTTGTGGATCCGCCAGAGGAAGTCGTGGTCCAGCTCCTCCGCGGTGGGGGCTTTGAACGCGGCCACCCGCACGCCCATCGGGTTGGCCCCCTCGAAGACTTTGCGGATGACGCCGTCCTTGCCGCTCGTGTCCATCCCCTGGAGGATCACCAGAACCTTGTGCTTGTGCTCGGCCCAGAGGCGCTCCTGGAGGAGCTCCAGCCGTCCGTTGAGGTCGGCGAACACCGCCTCGGTGTCGGTCTTCTTCGCCGCGGAGGTGTCCGCGGAGTCGTGCTTCGCGAGGTGAACCTTGCTGCCTGGAGCGATCCGGTACCGCTTGAGCTTCATGGCACCTCCCTTGGAGAGAAGCAGAAGCTACCACACCGGCTCCCGCGGAATCCCCCTGCCGTGCGCGTCTGTTATCGCAGACGAAGGAGGAGGGTGCTATGAGCCAGGGAATCGTGAGGGCCTGTCCGTCTTGCGGGAAGAAGAACCGGGTTCTGTGGTCCCGGCTGGGAGATGGCGCGCGCTGCGGCGCCTGCGGGGCCGAGCTGCCGGCGCCGGCCGAGCCGGTCGAGGTGGATCAGGGGAGCGAGCTCGACGGAGTGCTCCGGGAGAGCGGCGTGCCCGTGCTGGTCGACTTCTGGGCTCCCTGGTGCGGCCCCTGCCGCACCGTGGCCCCCGAGATCGCCAAGGTCGCCGGGCGCAACGCCGGCAAGCTCCTCGTCGTGAAGGTCAACACCGACGTCGACCCGGCAGTCGGGGCGCGCCACAAGATCCAGGGGATTCCGACCATGGCCGTCTTTCAGCGCGGCCAGGAAGTCGCCCGCACGAGCGGCGCCCGGCCGGCGGCGCAGATCGAAGGGTTCTTGCGGCAGGCGCTGGGCTGGTAGGAGGGGGCCCTCACCCCCGGCCCCTCTCCCGCAAGCGGGAGAGGGGTGGAGGTTAGAAGGCCGCCACGGTATTTGAGAGTTTCTTGACTAACCCACACCCCTCTCCCACTCGTGGGAGAGGGGCCGGGGGTGAGGGCTCAGGACTGTGGCGTCTCGTACTTCTCCAGCGTCTCCGCGCTCTCGAAGTACAGCACCTTGCCGTCCGGCAACACCCCGATCACCGCCGTGGCCTTGTCCACGGTCTTGCCGGTCACCGGGTCGACCGCCTGGCGCGACGCCGGGTCCTTCGCGAGCCGTTCCTTGCACATCTCGCAGCAGCCGTAATAGGTCTTCCCCTCGACCTCGACCGGGATCTGGTCCTTCTCGAAGACCTGGTTGTTGATCATGCAGACCTTCTGGGTCTCGACCCGCTTCAGGGTCGCATGGGCTTTGCCCTCAGCTTTGCCATCCCCTTTGGCGAAGGCGAGACCCGCCACCAGGGCGGCGACGAGGAGGACGAGGGCGGTCAGGCCGAGGCGGCGCGGGGTGCGGTCGGCAGAGGTATTGGGCATAAATGCTCTCCTTCGGAGGTTGCATGATATTGAGTCTTGTGCGGCCAGGATCTTCTGGTATCCTCGACGGGCCTTCGGCAGATCCAGGGAGCGCGGCCCCCCATCGTCCGGGGGCTGAACAGAGAACATCGGCCGGCGCGCCGATCATTTCACGGAGAGCATTGTGTCCGAAACGAAGCCCCGCATCAACGTGTTCAGCACGATCTTTCTCCTTGGGACCCTCGCGATTGCCCTCGTCGGAACGCCGTGGTACATCCTCACGCACGGCCTCGGCTGGCCGGAGACCCTGACGTTCCTGGGGATCTGGTTCGCCGTGGGGCTCTCGGTCACCGCCGGGTATCACCGGCTCTTCGCGCACAAGACCTACCAGGCAGCCTGGCCGGTGCGTCTGTTCTTCCTGATCTTCGGCGCTGCCGCCCTCGAGAACTCCGTTCTCAACTGGGCCGCCGACCACCGCGTCCACCACACCCATGTGGACGAGCCGCGCGATCCCTACAACATCACGAAGGGCTTCTGGTGGGCCCACATTGGCTGGATCTTCTTTGAAAACGAGCCGCCGAGCCCGACGATCGTCCGCGACCTCGCGAGCGACCCGCTCGTCGCCTGGCAGGCCCGCTGGTATGGGCTGATCGGCCTCGGCGTGGCCTTCGGCATCCCGCTGATCGTCGGCCTGATCTCGGGCAATGTCCTCGGCTGCCTGCTCATCGGCGGCGTGCTCCGCGTCGTGGTCAGCCACCATACGACCTTCTTCATCAACAGCCTCTGTCACATGATCGGCAAGCAGCCCTACAGCAAGGAGCACAGCGCCCGCGACAGCGGCGTGATGGCGGTCCTGGCGTTCGGCGAGGGGTACCACAACTATCACCACAGCTTCCCGTTCGACTACCGGAACGGTGTGAAGCCCTGGCACTTCGATCCTGCCAAGTGGGTGATCTACCTTCTCTCCAAGGTGGGGCTGGTCCAGGATCTCCGGCGCGCTCCCGAGGCGGCGGTCCTCAAGGCGAAGGTCGAGCTGCAGTTCGAGGCGGCCAAGGAGCGGGTCCAGCAGGTGGTGGATCACCTCCGCGAGGTCCACGAGCCGCGCCTCCATGAGACCTACGAGAGGCTCCAGACCGCTCTCCACGAGCTGATCCACCTGCAGCGCCGCTCGACCAAGAAGACCGAGGACAGCCATCTGCCCTTCGAGACCCGCCTCGGCCTCTGCTACCACGCGGTGGAGAAGGCGCTCGCCGACTGGAAACAGACCCTGCGCCAGATGGACCGGCTGCCGGTCGCCGCTGCCGCTTGACGCAGAGAGACGGGCTCATGCGCCGCGTTCTTTCCGGATCGCTGCTCTCCGTCTTCCTCCTCTCCGCCGCCTGTCTTACTTCAGACAGTGCGGCGGCGGCGCCATCTCTGCCCGACACCCTGCGCTCGACCGCGGCCTCGCTGCGCGACGAAGCGCTCCAGGGGACCCGGGCTTTCGAGATCGTCCGTTCCCTGACCGTCGAAGTGGGACCGCGGCCGGCCGGCTCCGAGGGAGACCGCCGGGCCGTGGCGTGGGGGCTGCGGACGATGCGCGAGCTCGGTTTCGCGAACGTCCGCGCCGAGGCGGTCAAGGTCCCGCACTGGGAGCCCGGCGTCTCGACCGGAGACATCACCTCCCCCTGGGCGCAACCGATGGTCCTCCTGCCGCTCGGCGGCAGCGTCGCGACTCCGGACGGCGGAATCGAAGCCGAGGTCGTGTCCGTGCCCTCGCTCCAGGATCTGGAGAAGACGGCTCCGGAGACGGTCCGGGGCAAGATCGTCTTCCTCAACAAAAGGATGGAGCGGGCGCGGGACGGCTCCGGTTACGGCGAGACCGTTCCCGGTCGCGGCAGGGGAGCCATCGTTGCCGGCAAGCTCGGCGCCGTGGCGCTCCTCCTGCGCTCCGTGGGCACGGACAACAACCGCACGCCGCACACCGGAGCCATGCGGTATGAAGAGGGCGGTCTGCGCATCCCCGCGGCGGCCCTGTCAAACCCGGACGCCGACGTCCTCGAAGCGCAGCTCGCCAGCGGTAAGCCGGTGCGGTTCCATCTGGTCCTGGGGACCCGGACGCTGCCGGAAGCCGACTCGGCGAACGTGATCGGCGAGATCCCCGGACGGGAGAAGGGGGACGAGGTCGTCCTCCTCGGCTGCCATCTCGATTCCTGGTTCCCGGGCACCGGCGCGATCGACGACGGAGCCGGCTGCGCCATCATGATGGAAGCGGCCCGGCGGATCGGAGCGCTGCCGCAGAAGCCGCGGCGGACCATCCGGGTCATCCTCTACGCCAACGAGGAGTTCGGCCTCTCCGGAGCGCGGGCGTACGCCGAGAAGCACGCCGGCGAGCTGCCGAAGCACATCCTCGCCGGAGAGAGCGACTTCGGCTCCGGCCGCGTCTGGCGGATCAGCTCGAGCGTCGCGCCCGAGGCCCTGCCGCTCTTCGACGAGCTGGCCAAGCTCCTCACCCCCTTGGGCGTCGAGCGCGGCGACAACGAAGCCGACGGCGGCGCCGACCTGAGCCCGATGGCTCCGGCGCGAGTTCCCCTGATCGGCCTCAGCCAGGACGGCACCTACTACTTCGACTGGCACCACACCGCCAACGACACCCTCGACAAGATCGATCCGAAAGACCTCGACCAGAACGTCGCCGCCTGGGCCGCGGTCGCCTACGCGGCCGCCGAGATGCCGGGCGATTTCGGGCGGGGGCCGGAACCGGCGCGGGAGTAGGGAGGCCCTCACCCCCGGCCCCTCTCCCGCAAGCGGGAGAGGGGAGCAAGGCAAAGACAGGCAAAGGCATGGCACCCACAAGGGGCGCCCCTACGTAGGGGCAGGTCTTGTGCCTGCCCTCTTCGCTTTGCTCCCCTCTCCCGCTTGCGGGAGAGGGGCCGGGGGTGAGGGCTTCTGATACTCTTTCCCCCCGATGAAGACAAAGATCCTGGTAACCGGAGCCCTGGGCCAGATCGGCTCAGAGCTGGTGAATGCCTTGCGTGCGCGGTACGGCGAAGAGGCCGTCATCGCCTCCGACATCCGGATGCCGCCGCGCGGCACCGATGGCCCCTTCGAGTTCGTCGACTGCACCAACCAGAGGTCCCTGCAGGAAGTCATCCGCCGGAACGACGTTGGGACCATCTACCACCTGGCGGCCCTCCTGTCGGCCATCGCCGAGAGCAAGCCGCAGGTCGCCTGGGATGTCAACATGACCGGCCTGTACTGGGTCCTCGAGGTGGCGCGCGAGAGCCGCTGCTCTGTGTTCTTCCCGAGCTCGATCGGCGCCTTCGGCCCCAATACGCCGCCTGACCACACGCCGCAGGACACCGTGCAGCGGCCCACCACCATGTACGGCGTCACCAAGGTCGCCGGTGAGCTCCTCTGCGACTACTACTACCACCGCTTTAACGTCGATACCCGCGGCGTGCGGTTCCCGGGCCTGATCTCCCACGGCGCCCCGCCCGGCGGGGGGACCACCGACTACGCCGTCGAGATCTTCTACGAGGCGATCCGGCACCACCACTACACCTGCTTCCTGGGGCCGGACACCCGTCTCGACATGATGTACATGCCGGACGCCATGAAGGCCGCGATCGAGGTCATGGAGGTCGATCGGTCCCGCCTCGTCCACCGCAATGCCTTCAACGTCACGGCCATGAACTTCACCCCTGAGGAGCTGGCCGCCGAGATCCGCAAGCACATCCCGGACTTCAAGATCGAGTACCAGATCGATCCCGTGCGGCAAGCCATCGCCGACTCCTGGCCCAACTCGCTCGACGACAGCGCCGCCCGGGAGGAATGGGATTGGAAACCCGAGTTCGACCTCTCGGCGATGGTCCAGGACATGCTCGACAACCTGGGACGAAGGCTCAAGCGGGCCAGCTGAGCGACCCCGCTCATTTCAAGGAGACGCGCCGTCATGCCGCAGAACCGATTCCTGCAAGCCCTGTCCACCGAAGTCGACGCGTTGCGCGAGCGGGGGACGATCAAGGGCGATGAGACCGTCATCGTCAAGGTCCTGCCCGCCGAAGGCGAGCGCGGGCCGCGCTACCTCCTGGAAGGGCAGGGGGACAAGCCCTTCCTCAAAATGAACTCGAACAACTACCTCGGCATGTCGCTCCGCCGCGAGGTCATCGAAGCCGAAGAGGCCACGACCGCGGCCTATGGCGCGGGACCGGGAGCCGTGCGCTTCATCAGCGGCACCTACCGGCAGCACATCGAGCTCGAACAACAGCTCGCCGCCTTCCACGGCCGCGAGGCGGCGATGATCTTCAGCTCCGCCTATGCCACTACCCTGGGCGTCCTGGTGCCGCTCATCACGGCCGAGACCGTCCTCATCAGCGACGAGCTGAACCACAACTGCATCATCAACGCCATGCGCCTCGCGCGCCCCAAGGACAAGCAGATCTACCGCCACGTCGACCTGGCCGACCTCGACGCCAAGCTCTCCGCCGCGGCCAGCTCCGGCCAGTTCCGCCGCGCCGTCATCGTCACCGACGGCATCTTCAGCATGCGCGGCGACTGGGCCCCGCTGCCGGAGCTCCAGGCGATCCTCGACCGGTACGACGACGCCTTCCCGGAGAACGCGGTCCTCGTCGTCGACGACTCCCACGGCGTCGGAGCCTTCGGCCCGACCGGCCGGGGCACCGAGGAGTTCACCGGAGCCAAGCCGGCGGACATCCTGATCGGCACCCTGGGCAAAGCCTTCGGAGTCAACGGCGGCTACGTCACCGGCAGCCGGCACCTCGTCGAATACCTGCGCGAAACCGCCCCGCTCTACATCTACTCGAACCCGATCACCCCCGGAGAAGCCGCCGCCGCCTCGAAGGCCGTCTCCATCCTCGACAGCCCCGAAGGCCGCCGCCTCCTCGACCACCTGCGAGCCATGACCGCCCGCTTCGAGAAGGGGATCCTCGACCTCGGCTACGAGACCATCCCGGGAGAGCACCCGGTCGTCCCCCTGATGGTGCGAGACACCCCGAAGACCAACGCCCTCGTCCGTCACCTGAAAGACCACGGCATCCTCGCCACCGGCTTGAAGTTCCCGGTCGTGCCACGAGGGGACGAAGAGATCCGCTTCCAGGTCTCGGCGGACCACACGCCGTTTGACATCGACTCAACGTTGAAGGTGTTGGAGAGCTTTCCGGGGCGGGGGTAGGCCTAATCTAACAGCCCCAGGTACAGTCGTAGCCCCTCGTCGATGGTCTTGAGCTCATCTACAGAGACCCGGCCGAGGAACCGGGTGACCCGGCCACCGCACTCCCTCCCCAGCATCCGGAGCGATGAGGTCCGAAGCATCCTCGGAGAGCCCCTCGGCCCATGTGGCCAAACCGACCTCTGTCATTTCAAGACTCTCTGGATGAGGATGACTAAGCGACTGCCTAAGATGCTCGTTCCGGCGTCGATCGAGCTCACGCGTGACCGCCTTGAGCACAAAGCGGCTCCGATTGATCTCCTCGCGATCGATGGCGCGAACGACTTCCGAAGGAAGGGTCACTGTGACACGGGCATTTGGCATGATCTACGCTCCGGGCCGTTCATACTGAAATCATACTCCTCCGCCTCCATCGTTTCCATTGGTTGACGCGGACCTTTTGTCTGGTGGCGGGTCTCCGCGCGAGGGGCGTTGACTCCCGCCCCGAAATTCGCCAAGCTGACCTATCTTTGCCATTCCATGCCGGGAGGTCTGATGAGAACGGGTCCCGCCGTCCTGCTGTCGTGCGCCGCATTCTGTTTCCTCGCCCTGTCCCTCGATCCGGCGATCCAGGCGCCGGCTTCGGCGCAGCCTGCTTGTGCTGCCGAACAAGCGGCTCCGGTGCTGCCCAAGGATCCGGCGCTCTGTGCGCGGCTGGCTCCGGTCATCCGCCGGCCCGGCGATCTTCCTCTGGAGGAGTACGAGAAGGCTCTCGGCGACTTCCTGCGCAACGTCTGCTACCGAGATCCGGCGAGCGGTTGGAAGCGGGACAAGTCCGTGCGCGACACCGGCCCGTTCACGGCCAGCTTGCAGAATGGCCAATGGGTCGGGGCCTATCACGGCACGCATGCGCCGGTGGTGATCTGGTACTCGCCGGAGATGCTCGCCTGGATGGCGACGAACCGGCCGGTGGAGGAGAGCTCGGCGCCCAAAGAGGTCCCGCCGATTCCGGATGGCGCGGTGATGGTGAAGGAGATGTATCCGGCGCCGGCCGCCGCCTGCTCCGGCGTCGATCCGCTCCGCCTCCTGCCGACCTCCGGAGCCGCCGTGATGGTGCGGGACCGGCAGGCGGCGCAGGATGGCTGGTTCTGGGGGTGGTTCGGCTGGAGCGGCTGGGATCCGGACTATCCGCCGAATTCGACGAACCGCTATCCGTACATGGGATTCGGCCAGTACTGCGTGAACTGCCACGCGTCGGCGCAGAACAACCACACGTTCGCCAGCCTGCGGAATGTGGAGGGGGAGCCGGGCGAGCCGCTCGTGTTTCTGTCGCAACACTTCTTCGATCCGCAGCCGGTCGCGAGCCATCACCGGCTGGTCTCGCTGCCCACCGACGACGCGCCGCGCCTCGGCCAGCCGCTCTACGTCTACAACGCAGCGTTCACGGACTCCGTCCGCGCCGGCCGGCTCCCCAGGCCCTCCTGGGAGACCGTCGCTCGGATGCCTTCCGAGACCTATGACAACGTCTGGGTGAAGGCGGGGCCGGTCACCGCGGCGAGCCAGCTCATCACCTCCTCACAGTGCCTCGGCTGCCACGACGCGGGCGGGACCGGGTTGCAGTTCGACATGACGAAGCCCAACCCGCATGGCGACAACCTGCTCAACCTCTCGCCGTACGCGACCTGGAAGACGTCGCCGATGGGATTGGCCGGACGTGATCCGGTGTTCTACGCGCAGCTTGCGAGCGAGACGGAGACGTTCCATCCCAAGGCCGCCCCGGTGGTCCAGACCGTGTGCCTGGGCTGCCACGGCGTCGGGGGACAGCGGCAGCACGCGATCGACAATCACGCCAAAACCGGGGAGTGCCCGCCCTTCCTGCGGGAGTATTCGAAGGCCGTCCCCTATCCCGCCGGCAATCCGCAGGCGCACCTGGCTTCCTATGGAGCGCTCGCGCGCGACGGGATCACCTGCACCTCCTGCCATCACATGCTGCCCGGCCAGGGACCGGAGAACCCGGCGATCGACCAGCCGCAGAACGGCTGCGTGAAGGAGCGCCAGGATTTCCTGAATCCTCACACCAGGGGTTTCGCGAAGACCTTCACCGGCAGCTTTCTCCTGGGGCCTCCGGACGAGCTCTACGGTCCTTTTGAGGACCCGCAGACCCGCCCCATGGAGCAGGCGTTCGGCCTGAAGCCGGTCCATACCACGGCCATCCGCAGCTCGGAGCTGTGCGGGAGCTGCCACACCGTGCACCTGCCGGTCATGACGGACGGGAAGGTCATCGGCCACATCTACGAGCAGACCACCTATCCGGAGTGGGCGTTCAGCGCCTATCGCACGGGAGAGAGCCCCGACGGCAAGCTGCCGCACGGTGCGGGCGCGCTCGCCGAGTCGTGCCAGAGCTGCCACATGCCGAGCAAGGACGCGAGCGGCAAGCCTCACCGGAGCAAGATCGCCGGCATCCAGGAGCACAGCAACTTCCCGCAGGCCGAATATGCCCTGGGAGGGAAGGACATCGACCTCCAGGTGCGCGAGGGATACGCCTACCACACCCTGGTGGGCCTGAACATTTTCCTCGTGAAGATGGCCCAGCAGTTCCCCGACGTGCTGGGCCTCCGCACGCAGGACCCGATGCTGGTGAGCAAAGGGCTCGACCCGCTGCTCTACACAGAGCAGGCGATGCTCGATCAGGCCTCGCATGCCACGGCCAGGATCGACCTCTCCGTCGAGCAGAAAGACGGCAAGCTCGCGGGCACGGTAAAGATCGGCAGCCAGGTCGGCCACAAGCTCCCGTCGGGCGTGGGGTTCCGCCGCGTCTTCGTGGAGCTCTCCGTGCTGGACGTCAATGGCAACGTCCTCTGGGCCTCGGGCCGCACCAACGGCGCCGGCGTGATCGTCGACGACAAGGGCCAGCCGGTCGCCGGCGAGCTCTGGTGGAAGGACGACTGCTCCGGGCGGCTCCACCCGGACAAGCTGCTGTACCAGCCGCACTACCAGGTGATCCGCCGGCAGGACCAGGCGCAGATCTACCAGGAGCTGGTCACCGCGCCGCCTCCGGGGAAGAACCCCGAGTGCGGCCCGCAGGTGCCGGCCCGGCCGCCGCTCACCACCAGCTTCCTCTCCATCTGCGGCCGGGCGAAAGACAACCGCCTCCTCCCGAGCGGCTTCCTCCCCCTGGAGGACCGCACCGAGATCGCCCTCGCCCTGGGAGCGGGAGCGGATCTGGCCCAGGACGTCGAGCCCTATGGTGTCGGCGACGATCCCGACTACCGTGAAGGCGGAGGCGACTCCCTGGTCTATGAGGTCGACCTCGCCGAGCTCAGGGGAACCCCCGCCGCCGTCCAGGCCACGCTCTACTACCAGGCCACACCGCCCTTCTATCTACAGGACCGGTTCTGCACCTCGAAGAGCCAGGACACACAGAGGCTCTACTTCCTGGCTGGCCATCTCAACCTGGAGGGCACGGAAGCCGAGAGCTGGAAGCTCGAGCTGGTGAGCACCGGAAAGGTGGCGGTCGGGACCCAGCCCACCCTGGGGCGGTAGGAGATTTCGGCGCTGCCCCTTCCAGATCGCGAAGATGGCAGGGCACACCGTCAGCCCCAGCAGGGAGCTCGTGGTGATCTCTCCCACCAGCGGGTGTCCGCGGCGCAGGCTCGGCCAAGTTCGCTCGCGAGGAGGGCACATGGGAATCCATTTCGGCGTGATCGCTGTCCGGTGCTCCTGGGAGGAGCTCGCCGCATCGCTCGCGCAAGGCCGCCGGCCCCGATGGCGATCCCGCCGGCTCTGGGGTTGGCAAGATCCTTGCTTTTTTCTTGTTTGGCCGCGATTGCGGCGCGTGACTACGAAGAATGGAGGTCGTCATGCCGTCAACTTGGAGCAACAAGGACGAACGTCAATACGAGCACATCAAGGCGAGCGAGAAGAAGGAAGGGCGGTCCACCAAGCGGGCCAAGGAGATCGCAGCCCGCACGGTGAACAAGAAGCGCAAGAAGGAAGGCCGCACGAAGGAGCACTGAGCTCCGCCAGCCGCCAGGAGAGCATCTTGAGCGCCGCGGAAGCCTCAAACCACGCGGCGACCCTCAGAGCAGGTCCCCTGGAACGTTCCAAGCGGCCCGCGGAGCCTTCGATCCTGTCTGCGACAGTTTCCGTTACCGGCTCATAAGGTTCCGCCCGCTCTCTCGAAGCTTCCGCGCATCCTGCGGCACTCACCGCGGCTCGGCGGAGAGAGACGGGATGCAAAGAGGGAGTATAGTATCGGCATGTCGACGCTGGAGAAAGCCGAGCAGCTTCTGACCGAGATGACTCGCGCGGAGAAGGCGCAGCTCCTCCAATGGGTGGTTCAGGATTTGGGAGATGCCTTTCCTGGGATCGAGAGCCGGCCGGAGGTCTGTGGCGGCGAGGCGTGCATCGTACGAACCCGCATCCCGGTCTGGCTCCTGGTGCAGGCACGGCGCCTGGACACCAGCGAAGCCGATCTGCTTCGGGCCTATCCCACCTTACGCGCCGAGGACCTGGCCAACGCCTGGGCCTATCACCGCGCGCACCCTGAGGAGATCGAGCGACAGATTCAGGAGAACGAGGCGGCTTGACCGGATGGCCCGCCTCTATACCAACGAGAACTTCCCGCGTCCCGCGGCCGAGGAGCTTCGCCGTCTTGGTCACGATGTTCTGACTGTTCAGGAGGCGGGCTACTCTGGGCGGGCTGTTTCAGACGAGCAGGTCCTTGATTTTGCGACGGAACAGGGTCGCTCCGTCATCACGTTGAATCGGAAGCACTTCCTCCGACTTCACCAGGAGCAGCCAACCCACTCGGGAATCATCGTCTGCACCTTTGATCCCGACTTTTTGGGGCAAGCGCAGAGAATCCACGATGCCTTGGAGGGGCAGGAACCACTGGCCGGCAAACTCCTTCGAGTCAACCGCCCTGGGCCGTAGGTGAACCCCGATATTCAGGTGGTGTGTTGCCGGTATCGAGGAGAACCCTCTCCAGTACAATTTCCTCTGTGCCCCGGTATAGCTTCAGCCTTTCAGGGCGGCCAGCGCGCGGGCGGTGATTTCGTCGACGGTTCCGAGGCCGGCGATCTTTCGGTGGGGCGGCGCCTGCGGGTCGCCGGTGGCGGCCCACTGAGAGTAGTAGTCCACCAGCGGGCGGGTCAGGTTCTGGTAGACCTCCAGGCGCTTGCGCACGGTGGCTTCCTGATCGTCCTCGCGCTGAATCAGGTCTTCGCCGGTGACGTCGTCCTTGCCGGCCACCTTGGGCGGGTTGAACTTGACGTGATAGGTGCGGCCGGAGGCCACGTGCACGCGGCGGCCGCTCAGGCGTTCGACGATGGCCTCGTCGGGCACATCGATTTCGAGAACCACGTCGAGCTTGACGCCGGCCGACTTCATCGCCTCGGCTTGCGGGAGAGTGCGGGGGAAGCCGTCGAACAGGAACCCTCTGGCACAGTCAGGTTGAGTGATGCGCTCCTGGACGAGGGCGATGATGATGTCGTCGCTCACCAGGCCGCCATCTGCCATGACCTTCTTGGCTTCCAGGCCCAGCGGCGTGCCGGCCTTTACAGCGGCGCGCAGCATGTCGCCGGTGGAGATCTGCGGGATGCCGTATCTCTGGCAAATGTAGGCGGCCTGGGTGCCTTTACCGGCGCCGGGCGCACCCAGCAGGATCAATCGCATGGTGGGGTTCTCCTCAGGATCTTGCGTTCGATGGGTGGCGTGCGGGCGAACCTCATCCACCGCTTCTTTCGCGGCCAGGAGAGGGCACGTATAGGATGGCTATCGGTCTTCGGGTAACAGGATCGGCAGGATTGTGCGGCCGTTTTTGCGATAGATCTTGAAGTCAGAATCGAGGGTGAACACGATACTCGGCTCGTGAATCTCCGCGAGCCGGACCATGCAGGCATCCGCCAAGGCCATCGGGACGTCTGAATATCGCAGAACGAGACGTTGAATGGCCCTCGCCTCGTCCTGAAGGGAGAAGGAGACAGTGACCAAGCCCTTGGTGACGAGCTCGATGACAGACTGCGGCCCTCCCGGCAGACGCTCCAAGAGAAAACACGCCTCCGAGAGGACGGCCTCGCAAGTGTCCAGAGGAGGATTCATCGTGCGAAGCTGTGCCTTCACCCAACTGTGATAGTGATCCCGGCGGTCGAGAAGCGCCACCAGGGGACCAGTGTCGACCAGGATCCGGGGTCTCACCGGCCGTAATCGTCGAGGTACTTCTTGTTGTACGAAAGGTCTCCGGGACCTTCGAGACGCCCGACCAGGTCGCCGGCCAGATCCAAGAACGAGCCCCTATCCGGTTGCGGCGCCTTTGCGAGAAAGTCGGCCAGCGCTTCACGGAGGATCTCCGACCTGGTCGTTCCTCGGGACCGGGCTTGAGCCGTAAGCTCCTCCGCCAGATTGTCCGGAAGCTTCAGGGATAGGATCTTCATTGGCCAGTCTCCACGGTCATACCTCGGTGGTAAGGGTAATACGAGGCCGGTCGGGGGTCAACCAGGCGGTATGGGCTACGTCGACTCCGCCAGCGTCTCGGCCCCCGTCTCCGCCGCCCGCTCCCGCGCCAGCCCCCGCCCTTTCCAGATCGCGAAGATCGCCGGATATACAGTCAGCTCCAGCAGAAAGCTCGTGGTGATCCCCCCCACCAGCGGGGCGGCGATGCGCTTCATCAGGTCGGCTCCGGTCCCTACGCTGACCAGGACGGGGAGCAGGCCAATCATGTCGGTCAGGACGGTCATCAGCTTCGGGCGGATGCGCTGGGCGGCTCCTTCGACGATGGATTCTTTGAGATCGCCGAAGGTGCGCAGGCGGCCTGTCTTCTTCCAGCCTTTGTGGGAGATCGTCAGGTAGAGGAGCATGACGACTCCGGTTTCGGCGTCGATTCCGGCCAGGGCAATCAGACCGACCCAGACGGCGACGCTCAGGTTGTAGCCGAGGAGGTAGAGGAGCCAGACGGCTCCGATCAGGGAGAAGGGGACGGCCAGGAGCACGATGCCGGTTTCGGCCAGGGAACGGGTGTTCAGGTAGAGGAGGAAGATGATGAGGAGGAGCGTCACCGGGACGACGACCTTCAACCGCTCCTTGGCTCGCTCGTAATACGTGAACTGTCCGGACCATTCGACCCGGACTCCGGCGGGGAGGCTGACCTTGCTGTCGACCACCTGCCGCGCTTCGGCGACGTAGTCGGCGATGGGGCGGTCGCCTACATCCACGAACACGAAGCCGACGAGGCGGCCGTCTTCGCTACGGATCATCGGCGGACCGGTGGTGAAGTCCACGTGCGCCACCTGGGCCAGCGGGATCTGGGCTCCCGACGGCGTGGGCACGAGGATGCGGCCCAGCAGGTCCTGCGGATCGTCGCGCAGCTCGCGGGCGTAGCGCACGGAGATCGGATAGCGCTCGCGCCCTTCGATCGTTCGTGAGACGTTCATGCCGCCGATCGCCGAGGCCACGACCTCGTTGACGTCCTTCACCCGCAGGCCGTAGCGCGCCGCGGCTTCGCGGTCGATGATCACGTCGAGGTAGAGGCCGCCGGTCGCGCGGTCGGCGAAGGCGCTGCGGGTGCCTCGCACGGTGGCCACGGCTCTTTCGATGTCCACTGCCGATTTCTCGATGGTTTCCAGGTCGTCCCCGAAGACTTTGATGCCGAGCGGGCTGCGGATTCCGGTGGCGAGCATCTCGGTGCGGGTCTGGATCGGCATCCACCAGATATTGGGCATGCCGGGGTAGCGAAGCTTCTCGTCCATCTCGCGGATGAGCAGCTCCCAGGTCATCCCCTTGCGCCATTGATCTTTCGGTTTCAGCAACACCACGGTTTCGGCCATGCCGATCGGTGCGGGATCGGTGGCGGTTTCGGCGCGGCCCATCTTGCCGAAGACGCGCTCGACTTCCGGGACTTCTTTGAGCTGGCGGTCCATCGACTGGAGGACGCGCGACGCCTCGGGCACGGACATGCCCGGCGGTGCGGTCGGCATGTAGAGGATCACGCCTTCGTTGAGCGGCGGCATGAACTCGTTGCCGAGCCGCATGTAGGCAGGGATGGTGAAGACCATGGCGATCACGGCGACCGCGATCACGGCCCAGCGGTGATCCACCACGAAGCGCACGACGGGCGTGTATCCCCGGATGAGCCATCGATTGAGCGGATTTTTCTCCTCGGGGAGGATGCGCCCGCGGATCAGCAGAACGGCCAGGGCGGGCGTGAGCGTCACCGCGAGGAGGGCGGCGAAGGCCATGGAGTAGCTCTTGGTGAAGGCCAGGGGCTTGAACAGGCGCCCCTCGGTCCCCTCCAGGGTGAACACGGGGAGGAAGGCGACGGTGATCACCAAAAGCGAGTAGAAGAGGCTCGGCCCCACCTCCTGCATGGCGGAGACGATCACGTCCCGGCGTTCTCCGGGGGCGCGCGGCCGGCCCTCGGCTTCCCAATCCTCCAGGCGTTTGTGGATGTTTTCGATCAGGATCATCGAGGCGTCCACCATGGCTCCCACGGCGACGATGATGCCGCCCAGGGACATGATGTTGATCGTCAGCCCCTGGTAGTACATGGGGATGAAGGCGAGCAGGGCGGCGATCGGCAACGTGATCACCGGCACCAGGGCGCTCCGCACGTGCAGGAGGAAGAGGAAGATGACGAGGCTGACCACCAGCATCTCTTCGATCAGCGCCTTGCGCAGCGTGGCGACCGATTCCTGGATGAGCTGCGAGCGGTCGTAGGTGATGACGACCTTGACGCCTTCCGGCAAGGTTTTCTGGATCTCGGCGAGGCGGGCCTTGGCTGCGTCGATCACTTCGAGCGCGTTCTCGCCGTAGCGCATGATCACGATGCCGCCCACGGCCTCGCCGTGGCCGTCGAGCTCGGCGAAGCCGCGCCGCTGGTCCGGTCCGAGGGTGATTTGGGCTACGTCGCGCAGGAAGACCGGCGTGCCTCCGGGGCTGGCGCGGAGCGGGATCGTCTCGAGATCCTGGATATCCCGGACGTAGCCCCGGCCGCGCACCACGTATTCGTGACCGGAGACCTCCAGCACCCGGCCGCCCACGTCTTCATTCGAGGCGCGGATGGCGTCCACGACCTCGTTGAACGGGACGTTGTAGGCGAGCAGCTTGTTGGGCTCGAGCTGCACCTGGTATTGCTTGATGAAGCCGCCCACGGAGGCGACCTCGGCCACGCCTTCGACGCTTTCCAGGGCGTAGCGGAGGTTCCAGTCCTGCAGGCTGCGGAGCTGCGCGAGGTCCTGCTTGCCGCTCTCGTCCACCAGGGCGTATTGGAAGACCCAGCCGACGCCGGTGGCGTCCGGGCCGAGGGTCGGGCGCGTGCCGTCGGGCAGCGCGTCCTGTGCTTCGTTCAGATATTCGAGGACGCGCGAGCGGGCCCAGTAGATGTCGGTCCCATCGTCGAAGATCACGTAGACGAAAGACATGCCGAACATGGACTGGCCGCGCACGTAGCGCACCTTGGGTGCCGCCAGGAGGGCGGTGGTGATCGGATAGGTGATCTGATCCTCGACGAGGTCCGGGCTCTGGCCCATCCACTCGGTGAAGACGATCACCTGCACGTCCGACAGATCGGGAATCGCATCCAGCGGGCCGCGCCCGAGCGACCACCAGCCCCAGACGGCGAGCGCCAGGACCGTCAGGATCGTGAAATAGGGCCGGCGCGCTGAAGCCGCGATCACACGGGCGATGAAGCTCTCATTTTCCGTGCTCATGATCCGTCCCTCCGCCCGGCTGCAAGCGGGCCTCCGCATCGAGGAGGAAGTTGCCCGAGGTCACCACCACGTCGCCTTCCTGGAGACCGGCGAGGACCTCGAACGATCCCTCGTTTTTGGCGCCGAGCCGCACGTCGCGCGGCTCGAACCGGCCGCCGCCGAGATCGACGAAGACGATCCGGCGCGGACCGGTGTAGAGCACGGCCTGCTCGGGGACCAAGAGCGCGTTGCGCGTCTGGGCCTGGAGCACCACGTCGGCGTACATGTCCGGCTTGAGCATGGGGCCGCCGGGGCCGATGCGGTTGGGGATGGAGATGCGCACGCGGCCGGTGCGGCTCTCGGGATCGACCTGCGGGTAGACGAGGGAGACGCGGCCGTGGAGCTCTTCGCCCGGCAGGTAGGCGAGGGTTACGACCGCGGGCTGGCCCGTCCGCACCTTCGGCAGCTCGGATTCGTAGATCTCGGCCTCGACCCAGACGCGGTCCAGGCCGGCGAGGCGGAAGAGGCGCATGCCGGGCTGCACGGCCGCGCCCTCGACCACGTCCTTTTCGACCACGTAGCCGGAGGCGGGGGAGGGGACGGCGATCTGCTCGACGGGCTTGCCGGTGCGCTCGATCTCGCGGATCTGCGCCTCGGAGAGGTCCCAGAGGTGGAGCTTCTGGCGCGCGGCCCGCGCCATGTAGTCGGCGCGGTCGGGCGCGGCTGTGGTTTGCGCCGCCCGTTGGCTCTCCAGAGCGGCCAGGTACTCCTGCTGCGCGGCGTACAGCTCGGGGCTGTAGAGGGTGAACAGGGTCTGCCCCTTGCGCACCGGCCGGCCGGTTTCCTCGGCGTACAGGCGGCCGATGTAGCCGGCGTACTTGACCGTCACGTCCTCGAAACGGGTCTCGTCGAACGTCACGCGGCCCACGGCGCGGATCTCGGAGCCGACGGAGCGGACCTCGACGACGCCGGTGGTGATGCCGCCGAGCTCGCGGGAGCCCTCGCCGAGAAGGATCTCGCCGAAGCCCTGGGCATTGCGCCGCACGGGCACCAGGTCCATGCCGCAGATCGGGCACTTGCCGGGGCCGCTCTGGCGGACGGACGGGTGCATGCGGCAGGTCCAGTGGGAAATATCCCCGCGGGTTTCCGTCGCGGCGGTGGGCGTCGTTCGCTCGCCGTGCTCCTGGGGCTCCTCCGCGGTCAGCGGCTGGCCGGTGAACCAGGCGGCGAGCGTGCCGCGGAAGGTGATGAGGAGGGCGAGCAGCCCCAGGGACAGAGCGATATAGGCGAGAGCCCGGCGGCTCACGGGTGGGCTCCTTGGAGAATGTCCTGGCGGGCACACGGACGGACACGGACGGGCAGGGACTCACACGGACGAGAGGACGAGCTGCTCGTGTCCGTGCTTGTCCGTGCGGGTCCGTGATCGTCCGTGGTTTTACCCACCGCCCTTTCCAACGCCGCTCTGCGGCGCCAGATCTCCGTCAGGATTTCCTGCTCGCGCAGCTCGGCGTCGCGCAAATTGCGCTCGGCCTCGATGAGAGCCAGGAAGCTGCCGCCGTTTTCGAAGCCGGCGCGGGCGGCGCGGATCTGGTCGCGGGTGGCGGGGAGCACGCGGTCGCGGTGCAGGGCGAGCTGGCGCAGGGCCGCAGCGTAGCGCTCGGCGGCTTCCTGGACCTCGGCCCGGATGCGCATCTCGGCGGCTTCGCGCCCGGTGCGCGCCGCGGCGAGGCGGGATTCGGCTTCGGTGCGGGCGGCGGCGATCTTCTCCTTGCGGATCGGCAGCTCGATGCTCACGCCGACGATCCAGCGGTGCTCGGTGTCCATCCACATGGAGTTGTAAGACCCCATCAGCTCGACGCCGGGCCGCTGGTCGAGAAGGGCGAGATCGCGGCCGGCCTGGCGGACGCGGACCATGGCGTCGAGGCCGGCGAGCGCGGGCCGCGCCGCCACGGCGGCGTCCTGGAGGGAAACATTGCGGTCCAGGGGAGCGGGCTCGGGCAGGCGGGTGGGCGGAGGGGGTAGCGGCAGCTCGGGCCGGCGGTGGAGCAGGGCGTTCAGGCGCGCCTGGGTCACTCTCCGCTCGGCTTCCAGGTCCTCGCGCTCCTGGAGGAGCTTGGACGCCTCCACCTCGGCCTGAATCGGGTCCTGCTGCGGCGCGAGGCCTGCGGCGTAGCGCGAGGCGGCCACGTCGCGGAAGGTCTCGAGGAGACCCCGGTGCTGGTCATTGACCTCCAGGGCGCGGTGGACGAGGTACCAGTCGTCATACATCCGCGAGGCCTCGGCCCTCAGCTCCAGGAGAAGCTCGCGGGAGTCCTGGAGAGCGGCGTCCGCCTCGGCCTCGGCCTGGGCGCCGCGGGCCTGGCGCCGGCCGGGCCAGGGGAGCGGCTGGCGGACCTCGATCTCCTGACCGAACGGCACGTCGTTCGAGGCTACGGAGAGCGGGGCGAGCCCATAGGAAAGCATGGGATTGTCGAGGGCCCGCTCCTGGGGGGCGCGGGCCTGCGCGGCCTCCCAGGCCTGGCGGGCAGCCGCGAGGCTCGGATTGCGCGCGGCCACGGCGGCGAGCAGGGCGTCGCGCTCCAGAGCGGACGCGCCGGGGAAGAGATCGTCCTCCTGAGCGCCCGCCGGAACGGCAGCCAGGAAGAGACAGAGCAGGACGAGAGATCCGAAAGCGGCACGGAACATGACACTCCTCCAGTGGGGTCACGGACAGATACCCCCCGAAAGGGGACCGGCGGACACACCTATCCTGGAGAAGTCTTCAGTTCAGGAAGACGGCGAAGAGAGTGAAGAAGCCGACCCCCTGGAGGACCGCTGGCGCGGCTGCTGGTCCGGTTGCGGCTACGAGTCGGATCAGTCCGGGGGCCGGCACATCCGCGGCAGGGGCTGCCACGGCGATGGCAGGATCGGGCGGCGTTACCCGCACCGGGGAGTGGGGTACTCGCTCGCCAGATGTTTGGCAGCAGTCGGAGTCAAGCTCCTTGCAAGCTGCCTTGGCGGCTCGGTCCATAGGGCACACCTCGTCGGCGCAAGGCGGGATCACAAGCGCGACGACGAGGCTGGCCGCCAGGGGGAGTGCCGCAAGGGCGCGAAGTCTTCCGTTCCGACCTGCCATACCTGCATGGTACTCCTGCATCATCTCGTATGCAAATCACCCCGCGGAGCGGGATTTCCGGCTACCCCGCAGGGTAGGGGAGATATTCAAGCGCATCTATATTCAAGCTTGGATGGTGCCAAGGACCGCAAGGACGGCAAGGACTTCAAGGTCAGGGGCCTTTGACCTTGCCGTCCTTGAAGTCCTTGCTGCCCTGGGCGGGTGGGGGGCTTGCTAGAATGCCTCCCGCCATGGGTGCAGGACACTCCCACCACGGCCACTCGCACGGCCATCACCACCACGGAGGGGCGCGCCGCAACTCGCGGCGCCTCGCCGTCACGCTGGGGCTGGTCGTCCTCTATATGGTTGCCGAATTCATCGGCGGCCTGGTGTCGGGCTCTCTCGCCCTGCTTGCCGACGCGGGGCACATGCTCTCGGATGCAGGGGCGCTCGGCCTGTCGCTCTTCGCCCTCTGGATCTCGCAGCGGCCGCCCACGTCGCGCCGGACCTGGGGCTATCACCGCTTCGAGATCCTCGCGGCTCTGGTCAACGGGGCCACTCTCGTCGTCCTCTCGGTCTTCATCCTGCGCGAGGCCGTCGAGCGCTTCCGCGCACCGGCCGCGGTCGACGCCCCGCTGATGATGGCGATCGCCGCGGGCGGCCTGGTGGTCAACCTGGTCAGCCTGGGAATCCTGAGCGGCGGCAAGGACGAGAACCTCAACATCCGCGGCGCCTGGCTCCACGTCCTCACCGACGCCCTGGGCAGCGTCCAGGCCATTCTGGCCGGCGGCCTCATCTGGGGCCTGGGCTGGACCTGGGCAGACCCCGCGGCCTCGGTGCTCATCTCTCTCCTCGTCATCTACTCCGCCTGGGACCTGCTGAAGGAGACGGTCGACGTGCTGATGGAGGGCGCGCCCCGGCATGTCGACGTGGACGAGGTGCGCGGCTGCCTGCTGGACCTCCCCTGCGTGCTCGGGGTCCACGACCTCCACGTCTGGACGATCACCAGCGGCATGGAATCTCTCTCCTGTCACGTGGTCATCGAGGAAGGGCAGTCGTACCACGACACGCTGACCGAGGTCCGCGCGACGCTCCACGACCGCTTCGGCATCGACCACCTGACGATTCAGGTGGAGCCGGTGGAGATGAAGGAGCACGGGGTTTGCCTGAGGCCGGCCGAAAGGATCTAAAGGCACACCATTTTGTGGTAGGAAGGGGCTCGAAGGAGACCCCATGGCTGGAACCAAGACGTTGCGCGTCGGGGTGCTGACCCCGGTGAGCACCCTGAACCCGCGCGAGGTGCAGGACTTCGTCAGCGAGACGGCGGTGGCGCAGATCTACGAGTCGCCGTTGACGCCGCCGGCGGCCGGCCGGCTTCCGGAGCCGGTCCTCTTCCAGGAGCGGCTGCGCCAGGATGCCGCAACCGTCTACTCGGCCGCGGTCCGCTCCGACGTCCGCTTCTCGGACGGCACGCTCCTGACCGCGCGGCGCCTGGCGGATTCTCTGGCCCGCGTGGCGAAGCTGCGGGAGCACATGACGGTCGAGGCGCACGGCGACCGGGTGACCTTCCATCTCGACCGGCCGAACGCGCGGCTCGACCTGGTGCTGGCCCAGCGCTACTGCGGCGTGACGCTGGAGTCCCGCGGAACGCTCTTCGGCACCGGTCCGTACATGCTGGAGCCGGGCTCGACCCCGGACCGCACGCGGCTGGTGCGCAACCCGCACGCCCACCGGCCGGCGGCGATCGGCGAGGTCGTGATCCAGCTCTATCCGCCGGATGCCCAGGGGCGGCCCGAGGCTCTGCTCGCGGCGCTGGAGGCCGGGGAGGTGGACTTCACGAACGTCCTTTCCCGCGAGGACATCATGCGCCTCAAGAACGTCCGGCGCCTGACCGAGCCGGGCAGCTCGACGGCCATCCTTTATATGAACACCGAGCGGCCAGGGATGGACGATGCGCGGGTGAGGCGCGCCATCGCGCTGTCGATCGACCGGCTGGAGATCGCCAAGCTCTTCTACTCGACCGCCATGGCGTTCGTCGCCAATCACCTGCTGCCGCCCATGCTGGGGCGCGGCAACGACGGCCTGGCCCCCGACGCGAACAAGGCCCGCGCCCTCCTCGCCGCGCCCGGCGTGCGCAAGCCGGAGCGGCTGTCGCTCCTCGTCATCTTCGGCCCCCGCCCCTACCTGCCCAATCCGCGGAAGGTCAGCGAGCACATCGCCGCGCAGATCGAGAAGCTGGGGATCGCGGTCGACGTCACCCCCACCGCGAATCTGCAGGAGTACCGCACCCGGTTGCAGAGCGGGGACTACGATCTGGCGCTCGCCGGCTGGGTCGCGGACACGCTCGATCCGGTGGATTTCCTGGAGGTGATGCTCTCCCCGGATTTCATTCCGGTGCCGGAGCGCAAGATGATGGTCGGCGGCAATCTGAGCCGGTGGAGGGACCGGGAGACGGTCGAGGCCCTGGCCCGCCTGCGCGAGGAGCCGCGGGACGAGGTCCGCACCAAGCTCCTGCAACGGATCGCCGACGAAGTGACGCTCCTCCCCCTGATGTACGGTCCCACAATCTACGCCCATTCCTGGCAGGTGAAGCACTTCACCCCCGCGCCGCTGGGCATCCCGTCGTTCGCGGAGCTGGATCTGCAGGCGTGAGGTCGCCTCAATCTGTGGTAGGAAGGGAGCCGAAGGAGGCCCCTTGATGGCTGGAACCAAGACACTGCGCGTGGGAGTGCTCACGCCGGTCACCACGCTGAACCCGCGCGAGGCGCAGGACTTCGTCAGCCAGACGGCGGTGACGCAGATCTATGAGCCGCCGTTCGCGCAGCCGGCCGCCGGCCGGCCCCCGGAGCCGGTCCTGTTCCAGGAGCGGCTGCGGCAGGACGGGCCCACCGAGCACTCGGCCGCGGTCCGCGCCGACGTCCGCTTTTCGGACGGCACGCCGCTGACCGCCCGGCACGTCGCCGACTCCCTGTCCCGCGTGGCGCTGCTGCGGGAGCACATGGAGGTGGAGGCGCGCGGCGACCGGGTGATCTTCCGCCTCGACCGGCCGAACGCGCGGCTCGACCTGGCGCTGGCGCAGCGCTACTGCGGCGTGACCCTGGAGGCCCGCGGAACGCTGTTCGGCACCGGCCCGTACATGGTGGCGCCCGGCGCGACGCCGGACCGCACGCTCCTGGTGCGCAACCCGCACGCCCGCCGGCCGGCGCCGATCGACGAGATCGTGATCCAGAGCTATCCGCCCGATGCTCAGGGGCGCCCCGAGGCGCTGCTCGCGGCGCTGGAGGCGGGGGAGGTGGACTTCACGAACGTCCTCTCCCGCGAGGACATCATGCGCCTCAAGAACGCCCGGCGCCTGACCGAGCCGGGCAGCTCCACGGCCATTCTCTACATGAACACGCAGCGGCCCGGGCTGGACGATGCGCGGGTGCGGCGGGCGATCGCGCTGTCGATCGACCGGCTGGAGATCGCCAAGCTGTTCTACGCGACCGCCACGGCCTTCGCGGCCACCAATCTGCTGCCGCCCATGCTGGGCCGCGGCAACGACGGCCTGACCTTCGATCCGGCCAAGGCGCGGGCGCTGCTCGCCGCGCCCGACGTGCGCAAGCCGGACCGGCTGTCGCTCCTCCTCGTCTTCGGCCCCCGCCCGTATCTGCCCAACCCGCGGAAGGTCGGCGAGTACATCGCCGCCCAGATCGACAAGTTGGGGATCGCGACCGAGATCGTCCCCTCCACGAGCCTGCAGGACTACCGCGCCCGGGCACAGCGCGGCGACTACGACCTCGTGCTCGCCGGCTGGATCGCCGACACGCTCGATCCGGTCGACTTCCTGGAGACGGCGCTGAGCTCGGAGTCGATCCCGGTGCCGGAGCGCAAGATGGTCGTCGGCGCCAATCTGAGCCGGTGGAAGAACCGGGAGACGGACGACACCCTGGCCAGCCTGCGCCAGGAGCCGCGCGACGACGTCCGCGCCACCCTTCTCAAGCGGATCGCCGACGAGGTGCCGCTCTTCCCCCTGATGTACGGCCCCACGATCTACGCCCACTCCTGGAAAGTGAAGAACTTCACGGCCGCGCCGCTGGGGATTCCTTCGTTCTGGGAGCTGGATCTGGGGTAAGAGGCCCTCACCCCCGGCCCTCCGAGACCTCACCCCCTAGCCCCCTCTCCCATCGCCCCCCCGCCGACCGGGAGAGGGGGAACCAAGACCAAGAACGTGCCATCTCCCCCTCTCCCGGTGGAAGGGGGGGCGATGGGAGAGGGGGCCGGGGGGTGAGGTCCCCTTTCCACCAAACTGGAGTATCCTTCGACCGTTCCTGTCGAATCAAGCCGGAGGTGGACCATGGCAGATCCCAAATGGGCGGACGACCGTTTCCTCGATGAGCTGCGCCGGCAGACGGACCCGCTGGCGGACGCGGCGGTGGCCGATTTCCTGAAGACGCGGAGCCTCGGGGAGATCAACTACATCTTCCAGACCATGCGGTCGGACGACCAGCCGATCCTCGCCACGGCGCCGGAGTCGCTCCAGGCGTTCGTGCGGCAGACCGAGGCGCTGCCGCCGGACCTCGACCTCGCGCGCCTCGACCGGGCCTCCGAGATCTTCCTGCGGCACGCGGCCACCGGCTGCCTGGTCTTGCTCGCCTCCAGCCTCCCGAACGGCTATGCGGCGCCCTGCCTGACCCACGTCCTGATGATCTCGCGCGATCTCGCGAAGGATCCGTTCAAGCGGCTGATGGGCGTCGTGCAGCTCCTCGTCAACATCACGTCCCGCGGCGCCTTCGCTCCGGGCGGGCTCGCGGTGATGACCGCGCAGAAGCTGCGCCTGCTCCATGCCGGGGTGCGCGTGATCGTGCAGCACCGGCGCCCGGGGTACGCGGAGCGCTACGGCCCCCCGGTCAATCACGAGGACATGCTGGCCACGCTGATGGGTTTCTCGCACCTGGTGATCGACGGGCTGCGCAAGCTCGATCTCGGGCTGACCGACGAGCAGGCGGAGGATTATTACTACCTCTGGCGTGTCTACGCGCTCCTCATGGGCATCCATCCGCCCGGCGCTCCGCTCGACGACAGCTTCGTGCCCCAGACGGTCGAGAACGCGGCGCAGTTCTACACCTCCTACACGCGCCGCCAGTTCACGGGGCCGGAGGAGAACCCGAGCGGCGTCGTCCTGACGCAGGACAACATCGACATGATCGTGAGCCTCCTCCCCAGGCCCCTCCGGCACACCGATCTCCAGGTCGCGCCGCAGATCGTGATGGCCGAGCTCATGGGACCCGAAGGCATGGCCCGGGTCGGCGTCAAGCCGGCCGAGGGGCATGCGGTGCTCCGGGAGTCCCTCCACCTCGCCCTCTGCGCGGAGCAGACGGTGGCCGGCGTGGCGCCCTGCGGCCTGGCCGAGAGCCTCAGCCGGCATCTGTTCGACAAGATGATCGATTCGAGCCGGGGAGGGGCCGTGCAGTTCATCGTCCCGGGCTCGGTCGCGGATCTGCGCGGCGCGGGGCTGGCTTGATTTGATCTGATCGATCTGAGGGAGAACCACGATGAGCTCGATCGACTGGAGCCAATGGATCAACTTCAGGGACTACACACCGCTCGAGCTGTTTCTGTTCGCCGGCGGCTGTTCCCTGTGGGTGGTCGTCTACTGCATCTTCATCAAGAACATCTTCACCAAGCAGTACCTCGAGATGCCGGTCTTCGCCGGTTGCGCCGACATCGGCTGGGAGCTCACCTGGAGCTTCCTGGCGGCGACCAACATGGGCCTATTGCTGGAGCGGACCTATCAGGTTTGGTTCCTCACGGACATCGTGATTTTCTATGGCCTCCTGCGGTATGGCTGGAAACAGCTCACGTTCGAGAGGGGCCGCAGCTTCTACGTGCCGGTGTGCATTTTCGTGACGGTCGCCTGGGTGCTGGGGGTCTATTCCATGAAGGTGTCGGGGCTCGACACGCCGATCGGAGCGACCTCGGCCTATCTCGACCAGCTCTGCATCTCGTTCCTGTACATCCCGCTCCTGCTGCGCCAGAAGAGCCTGGAAAACTTTTCGTTCTCCGCCGCCTGGCTGCGCACGATCGGCACCGGCATGAACACGGTGTTCATGAACATCCACTACCCCGACAACTACTTCCTGCGCTTCATCGCGACGCTCGCGACGACGCTCGACTTCACCTATGTCTATCTGTTCTGGCGGATGCGGCGCGAGCTCAGCCGGTCGGCTCAGGATGGGGAGCGGATGGCGTCGAGCAGCGTGCAGGCGGCCTGAAGGTCCGGGGTCTCCCGGCCCTCGGTGAATCTCCCCTCGACACCGGCGAGGAGGCGCTCGGCCTCCTCGCTCCATCCTTTCCTGTGCCACAGCCGGGCCAGATCGAGGGCGGCCCGCAGCTCCAGGGCTATGCTCCCGGCATGGCGGGCCGTGGAGAGGGCTCTCTGGAGCTTGTCCTCGGATTTCTGGAGGACGCCCTGCAACCGGTGGACCTCCGGCTCCCAGAAGCGCTCGTCGCGGCGGTCGAGGGACTCCAGCGCCTCCGCGAGAAGCTGGTCCGCCTCCACCCACCGGCCGCGGTTGATGAGGACCTCGGCGATCCACGACAGGAACAGCGGGGCGTGCAGCTCCTGCTGGTGGACCTCGCGGATCGCCGCGAGCCCCGCGAGCGCCTGCTGGATCTGATCGTCCGCTTCCTGGGTCGTCGTGGCCAGAGCCGCGCCGGTCAGACCGAGGAAGAAGCTGCTGTGCGCCTGGAAGAAATGGAACCCCTGCTCCTGGCAGTGGTCGTAGAGGCGTTGGGCCTGTTGATGAGCCGCGGCCTCTTCGCGCCGGAAGTGGTGGATGAACGCCAGGAGCAGATAGGCGATCGCCATGCTGGGCGGGTGTTCGAGCTTCCGCGCCAGATCCAGCGCCGCGTTGCCGCGCTCCAGCCCCTGGTCCGGCAGACCGTGGAACCAGAGGTTCTGCCCCAGCTCTCCCAAGGCCAAGACGCGCGGATCCCAGCCCATCCAGTCGAGGAGCGGATGCTCCAGGTCGGCCGGATACAACTCGAGGATTTTGTCGTGGGCACGGAGAGCGGTCTCCAGGTCTCCTGAATAGAAGTGCGAGGAGGCGACCGCCTGGACGGCGTACACCAGGAACCCCAGATCCCCGGCGTCTTCGGCGGCCTGGACCATCTGGACGGCCAGCGAACGGGACGTGCGGATCTCGCCGCGGGTGTTGTAGAAGCCCCAGAGGAGCAGCTGGATCTCCTTCGGGACCTCGCCGGCCTGGCCGAGCTCCAGGACGCGGTCGAACGTCGCCTTGACCGCGGCCTGGGAGTGTCCGCGGTCCATCACCAGGGCGGGACCCAGGGCGAGCTGGATCTCCAGCTCGCGCCGGTCGCGCTCCGCCGAGGCGGGGAGCGCCCGCAGGGCGGCGAGACCCTCCTGGAGGTGCTTGATCCCTTCGATGTTGGCGAACCGCCGCAGCGCGCTCTGGCCGGCCCGCACCCAGTAGCCGACCGCCTTGTCGGGCTGCTGGGCCTGGGTGTAGTGGTGCGCCAGCAGCTCCGGCTGCGCCGCCGCGATCTCGGGGAACCGCTCCTCCAGGGCGACGGCGACCCTGTGATGGAGGCGCTGGAGGTCCCGCGCCAGCAGCAGCTCGCGGGCGGCGTCCTGGAGAAGCGCATGCTTGAACAGATACTGGCTGCGCGCCCCTACTCCCTTGCGGTAGACCAGCTCGGCGCGGACCAGACGGTCGAGCTCGCGTTGCAGCGTCGCCGGATCGAAGGGGGAGACCGCCGAGATCAGCTCGAACGAGAAGACCCGGCCGATCACCGCCGCGAGCTGCGCCACCTCCTTGGCCTGTCCCAACCGGTCGAGGCGCGCGGTCAGCGAATCGCGGAGGAGGCTCGGGATGCCGATGATCCCTGAATCATCCGACTCGACGGCGCTCTTGGTCAGCTCCTCGACGAAGAGCGGGATGCCGTCCGCCTTCGCGATGATCTGCTTCCGGACCTCCGGCGCCAGCCGGTGCCCGCTGCCCCCAATCTGATCAACCCGGTCGATCCGGTCGATCAGCTCCTCGGCTTCCGTGTCGGTCAGCCGGCCGAGGCTGAGCTGCATCGAGTGGGAGCGGTACGTCCACGGGATCTGGAACTCCGGGCGGAAGGTGAGGATCAGCAGGAGCGGCGTCCGTCCGAGCGCTTCGAGCAGCTCGCCGATCCACGCCAGAGTGGACGGATCGAGCCAGTGGAGGTCCTCGACGACGAGCACGCCGGGCTGGTTCTCCGCGGCTTGCAGGAAGAGCTGGACGAGTGCTTCGAGCGTCTTCTTCCGCTGCGCCTCCGGGGAGAGGGCGAGCGGCGGGAGGTCGTCCGGCAGCGGCAGGGAGAGCAGGGCGGCGAACAGCGGGAGCGTCTCGGCGACCGGCAGGTCGTTCCGGCGCAGCAGGTCCTCCAGGCGGGCGAGCTCCTCCTCCGGGGACGCGGCGGGTTGCAGCCACTGCCGCTGCAGGAGCTCGATGACCGGGAAGAACGGCGAGCTTCCGGCGTAGGCCGACCCGTAGCAGGCCAGCCACCAGCCGCGGTCCGCCATCCGCTCCCGGAACGTGCGGAGCAGGCGGGACTTGCCGACGCCGGCTTCGCCGCCGACCAGGATGGCCTGCCCCTCGCCGGCTTCGGTCATCTGCCAGCGCTGCAGGACGAGGTCGATCTCCCGCTCCCGGCCGACGAGCGGCGTGAGCGCGATCGGCGTCTTGTCGAACGCCTCCAGAGGCGCCGACACCTGCCAGGCGGCGACGGGGCCGGCGAATCCCGGCAGCTGGAAGGGCGGCAGGGCGTCCGTCGCGAAGCTCTTCTCGATCATGCGCTGCGTGGGCTCGCTCGCGAGCACGCCGTGCGCCGGAGCCAGGCTCTGGAGGCCGGTCGCGAGGTCGAGCGTCGGCCCCAGCGCGAGGTGCTCCGACTGCCGGGGGTCCTTCGAGACGATCGCGGGACCGCTGTGGACGCCCGCCCGCAGCGCCAGCCGGGAGAACCGTCCCTGCGCCCATCCGGACCGCCCCACCCGCGCCACCAGCTCGCGCGCCGCCCGGACCGCCCGCTGGGCGTCGTCGCCGTGCGCGATGGGGTAGCCGAAGTAGATCCAGAGGAGATGCCCGAGCGTCGTTCCCAGATGCCCTTCGAAGCGGGTGGCCACTTCCTGCGCGAGGCTGCGCAGCTCCGGCATGGCCTCGGACAGGTTCTCCAGGCCGGGCGAGCTGAGCTCGCCGGAGCTGTCCTGGATCTCCACCAGGCCGCAGCAGACCACGCTGACCTGGCGCTTTTCGCTGACCCCCAGGGGAAACTCCACGGCCAGGGCCGTGGGCTCGGTCCACGCTTTGGAGCCAGGCGGACGCAGGCCTTCGGCCCTCGTGACTCCGAGCTCGTCCTCGGGGGAGCCGGCCAGCAGCGAGGAGCGGGCGCCGGTCTCGCCGGGCTCGCGGCCGAGCCGGAGCGCCAGGGTTTCGAGCGCCGCCGCGACGTCCCGCGTCTGCTGGGGCCGGTGCTGCAGGTCCTTTTGGAGGAGCTGGTCCACGAGATCGGAGAGATCCGGAGGCGCCGCGGGTTGCAGCTCGCGGACCGGCGCCTGCCGCAGCCCGCAGATCCGGCTCACGGTCACCGGGAGGCTGTCGGCGCGGAAGGGGGCGATCCCGGTGATCATCTCGTACAGCAGGGCGCCGAACGAGAAGAGATCGGACCGGTGATCGACCGGCTGGCCGAGCACCTGCTCCGGCGACATGGCGTAGGGAGTGCCGAGGATCATGCCGGGCTGCGAGATCATTTGATCGACGCCCTCCTCGGCATGCACGAGCTTCGCGAGACCGAAGTCGAGGATCTTCGCGCGGCCGGCCTCCGTCACCATGACGTTGCCGGTTTTGAGGTCGCGGTGGACGATCCCGTGCGCGTGCGCCTCCGCGAGGCCGCCGGCGATCTCGTGGCCCAGGCGGAGCGCCCGGGCGAGAGGGAGGGGCCTCTCTTCGAGCAGGCTCCGCAGCGTCCGGCCGAGCACCAGCTCCATGACCATCCAGTCGCCGTCCTCGTCCTCGACGATGTCGTAGATGTGGACGATGGCCGGGTGGTTGAGCCGGGCGCCGGCCGTGGCCTCCTGCCGGAAGCGCGCCCGGATCTTGGGATTGTGCAGAGCCTCCGCGAGGATCTGCTTGATCGCCACCGGCCGCTTGAGACGCTCGTCCCAAGCGCGCCAGACCATGCCCATGCCTCCGGCACCGAGAGGCTCTTCCAGGCGGTACGGGCCAACCCGCCGGGGCTTCCCCTTCTGCCCTTTCTGGACATCCTGCGAGGTCATCGTCGATTTCATCCGCGAGGTGAGCATTCTACAACGAGGGGCCGGGGGTGAGGGCTCCATAGCAACTCAGGAATATCTCCACCTGTGCTAGAGTTTTCGTCACAGGCTTTACGCAGTCCGATTCATGTCCGGCCGAGGAGGGGAAGCATGCCCTGCCGCCGTCGTTCGATCGTTCTATTCCTGGTCTTTTCCATGATCTGCGCCCTGCCTGCCTTCGGCGCTCCCCGCAAGGCCAAGGTGGTCCGCGTCCCCAAGGACGCCAAGGATCTCCAGACGGCGATCCGCCTGGTCAAGGACGGCGACGTCATCGAGCTGGCGCAAGGGACCTATAAGGCGCCGGTCAACGGCTTCAGCATCCAGAACCTCGGGAAGGCCTTCACCATCCGGGCCGCGGCGAACGCGGCCGTGGCCCTCGACGGCCAGGGGAAGCCGATCCTGCGCTTCAAGAACGGCAGCCGCGCGCGGGGCAAGCGGGTGACGTTCGAGCGGCTCACCTTCCAGAACGGCGCCTCGACCACCGAGGGGGATGGCGGCGCCGTCACCCTGACCGCCGCCGAGGCGCGCTTCGTCGACTGCAAATTCCTCAACAACACCGCGACCGGCCGCACCACCGGCGGCGGCGCCGTGCGGGTCCTCGCCGGCAGCGACGCCACCTTCGTCCGCAGCGAGCTGCGCGGCAACTCGTCCGCCAACCGCGGGGGCGCGATCGAGATCCTCTCCTCCACGGTCGCCGTCGAAGGCGGCTCCTTCATCGAGAACCGGACGAACCCGGTGGGCCACAAGCGCACCGCCTCCGGCGGGGCCATCTACGTGCTGGACGGGACGCTCCGCGTCTCCGACGCCCGCTTCGAGCGCAACCAGGCGGGCTGGGTCGGCGGCGCGATCTATGCGTTCGGCAAATTCACCGATCCCGTGGACGTGCCGAAATCCGACCTCACCATCGTCCGTTCGACGTTTCTGGAGAACGCGGCGGTCAGCAACGCCTGCTGCCCCGCGGCCGGCGTCACTCAGGGCGGCGCCATCCACGTGGAGAACCAGACTACACTGCGCCTCCAGTACTCCGAGCTCCTCCGCAACAGCGCGAAGCTCGGCGGCGCCATCGACAACTACCGGGCCGTGGTCGAGGTGACCGGCTCGCTCTTCCAATGGAACCAGGCGATCGAGGGGACGGCTCTGGGCTCGGGAGGCGCCATCTTCGCCGCCTCCAACGAGACCGCGGCCGACGGCGCGATCAACCGCCGGCCGGCCCTCGTCACCCTCGCGGACACCCTCGTCCAGGGGGGCACGGGCCTTCCCGCCGCGAGCTCGGGCGGCTGCATCACCGCGGGCGGAGACGTGTCCCGGGCCTACGGCGAGAACGGCGCGACCCAGATGGGCACGGTGGAGGAGAACCGCGCGCGCATCGAGGTGCGGCGATCCGTGCTGGCCGACTGCGACGTGCAGCGGGACCCGGCGGGCAGCGGCGGCTTCGGCGGCGCACTCCAGGCCAACCTGGCCAACCTCCTGCTGGAAGACTCTATCGTCGTCGAGTCCGATGCCCGCGGCGAGGGAGCCGTAGGCGGCGGTGTATCGATTCAGGGCGAATCCCTGGCCGCGATCTCGCGCACAGCCTTCGCCCGCAATACGGCGGACCGCTCGGGGGGCGCCCTCTTCGTCGGGGGCTCCACCCTTCAGGTGAGCCAGAGCCAGTTCTTCGGCAACGACGTCCGCCCGGGCGTCCGCGAGTCGCTGGGCGACTCGCGGGGCGCCGCCCTCTTCACGACGCCCTTGCTGTCGGCGCAGCGGCAACGCAACGTCGACGGCTTCGTCACCGATTCGATCTTCAGCGAGAACGCCGGGCTGGCGATCTGGGAGATCGACCCCGCATCCGGGCCGATCAACGACATGCGGTACGACCGCAACCAGTTCTTCGAGACGGCGTTCTCCGATCGGGTATTCGTGAATTCGCTGGTCGCCTCGGCCGGTGCGAGCGCCACCACGCTCAGCCGCCTGGTGGTGGACCGGGGGAGCCGCGGTTTCACCGACAAGAGCATTGCCGACAACGTGCGCCTGTTCGCGCCACCCGTGGCAGGAACCTTGCGAGCCGCCCCTTCCGTGGTGGGCACGGGAGCGCCGGCCTCGGCCGGGACGTACCTCCATTTCGCGTGGAGTGGCAGGTCCGCCACTCTGAACGGTCAGGGCCTCGGAGCACACAGTGGGATCGCGCCGGCTGGACCCGGGACCCACGCGCTGGTGATCGACGGCCAGACGGTCGCGACCGTCACGCTTGGCAGCGTCACGTGCGCGAACGGAGCCGTCTGCCTGGCTGGAGGCCGCTTCGAGGTCCGCGTCCAGGGCGCGCACCTGCTGGCCCGGGAAGCCGACACCGCCTTCTTCTCCCTGCCCGGCGGAGCGAGGCTCGCGGTGCAGGTGTTGGATCGTCGTGACAAAAATGGTCACTTCTGGGTACTTCAGAGTGTGTCAAATGTGTCAGCTGTGTCCGCTCTGTCCGGGCACACCCTCGAAGTCACTGACACAGCCACGGGCGCGATCCGGACCTGGGGTCTCCCCTCGGACGAAAACGAGACGCAGGTGGATCGGCGGGCCTTTGGAGACTAGATTGGTCTGAGGCGGGCTTCGGCCGGTGCGTAGGCATGGTCTTTGCTCTTTCTTCTCCTTGCAGGACGAGATGTGGCTTCAAGGAGAAAACTCATGGATCATCCCGTCACCGAAGACAGCCTGAGGAGATTCGCCACCGGCGTTTCGAGCCGTCAGGAGAACCGTTCGATCGTCGCCCATCTGCTGCAGGGGTGCGCCGACTGCGCGCGGCAGGTCCAGCAGAACGTGCGACCCGAGGTTCCGGAGGACGCCTACGAAGGCGTCCTGTCCAAGCTGAACGGCGAGCGGTCGTTACGCCGTGGCAGCTGGGCCAAGCTGCTGCCCTTCGAGAAACCTGCCGCGAGCACGCCGCAGGTTCCGCAACGGTCGCTGGCCCGCTGATCGCGAGCTCTTTCAAACTACGGTCCACCCGTCCGGGTGGGCCATCGCCTTCTCTCTGCGGTAGGATGCGTCCTGTATGGCGCACCTGGTCCTGAACGACGTCGACCCCCGAGTCATCGAAGAGCTTCGCCGCCGGGCCGACCCGAGCGGCCGCGAGATCGCGGACGAAGCGAAGATCGTCCTGGAGGAAGCGCTCGGTCTGTCGCGGACGCGCGCTCTGCGCGAGGCGCAGCGCATCCGGACCGAGCTTGGAGGCCCCTTCTCCGACAGCGCGGAGATCCTGCGCGAAGGGCGGGACGGCTGATGATCAAGCGCTACGTCGTCGACGCCAGCGTCGCGGCGAAGTGGTACTTCCAGGAGGAGCACTCCGACCGCGCCGACGCCCTCCTGGGGCAGAGCAACGAGCTCCTGGCCCCGGGCCTCCTGGCCGTCGAGATCGCGACCCTCGTCTGGAAGCGAGCCCGCCGCGGCGAGATCAGCGAAGTCCTCGCCGACCGCATCGCCACCGCCCTGCGCCAGGTTCCGCTGGAGATCCGCCCCACCGCCGATCTCGTCACCGCCGCCCTGCCCCTCGCCCTGCACCGCGGCCTCACCCTCCAAGACGCCTTCTACGTGGCCCTGGCCGTCAAATCCGGCTGCCCCCTGGTCACCGCCGACCGCAAGCTCTACGACGTCCTCCGCGGAGGCCCGCTGGCCGACCACGCTTTGTGGATCGGGGATTTCGCCTGACAGGATCAGAAGGTCCCAACCTCGGGGAGAATCCTCCCGACCTCCGGGAAAAGATCACTCCCGGCCTCGGGAAGACTCTGCCCGATGTCGGGAAGACCGCTCCCCGAGCCCGGGAGGACCGTTCCCGCCCTGCTGAAGCCTGGGGACCCCAGGCTTCATTCAGGACGAAGTACTGCCGTGGCGTCGTGATCAGTTGTTAGGTTCCGCCATCGACATCCGCATCTGGGCGAATGTTGTCATACTTGACGCCCTCTGGCCATTTGAGAGTTTCGTCTGGATCCGGGCATCGAGGAATGGACTCCATGACGAAGCCGATGATCTGCATCCCCGGAATGGAAATGCCCTTTGCGTCTTTCACGAAGTCGTGCGTCTGTTTAGTCGTCTTCTTGTGGTAATTGCCGCGGATGGAGATCGGGCCCCAACCGGCACGGAGGGAGGCGTTGATTTCTTCCATCGCGAAGGTGTTGACTTCGGAGGACATCGCCAACTCGAGGCGCACGTCGCGGGCCACGATGAGCGCGACGGGCATTCTCGGCATCGTACCTCCTCCGGCCCCATCGCTGATGTTTTCGGCGCGGCTTGTGAGTTGGTAGTTGAGCGCCCAATTGCGACTGCGAAGAACACCGGCATCTAGCCAGGACCGGCGGAGGGGGATTTTTGCCAGCCGGAACTGCAGGGAATAGTCGCTCGTGTCGCTCTTTTTGTAACGATCGTCCGTGCTGCGCTCGAAGCTGCCGCCGATGGACCATAACCCGAAGCTCACCCCGCCTCCGCCGCCGATGCGTTCGAGGGTCTGCTGGTCGACCTCGTGCACTTCGTTATGGGAATGTCGGAATTCGGTCCAGTTCAGCCCGTCCTCCCAGAACCGATCAGGGAAGTACTTCGTAAACAGATACTCCGCTCCACCACCGCCCAAGGCGCGCTTCATCGAGTCGAAGCGGAGGCGGCGCTCCTGGAAGACCCGTCCCGCGCCGCGCCGCTCGAAGCGCTCCCGCTCGGCAACGGCGGTCTCCACCTGTGCCTTGCCTGCCGCGACCCAGTCCACGAACGCCGCGCGAAGCCGAGAGGCCAGTAGAGGCTCGGTGGTAATCCAGATCGGCTCCGCCGAAGGATCCCCGGCGGCTTTGCCGCGGAGGTAGTTCTGCTCTGAGGTCTTGTAGCCCAGAAGGGCGAGATCATAGGCCGTGCGCCGCGCCTTATAGCGCTCGTAGAGCGGCGACTCCGTGGACGATTTCTTGATCTGGCCGGTGTCCGGGTCGACGAAAGCGATTGAGGTCTCCAGGGTAGCGCGCGCCTCCTCCAGAAGGGCCTTTTCGCCGTCGGTCAGTTGGTCCACGGGAAGGATCGGCTGATCGATACACTTGAAGTACTCTAGGCTCACGCGGCGTCCCGACGGCTGCCAGAAGGGTGCCTTGGCAGGCACCGTATCGGCCAGGTCCGAGAAGCCAGCGGCGGCGTCGGCCTCGGCGGTGCTTCCTGTGAGGAAGCTGAAGCTGAGGCTCTCGGGCGTCAAGGGGATCCCGGGCCGGGAGAAGGAGACGTAAGCCTCCTGTCCCGGAATATTATTGACGCGGTCTTCGTCGCCCACGGCCGCGTAGATCGCGGCCATCAGGTTGTTCATCACGATTTCATCGTCTGCTGCCATCGCAGAGCTCCTTTCTGCTCAAGGTGGGTTTAACCCAATGGGACGGTCAGGGTGGAAACGAGTTGTACGCACAGACGCGCTCGTCCTCCCGTCGCTCGTGAAGCGAGCCGCTGGCCTGTTGCCACCACCAGCAAGCGTCGCGAGCCGATTACGGAAAGGTCATAGTTCGGCTCGTAGAGCCGGGGCTGCGGAGGTGGCGGATCGGGATAGGGCTCGGGGGGGCGAATGGGGTCCTCGCGTGCCATCACAAGCTCCACACGTCGGGCGGCTCCCTCTTTCGAAGGGGTGCAGTTGACGATCAACAGAGTGTCGAGGCGGTCGTCGACCTGGTTGCTGTAGAGGACATTCCACTTGCCGGGCTGTTCCAAGCTCCCCGCGAAAACCCATCGGTCGGGGTTGTGGCCCGTGCAGCAGCCGTGGAGGAACAACCCGACCGTGAGAGCGAGAAGTGACCTCGTGATGTGCTGCGTTCTCGTCATACCATCCTCCTTTTCGCCTTCCTGCGCGAAGGCGGACGAATAATCCCGTGGTCGATGCCGGATCAATCAATAGCTGTGGAGTGGACGAATGAATCGCTTCCGGCCTCTGTGTGCAGGAAAGACGGACACCTGGAGCCTTTTTCCCCAGGAGCACACTTCTCTCCTGTGTACCGGTTCTGCTGTCGAGGGAACCTGGGTCAGTCGGAGCGCATCATCGCGTTGACTCGGATGCGGCAGGAGATTACGATCGGGAGTGGTATCGCCAGGAGGTGGTAAACCTGTGACGCAAGCGAATCTCAAGCAGGCGTTCGTGGCTCTCCGCGGAGGTGTCTTCTCGAGTGCCTTCATTCTGCTGTGGTTCTGGGTGGCTCTCGTCGTCCGGCGCTACGATCCAGCCCTGGGCGTCACCCTCCCCAACTGGCTGTGGCCTGTCGGACTGGTTTTGGCTGTGCTGGGTGGCCTGCTCGCGGCCAGTTGCATTACGGTCTTCATCGTTCGCGGCAGGGGCACGCCTGCTCCGTTCGATCCGCCGCGGCAGTTCGTTGCCACGGGACCCTACCGGTACGTGCGCAATCCCATGTACCTCGGCGCGATCGGCGTGTTGCTCGGGTCTGCGCTCATGGTCGGGTCTGCCGCCATCGCGCTCCTGGCGATCGGCTTCTGGGGGCTCATGGAATGCTTTGTTTTGTTCTATGAGGAACCAGCTCTCGAAGAGCGCTTCGGCCAGACGTACGTCGAGTACAAATCCCAGGTCCATCGCTGGATACCTCGAGTCCCATCTCAGTAGGCAGCAAGCCCGCAGCGAAGATGTTGTACCGGTCCTACGCTCCCGCCCCGCCGCTCAGCGATTTCATCGAGCGCTTCTGGCTGTGCTCGGACGCGCCGCCGCATCTCATGGAGCGGATTCTGCCCAGCGGAACGATCGAGATGGTGTTCAACCTCCGCGACGCGGAGATCCGGATCTACGATCCGTCGCGGCTCGACCACGTCAAGCGGTTGTCCGGTGCGGTTGTCTCGGGAACCTACGGCAGCTTCTTCGTCATCGACACGCTCGTTCATGCCTCGATGCTGGGCGTGCATTTCAGGCCCGGGGGCGCGTTTCCGTTCCTCGGTGTGCCGGCGTGCGAGATGGCGGACACGCACGTGGATCTCGCAATGTTCTGGGGTCCTTCGGCCGCCGAGCTCCGCGAGCGGCTGTGCCTGGCCGCCACCCCCGAGGAGCGGTTCTTGCTGCTGGAGGCGGTGCTCGTCCGGCGCCTGCGGCAGCCGCCCAAACGTCATGGCGCCGTCTCGTTCGCTCTCGACGCGTTCGAGCGGACGGACATGGACGTGAGCGTCCGCACCGTGGCGCAGCGCGTCGGTCTCAGCCAACGGCGGTTCATCCAGGTATTCGCGGCGGAGGTGGGGCTGACGCCGAAGCTGTACGGCCGGGTGCGGCGGTTTCAGCGGGCGCGGAAGCTGGTGGGGAAGGTCGCGGCGCCGGATTGGGCGGGGATCGCGGCGGCTTGCGGGTATTTCGATCAGTCGCATCTGATCCGCGATTTTCGGGCGTTCTCGGGTCTCAGCCCCACGGCCTATCTCCGCCAGGTGAGCGAGCGCCTCCTGCCGAATCATCTGCTCTCGGCCGGTACGGTCAATTTTTTCCAAGACCGGCTCCGTCCCCCCGCCGCAGAATGAGCGGCAGGGGGTGATCTCATGGTGAAAGAAATCTTTCTGGTTCTCTGCGGCGCCGGGCTGCTGGTCGCTCTCGGCGGCTTCGCGAACGAGGCTCCGGCCTTCCGGGCCGCGGCAGTCCGCTATCAAGTCAAGGACGTCGAGCGCTCGGTGGCCTTCTATGAGCGTTTGGGCTTCAAGCTGGAGCAGATGTCGGCTCCCGCGTTTGCCAAAGTGACCAATGGATCATTGACGCTCTGGCTCAGCGGCCCCAAGAGCTCGGGCTCCCGCCCGATGCCTGACGGACGGCAGCAGGAGCCGGGCGGCTGGAATCGGTTCGTCCTCGAAGTCGATGATCTGGCGTCCCGCGTCGCGGCGCTGAAGACGGCGGGCGTCCGCTTCCGGAACGAGATCGAAACAGGCCCGGGCGGCCGTCAGATCCAGTTGGAGGATCCGGACGGCAACCCGGTGGAGCTGTTCCAGCCGGCTCCGTAGCGGCCGATCCTCCTACCGCTCGTTCCGCAACGCGATCACCGGGTCCACCCGCGTCGCCCGCCGCGCCGGCAGCCAGGTGGCGAGGAGGGCCACGGTCAGCAGCACCGCGGGGATCAGCAGGTAGGTGATCGGGTCGGCCGGCGCGATGCCGAAGAGCGAGCTGCGCACCAGGCGGCCGGCCGGGAGCGACAACAGCAGGCCCAGCACGACTCCCGCCGCGGCGAGCAACAGCCCGCGGCGGAGGACGAGGGTCTGGACGGTGCCGCGCGCCGCGCCGAGGGCCATGCGGATGCCGATCTCATGGGTCCGCTCGCCGACGGTGTAGGCGAGGACGCCATAGAGCCCGATGGCGGCCAGCCCCAGGGCGAGGAGGGCGAACCCTCCGAACAGGGTGAGCTGGAAGCGGCGGTCGGCCACGGAGCGCCGGAGCCTCTCGCGCAGGGTGGCCGCGTCGGAGACCGGCGCGGTGGGATCGACGGACTGGACGGCGCGCTGCACGGCCGCTGTGAGCGCCGCGGGATCGCCGGGCGAGCGCACCGCGATCAGGCCGAACGGCTCGATCCGTTGCAGAAAAGGCTGGTACATGGCGACGCGTTGCGAGGTCGAGACCACGCCCTCGTGCTTGACGTCCTCGGCCACGCCGATGACCGTGATGGTGTCGCGTCCGAGGATGCGCCGGCCGACCGGGTCCTCGTCCCCCCAGAGGCGCCGCGCCAGACTGCGGCTCACGACCGCGACCGGTAGCGCGCCCTGCCGGTCGGCCTCCGTGAAGGCGCGGCCGCGCAGGATCGGGATGCCCAGGGTACGGAAATAGTCCGGTCCGGCCAGGATGACTCCGATCTCCGGCTGTTCCTCGAAGGGAAGGGGAGGACGGCCTTCGGCCTGGATGCCGCGGCGGATCATGTTGAAGCCGGCGAGCGGTACGGACGACGCGAACGTGGCGGAGTCGACGCCCGGGAGGGCGCCGGCGCGGCGGACGGCCTCCTGGAAGAAGGCGGTCAGCTGGGCGGGAGATTCGTAACGCTTGGGATCGAGATCGACCTGTACGCTCAGGACCCGGTCCGCGTCGAACCCGGGATCGATCTCCAGCACCGCCAGGAAGCTCCGCATCAGCAGGCCGGCGACGACGAGGAGAACGGCGGCGACCGCCACCTCGGCCGCCACGAGAAGCCCGCGCAGGGCCGCCGACCGGCCGCTCCGTCCGCCCTCCTTGAGCGGGTCCTGGAGGTCGACGCGGGACGCTGCGAGCGCCGGTGCCGCTCCGAACAGGAGGCCGGTGACGGCGGCGACGAGGAAGGTGAAGAGGAGGACGGGGCCATCGATCCCGATCGGGGTCTGCCGGAACAGGCCCGCGGCGAGATTGGGCGGCATGAGCGCCACGATCGGGCCGAGAGTCCAGACGGCGAGCAGTAGGCCGGCGCCGCCGCCGAGGAGCGCCAGGAGGAGGCTCTCCGTGAGCAGCAGCCGGACGATCTGGGCGCGGCCCGCGCCGAGCGCCGCGCGCAACGCAATCTCCTGGCGCCGGGCCGTGGCCCGGGCGAGCAGCAGGTTCGCCACGTTGGCGCAGGCGATGAGCAGCACGCAGGCGACGGAGCCGAGGAGCATCAGCAGGCTGGGCCGGATGTCTCCCACGAGCCACTCGCGTACCGGCTCGACGATGAGCAGGGTTTCCGGTTCGGGTGGCGGTCCCCCAGGTCCACGGGGGCCCCCAGGTCCACCAGGACCGCCCGGTCCAGCGGCGATCCGGCGGACGATCCGCTGGCCGCCTGGTCCAGGGGGAGGAGGCATCCCCGCGTCAGGCTCGGCAGCGGCCTTCTCGCGGGCCTCGGCCGCGGCCCGCTTCTGGATCGCCGCGAGCTCGGCCCGCGCGGGGCCGAGGGAGGCGCCTGGCGCCAGACGGCCGATCACCTGGAGCAGGGTCATCCGCTGCCGGCCCCGCTCGACCGCCTCGTCGAGCGCCAGGGGCTTCAGGACCTCGACCTCCGGGTTGCGTGGAAACAGGAAGTTGCCGGGCAGGACACCGGCGATCGTATAGACCTCGTCGTCGAGCCGCAGGCTCTGGCCCGCGAGGTGGGTCCCGGCGCCGAACAGGCGGTTCCAGAGCCGCTGGCTCACGAGAATCGAGCGGCCCCCCTGGAGCTTCTCTTCGGCCGGCAGGAAGCTCCGGCCCTGCGCCGGCTGCACGCCGAGCACCGAGAGGAAGTTGGCCGATACGTTGGCCCCCTGGAGGCGCTCGGGCTTTTCCCCCTGTTGCAGGGTGAATCCCTCCGAGCCGGCGTAGGCCGCGATCCCGGAAAAAAGGCGGCTCTGATCGCGCCAATCCAGGAAATCTCCTCCGGTCGTGATCTCGAAATCCGAGCCCACGATGCGGCTCGTCACGTGGATCAGGCGCTCGGCGTCGCGGAAGGGGAGAGGCCGGAGCAGCACGGCGTGGACCACGCTGAACAGGGCCGTGTTGGCTCCGATGCCCAAGGCGAGGGTCAGGACGGCGACGGCGGTCAGGGCGGGCCGCGTCACCAGCGCGCGCGCCGCTGCACGGAGGTCGAGAGCGAGGGTGTCCATACCGGTACGAACGAACGGCGGGGCGAGAAGTTCCGGGAGGGAGCTAACCAAATGCCGCCGGGCGGGTTCTCCATCTCAGGTCAAGACGGTGCGGATCTGCCTGGGAGGAGCAGCATGATCAACGCAGCGGAAGGGGGGCAAGGTGTGTTCGACGATTTCACCGTTAATGTGGCCGCAAGCGTCTTTCTCGCGGCTGTCGGGTATCTTCTTACGAAATTCTGGATCTGGTTCGTCAAGTCGCGCCGTCGACTAGCCGCCGAAGAGGCGTTCGCGTCCACGGTGGTGAGCGCAGGCACATCAGACATCTGCACGATCGAGCTCCCCCCTGGAGCGGCCGTCCTCCAGAAGTTGCGGCTGCTCAAAACGAGGTGCCGTGACGCACGCAAGGCAGCCTCCGCAGCTCGGCGGCGTGGCGAGGATAGCACTGAGGCGATGAGACAGGCGGCGTCGCTGGAGTCGGACCTCCGGAACATGAGGTTCCTGGCGCACGGCGACCGGCTCGGGGGGCGCTTCGATTTGATCGAGCCTGTCGGGGAAGGACGACAGTCGCAGGTCTGGAGGGCATATGATGAGAAAAAGAAGAGGACGATCGCGGTCAAGATCCTTCGCCACTCGTTCGCGGGTGATGCTTCTGTCGTCGAACGATTCTTCGAGGGCGCTCAGGCGATGAATGAGCTCCGTTCGAGCTGCATTCCCGCGATTCACGAGGAGCGCGGGCAGTCGTCAGATGAACGGGATGCGGGAATCTTCTATTATGTGATGGACTACGTTCCCGGAACATGCCTCGATCAGTACCTGATGGAGAAGCTCCGCGAGCACACGACCCTTGGAGCGGACCTGGACTTCAAGACCGGACTCACTTTGGCGCTCATTGAGCTCGGCCGCTCCGTTGCCGATGCTCACAAGAAGGGCATTGTCCATCGTGACATCAAGCCGGGCAACATCGTGGTCGAGGCCGGCGGATCGCTGCAGCTCGTCGACTTTGACTCGGCGGCGCAGCTCGTGGAGTGCCGTTACCCTCACCGGGATGTCGGAACGTTCGGCTTCTCGGCGCCCGAGGTGCTCGATGGGCGCAAGCCCCACGACATTCGTGCGGACATCTTCAGCCTGGCGCGAGTTGTCATCTATGTGTACTTCGGCAGGGCGCTTCCCGACCCTTACGAGATGAGCAACTTCGACCTGATCGATTATCTGAGCTGCCCGTTCGAGATCAAGGAGATCCTGAGACGAGCAACGGCGGTCCAGCCGGAGCGGCGTCACCACAGCATGGCGGAGCTCCTCGACGAGCTCGAAAGCGCGCTGAACAAGGAGAAGGAGTCGCCGGCTCTGCGCGGCACGCTGCGGCAGGTGCGTCACGATCGATTCAGGGCAGGCCAGAATTTGCGGCATGCCTTCTACGGCACGTTGGCCGCCATGCTCGTAGCGAGACCTATCTTTGCAATCGTCGCCGAATTTTCCCAGTTGCATCTCGTTCACTTGAGTGATCGCCCCTCGGTGGCCGTCTTTCATGGTGTGATCGGCAGCTTCGTCTGGGGGGTACTCATCACGCTCGGTTTTCTGTACTATCTAGAGGTGCTGCACCGTGAGGATAAGTGGGGATATCTGTGGGCGGCGCTGTTGTGCGGATTGGGAGGATTCGTAGGGGGTATCATTTGTGCGGCGCCATCCATCCTGGTGACAAACGAATGTACCTTGTTTAAGCTCGGCTGGCTCCACGAATCAGCGATCAAGGGTTGTGAAGATAACACTATCCCAGGTCTGAGTAGGCTGACGCAGTCCCTGCACACTGGGATGTTCTGGGCATTTCCCTTGACCGGCTTTTTCACGGGGACGGGGCTCGGTTTGTCACTCAACCTCCGTTTTAAGGAGCTGCTGAGAAAGCGTGTCCAGGGCCTCCTCCCCATGCCGGTCAAGAAGTTCGAGCCGGGCGATCATGCCGCATTTTCTTCGATTGCTTTCGTGTTGCGGTCGCCTTTGTCCCACCTGTTTCTGTTGTTGCCCGTCATCTTCTCGTGGTCCGCTTACTTCATCCTGCACGCTGCAGGTGGCGACCCTATAAAGCTTGACTTTGATCAGACGAAGCTCGTTCTCTTTCCAAGCATCGGAGAAGGAGTTGTCCACTACTTCGGTGCCCTCGGGTTGTCGGCCGGTCTCCTCACAGGCATCGCGACAAGATTGGAGAAAAGCTAATGACGGACGAGCTCACCGGCACCAATCCGCATGCGGTGATCGAGCTTCTCAAAGCGCGTGCAGGTGGTGACACGAACGCGAGCGGCTCTCGCAAGCTGGCATTGGTTGTGGAAGGCGGCGGTATGCGGGGGGTGCTCTCCGCGGGCAGCCTGCTCGCCTTGGATCTGCTGGGTTTTCAGCCTTGTTTCGACGAGATCTACGCCGCTTCGGCTGGCGGAGTCAACGCAGCGTACTTTCTTTCGGGCCAGGGGCTGCTCGGCATCACCATCTATTTCGACAGTATCAGCAACCGGCGCTTCTTCAACCCGTACCGGCCGACGAAGATCGTGGATATCGAGTATGTCTATGACCATATCGTGCCCCACGTCAAGTCCCTCGACGAGGCGGCGATCCGGAGCGCCCGGGCGCGGCTCTATATCTCTGTCACCGATGCACACTCCGGCCAGAACGTGCTGATCGACGCGAGCGCATCGCCGGATCCGATCTGTCGCATCCTCAAGGCGTCGAGCGCTCTTCCCGTGCTCTACAACCGCACGGTTCAGCTCGCCAGCGGGGAGTTTGTCGACGGTGGCGTGACGGACGCGATGCCAGTCGGGGCTGCGGTCACACGTGGCTGCACGGACATTTTGGTCCTCTCGACGAGACCGAGATCGTATCTCAGCAGCGGACCCAACATGTTACAACGAGCGCTGCTGCAATTCATGGTCGGGCGTCGCCACCCAAAGCTGATGGCTGCCTGCCTGCAAACGCACGAGTGTGCGAATCGGAGCCGGCGTCTCGCCGCCGGTGACGAGGTCCTCCCGGGTGTGAACGTCGCAACCATCTGCCCTACCCTGAGCGAGCAGGTTGTGGGGCGCACGACCATCAAGCGAGACCTGCTCGTGCGAGGTGCTCACTTGATGGCTGCCAAGACATTCAGGCTCTTCGCTGGGGAGATGGCGGAGCTCGGCGAGGTGTTCGCAACGTTCGAGAGTGCTCGGGAGAGCTGACGGGCGAGAAGCTCGGGTCTTCGTGGCATCATCAAGAGATGCGAAACCGACTCCTCCTGGTAACGGCTCTCCTGCTCTTTCCCCTGCTCGGCTGGTCCGCCAGCCCCGACTCGCGCCCGCGTATCCGGGACCTCGGGCTCGCGCCGGGGGTGCTCGCGCCGGGTGCGAACAATGCGATCACCGACGTGGAGGGGGTCCGCGTCGGGCATCGCACGCTGATCCGCGGCGACGCGGTGCGCACCGGGGTGACGGCGATCCTCCCGCATGGCGGCAACCTTTTCCAGAACAAGGTGCCGGCGGCGGTCTGGGTCGGCAACGGCTTCGGCAAGGCCGCGGGATTCCTGCAGGTCCGGGAGCTGGGCAATCTGGAGACCCCGATCATCCTGACCAACACGCTGTCGGTGGGGACGGCGCTGGAGGCGGTGGTGGGATGGACGCTGGAGCAGCCGGGCAACGAGCAGGTCCGCTCGGTCAATGCGGTGGTGGGGGAGACCAACGATGGTTACCTGAACGACATCCGCGGCCGGCACGTGACCGCGGCCGACGTGCGCGCCGCGATCGCGGCGGCCGCGCCGGGTCCGGTGGAGGAAGGGAGTGTGGGCGCGGGCACGGGGACCATGGCGTTCGACTGGAAGGGGGGGATCGGCACCTCGTCGCGCGTGCTGCCGAAGAGCCTCGGCGGCTGGACGGTCGGGGCCCTGGTCCAGACCAACTTCGGCGGAGTGCTCACCATGGACGGCCTGCCGGTGGGCGAAGCGCTGGGACGCTATTCGTTCAGCCAGCAGATCGAGCCTTCAAAGCCCTTGAATCGTGGCGACGGCTCCTGCATGACCGTGCTGGCCACGGACGCGCCGCTCTCCTCGCGCAACCTGGAGCGCCTGGCGGCGCGGGCCGTTCTGGGTCTCGCCCGGACGGGATCCTTCATGAGCAACGGTTCCGGCGATTTCGTGATCGCCTTTTCCACGCGCAACCAGGTCCCCTTCGAGCCGAAATCGCTGACACAGACGGTCGAAGAGGTGCACAATGATCCTATGAGCTCCCTTTTCCTGGCCACCGTCGAAGCCGTCGAGGAAGCGGTCTACAACTCGCTGTTGAAGGCCACCGACATGACCGGCATCCAGGGCCACAAAGGCGAGGCGATTTCGATCGAGAGGTTGCGGGAGCTGATGGCCGATCGCTCCATTCGTCAGCGAATCAACGATTGAGCTAAACTTGCAGTATGACCATCGAGGATGAGGTCCGCCGCGCGACGAAGCTCCTCGAGACGGTGATGCAGGCGACCGGCCTCACCCGGAAGGAGCTGGACCAGCGGCTTGGCGCAGGTCCTGGATACGTCAGCCAGGTCCTGACCGGGCGGATGGAGCTCAAGTTCCGCCACATCCTCGCCATCCTCCGGGCTCTCGACGTGGAGCCGAACATCTTTTTCCAGACGCTCTATCCAGGGGACCGGCCAACGTCCGACCAGACGGTGATGGAAGAGTTCCTCAAGCGGTTCCAGAAGCTCGGGCTCAATGCGGCCCCGCCCCCTCAACCTCCGGCGGTCGATCCCCGGGAGCTCGAAAGGCTCGTCGAGAGCGCCGTGCGCGCGGCGCTCGGGGACCGGGGGGGGAAGCCTGGCTCGGGGGAAGAGGAAAAATAAAGGACTTCAAGGACTCCAAGGACATCAAGATCTGTCGTTGCCGTCCTTGATGTCCTTGCCGTCCCTGGCCTTCTACCGCTCGTGCTCCAGCCGCGCCAGCTCCGAAGCCACGCTCCGCAGCAGCGCGACCGTGGCACCCTCTCTCTCCAGAGCCTCGCGGAGCATCAACAGGGCGGCGATCGCCTCGCGGCGGATCTTGCGCGCCTGGAAGATCGCCAGCATCTCGTTGACCAGGCGCTTGATCTTGCGCGGGCGTCCGCCGCGCAGCCAGACCTCGGCGAGGGCGAGCGAGGCCAGGGCCGCGTCGTAGGGGAGCTCGGCGTTGGCGAAGCCGGTCCGCGCCTCGTTCAGGGCCTGCTCGGCGCTCGCGTCGTCGCCCAGGCCGGCGGCGATCAGGCCCTCCAACCAGCGCGCTTTGAGCTGATCCAGCAGGCCCCCGTGGGCGGCGTAGAGAGGCCGGCCCAGCTCCAGCAGACGGCTCGCCTCGGCCAGGCTTCCGCTCTCGACCAGGAAGTAGAGAAGGCTGTGCACGCCGGCGAGCGCCAGCTTGGGATCGCGTTCCGCGTCGATGAGAGCGATCCCCTGTCCGAGCAGGCGCACGGCCTCCTCGCAGTCGAGCGCGTATCCTGTGGCAATTCCCTTGCTGATCAGCGTGCGGCCGGCCTTCTGCATCTCGCCGAGCGTCTGATACAGGGCATGTGTGCAGTCGAGGAGACGCACGGCCTCGGCGAACCGCCGCTGGTCGACGTAGAGCGACGCGGTCAGGTCCATGAGGAGGGCGAGGAGGCGGGGATCGCGGGTTCCCTCTCCGGCGCGCTCGACGGCGCGGGCGAGAGCCGCCTCGCTTCCGGCCAGGTCGTCGGCCACACGGCGGGAGTTGCCGAGCTCCGCCCAGGCGCGCGCCTGGAGGTCGGCGAGCGCCGCGCGGCCTGGAGCGCGCTCCGGCGCGATCTGCTCGGCCAGGGTCACCGCGAGAGAGGCGGACAGCACCATCCCCTCGGGATCGCTCTGCCGCAAGGAGCGGGTGTGCTCGAGGAGCGTGTGGCACCGCAGCTCGTCGCGGACGAGCCGCTCGGAGGCCGAGAGCGGCGGCGGCGGCGGAACTTCCTTGAGCGGACGCTCCTCGGGGACCTCCCGGTACTCGCGCGTCAGGGTTTCGGTATAGCGGCGGACCGAGGCGAAGGCCCGGAAGATGGGGAAGTCGTACTCCGCGCCGTCGGAGACGGGCCGCTCCGGCGGGACTCCCTTGGCAAACACCACAGCGGCCAAGGGCGCCATCTGTTCGCGGCAGGCCTCACAGCCGGTCAGGAGATGAGCGACCACGGGAGCCGCTTCGCTGCCGGACATCTCACCCGAAAGAAACCGGTTCAGCTGCGCGGGGCTGGGGTGAATCACTGATCGCTCTCCGCCGGCCATCGATCCCCCCTACAGGATGAGAGAAAACACGCTGGGATTATCGCATGGAAAGGCACGGCGGGGGCGGTCGACGGACGAACACGGACCCGCACGGACGAACCCGGACAGGAGCGGCTTGTCTCGAGTCCTTGTTCGTCCGTGCTCGCCGGTGCTCGTCCGTATGCCTGGGTCAGTAGCTGCCGCCGCCATTGGGATCGATGGCGCATCCCCGGCTGGTCGTGGTCGACACGCAGGTACTGGCAGCGGTGGTCTCCCCGCCGCCGGCTGCTTCGGTGCTGAAGAGGCTGGTGAGCCATTGCCAGATCTGGGTCATGAGACTCTCCTCGGCCTTGGCCGAGGTCACGGAGTCGTCCCAGGGCGCGGCGCTCACCGGCGCCAGGGGCAGCGCGAGCAGGATGATGGTCACAATCGCTGCGATTGCTCCTCGATTCCTTGTGGAACGCATAAAATGTTCTCCTCCGTCCGGGAATCGGCCAGGAGCCCACCATTGGGCCCGGGCCGTGAAGAAATTCGGAATGAATACCCGTGCAAAGGTGAGTGTTTGGTCAAAAAAATGACCAAACAACAGAATAGCCCGCCGGAGCGGATGAATCAACGGACGATCCGGCTCACCAGTGCATCTGTCTGGCCGGCGCCTGTCAGCTTGACCACCTCGAAACCGGTGATTATGGTTCCCTTGCCGCGGAAGACCCCGGCCACGCAGGGATTGCCGGCGGAGTCGAGGGCCACGTCCAGCGCGCGCAGGCCGCCCTCGCCGGCCATTTCGCGCGTGATCTTCCGCGCACCATCCCGGTCGAAGCGGGTGAGAGCGGCACGGTCATCGGTGGACTCGGGATCGAGACGGAAGCCGCTGCGCTCGATCTGAACGCTCAACGCCCAGACGCCGCCCTCCCCATCCGGGGCCAACCCGGTCCCGGTGTCGTAGTGCGGACCGCTGATCTGTTGGACCCAGCGGAGCTGGCCGGTCTTGGCGAGGCGCGCGACGAAGGCGTCCGCCTTGCCCACGCCGGCCATGGTGGTGATGGAAGAGCCGGGATCGAAGTCCGCGGTGCCGGTGAAGTAGCCAGTGAACCATACCCCCGCGGCTCCGACCGCCACGGCGGTGACCTCATCCTCTTTCTTGCCTCCGATCCGCCCGCTCCAGAGGGCGGTGCCGTCGGGCCCGAGCCGCACCAGGAAGCCATCCGACTTGCCCTCGCTCTCCAGCGGAGCGCCGCCCTCCTGGCCGATCCCGGCCTTCTCCTCGAAGCTCCCGGCCACCCAGATCTCGCCATTCGCGCTGTTCGTATCAATCGCGAGGCTCCGCGCCGCGTCGTCCTGCGGGCCGCCGATCCGCTGCGTCCACTGCAAGGAGCCGGAGAGGTCGAGCTTCGCCACGAACCCATCGGCCTTGCCGGCGCTGCCAAGGCGGCTCGGACCCGCGTCCATCCGGCCTGCATCCATCAGGCCCTGGAACGAGCCCGACACGTAGACGCCCCGGGTGTCCACCGCGATATCCAGGCCCGTGTCCTCCTGCGGACCGCCGAGGCGGCGGGCCCAGACGAGCTCGCCGCGCGGCGTGAGCCGGAGCACGAAGACGTCGGTGCTCCCGGCGCTCGCGAGCTCGGTGCGGCCGGGACCGGGATCGAAATCCGCCGTGCCGGAGAAGGAGCCCACCACGAACACGTCCCCTTCGGGGAGGATCGCCACGGCGCGGGCCTCGTCCGCACCCGGACCGCCCAGGGCGTGCGCCCAGACGACCTGGCCCTTCTTGTCGAGGGACGCCACCAGCGCGTCCGGGCCGGCGGGCTTGACGCGGACGCGCCCCCACGTGGCCTCGCCCGCGACCTGCCCGACCGTGTAGACCGTGCCGCCGCGGTCGGGAGCCACGCCGGTCGCGCGCTCGCGGCCCGGGCCGCCGTACCCGCGCGCCCAGATGTCCGGGGGAACGACGGAGATACCCGAGGCAGCGACGATCCACAGTCCGGCCAGGAGGAAGGTGAAGCGGCGTGGGAGGCGCATCTGGAAAATGTAGCAGAGAAGAGGGCCCACCTTGACACCGCCCCGGAGCGGCGCGTATACAGAAGCTTCGTCTCCGTCGCATTCGGACAGCTTGCCGTGGGACCGGAGGGCCGGATGGGCAAGGACCCGGTGAAGAGAAACCGACTCGCCTGGCGGGTGTTGGAGCTCGCGGGCACCGCGTTGGCCTTCAAGCTCGCGAGCGACTTCGCCTCCCGGTTCAGCCAGCCCGAAGGCGCCTCGTTCCTGTTTCCCCCAGCGGGGATCTCGCTCGCGGCCGGCGCGGCGTTCGGCATCTGGGGCGTGGCCGGCGTGCTGCTCGGCGTCATCGCCTCGCCCTGGGGCATGGCGTCGCAGCTTCCCGGCCTCCTCCTCTCGTGCCTCGCCAATGGCCTGAGCGCGGCGTTGCCCGCCTGGTTCCTGCGCCAGCCCGTCGGAGGGACCGGCCGGCGGCTACGGCGGACGTTCTTCAGCGGCGCTTTGCTCAACAACCTGCTCTCGGCGGTGATCGGCACCCTCGGGATGATGGCCCTCGGGCGCCTCGCCGCGACCTCGGAGGCCATGGCCTCGACCTTCTTCTTCTGGTGGGTCTCGGATCTGGCCGCGGCGGCGGTCCTCGGCCTGCCGCTCCTCCTCGCCCTGCGCCCCGAGCTGCTGCTGGCGGCGCCGGACCGCGAGCGCCTCCGCGCGTGGATCGTGTCGGGACGAGGCGTCGCGGAGTGCGTGGGGCTCGTCCTCGTCGGGCTCGTCCCCGTGCTGGTCCTCGAGCACCTGGGCTGGAGCTTCCCGCACTGGCTGTCGGTCCTGCTGGTCGCCCCGATCGGCCTGGCGGCTCTGCAGGGAGGGGCCGGGCCGGCGCTTCTGGTCGGCTCGTTCGCCTCGGTCTCGTATCTGACCGTCCTCCTGGCCGTCCGTCCGGAGTCTCTCGGCGATCTCCAGGAGCTCCTCGCCCCGGCCTACACCACGGTCGGCTTCTTCGCGGCGTTCTCCCTGATCGGTGGCTGGCTTGCCGGCCGCAACCTCCGTCTCCTGGAGCGGGTGCGGGCGCAGCAGGCGCGGTTGGAGGAGGATTTCGAGCGGACCGTCCTGTCGCTCGCGGCGGCGATCGAGGCCAAGGACCCGACGACCGAAGGGCACGTCCAGCGGGTGGCGCAGCTCTCCATCCTGGTCGGCCGCAAGCTGGGCTTCGACGAGCACCGGCTCCGCGTCCTGCGCTACGGCGCCATGCTGCACGACGTCGGCAAGATCGGCGTGCCGGAGTGGGTGCTCAACAAGCCCGGCGAGCTCACGCCGCAGGAGAAGGAGCTGATGGAGCAGCACGTGGACATCGGCCTGCGGATCATCCGCGACGTCGAGGTCCTGCGCGAGGTCGAGCCGCTGATCCGTTATCACCAGGAGCGCTGGGACGGCGCCCGCAACGGCGTGCGCTACCCCGGCTACTTCGGCCTCTCCGGCGAGCAGATCCCGCAGGACGCCCGCATCCTCTCCGTGGTCGACGCCTTCGACGCCATCACCCACGACCGCCCCTACCGCCGCGGCATGCCGGTCGAGGTGGCGTTCGAAGAGCTGCGGCGCGAGGCGGGCTACCAGTTCGACCCGCGGATCGTCCACGCGCTCATCGAGGCCGTGCGGGAGGGGGGCTGGGTGCCGGGCTCGGGCGTGGCGCCGGTCGCCGCGGCACCGCCTACCCCACGAACTTATACCCCAGCCGGTGCACCGTGATCACGTGCCTGGGGTCGGCGGGGTTGTCCTCGATCTTCTTGCGCAGCTTGGCGATGTGCATGTCCACGGTGCGGGTGAAGGGGATGGCGTTGTAGTCCCATACCGTGTCCAGCAGCTTCTCGCGCGTCACCACCTCGCCACGGTGCTGGATGAAGAAGCCGAGGAGCTGGAACTCGCGTGGGGAGAGCTCGATCGCCTTGCCCCCCTTCCACGCCTCGTGCGCCTTGAAGTCGAGCGTCACGTCGCCGAAGCGGTACGTCTCCAACTGCTGCGGAGCCTCCGAAGACGTGCAGCGGCGCAGCACGGCCTCCACCCGTGCCATCAACTCCATGAAGCCGAACGGCTTCGTCACATAATCGTCGGCCCCCAGCTTTAGACCCAGCACCTTGTCGATCTCCTGGCCGCGGGCGGTCAGCATGATGATCGGCACGCGGTTGCCGTCGCTGCGCAGCTTCTTGCAGATGTCCAGCCCCGTGATCTTGGGCAGCATCACATCCAGCAGGATCAGGTCCGGGAGCTCCACCGTGGCCAGGCGCAGGCCGGCCTCTCCGTCCTGCGCGAGAGCCACGTTGAATCCTTCATACTCGAAGCCGTCGCGCAGGGCGACCGACATGGCGGGGTCGTCTTCGACGATCAACACTTTGCGCATCTCAAGCCTCGCTCAGGCCTCCGGAAGGACCGACGAGCACGCCGGCGGTCACGGCCTCCGGCGGATCGATGGGCAGAAGAATGGAAAAGGTGCTCCCCTCGTCCACGCGGCTCTCGACCGTCACCCTGCCGCCGTGCGCCTGGACGATGTGCTGCACGATCGAGAGCCCGAGGCCGCTCCCCTTGACGTCGTGGACCAGCCCGGTGCTCACCCGGTGGAACCGCTCGAAGATCTTCCCCTGCTCGTCCTTCGGAATCCCGATCCCGTGATCGCGCACCGTGATTACCACCCAGCTCCCCTCGCGGCGCAGCCCCACCTCGATCTGATCGCTGCCGTTCGAATACTTGACCGCATTGTCGAGCAGGTTGCTGAGCGACTGCGCCAGGGCGCCCGCATCGATCCAGACCGGCGGGAGAGCCTGCTCCGGCCCGGCGAACGAGATCCGGAAGCCGCTCTGGCGCAGGCGGATGCCGAACGTCCGGAGCGTCTCCGCCACCACCTGCTCCAGGTCCGTCCGCTCGAAGCGGTAGCTCTTGCGGCCCGACTCGATGCTCGAAAAATCCAGGATGTTGTTGATCAGCTGGGTCAGGCGCCGGCTCTCGGTCTCGATGTACTCGCCGTACTCGCGCGCCTTGTCGGGGCTCTCCACCCGGCCGAGCCGCAGCAGCTCGCCGAACACCCGGATCGATGCGAGCGGCGTGCGCAGCTCGTGCGAGACGTTCGACACGAAGTCGCTCTTCATCTCGGAGAGCTTCATTTCCCGCGACGCCGTGCGCAGGGCCAGCACGATGCCGCCGATGAGGGCGAGCGCCAGGGCCACCGACAGGGCGATGTTCAAGAGGAAATTCTTGCGCGCCACCTGGGCCGCCGTGGCGTGCCGGCTGGCGATGCCGATCGTCCAGTCCGAAAACACGAACGGGAGGTGTTTCTGGATCTCCGGTTGCGCCCCTTTGCGCTTGGCCGACCAGTCGCTCATGAACGCGAGCCGCCCCTTGGCGTCCCATGCCGAGACGATCGGATCGAGATGGCCCCGGGAGCCCGGGGAGAGCTTGGGGAGCGACTTGGCCACCGCGGCCGGGAGCACGACCTCCGCGAAGAACGCTTCGTCGAGGATCATCCCCGCCAGCCCCACGACCTTCGAGGACTCATCGGTGATGGGGTAGAGGAGGATGCGGTACTCGGGGTCCCGCTCGTCGATCTTGAACGTGACCGGCTCCACCACCCCGCCCTTTTGCGCGAGGATGCGCCACGGCGCGGCGGCCACATAGGTGGCCCGCACCTCGGGCGACCAGGAAGGGAGGGCCAGGGAGGCGCACGACGGCTCGAAGAAGAACGGATAGCCGTCCTTCCCCTCCACGAAGTTGACCACGAACAGGCGCTTGGCGCCCTCGACCCCCTTCTTCTTGAAGTAGTGGGCCGCCTTGTCGAGCCGGTTCTGGGTGAACACCGACGCCGGCAGGTTGAGCCCGCGCTCGGCCACGCCGCTATAGAAGTACTGGACCTCCGAGGTGACCGCCTCCAGATAGTTCGAGAGCGTCGCCTGCTGCGCGAGCGCCGACGTGCTGTCGAGCTTGACCAGCCAGCGGTATTGCAGGCCCAGGAGGATCAGCAGAGGCACCAGCACGGCGACGAGGCCGATCCAGAGCGTCTGCCGGTGGAGGGGGCGCCCGAGCTTCATGATGGAGTCAATATAGAGCAGACCTCCGCCTGTTTACGAATGATTTACAGAGTTTGCCGGTGTTTTACCCGCCCGTGAGGAGTTTTACAGGCCCGCTGCGTAGGCTTTCCCTCGTGGACGCGGCAAGGAGCCGTGCTCCGGAAAGCCAAGGAGGTCTAGCATGAAACCAACGGTCACACTCCTCGCACTCGCCCTGGTGGTCGGCCTCGTCACGGCGGCCTTCGCCGGCGGCAATCACGGTGAGTGCAAGACAGACGCGGCCCATGCCACGAAGGCCAAGCTGGCCGCCAAGGGCTGGCTGGGCATCGACACCGAAAAAGACGAGGCGACCGGAGCCTACCGTGTCACCCAGGTCGCGGCGGGCAGCCCGGCCGAGCAGGCCGGCTTCCGGGAGGGAGACGTCCTGGTCGCCTTCAACGGCATCCCGGTCAAGGACAAAGAGCGCATCAAGGCGGCCAAGGCGTCGATCGGCGTCGGAAGCCAGATCACCTACACCGTCGCCCGCTCCGGCGCGGAGCAGCAGCTCTCGGCCACCCTGGCCCCGGTCCCTGAGCAGGTCCTGGCGCAGTGGATCGCCGAAGAAGAGAAGGCCGCCCAGGTCGCCAGCGCCAACTGAGCGAGACAGAGACACACCCTCCTCCAATCCCCCGCGGGGCCGGGCTCAACCCTCCTCTTTACTCGGTCCCCGCGGGACCTTTTTCCGGATCCTGCTATACGATGGCGCGGGCAGTCTCATTGGAGGAGCACCCGGATGACCATGTACTACCTGACCTACCTCGCGGTCCCCACCCCCGACGCCAAAGAGTTCCACGACTCCGGGGGAGCCTACGTGAGCTGCTGGATCCAGAACGCCGACCGCCAGGACGCGGAGCAGCGAGCCCGCGACCTGATCCAGGAGTACGGCTGGTCCGTTGAATCCCTCGAAGACGGAACCACCGTCACCAGCGCGGACTACACCGGGGACGACGAGGACCGCGAGTTCTACGAGCAGGCCCTCGCCGAAGGAGAGGTCCTCGTCTTCAACACCTGGCCGCGGGGAGAGGACGACGAGGAGGACGAAGGCGACGAGGAAGACGAGGAGCCCGGATTCATCGGCTGATCGCTACAGTGTGCCGTCCGGAGACGGAGGAGAGAGCTTCGGATCCCGGTCAAGCCCCTTCTTGCGCGGCGTGAAGCCGAACTGGATGAGCAGGAGGGAGTCGAACCCGTATTTCCCCTTGAGACTCGCACCGATCCGACCCCGGATGCTGTCGCCCTTCTTGGAGAGCTTCCGGATCTTCAAGGTGATCTCCCGGAGCTTCATCTCCTGAATCAGCCGCTCGGCCCGCAGAGCCGAGACTTCGTCGACGATCCCGCGAAGCTCCTGGAGATCTCCTTCGAGGTGAGGCACTTCCGGCAGGATGTCCCGCGTGTTGTTGAACAGGTTGCGCCACCGCGTGATGCGTCCCGACAAGGAGCGGTCGTTCGAGGCCATGCGCGCTCTCCTACGGTTATACGAAAGATTTCAGCACATCTCCGCCGCGGCGTCTAGACACACAGCGGCTGCGCTCGTATCGCAGGTTCTGTGCATCGGAGACTCAAGTGTAAAGCTCTCGGCTCTGGATCTTTGTCAGTGAGCGTAGAGCCTGTTTCATGCAGCGCGATGGCTGGGTATGCCAGCGCGAGAGTTGGGTGTAGGAGCGCGGCGGCTGTGGCTCAGAGCAAGGCGGCTGTGTGTACGAACGCGGCGCTTGCGATGGGGTCGATCGCGGCGGTTAAGCCTTATCCACGGCGCGTTCTTACTGGACAGCCGCGGCAGGCACAACAGGGAACAGGGAACGGTTGTCCTCCCGGTCCTGCCGCCACCCGGCGAGGATGAAGAGAAATCGCTCTGTCCTATGGAATCTGCTCCAGGCTGAGCGTATAGGCACCCGCCGCGCCGTTCGCGCTTCCACGCGGATGAAGTAGCGCCCCGCCCGGCAGAGTCGTGGACATCAGGAAGCCGAGCCTCGGGCCGCTGTCGTCGTCCGAATCCAGAGCGAGCCCATCTCGTCATAGAACTGACCGGAGGTATCGATCGCGGCCGTCGCTCTGGATTTCCACGGTCCCCCCGGTCTCCAGAGAGAACGCGAAGACCAGGTCTCCGCCGGTGATCGAGCCGGTGTACCGGTCACCCGGATGTATTGAGGTGGCACAGGCGAAGCTGTCGCCGTGATCTTCCGGCGAGAGGGCGAGCTGGCAGAAATCCACACAAGTTTCTACTGGACCTCGGGGGACCCTCGGCGCTTGGAGGAGCGAGAAGGATCCGGGAACGGCATTCTCAGGGCAGAACGGTGCTTCTGGAGCATGGACCTCTCTTGTAAGGCCATTTACCGAGATGCCGTCGCCAGAGTTGGTACTTCCAGCCAGGAATTTGAGTAGAACGCGCCCAAACTGGACTCTCGACGGTATCGCTAGACACAGGGTGTGGTCCTTTTGGGATGGGGATATCGCGTCTAGATAGGAGAGACTTCTAGGAGAGGTGACCATGTCCAACAAGCCCAATCTCAGTATGGAACCGCGGAAACGGCTGAACCTTGATCTCCCTGCAAGCCGGCTGGTCCGTGTTCATGAACTCGCGAAAAGCAGAGGATTTACCTCTTCTGGTTTGGTTCGAGCTGCTCTCAGTCTCTTTGAGCGAGTAGACATCGAGCTGTCAGAAGGAAACAGGATAGCGATCATCGACTCAAAGGGGAACCTCATCAGAGAGCTTGTCCCTCTTACTTTTTGAGGGCCATGGCATTCAGGGCTGTAGACCGGGTGAGTGCCTTGGCCTCCTCTCATCGGTAGACTTAGTGTTCTCTTAGCAAAATTTCCCAGCTCGTGCCGTTCCCCCGGTACAAGGAAAAATCTCAATTTCCCAAGTGATTAGTAGTTAATAGGGCTCCCCTGGTAATGCCTGGGGAGTCTCTAGGGATCATTGTACCTTGCCGAAAGGTGGTGTTGACGCGCCCAAAAATTCCCCCTATGCTTCCCAAAAATGGAGAGGCCGCTATGCACCGTCAAAAGCAGAGTCCTCCCGAAAAGCCGCTTCAGACCCAACAGCCCGGGAAAGGTGAGAAGGAGCCCGTGGATAGCGGTGATCGCGAAAAAAAGCTGATCCGAGTAGTCTTGGCTACGTTCGTGGTTGCAGCTCTTTGCGTAGTTTTTGCGATATTTTGCTTCGACTACCTGGTGTCGTTGGAATCGGTAGGGCCCGAAAAGAAAGTAGAACAGACAGGGCAGATTGTCGTATCTGTCGCTAGTTCGTTGTTGGGTGCTGCGCTGACAACCTTACTTGCTTATATCATCAGGATGATTTGGCGATGAAAGCGACACTGGTTGTTGTTGTGTTCAGCTTTTTTCTTTCCTGCATAAGCTACGCCAGGGGTGGTCGACAGGTAACGCTTTACCCTGAAAAGGGTGCCCTAAGCGCAAATTCGACGGCAGGAACGGTAAGCGAGTGGGATTCGGATATTCTCAGGCTTTCTTGAGGCCACCTACTCCCGGCGGGCCTTCAATGCCTGAATCCCCTACCCCGGTCACCCGACTGCTCCAGGACTGGAGCCACGGAGACCCTGAGGCCCTTGAGCGCCTGATCCCCCTCGTCTTCGACGACCTACGGCAGATGGCCCGGCGACACTTCGCGCGCGAGCCCTCCGGCCACACGCTTCAACCGACAGCCCTGGTCAGCGAGGCATTTCTGAAGCTCCAGGGTCAGCGGGAGATTCAGTGGGAGAACCGGGAGCAGTTCTTTGCCGTGGCGGCGATGCTCATGCGGCGCATCCTCGTGGACTACGCCAAGGGACGCCAGAGGCAGAAGCGGGGAGATGGGGTCGTCAAGATCCCCCTGGAGAAGGCGCTGCATGTGGCGGAGGCGCAGAATCTCGACCTAGTCGCCCTGGATGACGCCCTATCCCGGCTGGCTGAGGTCGATCCGCGCCAGAGCCGGATCGTTGAGCTTCGGTTCTTTGCCGGGCTTCAGCAGGAGGAGATCGCGGAGCTTCTGGACGTCTCGGTGACGACCGTCAAACGGGAGTGGAGCACGGCCCGGCTCTGGCTTCACCGGGAGCTGAGTCGCCGGTAACGAGAACCTTTCCCCGAGGCCTTCTCGCTTTTCTGGACGTGGGGCAACGATGCAGACGCTGGCGGATGGCTCCGAGGATACGATGACTCCCGAGCGCTGGCAACAAGTCAAGGCCGTTCTCGAAGGCGCCTTGGAGCGGACTTCGGAGGAACGGACGTTCTATCTGGAGGCGGCGTGCTCCGGAGATGACGGACTCCGCGCGGAGGTCGACTCGCTGCTCAGCTCGGAGGCGATCCTCGACGACTTTATCGAAGAGCCTCTATTCGGCCTCAGGGGGCCGGTGGCGGAGGAGTGGAGTGAGGGGGGCCGGGCCGGTCCGTATCGCGTCCTGCGCGAGATCGGCCGCGGCGGCATGGGGTCCGTTTATCTCGCCGAGAGGGCGGACGGCGACTATGAGGGGCAGTTCGCCTTGAAGGTCATCCGGCGCGGGATGGACTCCGAGGAGGTCCTGCGCCGCTTCCGGTCCGAGCGCCGTATCCTGACCCAGCTTGATCACCCCCAGATTGCCCGGGTTTTCGATGGGGGAACCACTGCGGATGGCCGTCCCTATTTCGTCATGGAGTACGTCGAAGGGCGGCCGATCACCGAATTCTGTGACGCGGAAAATCTTTCGATTCCACAGCGGCTGAAGATTTTTCTCGCGGTCTGCTCGGCGGTTCATTTCGCGCATCAGAACCTGGTGGTGCACCGGGATCTGAAGCCGGCGAACATCCTGGTGACCCGGGCGGGTGTGCCCAAGCTCTTGGACTTCGGCATTGCCAAGCTTCTGGACCCGGACCGGACGGAGCCGGCGGTGACGGTTCTGGAGCGCCGACCTATGACGCCGCTCTATTCCAGCCCGGAGCAGTTGTGGGGCCGGCAGGTGACGACGGCGAGCGATGTCTATGCGCTCGGCGTCCTGCTGTACCTCCTGCTCACCGGGCGCTCTCCGTACGGCCTCACCCCTCCCGAGGGCGAGGAGCTGTTCAAGGCGGTGTGCCAGGACGATCCTCCGCGCCCGAGCGCGGTGGCCGGCGAGGCTCCCGCAGGTCAAGGATCGCCGGGGGAGCCCCGCCTGCTGCGCCGCTGGCTGGCAGGAGACCTGGATACGATCGTCCTGCGGGCGATGCACAAGGACCCGCAGCGGCGGTATGCGTCGGCGGAGCAACTCGCCGCGGACATCCGGCGCCATCTGGAAGGGTTGCCGGTGCTTGCCCGGCCCGATACCGCCTTCTACCGGCTCGGAAAGTTCGCACGGCGCCACTGCTTGGGTGTGAGCTTTGCAGCGTTGGCTCTGCTGTCCGTTCTCGCGTTCAGCATCACGGTCACGAAGCTCTGGCAACAGGCGGTCCGCGAGCGGGACCGGGCGGAGGCGGTCTCGCATTTCCTCCAGGAGGTGTTCACGGTCCCTGATCCCGGGAAGTCAAAGGGAGAGGAGATCACCGCGCGGGAGGTTCTGGATCAGGGGACCGAGCGGATGTCTCGCGACCTGCAGAATCAGCCGGAGCTCCGGGCCACCCTGATGGACACTATGGCGTTGGTCTACCGGAATCTCGGATTGTTCGATTCGGCGTTCAAGCTGAGCGAGGAATCGCTGGCGATTCGGCGGAAGATTTTTGGGAATGATCACCTGCTGGTGGCCGCGAGTCTCCAGAACCTGGCGGTCCTGCGGCGGGAGATGGGCGACAATGCCGGGGCCGAGTCACTGCTGAGCGAAGCCTTGGAGATCCAACGCAGGAAAGGGGCCACGGAGACCGCGGAGCACGCCAAAGCGCTCAACGATCTCGCCGCTCTTCTCGAAGAGAAAGGGGATCTGAACGCTGCCGAAGCGATGTACCGCGAGTCTCTCATGCTCAAAAGAAAACTCTTCGGCAACGAGCATGAGGACGTGGCGCGTGGGCTCAACAACCTCGGGCGCCTCTTTCATGCCAAGAAGGACTACCGGGGCGCCGAGCGGTACTACCAGGAATCGCTGGCCATACGACGGAGGTTGCTGGGCGCGATCCACCCTGAGGTGGCTACGACGCTGAACAATCTGGCCGTTCTTTACGAAGACCAGGGAGACCTAGCCAGAGCTGAGCAGATTTATCGTGAAGTATTGGGGATGCGCCGTAAGCTTTTCGGCGAGCGGCATCCGAGAGTCGCCCGGAGCCTCAGCAATCTGGCTTCACTCCTCCAGGTGCGAAAAGACTTCCGCGGTGCCGAGCCGCTATATCGCGAGGCTTTATCGATCGCCGACGAGAGCCTCGGTCTAAAGCATCCGGAGCGTGCGGTGTACCTGAGAAATCTCGCCTCGGTACTCCTGGACCAAGGCCGTGCTGCGGAAGCAGAGCCCCTGGCCCGGGAGGCTGTGACTGTTTTGCTCCAGGTGACGCCGTCCTCCTGGCGGTTAGCCGATGCGGAGAGCGTGCTCGGAGGGTGCTTGGTAGCTCAGGGGCGCTATGCCGAGGCCGAGCCGATGCTGGTTGGTGCCTATAAGACTCTGGCGAAAGACCCCTCCGACGGAAACCGCCGGGCTGGAGAGGCACTAATCCGCGTGCTTGCCCTCTACAAGGCTTGGGGTAAACCGGAACGGGTCGCGGAGTATGCGGCGAAGATGACTCGATAAGGGAGTCACCCGCCCTCCGCCAACCCTCCCAACCGCTCCGGATCCACAATCCGATATTTCTGCCGCCCCGTCTCCACAATCCCGTGCTCCTGCCACTCGGTGAGCGTGCGGCTCACGGTGTAGAGAGTCGTACCCGAGATCTGGGCGAGCTCCTGTTGGGTGATGCGGTCGACGAGCACGGCGCCGTCCGGCTCACTGTGGCCGATCTGGCTGCCGAGGCGGAGAAGGGTGCGGGCGAGGCGCTGGGCGACGTTTTCGGTGGCGAGCTCGCGGACGCGGCTCAAGGCTTCCTGGGTGTGAGAGGAGACGATCCGCAGCAGGTTGGTCTCGAAGCGGGGATGCTGGCGAACCAGGGTGTGCAAGGCCTCGCCGGTCCAGGTGCGGACGCGGCTGCGCTCGGTGGCTTCGGCGGTGACGGGGTAGGTGCCTCCCGGGAAGAGCGCTACGGCGGCGAAGACTTCCCCGGGGGCCATGTAGCGCATGATGACCTCTTCGCCCTCGGTTCGCCCTCGGCGGAGAGCTGAGTCAGCTTGATGCGGCCCGATTCGGGGAGGTAACAGGGTGGTGGCGGGCTCCCGTTCGCGGAAGAGGATCTCCCCGCGGCGGAAGACCTGCGGGGTGCCCAGAGCCAGGATCTCGTCCCGTTCTTGGGGGGGAAAGCCTTCGAAGAGCCGGGAGCTCATCCCGAGCTGACGAACCGCGCGATCGCCGCGAGCGTCTCCGCGCGCCGGTCGCGGTGCGGGAAATGGCCGCAGTCGGGGAGGAGGACGGTTTTGACCGGTCCCTGGACTCTCGATGTCACGGCTTCGACCTGGCGGAGGGTTCCGTACTCGTCCTGCTTGCCCTGAATCACCAGGACGGGGCAGGTGACGGCGGGGAGGAGATCCTCGATCGACCAGGCGGCGAACTCGGGCCGCAGCCAGACGTCGGTCCAGGCGTGGAAGATCCGGTCCGTGTTCGTGCCATGGAGGCGTTCCAACTTCTGCCGGAGGTCGCCATTCTCGAAACGGTCCTGCAGGATCGCGATGCTGGATAACGTGATCGGCTCGACGAAGCTGTGGGGGGACTCCAGGGCCAGGGCGCGGATACGTGCCGCCCCTGGACCGGCGGCATGGATCAGCGCGATCGACGCCCCGTCGCTGTGGGCGACCAGGATCGCGTCGTCGATCCGCATCGCATCGAGGACCTCGGGCAGGACGACCAGCGCCTCGTCGTGCATGAAGCGGACGGAGAAGGGGAGGTCCGCGGGACCGGAGGCGCCGTACCCGGCACGGCTGTAGACCAGGGCGCCCCACCCCGTGACTTGAGCCACGGACTCCGCGAAGCTCAGCCACGCCCGGGCGCTGCCGAGGCCTTCGTGGAGGAAGACCAGGGTGGGGGAGTCTTCTGGAGGCGGGCCGATCCAGTAGGCTTCCAGGCGGCGGCCGGCAGCAATGAGCTCGCGGTAGGTCGGATTTGCGATGTTCAACAGGTGGTTCTCCAGCCGCGACAATCCCTCTCCTGCTATCGTCCCAGGAGTGAAGCCGTTCCGTCTCGCCGCCGCTCTGATCCTCTCGGCTCTGCTCGCCGCTCCGGCCGTCCTGGCGCAGAAGGCCCAGGGGCCGGAGTGCCCCGAGGGGAATCTTCTCGCCTTCCGGCAGCCGGTCGGGGTCCGCGCTGTGGGCGGGATCGAGCGGGCGACGGATGAGCGCGTCGCGCCGGAGGGTGCGCCCTGGAGCTCGCCGCCGGCGGTGGTGATCGAGGGGGCGTTTGGATCGATCACTTGGGATCTCGGCGCGCCGCGCGAGGTGCAGGGTCTGCTGCTGCAAGGGGACGCCAACGACCGCTTCCCCGTCTCCGGCTCGCTCGACGGACGCGCGTTTGCGCCGCTGGGGGAGATCGCGGCGCTGTCCGATGTCGCCGGCCTGCGGACGCGCACGGAGATCTTTCCCAATGCGCCGGCCGTGCGGTATTTGCGGCTCGATCCACCCGATGGGGACAGTTTCACCTCGGTGGCCGAGGTCGCCGCGTACTGCGCGATACCGAAGCCCTGGCCGCCGATCTTTGCCGTGGAGCCGGTGCCTCCGCCGGAGCCGAGCTTCTTCTCCTGGTGGAACGATCTCGCCAGCCAGCGATGGGAGCTCCTCCTGGCCCTCCTGGGGATCGCTCTGCTCGCCGCCGATGCGCGGCGCGCCCGGCGCCTCTTCGGCGTGGCCGCGGTGGTGGCGGCGCTCACGTATTTCAACTTCGGCACCTTCCACTTCGGTAAATTCGTGCACACCTGGGACACGCTGCACTACTACCTGGGGGCCAAGTACTTCCGCGAGCTGTCGTACGACCGGCTCTACGAATGCCTGGCGGTGGCCGATGCCGCGGAGCCGCGGCTGGCGCGGCGGGTGCGACTGCGCAGGATCACCAATCTCCGCACCAATGTGCAGGAGTCGACGGCGGAGATCCTCGCGCACCCGAAGCGCTGCACCGATCACTTTTCCGCCGACCGCTGGCGGCGCTTCACTACCGACGTGGCCTGGTTCCGCGACCACGAGACGCGGGAGCGTTGGGAGGAGGTTTCGACCGATCACGGTTTCAACGGGACCCCGGTCTGGTTGATCGCCGGCTCGCTGCTCGCGAACCTCGCTCCGGCGAGCGATGCGCAGATCCTCGCCTTGACGTCGATCGATCTGGTTTATTTCTTCGCCCTGGTGGCGGTGATCGGGTGGGCCTTCGGCCTGCGCCCTCTCGGCGTGGCGCTGCTCGTGCTCGCAACATTTTTTCCCTGCCGCTTTTTCTGGACCGGCGGCTCCTTCCTGCGGTGGGATTGGCTTTTCTTCACGGTCGCCGCCGTGGCGTGCCTCAAAAAGGGACGGCCATGGCTCGGCGGGCTGGCGCTCGGCTACGCGGCGATGCTCCGCGTCTTCCCGGGGCTTCTCGCGGCCGGGCCGGCGGCGGCGGTGATCGCTCTGGTGGCACAGGACGGACTGCGCTCCGGTCTGCGCCGGCCGGAGGTCCAGGCGCATCTGCGGTTCTTGGGCGGCGCCGTCCTCGCCGTGGCGCTCCTGGTGCCCGCGAGCCTCGCCGTCACCGGCGGGCCGGACGGTGGGCTGGATGTTTATCGCACCTTCATCGCCAATACCCGCAAGCATCAGGCGACCCCGTTGACCAATCACATGGGGTTGCGCACGGTGATGGCTTGGCGGCCCTCCGAAATCGGGCGGCATCTGTTCGACGAAACCGCGGCCGATCCCTGGCGGCGCTGGAAGGAGGCGCGGTTGGCGGCTTGGCGGCAGGTGCGGCCTCTGGCGGTGCTCCTCGCCGGTGCGGCGCTCGTCCTTCTCGGCCGCGCGGCGCGCCGCCGGCCGGAGCCCTGGATCGCGGCGGCGCTCGGAACGCTCTGGATCGCTTTCGCGGTCGAGCTCACCTCGTACTACTACGCGTTTCTTCTGGTTCCCGCGCTGCTGTGGGTGGAGAAGCGGTCGGCCGGCATCGCTCTCCTCGCGCTGGCGGCCTTCTCGCAGCTGGTGTCGCTCGGTCCGTTCCTGGGGATGCCGACCTGGCGCGACGAGCAGTACACGCTGATCTCGTTGGCAACCGTCCTGGTGTTCGGGGGGATTCTAATTGCCTTTGGCAGGGGACCCTCACCCCCGGCCCCTCGTACGCGTTAACTTCCGTGGTCCGTCAGCGTTCTTACCCCTCCCCCGTCCGGATCGCCACCTTCAGACACGCCTTGCCCAGGTAGACCTCGTCGCCGCTGAGCAGCCGCACGCCGCGGCGGTCCTGGCTGCTGACGTCGATGGTGCGGCCGTCGCGGAGGATGCGGGTTCCGGAGGCTCCGTGCTCGGTGCGCAGGCGGTACTCGTTCGCTTCGGCGTCCCAGACGATGCGCGCCTGCTCGCGGGAGACGGTGCGGTTGACCTCTCCTTCTTCGACGAAGGCGACGTCGTTGCGGCGCTTGACGCGGCCGTCCTCGTCCAGGACCTCGTCGAGACGGCCGATGGTGATCCTGTCGTGGCTGTCGAAGTTGTAGACGTGCTGCTTCGCCTTCCCCTGCGTGATGGTCAGGACCAGCTCGGGGCGGCGGCCGGGGCCTGTGGCGGCGGCTCCCTCGGTGCGGTGGTAGACCACGTGCCAGTGGCGGTCTCCGAAGGACGGGGAGGGCTCATCGGTGACCTGGACGTCTACTTCCAGGCCGGGCGGGACGGTGGAGCGGCCGTCGCGCAGGCGATCGGTCACCTCGTGCTTCAGGTCCCAGGCTTCGCGCACGATGGCTTCGAGCGCTTCCCGCTGCTCGGGGCCGTCGGCGAGCAGGCGCACCTCGAGACGGTTGTACGGGAAGACCCGCTTGCCGCCTCCCGCGGTCGCCACCCGGGATTCGACGTCGTCCAGCACGGCCCGGCGCAGCTCCATCGGCTCCGTGCCCGTCGTCCATGGCTTCACCAGACCGCGGAGCTTGTCCATCCAATTCGGCATGAGCCATCCCTCCAAAAGATGTCAGGGAGCCTCCGGGCCCCGGGCGGCCGGCGCGGCGCCCATCAGCCCGAGCTCCGCGGCGGCCTGGAGAATCTGCGCGGCCGCCGGCGCGGCGAGACGGCCGCCGTAGCCGCCGTGCTCCACGAGCACCGCCACGGCGAGGCGTCGGCTCCCCTCCGGAGCATCATAGGGCGCGTAGGCCACGAACCAGGAGTGCGAGCGCTTGTTCTGGACTTCGGCGGTGCCGGTCTTGCCGGCGAGCGGCGGCTGCACAGCCGCCAGGAACGCGGCGCTGCCCGCGGTCACGACCTCGCGCATGGCGCGCTGAATCAGGCGGATCGGCGGTCCGGTCAGAACCTCGACCGGTGGCGCCTTGCGCTCATTGCTGTCATCGATCACCCAGCGCCCCTGGGGCATCAGGCCGCCGCTCGCCACGGTCGCGCCCACCCGCGCCATCTCGAACGGCGTGGCCGTGACCTGCCCCTGTCCATAGGAGGCCTGCGGAAGCGCCTTCTTGAGCTCCTCCGGCGTGTTCGGCTGCGCGACGGTGATCCCCAGGAGCTGCGCCGTCTCCAGCAACGGCTCGGGGCCGACCAGAAGCGTCCCGAGCTGCGCGAAGTAGGCGTTGCAGGAGACGCGGATCCCCTTCTCCAGGTTCACCTGGCCATGCGGCGTGTGGGCTGTGGGATCGTCCCGGATCGGCTTGCCGAAGCCGCGCACGCGGTGCCCCACTCGTCCCCCGGGCAAGGCCTCGCAGAGGAAGGTCTGGCTCGCCAGGGCCGGGTTCTTGCGCAGGGCGGCCAGCGAGGTCACCAGCTTGAAGGTCGAGCCCGGCGGATAGATGCCGTAGCGCGCCCGGTCGATCAGCGTCTTGTCCGGCTCTTCATCCTCGGTAAGCTCGATCGGCAGGCGGTCCGGCCAGGGATAGCTGACGCTCGCCAGGAGGTCGCCCGTCTGGGCATCCAGCACCACGGCCGCTCCGCCGAATCCGGCCTGCTGAGCCTGTTTCTGCAGGACGGCCGCGGCGCGGAGCTGCAGCCGGGCGTCGATGGACATCCGCAGGTTGCGATCGCGCTCCCGGAGGCGCTGCACCGCCCGATGTTTGGGCTGGTGCTGGTGGCGGAGCAGGGGAACGAGCTCCCGGTAGTCCACCCGGATCTCGCGGGTCACGTCGCCGTTCGGCTGCTTGACCTCGACGACCTCGGCGTAGTCGTCGTAGCCCTGCAGGCGGATGCGCGAGTCGCGCTCGGCATAGGAGGTGTTGGGCGCTCCCCAGTTGACCATGCTGTTGCGGTCGCCGAGCAGGTGGAAGGTGCGGCCGCCGAACGGGTAGATCCGCTGGTCGGCCGATACGGTCCGTTCGAGCGAGATCCCCAGCCTTTCGAAGGTGGAGCGCTGCCGCTCCAGCTCCTTCGGGTCGCTGGTGGCCAGCGGGATGCCGTTCCTGTCCAGGATCGAGCCGCGCTGGATGGTTTTGGCGATCTCCTCCAGGCGGGGATTGGCGTCGAAATACCGCCGGTTGTCCGCGTGGAGGACGAGAGCGCTCTGGGTCAGGAAGCGGTCGGCGCGGAAGACCTGAACGAGCGCCGACTTGGCTACGATGGCGATGGCGAAGACCCCCAGGCCCAGGACGGCCCAGCGCACGGCGCCGTCGAAGCGCCGCACGTTGTCAGCCCCTTCGGGACGGCCGGGACGGGCCGAGATCGCCAGGAGCAGACCGACGATCAGGAAGTTGGCGAGCATGGCCGAGCGGCCGGAGCTCAGGAACGGCGAGACCACGCCCGAGAGAGGGAGGACCCCCACGACGCCTCCCGCGATCAGGAGGATCTGGAGCGCCAGCAACAGGCTCAACCCGAGGCCCAGGAAGAAGCCATAGACCCCCTCCGCCCGCCGCGCCGCCTGCAGTCCGCGCCAGAACAGCAGGGCATAGAGGCCGAAGACGACCAGCAGCCCCGCGAAGCCCAGCTCCTCACCGATCGCCGCCAGGACCATGTCGGTGTGGATCTCGGGCACAAGCCCCGGCTGCCCGAGCCCCAGGCCTGTGCCGGTGAAAGCGCCGGACGACATGGCCCAGATCGACTGCGCCAGGTGATCGCCGCCGCGGACCGCGTTGTCCCACGGCGAGAGCCACATGGTGAGCCGCGCCGTCACGGTCTGCGGATAGTGGAGCTGGTAGGCGACGCCGAAGGCGATCACCATCAGAACCGCTCCGAACGCCAGCATGACCGGCCGGCCGCGCGCGATGCTGTAGACCAGCAGGAACAGGAACGAGAGGATCAGGGCCGGTCCCAGGTCCCTCTGCAGGAAGAAGAAGAGCAGGACGACCGCCAGCGCGACGAGCGGCGGGAGCACGTACTCCAGCTTCGGAACGCGCAGCCAGGCCGGCGCTCCGCCCAGGCCCGCCCGCTTCTCCGACAGGTCGCGGAGGAACTCCCAGCGGTCGTGGAGATAGCCGGCCAGGAAGAGGACGACCAGGATCTTCACCGCCTCGACCGGCTGGAACCCGAAGAGGTTGACCTTGGCGTCGCTGCCGCCCGGGCCGCTGCCGAAGAGGATCAGGAGCACGGAGAGGAGGATCGCGGCACCCAGAGGCGCGAAGGTGAGCCGCCGCAGGGGGGACCGCTGGACGTCGATCAGGCTGGCGGCGAGGAGCAGGACCATCCCGCCGAGGACGCCCTGCACGAAGGTGCGGAAGAGGAGCATGTCGCGCAATGGATCGCGGACGCTCACCATGATCAGCAGCCCGAGCCCGGAGAGGATGAGCGCGATCGGCAAGAGGAGCTGGTCGCCGGCGAACCCACGGAACCGGAAGGCGGCGTGCGCGGCCACGAAGGACAGGACGAAGAGCCCGGCCCAGAGGGCGAGCTGCTTCTTGTACTCGCCCGGCTTGCGCACGATGAGGCGGGATTTGAGCTCGCTGAGCTGGCCGGAGCTCAGCAGGACCACCTCCGCTCCCTCGCGTAGCGTGCCGCCGCGCGTCGCTTTGAGCCCCTCGACGCGCCGCCGCAGCATGGGCAGGCGGGAATCGTCTTCCACCTCCGACACTGGGGCGCGCAGGCGCGCCAGCTCACCGACGTTCTGGATCCGGCTTTCCTGGATCCGCTGGAAGATCCGCCGGGCGACGAACGTCTGCTCGGCAGGCTCGGCCAGGAAGCCGAGGAGGGGCACGAGCTGCCCGGGCTCGCGCAGGTCCTCGACCGCGACGATCTCGCCGTTGGCGAGCCGGGGCGCGATCTCGGCGAACGGCTTGGTGACCGCGAGGTAGACGAGGACGAGCCCGAGGAGAAAAACGGCGATCCCTCCGGCGAGGAGGAGGGTCTCGCGGTCTCGCGACGCGGTCGGGCGGAGGCCGGGAATGGGCGAGTGCCCGGTGGCCTCGCGCCGGCGTCGGTCGGCTGCTGTGCTGCGGGTGACGGCCATGGTGGTCTGTCCTCGCCTATTCCTCGATGATCCCGAGGAGCCGTTCGAGCACGCCCGGCTCGTGGAGGTCATGGAGGCGGATCTCGATCTGGCTCAGCCGGCGCGCCGCGTCCGCCCGGTTCTTCTGGACGTTCGCGTAGCTCGGGATCTCGTTGTACATGTCGATCGCCTGCCGCAAATGGTCCCCGGCCATGTCGAGCCAGGTGAGCTGGTCGTCGATGTCCTTCGCGACCTTGGCCCGCTCGTGGAGCTCGATTCCCCGCATTCGGAAACCGTCGGCGAGCATCGCCTTCTCGCGCCGGCCCAGCGGGTAACCGCGCTTACCGAGCTCGCCCAGGGCCTTCTGCAGCTGCTCCAGGTCGAACCGGTCATAAGCATAGATGCGGGCCAGGCCCAGGTAGGGATCGGGCCAGCCGGAGTCGCGGCGGGCCGCGTCGCGGAAGCCGGAGATCGCCGCATCGCTCTTCTCGCGGGCTTCCTGAATCTTTCCCTCGGCCCGCAGGGTCTGGGCCGCGATGCGGTCCAGTTGCGCCTGGGCGTAGACCATGCGCGCCCGGGCCTCGCGGTCGGTGAACCGGATGTCCAGGGCCGCGCGCAAGTAGTCGCGCGCCCGTTGCCACCCCTTTTCGGTGGTGCGCGGGTTGTCCCCGTGATAGCTGGAGATGATCTCGTCGGCCGCGCGGACGAATGAGTCGTGGAGCTCGTCGCGGACGCTGCCCAGCCCGATCCCCAGCGGGTCCCAGGCCGATGCGTCCCGATACCGCGCCAGCAGCGCATCGAGATCCGGATTGGGATTGACCAGCTCGCGCCGGATCTCCCGCGCCTCGCCGCGCACGTAGAGCTGAGTGCCGCCGAAGGCGAGGAGGAGCAGCGCCAGGAGGACGATCGGCCAGCGCCGTCTCCGTCGCCGGGGAGGCTCCACCGCCGCTCCGAGGTCCGGCGCCGCCGCGGGCGGGACCGGTAGCGGCGGCAGGGGAGGCGGGATAGCAGGCGCCTCCTCGGCCTCCTCGGCCTCGCCGGTCCGGCGGGTGGCGCCGATCGCCCGGAAGTCCAGGACGTTGTCCTGATGGTTGGGCGAGTGGTCGGTGCGGCGGGTGGCATCGATCTCCGGCGCGACTGGCTCGGAGCGTGCCGTCCGGCGCGTGGCGCTGAGATCGTCCCGCGCCTCGTCCTCCTCTCCATGTTCTCCCGGTAGCAGGGGCTGGCCCGAAAGCCAGGCCTCCAGGTCCGCCCGGAACGCCGCCGCGGTGGGATAGCGCCGCGCCACGTCGAAGGTGAGGCTGCGGTAGACGATCCGGCGCAGGCCGGGGGTGACGTGCTGGGGCAGCTGCATGGGCGGCTCGCCGCGCCGGATGCGCATCTCGAGCTCCTCGGCGTCGCGGCCGACGTACGGCGGCTGCCCCGCGACCATCATGTAGAGGACGATCCCCAGAGCCCAGAGGTCGGAGTGGTAGTCGACGACCCCGCGCTCCAGCCGCTCGGGAGGCGTGTATGGCAGGCTGCCGAACAGGTTGACCGTGAACTTCCGGGTCTGCGACAGGTGCTTGGCGATGCCGAAGTCGAGGATGCGGACGCGGTCATCGCCTCCGTCACCGTCCTGCAGGCGGATGTTCTCCGGCTTGATGTCGCCGTGGACGATGCCGAGGACGTGCCGGCCGCCGATCTCCGCCGTGAACTGGTGGGCCGCTTCGAGCAGGCTGCACAGCTGGAGGGCGATGCGCACGGCACGCTCTTCGGGGAGCGGGCCGCGGTCGAGGACCTCTGAGAGGTCGGTGCCCGCGACGTACTCCATGGCCACCCAAAGGAAGGTGCCGTCCTGGCCCTGCTCGTAGACCGCGGCCACCTGGGGGGCGACTCGGGCGAGCTGCTGCTGCAAGGTGGCGCCGCTCTTTTCGGCCTCCAGCATCTCCGGATCGGCCCTGTGCGTCCGCACCAGCTTGAGCGCCACTTCGGCCTGCCGCTGGGGGTCCCAGGCCAGATAGACGTCTCCCATGGCACCGCGGCCCAGGAAGTCCCGGATCTCGAAGCGGCCGACCTGTTGTTGCGTCAGCACGACCTCACCCCCTGGCCCCCTCTCCCATCGCCCCCCCGTCCCCCGGGAGAGGGGGAACCCCCTCCCATTCTGGCTTGAGGGCGGCGGCGCCCCCTCTCCCGGTCGGTGGGGGGGCGACGGGAGAGGGGGTCGGGGGGTGAGGTCTCACGGCCTTCTCCTTCGGCAGCTTGCCGAACGTGTTGAAGCCGAAGATCTCATCCACGCGATCCGCCGTTGGCACCCAGACGCCCGCGGCGGCGTTCTCCTCGATCCGGTTCTGGACGATCTGCGGCCGTGCCATGTCGCGAATTTCGATGCCTGGCCGCGTTTGTCTCGAACCGGGGCCCGAGCTTGGGCCCGGACCGGCGCCATTGCGATACACGTAGTTGCCATGCAAGCGGGGGGCCGCCTGATCGCGCACGATCACGCCGGTCCCGGGATTGTCATGGACGAAGGACTCGCGGATCTCCGAGCCGTCGGTCCCTGCGATCTCGATGCCGGCCGTGGCGGCTCCGGAGATCTCCACGTTCTCGACCACGATCTTCGAGTCGGCGAGGCGCAGGCCGATCTCCAGCGGACCCTGCGCGTTCCCCTCGATCTTGAAGCCGGCGAGGCGCGCGTCGCTCACTCCTTCGGCCGTGATCGCCGGCTCGGCGGTCCCCTGGGGGAGGCGGAGGGTCACGGTGCGCGGCGTCCGGCTGACCAGGCTCACGCCGCTCGTGAGCTCGATCGGACCCAGGTACTCGCCGGGTGCCACCTCGATGGTCTGCCCCGGCTGCGCCGCCTGCAAGGCCTCCGCGATCGTCCGGAACCCCTCCGGGTCCCGAGGATCGACGCGCAGGACCGTGGCCGGGGTCTCCGGCATGCGGAGGCCGAGGCGCACCAGCCTCTCGAGCAGCGGCTCCCGGAAAAACCAGGCGGCCACTCCGAGAAGGATGAGGACGGCCAGGGCGGTCAGCAGAAACACGCGCCAGGTCGACGCCCGCACCTTCTCGCCGGTCGTGGGGCTGGCGACGCCGGCTCCGCGCAGTTGCGGCCGCGGGGTGAGCCGGGTCGTGGCATGCGTCGAGTCCAGCGGGCTCTCTGCCGCGACCGGGCGGCTGCCGGATCTCCCCTTCCCGAAGCGCTCCCCCTCGACGAGCACGACCGAGATGTTGTCCTTGCCGCCCGCCGCGTTCGCCGCGTCGATCAGCTCGCGCACCGCGGCCTCCGGCCGGCCGGCCCGCGCCTCGACGATCTCGCGGATGGTCGCCGAGGGGACCAGGTCCGAGAGGCCGTCCGAGCAGAGGAGGAGCGCACTCTCGGCGTCGAACGGGATGGAGTAGATGTCGACGAAACCATCCTCGTCCGGCTCATGCGGGGCGGAGCCCACGTCGCGGAAGATCTCGTTCCGCCGCGGGTGGAACATCGCCTCGGTCTCGGAGAGCTCACCGGCGTCCTCGCGCATGCCCACGGGGGAGTGGTCGCGCGTCACCTTGCGGATACCGCCGCGTTGCAGCAGATAGAGGCGGCTGTCGCCCACGTGGCCGATCGTCGCCTTGGCGCCGTCGAGCACCGCCACGGTGAGGACGCAGGCCATGCCGGCGAGCTCGGGCTCGGCCTGGGCCTTCTCGAGGATCTGCTTGTTGGCGAGGGCGATCGCCTCGCGGATCAGCCGCTCGGTCTCGGCCGTGCGGCGCGACAGGCGCGCGCGCAGCACGTCCACGGCGGTCTGGGCCGCCACCTCGCCGCCCGACTCGCCGCCGACGCCGTCGACGACCGCGAAGATGCCGCGCTCGGGATCGGAGAGGACGCGGTCCTCGTTGTTCTCCCGTTCGCGCCCGGGGTCGGAATCGGCCGCGGCGATCGGTCCGGAGGATCGCAAGGGGGGAGCTACCTCCGTCTCCGCTCGGACAGGGCGATGCCGCCGAAGCCCGCGGCGAGGAGGACGAGGGCGGCAAGGAAGAGCCAGCGGGCGAGGAACAGGCCGGTCATGCCAGCTTCTCGAATTCCAGGAAGACCACTCCGGCGAGGCCGATCTTCGCCTTCTCCGGGATCTCGGCCCAACGGTCCAGGTCCTTGACCTCGCCGGCCCCGGTCTCCAGGCTGCGCGGGACCGGCTTGCCGTCCACGGTCGTGCCGAGCTTGCTCAGGTCTTTGATGCGGAACTTCCCCTCGGGCGTGCGCTGCAGGCGCGCATGCTCGCGGGAGACGTCGGGCAGCGTGTCGAGCCGGAGGTCGACCCAGACGTCCGGGGCCTCGCGGCCGATCACGATCTCGTCCTTCGCCATGAGATAGGTCTGCGGCCCCCGTTTGTCCTGGTAGCTCAGGCGGGCGTAGGCCGGCAGGGAGTCGGTGAGCTCGCGCCGGCTGACCGTCTGCCCCAGGCGGCGGGTGGTCGAGATGCGGCGGGTCTTGGAGCCGGCGCCATACCCTTGAGCCACCGGCTGGGCGAACTCGGAGACGACCTCGATGTCGCCCTGGGAGAGCGTGCCGTTGGGATCTTCCTGGAAGCGGATGTACCAGCCGCTCTCGGCGCTGACGTAGCGCATGGGCGCTTCCGTAGGGCCGTTCTTGCGGCGCAGCAGCCGCTGGAGCATGGGGACGGAATCGCGGTTGAGCCGCTCCATCTCCTGGTCGAGGACCTTCTTGGCCTCGTTCTCGATCTTGCCGAACAGGGTCCGCAGGTGCTCGAAGTCCTCGCCATGGAGATAGACGCGGTACAGGCTCGGCGCCACCGTCTCGGTGACGAGCGGCTCCAGACTCTGGCGCATGTTCTCGACGACGGCGTGGATCACGTCCCGCCCTGTCGCACGGTCTCTCTCCACCTCGGCTCCTCCTGGCACGGTCGGCGGCGCTCCGGTCCTGGAGCGACCCTGTCGAGTATATCCGTACGGAAAAGGGGCAGGAGGGGTTTTGCCCCGGGCCGCGAGTCGAGGTTACCATTCCTCCAGGAGGTCCCATGCGCATGAAGAGAACGGAACGCCGTTGCGCGCTCGTCGCAGGTCTGCTCCTCGCCGGAATCACCGCGCTTCCGACGGTGTCCGTAGCCGCCGAGCCCACCCTCTGGACGATGCGTGGCCGCGCGCTCGTTTCCGACTACGAGAACCGGTTCACGACCGCCTACTTCGACAACCGGACCGAGCTCGACGTCGACCAGGGCCGCGGGTTGGAGCTCGCGATCGAGCTGCGTCCCAGCCAACACGTTGGGGTGGAGCTGTCGGCGGGGCGGATGAGCTTCGATGCCGACGTGCGGAACATCCGGACCGAGCGGGGCCCATCGACCAATCCGCGGGAGTTTCACGACGTCGTCACCTTCTCCGACGAAGGCGACTTCGTCATGCAGCCCATCTCCCTGTCGGTCCTCTTCCATGTGCTTCGCGACCGCCCGGTCGACCTCTACCTCGGTCCGCAAGCCGCCTGGGTGCGCTACGACGTCGGCGTCGAGGCCCAGGAGCGCGAGGCGGAGCTCGCCTATGGCGCGAAGCTCGGCGCCGAGCTGCGCCTGGGCGATTCTCCCTGGTCCCTGGGGCTGGAGCTGCGGCACATCGAAACCATCCACGAGAGCGTCGACCGCGATCTCTACGGCAATCTCGGTCTCAACATCGCGGCGCTCTCCCTGGCCTACCACACCGGACCGCCCGCGAGACGCTGAGCCGCGGAGGGTCCTCCGGCGCTCTCCTCGGCATCCGCGATATCATGCAGGTATATCAGCCGGCGCGGACGCCGACTCCGCCGCCGGCGCGTCGCCTCGCCCGACATTCAAGGGACATTCGAAGGAGAAGGGATGAACCTGTTCGACGAGCTGGAGTGGAGAGGTCTGGTCTATGGCGCCACCGAGGGGGCCCGCGAGGCTCTCGCGGAGGAGAAGGTCACTGCGTATATCGGGTTCGACCCGACCGCGGCCAGCCTGCACATCGGCTCGCTGCTGCCGATCATGAGCCTCGCCCGCCTGCAGCGGTTTGGGCACACGCCGATCGCCCTGGTGGGCGGCGGCACCGGCCTGATCGGCGATCCGAGCGGCAAGACCCAGGAGCGCCAGCTCCTGACCCCGGAGAAGGTGGAAGAGAACCTCCTGGGCATCCGCTCCCAGCTCGAACGGTTCCTCGACTTCGAGGCGCGGGAGAACCCCGCCCGCATCGTGAACAACGGCGAGTGGCTGACCACCATCCCGCTGACCGACTTCCTGCGCGACATCGGCAAGCACTTCACGGTCAACTCCATGCTCGCCAAGGAATCGGTCAAGCGCCGGCTCGAGCAGGAGGACGGGATCTCGTTCACGGAGTTCAGCTACATGCTCCTCCAGGCCTACGACTTCCTCGTCCTCTTCGACCGCTTCGGCTGCACCTTCCAGATGGGAGGCAGCGATCAGTGGGGGAACATCGTGGCCGGAGCGGACCTGATCCGCCGGCTGCGCGCGGACCGCTCCGATCGTGGTGAGACCGCGCCGGCCGAGGGACAGGCCGAGAAGGCGAAGCGCCTGGCCCACGGCGTGGTCTTCCCCCTGGTGACGACCTCCGTCGGGGTGAAGTTCGGCAAGACCGAGGCCGGAACGATCTGGCTCGATCCCAACCTGACGCCACCGTTCCGTTTCTATCAGTTCTGGATCAACACGGACGACCGGGACGTGATCAAGTACCTCAAGTCCTTCACCTGGCTCACGCGGGAGGAGATCGCCGAGCTCGAGCGCGAGTCGCAGGAGGCTCCGGAGCGGCGGGAGGCGCAGAAGCGCCTGGCGCGGGAGATCACGCGCGCGGTACACGGCGAGGAAGGGCTTGCCCGGGCGGAGATGGCCACGCGGATCCTCTTCGGCGAAGAGATCGCCGGGCTGGAGCCCGCGGAGATCGAGGAGGTCTTCGCCGACGTGCCGTCGAGCCAGGTGGCGGCCTCCTCTCTGGCCGGCGAAGGGTCACCCCTGGCCGATCTGCTGGCCGCGAGCGGCCTCGTCCCTTCGAAGACGGAGGCGCGGCGGGCGATCCGCGGCGGCGGAATTTATGTGAACAACGTCCGGGTGGGGGAGGAGATGCGGAAGATCACGGCTGAGGATGCGCTCGGCGGCCGGCTCCTCGTCCTGCGCAAAGGGCGCAGGGACTATCACCTTGTTCGGATTTCTGCAGACTGAGACGGGGAGATCGAGAATGGCATCGAGCGGTTTCGACCGTTATCGCAATTTCTTCCTCCAAGACCCCGAGAAGATCGTCTCCTGGCGCGACGAGGAGACGGGGGCGGAGGGTTGGCTGGTGATCAATTCCCTGACCGGCAACGCCGCCGGCGGCGGCACCCGGATGCGCGGCAACGCCGCGTGCGAGGAGGCCGTGTTCCTGGCCAAGACCATGGAGGTGAAGTTCCGGGTCTGCGGCCCAACCATCGGCGGCGCCAAGTCGGTGATCCGCTTCGATCCCGGCGACCCGCGCAAGCCGGAGGTGCTGCGGCGCTGGTTCCTTCACATCGGCGATCTCCTCCGCACCTGCTACGGGACGGCGGGCGATCAGAATGTCAACGAGGACGAGGTCTGTTACCTCACCGCCGAGGCCTTGGGGCTGGTGCATCCGCAGGAGGGAGTGCTGCGCGGGCATTTCGCGCTGGACGAGGAGTCCTGCCGCCGCATCCTGGGACAGCTCGACGCGGGTGTGGTCCTGCCCACCGCGATCCCCGGCCAGTCGCTCACCCTGGCGGAGATGATCACCGGCTACGGTGTCGCGGAGTCGGTGCTCTCCTGGTACGAGCACCGCGGCGAGCCGATCGCTGGCCAGCGCATCCTCGTCGAGGGATTCGGGGACGTGGGCGGCGCCGCCGCCTATTACCTGCACCAAGCTGGCGCGCGGGTGGTCGGCGCCATCTGCCAGGTTTCCGCGCAGCCGCGGATCTTCCGCTGGTGGACCGATCCCGCGGGCCTGGACATTCCGGACCTCCTGGCGCGCCGTGAGGGGCCGCAACGCGCCCTGCTGCCCAGCGGAGGCCAGGAGGGGGAGGACCCCTCCGCCTTCTGGCAGACCCAGGCGGACGTCTTCATCCCGGCCGCCACCTCCTACACGATCGATCCGGCGCGCCTCGACCAGCTCGCGGCGGCCGGCGTCCGCGTCATCTCCTGCGGCGCCAATACCCCGTTCTCCGACCGCGAGCGGGGCGTCTGTGCCGTGCAGCAGGCCGCGGACGAGCGCTTCGCCGTGATCCCCGACTTCATCGCCAACTGCGGCATGGCCCGCCTCTTCGCCTACCTGATGCAGGAGGGAGCGGCCATCGAGGAGGGGCCAATGAAGGAAGACGTGCGCCGCGCCGTGCGTGACGCCATGCACCGGCTGCTCGACGACCATCTGAGGGAGACGGGGTTGCTCGAGCGGGCGTTCAGCCTTTATCTTCCAAACGGGAGAACCTGACCATCTAAGTTGGCACGTCTGGGGCCGAGGGTGAGAGCCCCAGCCACGACGGCAGATCCGCCACGGAATCAAGAACCACGTCCGCCGCCGTCTGCGCCCGGTCCTCGTCCTGCGGGCGGTATTTGCCGGTGCGCACGGCCACGCCGGTCATGCCGGACTGCCGCGCGCCCGCCACGTCCGACTCCAGGTCGTCGCCCACGACGGCGATCTGATCCCGTGGGACACCCAGCTCCTGGGCGGCGGCTTCGAAGAAGGCCGGGCTCGGCTTGCCAACAAGGGTGGCGGTCTTTCCGCTGCCGTACTCCAGGGCGGCGATGAAGGGGCCGGCGTCGAGACTCAGGCCGCCGTCCGTGTGCCAGTAGCGGTTGCGCTGGATGGCCAGAAGCTCGGCGCCGTTCATGAGATGGCGGAAGGCCTGGTTGAGGAGGGAGAACGTCCATGCCTCGCCGAGATCCCCCACGACGATCGCCTCGGGAGCGTCACCCGCCGGCTCGATGCCAGGGAGATCGACCCAGGTCTCTCGCTCCAGCAGAAGCTGAGCCCGACGGATCCCGCGGTCGCGGAGCCAGCGGCCGGCAGCGGCCGGCGCGGAGAGGATGTCTTCTGTCTCGGCGGGGATGCCCATGGAGCGGAGCCGCTCCGCGAGACCGGCGCGGGGCCGGCGGGTCGTGTTCGTGGTGAAGCGGAACGGCACGCCGCGCCGCCGGAGCTCCGCGAGAGCCTCGGCCGCCCCCGGGATGGCACGTCCCTCCTGATAAACCGTGCCGTCGAGGTCGAGGAGGAGGCCGGCGATGCGCTTCATTCAGGAAATCCCGCTACGGCCAGCTCGGGTCCCACAGCGGCGCCCAGCCGGCCCACTGCAAGAGTAGCACCGCGCCCGCCGCGGCGAAGCTCAGGGCGAAGCGCCAGGCGGTCCACTCGCGGGAACGCTCGTCCACCGGGCCGCGCAGCTCGATCGCCGCGTTGAGCATCGAGACGAGCATCACCACCGCCGCCAGAATGATCAGGCTCAGGGGCGGCTCTCGCAGCACCAGCCAGGGGACCAGGGCCGTGAAGGCGGTGGCCAGCAGCCCGATGCCGAAGGCGGCCACGACGCGCGGCAGGCCTTGGACTCTCTCCAGACGGAACGCGCCGGTGTCCAGGGCGAAGGCGAAGACCGCGGCGCTCGCTGCCAGGTAGGGGCCATAGAACAGGCCGGAGCTGTCCAAGCCGTTGGCCAGCGCCAACATCGCGAACGGGGGGAGCAGAGCGCGCGACACGGTCCTCACCCGCACTCCGGCCGCGTGCCCCGGCGGCGCGAGACCGCGCCATGCCGCGAGATAGCCCAGGAACCCCAGGAACGCCGGGATCGCCCACAGCCAGTCGCCCAGAGACCAGGTGCCGTAGGCGAACAGGATGAAGGCGATCGCGCCGCCGACGTTGAGCGTCCGCACCCGCCAGACCAGCAGCGCCACCCCCAGGCAGATGGCCAGGAGCGACAAGCTCTGGAAGACCACCTCGGACAGCGGCTTCGTGGTGATCTTGCCGAGGATCACCACCACCGCCAGGGGCACGAACAGGTTGTCCGCCCCTTCCAGTGAGATCGCTTCGAAGCCGGTCACCAGCGCCGCCACCAGCAGGGCCGCCAGCACGCAGACCGGCCGCGGCAGGTCGGTCATCAACAGCACCGGCAGATGGATCGCCAGAAACGCGATCACCAGGAAGACGAGCGACCCTTCGAGGCTCTTCGTCTCGTCCTCCACCTCATACCGAACCACGCCGTACCGGCTGCCGATCAGAGCGGCGAACGCGTCCGCCATGGCGAGCACCAGCACCGCCGCCAGGTAGAGCCACGGCCGGCCGCGGGTGAGCACGAAGACCAGAAAGACCGCCAGCGGGTAGTACTCGGCCCCGCGGCTCTTTCGCCCCACCCCGTGCAGGCTCTTCAGGAACCCGAGCTTGCTTCCCGCTACGAACAGCGCCGTCAGCGGCAGCGCCATCACCAGCACCACCCAAGGAGAATCGATCAGAAACGGGAAGAACAGGCAGGCGACGCCCCCGCCGAGATGAACCAGCTTGCGCGTGTGCTCCGGCTTCGGATTCCCCAGGCGACGCCAGAGCTCGGCCAGCACCAGCATCGAGATAAACGCGCCGCCAAGGATGACCGCGCCCCGCAGGTCGTGCGGCCCAATCATCGGAACATTCATCCGACGACCTCCTCCAGCGTTTCCTCCAAGACAAACGCGCTGTAGAAGAAGGCCTGGTCCCGCGCGAACAGCTCGCCGGCCTCGGCCTCCAGCGGCCGCACGCGTCCGGGAAAAGACGCGGCCAGGCGCCGGGGCACCAGCATGTTCCAGTAGGCGAAGCGGGAGCCCGGACGCGCCGCGTCCAGCAGCCGGCCATAGATCGCCGCGCTGTTCTCGGGATCGAGGTACTCGAAGATATCCGACAGGTTGAAGCCGTCGAACCCGTCCCCGCGGTGCGCCGCGGCCGCCTCCTCGATCGAGCCCTCGAACAGCGTCAGCCGGTCAACTCCCTTCTTGACCGCGGCGAAGACGTCGGGCCGCAGATAGCGGGGGAGGGCGTTAGCGAAGCTCCCGGCCAGGATGTACTCAATATAAGGATTGGAATGGGGAGCGAGAGCGGTTAGCGCGTAGCGCGTCCGGCCCAGGATGCGCTCGGCCACGGAGCCCTCCACGTAGCGGAAGAACTCGGGATCGCGCCCGAGCCGCCCCATGGTGAAGCGGCTGAAGAAGATCCGGAACAGCAGGCGCCAGCGCCACGTGTTCCACGTCTCCTCATAGAACCGGACCCGCCCGGCCTCATCCCGCTGGTGGAGAAGCTCCAGGACCCTGGACCGCCGGTGGACGAGCGGGAGCACGCGCTCGCGGAAGAGCCGGAAGTAGCCCTCGAACTTCCCGTGGTGGATCACGCCGTCCGCCACGTCCTCCAGATTCTCCCGCCAGAATTCGCGGCTGCGCTCGGACAGATCCCGTTCCAGCTCCTCATACACCGGCCGCCGGTCGGGGCTCGGCCGCGCCCCGAGAAACGCGAGCACCTCGGCATGGCCGAGCCGGCGGATCGCCGCGCGCTTGAGCTCGACCAGCGCGATCTGAGCCGGCGAAAGGTCCGCCGCCACCACCTCCGCCCCCTCCGCGAGCAGGGCGAACGCATTGTCGCCGGCCGACGCGATCGACAGCATCCGCTGTCCGGGAGCGGGGCGGAGCGCGTCGCACAGGAGATCGGCGTCCTCCCACACGTTCGCGTAGCGGATCAGATCGAAACGGGCGCGGTCTTCGATGCGCTCGGTCATGGCTTGGGCTCGGAGGGGGACTGTATCACCCCGGGTTGAAACCCGGGGCTGGGGAGGATGCCGTCCCTCCGGGACGGTGAGCGACACGCCTCGGCTCTCTCCGTCCCGCAGGGACGGCCGTTCATCTAGCCCCGGGTTTCAACCCGGGGTGGATTCCGGCTCACACCAAATCCGGATGCCGAATCAACGCCCCGAGCAGCTTCTGCACGTTCGCCGCTGCCTTGGCCCCCGCCGCCAGCACGTCGTCGTGCACGATCGGCTCATCGCTCAGACCAGCCGCGGGGTTGCTGACCATGGAGAGGCCGAGGCAGCGCACTCCCATGTGACGGGCGGCGATGACTTCGAGGACGGTGGACATGCCGGTCACGTCCGCGCCCAGGGTGCGGAGCATCCGGACCTCGGCGGGCGTCTCATAGGTCGGTCCGGCCAGGCCGGCGTAGACGCCGTCGCTCAACGGGACGCCGAGCTCCTCGGCGAGCCGGTGCGCGAGCCCGCGCAGGGCCGGGTCGTAGGCCCCGCTCATGTCCGGGAAGCGCGGCCCCCACTCGGACGGGAGCTGGCCGCGCAGCGGATTGAGCCCGGTCAGGTTGATGTGGTCGTTGATCAACACCAGGTCGCCCGGCCGGTGGTGGGGCTGCAGACCGCCCGTGGCATTGGTCAGGATCAGCACCTTGATGCCGAGCAGGACGGCCAGGCGGACCGGGAAGACCGTCTCATACCCGCTGTACCCCTGGTACGAATGGAGGCGCCCGCGGTAGTAGAGGACGGGCCGGTCCGGCCGGGGGAGCAGGACGTCCACCTCGTGCGGGTGCCCCTCCACCGCATGGCAGGAGAAGGGGAGGAAGTACTCCAGCGACACCGGTCCATGGATGCGCTCGCCGAGATCCACGGCGAGTCCGGAGCCGGAGACGACCGCCACGGCCGGATGCTCCCATCCCAGGCCGTTCCAGCGGTCCACGGCTTCCTTGAGAGGCGTGACGAGATCTTCCAGGGGTTCTTCATCCATGACGCGGCATGCTATCAGGAAGGTATGCTTCAAGCCGCCGGCCCGGCGCCGATGCCGGGCATGGATCCAAGGAGACCGACTCATGAAGAAGACTTTCCTCAAGCTCGTTTGCGCCGGCGGCCTGCTGGTACTGCCGATGTTCCTCACAGCTCCGAACGCGGCGGCCTCCAAGTGCGCCACCTGCAGCGAGCTGCATCAGTGGTGTGTCACCTACTGCGGTGGCAGCAGCCACATCAACTTCTCCTGCCAGAACAACAACCCCTGCGCGGGCACCTGCACCTGCGTGTAGCGGGCTGGTTGGACCGGGAGAGGGGGAGAGGGCACATTCTTTGGTCTTTGGTTCCCCCTCTCCCGGTCGGTGGGGGGGCGATGGGAGAGGGGGTTAGGGGGTGAGGTCGACGGAGCTGGCTCCACCGCTCGCCCGGCTATTCCTGCCGCTCCCCCGTCTCGGGCAGCGGGATCTTCTTGAGCTCGGCGTACAGCTTCATGAGCCGCCGGATCTCCTCCTTCAGCGCCTGCTGCTCCACCGGGTCGGAGGTGAGCTTCGATTTTTGCAACAGCAACAGGCTTTTATTGAGAGGCGCCTCGAACCCGTTCTTGTTGGCCTCCATCGCCAGCGTCTCGGCCAGCAATCCAAGGTCGATGATCTTGCCGCGGGCCTCTGGATTCAGGAGCGGATTGAGAACCACCCGATCCAAGGCGACAGCACCGACGCGGTCGAGGACCTCGTATGATTCCGGGCCGCGAACGGCCAGAGCCAGCTTCCAGGCTTCGTCCAGCTTGCCTTCCTCGAGGAGCAGATAGATCCGGGCGACAGGAATCGCGGAATCCTCCGGCCGTTCCGTTCCCCAGCGGTCCAACAGAGCCGCGGCCTCCTGATAGCGTTTGGAGCCCAGGTGATTCGCGAGCTCCGGGTTTTTGGTGAGGAATTCCTGGAACACGGGACCGTAGCTGGGAGCTTTCTCGACCTTGAAGTTAACCGTCAGGGTGTAATAGACCTTGACCGGTTTTCCTTGGAACATCGCCGGCTTGAACTTCCAGGTCTCAACCGCCTTCAAGGCCGCTTCATCGAGCCCCATGGGCTGACTCTGAAGAATCCGCGTGTTCGTCACGTTGCCGTGCTCGTCGATGATCGCCTCGACCACCCTGACGTAATTCCAACGTTGACATAAATACATAAAAGGAGTAAACTGGAGGTTTGGCAGCGCCCTGAGGGCGGAAGCGGAGAGGAGATGACTATCGGTATTCTCGATGAGCTTGCACGGCTTCTCGATCAAGAGCGGGATGATTTGCTCACGCGGTGGCGCGATCAAATCCGGACACTCCCCTCGGCGCGGGATCTCGACACGCCGACACTCAATGATCACATCCCCTATCTCCTGGCCGAGCTCGAGATGGCCCTCCGCTCTGGGTCGGACGAGACGATCGCCGAAGCCCTTCTCGACGGCAGTCCGCCCGCGCATGGCTTGCAACGTGTCAAAGACACGTTCGATATCGAGGAGGTCGTTGCCGAGTACAACATCCTGCGCGGCTGCATTCACGACCTGGCGGACCGGAACGGGTTGAGCCTGCAGGGGAGGCCGTTCCATGTCCTCAACCTTGTCCTGGATGGAGCGATCGGATCGGCCGTGCAGGCGTTCGCCACCCAACAGGCGCTCGAGGTCCGGCACCGCCGGGAGGAGTACTTGGCGTTCGTGGCCCACGACCTGCGTACTCCCCTGAATGCCATTTCCCTTTCTGCGCGGGTGCTCGAGAGGCTCCTCTCTCCAGACCGTATTGAAACGCCGCAGGCGACACAGATGTTGAAGACCCTGAACCGGAACGTGCAACACCTTCAGACTTTGGTTGACAAGATTATCGAGGAAAACTCGAATCTGGAGACCGAGGTCGGCCTCAAGCTGGAGCGTCGGGAGTTTGATCTGTGGCCTTTGGTTGAAGCCCTTGTTCACGACCTCCACCCTGTCGCCGGGACAGGCACAACGCGCCTGACGAACGCCGTGCCCGAGGATTTCGTCGTCTACGCCGACGCCAGCTTGCTACGGCGGGTCTTCCAGAACCTGATTGCCAACGCGATCTCCTACACGCCGCGCGGGGAGGTCGTCGTCGGCGCGCGGCAGGGGAGCGAGCCCGGCACCACCGAATGTTTCGTCCGCGACAACGGCGAGGGGATACCGGAGGACCGCAGCCAAATGGTGTTTGACAAATATGAGTCGGATCTCGAGAAGCCGGGAGGGTTGGGCCTGGGCCTCGCCATCGTCAAGACGTTCGTCGAGGCTCACGATGGAACAGTGACTCTGGAGACCGAGCTCGGCGTTGGCTCGACCTTCCGGTTTACCCTCCCCGGACAGCGTGGTTTTGGCGGCGACAGGCAGCATTGACTTGATAGAGCCCGCGCCTCCCGGGCTCCGACCCGCGGCTCGCGGGTAGTTGCCCGGGCCTCCCGGCCACTCCTCGACCCGGGCCACCAGGTTCTCCTTGATCCCGTTCGAGAGGATGTAGGTCAGCCGATCGACCTGGGCAGCTTCTTCATTGCTGACCAGAATGGCTTGGTAGCGGCGCGACCAGAGCTTATCGGTCCCTCTACACTTACCTGGCCCCTCTTGGGCTGGGCTGGGCGGCAGTCCCCTGAAGGGCTTCCTTGTTCGCAGAATGAGGTAGACTCGGCGGCGAGCCATGACCGGGGACAGCCTGTGAACAAGCCACTCATTGAGCTCGTTGCTTTCTTGAAGGAGATGCGCCTCGAACGGGACTGGAGCGAGGCCGATCTGGAGGGGGCCGCGGGGCTGCCCGCACACACGGTCCGGGACTACGAGCGCGACCCTGAAAAGCTCACGCTGGAGGTGGGGGATCGGGTGCTCTACGTCATGCACCCGTCCCAGATCGGCGAAGCTCATCTGCAACGGGCTCACGGCAAAGATCCTTCCGGGATGCCGAAGTGGCTGCTCAACCAGATGGAGGCCCAGATGGTCGTGATCCAGGTGGCCTTCTGCATCGACGAGAAGCGCTTTCCCGCGGCGCTGGAGGCTCTCGATCGTGCCTTGGTGCTCGACAGGCGGCCCAAGCGGCACGGCCAGTTTTTCCTCAGCCAGGCAGCAGTGCTGGGCGAGTTGGGCCGGGAGCTGCAGGCGCTGGAAGCCCTTGAGAGGGCAGAGAGCTGTCTCGACCTGGACAAGCCGACGCTCCGGTTGCGCCTGCGCCTGGATCAACTGTACTTCCTGTGTTACGCGCAGCGGTTCGAGAAAGCCGCGGCGTTGTTGGCGCAAGCCCGGGAGCTTGCGGCGTCCGTGGGCAAACCGGCCGACCGGCTGGAGCTCGACTGGCTGTCAGGGCGTGTCTTCGCCGGGCTCGGCAGGCTGGACGAAGCCTTGAGCCTCCTCAAAAAGGTGTACGGCGAGCACCGGGAAGCCGGCCACGCGTTCGAAGCCGTCAGCGCCGCTCTCGATGCCGTGGCCGTGCTCACGGCTCAGGATGACCTCGCTTCCGTCAAAGAGATGGCCCGGGAGCTGGAGCCCTGGACGCAGAACAGGAAGCTGACGTCTGCCTCGCAGACGACGCTCAGGTTGTTCTACAAGCTGGCGGGGTCCGGCCTGAAACCGGAAAGAGCGAAGCGGCTGGCAGGAGAGTTCCGCAAGACCGATACCCGCTTGACCCGCCCCTACATGATCCCCATGTAGGAAGGCGGGCCGAGCACTCGCGACATCTTCGACGCTCGCGCTAAAGTGGCTATTAAAAACCAACCATGAAGACAACAGCTTTTGTCCTGACGATCTTCCTGTCGGCTGTCGCATCGGCGCAGCAAAAACCAATCATGGGCTACGCACCGGTCAATGGACTCAAAATGTACTACGAAGTCCACGGAAGTGGCGATCCCGTGGTATTGCTCCACGGCTCGTTCATGACCATCACCAACAACTGGACCCTCGCTGGCGGGGGGGCGGGGGACTGGATCGGTGAGCTTTCCAAGACGCGGAAAGTGATCGCCATCGAAATGCAGGGCCACGGACGCACGGCCGACATCCAACGCGACTTCAGCTATGAAAACCTCGCCGACGATGTGGCGGCGCTGCTCGATTATCTCAAGATCCCCAGCGCCGACCTCATCGGTTACAGCCTGGGCGGCGGCATCGCGATGCAGTGTGCGATCCGCCATCCGGAAAAAGTGCGCAAGGTCGTCAGCATTTCGGCCGCGTTCCGCCACGATGGCTTGGTCAAGGAAGCGCTCGACGCGTTCCCGCAACTCACGGCCGACGCACTCAAAGGCTCGCCCATGGAAACCGAATACAGGAAACTGAGCCCCACGCCGGACGAATTCCCAAATTTCGTCAAACGCGTCGTCGCGATCGCTTTGAAGCCGCACGACTTCGGCGCCGACAAGCTCAAGGCCACCAGAGCGCCGATGTTTTTCATCCACGGCGATGCCGACGGCGTACGGCTCGAGCACATCGCGGAAATGTTCCGCCTCAAGGGCGGCGAGATCCATGGCGACCTGCGGCCGCGCTCGGCGTCGAGATTGGCCATCTTGCCCAACACAACCCACGTCACGCTGATGCAGCGCATGGCGGTCATCGTCCCGATGGTGAACGACTTTCTCGATGCAAAGCCGCAAAGGCAATAAGGGAAGCCCGGCGTATGATTCCGAGTCGGCCCTTTGAGCGTGGTAAGGGGTGCATAACCAAACACTGCACTGGACCAAGCAGAATAGGTTCCAGAATAGGCTCCAGCCAATAAAGTAGAGCTCGCTAAGAAGTTCGATGCCATAAACCCGCCGCCGGTTCCTCAACCCGGCTCTGTAGGGGCCTCCGGGCTCTCCGAAGGAAGAACCTCGAAGGAACCGGCCATGGCAGGCCCGAGATTCACGTGGCACTTCCCCGGGGCAGCGCTTCCCCGGCACTTCCCAGGCGGCGACGCAGGGGCGCGCAGCAGTTCCAGGCTCGCAACTAACCTATGCAGCCCTGTATTTAGCCTAAATGTGTTGACGACTAGATTAGTTCGTGTAGAATCTAGGCCTAGGAGCAGCACGCCGATCCAAGGAGGGAGACCATGCACTCAACGGAACCGAGCCGAGCCGAGGCGCTTGCCGCCATGACACCGGAGAAGCTGGAGGAGATGACGCGGCCGGCGCCCCGCGCCTCGCATCCAGGGCTGCGCGACTTTCTGGAGATCCCCTACGACCAGCTGGAGGAGATGAACCTCGAGGCCAAGGAGGAGCGGCTGGCCCGGCGGCCCGCCGACGTGGTCCGCGAACAGCGGATGCGCTATCTCAACGACGAGAAGCGCATCAAGGCGGTCACCGTGTGTTTCACCGATCTCGAAGGCCGGCTGCACATGCTGGACTATGACAAGAAGTTCCTGCTCAAGTCGGCGGACAATCTGACCTTCGACGGCTCGTCGATCCGCGGCTTCTCGCGGCAGCAGGAGTCGGACCTGCGACTGGCGATCGACTGGCCGGCCTTCTACTGGCTGCCGTCGGACGTCTTCGGCCCCGGCAAGGTGCTGGCCTTCGGCGAGGTCCACGAGCGCGACGGCAGCCCGTACAGCGCCGACATGCGGGCCATGCTCAAGGGGTACGCCGACAAGCTGTACGCCCAGAACGGCATGGTCGCCCACGCCGCCAACGAGATCGAGGGCTTCCTCTTCCGCGGGTGCGACGCGGAGCGCAACTACCACGAGACCGACCGCTTCGAGTTCATCTCCACGGGCGGCTATTACAACTCGCTGCCAGGCGACGCCCTGCGGCAGTTCATCGACACCGCCGCCGAGGTGCAGCGGGCCATGGGCTTCGCCAACGAGAAGGACCACCCGGAGGTGGCGCCCTCGCAGTTCGAGATGAACTACAGCTACACCGAGGCCTCGGTGGCCGCCGACCAGGTGCAGCTCTACAAGCTGCTCTCCCGGCAGGTCGCGGCGCGCCTGGGGATGACGGCGAGCTTCCTGCCCAAGCCGGTGACCGGCGTCAACGGCTCGGGCATGCACACCAACCTCTCGGTGACCCGCCAGTCGACCAATCTCTTCTACGAGAAGGACGGCAAGGATGGTCTCTCGGCCGCCGGCTGGGACTTCATCGGCCGCATCCTGGCCAGCGCCACGGACATCTGCCTGGTGCTCAACTCGAGCGTCAACTCGTACCGCCGCCTCGACCCCCACTTCGAGGCGCCCAACCAGATCAAGGCCTCGGCCATCGACCGCGGCTCCATGGTGCGCATCCCCCTCGGCAACGAGCGCTCGGCACGCGTCGAGGTGCGCTCCATCGCTCCCGACGCCAACCCGTACCTGGCGATCTACACCCTGCTCAAGACCGGGCTCGAAGGCCCCCAGAGCGAGGAGGA